>Ga0209062_1000022_pt1:0-572500 | contig 697952 bp, 688 predicted proteins | sample Coa_R2_2_FD_187158 | JGI IMG/M metagenome (GOLD analysis project Ga0209062, IMG submission 187158) | Surface soil microbial communities from Centralia Pennsylvania, which are recovering from an underground coalmine fire - Coalmine... | ecosystem: Environmental > Terrestrial > Soil >... | reverse complement strand
AATCCGCGCCATCGGAAGTCACGGTCAAACCATTCGTCACCTGCCTGAAATCAATTTTACCTTGCAAATTGGCGATCCTAATATCATCGCAGCCGAAACGGGAATTACAACCATTGCTGATTTTCGCCGGCGCGATATGGCGCACGGCGGTCAAGGTGCGCCGTTGGTGCCCGCTTTTCATAAATCAATTTTCAGGAAAAAAAATACCGATCGTGTGATCGTTAATATTGGCGGCATCGCGAATGTGACTCTATTGCCTGCTCGCGGAAATATTATTGGTTTTGATACGGGACCCGGTAATGGTTTGATGGATGCCTGGATTGAAAAAAACTTGCAAAAAACTCACGATGAAAATGGCGACTGGGCTGCCTCTGGCAAAATAAATAATGCTTTATTAAAAAAATGTCTAGCTGATCCTTATTTTAAAAAATCTGCACCAAAAAGTACGGGGCGGGAATATTTTAATTTAGCTTGGTTAGAAAAAAAATTAGAAAAAAATCTCGCACCAGTTGATATTCAAACTACACTAGCTGAATTAACTGCAGAAACGATCATCAAAAGTATTCCATTTTCATCCGGTGAAATTTTTGTTTGCGGTGGCGGCGCTCGAAATCAATTTTTGATGTCGCGATTAAAAAATCTGGCTCCGCAATTTTCTCTGAATTCTACGGAAAAATTAGGAGTGCATCCGGATTGGGTGGAAGCGATGGCGTTTGCTTGGCTTGCGAAGCAAACGCTGAATGGAAAACCCGGGAATATTCCTGAAGTGACGGGAGCAAATAGTTTAAGCCTTCTTGGTGGCATTTATCCCGTTCGCTAAACCTACTTTTGCAACGTCATCCTCATCGTGAGTCTCGACTCCGTCAAAAGTGCTAACAGTTCTATTGCTACGTTGCAACAGCGGCTCTTTTAGACTTGCAGATTTATCCTGTTCTTTTGCTTCAGCGACTTCATACATTTCTGGATCTCTAAAAACTTTTAAAATAGCCTCATGTTGTTTTTTAAAATCTAAAAAATCCTGATGCATTTTCCTTGCTATACTAAACGGCCGAAAACAAACAAACGTGCGATCTTGACGCAACATCGATTTGACAAATTCAGCTGGGTCAAAATCCTTCCAGTCGCCAAGCAAATTCGCGAGTAATTCAGCGCGTTTGGAAATCCCGTAAAAAGTGGGTCGCGAATTGAGGGCAATAGCACGGCAGGTTCGAAATACAATTTCCTGTAAGTCTTCCAACGATAATTTTTCTTTATCGAGTAGCTCAATTATATTCATCACGGAAATGACAAATTGTTTTGTGTAATCGCGTTCGGGTTCTTTTTTAATGCGTTTTATCATTTCTTGAAAAATTGCAGTGATAGGATTGGTATCTGCGGGCAATTCTTTCGCTTCTTTACAAAAATCAATCAAGCGTTTTGAAACAGATAGCAGGTCGTTTTCAGGTTTAATAACACATCTCATTACTCGTTCTGCAATGACGTTGTTGCCCAAACCTGAGAATTTAACCAGATTATCAGGTAAATTAACATCTTTTAAAAGCTGGATAAGCAGCGTGTGAAGCGTTACCAAAGTATCATTATCGGACTTTTTAGCCTGATTTTGATTTTCCAACACCTGGACTTTAAGCTTGATGTAAACCCGAAGCATTTCCAAAAAAAATTCGTCAGCAACATCAGGAAAGGCTTTAAGCAATGGAAAAATTTTTACTATTTCGGCTAAAGAAAAATTTTGTCCATCATGCGCATCGATGAGTTGTGCTGCGACTGTTGCATTCTCACCCATCAAAAATTTTTCTAAACCATCCTGATCTTTTACTTCTGCCCGTTTTTCAGGATCCGATAATTTAATTAATGCCTTCAAAAAAACCGTAGGGTTTTTTTTTAATTCCGCGATATCAGGTAATTTTCGGTGCATAACAAAATTCTTGAGTTATTTAACCCCAGGGGCAATCGGTAGGTTTGGCATCACCTGCAAAACCACAGGCGCCTACATCGCTTTCAATTAACCATTTAGTTCCTTGGGTGCTGGGTACGGGATAGCCACCTTGATCTGTTGTGATCTCAATAAACGTTTGGTTATGTTTTTCATTTCCAAAAAAATCGCAGGAAATATGATTAAGATCATTCGATTGTTGCTTGGCGTTATAAAGGGCTGAAAAAAATTCAGTGGTGGTACCGATCATTTTGCTAATCGGATTGATTTGCTGTTGGGTCACATGCCAACCGGTTGGAACAACGAAGGTACCGCCTTTTTCGACGACAATCGTGTCTGGGCAGTATTGGCTAGCGAACAAAGGAAAAGATGCGGTTGCAGCTAACAGGGTTAAAGTGGTTAGGATGGATTTCATGGAACGGCCTCGTTTTATGGTATATTTATTGGACAGTAATATACGGTTTTTAGATTAAAGAGTCAATGAAAGATGAAACGTTAGAATCAGGCCGTCATTGCGAGACCGTGCTTTTCACGGTCGAAGCAATCTCTTAAAAGATTGCTTCGGCCTAAAAAACAGGCCTCGCAATGACGGGAGGTGTGCTAAACATGGCCGTATTTAGCGCTAGCACCCAGCCAGCGGTTAATCAGAGCTTGAATAGTCTCCGGATGGTCTTTTTGCAAAAGAGCAGCGGCTTGTTGGACGCCATTGAGTAAATCACTATCACGCATTAAATCCGCGATTCTGAGCGCCATTTCGCCCGTTTGGCGGGTTCCTAACACTTCGCCCGGGCCGCGCAGTTCTAAATCACGTTGGGCGATTTTAAAGCCATCGGTGGTTTCGCGCATGACAGCGAGGCGTTCTTTGGCTTGATGCGATAAAGGCGCTTGGTACATGAGCACGCAATGGCTGGCAATGGCACCTCGCCCTACTCGTCCGCGCAACTGATGCAATTGGGCGAGCCCTAAGCGTTCCGCATTTTCAATCACCATTAAACTCGCATTCGGGACATCCACCCCCACCTCGATTACAGTCGTCGCAACCAATAATTGAATTTTTCCATTTTTGAAATTGGACATTACGGTTTCTTTTTCAGCGGGTTTCATGCGTCCATGAATTAACGCGATTTTTAAATCGGGAAAAATAGTTTCGAGTTCTTTTGCCGTATTTTCTGCAGCCTGACATTGCAAAAGATCGGATTCTTCGATCAGCGTGCACACCCAGTAAGCTTGTCGACCTTCGCTGCAGGCTTCATAAATGCGTTTTAAAACTTCATCGCGGCGCGTGTTGGAAATTACAATAGTGGAAACGGGTGTGCGGCCTGGGGGTAATTCATCAATTACTGAATAATCCAAATCAGCATAAACACTCATCGCGAGTGTGCGTGGAATCGGCGTCGCTGTCATAATTAATTGATGAGGATAAAAATTATTTTGCACGCCTTTTTCTCTAAGCATGGCGCGCTGTTGCACCCCAAAGCGGTGTTGCTCATCAACAATAATCAATGCGAGCTTTTTAAATGAAACCGTTTTTTGAAAAATCGCATGCGTGCCAATTGCGACATGCGCACTCCCATCTTCGATAGCGGATAACGCGGATTTTTTTTCCGCGGTTTTCATTTGGCTTGAGAGCAAAACGACTTTTAAACCTAATGGCGCAAACCATTTTTGAAACGTTTTAAAATGCTGTTCAGCTAATAATTCTGTGGGCGCTAAAATCGCACTTTGAAATTGATTTTCAATGGCCTGCAAAATGGCGAGCGCGGCGACAACGGTTTTTCCAGATCCAACATCACCTTGCACTAATCGCAGCATCGGATTTTGTTTCGATAAATCTTCTGAAATTTCTGCTGTAACTTTTTGTTGCGCGTTGGTTAAGGTAAAAGAAAGTGATTGTAAAAAATGTTTCGCAAGGTCAGATTTTTTTTCTAATGAGAAAGCATTTTGCACTTGGAAAGATTTTTTTAAATGCAGCAAACTTAAGTGATGCGCGAGCAATTCTTCGAAAACTAACCGTTTTTGGGTGACATGTTTTTTTTCTACTAATAAATTAATTTCGGCATCAATTGGCGGTCTGTGCACAAAATGCAAAGCATCATGCAACGATGGAAATGTAATATTTTGTAAAATTTTTTCAGGCAAAATATCATGAAGCAAAGCGCCCTGGCGCAATAAATTCAGAGCTTGCTCAGTCAGTTTACGCCAAGTTAGCTGGCTCAAACCTTCCGTCGTTGGGTAAATCGGTGTGAGATTCGTTTCATTCGGAAAAAAAGTTTCGGGCGTAATAATGTGATATTCCGGATGAATCATCTCGAGCCCTTCCGAGCCAAAACGCACTTCGCCATAACAGCGGATCTTCAGACCGATTTCGATTTGCTTGCGTTGAAATGCGTTAGTGTAAAAAAATCGAATGGCGACACGACCGGTTTCATCGTGCAAACGACATAAAAGGCGGGTGCGGCCGACTTTGGGCGTTGCGATGGAATCGACGATGCCTTCGATTACAACATGTTCGCCCGGAATTAATTCAGACATCGCGTGAATGCGCGTTCGGTCTTGATAGCGCAATGGTAGATGGAACAAGACATCTTGCACATGGTGAATTCCCAAGCGTGCAAGACGTTCGGCGGTTTTGGCGCCTACGCCTTTTAGTTGGTCGCAGGGGGTTTGGCTTAGATCGATTTTTGCTTTCATAGGAAAATGATAACTTAAAAATGGGTTTCGCGCTTACAGCGCTTAGATTTTTTTTGCTGCACACCCTAGGGCTACGGCGCAAAAAACGCGCCTTCACCCTAGGCTAAGTTCTTTCAGGCTTTCAGCCTGTGTAGTTGAGCTAATCAGGTTGTAGCACGAAAAAATTTCGCGTCATTGCGAGTCCTCGCGAAGCGAGGGCGAAGCAATCTTTAAAAGATTGCTTCGCCCGTCAAAAGCACGGGCTCGCAATGACGAGTTTTTATGCGTTAGAACTGCGAAAAGTAGTGAATAATACTTTAAAAAATGCCCTCTTTCAAAATATCCTTGAAAGAGGGAAGGAGATTTATCGGGAAAAAGATCTTGCTGTTGGAACTTTTTGATTTGGACCCACCTTTGCTGTTTGAGCTGTTTGAGCTTTTTGGTTTTCCCCTACCATAACAAACTCTTCGGCTTTGTCTTCAGCTAAAGCAATAGGCTTGAAATGGCAATGTTCCAAAAATTTTCGGAAGGATTGCATTTCACACCCTCTTCGTTCTTTATTTCCGATTGTTGTGGGCGGCGCACTTTCAGATCGTTTTGGTGCTTCGTGAGGTAAAGCAAGCGTCGGGGCCTTTAATCCCATCGTCATCGTGCCTACATGGCGAAATCCCGATGGCTGAGGAGACTTCATCGCATCTCGTTTTCCATCTTCTGCTGGTGAGAGTGGGACAGTGATCGGGGAAAATCCTACCGAAGTACTCTGGAGCGAAGCCTTAGCCTGGTGTTTAATTTCCATAAAACCAAAGGCAGTATTGACCGGCGGTGATGAAGAAGCTCGTGTAGATTCTAGAGAAGAAGGCGGTACTGTCTGTTGGCGCAATGCTGCTTGATATTCATCCATTGAAATGGGACCGTCACTCGAAGACAAGTGGTTAAGGACCGGATTTCCAACACCATTAAATGCGGAGGGTTGTTGTCTCAGCAGGGGTTCTGCTTCATCCAATTCCGATTCCGTATCGGAACAAACCTGCTCAGCAAAATTGCTGATTGGGCCTATTTTAGCTTCAATCGATGCTAATCGCTGATTGATGTCAGCGATTCCCTCAGCCGTATTGATATGAAATTTTCGAATTAATCCATTTTGAAATTTGATTCGTCTAGATAATTGATCGTTCAATCTTGCTGCCGCATCACATTCGCTTGCTAATTTTGTTAATTCTGCTTGATGGGCTTTTTGCCTATCTTCAGAAGCATCTTGATGCATCATCTCTTGTGTCTCAATACTCAGCTGGGTCGCCGCTGCCATCGTCTCGGCGTACTCAAGTTGCTTTTGCAATTGATCTACTCGTGCTAGGAGTTGTTTATTTTCGGCAACAATTGCACTCTTTTCACTTTCAACTTTTGCTAATCGTTGTGCGACAGCCTCCAACGATATATCTCTTTTTGCTAGGGTGTCTTTAAGAACGGATACGTCTGTTTCTAATTGCGATTTGGAAGGGGCTAATTTTTCGCGCGCTCTAAGCATAACTCATCTCCTTGATTTTAATGTTCCAGAATTAGACCCGCGGCGGACTGCCGCGGGTTTTTTTCTTATCCATCACTATTTCTGCGGCCCATTCTAACCGAACTAGCTGAACCTACTGTTTGCAAGAGTGAATCTAATTCCGAAAGTACCGGACTTGCTGGGTTACTGATACCGCCCACTAACCGATGAACTCGAGCAGGATTTTCGACCCAGCGAGGTGAAGATTTATCTACTGCGACCTCTCCTGATGCTGAAAGATCCAGATGAAACGGGCTGGACACCGTTTCGCGACTTTCGCCATTCGCTCCGTTTGGATGCGCAGTTGCAAGAGCAGCCAAAACGTTTGCGCCGGAGGATTTCAAATCCACGAAAGTAGGTCGCTGGCCCATGGGTGAAACGTCACCGTTAGCAATGGAACGTGGTATTGATGGCGGGGTTGCTTGAGGACTCATGCCATTAATAGGTGAGGAAGTTAATTTAAGTTTTTCCAGGCCGCCAACGCTAGCGCCTTTTAGTTCATTAAATAATTCTCCTTGAACGTCTGCTGCGTATTGCTCTTCATTATCTGTATCGCTGTCACCGTGGACTGCTTCATTTCCTGCACTTTTATAATTAGGATTAAGTTGTTGGATAAGAGCTGTCATTTCCTCTCGTAGTTCTCGGACGGCAAAGTTATTTTTCAATGTCTGAGCATGCAAATCCCGTTCTCTCTGGGCTATTGCACGTTCTGCCAATGTTTGTGCTCGAGATTCTTCTAATTTTTGTTGCAGGCTGCGATTATTTGCTTGCTCTGCTTCAAATAATCTGCGTAATTCAGTATTTTCTGCCTGTAGCGAAGCAATTTGCTGAGATTGCCCTTGATTAAATTGCTGCGTAAGTCTTACTACGTGATCTTGTGATTCTCGTAATGATTGAGTGAGCTGAGCATTTTCTAAGACTTTAGCGTCTCGATCTCTGATGACTGCTGCATGTTTAGCTTTGTATTCTGCTGCTTTTAGTTTTTCTGCTTCCAATTCTTTCGTAAGTCGAGCAATTGTATCCGCTGGCGTTTCTTGTCTTTGCATTGATATTTCTCCTCTAAAAAATTAAAAATAATTATGCAGAACGTGACATACTGAGTGAACGAGGTTTGCCGCCATTTTGACTATCGACAATCAGGACAGGGGTTGAACCATCTGGTCTTGAGTCATCGAATGAGAAGTTACCAATGCCAGTTACACACGGTTCCCTCGGCTCTGGATCCCGAGTTCGAGCAGCCGGTTTCGGTTGTGGTTCTTGTGGCGAATCCTTAACAGTCGCATTTGCGGCCGCAAGCACTTGGGTTGGCAATTGGGCAGCAGAAGTATAAACAACTTCCAAAGCACCATCGAGTGATGGCTTTCTTGTAGCATTTGATGTCTTGGTTTCTGGCAACCCTGCAACAATCCTCTTGGTATTGCCTGGTTGAACTACATTACCCAACTGCGACTGAAGGACATAAAAATTATCACGATAAGCCCGGACAACTGCCTGATAATATTTTAATTCATCTTTCAAAATCGCAATTTCATCCTCGGAGTTACTTTCCTTTCGTTCAGGAATAGCAGTCACTTTTAATTGAGCACCTGTCATTCCTGATTGCAACGCTGCTTGAGCGTCCTTCAGTACACCAATTGAATCATTAATAAATTCTCTAGCCACTTCAACACTAGGATGAATTTTTTGGGCTAATACAGCATCTGCAGTTGCTTCTTGTTTTTGTTCATCCACTGAAAAATTAGGAAACAATTTTTTCAAAATCATTAATGGGACAGATCTGAGATGCGCATTAAGAAATTGTTCGTTGTCGAGATTATTACTGAGTTCTAAAATCGCAACATCTAACGCTTCAGCATATTTGATTGCGTTAGTAGAGATTTCTTTTTTGTCGCTTCCTTTTTGAATACCTTCAAGAACAGCTTGGGCTTTAGGAGAAATGCCGGTTTTGTCTTGTAATATCAGCGTATCAAGTTTTCTTTGATAATAATTGGTTGGGGGTTCATTGGTTTTTGTTGTTGCGGATGGAGTGGTTAACCAGCTAAAACCATTTGCGACTTGGCGTGGTACCCAGGCGAATACTGACCAGGCCAGGGATTCTTGTGAAGTTTCTTTTGTTGTTTGACGTTGCATATGGCTTCCTTCCTTTTTATTAAAAATGAATTTTTGATTATGTAGGAAGAAACCTTAACAAAATCTTAAGGCTTCCCTAATTTACCGCGCAAAAATTGTGCGTCGATCTCAATCATGGATCATTGACAATAAAAAAAGTAATCAGTAAAGTGCGATACACTTTGCCGAGATGGTGGAATTGGTAGACACGCAAGTTTCAGGTACTTGTGGGGGCAACCCTGTGGAGGTTCGAGTCCTCTTCTCGGCAGGAATTTTAGGGACCTCTCCCACAAGGGGAGAGGTGATTATTAGATTTCCAAAGCAGGCTGAGATAAGGGTTGGCGCAACAAGATAGTTTCTGTGCGATCCGGGCCCGTTGAAATAATATCGATTGGCACGCCGGCTAATTCTTCAATGCGCAGCAAAAATTTTTGTGCTTTCTTCGGCAATTTATCAAATGACTTCACACCCAATGTGGATTCAGACCAACCGGGCAATTCTTCGTAAATCGGTTTACAAGCTTCTAAGTCTGCGGCATCCGTCGGTAACTCAGTAATTTTTTTGCCGTTTAATTCATAATGCGTGCAAACACGAACAGTTTCCAATCCGTCTAACACATCCAATTTAGTGACGCACAATCCAGAAAAACTATTTAACTGATTCGAACGGCGTAAAACCACCATGTCTAACCAGCCGCATCGACGTGGACGACCGGTGTTTGAACCAAATTCATTGCCGCGTTCAGCTAATCGTTTTCCAATATCGTCTTTTAATTCGGTTGGAAAAGGTCCGGAACCCACACGCGTGGTGTAGGCCTTCGTCACACCCAGAATATAATCAATAAATCTCGGGCCCATACCAGTGCCAATACTCGCAGCTCCTGCGACCGTATTGGAAGAAGTCACAAAAGGATAAGTTCCGTGATCCACATCCAATAATGTCCCCTGCGCACCTTCGAATAAAATTCGTTTACCTTGTTTACGGTAATCTGCAAGCACAGCAGAAACGTCAGCTTTTAAAGGTTTTAACTGCGAGACCAGTGCAAGCGTGCTTTCTAATAATTGACGAAAATCCAGCGGTTCATGCTGATGGTAATTTTGTAAAATAAAATTGTGATAATCGAGCGCTTCTTGTAATTTTTTTGCAAATTTTTTCTCATCAAATAAATCACCAAAACGAATCGCACGGCGAGCAACTTTATCCTCATAAGCAGGACCGATACCACGACCGGTGGTACCAATTTTTGCATCCCCTTTTGCCTTTTCGCGGGCCTGATCGATTGCAACATGATAAGGCATGATTAAAGTACAGGATTCGCTAATGCGTAAGCGCTCGGAAACGGGAATGCCGCGTTTTTCCAGTTCACCCATTTCTTGCAGCAAGGCGGTGGGTGATAACACCACGCCATTGCCAATGAGACAAAGCACATGCGGATGCAAAATACCGGAAGGAATCAAACGCAAAATGGTTTTGTTGCCATTGATCACTAAGGTGTGTCCTGCGTTATGGCCGCCTTGAAAACGCGCGACCACTGAGGCTTGTTCCATTAGAAGATCTACGATTTTTCCTTTGCCTTCATCACCCCACTGGCAACCTAACACCACCATACATTGCGACATAGTTATCCTTTCTGTTTAGTAACGTCTGAATGATGGAAAAAATTAAAAAATTGTCCATCGGGTTTTAAAATTAAAACATCATTGCGATGACTGAAACTGGCTTGATATGCTTCCAGACTTCGATAGAAAGCATAAAATTTCGGATCAACGCTATAAGCTTTTGCGTAAATTTGAGCGGCTTCCTGATCGCCTTTTGCTTTCAGTTCTGCGGCTTGTCGAATCGCTTCCGCTTTGATGACGGTGACTTTTTGATCGGCGAGCGCGCGGATTTCTTCGGATTTTTCGATGCCTTCTGCGCGTTTAGCTTCGGCAAATTGTTTACGTTCCGTTGCCATGCGTTTGAAAACGGAATCCATGACGTCTTTTGGAATAGTGATTTGCTGAATGCGAACATCGGTCACGGTAATTCCCTGATCGGCACCAATGTGATTGGCTTCCGCTTTAATGGCATCGATCATGTTGGCACGGTCTGCAGAAATGGCTTGGTCACTGGTACGTTTGCCATATTCGGCACGCACGATGTCATTTAAGCGTTGTTCTAATAACGTTTCTGCCCAGCTGGTGCTGCCACCCGTACTGGTATAAAACTTAGGAAGATTATTGATGCGCCATTTTGCAAAATATTCGACTAATAAATAAGTTTGCTCTTTGGTCACAACGGTCAAAGGCTGGGTCGGAGACGTTGCTAATTCCTGCAATCGCACATCAAAAATTCGCACATGGTCGACTAACGGAATTTTAAAATGTAATCCAGCTTGCAACACGTCTGGCGAACCGTTTTCTGTATTAATAATTTTTCCCAACCGTAAGGTCAACGCACTTTCACCTTCATTCACAACAAATGCGCTAGAAAATCCTAAAAATAAAATAAGAACAACCGCTAACCCTGCAATAATTTTAGTTGGAGTCATGTTTCGCCTCCGCAGTTTGTTGAACCGTATTCATGGCGGTCATTTTTTGCGGATTGCCTTGCAGATCGCCACTGTTAATTGGTTCGTTATTTAAAATTTTATTGAGCGGGAGATACAACATATTATTGCTAGTATTAAAATCCACGAGCACTTTAGTCGTGTGATCGAAAATAGTTTGCATGGTTTCAAGGTACATGCGTTCGCGCGTAATATCGGGTGAACCGCTATAGACTTTTAATAACGCATTATATTTTGCAATATCAGCTTGCGCCGTTAGCACGACTTGTTGTTGATAGCCCGTCGCATCTGCGAGAATGCGCGCCGCTGCCCCCTGAGCAATTGGAACAACTTTGCTGGCGTAAGCTTGTGCTTGCTGAATAGTAGTCGCACGGTCTTGATCGGCGCGATTGACATCATTGAAAGCACTGCGTACTTGATCGGGCGCCTGAACTTTTCTTAAAGTGACCGCCACAACATCCACACCGGATTGATAGCTAGATAAAATTTGTTTTGCGCGGTCTTGCACGCCGGAACTGACAAATTCGCGGCCTGTTGTTAACACGTCATCTAATTTCATTTTGCCGATCACATCCGATAAAGCACCGGCTGCGACTTCCTCGACTGTTTCATCAGGATTCACAGTATTAAATAAATAAGCGCGGGGATCCGTAATGCGATATTGCACGTTTAATTCGACATTCACTAAATTTTTGGATTGGTCGCTGACGGCGCCACTGGTGTTCACGGGATTTGGCAAATCATTTTGATTTGAGGATTTTGTCAGGAAATCGCCTTCCAATGTAAACGAATAAATTTTCTGGACGTCGACGACATATTTAGTATCGATAAATCGCGCCATCCAATGTAAGCCGGGTTGTAACACATCCGCATACTTGCCAAAGCGTAAGACTACTGCTTCTTCGGCGGGATTCACAATGAATAAACCGGACATCGCCCATATGACTAACAACACAATCATCGTCACTCCAAAACCATAATGATGGTCTTTGGAAGTTGGACCTGCGGGTTTCCAGGTGGTATTGGGTTTGCCGTTTTTTAATAAAACAAAGCCGCGCATTTTTTTGACAAGATCACTGAGAATTTTGTCTAGATCTGGCGGTGTGGGTGGTTTTTTGGTTTCATTACCACCGGGTTCATTCCACGGCATGGGGCCTCCGAAATATTCGATGCCAAATGCGGATTTTAGAGGGGTTAGGGTTATCGCGCAATTGTTTATAAAACATCGATAGGGTTTGTTAAAAACTTGGTCATTTTAGTTGGCTAAGGCTAAAAAAAGCAAGGGATAATTTGGAGGGGTTGGTTTTGAGCAGTTTTCTTCTGCTCCGGGTTGGGTTTGCTTCACTCGCTCGGGGAGCGTACGTCCATGTACTTAAGCATTTCATCCATGAAATGCAATCGCTCCTGAAGCAAACCCAACCCGGAGCAGAAGAAAACTGCGTAGAAGTGTGGATCAGGGGGGCTTCGGTAGAGTGGAGAGTAATTTTTGTAGTTCGGCTTTAGGTAATCTCACTTTCAGGTTCAGATTGCCCTCTTCATCTGTTTTTTCAGAAATAATGGCTTTGAGACGATAAAGTTCCGCGCGTAGACGGCCTTGCTCGGGAGTTAAAATAATTGAGTGCTCTATAATTTCTTTTCCGAGTAATTTAATTATCGCATTCTGAAGATCATCTAAACCGGTGCCCTTTTCAGCAGAAATTTGCACGCGTTTCACTTCTGACTCTGCATTGCGATCCAGTAAAGAATTAAAATCCTGGCACAAATCCATTTTGTTATAGACTAAAACTTGCGGCACTTTATCGCCGCCAATTTCTTTTAAGACTTCATTCACTTGAAAAATATTTAATTGTCGACGTTCATCGTTGGCATCGACAACATGCAATAATAAATCGGCTTCAGTGACTTCTTCGAGCGTTGCTTTGAATGCTTCCACTAAATCATGCGGTAAATGACGGATAAAACCTACGGTGTCGGCGAGAATCACGGGGCCAATTTCAGGTAATTCCAATCGGCGCAAAGTGGGATCCAGTGTCGCGAATAAACGATTCGCGACATACGCATCAGCGCCGGTTAATCGATTAAATAAAGTGGATTTGCCTGCGTTGGTATAACCGACGAGTGCAATCGTTGGAATGATTGCGCGTTTGCGCGCTTGTCGGCTTTGTCCTCGCTGTTGTCGCACTTTAATCAGACGAGCGGTAATATTTTTTATGCGATTGCGAATTAAGCGACGATCGATTTCTAATTGTGTTTCACCAGGACCGCCGCGCAAACCAATACCGCCGCGTTGTCTTTCTAAGTGTGTCCAGCCACGCACTAATCGAGTCGATGCATGTTTTAATAGAGCTAATTCAACTTGTAATTTTCCTTCAAAACTTCGCGCACGTTGCGCAAAAATATCCAGAATCAATCCGGTGCGATCCAGTACGCGGCATTGTAATAATTTTTCGAGATTGCGTTCTTGGGCGGGCGATAAAGCATGATTAAATATCACGAGCTCGGCGGAATGCAATTTTATTGCATCCTGAATTTCGGAGGCTTTGCCTGTTCCCACGAAAATGCGCGCTTCGGGAACCGCGCGAGTGCCGGTAATGATGGCAACGGGTAAAGCACCTGCCGAACGCGCAAGCTCCTCGAATTCAGCGAGGTCTTCTTGCATGGATCCGGCAGGAAAATTGATATGAACGAGGACTACGCGTTCACCGCCTTCGGGGCGATTATCCATTTTTTACAGATCTTTGGATGGCGCGGGGTATCCGTTCCCATTGTTACCATTGTGCCCGTTGTGTCCATTGGTTCCCTGGCTAAAATCCATAGGCGAGGAAACATTACGGGAAGGAACAACCGTTGAAATAGCATGCTTGTAAACCATTTGGCTTACGGTATTTTTAAGCAGCACTACGAATTGATCAAAAGACTCAACCAGTCCTTGTAATTTAATACCGTTTACGAGATAGATCGAAACGGGAATTTTTTCTTTGCGTAAAGTATTTAAAAAAGGATCTTGTAATGATGGCCCTTTTGTCATGTTTTTATTCTCCATGCGATTAGGTTTCTCCAACTTATATTCAAACAGAGCAAGATGCATAACTGCTTCTGGTCCTCTTTATTAATCAACGCGTTGAGGATACTCTAATCTACACGAGGCTTGCAAGAAATTCCTTAACTTTCAGAAAAAAACGTGCTCTTAATTTGCGAAAAATGGCCATTTGCGCTAAGCTTTATGCTATGAAAAAGTCTGTTCCAGTCATAAGAACCTGTCTTGCTTGTGGTTTAGAAAAACCCATAGCAGCCTTCCTACAAATCAGCGGCGCACAGGGTACCGTTTACGGAAATATCTGCTCGACTTGCCGAGGCGCGACTGCGCGCGCTAAAAAAATTATCGGGAAAGGCGATGAGGATGAAGTGGGTCGCGGGAGTTCGGGTGTTAGGATTGACGCTAAAACTCGCTTGCGAACGGAAGTGAAGCAAAAAAAAGAAGAAAAATTGGCGGTTGAAATTCATGAAAAAGGCCTAGAAAAACGCGAAACCGCCGATCTCAAAAAAACCGATCTCACCGAGAAAAAACAGAAAGAAGAACTGTTTCATCGCAAAGATTATATTGAAACCAAGAAAAGAGAAGGTTTTCTAGGAACACCACCCGCAGAAAAACCCGCGCAACAACGTACGCCGTCGTTCATGAGCGATATGCAAAAAACGTTGGAAACTAAGCGCAACGTTGAAGCCGCCATCGAACAAGAAGCGAAATTAACCACTGTCGATACCAAACAACTTTATCTGGATCCGCAATTTGCAGAAATTCGTTTTCAATCGGTGATTTTTAAGCAATTTAAAGAGTCGCTGGGAACTAGTGCTAATTTTACTACGATGGAAAGGCTTTATAGCAAAAAGGCGGAGCAGAATATTAAGCAAGCTAAGGAAAACAAAACCGAGGCGAAAGATCCGTTTGTTGAGTTTGTTGAACGAAAAGGGCCTTCGGCTAGAAAGTAGCACATCTCACCCAAAAACACCCCGCGCCCGTAGGCCTCGGCGCAGACAAAAAAAATCCAGGCATTGCCTGGATTTTTAAAATCATCCGAATGACTTTATTCTTCAACAACCGTAACTTCTTCAGCTTGTAAGCCTTTTTGGCCTTGAGCTACTGCGAATTCTACGCGTTGTCCTTCTTCTAATGATTTGTATCCAGTACCGGTAATGGATTTGAAGTGAACAAACACATCATCGCCTTTATCTCGTTGAATAAAACCAAAACCTTTACTATTGTTGAACCATTTAACGGTTCCTTTTTCACGTGCTGACATAATCTATAAACCTTTTCAAATTTAACAAGTTGTACCGCCTAAGATAAACTTATGAGGACATAAGAGGACTTGACAGTTGGTCTACTTTATCACAATTCCTGGAAAAAACATACTAAAATTGGGGTCAAAACTAGCCTTTTTTGATCAATTGGCCGTCTTCGTTGACTTCGTATTCCTGGTCATTATGGGTGAAAGAAACTAGCTTATTAAAAAATAACGAGCCCTCACGTACCCGTACCAATGGCTGGCCTAGCGAATCCTTCATGCCGGATTCTTCGGAAGGGAAAACGCTATTTTGTTTGATCACGATGGTCAAAAAAGCATGCTGGAGTTTATTGCTTTTTGAATTGAGCAGCGTATCAATATATTTTTTTTCGGTATAAATCGGCCGATTTACGCTGTATTCATAAAATACTTTGGGCAACAACAGAGACTGCCAGCTTCGGATATTCGAACCCTGAACGTTATACAAATGCACATAAACAATGGTTTCATCCGCTTCAGCCTGCACAGAAGCTTTCGCTACGACTTCTTTTTTGTCACTGAGTTTTTTTTCTAAGTGGGCTAACAGGGCATGCAAGCGGTCTTGGACAAAGCGGAATTTCGTACCAACCTGATATTTTTGTCGCAGCTCGTCGTCGAATTTTACCATTTCGCGAACTAACTCGAGCACTTTGAGTTCGATATCCTGTTGATCGGTTGCCGGCATGGATTGCTCTCTTAAAAATCCCATTCTACTATTTTTGGGCCGGCGGCTCCAATGTTTCGATTTTCTTGCTGGCATTTTCTAATTTAATGGCTATTTCTTTGAGGTATTGGATGGTATTACCGGTCTGGGCCTGAGCCGGGGCGACGTTTTGCAATCCCATAGCCAGATTATAGGCATGGGTTGCAATTTCATGCAGGGTGTCTTTGGCGTGTTCAATATCAGAAAGACTCATGTCTACCCTCGTCTCTATCTTATTATTATAGCATTGACTCAAAACCAAATTGCCGGAAAGCTTCATATACCACAATCGCAGCCGCATTGGAAAGGTTCAAGCTGCGTGATTGGGGTATCATGGGGATTCGAATAATGTGATTTGAATCAAATAAAGCCAATACCGATTTTGGCAATCCCCGCGTTTCGGGCCCGAATAATAAAACATCATTTGGTTTAAAAACAATATCCGAATAATTCACAGAACCGCGCGTCGAAACGGCAAAAACTCGCTCGTCAGTTAAGCTTTTTTGAAAAGCAGAAAAATTGTCATGATGCTTAACTCGCGCCCACTCATGATAATCCAGACCTGCGCGTTTTACTTTTTTATCATCCGGCGCAAAACCCAAAGGATGAATCAAATGCAATTCAGCACCCGTATTCGCGCACAATCGAATAATGTTTCCAGTATTCGGCGGAATTTCGGGTTCGTATAAAGCAATTTTCAGCATGCTAGCCTGTCGCAAACGGTTTAGTGGATTCTTCCGTTTTAATTTCCGTGCGTCCTGCTGCAATATTCGTATCGGTTGTTTTGTCTTTATTGAGATACGGGTCACCCAATTCTTTATTTCTGTCGATGAGATAATTACGATGTTGCATATAAGCATCGCGTACGAAAATATATTTATCGAGCGCGACTTGATTCATGAAGTCTTCATAATTCAATAAATCCGCGCGACGTACGACCACACCAAATGCATACAGTCCGTACTGGGCACTGGTCGGTTGAATATAAGGATAAATCGATTGGAAATAATAAGTCACAGGAAAACCAATCACAGAATCACGAACGGTGCCCGGTCCCAAAAATGGCAAGACTAAATAATTGGAATCCGACCATCCCCAACGCGCCAATGTCAAACCAAAATCTTCCGTGTTTGGTTCAAGACCAATGCGTGATCCCACATCAATAAATCCAGCAAGCCCAATGGTACTGTTGATACCAAGCCGCCAAGCATCGCTGGTCGCCTGATAAAAATTGAATTGCAGCACATCATTAAATACCGTCGGAATCGTATCGATATTGTTAAAAAAATTATAAAAACCGGAGACCAATGGTTTCGGTACAATTTTGGTATATAAAATACTTACGGGTTTTAACAGCACTTGATCGAAAACATCATTGAACCGAAACATGGCGCGATTAAAGCCTTCCATTGGATCTTTGACGGGCGCAGGCGTTGGGGGCAACTCATTTTCGGGCACCGCTAATGGAGCCGCACTGGTAACGCCAATGGGAGTTAAAACAGGATTCTTAGCAGGAAAAGATCCTGCAGGCTGCGAATTAGAAATCACGGTTTCTGTATTACCTGAGGTGGTTTTGTCATTTGCTGCAAGCGCTGTTTTGAAACAGCATAAAAAAATCACGGCAACCGCAGTGGGCTGGATCCATTTTTTTATAATCATATTTAAATCCGAAATAAAGAGTGTTAGTTTAACGTCAGAAAGAACATAAGCCAATAGTCACTTTTTTATGAAAATGGAAGGGTCATGAAAAAAATACCACGCCCACTTGCCTTAATTATTCTCGATGGTTGGGGATATCGCGAAGATCCCGAAGCCAATGCCATCGCCATGGCGCATAAACCGCATTGGAACCAGTTATGGGCAGATTATCCCCATACGTTAATTTCAGGTTCGGGACGATGTGTCGGGTTACCCGATGGACAAATGGGCAATTCCGAAGTCGGCCACTTAAACATGGGCGCAGGGCGCGTGGTGCATCAGGATTTAACACGGATTGATCTTGCGATTGAGGATGGCGATTTTTTTAAAAATCCGGTTTTATTAGCCGCCATCGAAAAAGCTAAAAAAAATAATAAAGCCATTCACGTGATGGGATTACTTTCACCGGGCGGTGTTCACAGTCATGAACGACAAATGCATGCTTTAATAAAATTGCTAGCAGAAAAAGCCGCTTCCCCGACTTATATACATGCAATCCTGGATGGCCGAGATACACCCCCAAAAAGCGCTAGACAATCGATTGAATCATTAATCACCCTCTGCAAAAAATTAAAATGCGGACGAATCAAATCCCTCATCGGCCGTTATTTCGCCATGGACCGCGATAAACGCTGGGAGCGTGTGCAAAAAGCTTATGAATTATTCACCGACGCCAAAGGTGAATTTCAGGCGGCTGATCCTTTTCAGGGATTGGAACTCGCCTATCAACGCGGCGAAACCGATGAATTTGTCAAACCCACCGTCATCGAAGACGGCATAAAGATGAATGATGGCGATGTGATTATTTTCATGAATTACCGCGCCGACCGCGCGCGTCAGCTCACCCGTGCGTTCGTTGATCCAGCATTTGATGGGTTTTCTCGCGCTCGCACGCTCAAACTCGGCGAATTTGTCAGCCTGACTGAATATGACGCAACTCTTAAAACAGCGATCGCTTTTCCACCGGAACGACTCAAGAATATTTTGGGAGAATATTTAAGTGAAAAAGGCTTAAAACAACTGCGCATTGCTGAGACAGAAAAATATGCCCATGTGACTTTCTTTTTTAACGGTGGCGTCGAAAAACCGTTTCCCGGTGAAAAACGAATCTTAATCCCCTCACCCAAAGTAGCCACTTACGACATGCAACCGGAAATGAGCGCCTATGAACTGACTGAACAACTAGTCGATGAAATCAAAAGCGGTGAATTTGATGTCATCATCTGCAATTTTGCGAATCCCGATATGATAGGACACACCGGCAATTTACCCGCAACCATAGAGGCGATTGAAACCATCGATATTTGTTTAGGCAAAATCCTGAATGCCTTAAAAGAAGTCGGCGGCGAAGCGCTGATTACTTCCGATCACGGCAATGCCGAATACATGTTTGATAAAAAAACCAACCAACCGCATACCGCTCACACCAGTGAATTGGTCCCTTTGGTTTATTTTGGTCGAGATGCTAAAGTTTCTAAACAAAATGGCATCTTATCGGACATCGCACCGACCATGTTATCTCTCTTGGGATTGCCCCAACCCAAAGAAATGACTGGCCAATCGATTTTCGCCTTGCAATCGGATTAAGCACCTTTTTAAAAAATGAATCAATCATTTTCAGGCTAAAAAATAACCCAAAAATAATCTGCCCTGGGTCTATCAGCTAGATCTGGTGGCAGAGAATACTAAAATAGACTACCCGTTGATCTCTTTGATCACTATTTTAGCTAATTTTCCTAATCTATTAATAAATCTAATCAGTTGAAAAATTGAACAATTTTATAAATCGTCCCCACGGACGTTTTTAAAGAGGCTATACTTTAAATGTAAGTAACGTCTAATCGTAAAGGATATCTTTTATGAAACGTTATCACCTGTTTAGCTTAGTTGGCATCATTGGTCTGATTGTTGGCGTATCGATTTCTGTTTCTATTCCTTCTTTTGCATTCAAAAAAGAACCCGACGCAGTCAGCAAACTGCCAGAAAAATCCGATTCGCTGCAAGACAGTGACATTAATCGTTTTACCAATGCCATTGCTCAGATCAAAGATTATTATGTGCAGCCGATCAGTGATAAAAAATTATTAGAAGATGCAATCCGCGGCATGCTGAATGGATTGGATCCTCACTCTGAATATTTAGATCAAGATGCTTATAAAACATTATTAATGACCACGAGCGGTGAATTTGGTGGTTTAGGCATTGAAGTGACGGGTGAATTTGGTGTGTTAAAAGTCATTAGCCCCATCGATGACACACCCGCTTCCCGTGCAGGCATTAAATCCGGCGATTACATCGTCGCCATTGACGGCAAGTTGGTCAATGAAATGACCTTGAATGAAGCCGTCGATAAAATGCGCGGCAAAAAAGGCACGCCCGTCGCATTGACCGTTATTCGCAAAGATGAAAAAAATCCCATCACCTTTAAATTGGTCCGCGATACCATTCATTTAGCCAATGTTAAAAGTAATATGCTGCCTAATGGATTTGGTTATATCCGACTCAGCCAATTCCAGGAACCGACCACGGAATTAATGATTGCTGAGATTAATAAATTGAAAAAAGAGAATGGCGGAAATTTAAAAGGCTTAGTTTTGGATCTTCGAAATAATCCAGGCGGATTGTTGGAAACGGCAGTTCAAGTCGCCGACGTTTTTTTGGATGAAAAATCGCTGCAAAATAACAAATTCAATAATCTGGTCGTTTATACCGAAGGCCGATTACCCAATGCGCAATATAGCGCTAAAGCAAAACCTGGCGATATTTTGAATGGCGCACCCTTGGTCGTCTTAGTCAATGAAGGTTCCGCTTCGGCCTCTGAAATTGTTGCCGGCGCATTGCAGGACTATCATCGCGCAGTCATTGTCGGTACTACCACCTTCGGGAAAGGTTCTGTGCAAACGGTGTTGCCTTTAGATGATAATCATGCCATCAAATTAACGACCGCTCTTTATCACACACCCTCAGGGCGTGTGATTCAAAACAAAGGAATCATTCCAGATATTACCGTCGATAATTATAAATTGGCGAATAATCCAAAAGCAGATAATGGTTTGATGGAACCGATCCGTGAATTTTCTCTTAAAGGCCATTTAAAAGGAACGGATGACTCAAGCACGGATTTAGGTGCAGAATCCGCTAAAAATAACCTGCTTAATCTGGCTGAAACCGATTTCCAACTCTATCAAGCGTTGGAAGTCTTAAAGACCATGGCAATGTACAATAAAACACCCGTTGATATCAAACCCACTAGTACGTTAGCGGGCCCCACTAATCCTCTAAAACCATAATGGCGTCTACTTCCACTGCTGCGCCTTTCGGCAAAGCAGTGACGCCGATGGTAGATCGTGCAGGATACGGCGGGCTAAAATATTTCATCATCGCATCATTCACCAATGAAAAATAATTTAAATCGGTGAGATAAATCCCCACTCGCACAATCGAATCCAAATCACCGCCCGCGGCTTCAGCAACGGCTTTCAGATTTTCAAAGACGCGCGTCACTTGGACGGCAATTTCGCCTTTGATGAATTCATTGGTCGAAGGATCAATTGCAATCTGTCCTGATAAATAAACCGTGGTACCCGCTTTGATGGCCCGGGAATAAGGCCCAATGGCAGCTGGCGCTAAGTCAGTTTGAACAGGTTGTTTCATAGAGTGGGCTCCTTATTTTTTTCTGCGTGTTTTCTTTTTTACTTCAAATAACTGATGGACAGTGCGTACAAAATAATAAAAAATAATCAAAACGATAACTGTCGGGAGAAATAAGTACAGGACATTGCCCCAGTTATTTCGCATGACTAACACAGCGATGGTGGGATCGGCTGGATTAAACCAGCAAGGATAATCTTCGCCTTGTTTAAAACGATCCAGCATGGCTTGCTGCGATTCACGATTGGTCGTAAAGGACCTATTGCGTCCATTGGCAAAAACCGTTGTTACCTGTTTTTTATCATTTGCAGAATAATTGATTACAAAACGCGCACGATAAGTTTTGAGGGCTTTACCTTTTGTTTCTAATTTTTTATCGACGACTAAACAACGGGTTTGCTCGTAAGTTTGATTGACCAGTTTGTCGGGAAAGATATCCGTATAATAAACAAATTCGATATAAGCGGCGCATAGCGCAAGAATAATAATTTGCCCGATTAGCAAAAGAAGGAGACGTCCAATGGTCAAGGGTTTACTGATATCCATAATCCACGATACTAAACTAGGCGATTTAAAATTTCAAATCGCCTCTAGTTTATGAGGGTGATACTGGGTTTACATCTTTTTATTCATTGAATCTTCTGGTTTGCAGGACGTGCAATTGCAGCATTTGCATTTGCAACATTTGCAGCAACAGGAAACCAGATTATAGATCAATGCAAAGATAAAACCACAAACAAACCCTTCAACAAAACCCCATGCGCCACCGATTAAACCGCCTTTGATGGTTGGAGCATAGCCTTGATAGATTTCAGCCCATTGCGCAATCATGGGACCGCCATGACCCCAATAATAAGCTGACCAGGCAAATAGCAACATGCTTAAGCCTGATAAAAAACCAAAAGCTATACCAAAAGCAAATTTACATAATCGGGAACCGCAACAAGAACAACTTTTTGAATACATTGACATACCCTCCAGAATGAGAAGCATGAATTGCAGGAATAGTATAACTCTAGATCAGGCGGCTCGCAATGACGGTGCTTATTTGGTGCAACACATCCTTCGCTTCGCTGTCGAATTCAATTACATCCGGCCAACTGCGCAGCCAAGTTAACTGACGTTTGGCCAGTTGTCGTGTAGCAATGACAGCCCGTTCTTTCATTTCATCAAACGTTAATTCGCCTAATAAATATTCCCATGCTTGACGATAACCTACTGAGCGAATCGCAGGTAGATCCAAGCTTAAATCGCCGCGTGAAAAAAGCGTTCGCACTTCGTCGATAAAACCGTTTGCAAGCATGGTCTCAAACCGTTCTTTGATGCGTTGATGTAAGATGGAACGATCGACCGGCAGAACAGCAAAATTAATCATTCGAAAATTCTCTGGATTTTCAGCATTTTTTTGCTGCCAATACGTTAAATTTTTACCCGTGAGCTCATAAACTTCCAGTGCTCGTTGAATGCGCTGACTATCATTCGGATGAATTCGATCTGCGGCAACGGTATCGATTTTCTTTAATCGATCATGCAGAGCCGGCCAGCCAATTTTTTTTCCTTCTATCAGCAATTTTTTTCTAAGCTCCGCATCGGCTTCTGGAAGTTCCGACAATCCTTTTTGTAGCGCACGAAAATATAACATCGTGCCGCCCACGAGCAGTGGAATTTTTCCGCGAGAAAAAATATCTTCTATGATTTTTAACGCATCTTCCCGAAATTGTGCGGCTGAATAAGCCTCCGCTGGATCTCGGATATCAATCAAATGATGCGGTGCGATTTTTAAAATGTCAGCTGTTGGTTTTGCTGTGCCAATATCCATCCCGCGATAAACCATGGCAGAATCGACACTGATAATTTCCATCGGAAAACGCTGCACTAATTCTACCGCTAGCTGCGTTTTGCCAGAGGCAGTGGGACCCATTAGACAAAAAATCGTTTTCATGAGGAATTAACGAAACCGTAACAGAGGTGGAACAGCGGGTATCTGATATCCTAAGTCCTGCTCAAGAACCTGAGTCATATTGTCTTGAACAATCATCGCTGCCTGTTCGCCAGGACGAATTCCATGCTTCATACGATCTGTAATCAATTCCTGTACTTTTAAAAGGGCATCCGACGAAGTCACAATAAAATCGGGTCTTAATTTTGTGGAGGTTTTATCTAATAAATCCCGGATGATTTCAGTACGTTGTTGAACTAATTTGGGATCGTTTTCTTTTTGATTTTCGCTCTCTACATTCAGTTGTGCGCTGTGAGTTAAATCAAGAACAGTCCAGGGTGTTCTACCGTGATAGAGCTTCGCAAGATTTTTTCCAGCCAGAATATCCTGATATCCATCACCCACCACGACTAGTTCAGCAGGATCATCAATTTTCAGATCTTTCATGATTTTGTCCAACATATCGGGTTCAGGGCGGCCATTTTGCACATCGCTCGCGGTCACAACCATTCTAGGATAAAATTCATGTTTATAATAACTCGGCAGAATTTTTTCAACGACAGGCCAATAAAATCCACTGTTTAAAACAAACAATTCATCGGGATTACAGCCACGCAATTTTCGATAGATTTCCATTTTTGCTGGAATTGGCGAAATAAGATGAGCGCATTGTTCCATTTTTTCTTCGAAGGTCCGATGGGTTCTTTCCATATGTCGCTCAAAATAGGGTTCCAAATCAAGTTTAGCTTTGACCTCGGCAGGATACATTTCTAGCCATTGTGAATAAACACGCGGTTTTTTTCCAACTAACCGAATATGCGGACCTTTTTTCATTCCCATTTCTGGCAAAATATCTTTATCTTCAACTTTTAGACCATGTTCATCGAATGCATATTTGAACGTGTGTTTGACAAGTGTGCCATATTGACCTGCGGTAGTATCAATATCCACTACCCACACTCGCTTTTTAAGACTTTTCGCCGCCGTTGACAGGGTTCGAGAAAATAAAGAAGCGGTTCTAAACATATTTTTTCCTTAAAAAATTAACGTCCACGTAAAAATAATTTATCCAATTCCGGCAATGATAATTGCATGGTCGTCGGGCGTCCATGATTACATTGTCCGCTGTGATCAGTATTTTCCATGGCACGTAGCAATGCATTCATTTCCGGTACGGATAATTTTCGTTGTGCACGTACGGCTGCATGACAAGCCATGGTTGATAAGAGATGTTCGAAGTATTCTTCCATGCGTGTGCTTTTTTCATGTGTTAATAAATCGGCTGCAATGTCTCGAACCATTTGTTCAATGTGGCTATCGCGCAACATATCAGGCACTGCGCGCACAACGATATTTTCTGGACTGATGCGGGCAATCGCGATGCCGACTTTTTGAAAAAGTTCTGAGTGTTCTTCGATTTTATTGGCTTCCATTTCACTCAGAGTGACCGTTAAGGGTACCAACAATGGCTGTGAATTGATTTGCTGTTGCTGCAACTGTTGTTTTAATTTTTCATATAACACTCTTTCGTGCGCGGCGTGCATATCAACTAAAACCAATCCTTCTGAATTTTCGGCGAGAATATAAATGCCTTTTAACTGCGCTAAAGCAAAACCCAATGGCGGAATAGTATTTTCCGTTTTATTTTCTGATGGAATTTCAGTTGCAACTATTTCTTTGACTGGAATGACTGTTTCTTCGTGTAATTGTCCATAGACTCGCATTTGTTCATGGACTTTGAATGGCATAGCGTGTTGTTTTGGCGCGGGCGAATAAGAAACGGGTTCCGTCGGTTTTATCACCGGTGTTGCGGGCCTCACACTCGCCAACGCATCATGCACACTGTGCGATATAAAATCGTGTACTAAACGGCTTTCACGAAAACGCACTTCATGTTTGGTGGGATGCACATTCACATCGACTTGCAGCGGATCTATTTCTAAAAATAAAACATACGCGGGATGACGATCACCATACATCACATCATGATAGGCTTCACGCACGGCATGACTCACTAATTTGTCACGTACCATACGGTGATTCACATAAAAATACTGTAAATCAGCCTGTGAACGCGAAAAAGTTGGCAATGCGATCCAGCCCGATAATTTTATGCCGGTAATTTCCGCTTCAATTTTCAGCGCATTTTCTAAAAAAGCAGCGCCGCAGAGACTCTCAATGCGTTGCGCGCATTCTTTTTCGGTGGACGCTTCGCGATATTGGCGAATTACGCGCTGATTATGTTTTAAAGTAAAACTCACACCAAACGAACTTAACGCAACGCGCTTCACTAATTCATCGATGTGATCAAATTCCGTTTTTTCAGAACGTAAAAATTTGCGGCGGGCAGGTGTATTAAAAAATAAATCTCGTACTTCAACCGTTGTGCCTTTTGGATGTGCCGCAGGTGTAATAGAGTGCTCCATCTCGACACCATTCGTTGTCACCTGCCATCCAGATCCATTTGCTATTGCGGATGACAATGTTAAGCGTGAGACAGAGCTGATACTCGCGAGGGCTTCGCCACGGAAACCTAAGGTGTGAATTGCCGATAAATCATCGAGGGTTTTTATTTTGCTGGTGGCGTGACGACTAAGAGACAAGATTAAATCATCTTGATGGATGCCGTCCCCATTATCCCGAATACGAATCAAACGCGTGCCGCCATTTTCGATATCGAGTTCAATTTTGGTGGCGCCTGCATCTAAACTATTTTCGATTAATTCTTTGACGACAGAAGCGGGACGTTCTATCACTTCTCCCGCGGCGATCTGGTTGGCTAGTAAGGGGCTTAATTTTAGGATTCGGGGCATAAACAGTCTATTCGTCATTTTTTACTGACGTGATAGTAGCGGGTTATGCGGGATCAGGCAATACTAGGCGAGTTTTGCTACTTCGGTTGGCGTGAGGCTGCTGCCATCCACTTGTGGTAAGACTTGGTTCCCTTGCTGAGACATGAATGAGAGCATTTGCATTCGTGATCCAGCTGGGCCCGTTAATAAAGCCATTATTTGGTCCATCTGTTGTTGTTGGCGCTTAAGCTGATTTTGTTGCTCTTCAACTTGTTTTTGCAGGGCAACCTGATTTTGTTGCAATTTGGTATTGGCTGCTTGTGATTGTGCAAGAGCTCGCATGATCTGATAGCTATTTGCACCGGAAGGAGTATATTTCTCTTCCATAAAATCGAAACATTGTTGGGGTGTAAAGGTTGGCTTGCCAAATTTTTCTTCTACTTGGCATACCACTTCAGGTTGGGACCGCACTAAATAAGGCATTCTTTCAACATCCGCATTAGTACCATATCGATATCCAAAGTTCAGAACGCCATCACAATAAATTGGCTCTGGTTCTGGAGCGCCTTCGTATTCGAACACGACACTAAAAACCCCAGCGGATGCCACTCCAAATTGATTGCAAACCCCCATCACAAAATCTTTTCTAAATTGAGTTTTATCTTTAAGATACTTCGGATCGGCTTCATAATGTGCAAAAGTATTTGCATCCAAAGCTACACGAATGCCAGTGTGCTGGAAAATGGATTGATCGCTCCAGGGTTCTTTACTCTCTGCTTTATTTGGCAGAGAGCTGTAATGTTGGTAAACGCTAGTTTGCACAGTTTGCAGTGCTAATTCGAGATCTTGTTTCAGATGCCTTTCGATCGATTCAACTACACAGGTTGCGGCGGCTTTAGCCAAAGATTTAACACCATCTTTAGGGGGTTTCGAATTAACAACCTTTCTGACGACCCCAGTAACTTTATCTTTAACAATTTTGACTGCGGATATCAATTTTTTTTGAAATTTTATTAACGCCGCCCCTACCGCTGCCTTTGCCGCTTTTGCTCCAGCGATAAATTTTTCTTTCATTGATTTAGATTTTTTTGGTTCTTCTGACTGATTAGGTATTTTGGGTGCTTCCGAAACCTTCTTTTTTTCTTCGGTTTTGCTCTCAGGGTTTTTTTGAATAAGCGTTAATTGTTTTATTTGATCTGCATATTTAAAAGTAATTCTTGTAGAAGCTTCTTCAAAGAATTCATTGGTTAAATTAGGTAGATAGAAACACTCTTCCCCAATTTCGTTAGCCACATTCTTTACACCGCGATTTTTTCTTTCCTGACGGACGTCATTTACAACGGAGGCTAATCCCAATGAAACAGCATCAGCTAATTTGGCTAAAATATTCAAACCGGTATCGGTACCTTTTTTATCTAAAGAGTGCATTCCGGCAGCTGTGTTTGATAAGGCATCTCTGTATTTTACTAATCTGAAATTAAAAGCTTTGAAAAAAATATGGAAACTGGGATCGCTGTCAATCATTTGGCGCACTGTCAGTGTTAAGACGGCTTGTGATTCGACGGTTCCTAAGACGACTGGATTTGGTGCTGGTTGCAGAAGTTCTGGTGCCGATGGTTCTGGAGATCTTTTCAAATCGCTAGTTTCTGTGATAGGAATTGCAACTCCCTGAGCAACTTTCACCGAAAACGCTATGGGCGGTGTTGTTATACTAGCTGAAACGACTAATGGAATATCTGATAGAACAGCATTGGAAACGTTGGGTTGTGGATCCGGTAAAACAGAAGGTAACTGCTTTTCAGAAATTGATTTTAACTCTACGACTGCAGATGTAAACGTCGTGGGCTCTTCTGGCGGATGATCATAATGGACCTGAAGAGGTGATGCCTGTAAAGCTCGTTTGTTTGCATGAAGTGGGGACTGGCTTGGAACAGAGACCATTGTCGGAACTGACGTTTCAGCTATTACAGCGCGTGGTTTCGCAACAGCAACTTTATTCTGCTGATGGTCTGCTCGCTTCGATTCTTGTAGCAACTTGCGCTTTTGACGTTCCGCTAACAAATTTAATAATTCTTCGGCATTTTGTTTTGCATTTTTTGCTTCAGGTTTATATCCAGGTTCTACCCTCGCTTTTCGCCAAGAAGCTCCTGCTCTCGTATCTTGTTCTCCTCCATCAGGATAAACATACAAAGGATTTTCAAGATCAGTATATTCTTCATAAACCTTGCGGATTTTATCAAACATTGCTTTATCGATGGGCTGTGCTTTTGCATGAATAGCTAGGAAATAGGGTCTTGCATTTTGAAGTTCTCCACCCAGCAATAAGGCATTGCCGCGAGTGTTGAGTACAAAAACATTATCCGATTGCAACCTTTCAGCCGCTTCACTGCATTTGCGCGCGGCCGTTGTATATCCAAGCAATTGCAGAACTAAACTATTACCAAGGTGAGCATCAACACTTTCCAAATCATATTTAAGCGCTTCATTAAAGGCATCGAATGCAGCTCTAAATTGCCCTTGCATAAATAAACAATAGCCTACGCCGGTCATAGCGAGTGCTAGTAATTTTTCGTTTTCAAGATCAGGTGTTTTTCCTTGCTTCTCTGAAGCATCTCTTTGATCGATCAAGTAGTGTGCGGCAGCAACAAAACATTGCTGGGCTTTTTCATAAGAAGGTTTTTCTTCTAAAAAATAGGCCATTCCCTTAAAAAGTTTGGGCTGAACGGGATCAGAATCTTCTTCTAGACTCTCAAAGAACCCGATTGCTTTACCATATTCACTTTGTAGAATATATCGGATGCCTTCATTATAGGGATCATCACGTTCTACGCTCAATTCGCCATCTTTTATATGAAACAGTCTTAGCAGCATAAAAATAGATTAACTCGTGAAAAAATGTTATTTATTTTAACAATCAATACTTAAGGTAATCTTAATAATATAGGAGAGGATTTTATTTATTATTCAAGGTCTTAGCGAGAATGGGTCTCACGGACAAGAAGAAACCTTAGCTAATGAGTGGTTTTACTTTGGAATTTGCCGCATAAATCGAGCTTTCGTACTTTTTGATATAAATTTTTAGCCCATTTAATAACGCCTCGGCGATTTCATTTTGATAATCAGGATTCGCCAATTTCACTTCTTCTTTGGGATTTGATAAATAGCCGGTTTCTACCAAAATGGATGGAATATCCGGGGATTTCAGAACTAAAAAGGGTGCTTGTTCCACACGCGAGTAATGCAAGCGTGTGACATTGTCCAATGCATTTAGCATTTCTGTTCCTAAGCGAAAACTATCCGTAGCCGTTGCGGTTTGCGCAAGATCAATTAAAACGGAACGCACTTCTAGACTTTGATCTTCGAGTTCACTTAAATCGACACGACCCAATTCTGAATGATTTTCACGATTGGCGAGCCATTTGGCGGCTACACAGGTGGCCCCGCGACTCGATAAAGCATAGACCGAGACTCCGCGTGATTGCATGCTATTGGAATCGGCATGAATGGAAATAAATAAATCGCCTTTACCTCGACGTGCGAGTTTTAAGCGATCCATTAAAGGCACAAAATAATCGCCTTTTCGCGTTAACACGGCTTTCATATTGGGTTCATTATTAACGAGCGCAGCTAATCGCAGCGCAATGGCGAGCACAACTTTTTTTTCCTCCACGCCATCATAACCAATTGCGCCAGGATCTTTTCCTCCGTGACCCGGATCAATCACAATGATCACGGGATTGACCGATTTTTTTATGATAGGTTTTTTTTCATTATAAACATCGAGAAAAATAAATCGAGAGGCAGCGTTTGCTTTGAATTTTACCGATGTTTTTAAATCAAAAACCAATCTGAGAGTGGATGCGTCCGGATGACCAATTCGCATGGACTTAAATATTGGGTTCGATAGATTGGAGGAAATCGGGGTGGCTATTTTGGTATTTTTGACATCGATGACTAAACGATCGGGATGAGAAAGCTGAAAAACAGTATAGGGTGTCCCGTGTGTTAAAAATAATTTGACGCGGGTGCTGTCGTCTGCGCTGGAAAAAGCAATATTCACTAATTTCGCAGGATCAGCGACACTCAAAGACGGTATTAATAAGAGCGCCATCACAATCCATTTTTTAATTTTATTTTTCATTTTTATACCGTTTTAAAATTTCCATGCCTTTTTCGGTATGGGCCACCCATTTCACGTTACGTCCAATTGCATGCGGCTCAATATAACAAGACAAATCCGTCGGCGGCAATAATTGGCCCGCTTTTTCGGGCCACTCAACTAGACAAATCGCATTGCCAGAAAAATAATCTTTTATGCCAATAAATTCCAACTCTTCTGGATCATTGATGCGATAAAAATCAAAATGGTGAACCGTCATCGTATCGAATGAATAGGATTCAACGATAGTATAAGTCGGACTTTTTACCGCTTCCTTAAATCCAAACCCACGCAAAAAACCGCGTACCAACGTCGTTTTGCCGGCGCCCAACTCCCCGTATAAAAAAATCGTGGCGGGATTTTTGCAGGATTTTGCCATTCTCTGGCCTAAATCCAGCATCTGCGATTCATTGCGTACGTGTTTTAAAATAAATTCATTCATTTTCTATTAACCAGTTGCCGCAAAAAGGGATAGAGATCGGTTGCCACCATGCCGCGTTCGCCGTTGGTTTTTGCCGCCATATCGCCTGCCATCGCGTGCACTAACACGCCGAGTTTTGCGGCAGACAATAAATCCAGCCCTTGTGCCACAAAACCACCGATTACGCCACTTAAAATATCGCCGGTGCCGCCGCTTGCCATGCCGGGATTTCCGGCTTCACAAATCGCAATTTCACCGTTGGGGCCTGCTACTAATGTACCTGCACCTTTCAATACTGAAACACCGCCGAATTTTTTTTGCAAGTTCATCACCGCATCCAGTCGGTTTTTTTGAATGGCTTCGGTCGGCATTTTTAACAATCGCCCTGCTTCACCCGGATGCGGCGTTAAAATCCAGTTGATGCGTTCTTGCGGTTTTTCAGCCAGTATATTCAAACCGTCCGCATCCACCACTAAATTTTTTTCAGTTTTTACTGCAGAAAATAATAATTCTTCAGCCCAAGCCGATTTACCCAAGCCAGGTCCTACGATAATCACCGTTGCTTTCGCCATCAGAGGTTTAAGATCAGCTGATTTTGTCACACCATGGCACATTAATTCGGGATGATTGATATTCAAAACACGCGCATGTTCCGGTTGGGTTGCGATACTAACCAAGCCTGCCCCGACCCGCAAAGCTGCAAATCCCGCCATTTGCACCGCACCGGAATAGCCGAAATCACCGCCAATGACTAGCACATGTCCAAAATCGCTTTTGTTTGCATTACGGGCACGGCGGCCTAAAAAATCCTCGAATGCTTCCAGCTTGATTTTTTCTGTCATGTTTTTTCCTTAAATCGTGCCCGTGAAACCAGACTGATAAACACTGTCGTGCCTAAAATAGTGAGCACCACACTCAATGCAATCATGATTGAGATTTTCCACCAGGGTTCGATCAACATTTTTCCGCCGATAAAAACCAGGATTAATGCAACGCCATATTTTAACAAATAAAAACGATTTGCAAGATGAGCCAATGAAAAATATAACGCGCGCAGACCCAAAATAGCAAAAATATTGGAAGTAAACACAATAAAAGGATCCTGCGTTACCGCAAAAATCGCGGGGATACTATCGAGCGCGAATACCACATCGCTTAATTCAATCAATACCAAAACGAGAAACAAAGGCGTTGCGTACCAAAGCAATCTTCTTTTTATAAAAAATTTTTCTTCGTGAAATGTTTCTGTTAGCCGCAAATGCTTTTGCAGCCAAATTAGAATAAAATTATCTTTAAGTTCGTTTTTATCTCGAGCAAAAAACAGCATTTTAATGCCGGTGATCACCAGAAAAAGGCCGAACACATATAAAATCCAATGCAAATTGATGACTAACCACGTTCCAAATAAGATCATGAATAAACGGAAAATGATAGCGCCGAGCACGCCATAAAGCAGTACTCGGCGCTGATATTCATGAGGAACAGCAAAATAATTAAAGATCATTAAAAACGCAAACATATTATCGACTGAAAGTGACTCTTCAATCACATAACCGGTAAAAAATTCGAGGGCTTTTTGATGAGCAAGCTGTATACCACTCACTCTCGCAACATGCCATCCAATTAAAAAATTAAACAACATGGCACAGCAAAACCAAAGCAGCAGCCAACTTAAGGATTCACGGGTCGACACGCGTTGTTTTTTGGGATTTCCTAAACAAAAAAGGTCAATGGCCAAAACCAGCAAGACAAAGATAAAAAAAACCGTCCATAGCCACCAGGTACCAATTGAATGCACGCAGAAACCTCCTCCCTGTTACACTCATTGTAAACGAGTTAGACCTAAAAAAGCAGTGGTTGCAGGCATTTCTTAACGGGTGTAAGCTGAAAATATCATCACTGATCAAGGCTAAAATGCATGGAGAGCGCGGCGGCGAATCCATCTTGGTTCCCATTATTTAATCGACTGATTGGTTTCATTTTAGTGATTACAGGCTTTTCAGTGCTGCTGGGATGGATCTATCAAATCGAGCCTCTCGTTACCCTTTTCATTTTTTCGTTAAACATGAAAGCCAACGCGGCACTTTGTTTTTTTCTATCCGGGTTGGTCCTGATTTTTTATTCAATAAAAAACCCCTCTCTGATACTGCGAAGTATGATAATTCTTTTTGCCGGTATCATATTAATTATCAACACCGCTACCCTAATTGAAAATATTTTTGGTATCGATTTAGGGATTGATCAGTGGCTTGCGAAAGATATTTATATCGATTCAGGAACCATTTATCCCGGACGCATGGCAGTTATTACAACAATAAACTTTCTCTTGTCCGCGATTGCTTTTCTCTATGCGCAAAAAGATAAATTTTCTGGATGGATCTTACAATTTATTGGCTGGTTAATTTTTTTGATGGCCTTGACTTCACTTTACAATTATATCAACAAAGCGGATTTACATTTTATCGTGACCAATGCAACGACCATGTCTATGCATGCCACGTTATTATTTTTGTTAATTAGCATCGGAATTTTCTTACTAAAACCTGAAAGTGGTTTTATGGAATTTTTAATACGAAAAAGTGTTGGCGGATCCGTATTACGCCGAATGTTACCCATTACCTTAATTGTCCCGATTTTTCTTTCCTACTTTACAGATATTTTTGAATTCAGCGGAGATTTTGATCCTAACTTCAGTGACACACTCAATGCGGTGGGTACGTTTAGCTTAATTTCTATCGCCATCGCATTAATGGCTAATCTTATCGATAAAAGTGAAAAAAAATTATCATTTACAGAAAATGAATTACGCGAGACCCGCACTCACACACGTGAACAAATTCAATCCATGACGAAACATGACATTTTAACCAGTCTATTAAACCGGGCCGCGCTTGAAGAAGAACTCGATACTTTTATCGCTAAAGCAAAACCAACGTTTCTCGGCGTGTTAATTTTAGATATCGATAATTTCAAATTAGTGAATGATGCATTAGGACACGATTATGGTGATTTATTTTTAAAATCTGCGGCGCTAAGAATAAAAAACCAGACAACTGAAATCAATGAAAACCTTGCTCGACTAGGCGCGGACAAATTTGTCATTTACTGCGAGAAAGAAAATGCGGAAGATGTTTTCGATTATGCTAAAAAAATTTCCCGCAGTTTCAATGAACCGTTACGAATCGCGCATAACGAAATTACTTTATCATTAAGTATCGGCATCGCCATTTATCCTCAAGATGGACAAGATAGCAAAACGCTCATTACTCACGCTGATCTTGCACTGGCCCACGCAAAATCGCTTGGCAAAAATAAAATTGAATTTTTCACGAAAGAATTAACCAAAATCGCTGCTGACAAGCTAGCCATGTATTCTGATTTACATAAAGCCATTCTGAACAATGAATTTTATATGAATTATCAACCCCAAGTCGATCTTAAAACGGGAAAAATTTGTGGTGCAGAAGCATTGGTTCGTTGGCAACATCCTGTTAAAGGTTTAATTTCACCCAGTGAATTTATTAGTTATGCGGAAAAAGCCGGTCTCATTGTTTCTGTGAATGAACATATGATGCGTATGGTGTTTCAGCAACTTAAATCCCATCCTTTAGGGTTGCCCGTCGCAGTTAATATTTCAACCGCTCAATTTAAAGATAATTATCATCTGGTCGAATATCTGGAATCCTTAGTAAAAGAATTTGATATTAATCCCAAATGGGTCGAGCTCGAAATCACAGAAAGTGTTTTACTCGAAAATATTCATCATAATATTGCCATTTTAGGTGCTTTGCATAATCTAGGTTTTCAGTTTTCCATTGATGATTTTGGCACGGGATTTTCGTCATTTAGTTATTTACAACGCCTTCCTGCTCATAAAATCAAAATCGATAAATCGTTTATTACCGGTTTACCGAAAAATCATTCCAATGCAGCCATCGTAAGATCCATGATTGCCATGTTTCATGCGCTTCAGAAAAAAGTCGTCGCCGAAGGAGCCGAAACCGAGGGCGAAATCCATTTCCTTAAAAAAGAACATTGCGATATGGTACAGGGATATTATTATTACAAACCGATGCCACCAGATGAATTTATAGCGCTTTTATCTGTATAATCCCCTGCTATGAATAGTTCTGATATTAAAAAAATCGGCCAAAATCTTGGTTTCCAGCAGGTTGGGATAACCGATATTGATCTATCACGTTATGAAAAAAATTTTCTAGAATGGCTTAAAAATCAGTTTCATGGCGAAATGCATTATATGGCCGAACATGGAGAAAAACGCTATCGCCCAGACAGACTCGTCCCTGGCACGATACGAGTTATCACCGTGCGTATGGATTATTTACCGCCCAATACTGACATGCCCAACGTGCTAAAAAATCCTGAATTAGGCTATGTTTCTCGTTATGCCTTGGGTCGTGATTATCATAAACTAATGCGAAAACGCCTGAAGCGTTTTGCCGAAAAAATTCAGGAAAAAATCGGCCCTTTTGGCTATCGTGTTTTTACTGACAGCGCACCCGTATTAGAAAAGCCTTTAGCTGAAAAAGCTGGATTAGGCTGGATTGGCAAACACACGAATTTAATTAATCGAGAAGCCGGTTCCTGGTTTTTTCTCGGTGAAATATTGACTGATTTACCGTTGCCAATCGATGAACCCGTCAACAATCATTGTGGCACTTGTAAAGCCTGCATCGATATCTGTCCTACCCAGGCGATTGTGGGTCCCTATCAATTGGATGCCCGCCGCTGCATTTCCTATCTCACCATTGAACTACGAACGGCCATTCCAGTAGAATTACGATCACGGATGGGCAATCGAATTTATGGCTGCGATGATTGTCAGCTGGTCTGCCCCTGGAACCGTTTCGCCAAGATGACGCAAGAAAACGATTTTTTACCACGAAATGGATTAGAGGCAGAGGAACTCCTTCATCTTTTCGAATGGACTGAAGAAGAATTTCAACAGAAAACAGAAGGCTCAGCCATTCGCAGAATTGGCTATGATTGTTGGCTGCGAAATATTGCAGTGGCACTTGGCAATGCGCCGAAAAATGAAAAAATTATTTTCGCATTAAATAATAAATTATCGCACCCATCCGATCTCGTCAAAGAACATGTGGTTTGGGCACTAGAACAACAAGAGAGGGGTCTATGAATAGTTTTTTCCAACCTGAATTAGCAGATCCGGAATTAGTAAAGCAAATTGAGAGTCTCACAGCAGAAGAAGACAAATCTGAAGATGAAAATCCCGATGATGTTGAGAATGACAAACAAGTATTTTATAACGCATTCTGCCAAGAACCATTACAGCAAGTCCGTCAATTTTTTCAAGAACTTGTTGCAAAATATCCCGATAAAAAATTTGCTCGAGAATTTTTTTCAGATCCCTCATTTAATTTTCTAATCCCTATTATTAAGCGTAATGATATTTATTTTTTAGCCGCCTATAAAAGTATTTTATGTAGTTTATTTTCATCCAATACTGTGGTTGAATTACTCAAAGCACAAGCAAAATCTGTGCCTCAGAATATATTTCCGAGGGAATATCATCATGCCATTATCGTACTCATTAATCGGTTAGCCGCAACAAAAACTCCGAACGCTCAGGATATTTTGGATTACATCGATGAGAGCCTGAAACGATTGCATGATCCTAAAATAGAAATCGAAGAAAGGCCTAGAGATACTGCCCTTTCGCCCGTTTCTTTATACGGACTTTATCCTGCCCACCCTGATACAAAAAATGAATTTCCAACTAGAGCAGATTGCGGCTCATTTTATTCCTCTAGAAATACCTCGAGATCGCCACGATGAAATCAAGGCCCCGAAAAAAATTAAAACGCGCACCCGAATCCAAAGGAGAAAAAAAAGAATCCATCGATTACTGCAGCGATACTATGCGACGCGTTTATCAAAATTTTATTGGCTTTGCCACTTTGAAAGACACCGCTTCTCTCGCAAATGTTTGCAAAGCCTTTGCGGCTGAAACAAAAAAAGATTCGACTTGGCGAAACCGTTACGAATCGGATGTTGGAACCGTTTTTTCAAGACAGGATTATAAAGAACAATGTCAGGCGAATCATTATAGTAAAAGCCTCTCGCATTTTTTTGGGATGAGCTATTTCCCAAAATTAAGCCCGCACGTTGAAAAACATAGTGAAGCACCTTGGGTTTCGTATTATAAAGCATTAATCTGCCAACATACCTCTCATGGGGATAAACTCCGAGTCGCACAGGAAGCACTTGCCGCATTAGAAGCAGGCGACACGCGCGCCAGCGGATTATTGGTTTATCATTATGAAAAACAATTAGAAAATAATCGCTTGATTCGTCTGCCTGAACTTAATCAATTTTTACTATGGCTGGGACGTCAAGAAAATCCTGATAAAACCCTCCAGCAACGACTTTGTTATATGCATTGCATGCATTATCACACTTCCGACGTCAATAAAGATAATTTGAAAAAAATAGCGCTCAACCATTTTTTTTCATTAGTCAAAATGGCAGATACCGATGTTAAATCTTTTATGAAATTTGTAGCAAAAACTTTTTTTGCTTTAGGTTTATTTGATCGAGCGACTGCGCAGAGCTTTCCGGAAGATAAAGCGATTGGTAAATTACCCAATTGTTTAGAAGTCATGATGCATGCAAAAGTCGTAGATCCCATGCATCTCGATGCGATCGCCCGCTCCAGAGTTATGGAGTTTTTTAAACAATTATTGCAGGTACCTACAAAAGAATTGCAAGCGATGGCGGTCCAATTCTGCAAGACCAAACACTGGCAGCAAAATATTTTTAAAATATTAACCATGCAGCTTTGTGCAACGAGTGAAAACTCACCGACTATCGTTCAACAAACTTTACAAAAAGCTTCAGGTCGTCTCGAAAACGCCACTCCCAATGTTCGATGCGCCTTAACATTTATTTTCTTGGCTCAACAAAATCTTATCGCCGCCCGCGAACAATTTGATTTAGCCGTGATCGCTGATCATCAAGCCTTTACGCATTATTTACAAGCGAGCATGAATTTTGATGTCGATCAGTCGCAATATCGCGGCATTTTAAATGAATTTATGCAACATGAACCGGCAAGGAAAAAAAGAAAATTCGCAAGATAAGAATAAATATAACCACCCCAAAATCAGGAGAAAATCATGTTTAGTAAAGCATTAAAATTTGCAAGCACTACCGCAGCCATGTTTTGCACATTTGCAGAAGGTAAACAATCTCAACAAGCTAAAACAGAATATAATGCTGCCGACACCTACGCTGCTATGTTATGTCTTCCCGGGTTAGTTTTATTTGTTCTTACCGTGGGATTACTATTTGAAAGCGCCAGAGAGCGCGATAGAATCTATGAACCTTTTGGTTTATATCCTGATGAACTAGACTGCGTCGAAGAAAAAGAGATTTGCAAAGCTTTTAAAAACTGGACTGGTCATGATTTGTCTTTTAATCATGTTAAATGGGAATTAGAACAATTTGAGAATTGCAAAAATCGCGATCCATTTATCACCTGGCGTGAATGGTGCGACAAAATAAGAATACCACCAGCAAAAGAATTAGAAAAAAAACTAGAGAGTCACGCCCCAAAAAAACGCAAGCTGGGCAGAAATACACCACGAAATCGAAGACGGCTGCATAATGAAATGTTTAGCGCAGATAATGGCATTGGTCTAGGCGATATGACATCAGCATCGGCGACTGATTCTAAACGACATCAGTTTGGATGAGATGCGGTCTCAATCATTATCCTTAAATAATTCTTCACGATAATATTTGAGTTCGGCAATCGAATCGCGAATATCATCGAGGGCCAGATGTTTTGATTCTTTGATCAAATTAGCATTGACGGTTGGCGCCCAGCGCAAGGCTAATTCTTTTAAGGTGCTGACATCAATCAATCGATAATGAAAATATTTTTCGAGTTCCGGCATATATTTGTAAAGAAAGCGGCGATCTTGATACACACTATTGCCGCACATTGGAGATTTTCCAGGCGTCGTGTATTTTTTTAAAAATTCCAGTGTATCGGCTTCCGCCTTCGCTTCGGTTATCGTGCTTGCTTTGACGCGCGGCACTAGCCCTGAAACATTGTGTTGTTTGGTATTCCAAGAATCCATGCTGTTTAATAATTCGTCCGATTGGTGGATAGCATATACGGGTCCTTCGGCAATTACATTTAACTCAGAATCAGTCACAACGGTGGCTATTTCAATGATGCGATCTTTTTCAGGATTTAATCCTGTCATTTCAAGATCAATCCAAATTAAATTTTCCTGAGAACCCACCATAGCGATTGCCTCTTCAATAAATTCCGTTATGCTTAATAAATTATAGTCTAACAGAATGAGTCACTAGAATGCTGCATTTTGATGTTATTATTGCTGTAATCATTGGTTATCTCTTTGGTTCCATTTCGAGCGCCATTGTCGTCTGTAAAATCATGCGGCTGCCCGATCCAAGGACCGAAGGATCCCGCAATCCAGGCGCCACCAATGTTTTAAGAATTGGCGGGAAAAAAGCAGCCATCATCACTTTATTCGGTGACGTACTAAAAGGCGTGATTCCGGTATTACTGGCTAAATGGTACGGATTTGATACCTTTGAACTTTCCGTTATCACTTTCGCGGTATTTTTAGGTCATTTATATCCGATCTTTTTTGGTTTTCAGGGTGGTAAAGGCGTTGCCACCGCTTTCGGCTGCTTGGTCGCACTGAATTGGCCGCTGGGTCTTGCTCTCTTGGTAACCTGGTTACTGATCGCCGTCATTTTTCGCTACTCCTCATTAGCTGCTTTGGTAACCGCAGTGCTTGCGCCTGTTTATGCGTTTTATATTACGAATTTTTACTATACGGTAATGGCGGTCGGTATTACGTTTTTGTTAATTTATCGCCATCGCAACAATATTCAGAAATTATTTACTGGAAAAGAAGATAAAATCAAATTCGGGAAAAAATAAATTAAGCTTCAATCGCCTGCATTTCCCAGCGCGGATGCACCTTAACACTTAAATTATTTTTGTGCCCGGCCAATAACCGCTGACAGCCCGCATACGCAATCATCGCGCCATTATCCGTGCAAAATTCATGGCGAGGAAAATATACTTCTGCGTTATTTTTTGCAGTCATGATTTTTAAATTTTCACGTAATGCTAAATTGGCACCCACGCCACCTGCTACGACTAAGCGTTTTAAGCCGGTCAATTCCAACGCGCGGCGACATTTTATTGTTAATGTTTCAACGACAGCATCTTGAAAAGCTCTCGCGATATCCGCACGTGTTGCTTCATCATTTCCTGCGCGCGCAACGGCATTCACCGCAAATGTTTTTATACCACTAAAACTAAAATCCAAACCGGGCCGATCGATCATGGGGCGAGGAAAATAAAAACGATCAGATCGGCCTTTTTCAGCGAGAGCGGCTAATGCGGCGCCACCTGGGTAACCGAGCCCTAATAATTTGGCCGTTTTATCGAATGCTTCACCCACTGCATCATCTAATGATTCTCCTAAAATTTCATAGGAACCGATTTTTTCTACTTTGATTAATTGCGTGTGACCGCCGGATACGAGTAACGCTAGAAAAGGAAAAGCAGGCGCGCCTTTTTCTAACATCGGCGCCAATAAATGACCTTCCATGTGATGCACCGGGATTGCCGGCACGTTCCAAGCAAAACCAATACTCTGCCCTACCATAGCGCCAACCAATAAAGCACCAATTAACCCAGGCCCTGCCGTATAAGCCACACCATGAATATCCGCAGCGCTGCAATTGGCCTCTAGCAATGCCGCCTTGATCAGGGGAATCGTTTTCCTCACATGGTCACGCGAGGCAAGCTCTGGCACCACCCCGCCAAATTCCGCATGAATGCCGACCTGGCTAAAAAGGGTATGCGACAAAAGGCCTAATTCGCTGTCATAAACGGCGATCCCGGTTTCATCACACGATGTTTCTATGCCTAAAATACGCATTTAATTAAAAAACCCCTTTGCTTTTCTTTGAGTTAGCCTTTAGAATCTGCCATTCTTTACAAAAATTACCATGGAGTAAAGTGTCCAATATGCCAAGTATACGTGTAAAAGATAATGAAAATTTCGAAGTCAGTTTACGCCGCTTTAAACGCTTATGCGAAAAAGCCAGTATTTTATCTGATTTACGCCGCCATGAATACTACGAAAAACCCACCTGGAAGCGTAAACGTAAAAAAGCCTCCGCTGTAAAACGCTTTCAGAAAAAACAGATGCGTGAACAGGTTGCATTAGAAAAAGACCGTCGCAAATGAAATTCGCCAATGGCGAATTTCATCCCCGAATGATTGAATCGGGAATCTTTTGAAAAGGATCCAATATGGCATCACAGCTCAAAGCGAAAATTCAGGAAGATATGAAAACCGCCATGCGGAACCAAGCTAAAGACCGCCTGGCCACCATCCGACTCATTTTGGCTGCCTTAAAACAGCGCGAAGTCGATGAACGCATTGATCTCAGTGATGAACAAGTCCTGGCTGTTTTAGACAAAATGATTAAACAGCGCCGCGAATCGATTGCGCAATATCAAGCAGGTAATCGCCCCGATCTCGTCGAAAAAGAACAAGCCGAAGTCGCCGTGATCCAGGAATATTTGCCAGCACAATTAAGCGAAGCCGAAATCACCGCACTTTTAGACGCCGCCATCAAAGAATCCGGCGCTACTTCCGCCAAAGAAATGGGCAAAGTGATGGCCATTCTGAAGCCAAAACTCCAGGGCCGTGCAGATATCGGTGCGGTCAGCGCCAAAGTCAAAGAACGCTTAGGCTAAAAAACCTCTACAAATCTCGATCAAATTCAATTCCCCCCCCTAAGAAATCGATTTTATTGCCTTTTTTTAATCCTTAGACATTAAGTATAAAGGTGTGTATAATGTTATTATACAGAAACAGCTCAGATATTATAAAAAACCTTAAAAATGATGGATGGGAACTGATGAATATCACGGGAAGCCATCATAAATTTAAACATCCAGTTAAAATCGGAAGAGTCATTGTTCCTCATCCCAAAAAAGATTTACCCCTAGGAACAATACTGAGTATCTATAAGCAAGCCGGCTGGAGATAATTATGATTTTAGATTACATCGGTTTAATTGAGTATCATCAAGATGAATATTATATCTTTTTCCCGGATATTCCAGGAATTACTGCCTGCGGCAAAACATTGGATGAAGCAAAAAAATATGCGAAAAAATTCTTAGTTGAAGGCTTGTTAGACCGCCTATCCAACAAAGCAAAATTGCCAAGACCCTCCTCTTTAGAAACTATTTTAAAAAATCCGGATTATAAGCACTGCATAGCTATTGTCATTTCCGTGGCTGAACCTATCGGAAAGGCCGTTCGAATTAACATCACCATGCATCAATCTTTATTACACCTATTAGACCGCGAAGCAAGAATGCAGAACAAAAGTCGATCTTCTCTTATTGAAGAAATTTTATTAAAGTCTTATGCGGCTTAAGATCTTTCCCCACCGCCTATTTCCAGGCAAAATAGCACTATGACAAAATTCATCCCACGCGAGTTTATCCAAGAGTTATTAAATCGGGTCGACATTGTCGAACTGATTGATAATCGCGTTCCCCTCAAAAAAAAATCTGGCAACAATTATTTTGCCTGCTGTCCTTTTCACACTGAAAAGAGTGCTTCTTTTTCTGTCAGTCATAACAAACAGTTTTATCATTGTTTTGGTTGTGGCGCGCATGGCAATGCCATTGATTTTTTAATGAATTATGATCGTCTGGAATTTCCTGAAACCGTTGAAACACTGGCAAAACAATTGGGCATGGAAATCCCACGCGAAACGCGCATGCCTGAAAAGCAAGCGGCCGCTCAATCTTCTTTATATGATTTATTGGAATCGGTCAGTCAATTTTATCAAAAAGAGTTGCGCAATTATCCACGCGCCATCGATTATTTAAAAAAACGCGGACTCTCCGGTCAAATAGCAAAAGATTTTAATATTGGATTTGCACCGGCGGGCTGGGACCACGTGTTAAAAAATTTCGAAAAACAAAAATTTCAACTTCACGATGCCGGCATGCTCATCAAAAAAGATGACGGTGGTTTTTATGATCGTTTTCGTGATCGGATCATGTTTCCTATTCATGATAAACGCGGTCGTGTCATCGGTTTTGGCGGACGCGTGATTGATCAGGGCGAACCCAAATATTTAAATTCACCAGAAACACCGATTTTTCAGAAAGGCCATGAATTGTATGGTTTGCATCAGGCGCTGAAAGCCAATCGCCAACTGAAACAAGTATTAATCGTCGAAGGCTACATGGATGTCATTGCGCTTTTTCAGCAAGGGATTCAATATGCAGTAGCAACCTTGGGAACCGCGACAACACCGAATCATCTACAAAGGCTTTTTCGTTACACCAATGATATTATTTTTTGCTTTGATGGTGATAACGCCGGTCGAACCGCAGCAGCTCGCGCTCTGCAAGTCACCTTCCCCGTGATGAAAGACGGCGTGCAAATTCGTTTTATGTTTTTGCCCGATGGCGAAGATCCGGATTCGCTGGTCCGAAAAGAAGGCAAAGACGCATTTGAAAAACGCTTGCAAGATGCCTCTTCGATCGCTGATTTCTTTTTTCAAAATATCATGTCGCAAACCGACATCAACACAACCGATGGCCGCGCGCGTTTTGTGAAACTGGCAACCGATGAACTCAATCACCTACCGGATGGTATTTTCAAACAAATGATGTTTGAAGAATTAGCAAAAAAATCACGGACGACAGTCGAACAATTACTGCAACCCAAAAAACCAGCCGCGACACCCAGCGTGACACAAAAAGCAAAATCCCCTTCTGCACTAAGACTCGCGATTTCACTTCTGGTGCAACAACCGGAACTGGCATCCTATCTCAAAGAACCGTTACCCAAATTAGATCTGAAAGGCTATGATTTATTTTTGCAATTAATCGATATTATCCATCAAAACCCCGGTTTGAACACAGCCACACTGCGTGAATTTTGGCGTGATAAACCCGAAGAAAAATTAATTGCGAAACTGGCGCAACTGGATCACATGGTCCCAGAAAAAGGAATAGAACAAGAATTTTTGGGCAGCATCGAGCGCTTAACCGAAATCGGCCGCAAACAAACCATAGAACACATGTTAATAAAAGCAAGTCAGTCTGGGTTATCCGAAGAAGAAAAACTCAATCTGCAAAAATTACTCAAAATCCAATTATTTGAGTCATGATTTATTTTTTAAGTTGCGTAGCTCGACCCTGCTCGTTGGCAAGGTTAATAGCCGCATTTTTGATTATTTAACATTCTTATAAAAATTTTTCGCTTTGCGACTCTCGATCGAATGATTAATGATGGGTTCTGGATAATCAATTAATCTAATTTTCGTTGTGCTAAGCTTATGGATCATTTTTGGTGTCATCGCTGCTAATTCAGGGATCCATTTTTTGATATAAATACAATCGGCATCAAATTTGCTTTGCTGTATCCAAGGATTGAAAATGCGGAAATAGGGCTGTGCGTCGCATCCGGTAGAAGCCGACCATTGCCAATTACCATTATTGACTGCAGGATCATAGTCTATTAATTTTTGTGCGAAATACTTTTCACCCCAGCGCCAATCGATATGCAAATCTTTCGTTAAAAAAGAAGCCACAATCATACGCACGCGATTATGCATATATCCCGTTGTATTCAGTTCTCGCATACCCGCATCTACTATTGGAAATCCTGTTTGCCCTTTGCACCAAGCATCAAACTGTTTGTGATTTTCACTCCAACGAATCGCATCATATTTTTCATAGAAGGATCCACAAAAAACACGGGGATAATGAAAGGCAATGTGAGTAAAAAAATCACGCCAGTATAATTCCTTGATGAGGACATGTTCTTGGCCAAAAATTCTCATAATTTCAGCATAAAATTCACGAATGGAAATCGTACCAAATTTATTGTGAGCGGACAGATGAGTAGTCCCTGGAACAGCCGGAAAATTTCTTATTACTTCATAATCCTGTAGATGCGATAATTTTTTTAATAGTGATAAAGCCTCCTTTCTACCCCCTTTTAAAATAATAGTTGGATTGTTTATTTTTAATAATTTTTTCAGTGTCATTTTGTCTTCAAGTACAATGGATTTTTTATAATAATTACTATAGAGATTACTTTTTGGTAACGACACTGGTGTTTGTATACTTTTTTTAAAGAAGGGAGTAAAGATGGTATAGGGCTGTTGGTTTAATTTCATGATCTCTTCCGGCTCATGCAGTAGCGCATCCGCATAGGAATAGAAATCGACATTTAACTCATGACATATCTTTTCAATTTTTAGATCACGTTCCCGGCTAAACGGAGTGTAATCTCGATTTGTAAAAACGGCTTTTACATTCAGTTTGACCAGTAGTTTGGCAATAATATCTTCCGCAATTCCGTAGAAAAAATATAGCTTGCTGTTTTTTTTCTGCAACTCAGCATCTAGTTCATGCAATGAATGCGCCATAAATTGAATACAATTGTCGCTTCTATATTCATTCTTTTCTATTTGTCTCTTGTCGAAAATAAAACAGGGGATGACTGCCTTAGATGATTTAAGCGCTTCAATAAGAGCGGTATTATCGTAGAGACGTAAATCTCTTCTAAAAATATGTAGTGCGAGCGGATACTTTTTCATCTGCGCATCTCGAGCCCAACAATGACTCGTTCTTTATCCGAAAGATCGCCAATGGCTTTTTTAATTGGCTTTGGAAGTTGTCTAATCACAGTAGGAATCGCCACTATTTGATGGTCTTGCGCCAATTGAGGATGCTTTAATAAATCAACAATTTTAATCTGATACTTACCGGGAAAACTTTCTTTGCATATCAGTTTAAGATTGTGTAACGCTTCAATGCACCTAGGTGTTTGGCCTGCAATATACAAAATAAGTATCCATTTCTGATTTTTTTTCATTTCTTGGCACTCCTGGGCTTGATCCGCGTTCTTGAATTTGAGACATCTGCCATCTGAAGATTAGAAATATCGGAGAGAGTTTTAGTCTTCCTTATTTTCGATAAACTATCCTGAGCGATCGCAAGATCCATGCCTCCGTTTGCTTTGTGTGCTATTCTGCCAGTTTGTACATCTATTAAATTAATTCCCTGTGGGCTCAAGATCATTTGACCTAGCTGATTGGAATGTTTCATGCCTCGCGATTTAAGAATCATAATTCCACGATTCAGTTTACCGTTGTCTACTATATTTTGTAATAAGATCCATGTGTCCATTAGCGAAGAAACATTATCTTTATTCTGGTGGGAATAGATATTTTCACTTACTAGACTGGTTGAGAGTATAGTAATTTGTTTCATTTTCAGATAGTCAATTAAACGAGCAAAGAATGCCTTAACCTCTTTTGCATTACCAATTTCTTTTAGATTACTGATTGGATCAATTATTACGGCATGGGGGTTTATTTTTTCAATTAAATCGAACATTGCAACCAAATGACCTTCTATGCTATGCGAATAAGGTTGTTCTGAATGAATGTAAAGAAGATTTTTTTTAATCCAATAGCCTAAATCAATGCCGATCGATTTCATATTACGCTTCATTTGGCTGATCGATTCTTCAAAAGCGAAATATAAGCACCGCTGACCTTCTTTACAGACTGAATTTGCGAAAGCAGCGGCAAAACTTGTTTTACCCGAACCCGCGACACCTGAAATAAGTATGCTGCTTCCTCGATAATATCCTTTACCTCCAAACATAGTATCTAAATGTTTAATCCCCGATGATACGCGTTGATTTGAAGCTCGATAAGCAAGATGTAATGTAGAAATGGGTAAAACTAAAATTCCATTTTTACCAATTAAGAAAGGATATTCATTGGTGCTATGATTTGATCCGCGATATTTAATGATGCGAAGACGTCGCGTTGATACTTGTTGTTCAAGGCGATTATCCAATAAAATCACACAATCGGCGACATATTCTTCTAGACCGTATCGACTTAATGAGTTCCTTCCAGCTTCTGCTGTGATGATAGCAGTTAGATTGTTTTCTTTTATCCAACGAAAAAGACGCTGTACTTCTGTTCGCAAAATAGATTGATCTGCAAAATTACCAAAGAGGACTTCTATTGTATCAATGACTATGCGCTTTATCTTCAGATTTTTCACGATATGATTGAGTTGAATAAATATTCCATCTAAATTATAGGCGCCCACTTCATCAAAGTCATCGCGATTAATATAAATATGATTGATTGCAAGCTTCTTTTGGGCAATTAGTTTTTTAAAATCAAATCCTAATGATGCAACATTTTTTATGATTTCACTTTCTGATTCCTCAAATGATACCAGAAGGCCAGGCTCATTATATTCTCTAGCACCATGTAACAAAAATTCAGATGCAAATAATGATTTACCGGAACCCGGGTTACCGCATACCAGAGTGGGCCGCCCTTTAGGTAGTCCTCCATAAGTGATTTCATCAAGTCCATTAATTCCTGTCGGGGATTTTGCTATAAATTCTAATTGATGAGCCTTTCCATTTTTTTTAGCCATTACGGTTATCTCCATCATTATGCGCTAAATAAAACGCTTTGTTTATAAATATACCCAATATAAATTTATAAATCAGCCAATAATTGCTAGCCTTAAGATTGAGAAGGTAACACAACAAAGAAAACACTTCCTTTCCCAATCTGGCTGTTAACCCCTATTTCTCCGCCTTGAAGTTCAATAATGCGTTTTGCTAACGCTAATCCAAGACCCGCACCTTGGAATTTCTTTCCAGCGCCCATATCCAATTGTTTAAAAGGTTTAAATAGTTTCTCTCTATCTTGATCATTAATACCAATTCCATTATCTCTTACCTCAATTCGAAATTTGGAGTCTGATTCAGAGCGAGCAATAATTTCAATATGCCCACCTCGATTTGTAAATTTAATCGCATTTGATACGAGCAATGTCAGTACTTGTTTAAGTTTTTCTGGGTCGGTCGTGACTGGAGGAGTGTCTACCGCCGTAGTGACGGATATATTTTTCCTATTGGCCATTTCAGTAAATTCAATTTTTACCTCAGCGATCAGTTTATCGAGATCAACTTTTTCTGGATGAAAGTCCATTGTATCTGGTTCAGCTTGTAATAAATCAAGCGCATTAATAAGTAATTTTGAAAGTGTTTGGGAACTTGTCAGGATATCGCCTAGATATTCTTTGTGTTCCGGAGAAAGCGGATCGACTACACCCTTATTTAATAGTTCAGCAAATCCGAGAATCCCATTAAGAGGTGTTCGAATTTCATGTGATATGTTTGCTAGGAATTCTTCTTGTAATCGTTTAACTTCCGCTTCCGCTTCCTTCGTGATCGTTTCTGGACTTTTCGTTTGATGTTTATAAATTTCAAAGGCTTCCTTAACCATTTTACGTAATAAATTATTATCCCACGGTTTATTTAAAAATTTATAAATATCGCCATCATTAATTGCGCTCTTCACTGCTTCAAAATCCGTATAGCCACTTAATATAATTCGAATCGTTTCGGGATATTTCTTTTTAACTTGAGCAAAGAGTTCTGATCCAGTCATATTTGGCATGCGTTGGTCTGAAATAATAACCTGTACTGGCGTATCAGATAATATTTTTAATGCATTTTGTCCGCTGGTTGCTGTGAGGATTTCATATCCATCATCCTCTAGCACTCTTTGTAAAGAGCGCAATATCATTTCCTCATCATCAATTAATAATAATGTATTTTTGTCCATTATGATTCTCCCGAGGATTGACCATCAGGGGTTTGTTTGATTGGCAGTTCGATCGTAAAGATCGAACCATTTTCATTTTCACTTTCAAATGTTACAGTTCCATCATGTAATTTCACAATGCCATAAACCGTTGCGAGCCCAAGTCCAGTACCTGACCCCGTTGGTTTAGTGGTGAAAAATGGCGTAAAAATCTTAGATGAATTTTCTGGGGGAATACCAATACCGTTATCCGAAATCGATACACGAATTTTTGAATTTACCACTTTTGAGGTCACACGGATCGTACCATTTTTTCGATTTTCCTGAATGGCTTGTTGAGCATTTAATAATAGATCAACAAATACAATGACTAATTGAGAGTAAGAACCCAAAATAGAGGGGAGGTCTGATAACTCTTTCTGAATTCGACAGTTTGATGATTCTTTGTTGACCATTTCAATAGCAGACAGTATGCAATCATTAATGTTTATCAGATCCATCCGCGGTTTTTCTGTTCCTGCAAAATTTTGCATTTTCGAAACAATGTCTTTTATGCGTAATAAGCCATCGGTTGATTCAGTGATGATATCATTCAAATCGGTAATGAGTTTAGGGAGATTTTTATGATTAATTAATCCTAAAATTTTATCGTTATATTCTTTGAGTGAAGAAAACTGATGCTTTTGAATCTCACTCATCAGGGTTTGGTATGCATCAAGTATTTTTAATATTAACTGCAATCTTGCCTGTAATATACTCATGTTACCTAATGCGTAGCTTAACGGATTATTAATTTCATGCGCAATTCCTGCGGAAAGCTGTCCTATGATGGCCATTTTTTCAGATTGAATGACAGCTTTTTGCAGCGTAGCAATTTTATCTTCGTTAAGTTTGTGACGATGAATATCCATGACGATGTGGTGAAGTATCTTTTGATTAGTTCCCGTAGAAATATGTGGATAGCCAATTAAGTAATACCAATTATACCTGTTTGTGCCATCCAATTTCTTGAATCGTATTTCCATTTCAAAGGGTATGTTATTTGAAATGGCTTGCTCGCGGTATTTTTTAAAAAAAACCAAGTCATCTTCATGTATCATTTCATAAATCTTTTCTAGTTTTGGTACGGGCATTCCTAATTGCAAGCCAAACATAGTATAAAGTTCTTTTGACCAGGTTCTAACTCCGGTGACTAAATTAGTATGCCAATAGCCAAGGTGACCAACCTTTTGCAAAGTGCTTAGCTTATCATTCAGTTCATTCATTTCAGTTGTTACAATCATCATCGATTGATCCTGAAGATAACGATCCATATCTGCTTGGTGATACGATTTATTGACGCAATCAATGAATTGTTGCCAATCCTCTATTGTAGTTGGGAAAGTATTTTCATCTAACCCTACCTTTTTAAGTTGACGTTTTAATAATTTGTGTAAATCCATTAGACCCTCACCGTTTAATTAACTTTCATACAATAGCGTTAGCGCCATGGTTTGGTTATGAAGATCACAGGTTCCATCTGAAAAAGGCGATATTTCGCCATACGAATAATAACCTATCTGTTTAGTGCCAGGAGGGAGTGATTCTAATACCGACTCTGTTTCTTCTTCTGTTCTTTCGCCAAGAATTAATCTCCTACCTACACAGCTCACAGCAATTGAAATCACATGATTTGGATCGTTTGTTTCCTTCGAAGTTATCATCTTACGTGCGGCAACTCCCGCTTCGCCAGCGCTCATAATTAATCTATCAAAGTTTGCACGCATCAGTTGTGCAGAGTAACCTAGCGGCATTTCACCAGCAAAAGTGAGTGATTGTTCTTTCTCGTCTACCCCTAATATCGTTCGAACTAAAATATGTTGATCATCTGAATTTTTACGAATTGCTAGAGGATATAAAAGACCCGTACTGGGAAGTCCTGCGGCTTTCTCTCCGAGATATCTTTTATAAAGTTCAAGCGCGGGTTGTTCATTAAGTTCATACAATGTATTTTTATCAGAACGTGTGATCACGCGTTCAGGGCCAAAAATATCCCACCCCCCATATGCTGCATGGCCGATTTGGATATGATCACCATAGAAACCAACCGCAACAACAGCGTTAAGAAGTATTTTTCCTTGATAAATGACCCATGTTTTTTTGAAATGAATCCCATCGCCCGCTAAACCGCCAGTGATGATGATATTTTTATTAAGCGGTGTTGCCTCAGCCATTCCTTTGACTAGGTCGGTGCCGTTAATTTTCGTTCCTTCTGATAAGATAAAAATTCCGCGAAGTTCAGGTTTTAGTAATTTCTGTGTGATTTCCTTGCCCACTCTCAAAGAGTCTTCTGCAGATTCAATTGAATGTTGAGAAATTTCTAATTGGGTTTTTTCAAAACGAAGAACGGCAACAGAAATAATGCCATCCAAAATATTAGAATCAAAAATGACGCCCGCCGTTGAACAGCCCATGATTTTCGATTTAGGATAGGATTTTGCAATTTGATCAATGGGGGTAGGATCATTAATATATTCAGGGTCACAGAAAAGGAGTACTAATGTATTCTCAGAATCCATTTCTGGAAAATTCTTTATTGACCAGCCGTCTTTTTTTGTATAATAAAAAGTTTCTATTTTCATAATGACACCCCACGCATTAGTTGTCGCAAATACTCCGTTAATATTGTTGAATCAGCATTTTATCAACCGCATTTAATAATTGGTTTGGTAAGAAATTATTTTTGATAAAAGTAATATTTTTTTTATTTTTACTAAAATTTGAGATAACTTTGCTTTTTAAAGCATCGGTAGTAAAAATAAATCGCTGTTTGGAATTATGGGAAGCTGTAAATTCATAAAGATCTTTACCATCTATATCAGGCGTCTCAAAATTACATATAATCAAATCAAATTGATCTGGTTTCTTAACCAGTGTCTGCAAGGCATTGCGCGCATTTTGAATGATGGTAAGATCATAGTAATTTTTTAGACTCTCATTAATTTTATTTGATATGTAACGATCATCATAGATTACAAGTATTTTTTTGCCAGCATCGGTTTCTTTTAATTTTTTCCTTTCTGGTGTTTTTTGATAATCTGCATGGACAGGTAAACTCACCGTAAAAATCGATCCTATTCCAAGCTCGCTTTTAACATCAATACTACCACCTAAACTTTTTAAGATGTCATAACAAAGAGAAAGTCCTAAACCCGTTCCTTCGCCTGCGGGTTTAGTTGTAAAAAAAGGTTCAAATATTCTGGGCAGAATTTCAGGTGCAATCCCTTTTCCTGTATCAGCCACATCAATACAAACGTGACTATTTCTGAGGTAGGACTTAACTAAAATCGTATTATTTTTTTTATTTTCATCCATGGATTGAGTTGCGTTTATAATCAAATTAAGAGCTACTTGATGGAGTTTGTTTTTATTTAATAGTAAAGAAGGGATATTGCTATCGAAGTCTTTATTAATTTGTATGCGATTTTTAAATTGAAAATTTGTCATTTTTATAGCTGAATCAAGTATTTTATTAATATCAACAGGTTCAAGGTGTTTATCATCTATGCGTGAAAATCCTTTTAAATCTTGAATTATTTCTTTAATTTTATTACTTCCTTCAATTGATTCATCGATTACTTCTTCAAATTTTAATCTTTGTTTCTCTTGGTTGATGTCGCTGCTTTTCAAGTTTTTTAGTTTTTCTTTTAAATACACTAAATTTGAGGTTAGCCATGTTAGTGGATTATTGATTTCATGAACAATACCCGTTGCGATGGTTCCAACAGAAGCTAATTTGTCGTTTAATAATGCCTGAGAGCGTAGACGATTATTTTCAGTAACATCATTAAATATGCCTAATAAAAGTTTTTTATCACCAAACATCATATGGGTCGCTGTGTAAATGATGTCTCTAATTTCTCCATTTGGGCGCAGCCAATGAGCATCATTAGGTCCAACAATATTAGTATTTATTAATTTTTTAAGCTGCGTTGTTGCATACTCTTGTTCTGACATAGGCATAAAATTTCTTAGGTCATACCCAATCATTTGTTTTTTTGTACGGCCTAATATTTTTTCAGCTTGTTTATTTGCTTCGATAACAACGCCATTAAAATCATAAATTATGATTCCGCAGCTCGCATTATCAACCAAGGTAGAATATCTTTGTTCTGCTTCTTGGATCTCTGATAAATCAGTTACTACTATGGTGGTGGCGCTAACTTTATTGAGCTGCAGTTGCTTACAAGAAAAAATCACGGTTTTAGTAGTGTTGTCATGCGCTTTTAATAAAAATATTTCTTTTATATTATTTTTGCTTAACTCTTTCAGTATGGCACTCTTGCTCTTGTTCAGTTCGATATAGTTGAAAATCTTTGTATTGATAATTTTTTCTGGAGGCAGTTTTACAAATTCAGAAAATTTTTTATTGCAGTAAACAATAGTCCCATCTTTAATGAAGGTAACAGCACCTTCATTCATTGATTCAATTAAAATCTGATAAGTGAGTTCGGCTCCCTTCAGTGGAATAATATTTATTTTATTTTCAGGATTCTTTTTGACTAGAACATCCACTTCACCATTTTGAATGGCGCGTATAATCTCATCCTTCTCTGCTAATTTAAGCTGAAGGTCTTTTATAATATCTTCAATCTCTTTATCCCTTATTTTATCACCCATAGAGTCCTTAGATTTTCCAGGAATCAATTCAGTGAAAAGAATTAAAGATGCTTTGTTTTAATAATAGTAGTTACCCTTCAATTATATCATTTTTTGAGCAGGTCACTTTGGCGATTAATATCGTTTAATTTATTGATAATACAGGAGTAATTCTATGATCTCATGCCTTCACAATGGGAAAATCGGCCGCTCCATCGAGATGCAATTTTTTCGCTAATGCTAGCAAGGTTTATAAAGCTAAAATTCGTTTCGCGTAAGCACTTACTATGCTGTCAAAAAAATGCACCGCTGATTAACACATTTTATATTTTTCGACTATACTTCTGGTTCAAAACAGAAACAATGGTTATAATAGCAGGTTATTACCTAACCGACATAGGTCAAAGAGATTATGGATCAAGAGCAACAACGATCACGCTTAAAAGAATTAATCGCCCGGGGTAAAGAACAAGGTTATTTAACTTACGCCGAAGTCAACGACCATCTCCCACCTGATATCGCCGATCCCGAACAAATCGAAGATATTATCAGCATGATCAATGACATGGGTATCCGTGTCGGCGAAACTGCGCCTGAAGAAAATGAATTGTTACTGGCTGATAATGAAGCCGCTGAAGCCGATGAAGTCGCCGCCGAAGAAGTCGCGACCGCTCTCGCGTCAGTCGACAGCGAATTTGGCCGCACCACCGACCCAGTCCGCATGTATATGCGTGAAATGGGCAGTGTTGAATTGCTCTCCCGCGAAGGCGAAATTGCGATTGCTAAGCGAATCGAAGAAGGCATGAACCAGATGCTGACGACACTCGCCTACCAGCCTCAAATGATTGCGGATGTTTTGGCAGACTATGACAAAGTGGAAAGAGGCGAATATCGCTTAAGTGACATCATCAGCGGTTATGTGGAACCGAATATTTTTGCCGATGAAGACGCGATTGATAAACCGGTTGCCATCATCGAAGAAGAGGAAGAAGGCGGCGAAGGCGAAGCCGGCGGCGATGGATTCTTGGACGAAGAAACAGGACCGGATCCTGAAATTGCCAAAGAGCGCTTTACCGAATTACGTAAATTATATACGGATGCGATTGCCTCAGAAAAAAGAAACGGCATCACTCATAAAAAAACCCTGCAAAAACGCGAAGCGTTGGCCAAGTATTTTATGGACATTAAATTGGCGCCACGTCAATTTAATAAGTTATCCCGCAAAATGCGTAGCTTGCTTGACGAAATTCGGATGCATGAACGTCACATCATGAATCTTTGCGTTAACAAAGGAAAAATGCCGCGCAAAGCCTTCATCAGTTCATTCATCAACAATGAAACCAACCTGGAATGGTTTACGCAACACGAAAGCAAAAATTATTATATTGATCTCGAAAAATATTTAGGCGAAATCCAGCGTTCACAGAAAAAACTGGTTGCCCTGCAAGAACAAATGAAAATGACGATTGCAGAAATCAAAGAAGTGAACCGTCGCATGTCGATTGGCGAAGCGAAAGCACGACGCGCGAAAAAAGAAATGGTCGAAGCCAATTTACGTCTCGTGATTTCCATCGCGAAAAAATACACCAATCGCGGCTTGCAATTTTTGGATTTAATTCAAGAAGGCAACATTGGTTTGATGAAAGCAGTTGATAAATTCGAATATCAACGCGGTTATAAATTTTCAACGTATGCAACCTGGTGGATTCGTCAGGCCATTACGCGTTCGATCGCCGATCAAGCACGCACCATTCGTATTCCAGTGCACATGATTGAAACGATCAATAAATTAAACCGTATTTCACGGCAATTGTTGCAGGAAACCGGTGTTGAACCGACGCCTGAGGAATTAAGCAAACGTATGGATTTACCGGAAGATAAAATTCGAAAAGTCCTGAAAATTGCGAAAGAACCGATTTCCATGGAAACACCAATCGGTGATGACGAAGATTCGCATTTAGGGGATTTTATCGAAGATATCAATCAGGAATCTCCGATCGAAGCAGCCACCAGCAGTGGTTTAAGCGAAGCAACCCAGAAAATTTTAAATTCGCTGACACCGCGCGAGGCAAAAGTGTTGCGTATGCGTTTTGGTATTAACATGAATACGGATCACACGCTCGAAGAAGTCGGCAAACAGTTTGATGTGACTCGCGAACGCATTCGACAGATTGAAGCAAAAGCATTACGCAAATTGCGTCATCCGTCGCGTTCGGAGCAGTTGCGTAGCTTCTTGGAGGATCAAGAATAAGCTTCCGTCATTGCGAAGCGTGTTCTTTACGCTGAAGCAATCTCTTGAAGATTGCTTCAGCGTGAAAAACACTCCTCGCAATGACGGGTAAAAGCAAAATAAAATATTATTAAGGAAAATGCATGAAACAAATTCTAGGATGTTTTTTGTTGTTCCTCACTTTTTCAACCACCCTTTTCGCTGATATTCCAAAACAAATTATTTTTTTCGGCGACAGCCTCACTGACAATGGCAATCTCTACCATGGTTTTTTTAAATTAATGCCAAAATCGCCACCCTACTATGATGGGCGTTTTTCTAATGGACCCACTTGGGCTGAATCAATGGCTCAATATTATTTAACTAAATATAATACTTCTTCGCTTAATTATGCCGTAGGTGGCGCAACCGTAGTATTAAGAAATCCTTTTAAGAAAAATTTACCCTATGATCTTTTAGACGAACTCGGCAAATATCAATTAAGTCATTTATTTTCAGCGAAAGACCAAACCCTTTTTGTGATTTGGATGGGAGCGAATGATTATTTAAATGGTGCAGATAATGTGGATCAGATCACCACTCAAGTGGTTAACAAACTTTCTGATGTCATGACTAAATTAATTAATAATGGCGGACGGCATTTTTTAATTTTAAATTTACCGGATTTATCGAAAACGCCTTACGCGCAAAATGTCACACCTCAGCAAAAACAGAATTTGCATGATCTTACGATTTCCCATAATGAAAAATTGGCGGTGGCGATTCAGCAATTAAAAAATGCTTACAAAGGCGATGACTTTACTCTGATTGATGTGGGAAGTATTTTTGATGACATGATCAATGATCCAGAAAAATATAATCAAAAATATAATATGCATATTAAAAATATTGCGGATGCCTGCTGGGCGGGTGGCTATACGGCGCCTAAAAATAATTATGCGCAATTGAATGTGGCTTTAAAGAAATTATTACTGGAACATCATGTGCGAGATACCAATGCTGTCGCTGCAGTGATGAATTCCCCTGCAATTTCTGAAGCCTATCGAGTGGCTTCAGCCTATGATGCGGGTCAGGATCCTTGCGCGAATCCAGATGACTATATTTTCTGGGACCATGTTCACCCTACTCGCGTTGTTCATCAAGTGTTCTCAATAATCGTAATTGCTGATTTATTAAACAGTTCTGATTCGGCCATTTCTCGCGTTTAATCTTTTTATTAGCATTAGCGGGGCCTCATCGCCCTGCCGGTTTTTGGTATAATATCTTTATTCTTCCTTCTGATTATTAAAATACAAATACGAAGGGCATTATCATGAAACAACTTTTTTGGCTTAGTCTTTTTCTATTGTTTGCGAATCCGCTGTTTGCTGCAAATCGCGATGAAGCCATTTCGAATTTTTCGAGCACGATCCTGGTCAACAAAGATGGTTCGCTGGATGTAACAGAACGCATTCAACTTTACGCGGACCAACATAAAATTCGTCACGGTATCACCAGACGATTGCCTCAGAATTATATCGACAGTGAAGGCATGAAACATGACGCGCAATATCATGTGACGCAGATTTTAATAAATGACAAACCCGCGCCGTATTATATTAATTTTGTCGACCATCAATTTACGATTTATGTTGGCCAGCAAGAAGTGGCGCTGCCTTCCGGCGATTATACGTTTGTGCTGCAATATCATGTGCTACATGCGCTGAGTATTTTGCAAGATCAGGATCAACTATATTGGAATGTCACGGGCAATGATTGGGATTTTCCGATTATGAAAGCTGAAGCTACTGTGACGCTGCCCGATTCTGCTCCCATTTTGCGTTATGCGGGATTCACTGGAAAAATAGGTTTGCGCGAACAGAATTTTACCGTGACCCAAGCTGCACCTAATCAAATTTATTTTGCAACGAGTCAAATTTTAAAACCGGGCCAAGGCTTTACCGTAGGTGTCTCTTGGCCCAAAGGCGCCATTGCAACGCCTGCCTTGCCGTCGAATATTTTTTATACTGGATTACGCATCACTTTTGAATTTCTCATTTTTATCTTTTTGGCCAGCCTCTTAACCTGGCTACTCCTCCGCAAAAAAGATTCCAAACCCGGCAAATCCGAATCAACCGGATGACTTTCCCCAAAAAAACGGTATACTTTCCCCTTCCGGGCCCATAGCTCAGTTGGTTAGAGCAGGGGACTCATAATCCCTTGGTCCTAGGTTCGAGTCCTAGTGGGCCCATTAAAAGATTCTGCCTCTATTCCTGCTCTACTTCTCCATCATTTGCACAACCCATATTAATCCCTTCTTTAATAACAAAAATGTTGCCCAGATTAATCTGAATTGAAATATCCCACATTGACTAAGGGGCAGGAAAGGAAAAGGTAAACGTGGTGGCTTAAGAGTGATATATTATTTTTATAATGATTCTGCACCCGTTTTTTCACTAACCGTTTTTGGAAAAACTGACAAAGAAGATTTAACTTCAGATCAAAAAGCTTTGTTCATTAAAATTATTCAAATGATCAAATCTGAATGTAAAAAGAGGTTTAAAATATGAAAAAGAGAAACATTGGCAACGAAATTATTCAAGGACTGAATGAAGCCCTCCAATACGTGCGTGGAAATAAAAAAGGAAGCATTACTCACAAAATTGAAATTCCTGACGACATCAATGTCAGAGCAATCCGCACCAATTTGAAATTAACACGCACTGAATTTGCAGCTAAATACGGATTTAGCCCACGCACCTTGCAACACTGGGAACAAGGCGACCGCCAACCTCACGGGCCCGCCAAAGTGTTGTTGCTGCTCCTTCAGCGTGAACCAACCGTAATCGAACAGATTCTACATACCCCTCGCTCGAAATCGCACCACCCTCGCTCAAAGGCGGCAAAGAAAGCCAAAGCACATTTCCAATCAGCACCCTAAGTAGCGCTCTTGACGACGAGGAAAGCAGAAGGGAAACGCGCTTTGGCTTGCCTTGCTGCCTTTGGTAGGAAATCTAATGGTTGAGTGACACCAATCAAATTACTTCTTTGATTTTTTCTCCGGATCATGCGGCGAAAGCGGGCCAGTATAAGTTGCGCCACCTCCAGATGAATCAGGCAGCCAACCCCCTGTGATTACTATATTATCGGTGGTGCTTTTTCGAGCGCCGGCAATGGATGCACCATTATTAAAACTCAGTTGAAATTGCAGCGAGCCATCATTATTGTCACTACAAGTTCCATAAAATGGTCCAAATCCAAATGTGCCACCGCCATCATCGGTATACTGAATATCACCCCTAATATCATAATCGTTTTTGCCATTTTTTTTCATATCCGTGTTTGAAATCTCAAAAACCTGGACAGAAATTTTTTGAGTAGGCCCTTGCAGTGGACCGTACCAGTAACCAATTTTTTTCAGTGCTCGGCAACCTATTGCATCAGCATCATAACCACCAACAGCGATCCATTGCGTGCCACTCCAAAGCAAATCATTCACAGCTGATTTTTCAGCAGGCCCTGAAATTGCAAAAGGCAAACTCGCTTGTGACCAATTGGTTGCATCTTTGCTGACTAAAATCACAGGCACAGTATTATTGCCACCAGCAGATGCATTGGCTGCAATCGTCCAGACGGTGTCATTATGTTTAATACTATTTAATTGAACGATATTTTCAGGAAGGTTTTTTTGCAAATTCCAAGTTGTCCCGTGATCATTACTTTTTAAAATAACAGGCGCATTTTTGCCATTATTATCATACGTGCCTATTGCTAACCACGTATCGCCACTCGTCGAAATACTATTTAACGATTTAATTTCTGCAGGTACATTAATAATCGTCCAATCATGATTATTGAGACTACTCATGATCACAGGCGTTTTATCGGGTTCTGTCGCTAAAATTAAAAATTCTTTTCCATCCCAGAAAATAGAATTAAAACTGGCATCTTTATTTTGCATGATGGGTGGTATATTGTAAGACCAATTCCAGTTAGTACCATCTGTGCTGGTTAATGTTCCCGGTTGACCATGTCGTTGGCTAAAAATCTCATCACAAAAAGCTGTAGCAACAAACTGCGTGCCATCAGTTACAATGCCTGAAAATCTGGAAAGATTACCACAATCAGATGGTGGTTGAGGATGCTCATAGTTCCAATTGACTCCATCAGGACTAAATTGCATATAAGGATAATCATATCCACCCATGTTATTATTTCCAATCAAGACCCAACCCTTATCGTTGCCTGCAATACCTGAAAGAATAAAACCCGCACCAGTCATGTAGGCAGGCGACCAAGTGGTGCCGCCATCATCACTTCGGGATCCATAAATTGATGGCTCATCATAGTCATACATGCCAACACCAAATAAGGTATTGTGATTTTGAGCTACATTGGTCAAATAGGAGTCCAGTGTAGACGCCGATGGTGGCAGTTGTAATTTCCATTGACTACCATCGGCATTACCGGTAAGCACCATTGAATAAATATAAGCATTTGCTAATCCAGAATAGAAAAATAAGCATAAAGCGCAATAAGTGAATATTTTTTTCATTGTTGTGAACCTATATAAAATTTGCGCCAATTTTAACTTACTTTCAAAAAAATGAACAGCAATCCCCTACCTTTCCCTGCGGGACTTTTGCGGGACTGAGCTAAACATTGCGTCTTTTTGCGATATAGTGAGTGACCGTACCAACTGAAATTCTCCTGTGTCGGTGGTTTGATTCCCTTTCGGCCACCATGAAATCAAGAGCTAACGAAAGCCTGCCAAATTTTCAAAAAATCCATGTAGAACCCATGTAGAAAACCTTGTCTCTTAAGATAAATGCACCTCTCAGATCTGTTGAAATATTATCCATAACAATTTAAAATGGCAAAAATTCGCAATTAAATGATCATTTTTAACGCGCCTCAGGAATAAGCATGAATAAGCAAACTGTTTTATGCGGAATAATGTTTTTAGCCTTTAATACCAATCTCTTTGCCGAGCAATCGCATACTCCCCCTCAGCAGATTCAATGCAAATCGACGGACAGCAGATTAAATTGTACTCTTCCCAATGATTTCGGAACTTATTTTTTTATTGCTAGTTGGGCTGGAAATGTAAAAGGTACGCAAACTTATTATTTTACTTCTGGTAAAACGCTTGGAGTGGGAGAAATTCAGCAAGCTTATCTCTTATATCAATACTGCACTCAACCAGAAAATTGTGATGGCAGCGGATCGGTTTGGTTTGGCAATAATATTCAACTGATTGAAGGTGACATAAGCAATTTAAATTGGAAATATAAGAGCGATCCTGATGATCCGCGGGATTGGTACTCGTGTTTTTCATTAAATTCGGCTAATTGCCCCTATACACATTTACCATTTGATATTAATCAGAAAAGTGAGAAATAATATGAAACTTTTTCGTATTTTATTTTCTATTGTTTTATGCGGAAATTTTTCTTTGGGACATGCAGATCCGGTCGCAATCCAATTTTATGTTCAGAATGAATCTCCGGAACCGTTTAAATTGTTTGTAAGTAACTATAATGAAAATCCTTCTTTTACCTTGGCGGCTGATACACTCCCAGCCAATATGACGAATTCTATTTTTGTGGGTAGTACTGTCTTAGCTGATAAACCTAGTTCGTTTTATGGCTACGCGGGAGATAAACCCAATCCCAATAACACTATTTTGATTTACTGCGCAGAAGGCTGGAATACATGTCAATATTATCCTAGCCCTGCTTCAGAATTATGGATCGATGGTAAAGGCTATCAGTTCATATATGATCCTTTTTCTAAGGCATTTGAAATTGTTCCTTTTGCTGCTCAGAAATAAAGAGCGTGAACAGAACAGGGTCGCATCTCTTCAGCCCGCAGGTCTTTATTAAGATAAGAACCAACCTGCGGGCTGAAGAGATGCGACCCATTTTTCACTCTCAATGGTACAATACCGCCCATGATCAAACCACTCCACCTAGGAAACAAAACATTTCCAATCAATATAATTCAAGGTCCGCTTGCGGGAGTGAGCTGCTCGCCATTTCGAAAGCTGACTTGGCAATATAGTCGCCCCGCTTTTTCATGCACAGAAATGATTTCTTGCAATACTCTGCTTCATCAACCTCAAAAACGTTTCACGTATATTGACCCAAAAGAAGGACCCGTTTGTTTTCAATTATCCACCGATCATCCAAAAGAATTAGCCGAAGCTACCAAACATGTGACTGAACTCGGCGCTGATTTAATTGATTTAAATTGCGGTTGTCCGGTCAACAAAATTCGTCGTAAAGGCGCAGGATCCAGCTTGTTAACAGATCCAAAAAAATTATATCAATTAATTTACGCCATGAAACAAAATACTCATCTTCCTGTCTCAATTAAAATTCGCGTGCAAGGGAATAGCGATGAAAAATTTAATTCTGAAATTGCAAAAGTAGTCAGCGATGCGGGCGCTGATTTTTTAGTGGTGCATGGCAGGCATTGGACAGAACAATATGAAACGCCTTGTCGACATGATGAAATTCAATTTTTTGTTGAAGCACTCTCTATTCCGGTGATTGGCAATGGTGATATTAGTTGCGTGGGTTCATTACAAAAAATGTTAGCGACAGGTTGCGCTGGCGTGATGATTGGACGAGCGGGAGTGGGCCAACCCTGGTTAATTCGAAAATTAATTTCTGAATTGGCAGACGAAAAATTTGAAGCTCCTTCACTTGAAGAAATTGGAAAAATGTTTATTGAACATGTTCTACAACTCATAGATTTATTGAATCATGAGAAATTAGCGATACTACAATCACGTAAATTTGCTAAATATTATGCCCGGAAATTACCAAATAAAACTGAGTTTTGCGAAGCGATTAATTATTGTTTTGATTTCTCAAGTTTTAAAAAATGCGTAGATGATTTTTTCGAAAATTCCCCTATAGTTCCCGCCGGTGGGAATGGATCAAACCAACGCGAAAATTGGCTCAATGTTGAGAAATTAAAAGAATAGAAAAATACGGTTCCTATATGGACCCTTACTCTTTATTTCTTTAATTATGCATAGGAAATTTTACAAGCTTCTTCTAAACAATTCAGAAAATTATAAAGAAGCTGGTTAATGCCTTGATAATCTTGCTCCCGCAATACTTCCGCACTTTGTATATAAGACGCATTTTTTCCAGCCTCGAGCTCATGACCACAATTTTGAATCATGTCTTCAATTGCTTTTTTTGTAAATTCAAAGTGACATTGAAATCCATATACTTTAGGTGTATATCTCACAATTTGTCGTGGACAGCCTTGGCTATAAGCAAGCAAGGTTGATTCTTGTGTCAGTCCTGGCATATCTCCATGCCAATGCCCTACCAAAAAAGATTTGGGAAATTTAGAAAATATCGGATCATCCTTTGCCTCAGGCGTTAAATTTACTTCAAATACGCCAATTTCTCTATGCGGACTATGATCGAACTTTGCCCCAAGCGCTTCGCCTATTAGCTGAGCTCCCAGACAAACCCCTAACACAAGCTTTTCTGCTTTCACAGCCTGTGCAATTAACTTTATCTCCGCCTTCGCATTAAAATGCGAACATTCTTCGATCGTAGTAGCAGGAGATTGCGGACCGCCCATGATCACTAGAAAATCAAAACCTTTGGCATCGTTTGGCAATGCATCTCCACGATAAAGCCTTGTATAACTGATTTCATGATTTTTACTGCAACCCCACTCTTCGATTGCCGCCGGACTTTCAAAACTTTCGTGCATTATGATATGTATTTTCATATTTAATACTCCCATTTTTTTAATTTTCTTTAATCACCAACCTCGGTCGCATTTTCAACAATGCAAATAAATGTGCGATAGAAGCCAAGGTCAAGTTGGCGCTTCCACTTTGCATTTTTGATACCTGTGTTGGACTAATATTGAGTCGGCGAACAAGTTCATTAAAACCGATTTTTTCAACCATCATATATCTTGCCACTGCTTTAGAAATGTCGGCTTGTAACGATTGCAAAAATTCCATTTCAAGTTTTGCGGATTTTTCTATCTCAGCAATTTCAGATTTATTTAAACGTTTCTCGAGATATGCGTTAAAATTTTTTGTTTTCATATTACCACCTCAGAATATGAAGGTTTCAGCTGATAAAGTCGTTGCCGCGCAAGTTCAATATCTTTTGTTTGTGTCCCTTTATCACCTGCATTAAATAAAATAATTATTTTATAATGACCCATCGAGTCAACCCAATATTCAACTTTCCACAGGGGTGCCATAGCCGATCCTTACTATTATTAATAGTAGTATAATATAATGTATTAGTCAACCAATATTGTTTTAAAATTTTTGGTAAGCAAGATACTTTTTGATAAGCAGAAAAACAGAAGGAAGCTAAGTTTAGCTAATTGAAATCAGTGGCCCAAGCGATTTGTAAACTGTTAGAAAATTTTCTCATCTCTCTCGCCGTATGTGACCGTAGGGGTCGGATCCGGTAAATGGTTTTTAGCCAATAGCCGGATTTGCCCCCTTTTTTATCACTAAATTTTTACTATAATGATTGGAAGAGAGGTACCTTATGGCATCTGATCGCAAATTTTTTGGTAAAAGTCAGCAACATACATCAAAAATCTCAAAAGTTGAGTGTATTGATAGTCTTAGGCTGATTTTGCAATGCATTGAACAGAGCTTAAGTTCTGCCAAAAATCTCAAAGAGGTATTAAACCAAATCAAAAAAGATATTGAAGAATTTCACCCAGATGTTATCAATAAAGAAGCCAAAGACACTAACTATTTTGAAACTTTACAAATCATTCGAGACGTTGCTCACACAGCCATAGATGAATTAAAAGAGCCTGCAAAAGCAAAAGATCTTTTGGCATTTAAATTGCTGGTCTGTCTTGATCAGATGAAATTTGATGGTGAACAATTTTATATGACATTACGTGAAAACTTACTTGCACAGAAATTCAAAGTTCCCCCCTTGAGTATCATTCAACAAAACGAAGCATCACAAGTTGAAGAAGGTCAACAGGTCAGATCGTCTCATTTAGCTTCAAGTCGCCATTCTTCTGGTTCGAGATAATCGATGGTGTAAATCTACAGGGTGAACAGGGTCGCATCTCTTCAGAGAGATTTGCAAACTGTTAGAAAATTTCTTCACCTCTCGCCGTCAAAACTTCATGTCCTTTTTCAGTAACCAAAATCGTATGCTCCCATTGCGCCGATAATTTATGATCTTTAGTCACCACAGTCCAACCATCTCCCAATAAACGAATTTCTTTTTGTCCGAGATTAATCATAGGTTCAATCGTAAAAGTCATTCCCGATTGCAATTCCATTCCCGTATTTGGTTTACCAAAATGCGGCACATGCGGATCTTCCCACATTTCTCGACCAATACCGTGGCCACCAAATTCTCTGACTACTGAAAAACGATTTGATTCGGCATGCTGTTGAATCACATTGCCAATATCACCCAACCGAATTCCTGGACGAACAATGGCAATTGCTTTGTACATACATTCTTGTGTGACATTCACTAATTTTTTTGCGAAGGGTTTTACTTCACCGATGAGAAACATTTTACTGGTATCGCCGACAAAACCGTCTTTTCTAACGGTGACATCAATATTCAGAATATCACCCTCTTTTAATTTTTTATCATCCGCTGGAATGCCATGACAAACAACATGATTGAGAGAAGTGCAAATGCAAGCAGGAAAACCTTTGTGATTTAAAGTTGAAGGAATCGCATCCAATTCTTCGATAATGTATTTTCTGCAAATTCGTTCTAGTTCGCCTGTTGTAACACCCGCCACAACGTAAGGACCAATCATCTCTAAAACGGATGCCGCTAAACGCCCTGCGACTCGCATTTTTTCAATTTCATCAGGCGTTTTCACTAACATAGTCCATTTTTCCGGAAGCGGCTTCTTTAATTAAAATTTCTAAAACTTCTTTGTATGTAATTGCAGGATTTTCTTCTACTAATTTGCCAATCCGCATCCAATACTCGGCCTGCGAATTGATTGAGCGACTCATGGCCTTAGCCATCAGTTTGGCGGATTCGTGTAATTCATCAGATATTTTGACGATGCCCATGGGGTTTTCTCACCTAAAAAACAATATTGTAATCCAAAAACTTATATAATGCTACATTTTGTAACATTTTGTTATATTGCTCTTGAATGTTCATTATTTATTCAGCATGATGCCAGCTGGACGATTTAAATCAGGAAACCCGCACACCAAAATCCGCTGCTGTTTGATGTAATCAATACTTGATTATGCTGAGTTTTGAGGCCGCATTTTGCGACCTCAAAAATTATGTCTAATTATTTTTTCACGTGCGATTCAAGTCTTTTCTGCGCATTCATAATATCAACCACCGGCACAATTCCTTGCGTTGTGCCTGTCAGGTAAGAAGCGCCACCACCATCTCCTTCCGGTTCTCCATTCGGCCCATAAAGATAAAAACCATCTGCAAAAGTCTCACTGACATACCCGTAACTATTTGCTGAAATCGAGGCAACTTTTTCATCCGAACCAAACCCTCCAAGGGCTTTAGTCGTAAAATCTTTTTTGTTAACAGCAACACCATAAGGACTTAAGCTGGTTCCAATAAAAAGAAAATTTTCATTCGCCGCTATAAAAGTTTTTGCATCCTGTCCACCCACTAAATATGGCAAAGTAATGGTTTCTGTTAGCGTAAACGTCACTTGATCATCATCGGGTGTGACGGTATCGGTTTTTTTGTAAACATAAAGTTTGGGCACGGTCGTTCCTGAATCCACGACATAAATAGCACGGGTCACTACGTTACCGTTGACGGAAGGCGAACCCTCAATCATCGAACCAACCGTTACAAATGGGCCGATGAATCCAGATGCATAACAGCCGCCTGTGTGTTCTGTGCTCCCACAAACCGTCCATAGCATTCGACCGTTTTTCCATAGATCATATTGTGTAAAAAGCGTGGAATCTGGGCTTGCAGCAAAAGCCTGCCCTGCCACTATCAACAATGAACCAATCAATGCTCTAATGTACATTTTTTATCCTCTTTTGATGAAAATTCAAGGTGGCCAGATTATCAAAAAAGTTTCCAAGATTAAAGAAAACGCCGGCAAAAAGCGGATCTTTGGCCACAAAGGGCCTAAAAGTTGTAAAATTTATAGATAGGCCAGATAAATAGGAATCCAATGCGAAAAATAGGGATCATTCTTGCCATCGCTATCGTCTATATTATTTTGGCGCGCCTCAGCCAATTCCTATTCACGCCTGGCACTCTCGTGACGCCCGTTTGGCCGCCCGCAGGGTTATCTCTTGCCGTCCTTTTGATTTTTGGCAACATTGCATTAATCGGCATCTTCATCGGATGTTATGTCAGTAATTTTCATATGTTTTCCATTCTCCCCATCGCTTTTTTTTATGCCTGCTTTCCTGCTTTGGGAGGAGCGCTTCAAGCCTATGTTGGCAAAATTGCATTAAAAGCATTATCCGGTTCTTATAATATTTTTAAAAATCCGCTTAGCGTGCTGATTTTTATTTTGGTTTCATCGTTTGCTGCTTGCTGGATTAATGCAACGATTGGAACTTCCTCTTTATTGCTGACTGGAAATATCTCGCTCGCCGATGTTCCACATTCCTGGCTGACCTGGTGGATCGCAGATGCTGTCGGTGTCGTCGTAGTTACACCCACCATCATGGCGTGGTATCAAAATTGGCATGAAAAAACATCTTTTTCAGAAATGACAAAATTAGCGGCAACTTGGCTTTTAATCTTAATCACAGGCTATGTCACACTGAATATTGAAGTGCAATTATTTTTTATGTTAATACCCTTCGCTATTTGGGCCGCATTTCAATTTTCATTGCGTTATTCTATTCTCACCGGATTATTAATCACATCCATTTGTCTTTATGGCTCAGCTTACGGACACACCGTTATTCAATCAGAATCAGTGACCGCTTCAATTCTTTTGACACAAATTTTTGTAAGCATTGTTTATCTGATTATTCTGCTGATTAATGTGATTCTTAGAGAACGTAAAAAAGCTTATAAAGCTCTGCATGTATTAAATAAGGAATTGGAGCAGCGTGTTTCCGACCGAACCAAAGATCTTTCTGAAGCAAACACTCAATTAGAAATTCAAAAAAATAATGTATTAAAAGCCTTTGAATCCCTAAAAGAAGCGCACGCAAGATTAATGCAATCGGAAAAAATGGCTTCATTAGGTTTGCTGACAGCAGGTGTCGCTCATGAAATTAAAAATCCATTGAATGCCATGTCAGCCAATATCGAAACCATTCAAAAAAATATTCAGCAAATTCTAACATTTTTCGGTCAATCCGCTCTAAATGAAAATGATAAAAAAGAAATAAATGAGCTAAACGAAAAAAATGATACTCTTATCGCTGCCACTCATGAAGGCATTAAACGAACCGCGGGCATTATCGCCGATTTATCAGCTTACGCAAGAGCAGATGAGCCTGAAATGGTTAAGACCGATCTACATCGAAATATCGACTCCACTTTGAATTTATTAAGCTCTGAAATAAAACGAAATGTTTCAATTGTTAAAGAATATGGTGACATTCCATCCTTAAACGCCCATCCAGGTAAAATCAATCAAGTTATTATGAATATCTTAATAAATGCGATTCATGCATTACATTCTAAACCGGATGGAAAAATAATAATTAAAACGAAATACCAGGATAATTCAATCATATTATCCATCAAAGACAATGGCCCCGGTATGAAAAAAGAAGTTCTTGAAAATCTTTTTAAACCCTTTTTTACAACAAAAGCAGAAGGTTTTGGCACCGGTTTAGGCTTGTTTTTATCTCAAAATATTATTAAAGAACATCGCGGCAAACTTTCTGTGACGAGCGAACCTGGTAAAGGGACAGAATTTATTATTCGTTTACCCGTCGAAAAGGATTCCAATTAATGGCAGCCAATCCTGAAAAACAACTTCGTTTTTTAATGGTTGATGATGACAAAGCCATCGCTGAAACGCATGCAGCACTTCTCGAAAAAGCAGGACATCAAGTCACGGTTATGACTTCACCCAAAGAAGCGCTGGATCAAATGGCAACGTTAGCACCGGATTGCATCATCTCTGATCTCATGATGCCTGAATTGGATGGTCTTGAATTTTTTCAAAAAGTCCGCAAAATCAATTTGAAACAACAACCGGTATTTATTGTTTTTACCAGTAAGGTATTTGAATTTGATCGTCGCCGCGCTTTTGAAATGGGTGTCGATGGTTATTTAACAAAACCCGCGCACCCTGAAACATTTGTTAGTGATCTATTAGAAATTATTAACAAAGAAATGATTATTCAATTCTGGGGCGTGCGGGGAACTCTGCCAGTTCCTGGAGAAAACTCCGTTATTTACGGTGGCAATACCAATTGCGTGACACTCAGTTTGGCAAAAAAACATTTTTTTATTTTTGATGCAGGCACTGGCATTAAAAAATTATCCAATCATCTTCTAAAACAGAAAGCCTTTCCGCTATCGGCAAAAATATTTATATCACATCCACATTATGATCATATTAATGGCATTCCGTTTTTTGTACCACTTTATATGAAAGGAAATGAATTTGAATTTCTAGGCGCGCCGGCGGGTGAAATAAAAATTGAAAAAATCATTTCTGACCAAATGGACAGTATTTATTTTCCGATTACGGTTAAAGAATTTGCTGCAAAAATAAGTTATCGTGATCTTGCCGAAGAAACGTTTAATATTGATGACATACAAATACAAACCCAATTATTAAATCACCCTGGAAAATGTTTGGGATACCGCATTCAATACAACAATCAAATATTTTGTTACATTACTGATCATGAGTTATATATGGAAGATGTCCCTTATTACAATCAATTCGATGTGGATCGTCTGATTCATTTTATCCAGGGAGCTGATGTTTTAGTGATGGATTCGACTTATACCGATTCTGAATATGCCCAGAAAATTGGGTGGGGACACTCCTCAGTGAACCGGGTAGCTGATATCGCGGACAAAGCTAAGGTGAAACTCCTCTGTCTCTATCATCATGATCCTGATCAGTTTGATAAAGATATCAAATTTAAATTAGAGGAAGCGACCGAAATACTCGAATCCCGACAGTCCAAAACGCGTTGTATTGCGCCGCGTGAAGGAGAAAAAATTATTTTGTCGGCCCCCAAATCTACCGTCTAATGCCAAAACCCAGACTATTTTTTACGACACCCGAATTGCATAAGCGGATCAAAACATGTACAATGCCTGGTCAATATGATCAACAAATGCATCTGATTTAATGAGCCTACTATGTTAGCAAATCGCACATCCGAATCCAAAATTGTCACTACCAAACAACCCCCTCGTTGGGATTCATGGTATGAATTAAACATGGCAACATGCGTCCGTTTAGCCCATGGATTATTTTTGATTGGATATTGGGATCGCGGTCAAGCCATTCTTTATGACCCGAGCCAAAACATCATTCTCAGAGAAATAAGACTCGCCCATCAATATAAAGCGAGATCAAAGAAATCGGTTGGATTGCATGCACTGCCCGATGGTCAAGTGATCTATTTTGCAGAGAGAACGGACAGTATTAAACAAGGCGTGTATGATCCCGTTAAAAAAGTGGGTGATGCAATCGATCAATTTATAACTAGAAAAATTTTTACATTAAATTCAACTGACATTGCTGTCGTTAATTCCGTGAAACCAAATCAGCATGTTTATGTTTACAAATTGAATCGCTTAGCAAAACCGCCTTATTTAGTTTATAAAACATCGACTGGATCAGGAAACCAAGTTTGTTTTGTCGGGAGCATAAAAAATAAATTAATTCTGGGCAGAAAAAATGGTTCCGTGACTGTTCTTAAAATTTCAGGCCATACTCTCGATCACGTTTGTGATTTTCTAGACATCGATTTTTTAACGAGACGAAAAGGCAGCAAAGTTCAATTTTGCCTGGTCGACAACCGATTAATCATTACGGATGGCAAAACCATTGCCTGTTTTGTTTTTGAAAATAAGCGATTCACCAAAACAGCTGAACATGAATCCGCTAACATCCGTCACTTACAGCCTATTCCAGGCAACAGAAGACTCGTCAGTTCAGCTTCGGCTGAAGGCAATATTGTTCTTTGGGATATTAGATCGGAGGGAACATTGCAGCGGTTTGATGTATCCCTAGCATGGGAAGCTAAAAGTGAACAAGAGACGCTGCATGCACATTTTATTCGTTTTTTGTCGCACACCTATTTTCTCGCATCGGTTACCAATGCAGCAGGAAAAGTAACTAATATGCATGTGTTTTTCAAAAATAAATTTGCAGCAGAGGCAATTGAAAAAGCCATCCAAAAAAGATTGGCCGGATTTCCTGATTCTGTCCCGCAAACGATTACGGATTTTGTGAGCGATGATATTATTCTGTCAGAGCATCCTTCATTTTTATTTAATGAAATTGCCGCGGAAATAAAAAGAGATTCACTAACGCTACCTTCCATCACGGCACACAGACAACAACGATCTAGCGGGGTATAAAATTGAGCGTGAAAAAAAACATTGTTATCATCGGCGGCGGCGCAGGGGGGCTCGAACTGGTTGCCGGATTAGTTAATCAATTAAAAAATGCCAATATCACTTTGGTTGACTCCTCACCCATTCATTTATGGAAACCGCTGTTACACGAAGCTGCTGCGGGCACATTAAATTCCTATGAAGATGAATTAAGTTATTATAATTTTGCCGTCCGAAAACAGTTTCAATTTTGTTTAGGCAGCATGCAAGGAATTAATCGATCTAAAAAAGAAATTTATCTCGCCCCTGTATTTGATGACCATAAAAATATTTTGATTCCAGAGCGGACTATCCCTTACGATATTTTAGTGATGGCAGTCGGCAGCGTTTCAAATGATTTTAATATCAAGGGCGTACGGGAAAATTGTTTGTTTCTGGACAATACTGAACAAGCGAATTTTTTTCATCAGCATTTATTAAAAACATTAATGCAACTTCCCTATCGTACTGAAAAAAATATCACTATTGCAATTGTGGGCGGTGGCGCAACCGGTGTTGAACTTGCAGCTGAACTTCATTATGCCATTCGGCAAATGGCAAAACACGGCATGACTTTTCAACCCGAAAATATATCGTTTGTGCTGCTGGAAGCTGCTGATCGCATTTTACCTGCACTTTCTCAGAGATTATCTGATCTAGTGACAGAGCAATTAAACAAAATCGGCATAAAAATTTATACCAAAGAACAAGTGAAGGAAGTAACACCAGACGGATTTATCACCCATTCCGGAACATTTTTCCCCGCGGAAATAAAAGTCTGGGCTGCCGGAATCAAAGCCCCTGAATTTTTGAAACATCTTGATCTTGAAATCAATAAAATAAATCAGTTAATCGTGAAATCAACACTACAAACAACACGCGATGATGCAATTTTTGCAATGGGTGATTGCGCTTACTGTTTTGATGAAAAATTAGGAAAAGCAGTTCCTCCTCGCGCACAAGCGGCGCACCAAGAAGCCGCGCTATTAGTTAAATCCATTCAAAACAGCCTGAAAAATAAGCCTTTACCCATTTATCACTATCGTGATTACGGCTCATTAATTTCATTAAGTTATTATGAAACCGTCGGCAATCTAATGGGCCGAATTACCAAAAGCTTAATGATAGAAGGCAAATTCGCCCGCTTCGCCTACCGCTCACTTTATCGTATGCATCAAAAAGCGCTCTATGGAACCTGGTGGGTCTCAGTCTTGATGTTTGCTAATTTATTGACAAGTAAAATTCGCCGTCGATTAAAACTTCATTAATTATAACCTATTGACTGATCAATATTTATACATTATGATAGCAGCCGAATAATAAATATTACTTGGGTGGTCTCTTGTCACATATTCGTACTCCTGGCGGGGCTAAACGGCATTCATTGCCAACCATGCGTATCGCCATGAAACCTCAAAAATGGCGCAAAAGAAGGCCGGCGGAAATTAAAATTTCGCTGTCAGACGAAAAATTAATTAACTTATTATTACCCCATGTAAGCCAGGCCAATTTTAAAGGGTTCAAACAGATTTTAGAGGACCATGTTTCTGATCCGACCGAAAGGGTTAATGTCAGAACAGCCTGCCAAGCCAAATTAGACAAAGCTATCCACTCTTTGCCCATCGCCCAGGCACAACCTTTTTGGGATTATTTTTATTCCCAAAAAATATTTTCATCTCGCGAATCAAAATGCGATAACAAAGACGAGCAATTATATTGGGCTATTGCTTTTCATCAACCCAACGATGTGGAAAAATTAATAACATCGGAAAATATCAATAAACAATTAGATAGTACCGGGGCAAATCCACTCAGCCTCGCTGCGGAACGGGGTTATGTTGACTTAGTAATATTCTTACTTAAGAAAGGTGCTTCTATCAATCAACCGGCTGAACAAACTCAGCCTCTGCATGTTGCATCAGAGCTCGGCCATGTTGAAATAATAAAATTATTATTAGAAACAAATCCACCCGCAGATCTTGAAAAGAAAGCTAAAAATGGGTCTACCGCATTAAGTCTCGCTTGTGCTCACGGTCAAGTAGAAGCTGCGAGATGTTTACTGGAAGCAAAAGCCAATCCCAATCGCAAGAATCATGTAGATCAAGTCCCTCTTCAATCCGTCTTCGGGCCCAAACCGTCACACAACATAATAAAATTATTATTAGATCACCACGCTAATCCCTTTCCGAAATTGGAAAATGGCCGTGAATTTGAGGGCTTTCCGAATGGCGCGACCTTGATGGATTTTCAGCAGAGAATGTCGCCGACTATTTTTCAACTTTTTGAATTCACAAAAGCAGAACGAGATTCAGCCCGCAAAATTGCAGCTAACCAAGCTGGCATCGATAAAGACCCGAAACAATTAGAATTTTTTAATGCGCAAACCGAGTATGAAAGAGAATTTAAGCTGAATCATTTCAGCTTGCTTGCATTAAAAGCGACAGACAAAGCGATTAAAAATGCTTGTGATAAATTATTAAAACAGCAAAAAAAGCAACCGGCACTCGTAGAAAAAATGCTGGGCATTGTGCTGAATATTTATGGTGGGATGTACTGCAAAGCGCTGAAATTGAAAACACAAGCAGAAGCAAATAGATTCGAAGATGAGTTAGACGACTGCAACGCCATGGCAGAACAACGATACGCTCAACACTTTCAATCCTCCGGCTGCTGTTTTGTATTTTGCAATAAAAAATCTTCTGCAAAAGTGCAGCCGGCGCCACATGCACAATTAAGTTTGTCATCCTAAGCAAAGGATCAGCCAAAATTAGAGAGATTCTTCGCTGCGCTCAGAATGACAATGTATTCGTCTTTATGGTAGGTTATCCATCACAGAGGGGCCGTAGCTCAGCTGGGAGAGCGTCACGTTCGCAACGTGAAGGTCGGGAGTTCGATCCTCCTCGGCTCCACAATTCGGTTTGCATGCTATAGCTATGGCGAATTGTTAATGCTGAGATTTTTGTTACAGGGATGTAACATGGCACTCGAACACTGACAAAAGCCTGTTTGATTTTATCTCTTTAACCTTTTAACATGATATTAAGCTCGTTTTACAAGGATGTCATTATGGCCCACGAACACATTCTGAAAATTTCAAGATTAGAAGGCCTAACCGATGGGATCTTTGCCATCGCTATGACTATTTTGATTTTAGATTTACGCTTACCAACTGAATTATCTCAATATCAAATGTCAGCATTTTTAACTTCACATATTTTGGAAAAACTGTTTATCTATGCCGGAAGTTTTATTATTCTAGGTACTTTATGGGTTGCGATGGGTTTTCAGATTGGCGCACTGGAACGCTTAAATCGTCAATATCTTTGGACACATATTTTTTATCTGATGGTTGTTTGCGTTATTCCCTTTTCTGCGAATTTATTAGGCTCTTACCCAAATGAAGCGCCTAGCATTTTGTTTTATTCGATTAATTTACTTTTTGCGAGTCTTGCACAATTTATTATTGCAGAATGTTCAAAATATTATAATTTAAACAAGGACATTTTTACTCCCGCCATTCGCACAGCAATCGTAAGAAGAATTTTTGTTGCACCACCTTTTTATCTTGCAGCGATTTTTCTCGCATACTGGAATGTTCGTTTTGCATTTTTTACGATAGTCGTGCCAACGATTGTTTATATGATTCCAGGACGCGTGGATAAATATGATAAAGAATAATGAAGTAACGGACAAAGAAACCCTGCCGCTATACCTGCTAGAAATCCAAATACATGAGATTCCCAAGAAGATTTCACTTTCACAGGAAATAAGCTAAAAATAAGTCCACCAAAATAATAAATACACACAACCGCAAGCGCGATCGAAACCGGTGTTACATGCTGATAACTAGAAAGTAACAGATACGACCAATAACCCATGATCAAACCGCTGGCGCCAATATGAAAAGCGGATCTTCCAAACAACCAAACGCCTAAACCCCCTAACAAAATCACAATGACTGAAACACAAATAAAGGTAGCCATGCCATTTAACAATACAAAACTGACCATCACAAACAATGGAATTGAGTTAAAAAATAAGTGATTAAAATCACCATGCAAAAAAGGGCAGAAAATAATGCCAGGTAAGCCAAATAATTTTCGAGGATAAATGCCTAAATAATTAAGCCTAAAACCGATGCTCCAATTCAGAATATGAATTAAATACAAGCAAGCAATTAGCAGCAAAACAAATTGCAGATTTTGTTGCAACATTGCAACGGTGACAACAAATTGGTGGATAAAATCGTTCATGATATTATTTATTTTTGTCGTCCTGAGCGAAGTGAAGAGAGTACGTCATTGCGAGCCCGTGCTTTTGACGGGCGAAGCAATCTTTTAAAGATTGCTTCGCCCTCGCTACGCGAGGACTCGCAATGACGCAGATCATTCACTTTGTTCAGGATAACAGCAATTAAGTGTGTTTAAAAAAGTTTACCTTACGGTGTTTTTTTCCAGAATGCAATAAGCCAGTGACCGAGAGGCCCACTGGCTTCACCCATTTTCCAAATTTATTTATTTTTTAACATATACCAAGCAATCCCCGAAGCGACCCCCAGTGTCGTCACAAAACCTAAGGTCGTTGATAAAGGATGTTTTTTAATAACAACGGGAATGATATGCAGTTTGGCATGGTGATTATATCTTCGTCGAAGTTTAGCGTGTCTCATGATAATTCACCTCGTTTTTAATTTATAAGAATATTTTACCGCATTTTTGGGAAGATTTTTTTACTTTTTACTGATTGATTTTACTAGATTATTAAATTTGCCAACCGCCAAAAAGGGCACATTATGCAATATTTTATGATACGGTTTCTTTCAAACGTTGATTGATTGCAATTTTCTGCTCATCCGAATAGGCGTTCCATTCTATGACTTCCATTGCGGTCCTACCGCAACCCATACAAATATCATCCCCCAAATTGGTGGTGCTGCAAACACCAATGCAGGGACTGTCAGTCATGTCACGTTCGCCATTTATTTTCATAAAAAAGAGTTTAGCAGAGTCTTTTCTCACGCAACAGATCAGTAATGATTATTTTTCTGCGAATACGAAGTATCCAAAGCAAATAGATTAAAACGCGTACCCGTATCGTAAATATCCAGTTTTTCAAGCTGTTTTAATTTATTAGCTAATTTAATCGAAATCGGCAAGCCCAACATTTCAATCGCCACTTTTATTAACCACATGGTCAAAATAAGAGACATTAAATTTTGATTACTCATGACACCATAAAACGCAATGGTACCAAAAATAAAACTATCCACGCCTGCGGCAAGTGCAGTTGATAATACAAATCTTAAAGCCAAATACCGCCCATGCGTTCTAATTTTTAATTTTGCCATCACCATAGAATTCAATGGTTCAGATGAAAGATAGCTTACGGCCGATGCCAAAATAATCCGAAAATCGGCAGCGAGTAACAGATCAAATGCCGCATTTTGCGTAGGATAATCCGGATTCGGCAGCCGAATCACCAATTGCCCATACAAAATAAAAATCGCATTAAATAAAAATCCGCACCAGATCGCACGTCTTGCATGTTTATATCCATACACTTCCGTAATCAAATCCGACAATAAAAATGTCAGTGGAAAAATAAGCGTGCCGGCATCAGTCGTCAAATTGAAAATTTTAATTAATCGGGGGTCGAACCAGTTGGCGAGCAAAATCACCATCGTGTAAGACAGGGTAAGAAACCAGAGATAATTTGATTCAAATTCTTTTTTTTGTATATTCATATAATTATAGAAAAATAACCCTGTTGCCGATTCGGATTCAATATTTCAGCTATAATAACTAAAAGACAGCGATTTTTAAACGAGGTCTTTATGTCTGATGATCGAAAAGCTCATTTAGGATTTTGGGATGCTTACTCGCCTTTTCTTAAGCGTCAACAGCAATTAAACGAATTCGCCCCACCACCGAAAAAAAAAGCTGACACCGAAATGGAAGAAGATCACTTAAAGGAATTAAACAAAGATCTTGCCCGCTTAAGTTTTAATGCAGAAGTTGCTTACCGCAGAACATTAGGTAGTCTCAATAAAACACAAATATTAACCGCTTGGTCCGGAAAATCTTACCAATTAAAAACGGCTGATGATGTCGAAAAATTACAAGGACGAATTCAAGCACAAATTCAAAATTGGAAAGATGTAAAAGCAGGAAAACGAGATACCGCTGGCAAAAAGATGAAATTACAGAATTTGAGTAAAGGAGAATTTGAATCAAAAACACTCGTCAAAGACTCAAAAATTGACAAACTTTACGAAAAAAGCGTCGCTAGCCGCAATGAACGCGATCATATGTACATAAAAAGTTTTCATAGAATGAATGAAGTGATAGAACTTTATAAATTACGGAATGATTTGCGGAATGGGAAAGTGGATGCAGCAACATTTGCTCAAAAGGATAAAGAATTACATATCAGCGAAAAGATGGAAGCCAGAAAAGCGGCGATAAAAAGGGAGATCATCGCCCGTATCCCAAGACCATATTTAGGTTTATTTGGTGCTAAAAAAATTCCTCCTGATATCAATGAACAAGTGGAACGAATTTATGAGCAGGAATTGTTTCCGGAGCGCTTTAGAAAACCCCCTTCCAGTGATAAATTAGATGTACAAACTTCTACATTTGATCCACAACGAGATTACGAAAAAATTCTTGCAAAACTCTATGGTCAAATAGCGGAAGCGGGTGCCTATTTATTACCCGATTTAGCACCAGAAGAGAAACATGCTCGTACAGTTTCTCTGGATTCAAAAAGGACCATGGGTTAAATTAGGCTTCTTTGTAGAGTCCAGGTTTCCACCATGCCAGAATTACCCGAAATTGAAACCGTCTTAAATGGGATTAAACCTCATATTATTCATCAGCAAATCAAAGAAATTATTATTCGGCACCCAACGCTTCGCTGGCCCGTTCCAAAAAATCTTTCTGAAAAATTGGTCAATCAAAAAATTAACAATATTCACCGCCGCGCCAAATATTTATTGATCGAGTTTGAACACGGGACTTTAATTATTCATCTAGGCATGTCTGGCAGTTTACGGATTTTAACCCATGATTTTCCACCTAAAAAACATGATCACGCAGATATTAAATTTTCAAATCAGACAATATTGCGGTTTAATGACCCAAGACGCTTCGGTGCCATTTTGTGGACTGATGAACCCATTTCATCTCATCCGCTGATAAAAAATTTAGGGCCAGAACCTCTGGAAAAATCATTCACCGGCAAATCTCTTTTTGATAAAGCCAAATCCAGAAAGATTTCTGTTAAAAATTTTTTAATGAATAATGCCATTGTTGTCGGCGTTGGCAATATTTATGCCGCAGAAGCGCTTTTCATGGCAAAAATTCATCCCGAAACCCTCGCGTCAAAAATTTCTTTAAAACGTTATCAATTATTAGCTGAATCAATTAAAAAAATTCTTCGTGAGGCGATCAAGCAAGGGGGAACCACCTTAAAAGATTTTATAAACAGCGATGGCAAACCCGGTTATTTTACCCAGTTTTTAAAAGTGTATGGACGCGCAGGGCTGCCCTGTGTAATTTGCAAAACAAAATTAAAAAATAAAAAAATCGGACAGCGTAGCACTGTTTTCTGCGAACAGTGCCAGCATAAATAACGAATTAGCTTTCACATTGCGCAACCACATTTTCCAGCGTGCAATACCCTTCGGTGTGCTTATGTTTACCTTGTGAGACAAAAGAACAATTGGTTGATGCATCAGTGATAGAATCTGGCAGAGTTTCATTCAATTGTTCTTGAATGGATGTGTTGCAGGGATAATATCTAATAACAAAGCGGCATTTATCTTGAGCGCCTTTGGAATTGACATCAATCCAACTGAGGGTTGCAATTTTTTCTTTGATAGAATCAGGCAGATTATTATATAAATCATCACAAACATCCGCTTTTGCACTGACGGCCATAAATAGAAATAATAAAATTATAATTTTTTTCATAAAGAAATCCAAAAAAAAGAGGGTTTACGAATTGTAACAATGAGAATGCGAGTTGCATTCTGACAAATTTTGAATTTTTTGCAAGAAAAATTTCTTACATTTTTTTATATTTTCTGTAAGATAAAAAATTCAGGGAGGAATATTATGTATGAAAAAATGCATCAAGGGCTCGCGCCTAAATCGCTTTTTATCCTGCGCTTGGGAGCCAGTTTCACCTTCGGTATGATTTTGATCATTGTCACTTTGATCATTGGCATGCTTGGACTGATCTTCCTCGATAACGAATCCCATACGGACGCATTTTCAAATGCAGCGATGATATTATCATCCGTTGGGACCATTACCAACGTCACAACAAAATCCGCCAAAATTTTTTGCGGATTTTATTCTCTCATCAGTAATTTTATTTATATCACTGTGATCGGTATTATGTTTGCGCCACTGATTCATCGCAAATTGCATCAGTATCATCTAGATACTTAAGGCAACTTCCAGGATGATTGCAACTCTTTAAAAGCCGGCGCGGGTATTACCAAAAGCACCGGTTTTTTATTTCTGTTTAGCCAATTCAATACAGTTAAAAGATTATTTTCATCCATTGCAACACAACCTGTAGTTGGCATATCTTGCCCTTTCCAGATATGAATAAAAATACACGAACCCGCTCCAACAACGGGTTTATAAGAATTATATTGCACCTGACTGCCCCATTTATAACCGGGAACCGTAAGCATTTTTTCGCCCGAATTCCAATCAGGAGTTGGTACTTTTGCGCTATCTAATAATTGATTGTAATAGACCGATTTCACATCATCGACACAAATAGAGGTATCGGTCAGCGGAAAATATTCTGAATGCATGGTTTTTTCAGGTTGCGCTGCAAAACCAAAAAGCGGTCCGATGGTATAAATGCCAACCGGTGTGCGTCCATCGCCTTCTTTTTTTATGGGACCTAAGTCATTATTGCCTTGCTGGTCAACACCCCAGGCGGTTCCATTTTTACCAATCATCACAGGAATTGGCGCACCGATTTTCTCCCATTGGTGATGAGTATCGCGTTGATAACGCTGCAAAGTAGCATGGTTATCATTCCAATCGGATGATTTCACGAGAACAAGTTGCTGACTGGCTGCAAGTTTTGAAGGGATTGCGCAAAAGGCGCTTTGGGTTAACAAAAAAAGAAGTGTAGCGTATAAAATTTTTCTCATGTTTTTTCTCATTTTTTAAAGGTTTTTGACACTTAATTATATCCAATCAGCCATCCCCGCGAAAGCGGGATCTCTCGAAAGATCCCCGCTTTCGCGGGGATGGCGGGCGATCCTATGTTATAATTAATAGATAATAATGACGAGAGTGCGACCATGCCCAATTTACATTTTTTACAAATTACACATAATAAAGATATTCCAGGCCCTCGGATAATTGATCGAATCTGTAATGAAAGTGATATTGTCCCTGTGAAAAAAGAATTAAAGCCCACTGACGAAAATAAACAAGAAAAAACGGGGAACGAATGGAGTCACCTAAAAGACCAAGCCATTATTGCACTGAAAAAAGAATTAAAGAATCAATTCGATCAACTGACAAAAGATGATGTCGTTTGTCTCCTGATGGATTTTAATTTTGGATATAGCGGGGACAATGTTTCTTCTGCTCTGGAAATTAATGCTTTTTTGAATGATTACAACGAATCACGTAGACAAAAAGGCCAAGACCCCATTAATTTCAAAATCATTGTCACTGGCCACGGTGGCACAGGTTATACCGGCCAATTTCCTGCTGAAATGAAAAATCTGACAGCAATGGATCAAGCAGGCGCAATGGCTGCATTTCCTCATGTAAGGGAATCAGGTAACGTTTTTAAAACGCTAAGAGCGTTTTTAACGGGCGCCGGGTTTGCCATCAAAGAACCCAAGCCCGGTCAAAAACGTAAAAGAGTCGAAGGTGAACCTCTTGAAGACAAAGATAAACCCACGCAAGCAGACAACAATCAAGGAATTCAAAAAAAAACTTCAAGCGAAACCGAGTCATCTAAAGCAGAGGTTCAAGAACCCGCTACCAAACGACAAAAAGTGTAAGTATTTCTAAGAAAAAGATCGACGGCGTTGCGGCGCCACACGCGCTGCTGTCGCATTATATTTCAAATCAGCAAGCGATTTCCGTCTAGGTGCCGCTTTTAAGGAAGCTGCCCCATCTAATTTTAATTCTGGCATTGGCGACAAAGGCGCAAAAAATTCAAAAAAAGCTTTCCCTCTCGATGGCGACTGCACCTTCATCTCCGCGCAAATCTGATTGGATTCTTCGAAATGAACAATGGAATCCTGAAATTGTCTCTGACAAAAAAACGATTTTGCCACTTTAAAAAGACTTTTTGCCAGATATTTTTTGCATTCACTCAGCCCCTCTTCTTTATAATCCGGATGTTGTTTGCCCACCTTAATCGCCAATCGAAAAAATTGGACTGCAGTGGGATAATCCATCGTATCATAACACTTTATGCCCTGACTGAAACAATGTTGGAGATGTAGCTTATGAACAATATTAAGATTGTTAACATATTCTTGATATTTTTTTCTATCTTCTTCACTCCATTGTGAAGAAAATTCTTTCATCAAAGCGATTGCTTCATTTAAATATTGCATCGCTGATTCAAAAAACTTTTTTTGAAAACATTCCGCTGCAGCCGCATTAAGCCCTGCTGCTAATTGACGTTTAATTTCTAGGTTAATGCTAAGCTTCGGCCCTAAAAATTCACAACATTTTTTTATTTTTTCCATGAATCTACGCAGTAAATCTAGACTATCCAATAATTTTTCTTGTTCGCAGCATGTCACTGCTTGATTCATGACAAATATAAAATGTTTATTTAACGCTCGCTGGAGATGGCTTTGCAAACGCTGTTCATAGTTGATTCGGTTTTGCTTTGGAACCATTGCTAAAACTTGTAATGCTTCACAATAATAATCAATTGCTTTTTCCCATTCGGCAATATTGTAATAATGGCTGCCTCGCTCACTCAAGCAGAATGCCAAATTATTCCTGACAAGATTGAGCTGATCCCGACAATAGGATGATGTTTTTGCAACTTCTTTTAGAATATCTTCGGCTGCACGATAATAATTTAGCGCTTCGCCTAATAATTTTTGCTTCTGTAATTTTATAGCCCACTTATTTAATGCTTTTGCATAAGCATAAATATATTTCGGTAATTCCATTGTTTCTTGCTGTTTAGCAAGACTCAAAGATTCCATTAATTGTCTAAAACACTCAATCGCCAGCAGATAACGATCTTGATGCACATGAAAGCAGGCTTCTTGGTATAAACTTTCTGATAAAGTGAAAGACGTATAACAATTTAGCGGAAAAGAATATTCTTTTGCACGTGTTGCAACCACGGCTGTTGCTGTTGGCCGTGACAGATAACCATCACGATGAATATCATGTAGGGTTTGCAAAAATTCTTGTCTGACTTCTGAATTTTTAAATAAATCGCGAAAAGGTTGGCCTTTTTTATCTTCTATTGCATCAATCATTCGATTCGCGAGCGCTTCGCCTAGGATTGATTTTCTTGATCGAATACAATCGCAGAGAAATTTAGGATTGACACTGGTTTTTGCATCCGCGGATAAGAATGGTTGTAAATAATCCTGAAATTTCGATTTAATTATTTTAACTAAGCTGTCATCATATGCGGCTTTAGTTAATACGCGATAAAATTCCTCAACGTCTTGACGCAACATTCCGGCTCCAATGCACAGATTGTTTACTATGAATTCTACGAATTGTAATATTATTAAACGATTTTAATATAGAAATCTAGGACTTATTCGCACCAGACGTTGCACAGCTCTTGATTACTGAGGTTAATAAATTCCGCTTCCGCACAACCATTAAAAGGGTCGCGCTGACCGATTTGGGTAAAATAGACTTCGTCGCCCGGCTTAACATTGAGGCACACATCTTGAGCGGTAAATTTCGTACCATTAATAATGAAAATTTGATCATCAATGGATTCATCGACGACATAATTTTCAGTGGCCAAAGCCACTGATTGGAAAATCAATAGCAGCAATAACAGGCAGCAATAGCTTATATTTTTCATATAAACCTCCTGCTTATGCTTCTATTATACACTGTTCCTTAAGGCTATTGATTTGATAAAATCGGGTCACTAATACGATAGCCCCCGTTAAAATGCCAATTAAAAAACCAATACGTATACCGACCGCCCCCCATTTCAACATGCATAATAAGCTGATAGGCATCGCGATCACCCAACACGAGAGAACGCCCATCATCATAGGGAAACGCATGTCACCAAGACCCCGCAAGGCGGACGTCGTGACATTCCGGATACCGTCAAAAATCTGGGTAAAAGCCAGAATCGATAATAATATGACAGATAATTCTTTTATCGATTGATTAACCGGATTATGGATATCCAGGAAAATAGAAATAAAAAAATCGGGCCTATGCCAATAACATTCGCTAATGGTTAACATGGTCAGCACCACTAAAAAAAGACCGACGTGGAACTGCTGCATGATTTGATTAAAATTTCGTTGCCCAAATGCTTGACCCACCAAAATTGAAGTGGCTTGCGAAATCCCAACAACAATCATGATCGGGATCATGGCACATTGCAGCGTAATTTGTTGAGCGCCGAGCGCCACAGGCCCCAAGGTTCCCATCAAATAGGTAATCATAGTGAAGGCAAGTAATTCAACACCGTATTGAACACTCATGGGCCAACCCATGTTTAGCAATTTTTTAAAATAATTTTTTGACGGTAAAAGTAATGAAAAAATCTGAAATTTTTTAAATTCATTAGTTCGCGCGATGTAAATGAATAAAACAAACAACATCAACCAAGACATGAAGGCAATCGCATAAGCCACACCTTCGACACCTAATGCGGGTAAAAACCATTTCCCTTTTACAAGTGCAAAACCAAGCAAAGTGTTGCCGAGTAACGATATCAACGAAAATAGCGTTACCATTTTGGGTTTTAATATGCCATTTAAAAATTGATTTAAAATCGTGGCGAGCATGATTGGAAAAATTCCAAAAGAAAGCGCATGAAAATATCCCGCCACAATTTTTGCAATCTCTGGAGGTTGCCTGAAAAAGATTAAGAGCGGATACATATTTAACATGATTGTGCTAAGCACACAGCCGAGTAACATGGCAAGAATAAATCCATGCTGCACCCACCGCCCGATTTCAGGGAGATTGCCCGCACCGCGCGATTGACCAATCATGATGCTGACAGGAATTAAAAAAGAAATGCCAATCATCATAATAAAAGAATAAGAACTAGAAATCAGCGCACCCGCCGCTAATGCCTCATGCCCCATCAATGAAACGAGAAACATGCTAATGATGCCCATGAGAGCGCTAATTAAGTTAGTAGCAACCATGGGCATCGCAATAAAAACGGTTTTTTGACAGGCTTTAAAAAATTCGGACATATCTATTCCTTAAGCAACTTTATGAAGAATTTTTTGCGTAAAAAGATTCAAGCTCTTTTTTGCAATTTCAATGGGTTGGCTGCCCGTGTCGATTTGCCACAAAATATAATCGATTTGCAAAATTTCTTTGATTGCCAAAATACCATCAATGATATGCTCGGGGCAACCAACTAACGCTTGTTTTTGTTCGCGCATGAGCTCAGGTGTGTTAGCCCGAAGCACAGAGGCAAGCCCTGTATATTTTGGATAATCGCTCGAAGACCGATGAGACCAAGCATCGGCTGCATCCGCCCAGACATCCAGATAATTTTGCAAATATTTTTCGCTGGCAGCAATGGCTTTTTTCGGATTTTCGTCAATAAAAAGCGGCACACTTATCGCGACTTGCGGTTTTTTGTTAGTATTTTGAGGTGCTGAATAAAAGCTTTCTCGATAAACATCAATCCGATCTTTTAGAGATTCTAAAGGACCTGGCGGGGTACTCATTAATAAATTAAATCCTTGTTCCGCAATCCAGGAAAAAGATTGCCTTGAGTTGACCGCCGCACCCCACACAGGCGGATGAGGTCTTTGAACGGGCGATGGAAAATTAACAGCATCTTTAAAATTAAAAAACGGTGTGTTAACGGATACTTTAGGTTCCGTCCAGAGCTTAAGTACTGTCAAAATCGTTTGCTCATAACGACCTCTACTCTCATCCATCTCAATTTCAAACGCATCAAATTCATAAGGTAAATAAGCGCGAGCAAAACCAATATCGGCTCGACCATTGCTTATCGCATCTAACATGGCGGTTTTTGCCGCAATTTGAATGGGATGATGAAAAACCGGCAAAATACAGCCTGTCATCAGTCTAATTTGTTTGGTTTGCGCTGCGACCGCCGATAAAAAAGCCAGCGGACTCGGGCAATATCCACCATAAGGATGAAGATAGTGTTCAGTCATTTTGATCGAATTCAACCCTTCCTGATCGGCAATTCGACAAAGTTCAAATATTTCGGAAAAATATTCAGGCGCGGTTTTTTTATTGGGTTCAGAATCCGGTAAAAACGATAATCCAAATTTCATAATTCACCTCACAAAACAGAAAAAGAGAAAAAGACAAAATGAGCAACAATCAAAGGCATTAATAAAAAAAGTCGCGTATACAAAAAAGCATGGACCAACCCCATGACCAATGCGCCCATCATGGGGAACATGGCGCTAAGACGACTTGGCATAAAAAATTTTTGCATCAGCACAAATAACGCGGTACTTAAAATAATCGCCGTCATTTTTCCAAAGCTTAAAAAATATTTTAAAAAAACGCCTCGAAACACCATCTCTTCGCTAGCAATTTGCAACATAATAAAAAGCAGGGCTAAAAAATACGGTAACACTTGCAAGGTGTGCGAATGATGGCGCAGCCACCCACCCTTTGCCAGCGCCACCCAAGATTCAATGGGTTTCGATTCACTCGGAGAAAAAAGCTGAAAAATGGCGATCCCCGCTTGGCAAAGTAAGGTTGAAAATCCCATCATCCCAATGCCCAACAAGATTGCCAAAATGAAATAATAAAAACTGATTTTAAATAAAGAAAATTGGAACAAAGAGACATGCAAACACCTAGCCAAGAAAACACAAAAAATAAAATGCGAAACAGCAATCAATGGCAATTCGACAGCACCACTGGCTGTAGACAATGAATAGTGTTTGGTTAGTTTAAAAAAATGCGCAATGGTTGGCGCAAGTTTGATAAGCGCCATTTTAATCCATCGATAATACAAATAAACAACCAAAAGCCCGAGAATAAATTTGCAAACAATAATCCAATCAGGATTTACCATTGTCGTTCTCCCCAGGCTTTTGCATTTAAAATACAATGCGCTACAATGGCGCCTGTTATCGTTCCCGTTAATAAAGTCAAGAACAGCAAGAGAAAACCAAAAATTAATTTTTCTATCACTTGTAACCATCCCATCGTGATGTGCGAAAAACCAAAAATAAAATTTGCACCACACAAAATAATGATTCGGGATAAAAAATCAGCATTATAGAATGCAAAATAAACTAGAAATCCGCGAAAAATAAATTCTTCTGAAACCGCGATCACCAGTAATTCATACAGACTAATTTGGGTAAAATATTTTTTCCAGCCCGCATCATTGGAAGCAACCGTTCTTGAAAACCGCCTGTCAGTTCTGGATTTTTTTCTAGCGAGATAACGATGTAAAAATATCGCGCTCGCTACAAAAATCAACCCAACTAACATTCCCACCACCAAGCTGAGGCCCTCCCTGGCAAGCTTGAATGAAAAAAGGTAAAGCGGCGAAATGTACATCAACCCAAACAGGACAATAAAGGCTTTCACCCAAACGTGAATTTTAATTAAATTATCCGTAATCAGGGTTGCAATCCGTCTTTGTACATGCAAAGGAATCACAAAACTCCCACTCGAAAGCATCCCAACCGTTGTTAAAGCCAACAAATTTTGGTTAGGGGTAAGGGTGTGGATCATCATGTTGAATCCCTCCATATACTTGGAAACGTGGATGCTCCATCGGTACCGCACTTGGAATCGAGAGACTTAAGGTATCGGGGGACCATAAGCGTGAGACGGTCAATCCTAAATCCAGGATTTCCTGTGCGGTTAAATCAACAAAGAAAAGTTCTTTGCCTGTCTCTTTAAAACTTTTGATTAATTTTTTGAGTTGTTGATGAGGCAAATCCAAATCATCCGCCGGTAAATCGCTCGCGCGAGTCTGATAAGTTGAATTAAACCGCTCGTCAATTCTCGGGTTATTTTTATATTTCGCATACCAGGCAACATTGCTATCAAGATCAAACATTTGTCCTGTGTCAACGTTAGCTTCGGTCGCATTTAATTTTTCATCTAACAATAGAATTTTCGATAATTGCGAAACACCGACGGCTTCAAGATAGGCTTTGTACATAGCTGAACTCAATTTAAGATCCGCACCTAATCCAATTGAAAAATACGGCATAGCATTTTTTCTGATCGTGCAAGCAATCACAAATCCTGGCAGGTCTGGATTTGGCAGCCAATAAAATTGCGGATGAAATTCAGCAATTCGATTTTTATTTATTAATTTTTCTAACTCTGCGGTGCGGTGATCCATTTGAATTTCAGTGATTTCGTAGCTCGTATACCAATGCCCCATTGCCGTATCGATTTGAATCAATTCCAGTAACGCATTCCGCATTGAAAGCACATGATTAATATGCGTCGCAGTTCCCGTTGTCACAGCGGAATTGATCCAAGATTCCCCTAGCGATTTCTTAATCTCATAACCCACTATCAATAACTGAATGGGAATCCAAACATCTTCATAGTGAGAAATCGAATGCACTTTGATCCAGGTATACCCTTCTGATTTATCGAATGCTTTGAAAGGGAACCTTTTTCGCTTTAATTGTTCCTCAGAAAAATAATGGATCTTATAGGCAGGCAATACTTTTTCACCCTGATAAACCAAATCATCATATGAACAGAATTTTTTAGGAAACTTATTGAGTTTATCTCCTAAAAGTTGCGAATATCGCTCAACGGATTCCGCAAGCGATCGGATTACGGCTTCATCAAAATAAATGCCGCTGCCACCAATGTGGTACGCCCCTCTTTTCGGCGGCGGTGCATTTAACAAAACATGCACACCAGCCAAATCAGCACCTGCCGTAAAAAGCGCAGGCTCATATCGACTGCGATGGACAAATCCCAATTGCTGACTAATTCCGCAGAGGGGATTCATCATTTTATTCATTAGGCGAGAGGTTTCAAAACGTAATAAATTATCTTTGGTCCGGATATCCGTTTTCATTTAATCCTCCAACAAAGTATGAATATCAAAATAAAGTTGATGACCATCACGCAACACATGCGTCCCGCAAGTTTGACAAGCGGAATGGCGTAATACTTCGTTAAAGACAATTTCCATCGTCGGCAAATAAATTGACAACACTTTGCCTGTCGTAAAATTACACCGCGTTAATAAATAATTCATGGATTCCAGAGCGACATGAGAAATCAATAAATTTTTTACCGCAGGATCAAGGGGGAAACTATTTTTTGTGACTTGTTTTTCAACGAGGGCAAATTTATAGCGCTGATAACTCGCATATTCACGCAAATTCATCATGATACGCGTTTCAAAACAATCATAACATGGCGTTTCACGATGAAATGTCGGGCCAATAAAAAGAAAGGGCCCGTCAATCGCCGCATGAATCCAGTTAATCTGTAATTCCCGCGCAATCCGATTCCACTTACTGGTTAATATCGGATTCGGTGTTTTTTGAATAAAAATCACAAACCGATTTCGATAATGCTCAAATTGGCTAATCATTTCCTGGCACAGCAATCCATCATGCAGCCAATTCTCGTTGGAGGATTCTAGTTTTTGTAATTCATTTTTATCATCGCAGATAATTTCATTTTTTAAAGTGCTTGCAAGCATATTTTTTAATGGGACAAAAAATTCAGGATCGCCTGTGATAAAAACCGCCTCATCTGAATTTTCTGCACCCGAATATTTAAATAAAGGGGAAACTTGATTTAAATATAAATCATAAATATTGTCCGATCCGGTTTCTAAAACGCCTGCTTGTTGCAAATGGTCAATTAGGGATTCCACTTGCGAACGAGGAATATTAAATTGACCGGCTAATTCAGCCGGTGATTTTTGCCCATCAAGACCCTTGATGATAGAAAATAAATACCCTTTTTTCGATTCATCAGAAAAAACATACGATGTGGGATTCCAAACGCCTGAACGCAATTCCACATGGTCCTGACTATGCGCGACTATCGAAAAGTGAGGTTTGACTCGTAAATGATTTTTGGGTGAAAACATATATTTTTCCTTCAGGCGTCAACGCCGATAATTATTGAATGGAGAGGAATTTCAAATTGACTGTTAAGATTCAATGCAGTCGCCATTTCATCATCATAAAAACTGGCGCAATCGATACTGCCCAATCCTAGGCCTGCCACCGCGAGATGAATATTTTGTGAAATCGACCCTGCTTCGTGCAGAACAAAACGTAATCCCCTTTCGCCATATTTTCGTGTGGTTTTACAGGGTTTTGCGGTGATAACCACGATGACAGCCGCTTGCGAGATGGAAATAAACTCTTCAGGGGCCGAAAAAGTTTTTAATAATTTTTTAATGGATTTTTCATCATCAATTGCAGTCACAGCATCGGCTCGAGGATGATAATGGTAAATGCCTTTTGCGATCGGATTAACATTTAAGGGTGCGAAATAAATATCAATTGGATACAGCGCACCGGCGCTGGAGACCGTCCTTGCATGCAAGGTAACATTGCCGCCGTTCATCAATTGCACGCGCGATTGGTAACTGATCCCATTACTGGCGCGCAACAGAGTTGCCAGATAATTTAACGGAATCGCATCTCCTGTAAAATGCCGCTTACTCCGCCTAAGCCGCATCGCTTCACTCAACGCTAAATTGAGCGGCACGCTTTCAGGAAGCGTTATTTTCTGATGCGACAGTTCCTCCTGCCCAGATAACGAAACCATCGTAACGCCCGTATCTTCCAGATATTTTCGAACGGAATGATCGAACTCGAGATCATGCCTCACATTTTTGGAATTAATCAGATAATCTTCAGCAAGCGAATAATGTCGACTATTCTCGCGAAAGTGTAACCCATGATTTTGTAAACCAATTGAGTGCAACCAAGGTACCATTGCACTATAACTATTTTCATAAATCGCAGAACTTAATAAATAGGAATCTTGTTTTTCATTTTTTATCATAGAATGATTTCCGATTTAGGGAGAAAAACCCGCGGGGTTGCCGCGGGAATATTTTTTTTACGCTTTGACAGGAACCATACCGGAAGAGCAACTACATGAAGACCCGATGGTGGAACAAGTACTTGCACCTGGCATTAACATCATTTCATGATCCATGCCGAATCGGGGTAAATCGACTGCTGTAGAACTTTTATGTTCAATCGTAACGGCTGTTTTGATTTTCATAGATGTTCTCCATTTATTATTGACTAAGGATTAGAAAAAAATGAATAGCAAAAAAATTTTTGGAAATTTCGTTTTGAAAAAATTGGGAGGAAAAAAGATGAAACAGATGAGAGTGGCAATTAAAACAATTTTTTATTTTTGTGTCAAATATTTTTTGTGAATTTTTTAATTTTTTTACAAGTCATCGTCATTGCGAGCACGTTTTATGTGCGAAGCAATCTCTTCGATGATGAGATTGCTTCGAAACGCTAGCGCGTTTCTCGCAATGACGGGTTTATCCTCTATCTGCGATAGAAAAACGCCATCGCCAACCCAGCAAAAAACCAACCCACCACCAAATCGGCAGCCATGGTCAAAACATAATGCGTATCAAACGCAAACCAATTCCAGTACGGAAGATTAGCAAGCAACGCTGCCGCAACTGCAAATATCACAACAAAACCCACTCGTCTAAAATATCCAAGACCCATGGTTTTCGAAAGTAACCAAGCAACGAGAATGGCCGAAATGATTTGTCCAATTAAAGCAAAGACCATGGGCTTCACCATCGAAGCTTGCATGCCTTCCAGATGCACTGAAGTAAATACAAATGGCATTGGCGTTGACGGTTGATTGCCTTGCATTTCTTGCATCGGCAGCACATATACACCGGATTGTGGCGCATTGGCAGTCAACACCGTCGCAACTGCTTTTTCATCTTTAAACGTATTCAGCGTTGTCATATGCCAAGGCAACACCATCCAGGAAATAGCACTCCAGATAAATAAAATAATTCCGCCAACGATTCCGCTCTTGATGCAACCTGAACATGTAGACATGAAAAACTCCTGTTAATAAAAAGTTTTATTTTTGGAGTTTAAGAAGTGAATGTCAAGAAAATTAGGGCGTGAATCTCATCGCATTTTCAGTCTGTGATACTGGTTTAAACGGATTTTTAAAATCTCTTTGGAAATTATCTTTTTCCGTTTCCGGAACAATCTTCATCGCGCGTTCCCAATGAGCCTCGTTTTTAAATTCAGCGCCACGCATCAATAAGAATACCATCGCTTGGTATTGCTCATGCGCTATCGCAACGATTAATAATTTATTCAAAAAACTTTTCGAAATATCTTGCGCACTTAAAAGTTTTTTCAAACACTGGAGTTCGCCGATGGCTGCCGCATTTTTCATTGCTGTAAATTTATCTGGTGCCTCTCCGATGAGACCAACTGCAAACCCCAACTTATGAAACTTAACATTATAATCATAGACGATGTTATCATTGTCAACGTAGTCGTGGCACTTTAGTTTTGAAGGAATCTGATCTTTTGAAAATACTTCACCACTCCAAGGATCGCACACAACGGCATTTTCTCCCCACTTGCTAAAATCTCGGATGTCGCTACCTTCCTTGCGATCAATCACAAGATACGTATGATCACCGTTTTCAGTCCTCACCACTTCACCTTTGAGGTCGGGTGCTTTTTCGCGTAAACGTTTTAAGGCTGCAACAGCTAATTTGGAACAGTTAGCCCATTTGTATTTACTAATGATTTCATCATATTTATCTATTATCATTTTTTCTAAATTCAAACAGTGACCGAAGGCAGCAGGAAAAACAGTACAGACTAATTCAAACTCCAGTAACGCCTTCTTTATCGCTTTCGACTCCTGCAGATCTTCCTTTCCATTTGCTGAAGTATGGGAGGTGGACTTTAATTCCGGAATACTACGAAGTTCATTGGCAATATCAGTCGCTAATTCCAGATTGCGTTTTAACCTAGGATTCGTCTTCGCTTCCGGACAATCCGCTATCACTTTTTCTTTCACTAATAATTCATTGAGCGGCTTCATAGTGTCACGAAATGCGTAGCGCTTTAAAATGGCTTCGATCGGATCGTGATATTCAATTCCGGTTTTTTTAAACATGAGCGCAATACGATATGCACTGATTCCTCGATTATTGATGGTCCTAACCGCATCGGGCCGATCTTTATCATCCATCAGATTTAAAGGGCCCTTGCCATTGCACTTCGATTTTCACTAACCACATAGTGCATAGGCAAATTACCGCAACTGTCTGCTTGCAACAGAAAATGCATTTTATTGTGTTTTTTCAGATGAACGCCCAATGCGGTTGCAAATTTGGGATCGGCGGTATGCATGGCTACTAAATGAGCCACGGTTTGATGGGTTTGCCGGGTAAAAAGACCCGGATCTTCCGATAAATAGCGATTAAAACGGGCTAAGTCTTTGTTTTTTATTGTTTCAGCCACTTCCTCAAGCGAATGATAGGGCTTCGGCATCAAAGCGGTAGAATAATGTTTATAACTGTTTGGAGCACTAAAAAGCCTTAGCATGAGATACCTGTGAATATTTTGATCAAATATTCTACTGTATTTTGCTTAAGAATTGCTTAAGAACGGCTTATTAGGCTAATTATTGCTGGTTTTTCCCTATGCCTTGTCCTAAAACCCCTTTTCGTCTATGATTCGACTTGGCAAAAAATAAGGAAAAAAATCATGCGACAGATTATCGCTTATGCATTACTCCTCTCTAGTATGATATTTGCAACTTACGTTTTTGCAGACGAGACAGCCAATTACACTCAAAAAACCCTTCCAAATGGCGATGTCGAAACGGTTGTTACCATGCCAGATGGGTCCAAGATGGTCCAGATCAAACACAAAGATGGAACCATCGATACCAATATGAACCAGCTCAATAACGATTCGCATTAGACTGGCGCGCGCAGCATGTTTTTTTCTTTTATAAAAAAATTAACCCTCGCTACCCTTTTCAGTCTTTTTTGCGGACCACTTTTTGCATCCGCGCCTATGAGTTTGTACTTTGCGCAATTGAATAATAACAACGGCCAAGCTAGCACCGTTTTTCCAGCCTTCGAAAATAACTTACGTGCGATTACGGCGCCTACTCATGGATTTACCAGCACCGTGGAACAACGTCTGGTCGATTTCGTGAATAAAACAGTCGATAATTTACATTATTCCAGTTACAAGCTAGGCGGCACGCATTTTGATAGCGAACGTGGGGTTTATATTGTCGATTGTTCTACTTATGTCGACAATATTTTACAAACCGTGAATCCGCAGGCTTACTCAAGCTTGGTGAATTCGACAGGCACCTACAAACCGACCTCACAACACTATTATAATTTTTTTCACCAACTCTCATACGATCCTAAAAATTTCTGGAACAAAGTGAATGCGGTTGATCAATTGCAGGCGGGTGATATTTTAGTTTTTCGAAATACTAAAACGCATGTCGTTCATCATCGTCATCATCGCCGGGTTGTTAGGACCGTCACCACCGGTCACGTGATGGTTGTTATGGACAAACCGGTCAAGACACCTGGCGCCTTTCTGGTTCGGGTCACTGATTCTGCACCGCAAGGACATAGTGAGGATACCCGCAGCCATTCTGGAATAGGCATCGGCACCTTAATGCTGAAAGTGAATCCTCAAACTGGCCAGCCCTCAGCTTATGCCTGGAAAATGGGTTCTGGGTGGGAAAGGAACGTCAATTTTGCCATGGGCAGGCCGTCAGGCTCCGGATAATACTGGTTTTTCTGATTGGACTTAGGGTAAACCCTTATACAACGAATTATATTCTAGTAATTTTTAGTAATATTCCCAATAGTTTTATCTTTGTACGAATGTTAATTTTATTCACATACCATTCACAAAGGAAACAGCAGCCATGAAAAAACGACGCAGAAAAGTTAAACCTGCAGCAAAGAAAGCTAAAGCAGTTAAAAAAGTTAAACGTAAATCAGCAAAAAGAAAACCTGCTAAAAAAAGAAAGGCAAAAAAAGCTAAACGCCGTTAATTAGTAGGTTACCTAACTAAATTAGACAATAACTTTTTGCTGTTTGTTGTGAATTAGGAAGTAGGGTAAAACCTACTTCTTTTTATTTTTGGGGGACTGAAAAAGAGACGTTTTTCTTGAAAAAAGGCCTTAGATCCTGCACACTACGCCCATTATTTGTCTAACCCCATTGAGCCACCATGAACGTACTCTGTGTCATTCCCAGCCGCATCGGGTCCACTCGTATACCCCGTAAACCGCTTTTACCGATCCAAGGGAAGCCGATGATTCAGTGGGTCTATGAGAATGCCTCGCGCTGTAAGCCCCTGTCTAAGGTCGTGGTAGCCACGGATTCTGAGGAAATCGCCTCCGTGATCCATCACATAGGCGGAGACGTGGAAATGACGGATCCTGCCATTCAAACCGGTTCTGATCGGGCGGCTGTCGTTGCCGGGCGCTACCCCGATATGGATATCATTATTAATTTGCAGGGCGATGAGCCTTTTATTAAGCCCCGTATGCTGGAACAATTAATTGCGCCTTTTTCGACAGACCCTAGTGTGCAAATGGCTACCCTCGCTTATCCTTTGGATAAGATGAAAATGAGCGACCCGGGTACTGTAAAAGTTATCCTGGATTTAAATGGCGACGCCCTTTATTTTTCCCGCTCACCGATTCCTTATCCAAGGCAAGCGGTTGAATTCGTCCCAGTTTACAACCATATGGGATTATATGCCTTTCGTCGCGATTTTTTATTGCATTACACGACCCTTCCCCAAACCCCGCTTGAAAAAACCGAAAGCTTAGAACAATTACGCGTAATGGAACACGGCTACAAAATTCGCGTTTCCCTCACAGAAGAAAAAACGCTTGAAATCAATACGCCTGAAGAATATGAAATGGCGCAGAGTTTTTTGAGTTAATTCAGAAACAAATACCCTCTTGATTTGTATATACATTTGTATATACTATTATTATAAGCATTAAAACAATGAAATTTGAATGGGATGAAAATAAAAATAGATCCAACATAAGCGTGCATGGAATTGATTTTCGTGATGCATATTTGGTATTTGAAAAACCTATCTTAATTAAAACAGATACCAGAAAAAATTATGGCGAGGAACGTCTAATTGGCTTAGGGGAGCTATTCAATGCTGTGATTGTAATTATTTTCACAAAACGAGTTGACTCGATACGGGTGATATCAATTAGGAGGGCGAATAAAAATGAGCGCAAAATCTATCAAGAAAAAATCAAAAAGCCGCACTAACTTGGCTAAATTACACAGAACAGATGATAAAGACATAAATTATGATAATAGCCCAGCCACAACCCAGGAATTTTGGGAAGATGCAAAGATCTATATGCCACAACACAAAATACATATTTCTTTAAGATTAGATGAAGATATTATTAATTTTTTTAAAGAAGAAGGAGCGGGTTATCAATCAAGAATCAATGCTGTTTTAAAAGCTTATGTAAATAAGCATATGCATGATCACAAGTGAAATAGTATCATCCTGATACCTATTGCGCTTCTCACTCTTGAGATCAATACGCCTGAGGAAAAATTATGAGCCAGACAGCGCGTTGGCTTTTTTATTTGCCTCTAACGCTTTTTTGTTCTCACCCTTGGATGCATAAAGCTTGCTTAAAATAGTCCAGCCTTCAGCATCATCTGGATTTTCTTTCAGGCGTTTTTCGATTTGGACGATTGCGCCGTCGACACCGCCGAGTTTTTGGAATTCATCCAGCAATTGGTAGTGTTTTTCACCATAAGTGAGCCATTCTAAAACGGCCATTTTATCGCCGGAAAAAAAATACAATACACTTGAGAAAATGATCGCGCTCGTAATAAGTAATAAAAAACGTTTAGAAAAAATCGAATTATTCTGATAAAAAGGGAAAGTCACTAAACAAAGTGAAAGTAGCAACATGGAACTCAATATAAAAAATAATAGATACATAAATGTCTCAGCGTTTTTTTCGAATGTAATAAACTAAATAACTGATTCCTGAAAATAATAAAATAAATGGCAAAAACCATAATCCTATCGTTCCCGCATTAAATGGCGGGCGATATAAAATAAAATTGCCGTAACGGTCTACGAGAAAATCTACGATTTCTTGGTTTGAATGACCTGTTTGAATTTGCTGGAAAATTTGTTGGCGCAAATCACCGGCGAGTGGCGCGTTGGATTCGGCGATATTTTGATTTTGGCAGACGAGGCAACGTAATTCACTCGTTAACATTGCGAAACGTGTTTGATCTTCTGTTGATGAGAAATGGTAAATATCTTCCGCTGCGTAGCACGAAAGAAAAAATACCATTGTAAATAAAAATAAAATTATTCTCATATTTCAGTTTCCAATCTACGTTTCGTCATTACGGCGGACGCGAACCGCCCGTCTTTGCGAGGAGCGCTTTTTGCGACGAAGCAATCTCTTCGACCATGAGATTGCTTCGGAACGCTGCGCGTTCCTCGCAATGACGGGCTAGTCACAAAGGATATCATGACAGTTTCTCAATTACTGGTCTCAACGTATCTTCCCAAACTTCCATCGAAATAGGCCCAATATATTTGTAACGAATAATTCCTTTTTTATCGATGACAAATGTTTCCGGTGTGCCATAAACGCCCCAATCAATTGCCGAATTACCTGTTTGATCGACCGCAATCACCTCATAGGGATTTCCATATTGCTGCAACCATTTTTTTGCATCCGCTAGATTGTCTTTGTAATCCAGCCCTATTATCTGAAAATTCTTATTTTGTGATATCGCGACCAACGTAGATTGTTCTTCCGCGCACGCCTCACACCAGCTTGCCCACACATTTAACAATGTCACATGGCCAATTAAATCGCGTTCAGTCATCATTTTTTTATTTAATAAATTCGGCAAACGATACTGTGGCGCAGGTTTATTGATGAGTGGCGATGGAATTTGCGCAGGGTGCAGCGTTAATCCGCGCCATAATAAAAGCATGACGCCTAAAAAAATCATCATAGGTAAGCCAACACGAATCAATTTAAATAGCCTCATGTCGCTCCCCTTTTTTCTGCAAAAAAGTTATCAAAGAGAGAAATCCGCCAAGCAGCAGCATGAAACCACCACACCAAATCCAGCGTACGAATGGTTTATAATAAATTCGTACGGACCAAGCACCATCTGAAAACGAAGTGCCGAGCGCAAGATACAGATCACGCCACATATTTACGAGAATTCCTGCTTTGCTCATCGCTTGATTGTGGCTTAGATAAATGCGCTGCTCAGATGTGACAGAAAATTCTTTGCCGCGATTATTCTGAACATTGAATAATGCAGCAATACTTTGATAATTCGGCCCATTCATTTCGTGAATATTATTCAGTGTAAATTGATAACCGGCTAAATTGACCGATTCTCCAGGCAGCATTTTCACTTGGCGTTCAACACTGTAAGATTTATTCAGCGTCATGCCCAACACCAAAATTGCAATGCCAATATGCGCAATCATCATGGCACTAACAGGCAAAATCGATTTATTTTTCATCTGGAAAAATAACTGCAATGTCGCGAAAATAATCCAGATACCGAGAAAAATGCCAAGCGAAGTCAATACATGAAATTCAAATCCAGTGACAATTGGAAATAATGCGGTGATTAATAAACTGAAGAAAAGCGTCCAGCGCATTTTTTTCCATAAAGTTATAACTGTTTGCTGTCCCCAACTGACATGAGGCGCAAGGCCCATAAAAAATAAGGCTGGCAGCATAATCGGTACAAACACGGTATTAAAATAAGGTTCACCGACAGAAATTTTTTCAAGATTCAAGGCCTCTAATACGATTGGATACAATGTTCCAATCACAATTGTCGCCACCGCACTAATCAGCACAACACTATTCAACAATAAAAATGTTTCGCGTGAAAATAATTGAAATTTGGGTGGCTGATAAAAATGTTTGATGCGCAGCAGATAACATACTAATGCGCTGCCAATGACTATTGCCATAAAACCTAATAAATATACTCCGCGATCCGGATCATTCGCAAAAGCATGCACAGAGACAATCACACCCGAGCGCACCAAAAAAGTGCCTAAGAAGCACAAAGCAAACGTGATAATCGCGAGCATCAACGTCCACCCTTTAAATGCTTCGCGTTTTTCGCACACAATCAGACTGTGCAAAAGACCGGTTGCAGCAAGCCATGGCAATAATGACGCGTTTTCAACGGGATCCCAAAACCACCAGCCGCCCCATCCTAATTCGCGATATGCCCACCAACTACCAAGCACGATGCCGCAACTTAAAAAAGACCACGGCATGATGACCCAAGGACGACAAGCGTGCGCCCAATTTTTTTCTAATCGGCCTTCGAGCAACACAGCAACAGCAAAGGCGAAAGCAATCGCAAATCCGACATAGCCGAGGTAAAGCATAGGGGGATGAAAAATCAATCCCGGATCTTGCAAAATCGGTGTTAAATCATTGCCCGAAATAGGTTCCGTCGGAAAATCGCGTTTAAACGGATTAGAAGTTGAAAATAAAAATAAAATAAAGCCGGTGCTAACGTAACCCAAAACCATGATGATTTTGGTTAATAATTCATTGGGAATATTTTTTTTCATCAGCGAAAAAATTAAAAAAAACGCAGTCCAACCACTTAAAATCAAACACCACAATAACAAGGACCCTTCATGACCACCCCACGACGCCCCAATGCGATAAATCAATGGCAATAATTCATGCGAATGATCTCGCACAAATAGCACGGTCACATCATTATTGATAAAACAGAAAATGAGACAAAGCATCGCAAACGCCAAAAAGAAAAACTGCGAAAAAACGGCCGTGTACTGCAACCCAGAAACCCGAACAAAAGGTCCCGCGATTTGCACAATCGCAAAAAAGAGCGCGAGAATGATCGCAAAATTTCCAAGTTCAGGCAGCATGACGCTCCTCTGCTTTCAGTTTTTTTTCTAGCGCACGCGGCATATATTTTTCATCGTGTTTTGCCAATACTTGATCGGCCTGTAATATTTTATTATTTATTTTTCCTGTCACAACGACTGTCTGCCCTTCTCGAAATAAATTGGGTAATACACCAAAATAACTCACCGTAATATCGTTCACGCGATCCGTCACTACAAACCTGACACTCTGACCGGATGCATCAAACTGCACACTATTTTTTTTCACATAACCGCCAATGCGAACCGATTGTTCCGGCTGAACATCGGCTTTCAGTAATTCAGTCGGCGTATAAAATAAATTAATATTTTGTTTAAGGGCATAGAGCACCAGCCCTACTGCAATGCCAAGCAAGACAATAAATACAATTGCACCCATCAGACGATTTTTTTGTTTACGATTCATACTTCATCAACAAGAAATTGTTTAATTGTTTTTTTTATTTTTCGCATTTCCCGAAAAATCAATCCAATATTTAAAATAAAAACAATAAAAGTAATCCCATACGCGCTCCACACGTACGCCCCGTATCCACCCATGGAAAGCCATGTTTCAAGATTCATAAATCACCTCTTTGATCCACTGGCTTTTCATTTCGCGCAACAAAATTTGATTACGCATACGTAAAATTAAAATAATGGCATAAAAAAGAAAAAACGCGACAATCATCGCCAGTAACGGATAAAGCATTGAATCCGCAATCGAAGGCCGCGCAAATTTGCTAATCGAGGGACCTTGATGCAGCGTATTCCACCACACCACGGAATAATGAATTATCGGCAAATTGATAACGCCGACAATGGCAATCAATGCGCTCGCGCGATCCTTTTTTTCTGGATCATTAATGACAGAACGCAGCGCAATAAAACCTAAATATAAAAATAATAAAATTAAAACGGACGTCAAACGCGCATCCCAAATCCACCACGTTCCCCACATGGGTTTACCCCAAATCGACCCTGTCACCAACGCTAAAAAAGTAAACCAGGCACCAATCGGCGCACTGCTCGCCATACAAATTGCTGCAATTTTGATGCGCCAAACCAACGTCATGAGCGCACAGCTTGCCATCATCATATAAATCATCATCGATGCAAACGCACTCGGCACATGCACATACATAATGCGAAAGCCATCACCTTGCTGATAATCCGGCGGCGCCACAAACAATCCGAAAATGAGCCCATATCCAAAAAAAACTAAAAAAGCAGCGCTAAGCCAAGGCAAGAACTTTTCACTAGAATAATAAAAAGTTTTCGTGGATAAAAAATTCTGTTTCAACCAATCAAACATTTATTGATTCACTCCCATTTTTAACGCGATACCTGTGAGCCACGGAATTAATGTCGCAGTTAATATAGTAATTGCGCCGAGCAAGGCAAAATAACCATTTAACGCTTCATGCGCCATCGCCGCAAGCGCCGTTCCGGTTCCAAAAATCAGTACCGGAATATATAACGGCATAATCAAAACCGGCAATAATAAACCATGCCCGCGCAAACCCACTACCAATGCAGCACCCAGCGCTCCCAACATCGTGATAACAGGCGTTCCCAATAACAAGGTGAGCACCAAAATTTTTTCCTGATAAAAATCCAAATTAAAAAAAACGCCGAGCAACGGGCTGATTAAAATCAGCGGCAAAGAATAAGCCAGCCAATGACTCAACAATTTACACGCAACCAGCAATGTCAGCGGATACGGACTGAAAAATAACTGTTCAAGATACCCCTCTTCTGCGTCCTCACGAAAAATATTATTAATCGATAACAAAATCGCAAGCAATGCTGCAATCCAAATGATGCCCGAGGCGACTTTTTTTAATAAAATACTATCGGGCCCCAGCGCAAAGGGAAACAAAAAAACCACAATCACAAAAAATAATAGCGGCGTAAGCCACGAAAAAGCCTGACGCGAAATCATTTTTATTTCATGCTGAAAAATAATCATGAGATTTTTCATGCGCGCCCCAACCAGAGAACATCTGTCTCTTTGTTTAAAATCAGATTGTGATGTGTCGCTACAATCGCGATGCCGTTTTTTTGTCGATGTTCATTGATCAACTCCAACAAGAGTGTTTGTCCTTCTGCATCCAGTGAAGTGGTCGGCTCATCCAATAACCAAATGGGTTTTTCTTGTAATAACAATTTTGCAAGGCTTAAGCGTCGCAATAATCCTGCGGATAATTCCGACGCGTATCGGTTCGCACAAGATAAAAGTCCCATGCGCATGAGAATTGTTTGAATTTTTTCATGCGAGACATTCATTCGTGACAAAGCACTCTGTAATTTTAAATTTTCAGCAACGGTCAGTGATAATTTGATTCCATTCTGATGACCAACAAAATGAATGGCCTCTGCGTAATTTTCATTGGTACGAATATCTTCATCACACCAGACAATTTTCCCATGCAAAGGATCCAACAATCCGGCTATCACGCGTAACAAGGTGGATTTTCCAGAACCATTCGCGCCCCGCACTTCCAAACAGTCACCCCCCGATAAATTATTTTTAATCTGACTAAATAAAATTTTGTCATTACGTTCATAGGCCAAATTGTCGAGAACCAATGTCATATTTTATTCGCCATGAAAAAAATCATGCTGAGTAGCGTGATGGATGCCATCATCAAAAGTCCCGCCTGCAGTTTGCGCGTATTTTGCACCATTAAACAATATAAAAACGCAAACCAGCTGATCATCAAAATCATAAAACCCAACACACTGCCCTTGATCCAGGTTTCTGTCCAATGGTAATGCTTGAGGCTCATCATATAAAAGCCTGTCATTAACTGAAAAAACGCTGCCGGCACGATCACCGCCCAACTTTGAGTCTGAATACTCCGTATAGCCGCCCTATTTCGCCAGAAATAATAACTTATTCCAGCGCTGGCTATTAATAATGCAGCGCTTAGTATGTGCAACATTTTGAGTAAGTTATAGCTCATATTTTTTTCAGCTTGGAATGCAAAAATGGGTGAAAATTTAACACATTTTGGAGTTAATTGAAATGACCGTTTCCACATTATGAAATAAGCACGGCAGGAATACGTCGATAGTTAATGTATAATTTTTTACCATTTCTCCCGAAGGCTTTTCTAACCTATAATAGCCGAATAACAAGGATCGTTGGAATGAATTTGAGAGCGCTACTTTTTTCTATCTTGATTATTGGGGTCACATTCTTCCTAACAAGTTGCATGGTTGGGCCTAATTTTCATTCACCGAGAGCACCCCATGTATGTCGCTATACAGAAAGCCCAACGCCCACCAAAACCGTCAGTATAGAAGGCGCTGGAAAAGCGGGAAAATCTCAACATTTTATTGCAGGTGAAACACTTCCCTCCGCGTGGTGGCATCTTTTTCATTCACCTGAAATTAACGCATTAATCTGTCAAGGACTGGCCAATAGTCCGAATTTGGCTGCCGCAAAAGCGGCTTTAGTGCAAGCGGAAGAAAATTATATCGCGCAAGTGGGAACGCTTTATCCTTCGCTGACTGCCAATGGCCAGCTAGAACGGCAACGTTTTAGTGCGGCCGAATTCGGTGGCTCGGGGGCGGGTGCCATTTCTAGCATTTTTAATTTAATTAATGCCAATGTCGGTGTGACTTATACATTAGACATTTTTGGTGGTCTAAGACGTCAAATCGAAGCAACCGGTGCACAGGTTTGTTTTGAAAAATATGAACTCGATGCGGCCTTTCTCACGCTTTCATCCAATATCGTAACAACGTCGATTACGATTGCCTCATTGCGCGCACAAATCGCTGCAACGGAAGAATTAATCCAGGCACAGGAAAAAACACTCAATATCGTCAAAAAACAATTTAATTTAGGCGGAGCTTCGAAAGCCGATGTCCTGACACAAGAAACGCAATTAGGACAATTGCGAGCAACCTTACCACCGCTGCAACAATCCTTGGTGCAAAATCAGCATTCCATGTCCATTTTAATTGGGCAATTTCCCTGTGAAGATGCAATACCTAAATTGAATCTGGATAAGCTTAATTTACCAACCAATTTGCCAATCGGTGTCCCTTCACGATTAGTCAAACAACGTCCTGATATTCAGGCCGCCGAAGCTTTATTGCACGCGGCAAGCGCGCAAATTGGTGTGGCAACAGCCAATCTTTATCCGCAAATTACGGTGACCGGTGCTTATGGTTGGATTAATACCTCCGTGGGAGGTCTATTTGAACCGGATAATAAAGTCTGGAACATTGCTGCTGCAATTGCACAGCCTATTTTTAATGGCGGTATGTTGGAAGCAAAAAAACGTGCTGCAGTCGCCGCCTACCAACAAGCGGCGGCGCAATATCAACAAACGGTATTACAAGCCTTTCAAAATGTGGCGGATACGTTGCGCGCATTACAACATGATGCAGAATTACTGAAAGCACAAAAAAATGCAGAAAATTCAGCTCATCGTTCATTGATATTAACCCAAGCACAATTTCGTTTAGGAGGGGTCAATTATCTTAATTTATTAACAGCAGAGCGTTCCTATCAACAGGCACGTATTGCTAGAATACAAGCACAAGCCTCGCGTTACACGGATACGGCTGCTTTGTTTCAGGCATTGGGCGGCGGCTGGTGGAGACGACCCGCATTAAATTGCGATCCGCAGTTAAATAAAAATTTGGAACGCTACCGACCGGAGTGTTTTGGCTAATGGAAGAAAATCAGAAAAAAAGATTAAAAATAATGCTGATTTGCGTCGCCATCCTATTTGGCGGCATTATCCTTTACAAAAGTGTGATGAGTTTTATTATCAAAAGAGCGATCGCCAATCAATCTCGAGTGATCACTGTTTCTGCCATGACAGTGGGTTATTCAACTTGGCAATCGACACTCACTGCATCCGGTAGTTTACGAGCCATTCGGGGTGTCAATGTCACAACGGAACTGGCCGGTATGGTCCAATCCATTTATTTCACACCCGGTTCGTATGTGGGAGCCGGCACGCTTTTGGTTCAGTTAAATGCGGATAATGATATTGCACAACTGAATTCGCTTAAAGCCAATGCAGAACTGGCAAAAGTCACTTATCAACGGGATAAAGCACAATATGCTATTCAGGCCGTCAGCAAACAAGTGCTGGATACCGATGCTGCCAATTTAAAAAGTCTGGAAGCGCAAGTCATAGAACAAGCCGCCGTTGTCGCTAAAAAATCCATTCACGCACCGTTTGAAGGACGTCTTGGGATTAATCTAACCAATCCTGGACAATTTATTAATCCAGGTGACAAAGTCGTGACATTACAAACATTAGATCCAATTTATGTGGATTTTTATATGCCGCAACAAGCGTTAGCGCAACTTGCAGTCGGCCAGTTTACAACGGTAACATCGGATGCATTTCCTGACATGAAATTTACGGGAAAAATAACCACCATTGATCCCGCAGTCGATGTCGCCACTCGCAATGTCCAAGTGGAAGCGACCATTGCCAATCCAGAACATAAAATCACACCTGGCATGTATGTGTCTGTCGAAGTCACCGTTGGCAAACCGCAACAATTTATAACGGTGCCGCAGACCGCCGTAACTTTTAACCCTTATGGCGATCTTGTTTTTATCGTCAACAAAAAAACCGCGAAGGACGGCAAAAAATCCGGTTTATTTGTAAAACAACATTTTATAACAACCGGCGAAACGCGCGGCGAACAAATTCAAGTTTTAAAAGGATTAAATGCAGGCGATGTCATTGTGACCAGCGGCCAACTCAAATTAAAAAATGACAGTGAAATCGAAATTAATAACTCGCTAACGCCTAGCGATAATCCAGCGCCAGAGTTAAGTAATAATCATTAGGAAAAATGGAATGCGATTTACGGATATTTTCATTGAACGACCGGTGCTTGCAACTGTGGTGAGTTTAATGATTTTGGTATTAGGATTGCGTTCGCTCGCGTCCTTACCTATTCGACAATATCCCTACACGGAAAATGCCATTGTTACCGTTCAGACAACTTATACCGGTGCGGATCCTTCTATCATCGCCGGATTTATCACAACCCCTCTGGAAAGGGCCATTGCGCAAGCGGATGGGATTGATTACATGACCTCGACCAGCTTGCTAAATATCAGTGTGATCACAGTCAACTTACGACTGAATTACGATGCACAAAAAGCATTATCTGATATTAATACCAAAGTTAATGCGGTCTTGAGTCAACTGCCGCCCAACACATTACCACCCGAGATCACCGTTCAGATCGGGCAATCCATTGATGCGATGTACATTGGTTTTTACAGTGATATTTTGGATCCGAATCAAGTCACCGATTATTTAGTTCGCGTGGTACAACCAAAACTCCAATCGATCGATGGAGTCCAACAAGCAGAATTGCGAGGCGATCGTGACTTTGCCATGCGAATCTGGATTGATCCAGTTAAATTGGCGGGCTATGGATTAAATGCAAAAGATATTTCAACCGCACTTGCCAATAATAACGTGATTACTGCAGCAGGACGCACCGATGGCAATATGTTCACGGTCAATCTTTCCAGCTCAACCAATCTGACAACGGTAGATCAATTTCGTAAAATGGTCGTGAAATCACTGAATGGCGCCATTATCCGATTAGGGGATATTGCGAATGTATCAATGGGCGCGACCAGTTATGATACCTCAGTGAGTTTTAATGGATTGCAGGCCGTTTATGTCGGCATTCTTATCACTCCGTCTGCGAATTTATTAACCGTGATTCAAAATGTAAAAGATGCGTTTGCTGACATTCATAAAAATTTACCCGAAGGATTGCATGCCAAAATTGTTTATGATTCGACTGACTTTGTGAATAGCTCGATTCATGAAGTCATTATGTCTTTGACTGAAGCTTTAATCATTGTCATGTGCGTGATTTTTTTATTTTTAGGGTCAGTACGATCTGTCATTATTCCCTCGCTAGCCATTCCATTATCGCTGATAGGTACATTTATCATCATGCTGATGCTGCATTATTCGGTGAATTTGTTAACGCTGTTAGCTTTGGTTCTTGCAATTGGCTTAGTGGTGGATGATGCGATTATCGTAGTAGAAAACGTACAACGACATATTGAAAGCGGCATGACGCGATTAAAAGCATCCATTGAAGGTGCACGTGAATTAGCAAATCCTATCATTGCAATTTCAGTGGTATTAATTGCCGTTTATGTGCCAATTGGCTTTATGGGTGGCTTAACCGGCGCTTTATTTACTGAATTTGCATTTACTTTAGCGGGCGCTGTGGCCATCTCTGCGGTGATTGCGTTGACCCTTTCACCTATGATGTGTTCTAAGCTATTAAAATTGCCTGAAAACAATCATAATTTAGAAAGTAAATTTACCGCCTACATCGATAACCTTTTTGATCGATTAAAAGAAAAATATAAATATCTTTTGCATGAATCACTGAATACCTTATTAGTGACGTTGATGTTTGCGGTGATTATTTTATTAAGTATTTATTATTTATTTGCTACCTCAAAATCGGAATTGGCACCGCAAGAAGATCAAGGTGTGATTATTTCCCAGCTAACAGCGCAACCGAATGCGACATTGGCACAAACTCAGCTTTATTCCAATGCGGTCAGGAAAGTCTACCAGACTTTTCCAGAGACTGATCGCATATTCCAACTGGATGGGATTACGGGATTAAATACCAGTCTTATCGGCATGGGTTTAAAACCCTGGGACCAACGCAAGCGCACATCGAATCAATTGCAACCGCTGGTACAAAACGAATTGAATAAAATCACGGGCGGATTGATTGCGGTTTTTCAATTGCCACCTTTACCCGGTGCGCGCGGTGTGCCGGTTCAATTTGTTGTAAAAACCACGGAACCCTTTGAAAGACTCAATGAAGTCAATCAGGCGTTCATGGAAAAAGTCCGTGAAAGTGGCTTATTTATGTTTTTGGATACGGATCTTAAAATTGATAAAGAACAAACAAAAATCATTTTAAATCGTGATAAAGCGTCAGAGTTAGGTTTAACCATGCAAGATCTCGGCAATGTGATTGCTAGCGCACTGAGCCAGGCTTATGTGAATTATTTTGATTATTCAGGTCGATCGTATCAGGTTATCCCGCAAATCACGCGTGAAAAACGTCAGAATTCCGATCAAATTAAAAATTATTATATTAATACGAGCACGGGCGCATCCATTCCATTATCAACGGTTGCCAGTTTCAAAAATACGGTTGAACCGGAATCGATTAATCATTTTCAGCAACTGAATTCCGCGACGTTATCCGCTGTGCCTTTTCCTGGTATCACGATGGGTGAAGCGTTGAATTCGCTGCAAAAAATCGCAAGCGAAGTATTACCTGCAGGTTATGCGATCGATTTCAGTGGTCAATTGCGTCAATATGTGCAAGAAAGTAGCGCCTTGGTTTTCACATTTTTATTTGCATTGGTTATCATTTTTTTATCGCTCGCTGCTTTGTTTGAAAGTTTTCGTGATCCTTTTATTATTTTGATCAGTGTTCCCATGTCGATTTGTGGTGCGATGATTTTTATTAGTTTAGGTGTAGGTGGTGCCAGTTTAAATATTTATACGGAAGTCGGTTTGGTGACATTAATTGGTTTAATCAGCAAACATGGAATTTTGATCGTACAATTTGCTAATGATTTGCAACGCGAAGGCAAAGAGAAACGTGAAGCCATCGAAGAAGCGGCCAGTATCCGTTTGCGTCCCATCTTAATGACCACCGCTGCGATGGTTTTAGGGGTGCTTCCGCTGATTTTAGCGAGTGGAGCCGGTGCTGTCAGTCGATATAACATTGGACTGGTCATTGGAACGGGAATCGGGATTGGAACTCTGTTCACTTTGTTTGTGGTGCCGGCCATGTATATGTTATTAGCGACAGAACGTCAGAGCGCACAGCAGGACGTTTTAGAATATTGATTTCGTAACGGCATCATGAACGATCACAATCAAAATAATAATCAGCAAAAAATAAATGAAAACAGAAAGCCCACTGGCTACTATTTTTTTTCTGAAGAAAATTAAACCGAGAACAATCAGAGAAAACAAGGTAACAAAAATATAGGCTGCCTGGATCCAGGGCGTATGAAAAGTAAATTGCGGATGGACCAAAAACGTCCCTGTGATTAACGCAAGCACGGCTAATATCAGCATCATTTTATTTAAACGCAGAATTAGCGCTTGATGCTCCGCATATTTCCGAAACAAAAAAAGAATAAAACAAAAAATCGCGGTGCTTAATAAGCCCACCGCGAATAACACATGAAGAAATTTGAAAAAATAACTCATTACAGCCAGTAAACAAAGACGAACAATAACAACCACACAACGTCAACGAAGTGCCAATACCAGGAGACGGCTTCGAAGGCAAAATGATTATGGTCGTTAAAATCGCGGATTAGCATTCGATAAAAAATCACGCATAAGCCAATCGTTCCAATGGTCACGTGTAATCCGTGAAAACCCGTCAGCATGAAAAAAGTTGTGCCATAAATACCGGAGCCGAGCGTCAGACCTTTTCGTAAATATGCTTCGGTGTATTCATGGGCTTGCAAAAACAAAAAGCTGATGCCTAATAAAATCGTCAGGAGTTGTGAAACCAGCATCGTCGTGCGTTTGTTTTTTAATAAACTCCAATGAGCGATGGTGATTGTGACGCCGGAAGTCAAAAGAATCGCTGTGTTCACAGCCGGAATGCCCCAGGCTTCCATCACGGATTTCGGTGCGATAAAAGCATTCGGATTCGGATTTGCCAAAAGCGGCCACACGGCTTTGAAACTTGGCCAAAGGACGACATGGCTTGCATCTAATCCGCCTAAAAGCGGCACAGCAATCACGCGCACATAAAAAAGCGCGCCGAAAAACGCGCCGAAAAACATGACTTCTGAAAAAATAAACCAGCACATGCCCCAGCGAAACGAACGGTCGACTTGTTTATTTTCGAGAATGCCTGCGCGATTTTCGCGAATGACGGTACCGAACCAGCCATAGACCACATAAATTAAAAAACCGATACCAAAGGCGACCATGTAAGGGCCGAAGCTTTCGCCGTGGATCCAGTTGGCAGCACCTGCGAGGGTACAGATCAAAGCAATTGAGCCTTTGAAGGGCCAGCTGCTCGGAGATGGAAGATAATATTTTTTGGGTGGATGAGTCATAATTTTTCCTCTCTGTCACTCGTCATTGCGAGGAGCGTTTTTTGCGACGAAGCAATCTTTTGAGAGATGGCTTCAGCGCAAAAAAGCGCGCTTCGCAATGACGGGCGCTACCATAAATTAAAATTCTTGTCCGGTGCACTTTGCTGCAACATATATTTTGTTGCGGCTTTAATATCTTGGTCTGTGCAATTCGCACAAGCACCGCGTACAGGATGACCGTTGCGTCCCGTTAATACATTGCCATAAATTTGCAAGAACCCTTGATCAACAATCGGTTTCCAGGCGGCAATATCGCCGGGTTTAGGTGCATTTTTGAAACCGGAGTTATGACAGACCGCACAGTTTGCATCATAAAGACGTTTGCCATCTTCCATCGTCAATGGTTTCGGTCTGGGTGTCGCAACCGATGGTTCACCACCTCCTTTGCTGGATGAAATCATGAAATCAACGGCTTGCTTGATTTCATCATCGGAACAAGACAAACAAGTTCCCTTGGCAGGCATTCCGCCTTTGCCTTGTATGGCATTGGTATAAACCTGTTCTATTCCTTGTTTTAAGACCGGTGTCCAACTTAAGGAGTCCCCATATTTCGGCGCACCACCCGCACCACTTTCATGGCAACCCGAACAATAGGTATCATAAATACCTTTACCGACGGCACTGCCTTTGGGTTTAGGAGGCGTTATACTTTCAACATTTTTCAGATAAGTGGCAAGTGCAACTAAATCTTCATGAGTTAAATGATTCAAACTATCATGATTCACTTCCAACATCGGGCCTTCGATTTTACCGCCACCAATTAAGGTGTCTTTGGTAAAGACATTGATGATGTCATCAATGGATGTACTGCTGAGATTGGTTTTAGTGATATTCGGCGCTAAAAATCCTTGCACCCTGCCGCCCGTTAAGTTGTATTTTTGCATCGGGGCGCCCAATGGATATTCTTCACTTAAAATATGATAGGAAGGCGAATGACACATCGCGCAGTGTCCGAGGCCTTGTGCAAGATAGGCACCGCGGTTCCATGCATCGCTTTGTGAAGGATCTTTTTCGAATTCATGAGAATGGAAAAATAACAGGCGCCAGCCTAATTGCATAAAACGCAAGTTGAATGGGAAGACCATTCTATTTTTACGATTTTCTTGATGTACGGCGGGAATGACATCCAGGTAGGCTTTGATCGCTTTTAAATCGTCAATGCTGACTTTATTAAAATAAAGATAAGGAAAGGCGGGATAATAATAATGCCCATGGGGAGAAATGCCTTCATGCATGGCTTTAATAAATTGGTCTTCGGTCCAATTGCCGATGCCGGTTTCTTTATCCGGTGTAATATTGGGCGTATAAATGGTTCCGAATGGCGTACGCATTGCGAGACCACCGGCGAAAGGTTTTGCATTTTCTCTTTCTTCGGTATTGGTATGGCAGGCCATACAGTCACCGGCTTTTGACAGGTATTCACCGCGTTTGATTAACTCGGCATTTTTGCCTTGGGGATTGACCACCGGATAGGCTGGGAAATAGGTAACCGTTTCATTGGCATAATCAGCCATTTCTTGGACACTGCGATGAATGCCGCGCAAAGTACAAGAAGCCGCAATGATAGCGAATATAAATAAGACAACCAGGGTCATCCCCAGTTTTTTTTGTTTCAAAATCTTATGGATTAATGTTTCCACGAGCTCTGTATTCCTTAACTTTCAGGTGAATCGCGGCATTTTATAGCGAGAGGGGCTTATTATTCAACTTTTATAAAAAAATTTCCCGAACCGCTTGTGTTATTTTCGAAATATGTTTTAATTGTTCCTCTTTTTTGTACAGTCTTATTATAAAAAATGACGAGTAAGGATCCATATGCTACGTATACGTCACTGGATTGGTTGTTTATTGAGCTCTTTATTGGGCAGCGCTGTTTACGCTGAAGATTCAAAATGGAACATGCCATATGGCGTGTCACCGCTAAGTCACGAAATTTATAATTTACACATGGCGTGTTTCTGGGTGTGCTGCGTGATTGGCGTCATGGTATTCAGCGTTTTAATTTATTCATTGGTTAAATTTCGAAAATCAAAAGGCGCGAAAGCGTCGCATTTTCATGAGCATTTAGGCATTGAAATTATCTGGACGACCATTCCGTTTTTAATTCTGGTTGCGTTAGCCATCCCTGCGACCATTGTGTTAATGCACATTCATAATACAGATGAATCAGCGCTGACCGTCAAAGTCACAGGCTATCAATGGAAATGGAAATACGAATATCTTGATCAAGGCGTTAGCTTTTTTAGTATTCTTTCGACCAATCAAAATCAAATTAATAATCTGGCTCCCAAAGACAAATGGTTTTTGTTGGAAGTGGACAAACCGATGGTCGTGCCAGTGAATACCAAAGTCAAAATACTGGTGACAGCAGATGATGTCATTCACTCCTGGTGGGTGCCTTCTTTAGGTGTAAAACAAGATGCGGTTCCTGGATATATTAATGAAAACTGGATCTATATCACGACACCTGGCACCTATCGCGGACAATGCGGTGAATTGTGCGGTGTGAACCATGCTTTCATGCCTATTGTGATCCGTGCCGTTTCACAAGCTGAATTTGATAAGTGGGTGATCGAGCAACATGCATTAGCCGGCACCTTACAACAGGCTGGGTTAAAAAACATGACGCCCGATGAATTAATGAAATTAGGCAAAACCGAATACGAAAAAAATTGCGCGATGTGTCACCAAAATACCGGTGAAGGATTGCCGCCGACATTCCCACCATTAAAAAGAAGCCGAATTGTCACAGGCCCTGCGACCGCTAATATTGGCTTTGTGTTGTCAGGCGTTCCCGGAACTGCAATGCAAGCGTTCGGTGATCAATTGGATAACAGAACCTTGGCCGCGATTATTACTTATACCCGCAATGCCTGGGGCAATGATCGTATGATTGAAAATCGTCAATATACTGTGGTGGTCCAACCGCAGGATGTTGAAAAAAGTCGTCATGCCGGAAGATAAAACATCAAATAAGAGTGGAGTAAAATTCTTATGAGCGAAGCGATTACTGCGCACCATCCCGATGATCACGATCATCATGACCATCACGGTCCCGAATCAGGGATTAAACGCTGGTTATTCACCACCAATCATAAAGACATTGGCACGCTCTATTTATTTTTTAGCATGATCATGTTGTTTATTGGCGGCGCAATGGCGCTATTAATCCGTATCGAACTCTTTGAACCGGGCAAAGTGCTTTTGGATCCTGAATTTTTTAATCAAATGACCACCATGCACGGCTTAATCATGGTGTTCGGTGTCATCATGCCTGCAATGGCGGGACTTGCGAACTGGATGATTCCGATGATGATTGGTGCGCCTGATATGGCGTTGCCGCGTTTGAATAACTGGAGTTTTTGGTTATTGCCGTTTGCGTTTTCGATGTTGTTTAGCACGATGTTCATGAGCGGGCCGGCGCCTAGTTTCGGTTGGACGTTCTATGCGCCGTTATCAACGACCTATGGTCCGCCTAGCACTGACTTTTTTATTTTTTCAATTCACATGATGGGGGCATCATCCATCATGGCGGCGCTGAATATTGTGGTGACGATTTTCAATATGCGCGCGCCGGGCATGACTTGGTTTAAAATGCCATTGTTTGTTTGGAGTTGGCTTGTTACCGCATTTTTATTGTTGGCTGTCATGCCAGTACTGGCAGGTTGCGTCACCATGATGCTCATGGACCGACATTTTCATACCAGTTTTTTTAATGCAGCGGGCGGTGGCGATCCGATTTTGTTTCAGCATATTTTCTGGTTTTTCGGGCATCCGGAAGTTTACATTTTAATTCTGCCGGGATTTGGTGTGATTTCTGAAATCATTCCAGCCTTTGCTCGGAAACCGTTATTTGGTTATCGCTTCATGGTGTTTGCAACGATTATTATTGCTTTCTTAGGCTTTATCGTTTGGATGCATCACATGTTTACAACTGGTGCACCGATTGGCGCGCAACTCTTTTTCATGTATGCGACGATGTTAATTGCAGTACCAACCGGTATTAAAATTTTTAACTGGGTTGCAACGTTGTTCAAAGGTTCGATTTCATTCGAAACACCGATGCTATTTGCGCTTGGATTTTTGGTGATGTTTACCATTGGTGGTTTTTCAGGATTAATGTTGGCATTGGTGCCTGCGGATTATCAATATCGTGACAGTTATTTTGTTGTGGCCCATTTCCATTATGTACTAGTTTCCGGTTCGTTATTTACCATTATTGCAGCCGTTTATTTCTGGTTACCGAAATGGACTGGGCATATGTATAGCGAAACGTTGGGCAAATGGCATTTCTGGCTTTCCGTCATCGGCATGAATGTGACATTTTTCCCTATGCACTTTTTAGGTTTAGCTGGAATGCCGCGACGTATTCCAGATTATCCGTTGCAATATACTGACTTTAATCAGATCTGCACGGTCGGTTCTTTTATTTTTGGATTCGCTCAATTAATTTTCCTCTACATTGTGTTGAAATCTTGTTTTGGAAAAAGTCCCCGCACAGCCGTACCACGCGTTTGGGAAGGTGCAAAAGGGCTCGAATGGACGCTGTCCTCGCCGCCTCCGTATCATACGTTTGAGACGGCCCCTGAAATTCACCATTAATCATGTCACAATCGGCAAAAAGTCATAAACGCCTCATACTGATCTTAGTGTGCGGCGTTATTTTCATGTTTGGGTTTTGTTACATGTTGGTACCCTTGTATGAATTGGTCTGCAAAAAAGAAGGGTTAAATGGCCGCGGCGTACGTTCCGCATCTGTCATGGAAGCCAATATGAAAGTCGATATGTCACGAACGATTAAGGTAACTTTTACGACTACGTTGCATAATGGTTTACGATTTAAATTTGCGTCATTGCATACTCATTTAGAGATCCACCCAGGTGAATCCAAATTAATTTATTTTTTCGCTGAAAATCAAACGGGCAATGAAATAACCGTGCAGGCCATTCCGAGCATCACACCCTCGGACGCAGCACGGTATCTCAAAAAAACCGAATGTTTCTGTTTCACTCAACAATATTTTTTCAAAAATGAAAAAGCGGAAATGCCGGTTTATTTCTTTATTGAACCGGATGTGCCTAAAAATATTAAAGAAATTACGCTTTCATACACACTTTTTGATGCGACGGCGTTTAAGAAAAATCAAGAGCGTTTTACTAAAGGGCGAATTGATTTATAATAGCACACTCGTCATTGTGAGGAGCGCCGTCATTGCGAGGAGCGCTTTATGCGACGAAGCAATCTTTTAGAGATTGCTTCGCCGCCTAACGGCGGCTCGCAATGACGGCGTTTCATGCAATGACGCACTCAATGGGTAACTGAAAAAAATGACTGCTTCACTAAAATTCCAATTTCGCAATCAAACCTATTTATGTACGTTTAAATGGGGAATGACTCTTTTTTCCTTATTTTTTTTCTTACTCTTTTGTTATTTAGGCGTCTGGCAGTATCATCGTTATCAATTTAAAAAGGAATTACTGACTAAATTTGAAGAAACCCGAAATGCAGCGCCCTTACCGCTTGAAAGCGTCATTCAAAAACCCGTAAAAGAAATCGAATTTCAAAATGTGACGGCTGAAGGCTACTATCTCAATGCGCTGACTATGTTCGTGCAAAATCAATATTATCAAGATCAAACCGGTTATGAAGTTGTGACACCTTTTATGATTCCACGAGAAAACAAAGTGTTGCTGGTCGATCGCGGCTGGGTGAAGTCGACGGATATTCCGAAAATTCCATTTGCGAGTTTAGTGAAAATCAAAGAACACATTAAGGGATATATTAAATTACTGAATGAGCATAATTTTATTTTGGGAAAAAATATTTTATATCCCGACAAACGACCACTGGTCGTGCAAAAAATTGATTTGCAGGAACTTACCAATTTGACGGGTCTCAAATTTTTTCCATTTATCGTGCGTCTTAATGCATCCGAACCCAATGGCTTCGTGCGCGACTGGGTAATTACATCGATTATGCCCGAACGTCACTTAGGTTATTGCGTGCAATGGTTTATTATGGCACTCGTTATTTTTATCGCTTACTTTTGTTTTTGTTGTGAGAAAATTAAAAATGCACCCTGAAAAAAAACCTCGTCACCTATTTTATCTGGTTTTAGTTATTTTTATATTGCCCATGATTTTGAGCACTCTGCTGTTTCATTATCATGACTATTTTCATTTTAAAACAGTGAATCACGGAAAATTGTTGAATCCCCCACTGAATGTGAGTTATTTATTTTCTGGCAATCCCCATAAAAATAAATGGCATATTTTACATGTTGCCGCAAATTGTGATGAAAAATGTCAGAAAATTAATTTTGAATTAAGCCAGGTTTGCAAAGCGTTAGGAAAAGATCAAGACAGAATGGAATCACTTTTCTTAAAAGAAAATGATCCTTTATTAAAAATAATGAGTACCAAGCTTGAAGAAAATCATATCGCAGTGGGCGACAAAATTTATTTGATCGATCCCGAAGGAAATTTATTCATGTATTATTCTTCGAACAATTCCCCTATGGATATTTTGCGAGACATTAAACGCGTGCTGGAGGTCTCTCAAATTGGGTAAACCACGTTTGCTTTCCAGGCTCGCACTATTTGCGAGTTTCTTTGCATTCACGGTTATCGGACTGGGTGCTTTCACTCGCTTAATTGATGCGGGTTTAGGCTGCCCTGATTGGCCTGGATGTTATGGACGCATTACCGTTCCACTCACTGAAAAAGCGCAGGAGCTAGCAGCCTTTCTGTACCCCATGACTCACTTGGTCGCATACAAAGCATGGGCTGAGATGATCCATCGTTATTTTGTCGGTGGTTTAAGTTGTTTGATCTTGATTTTGATCGTGATTATTTTTAGTAAAAAAGTTTTTCGCACGCGTGGAAATATTTTGCTTTCAGTGGGTTTGATTTTATTATTAATGTATCAAATCGCATTAGGTGCATGGACTGTTACTTTAAAATTACTGCCTGTGATTGTCACTCAGCATCTCCTGGGTGGATTTTTAATTTTAACATTATTGTGGCTTATCTTTTTAAACAACCGACAAAACTATTTTGCAACGCGAAACTATTTTCATTTAATTCCTTGGGCCGTGATTGGTATTTTGATTTTATTTTTTCAAATTGCACTAGGCGCGTGGACGAGCACGCATTATGCATCACTTTCTTGTCCTGATTTTCCATTTTGCCATAATGATCAATCACTCACTTGGCAGCTAAAAGACGCTTTTAATCTGTTTCAACCCATTGGAATCAATTACGAAGGCGGCACCTTGCCTGACAGTGTGCGGCAAACGATTCAGATGGTGCATCGAACGGTTGCCGGTATTTTTGCGCTGTATACGTTTATTTTTGCTGCGATTATCTTAGTGCGCGCACGGGTTTCCAATGAAATCATGAAAACACTTTATCTTATTTTAGGATTAATCTTAATTCAGGTTTGCCTGGGTATCACCAATGTGTTATTTCAATTGCCCTTGGCAACTGCTATCTTGCACAATCTGGTGGCTGCATTGCTAGTATTAGCGTGGGTAACATTATTGTTTAAACTGATTTATATTCCAAACGAGACCATTGCATGACCATCAAAAATTATCTTGAATTATGCAAGCCGCGCGTTGTCATGTTGATGATTTTGACTTCGATGGTTGGCATGTGTCTTGCACCCTCGAGTTCGTTTCCAGTTGTTCCTATGATTTTTGGAAATTTAGGAATTGCGTTTGTGGCGTGTGCGGCAGCTGCATTAAATCATATTGCCGATCTTCATATTGATAAATTAATGGGACGCACACAAAATCGCCCGATTGTGCAGGGTAAAATTTCTGTTAAAAATAGTTTAATTTTTGCTGGGATTTTATGTTTCACGGGGATGTTGTTGTTGGTTTTTCTGATTAATCCACTGACTGCTATTTTAACTTTTCTTTCCCTGATGGGTTATGCCGTCGTCTACACACTTTATTTAAAGCATGCGACACCTCAAAATATTGTGATTGGCGGAATTGCGGGAGCTGCACCCCCATTGCTGGGTTGGACCGCTGTCACAGGCTCAGTCAGCCCTGAAAGCTTATTATTAGTTTTAATTATTTATGTTTGGACGCCACCCCATTTCTGGTCGCTTGCTATTTATCGTTTGGAAGATTATGCAAAAGCCAATGTGCCCATGCTTCCGCATACGCATGGCGTTGCTTACACAAAATTAAATATTTTGCTCTATACGATTTTGTTAACTTGTGTAACGTCGTTGCCTTATTTCATCCACATGTCTGGAAAACTTTACTTTGCGGGCGTTTCGATTGCGAATGCAATTTTTCTATATTACGTTCTGCGTTTATATTTTAGTAACGACAGAAAAATTGCGATCGCGACTTTTTGGTATTCGATTTATTATTTAGGTATTTTGTTTTTATTATTATTGATTGATCATTATTGGATAACGAGGGCTTATTTATGACTAAGAAAAAATCGCATTCTTTTATATTAACGCAACTCATCGCTATTTTTATTGTGATCCCAGCGATCGCAATGTATTTTGGCGTGATCCGACATCATGGTCCACGATTGCAAGATGTCAAAATTAACGGCTTGGTCTTAAATCCTAGCAAAGACATTGAAGATTTTAATTTGCAAGATCAAAATGGCGCGCCTTTTTCTAAAGGAAACTTACGTGGCCGCTGGTCGATGATGTTTTTTGGTTTTACCAATTGCGCGAGTGTATGTCCTACGACTTTGTCGGCATTGAATAAAATGTATAAGTCATTAGAACAACAACTGCCTGATAATCAATTACCGCAAGTGGTTTTTGTAACAATTGATGCCGATCGCGACAACACTTACAGAATGCGAACTTATGTGCATGCGTTTAATCCGCATTTTATTGGATTGCGCGGTGATGATAAAAGTACCACTGCTTTGGAAAATCAATTTCATATTGTTTCAGTGAAAATGCAGGGGGATACAAAAGCGGATTATTATTTTGATCACAGCGCAGAAATTTTGTTGATTAATCCAAAGGGTGAGCTGCAGGCCTATTTTTCGTATCCGCATAATCCTGAGCAATTGGTAAATGAGTACAAGGAAATTCTAAGAGCATCGTAATAATTGGGAAACTTGAGGTCACAAATTGTGATCTCAAGTTTTGAAATAATGACAAATCGCCAAAAAATTTTTTTGATTATCTTGCTGCTATGTATTAGCGGCCTGTCCGGTTTTATTATATCTTATTACCTTCATAAAAAAACAATAACCACTGACGACAAAGCCATCTCTTTCCCACAAACTTATCACACGCCCATTTCATTCGTAAAACAACTGCAAGGCGATCCTAATGCCGGCGAAAAAATTTATAAAGAATACTGCGCCTCCTGCCATGCAGAGGAAGCGATCATTGATGTCCCAGCACCGAAAATCAATGACCCCAAAGCCATGCAAAAATTGCGAAAAAAAGGGATAGCGAAATTATTAAAAACAACACTTCATGGCAAAGGGGCAATGCCGGCGCGCGGCGGATGTTTTGAATGCAGTGATCAGCAATTGCTGCAGGCTATTCACTATTTGATCAAATAACGCTCAAATCCTATCTGTTTATTTGGTTTTTTTCTGGACTTAATTTTTTATGGTGATTAAAATAGCAACACAAATTATTCGAGAGGCCTTTTACTCATGAACCTGATTCATAAAATAGCGACCCTAAGCTTGGTTTTGCTTAGCACTTGCGTTATTGCTGATCCGCTGGTCTATATGCCGCCGAAGGAAATTACTTGCACGCATTTAAGCGATCGCAATGCATACTTTAAAATACAGTGCGAAGGCTTTAATAAATTGTATCTCGTCGAAGGAGATCTTGATACAAGAATGCCTCTTAACACACCTATCAAGTTTACTTTTTTGAATGCCCAAGGGGAAACTGGACCCGATGCAGCATCATTTTTTAATTATAAATCAGCGCAAGGTTATACAATTTACATTAATACGAGTTATTTAGAGATACCTAATGTCTCTGATCCTCATTGGGTACAATATCAAGGTAGTAGTACTTATCTTTGCAAAGACCCTAATGCACAATGCCCTATTACCCACTTACCTCTTGCAAATACGAGGAAATAATTCATGAAAATTTTAAAATTAATAACAGGCTTGATACTAGTTTGTTTGTTTCAAATTAGTTTTGCGGCACAAACAAAAGATGACTCTTTTACCATTTATGTCACTAATGAACTATCTCATCCTTTGCATTTTGTTAATTCCTTGTATTCAACCATCCCTGTGACTTTCGATGTGGATACACTGCCAGCCAATAGTCCTCGGACCAAAATATTTACCTTTTCAAGTGGTTCTATTGGATTTTTAATACAAATTGATGATGAATTAGGTGAAAGCACTCCCTTACTTCTGATCGATCAAAGTCATGAAGAAATAATCCGTCTCTATGGCTGTCTTCATAACCAATTGGATCAATGCTTTATTGTTAATTTCGGAATGCCCTCTCCCACAGGCGATTTGGATTTCACATTGACGCCTTTCACACCACCAACGCTCAAAGCAGAACTGAAGAAAAAACTTCAAGCCCATTGGAACCGATATCCGAATGTGCATTTTGATTTTGATAAAAATCGATTAACAATTACTAAATAATAATTGCTCGTCATTGCGAGGCCGTGCTTTTTACGGGCGAAGCAATCTTTTGAGAGATTGCTTCGCCGTCTAACGACGGCTCGCAATGACGGTTGGCTTTTTCAAACCATCACCGGCTTTTCTCGACGCGCACCTCTTAAGGCATGCTGAACATGCTTAGAGGTGCTTTGAAACTTTTTTGAGAGGAGCATCCAGGTCTCAACAATGGAATCCGGATTGAGTGAAATATTCTGAATACCTTTTTCAACCAACCATTCAGCAAAATCGGGATGATCAGAGGGTGCCTGACCGCAAATACCAATATATTTGCCTGCTTTATTGCATTCGCTGATCGCCTGATTCAGCAAAATTTTAATGGCATCATTGCGCTCATCGAAAAGGGATGCAACCAATCCTGAATCGCGATCTAATCCTAACGTAAGCTGCGTTAAATCATTTGAACCAATCGAAAATCCATCCACATGTTTTAAAAATTCTGAAGCAAGCAGCGCGTTTGACGGCACTTCGCACATCATAAAAATTTTCAGATCGTTTTTACCGCGTTTTAATCCATTGGCTCCGATGACTTCGATCACTTGTTGTAATTCATCAACGGTACGCGCAAAAGGAACCATGACTTGCGCATTGGTGAGACCCATTTCATCGCGCACACGTTTGAAAGCTTCGCATTCTAATTTAAAACATTCTTTAAATTTGGCATCTTTGTAACGCGATGCGCCGCGATAGCCAATCATCGGATTTTCTTCTTGCGGCTCAAATAAATTTCCACCTAACAAATTTGCATATTCATTCGATTTAAAATCAGAAAATCGGAAAATGACTTGTTTTGGAAAAAATGCTGCTGCAATAATCGAAATCCCTTCGCGTAATTTTTCAATGTAAAATTCAACCGGCGAAGAATACGCTTGAGTTTTTTTGTGGATTTCCTGGCGTAATTTTTGTGGTAAAGAATCGAATTGTAACAAGGCATTGGGATGCACACCGATCATGTTGCTGATGATAAATTCCAATCGCGCAAGTCCCACCCCTTCATTCGGTAAAAATTGGGTTGTGAACGCGCGCTCTGGATTTCCCATATTAATGCATAATTTTAAAGGTAAAGCAGGCATGTTTTTGATTGAAACTTTTTGCACTTCATAAGGCAAATCGCCTGAATAAATATGGCCGGTTTGTCCTTCTGCGCAAGATACGGTGACCCTGTCGCCATTTTTAATTTGTTTAGTGGCATCACCGCAACCGACTACTGCAGGCACACCCAGTTCGCGCGCAATAATTGCTGCGTGACAAGTCCGTCCACCGCGATTGGTGACAATCGCACCCGCACGCTTCATAATCGGTTCCCAATCCGGGTCCGTCATGTCCGTCACTAAAATTTCACCGGGTTTAACATCGTGCATTTTTTTTGGATCTAAAATCACGCGTGCTTTGCCACTGCAAATGCGCTGACCGATGCTTTGGCCTTCGACTAACACTTTTCCTTTTTTCGTTAAATAATAACGTTCAATGGATTGTTCTTGTTTCATCTGACTTTTTACGGTTTCAGGGCGGGCTTGCAAAATGTAAATTTCGCCGGTGATGCCGTCTTTCGCCCATTCGATGTCCATGAATTTTTTGTAATGTTTTTCGATAAGTAACGCTTGTTTTGCAAGTGTTGTGATGTCTTCATCGGTCAAACAAAAACGTAAGCGGTCTTTTTCAGGAACGGATACGGATTTAATGGCGGTGCGTGGATTTTTGGTATCCGCATAAACCATTTTTGACATTTTGCTTCCAAGACGTCGTTGCAAGATGGCAAAACGATTTTGATTTAAGAGAGGTTTTGAAACGCAAAATTCATCTGGATTAATTTGTCCTTGCACAATGCCTTCACCTAAACCGTATGCAGCCGTAATCAAAACGACTTGATCAAAACCCGATTCCGTGTCCAGCGTAAACATGACACCGCTCACGCCTTTGTCACTGCGAATCATCGGTTGAATGCCTGCGGAAATTGAAATTTGATTAATGTCAAATCCATGATGCTGGCGATAAGCAATTGCGCGCGAGGTAAAAAGAGATGCAAAAACCATTTTGATCGAGTGCAAAACATTTTTTAAACCTTTTACATTTAAAAAAGTTTCTTGTTGACCTGCGAACGAAGCCGTTGCTAAATCTTCTGCTGTTGCAGAAGAACGGACCGCCACCGTTTGATTTTTTAATTTTGCATACGCTTGCGTGACTTCTTTTTCAAATTCTTTGGAAAATTCAGCTGCCATCACCCAGGAGCGAATCAGTTTGGCTGTTTTTTCGAGTTCTTTGACATTATCGACTTTTAAACCAGCGATGGTTTTGGAAATTTTTTTATCTAAACCATTTTGCGCTAAAAATTCTTTATAAAAACGGGTCGTTGTGGCAAATCCATCTGGAACTTTAATCCCTGCGGATTGCAGATTCTGAATCATTTCACCAATGGATGCATTTTTGCCGCCGACTTGTTCAATATGAGATGAATTAACTGAGTTTAGCTCAAGAATATAGCGCATTGAATTTGATTCCTTTCAAATTTTTGGTCGAGATTAGAATAACATTTTATTGGATGGCAGCAAGGTTTTTAATCTCGACCTTGCAATGGCAGGAAATTCTTACGTCATTGCGAACCGCGAAGCGGTGAAGCAATCTCCAAAAGATTGCTTCGTCGCTAACGCTCCTCGCAATGACGTAACAGATCCCCGCTTTCGCGAGGATGACAGTCTACGATATACTGATTATATGAAAATTTTCTGGATAACTTTTCTCATTTTGACCCTCGCAGGCCCTCTGTGGGTTATTTTTTCGGGTCAAATCGATTTTAGTCTAGATTATCGGACAGCCAATCGTGAAAGCACCCATATTGCGCCCGATCCTTTGCAACATCCGGAGGCCATGATTCAAGCTTATTCTGCGCGCGCATTTAACTGGCGCGGGATTTTTGCAACCCATAACTGGATTGTGATTAAACCCAAAAATTCAAACACTTCTATTGTTTATCAGCTGATCGGCTGGCGAAAATTTTTTGGCAAAGAACCTATCGTCATCGGCCCCGATATTCCAGACCGCAGTTGGTTTGGTCAAAAGCCCCATATTTATTTTGAATTAACGGGAAAAAAAGCCGAAGAATTAATTCCGAAAGTGGATGCCGCTGCGCGTTCTTATCCTTATGCGGATATCTATGGATTTTGGCCAGGGCCAAATAGTAATACTTTTCCGGCTTATATCGCCCGTCAAGTTCCGGAACTAGGCTTGGCTTTGCCCTCGACTGCTATTGGAAAAGACTTTTTACCCCCCTACCAGTTTTTTGCCAGAGCCCCCAGCGGCACCGGTTATCAATTTTCATTATTCGGGTTTTTAGGGATCTTAATTGCTAAAAAAGAAGGCATTGAAATTAACCTCCTGGGCCTTGTTTATGGCATCCGATTTCATCCTTTCGCAATTTTATTGCCTGGAATCGGCAATATTCCAAATAATGGAAACCTATACTAACTCCATTCTTGCTTATGCTTTCTAGATAGTATATACTTGCTGTATACACATCCAGAGACTAAGCTTATGAAAATAACGAAAGTATTTAAATCAGGCAATTCCCAAGCCGTAAGACTTCCCAAAGACTTTCAGCTTAAGGGAAATGTTGTCATGATATTTAAAAAAAATGGCGATATTATCATTCGGGAAAAACCCAAAAATTTAGCTGCCGCCTTTCTGTTACTCACCCATTTTTCAGAGGACTTTTTTGAAGAAGGCAGAAAAGACACACTCCCGCAAGAACGAGATTTTTAATGACATTACGTTACCTTTTAGATACCAATATTTGCATTTATATTGCAAAACAAAAACCACAAAGCGTTTTAGATAAATTTGAAACACTTGCTGTTGGCGAAGTCGGCATGTCAACAATAACCTTTGGAGAGCTTTTTTTTGGCACTCAAAAAAGCCATCATGTCAAATCGAACACGGAAAATTTAGAAAAATTAATCGCTCTCATCCCTGCGCTACCTCTGCCTACTGAAACAGGAAAACAATATGGAATTATTCGCAACAAATTAGAAAAAAAGGGTCAAATGATTGGAAACAACGATCTTTGGATTGCCGCCCACGCTTTGGCCGCCGATTTAATTTTAGTCACAAACAATAATAAAGAATTTTCCAGAATACCCCATCTTAAGATTGAAAATTGGGTAGAATAATAGTCTCTAACCGAGGTATCCTAGTCAAATGAACCCGCATAAACCTGATCAACCCATAGGAATTTTCGATAGCGGCATTGGAGGCCTCACTGTTGCAGACGCAATCGTAAAACAACTGCCGCAGGAAAATATTATTTATTTTGGCGATACCGCGCATTTACCTTATGGTGATAAATCAGCAACAACGATTCAAGCCTATTCCGTCAAAATCGCGGAATTTTTATTACAGCGTCAATGCAAAATGATTTTGATCGCGTGCAATTCTGCATCGACGGCCGCTTTTGAATTAATCAAAGAATACATCGGCAAACAAGCCATCGTCATGGATGTGGTCGATCCCATTATTTCTCTTTTGCGTGAACAATATGCGAATAAAAAAATCGGCTTGATCGGCACGCGTCAAACGGTCAGCTCGAATGTGTATCAGAAAAAAATCGAAGATTTAAAACAAAATATTCGTTTGACTTCACTTGCGACTAATCTTTTGGCTTCTGCCATCGAAGAATTTGGCAATGGCCGCGCGATTGATGGTTTGCTCGAAGAATATTTATCGCATCCGACGCTAAAAAATCTGGATGCGCTGGTACTCGCTTGCACGCATTATCCGATTGTAAAAAATAAAATAGCGAAATTTTTCGATCACAAAATGGAAATTATCGATCCTTCGGATACCGTTGCAAAAGCGGTAAAAAAACGTTTGGATGATCTGAAATTATTAAATTTAGAAGGTCCAGGCAAAAAACATTTTTATGTTTCGGATTATACGGAATCGTTTGCGGCGGGTACCAAAATATTTTTTCAAGATGCGATTACGCTGGAACATTATCCTCTGTTGGATTAAAAACATCTATGAACTACCGCCACGCCTACCATGCCGGGAATTTTGCCGACGTTTTTAAACATGTGACCTTGGTCGCATTACTTCAATCTTTTTTCCACAAAGAAACGCCAATCTGCTATTTCGACACCCATGCGGGTGCAGGAAATTATGATTTATCGTCCAACGCAGCACAGAAAAATAAAGAATTTGAATTAGGTATCGGAAAAATTTTTTCTGAAAAAAATCCGCCGGAATTAATCAAACAATATTTATCCGCGATAAAAAATCCTAAGACTTATCCTGGATCACCACTCATTGCAAAACATTTTTTGCGGCCAGAAGATCGCATGGTACTAACAGAACTGCACCCAGAAGAATATCAATATTTAAAAAAACTATTTGCGAACCAAGCCCAAGTTGAAGTCCATCACCAAAATGGTTATCAAGCTTTAAAAGCCTTTTTACCGCCAAAAGAAAAAAGAGGGTTGGTGTTGATTGATCCACCTTATGAAAAAAATGATGAATATCCTGAGCTCACCAAAGGCTTATCAGAAGCCTTAAAACGCTGGGAAACGGGTGTCTATGCGATTTGGTATCCAATTAAAAAAGCTAACCAGCCTCATCCGTTGCGGGAATTAAAAACTAACAGGCCGATATTAACCGCCGAACTCGCTATTTATCCCTTGGATGTGCCGCTTGAACTCAATGCTTGCGGCATGACGATCATAAATCCCCCCTGGAAACTGGCTGAAACCCTCGAAACAGTGGTTCCTTGGCTTTATGAACGGCTTAAATGTGACAACAAAGCACCGCGGCCGCTGATAAAAACATCCGCTTGAACTGATCATTTTTTATACTATCCTATTTTAATTGTTTGCATAAAAATCACCCTGCTCGATTGTTTTAAAAAACACCCACATTCATTTTGATAAAATAATGAAGTAACCCAAAGTGATCACTTATCAATAACGGGGGGATTTATGAAGAAGTTAGCCATGATGTTTGTTACAGCTGCTATGGCAGCCTTATTAGTCACCGGCTGTACCTGGAACAGACAAGACACAGGAACGCTCGCAGGCGGTGTGGTCGGCGGTGCTGCAGGTTATGCAGTCACCGGCGGTAGCGCTCTCGGCACAGGCGTTGGTGCAGTGGGCGGTGCAATTGTTGGAAACCAACTTTCACGTTAAACTCCGATTAAATCCCCGCGTCATGCGGGGATTACTTTCCCAGAAAATAAGCATTGCTCTTTCTTTTTTCCCGAATATACTCTGAATAATTGAACTTTGCTCATGAGGTCAGAATGACGCTTAAAGTCGGCGACAAAGCCCCTGATTTTGCTTTATTTTCAGATGAAAATAAAAAAGTCTCTTTAAAAGATTTTATTGGAAAAAAGGTCGTCCTTTATTTTTATCCAAAAGATGACACACCGGGTTGCACCCGTGAAGCCTGTGATTTTCGAGATGGCAGTGCTCGGTTTGCTAATGAAAATACGGTGATTTTAGGTATTTCCAAAGACAAACCCGCGCGTCATCAGAAATTTAAACAAAAATATCAGCTGCCTTTTACCCTGCTTTCAGACGAAAATGCCGATGTCTGCGAAGCCTACGGCGTCATCAATAAAAAAAGTCTTTTTGGCAAAACCTTTTTAGGAATCCAACGCTCTACCTTTTTAATCGATGAAAAAGGTATCATTCGCGGTATCTGGCGCAAAGTCAAAGTCAACGGTCACACAGAACAGGTGCTTAATGAACTCAACGAAAGCTAAACAACAAACCAAAACGGCCATCACTCCAACCCGTGCTGAAGATTATCCGGAGTGGTATCAACAAGTCATTAAAGCCGCTGATCTCGCCGAAGTTTCCCCCGTGCGCGGCTGTATGACGATTAAACCCTGGGGTTATGGCATTTGGGAAAATATTCAAAAAACGTTAGACGATCAATTAAAGGCGACCGGACACAAAAATGCTTATTTTCCTTTGTTGATTCCGATGAGCTTTTTGCAAAAAGAAGCAGAACACGTCGAAGGCTTCGCGAAAGAATGCGCGGTCGTCACTCATTATCGTTTAGGCAAAAATGAAGAAGGAAAATTAGTTCCTGCCGGCGAACTCGAAGATCCTTACATTATTCGTCCAACCTCCGAAACGATTATTGGCGAAGCGTTTTCACGCTGGATCCAATCCTATCGTGATTTGCCCTTATTAATTAATCAATGGGCCAACATCATTCGTTGGGAAATGCGCACGCGGATGTTTTTGCGCACCAGTGAATTTTTGTGGCAAGAAGGTCACACCGCGCACGCCTCCGAAAAAGACGCGCGCGAAGAAACCATGAAAATTCTCGATCTTTACGCAGAGCTTGCTGAAAATTATTTAGCAATTCCTGTTATTAAAGGTGAAAAAACTCCGAGCGAACGTTTTCCAGGCGCAGTCAATACTTATTGCATCGAAGCCATGATGCAAGATAAAAAAGCCGTGCAAGCAGGCACTTCTCATTATCTCGGACAAAATTTCGCGCGCGCGTTTAATATTAAATTTTTAAATTCAAACAGCAAAGAAGAACACGCCTACACCACTTCCTGGGGCGTGACCACGCGTTTAATCGGCGCGCTGATCATGACGCACGGCGATGATGATGGGTTAATCTTGCCACCGAAAGTGGCGACCACCCATATTGTGATTTTGCCCGTGATTCACAAAGAAGAAACCCGTGCTGACGTTTTAAAATATTGTGAAAATCTCGCGACCGATTTACGAAAAATGCAATATGCCGGCCGATCACTCGTTGTCGAAATCGATCAACGCGATTTAGCAGGCGGTGAAAAAGCTTGGAGCTGGGTGAAAAAAGGCGTGCCGATTCGCTTGGAAATTGGCGGCAAAGAATTTCAAGCGGATTCAGTTTTCTTAGGCCGACGCGACAAAACTTACAAAGATCGTCAGTCCCAAAGCCGCACCGAATTTTTGAACACGGTGATTCAACAATTGGATGAGATGCAAGCGAATTTATTAAATCGCGCGCTTGAATTTCGAAAAAATAATTCTGTCGTGATTAATAGCAAAGAAGAATTCTATGAATTTTTCAAAGGCGATGGCGGTTTTGCTTACGCACACTGGAATGGTGATCCTGCGATCGAAGCGAAAATCAAACAGGATTTAAATGTAACGATTCGCTGTATTCCGCTGGAAAAAAATCCAGAAGCAGGCAAGTGTATTTTCAGCGGTGAAAAAAGTCCGCAGCGCGTGATTTTTGCGAAAGCGTACTAATTGTGCTACCCTTTGCAGCCATTAGTCGCACCGAAAAATGATTAATTGGAGAGGATAAATTTTATGATGAATGAATTAGACGCAACGATGGCCAAACTGGCTGAACGCGGCAAAGGAATCTTAGCCGCTGATGAGAGCACACCGACCATCACCAAACGGTTTGAGGCAGTTGGCATTGAATCCACCGAAGATTCTCGTCGTGCTTATCGTGAAATGCTTTTAACCACGCCAAACATCAGTGATTTTATTGCGGGCGTGATTCTATACGAAGAAACCCTGAATCAAAAAATGAGTAACGGCATGTTATTCCCCGAAGCACTCAAAAAAATGGGAATTTTGCCAGGGATCAAAGTGGATAAAGGCTTAGTCATTCTGCCAAACACCAAAGACGAACAAGTCACACAAGGACTCGATGGTTTGGGCGAACGCTTAGCAGAATACCGCAAAAAAGGCGCTTGCTTTGCTAAATGGCGCGCGGTTTACGCGGTCTCTGCGACTACGCCAAGCGCACTTGCGATTCGTGCTAACGCAGAAGGCTTAGCCAGCTACGCGGCACTTTGCCAAGCAAACGGCATTGTCCCCATTGTTGAACCGGAAGTGTTAATCGATGGTGACCATACCATTGAACGCTGCACAGAAGTGACAGAAAGCGTATTGCACGCTGTATTTCATTCTTTGTTTAAACACAAAGTAAAATTGGAACACATGATTTTAAAACCCAGCATGGTTATTTCTGGAAAAAAATGTCCAGTGAAAGCGACCGCTGAACAAGTCGGCAAAGCCACGGTAATGATTTTAAAACGCACCGTGCCCTCCGCTGTCCCGACCGTTAACTTTTTATCAGGCGGCCAATCGTGTGAAGAAGCCACAGCGAATCTGCAAGCGATGAACGCACTGTCACCGCATTTACCCTGGAATTTAAGTTTTTCCTACGCGCGCGCATTACAAGATTATCCAATGAAAATCTGGCGCGGCGACAAGAAAAACGTTCCTGCAGCGCAAAAAATGTTTTACGAAAGAGCAAAACTCAACAGTCTTGCCTCGCAAGGCAAATACTCGACCTCGATGGAAAAAGAAACATCCATTGCGTAACAATGAAAATCAGGCGGAAGGATCTCCGCCTGATAATTTTTAAAAATGGAATTCACCCATGACCACTACGCTCATTTCCACCATTGATGCGAAAGAACAGTTTTCTGATCTTATCAATCGTGTCGCCCATAGCAAAGATCGCATTGTTTTGACCCGCCGCGGCAAAGAAATCGCCGTGATTATTTCAATGGATGATTTCAAATTATTACAAGACTCCCAAGATAAACATGATCTGAAAGATGCGATTGAAGCATTGAAAGAAGCACGCACCACCGGCACTAAAACACTAGATCAATTTAATGAAGAATCAGGTTTTTAACACGTGAGCCCTTATCATATTAAAATTGCACCCGCCGCCGAACAGCAAATTAAATCATTGCCGCAAAAATATCAAAAAATAGTGATTAAATTAGTTGAGGCATTGGCCATCAATCCGAGACCCCCCGGTTCTAAAAAAATTGAGGGCATGACCGGACTCTATTCTGAAGCGGTCGATCATTTACGGATTATTTATAAAATTGAAGATCAGGAAATTTTGTTGTTGCTTGTTAAAGATTAAAAAAAAATATGCACACGACGAAACACAATTTGAATGGAATAGCATCGCCACTCACACTCCACGTCGATGATCCCGAGGATATTTTAGTTCAAACATTGGCGCAGCTTGAAGCTGAAACAATTCTGGATAGCACGTTAAAACGCCTGCCACCTGCACCAGCAGTAAAACCCGAAAGAAAAGAAGTCAAAATTGATATTCAAGATCAGGATGAAGAAGACGATGATAATCCAGAATTCGTCACTTTTCACTTTGCAGAACCACAACCGGAAGAAAAACCCAAACCTAAATATCAGCCCAAACAAAATTATTTCAAAAATTTTAAAAAAGCCGAAATCGATGAATTAATAAAAAAATATAAACACTTTGGCATTAAAAACCAGGAAGATTTGGAAAAGTTATTGGATAAACATTTCAAAACATTTAAAGCATTTCAATATTGTTTGTCGATTGCCATTTCATTGAATTTCGGCTTTATTGCTTTTGTCGCAACGACAGGTTTAGAAGGATTACAAGCAATAGTGAGCTTGTTTAGCAGCACAGCGCGTGTTCCCACCTCCATCGGGGTGCCGCTTGGGATCATCATGGGTATTCTGGATGTTTTAACCTATATGCTAGTGTTTTTGGCCATCAAAGAAGCGGTCTTGTGCACATTGGATCATGTCTTAAAGGAACCAGAAACCGGAAAATCTTTTATTCGGTCGCTTTTTGATAAAATTTTTGAAGTAGCGCTTTATGGAACCAATTCTCTTTCGATGATTACGGTGCTGCTTGGATTTATCAATATGATTCCCTGGGGTGCTACTTTATTTTTGACTGCCATCGTGCTTACCATTGGTAATTTTTATATGGCTCGCTACACCAATACCGAAGCTCGCGAAGGGCTTTATCAATTTTTTTTGGGAAACAAATGGCCTTGGTTATTAAAAAAATTTTTTTGTGATCGGGAATTGTCTGCCGTTCTACAAATTGGCGCGGAATCCGGTTCTACGATTATTTTGTTAACGCTGGCGTATTATTTATATCTTGGAACAAAAACCGCGCAGAGTTTTGGTGTGCCTTTAAATACCGCAAATGAACTGGGCATTGCATCAGCAATCATGTCCCTCGCTCGAACCGTTCCTGTTTATCACACGCGAATTTATAAACGCTATCTTAAACCGCCTGATGATTTACGCCAATTGATTGCAAAAGATCCGGCAATTGCGACGCTTCTTGAAAAAAAAGAAGAAAAAATCGCCGCTAAAATAAAAGAAGCACAACAGGCAGTCGTGTCGGAACGCGGGTTTTTCGGTTTAGCCAAAGAATCACCGGTTGGCATGGTTCAAACGTTTTTTCGAAGTTCGGTCGGAATTGCTCTCACTGTATTCACTATTCTGGATCCTTCGCTCGCTAATATACTGATGCTGGCAGCTTGTTTCATTTTTTCAGTCGCGGGCGCTAAGGCCAATATTGACCGAAACATGAATCTTGCGGCAATTGCAAAATTAGAAAGAAAAGAAGGAGCAACGAAAGCCTTAGCCCCAATGACGAACCATGACAAATGGGTGATACGCGCTTCCCGAATGTTGGTATTGGACTCTGCCGCATGTGACATGATGAATATGTTGGGCGCCGCTCCTGATATTAGTCCTGAATTTAAACTTTTTTTCCTGATTCTTGCTTTCGACCGCATGCTGACATTAATGAATTTTAATGGCGAAAAAGTGGAAAAAACCATGCTGGCAAGATTTGGCTCCCCTGAAGTGACGGAAGCAAAAGAAGAAAAAAAACCGGAACCATCACATTATGGCCACCCTACTTCACGTGCTTTATTTAGACCCGCACCCCTCGCGCCTTTCGAAATTGAAAACAAAGACAAAAAAGCATTGGTTTATGCCTGACAGCACCGATCGACATCTTCTTCGGGTTTTACAACGGACAAAACATTGCCGGTAACTGGATTTGGACGAAACACCGTGCAGCCTTTTAAGCCTAAATGATACGCTTCGGTGTAGACTTCCATTAACTTTTCAAATGGAAAATTTTCTGGAATATTAATTGTTTTTGAAATCGCATTATCAATATAAGGCTGTAATGCAGCCTGCATTTGCAAATGATCCATAGGTTGCAGCGATTGCGCATCTTGCCACGCAGTCGGCAATCCGGTTTTATTTTTTTCGCGCCAGTGTCGTAATGCATAATCTGTCACTGAAAATGTCAGCACTTCTTGATTTGCCGCACGCACTCGTCGTTCATAATGCGAACTAAAAATGGGCTCAATGCCATTCGAAACATTATTGGCAAGTAAACTGATTGTACCCGTTGGCGCAATCGCATTGTGATGACTGTTTCGCACGCCTTTTTTCTGGATTTCTCGTCGAACGTGTTCAGGAAGTTTTTTCACAAAATGGCTTTGCAAATATTTTTTCTTTTCAAAAAATGGAAAGACGTCACGTGTTTTTGCAAGATCAATTGAAACCTGCCAAGACACATCAGAAATTGTTTTGATAATCCGGCGCGCCACATTCACTGAATCTTTTTCGCCATAATGCAATCCAAGCATCACTAAGGCATCGGCAAGACCTGTGATACCTAAGCCAATTCGGCGAGTGTTAAATGCTTCTTTCTTTTGGGCTTGAAGAGGATATCGTGATACATCAATCACATTATCTAAAAATCGCGCGGCAATTTCTGTTGTTTTTTGCAATTTATGCCAATCGATTGCGGCTTTTTCACTAAAAGGATTTAAAATAAATTGCGTTAAATTTATTGACCCTAAATTACATGCACCATAAGACGGCAAAGGAATTTCACCGCACGGATTTGTTGCATGGATCCATTCTCGATACCACAAATTATTTTGCTTATTAATCGTATCTTCAAAAATAACACCTGGCTCTGCATAATCGTACGCGGATCGAATGATTTTTTCCCAAAGGGCACGCGCTTTAATTTTTTTAACAACCGAATTTCCAAAAATAAGTTTCCATTCACTATTATTTTTTACTGCGCGCATGAATTTATCAGTCACGAGCACTGAAACATTAAAATGTCGCAATTCATGCGGATCCGATTTTGCGGTAATAAATTCTTCGATATCAGGATGATCACAACGCAAAATCCCCATCATGGCACCGCGTCGCGCGCCGGTTGATAACATGGTCGCGCACATCGCATTCCAGATGCGCATAAACGAAATGGGGCCGGATGCCGAAGATCCTGTGTGTTTTACTGGAAAACCGGCTGGACGTAAGGTCGAAAAATCATACCCAATTCCGCCGCCTTCTTGCAGAGTCAGCGCGCCTTCTTTCAGTCCATTAAAAATATCCGGTAGCGAATCTTCAACTGGCATCACAAAACAATTAAATAACGTTACATCATGTTTGGTTCCAGCACCGGCTATTATACGACCACCGGGTAAAAACTGAAAATTTTCTAATGTCTGATAAAATTCAGATTGCCAAAATTTTCTGTCGGATTTTTTTTCTGCGCTTGCGACTGCTTTCGCAACACGTGACCACGTGTCTTCGATGGTTTGATCATAAATCTGATCTAGATTGCGATAGCGATATTTGATGTCCCAGATTTTTTCAGAAATCGGTTCAACAAAAATGGGCACGTAACACTCCTAGAGTAAATTTTCCTGCAAAAAACGAGGTACGCGTTTTTCTAACCAGTATTCTGGCCGCCACGGAAAATTGCCGGCGACAAAACCCACATGACCGCCTGCTTCCGTAACTTCTAATTTGACCGCGGGAGAAAGCTCTTGGGGCCTTGGAATGACATCTTCCGTCATAAAGGGATCATCTTTCGCGTTCAATAATAAAGTGGGCACGCGAATATTTTTTAAGTATTGTCGGCTGCTGGATTTATTATAGTAGTCATGCACACCATTAAATCCGTGTAAGGGCGCCGTGATTTTATCATCAAAATCTTTGATGGTACGCAACTCAGATAATGGCGGATAGTTAATTTGTGGCGGGACTTTTTGAAATTTATCTTCTAGTCGATCGCGCAAACATTTTAAAAAATACCATTGATAAAGCTGTGAAAATCCTTGTCCTATGCGAGTAGCAGAATTATGTAATTCAAAGGGAACTGAAACCGCAACCGCTGCAGAAAGAAAATTATCGTTTCCGGTCTCTCCTAACCATTTTAGTAATACATTTCCACCCAAGGAAAAACCCACGGCTGCAAATCGGGTATCGGGTTCGCGTTGACGTAAGGCAGCCATGACCGTATGCACATCACCCGTTTCACCCGAGTGATAGCTTTTCGGCAGACGATTCGGTTCACCACTGCAACCGCGAAAATGCATGAACACGCCGCGCCAGCCATTTTGTTTAATGACTTGTAGCATGCCTTTAGCATAATGGGATTCGATGGAACCTTCAAAACCATGCAACAATAAAACAATAGGACCCGTGCCTGCCCCAACCCAATTGAGATCGACAAAATCCCCATCGGGCAATTCAAATCGCTCATGTTGCAAAGGCAAATTTTTAATAGCGGGCCGACATAAGGTAGGCCAGAGTGTTTGCAGATGCGGATTCCGCAACCACCAGGCTGGCTTGAAGGTTTCTTCGCTCATGAAAATTCCCTGTTCATGATTCCTGATTATGATATTGTCGGCTTAAAGTATGTACGGCGTCAATCATCACAGCAACGTTTTCGGGATTAATATCGGGTGTGATGCCATGCCCTAAATTAAAAATATGGCCAGATCCAGGCCCAAATTCTTGCAGAATACGCGCCACTTCCTGTTCGATTTTTTCAGGGGATTCTTTGAGGATCGCGGGGTTCATATTGCCTTGCAGGGCAACCTGATGTCCCACACGTTTCCGCGCATCGGAAAGCTTGGTTAACCAGTCAACACCTAATACATGACAGCCCGTCTCAGCCATTTGGTTTAACCATTTTCCACCTGCTTTGGTGAATAAAATAATGGGAACACGATGACCTGCATTTTCTGGAATGAGATTTGCGATAATTTTTTGAATATAATTTAACGAAAATAACAAATAATCCTGAGTTTCGAGCATCCCGCCCCAGGTGTCAAAAATCATCACCGCCTGCACGCCTGCTTTAATCTGCGCATTCAGATGCAAACTGATCGATTGCGCGAGTACACCCAAAAGATGATGCAAAATTTCCGGATCATCGCGTAACATTTTTTGAATCATGGGAAAAGATTTATTGGCACGGCCTTCGACCATATAGGTTGCAAGCGTCCAAGGACTGCCGCAAAAACCAATCAAGGGAATTTTATTTTGCAATTCGTGCCGGATGATTTTCACGGCATCTAATACATATCGCAAACTGAGATCAGGATCCGGCGGACTTAATGCCTGAATATCACGCGCCGTTTGCACGGGTCGTTCAAATGCCGGGCCCTCGCCTTCTTTAAAATAAAGCCCCAAACCCATCGCATCCGGAATCGTCAAAATATCAGAAAATAAAATTGCCGCATCCAGAGGAAAACGCATCAGAGGCTGCAAAGTCACTTCCGCCGCCAATTCAGGCGTTTTACAAAGCGTCAGAAAACTACCCGCTTTTGCACGGATTTTTCGATATTCCGGCAAATAACGCCCCGCCTGACGCATGATCCACACAGGGGTTGCATCGACGGGTTTTTGCCAAATGGTGTTTAGAAAGCGGTCGTTTTGAGTCATAGCGACGTATTCTTCACTAATTTAAGCGAAAGTCAATTTAAGATTTCATAACCACGACGGGATATTTAGATTTTACCTAATAACTCTCGAAACTGAGTCACAATATAATCAATTAAGCATACAAATAATCTAATTTTTATAGTATTTTTATCTACTTAGATATATATTGCTTTATTGATTTACAAAATAATTTATTCATTTCACAAGGAGAGGAAATGTTTAAAAAAATCCGACTGCTCGCACTGCTTATCGTCGCGGCTCATGCTTCCCTCGCATTAGCAGAAACCTTTAATGTCCCAGCCAATTCTAAAACCACTAACTTAGGACTTTTTTCTCTAGATCAACCTCCCGTCATAAAAGTGCATTCCGGTGACACCGTTACACTCGAAACATGGAATAGTTGTTTACATGAAATGGTATACAACAAAACAACACCTGCCGAAGTTGCAAAATTTTATGCCGATCATGATATTCAGAAAAGACGCGGCATGCATACACTGACGGGTCCTGTTTATGTCGAAGGCGCGGAACCGGGCGATGTGTTGGAAATTCGTATTCTGAAAATTGAATTAAATGACTTTGGTTATAACTTTTTAAGTCCGACACAGGGAATTTTATCGGAATTTACCAAGCCACAAATCAAATATTTCAAATATGACAAAAAAGACAATACGACAGAATTTGCAAAAGGCATTTGCTTAAAACTAAAGCCTTTTCCAGGAATCATCGCTGTCGCGCCTCCAACCGATTGGCCGATGGGCTGGCCGGTGAATATTGAAAATTCAGCCGCACAACCGGTTGCTGGACAATTTAATTCGGTTCCACCTGGACCTTTTGGCGGCAATTTGGATGAGCCAGAATTACAAGCGGGTGCCATTCTTTATCTGCCTGTTTTCCAAAAAGGTGCGCTCGTTTGGACGGGTGATTCGCACGCGATGCAAAGCAATGGGGAAATTGACATCACAGCCCTCGAAACTTCATACAAGGGAATCACGCTGCAATTTATTGTCAGGAAAGATCTGCGCGCAGAAGGTGTCTTTGATAAAACCAAACGAAAAGGCGGCGATGCATTCACTTGGCCCATTACAGAAAATGCCAATGAATGGATTATTACGGGTTTAAATGTCGATTTATTTGAAGCCATGAAACTCGCTTCGCGTAACGCGATTGATTTTTTAGTGCGTACGCAAGGTCTTACGCGTGAAGAAAGTTATCAATTTTTAAGTATGGTCGGCGATTTTGAAATTCCTGAAGCCGTCAATGTGATCAAACATGTCAGCGTGCATATTCCAAAAAATGTTTTTAAACGACTGGGTAAAAAAACCACGCTGAGTTCAGCTGGGACTTTTCCCTTACAAGCACCTAAAATGGATGGGCCCGCTAATTGTGTTCCACAAGAAGGAATCACGGTTCAGTAACGAGCGATAACATGACAAAAATTATTTTATTTTTTTTCTCGTTGTTATTTGCAACGACTGGATGGGCAGCGACTTTTATATTAAATAATCAAGCCACCCATTTTCTTACTGAAAAAAAATCTCGCATGACTATTCAGTGGGCGACTTCTGCGAAAGACGCTGAAGAAAATAATCAACTTATTCTGCAGGGAAAAAAAATAAATCCGAAATCATTGCAAAGGCTAACACAAACGGGAAAAATTATTTTAACCATTCCTAAAAAAGCGCAATATTTTAGAATACTGGTTTGGTCAAAAGACCGTGAGCCGGATTTACTGACCAATTGGGTTGATATCGTGCCGAATAAAACGTATTCCTTAACGGCAGATTATTTAATTCCGCGTGTGCTGATGACAGGAATGGGATGTTGAATAAAATAACACAACGGATTTTAATCGCGCTTTTTTGTGGATTTTTTATTGGAATAGTTCACGCTGCGTCGAATAACGATACCGATACTTTGTCAGAATACAGCAATCAACCCAAAACAGGGATTAGCTCAAATCCCGCCGCGGTTAATATTGTAACAGGATCCGGCGCACTACAAGATTATATTCAACATAAACTCGGCATTCAAAATGATCACGGCATACGAATTGGCGGAACATGGCTTGGTGATGCTAATAATTTATTTTCAGGCGGAATTCCAAATGCAAAAAGATGGACTTACAACAGTTCATTATTACTGGGCTTGAATGTTGATACCGAAAAAATGATGAATTGGAAAGGCGGTTTATTTGGCGCGGAATTTTTACATCTTCATGCACAACAAAGCAATCTGCAAGCCGGCAGTGTGCAAGGTTACAATAGTTTGCCGGGGCCACGTCCGTTAAGTCGCTCTGAGCTTTACCAATTGTGGTTTAGACAAGAATTTTTTAATAAAAAATTAATCGCAAAAATTGGAAAAATGGTGACAACAGAAGATTTTGGCAATGTTTCAAAACCGGTTGCGCTCACCGATGAACACCTGGCGATTCCTGCGGTGAGTGGATTAATTTATACGCCGTTATTTTTGAATTCTTCGATGTTAGGCATGATACCGGGATATTATAATTCAGCGTATGGTGTACTTCTCAGTTTTGAACCCGTCAAACAATGGTACTTAAGTTACGGGGTTTATGATGGCAATTTAGCGCAACAAAAACAAACTGGAATGAAAGAATCGCCAACCTTAAATGGAAATTACTTTCATATCGCAGAAACCGGACTCGCTTGGTTACTGGGTCGGAATCAATTGCCGGGTGATATCGGCATTGGTGTCTGGCGTGAAAATGGGTTGATTACAAGTACGCCGGGACTGTCTGAAAGCGGCGCTACCGGTTCTTATTTATTTGGCACACAAAGATTGTGGTATAAAAATCCTGGAGTCAATGCGGCGGGCATTTCATCTTTTTATCAATATGGCTTGAATAATTCGAGTGTTTTACCAGTGAAAAAATTTGTGGGGGCAGGCCTCACCGCATTTGGTTTACTTTTTAACCGTAATGATGACTCAATGGGTGCCGGCGTTGCATTTGCATGGCTGAATCGTAATATCTTTACTCGCCCGACGGAATTAATGTATCAGGCTTATTATCAAGCTAAGGTAATCGATAATATTTATCTTGAACCGGTGCTTTCCTTTATTCCAACACCCGGGGCAAGCTCCACATTAAACCCCTCGTGGGCAGGAACAGTGCGAGTAATTGTCTTATTTTAAAGACTAAATCTTTGCAGCACGAATTATTTAGTATAAGATGTCATATCTTTTGGGTTCATGCCCACTGCGCGCGATTTAATCAGTTTTATTAACTTTATTTAAAGGGAAAAAATAATATGCGTAAACAACTTTTATTAGCTACAGTAATCGGTCTTTGTGTAATCGGCATGACCGCTTGTCAAAAAGGTGGGGACAAAGGAACCGGAACAACCGACACCACAGCACAAAATGCAACCACTACTGAAACCACAGCAACTGCTGCACCGGCTGCACCAACCCCAGTAGAACCGAATCCAACCGCTCCTGCTGCAAACACAACAACAACCACAACAACACCGGCTGCTGCAAATACCGCAACGCCAGCTGCACCTGCTGCACCAACACCCGTTGCTGAAACCAGCACGACCGTTACAACAACTGCAGCGCCAGCTCCAACCGACACAACACAACCCGCTGCTACTGCACCGGCTGCAACCACCACAACCACGATGCAAACCACAACTGCACCAGCGGCTAGCGGTACCATGCCAGCTCCAGCTGCAACAACAACCACTACAACCACCGTTGCGCCCGCTGCAACCGACAACAGCATGGCGACACCGCCAGCAGCTCCAGCAGCTACGACAACAACAACGACAACAGTACCTGCAACCAATCAATAATAATTGTTATGAGGGGGAGATATTCGTCTCTCCCTTTTCATTTTCGCTACGCTCAGGATGACAGATTTTGATGCCTTATCGCGGATCCGATTTTTTTCAATAAGATAAACTGAGTTTCACCCTTCTGAGTTTTTTTATCGCGTTTCATATAGGACATTAAATCAGGAATTTCGACGGGGTTTTGTAATAAACCTGCGCGTTTTAAGAGATTTTCAATGCGTGATACATCATCTACCGAAAGACCTTGGTGACGATGAGATAATTCTGCTGCCATTTTCATGCCGAATGCCACCGCTTCGCCGTGCAAAAAAGTTTGATAATTCGTTGCGGATTCCAATGCATGACCGAAGGTGTGACCAAAGTTTAATAATTGCCGCAGTCCGTGATCGCGTTCATCTTCGGCGACAATATGCATTTTAATTGCAGCTGATCGCTCTATCGCATATTTCAACGCAGCAGAATTTTTTTCTAAAATTAGCTGAATATTATTTTCAAGCCAAGAAAAAAAATCCGCATCCCAAATTAAACCATATTTGATGATTTCAGCAATGCCTGAAACAAATTCCCGCTCTGGCAACGTAGTCAAAGTCGCCATATCCATCACAACGCATTGCGGCTGGTGAAAAGCGCCTAGCATGTTTTTGGCTAATGGATGATTGATACCGGTTTTCCCGCCAATGCTGGAATCCACTTGCGCCATGAGAGTCGTCGGCACTTGAATATAATTCACACCGCGCTGATAACAAGCCGCAGCGAAACCGGTCATATCGCCGATCACGCCCCCGCCTAACGCAATTAACGTTGTGCTGCGTTCATGATGTTTTAAAATTAATTGCTCTATGATTTTTTGCCATTCAAAAATATTTTTATTTTTTTCGCCTTCAGGAATAAAAATCACATCACAGTGATAGTCTTGCAGCGTTTTTTGTAAAACACCGAGATAAAGTTCGGCGATATTTTTTTGCGTGACAATAAAAACTTGATGGCCGTGAATATGTTTTTGAAAAATTTCTGAAGAACTTAATAAATGATTGTCGATGTAAACGGGATAAGCTTTCATTTTTTCTGGCCTAGCCATTCGATGATTTCATCGGCGACTTCTCGGATGTTGCGTTTGTCCGTATGCACTTTGCAATCGGCAAGCTCCTCGTAAAACGGGGCACGCTCATAGTACAGTTTTTCTAAAATTTCTTCGCGGTTTTTGACTCGAAGCAAGGGTCTTCGACTTTCGTTGACAGTTCGATGGTGTTGATGGTTTAAAGTCACTTCAAGATAAATGATGGTGCCATGTTTTTTTAATAATTCACGATTTTCAGCTTCCAAAATAGAACCGCCTCCGGTTGCCAGCACAATATTGGGTAGTTCAACTAACTGCTGAATGACAGCCGTCTCGCGTTTACGAAACCCAGCCTCACCTTCGATATCAAAGATCCAACCAATTTCAACGCCGGTGCGTTTTTCAATTTCTTCATCGGTATCATAAAAATCCATGTTGAGTTGCTGGGCGAGATATTTGCCGACGCTACTCTTGCCCGCTCCCATCGGACCGATCAAAAAAATATTTTTATGTTTTGCTAATCCCATTGTCTACCTTGTCTGAAATGATTTTTGGGGTGACAAAAATCAAAAGCTCTCGTTTATTTTCCGCCAGGGTGTGTTGTTTGAATAACCAGCCTATGACGGGCATTTTACCTAAAAACGGGATGCGTTGCTCATCCTTTTCCTGGTTTGATTCATAAATACCACCTAAAACAATGGTCCTGCCATTTTTGACCAAAATATGCGTAATCATTTGGCGCGTATCAATAGCGGGGACGCCTAAAACAATGCGATTATTGGGACGGTCTTGATTGAGTTGAATCTGCAACAAGACATAATCATCCGGCATAATTTGCGGAGTCACTTGTAAACTTAAAACGGCTTTTTTGAAAGTAATCGCGGTACCGCCGCTACGACTGGTTTCTTGATAAGGAATTTCTTCGCCCGATTCAATGGATGCGGTCTGTTGATTGGCGGTAAAAAGACTGGGGCTTGAGATCAATTCACCGTGGCCTTCGTTCTCCAATGCGGCGAGCTCAACATCCAGCGCACTGCCATCCGCTAATCGCGCAATGGCCAAACTATAACGTTTAGGAGCGGGATTCGCATTCGCCGATACATCAAAAACCGGATTCACATCAAAATTAATGCCGAGCTCTCGCTCATAATCATTATCAATGCTCGCAAGGCGTGCTTCGATTAATATCTGATGCACTGGAATATCCAATCGCTTAATCATGGCTTGTATCGTTTGCAAATGTTCTGCCGTGTCTTCTGCACACAATGTATTGGTGCGCAAATCCACTTGCACATGACCGCGTTTAGATAAAAACGTGTGGTTATTATCTTGCAAAACATGTAACAATTCATCTGCTTTGGCATAATGAATTTGCCACAAGCGCGTGATGAGAGGCGCTGCATCATCTAAAATTGCATGGGATTTTAACTCGTCTTGTTCATGCGAAAAAAATTCTGATTTGGACATAATAAACCAAGTGTGGCCAATGGGTTTTTTGGCTAAATCATTTGCGATTAACAGCATTTCAAATATTTCTCGACAACTCATTTTTTGTAAATGGATGGAGATGGCACCTTTGACATTGCGGCTGATGATAATATTTTGATTTAACAATTTTGCAAGCATTTGCAGGATATCTTGAAGGCTGACATTGTCCATATCGCAAGACATTTTTTCGAGTGTACCATTGAATTTGCAACGATTTGCATTAGCAGGCTCTTTGATTTTAACAGGTGGTTGAGTTTTTAATGACGATATTTCCATATCTTTTTTGGATAAAGCAGCTTGTAATTCTGTTTTTTCTTGCTGCATTTTTTCAAATTGCAAATTCCATAAAAATCCTATGATGATAATGAACGTGAAAAATCCTGCAGGGATAATAAAAGATTTTTTTAGCGGATTTTGTTTCGTAACCATTTTTTTTGGCAGCAAATTAATTGATGCTTTCCTGGCTGCTCGCATTGCAAGGCCGATTGCCACGCCAAAATCTCCGTGCTCACTCAAAAAATGATTCCACGGCAACGTTTCCAATCTGCCGAGAAAATCGAGATCAATCCGTGCAATCGAAATTTCAGCTTCTTTGAAAATCAGTAACCACTGATTCATCTCATCGAATGGCAGAGCCGCGCAAAGAATTTCTTGGAAATCTGCGTGCGATGTTTTCAACGAAATAAAATCCAGAAAAACAGGTGAAGACCCTTCCGGAAATAATGTTTTTCCTTTGGCCAATAATTCTTGGTGACATTCTTTTCGGGTTAAATACGCATCCAGTTTCACCCAGGTGACTCGCGTATACGGCAATGAAACTGAGATGAATGCATCCGGCGGAATCTCCTCCCGTAATTTTTTTAAAGTCTCAGAAAGCCCATCTAAGGCCAAAGAAACTTTAATACACTTTTTTAGCTCAAAGGACTTCCCATGGCGCTTAAGGACCACGAGCCGAATGTCATGAGATTGAATGTCAATCCCGACATAAAATCGATTATGTAATATTTTCAATGGGTTACTTCCTAAATAAACAGAGATTTTCGATTGCTGGGTGCAGCTGAAATAAGAAAAAATGGGGCAAAACAAGATGACGATCAAAGACCCTGATATATTCTTCATTTTTATAGTAAAATGCAAGAAAGTTTTATGGCGAGCGTGACGGAAATTCACTCTCGCGACCCTAATTAAGGTGTTTATGATAAAAGTTTTCGACTGGATCAAGAATATTTTTTATTTCTTACTGATCAGCTTTCTCGCTGCCGCTTCGGTATTTTATTATTACATGGAATTTGAATTACCCGATATTGGAGCGCTGAATACCGTACAATTGCAGGTCCCGCTACAAATTTTTACGCGTGACGGTAAGTTAATCGCAGAATTCGGTGAAAAACGCCGAATTCCCGTTCCTTATGAACAAATTCCTAAACAATTAATCAATGCCGTGCTCGCGACCGAAGATCAACGTTATTTTCAACATCCTGGTATAGATATTCCAGGACTCATGCGCGCCAGCATCAAGCTAATTTTAACTGGGAAAAAACAAGAAGGCGGTAGCACCATTACCATGCAGGTTGCGCGCAGTTTTTATCTCACGCGCAATAAAACATTTGGCCGTAAATTGCGAGAAATTATTCTTGCCCTCAAAATCAATCACAAACTTAGCAAAGAAAAAATTCTGGAATTGTATTTAAATAAAATTTTCCTAGGCTCGCGCGCGTACGGTGTGGCAGCGGCAGCCGATGTTTATTATGGTAAAAAATTAAATGAATTAACGCTAGATCAATATGCGATGCTCGCCGGTTTGCCGCAAGCACCGACTTCATTAAATCCGATTGCTCACCCCGTCGCTGCAAAAAAACGCCGCGATCACGTTTTAGCACGCATGCTGGAATTGCACTACATTGATGAAAAAGCCTATAAAATGGCGATTAGCGCGCCATTAAATGCGCGTTATCACGATTCACAAACTCAAATTAGAGCGCCCTTCATGGGTGAATTAGTGCGTCAACAACTCGAACAAATGTATGGCGATGAGATTTATACCGATGGCTTTAAAGTTTACACAACCCTCGATAGCCGCTTGCAAATCGCAGCGGACCAGTCTGTGCACGATAAGTTATTAGCATACGATCAACGTCACGGATATCGTGGTCCTGAACGTAACTTAGGTGTGCCAGATTTAAAAAACATGCAAGCCTTCGAAGAAAAACTGTCGAATATCTCTGTGATTAATGGCTTAGAACCGGTGGCGGTTGTGGATCTTTCAGCGCATTCGGTTACAGCGCTGCGCGCCAATGGATCGCTGATTACGATTCCTTGGACTGGACTGTCCTGGGCAAGAAAACAAATTAATGCGGATTATCTCGGACGCATGCCGAGTAAAGCGAGTGATATTGTTAAACTCGGTGATGTGATTCGCATCATGAACACTCCGCAAGGTTATCGCCTCGCACAAATTCCAAAAGCAGAATCCGGCATGGTTGCGATCAACCCCATGAATGGCGAAATTCTGGCGATGGTCGGTGGTTTCGATTTTGAAAACAGTAAATTTAATCGAATTACGAATGCAACGCGACAACCGGGATCCAGTTTTAAACCGTTTATTTATTCTGCTGCACTCGATAAAGGGTTCACGCTGGCCAGCGTCATTAATGATGCGCCCATTGTTGTTGAAAACCCAACGGACAATAGTTTGTGGCGCCCACAAAATCATGAAAAACGTTTTTATGGCCCGACGCGTTTACGTGATGCATTGATGTATTCACGCAATCTGGTTTCCATTCGATTACTGGATTTGATTGGCATTCCTTATGCGGTGAGTTTTGCGGAACGTTTTGGTTTTGCTCCTTCGCAATTGCCTTCTTCTTTATCGCTCGCATTGGGTACGGCATCCGTCACACCATTGCAAATGGCAACCGCTTTTGCGGTCTTTGCTAACGGCGGATTTCGTGTTGTTCCTTACGGTATTGATAATATTCGCAATGCCGAAGACCAAGTTATTTATCAGGCAAAACCACTCTCAGCGGCACCCAACAATCAATTAACGACGCCCAATGCGGACAATACACATGCACCGCAAGTCATCAGTGCGCAAAATGCTTTTTTAGTGACATCTGCGTTGCGCGATGTTATTCAGCATGGCACCGCGGCTCAAGCGAAAAGTTTAGGCCGCACAGACATCGCTGGCAAAACAGGTACGACACAGAATCAATTTGATGCCTGGTTTGCAGGTTTTAACACGAATGTTGTTGCTGTGGCTTGGGTCGGCTTCGATCAACCTCAGTCACTGCATGAATATGGTCAACAAGCTGCCCTCCCCATCTGGATTGAGTTCATGCAATCGGCTCTGAAAATTTTTCCAGACAAACCATTCGAACAACCGCCCGGCATTGTCAGTATTCGTATTGATCCTATGACTGGCAAACGCACTCAGGCAAATGATCCGCTGGGTACCTTCGAATATTTTATGACGCCGTATGTGCCGGATGAGGATAAAACCAGTGTGGCGAGTTCGTCTGAGGGTGGATCAACCTCGGAATCAGCGGGTGATGTCTATTAATTGTCGTTAACCATTGCCAAATCGTGGACGCTCTATTGATACATTTTCAAAATGATGTTTACTGCCAATGGTACCACAGATTTTTCCGATAAAAGCGTTCATAAAAAGACGTGACAACTCAAGTTCTACATGTGCTGCTTTACTTGCTTGACGTAAAACTTCGCGTAAATCACGAAGAGAAGGGGTTTCACCAACAATATAAAAACTTCTGCCATCTCTGATAGTAGAATAAGAAAAGCGATCATCTCTCCTCGATTTGAGTGCCATCTCCAATTCTTCTCTAAGTGATTCGAAATTTTTTCCAGCTGTATAAACTAGAAAAATATCTCGTCCTCTGATAGAAAGCGGTTTAAAAGAATTTTCTGTCTCAAAGATTGCGAACTTTATGGGCTCTCCTTCAGGTTCAGTAGTTGATTGTGTTACTGCTTCCTCTGTGCGTTTTGCTGCTTCTTCTTGTTCGCGTTTTGCTGCTTCTTCTTGTTCGCGTTTTGCTGCTTCTTCCTGTTCGCGCTTTGCTGCTTCCTCTTGTTCGCGTTTTGCTGCTTCCTCTTGTTCGCGTTTTGCGGCTTCCTCTTGTTCGCGTCTTGCAATTTCTGCTTGTTGTCGCATCAAATATTCTTGGTATTGTCTTTGTAACTCGGCTTGTCTCTGTATTTCTGCAAGATCAATATAATAAGTATAAGTATAATATGGATATTGCTGCATTTGTGGTTGTTGTTGAGCTTGTTGTGCTTGTTGTTGATTATTTTGTAAGTTGGTAATAAATTGTTGGGCACGCTGATGGAACGATTGCCAGGATTCAGCAGGCTTTAATGCTGGGTCACGTTCGCCGGGTTTTAAATTTGGATTTGAATTTAAAGTCGTAAAGTATTGAATAAAAGCATTCAATTGAGTTACAAAAGGTTGTAAAGAGGGGTTATTCGGCCCCATGGCGGATTCGAAACGCTGAAATACGTCTTTTAAATTCTGTGAATCCCGTAATTCCTGCTGAATTCGAACATACTCTTCATCATCCGCTTGCTGACTTGGTTGGCTCTGGCTTTGCTGATCAGGTTTTTTAGTTAAAAATTGATATGCTTCTGTTATTTCTTTAAATTTGTCAGCTGCAGTAGGATCAGGATTTTTATCCGGATGAAATTGAAGAACCAACTTTTTGTAAGCTTGTTTAATTTGAGCTTCATTGGCATTACGATCTAATTTCAAAGTGGCTAAAGCTTGTTCTCTATCGATTGCCATACTACACCTCTTTTTTAATTGTTGTTGGATGCTGTATTATCTAGTTTAGCACAGTGGCTGGATCGCTGGTCTCTGTCACCCGTCAAAGAAGGATATCTAATTGATTTTATATTATAAATTTAAAGAAATTAAAAATTCATGTCGATTGGAAAAGGATTTGCGTAAAATATCGAACTTTTGATGTTGTTGAAAAATAGCTAATTTCATCTCATTGGTCGATTGAAAGGGATCAAAATAAGCGAGCGCATTCTGACGCCAATCGGTACTGAAATTTTCAGATAGTTCATGTTCAGGATAAATGACTACTTCGTTTGCTGTAGATGATAAAATTTTCCTATCTATCATTTCGTGATAAATCATTTCCATTCCCCGATATTTACTTTCAATGGAATAGCCCGCAATATGCGGCGTTGCAATCATTGCGGTTTTTAGCACATCAAGATCGATATCGGGTTCGTTTTCCCAAACATCTAGGCACCAATGAAGATGGGTGCCGTGTTTTTTTAAATCGTTAAAATCAATTACCGATCCGCGTGCGGTATTTAATAAAATGGCACCTTTTTTTTGTTTTTGCAGAAAATTTTTTTCTATCATGTGATACGTTGGATATTCACCTTTACGGGTTAAAGGTGTGTGAATCGAAATAAAATCCACATCTTGAATTTGATCAAGTGTAACTCCAGGAAAGTCTTTTTCATCACGCGCACGAAAAGGATCGCATTCTAAGACTTGCCAACCTAATTTTCTTAAGAATTGACTGACTTGGCTGCCAATTTCGCCGACGCCAATCACAGCAGCTTTGAGATGAGCACCCGATAAAAAATTTTTATTTTGTAATGCAGCAATCACACAAATTACGTATTCAACGACGGCTTGTGCATTACAGCCTTTGGCAACGGCCCATTGAATATGATGCGCATCTAAAAACGGCGTATCTATATGATCAAAGCCTGTGGTGGTTGATCCTACAAAACGAACGCTTGAACCGGCTAATAATTTTTCATCCACTTTTGTAACCGAACGGACCAATAAAATATCCGCATCTTTCACATCATCCGCAGAAATCGCCCGACCCGATTTTAAAATGAGCTCGTGATTTTTGCCAAAAAACGGTTCTAATAAAGGGATATTTTCATCCGCAACAATTTTCATAACAAAATACCCGCAAATATAATTAAGCCCACCCAATTATTATTTAAAAAGGCTTTTATACACCGATTGGGATCGCGATTTTTGATTAACCATTGCTGATAGGCAAACAAGAAAAAAACTGGGGTGACACATTGAAAAAATAATTTATCCAGCTGGAATACATGACCGATCGCAATCACTAAACCGATAAAAATCAACTGTAAAATAAAAATGATCCCTTTATCATACTCACCAAACAAAATCGCGGTGGATTTGACATTGATTTTAAGATCATCTTCTCGATCCGCCATCGCGTAAATAGTGTCATAAATAAATGGCCAAAGTGCTGCTGCCGAAAAAACCAGCCAAGCATTCAATGGCACGGTGTTTTGCACGGCTGCAAAAGCCATCGGTACACTAAAGGCAAATGCGAGACCTAATCCCGCTTGCGGCAAATAAGTAAATCGTTTTAAAAAAGGATAAATAATCGCGATCAATGCCGCGATAAACGCGAGCTCAATCGTTAAAAAATTGAGTTGGCAAACTAAAAAAAACGCGACGGCTAATAAAATAACAAATAATATTAAAGCACTTTTAACCGATAGTTTTCCGCTGGCGATCGGCCGTTCACGTGTGCGCGCAACAAATCCATCAAAATGACGATCCGCAATATCATTGATAATGCAACCGGCCGAGCGCATCACAATGACGCCTAACACAAAAATCGCGACTATTTTCATAGGCGGATGTCCATTGCTCGCAAGCCACAATGCCCACAAAGTCGGCCAAAGCAACAAATAAATTCCAATGGGCCGATTCAAACGGGTCAAACGAATAACATGTTTAAGGGTAGTATTCATAGATCAAAAAAAACTTCGGTGAGTAAAACTTTCTTTTTGTTTGTTAAAAAAAGGGAGCGTCGGGCCCATAATTCAGAGGGTAAAGCAAAATCGATTAATTTGTTCATTCTAGCATAAAAATAATGACCTTCCTGCAGCACGAAAAATTCAAAGGGACTACGCTCTAATTTCTGATCTTTAAAAAGAATGGATCCCAGCGAACGATTTTTTAAATGGGCCAATTGTTTCTCTGCACCCGATAACGTCTTGATTGGAATGATAGTCCGCGCATACATCAATGGTTTTTTTTCACTGGAAATCATAACTTCCCGAATGAGCGCAACGGAGCGGAAACTCAGGTTCAGTAATTTTTTTTCGCATGAAAAAGGGCTAACCCACGTTTCATTTAGTACCTGGACCTTTGGGTGCAAACCTGCCTGACGGGCCCGTTCCATGAATGATCCCGCATGAGTTAGCCAGGGCTTAAGATGGCCCGGTAGGGGTTGCTGAAAATATTTCATCGCACTCATCACACTTTTCACGAAAAAGAGTATTATACCCTATTCTTTTTCAGGGTTAAGAAATATGATCATTATTATTGGCACAGGCCTTGCCGGCTACCAATTGGCGCGCGAATTTCGCCGGATTGACCCGGCCGGACCCCTAATGCTTTTGACCGCCGATGATGGTAAATTTTATCCCAAACCGCAATTATCGACCGCTCAGACCAGTAAAAAAACCGCTGATAATTTAGTGACGGGGACAGCGGAATCAATGGCCACACAATTAAATGCAGAGATTAAAACTCACCATTCAGTGACTGCGATTGATACCAAAAATAAAACCGTCACGGCCAACAACACCGTTTTTCCATATGAAAAATTGGTATTAGCCTGTGGCGCTGATGTATTGAAAGCCCCCATTGAAGGTGATGCCGCCTCCGACATTTTTTCTATCAATCATATTTATCATTATGCCGAATTCGAAAATTTAATTAAAAATAAAAAACAAATTGCGATCTTAGGCGCAGGCTTAATTGGATGTGAATTTACAAATGATTTGTGCAATGTGGGTTATAGCGTTGACATCATCGCACCTGATAAATCCTTACTGGAACGATTTCTTCCCGCAGAAATTGGCGCGATTTTACAAAAAGAACTAGAAAAAATGGGCGCGCGATTTCATTTAAATTGCACGGCGCAAAAAATTGAAAAAAATAATCAAAACTACACTTTGTTTTTATCGAATGGCAAAACCATTACCACTGAATTTGTACTGTCTGCCATTGGCTTAAAACCTCATGTTGCACTGGCAAAAACGGCTAATTTACAAATTAATCGCGGAATACTAGTTAATCGATATCTTGAAACCAGTGAAAAAAATATTTATGCGCTAGGTGATTGCGCGGAAGTCGAAGGTCATGTGCTGCCGTTTATTACGCCTATTTTAAATTGCGCGAAGGCGCTCGCAAAAACGTTGGGCGGCGAACCAACCGCCGTTGAATATCCCGCGATGCCAATCACGGTGAAAACACCGGCCCATCCCCTGGTCATTTGCCCACCCCCAAGCCATATTAAAGGCGAATGGAAAATATCGCCTGAAAACAATGGATTTCGCGCATTATTTCAGGATGCGAACCAAAAATTATATGGATTTGTGTTGACGAATGACGCGGTTAAAGAACGATTTAACCTCGCAAAGCAAATTCCGGCGTTATTTTAAGGAAATTTGCAGTATAATTAATTATGAGTCATTGCGAGGAGTGTTTTTTACGACGAAGCAATCTTTTGGAGATTGCTTCGCCGTCTACGCCGGCTCGCAATGACGAGTATAGAAGCAGGAAAAAAACAATGACTCTCTACACCGCAACCTTCACATTAGTTCTCGTCATGGATCCTTTGGGTAATATCCCCGTTTTTTTGTCGACATTAAATAATGTGACCCCTGCACGCCGAAAAAAAATTATTTTACGAGAAACCTTTTTTGCTTTTATTATCCTCACGGTTTTTTTATTTTTCGGCAAAGACATTCTGGAACACATGCAAATTTCTGATCCAGCACTCAGTGTCGCAGGCGGTATTATCCTGTTTTTAATTGCGATCCGCATGATTTTTCCACATGAAGATCACGAAGCGCGGCCGAAAAAAATCACCGAGCCTTTTATTGTTCCTTTAGCGGTTCCCCTCATTGCAGGGCCCTCGACCATGACCATGGTGATGTTGCTTGCAACACAACAACCGCATCATATTAATTTATGGTTCTTGGCACTGTTTCTTGCTTGGGTCATCAGCACGATTATTCTGGTTTTTTCCGATCTTCTGAGCAAAGTTTTTGGCGAACGCGGTTTAATCGCCATTGAACGCTTGATGGGAATGATTTTAACCACCATGGCCGTGCAAATGTTTTTAAACGGTATTAATTTATTTATTCAACATATTGGGTAACCTATGCGAACACTCGACAGCAGCTTATTGCCAGATGAAAAAATTTTATTTCGCACACAAAAACATTATATTGTTTTTCTGCCCGCGATCATGATGACAGCGATTGCTTTTTATTTTGTATTTAATCACGCAGAACTCGTCGCTAAATATGCTATTTTTGTTGAAATCGCAGCATTGCTTACCTGGATCAATAATTTTTTAATCTATGTGACCGCCGATTTTGCTGTGACCGATAAGCGAATCATTATGAAAGAAGGATTTTTCTTTCGTCATACAAATGAAATGCGTTTAATGGCGATTGCCAATGCGAGCGTCGATCAATCTTTGCTGGGTCAGATATTAAATTACGGCACGGTTTTTATTCATACATTTGGTGGTGACCGAGATCCTTTTACGTTGATTGCGCGGCCGAATGAATTTCAGAAGTATTTGCAGAAACAATTGGATGTGGCTAGACATTAGCACGATCTTCCCAACCCGTCATTGCGAGGGACGCGAAGCGTTCCGAAGCAATCTCCATGAGATTGCTTCGACCGTAAAAAGCACGGTCTCGCAATGACGGGTTATAGAGATCTTTCGCTACGCTCGTGATGACAACTTGAAAAGTTATACAAAATGAAAAATCAAAAACAAACCAATCCCAACCGCCCCCAACATTCCCATGAACTGCAACAAAGTCATTCCAAAAAGACGATACGGTCTTAAATTTTCAGTTTCAGAATTCATTTTTTATCTCCTCAAAAATTTTGTTTCATATATTTTTTAGCTAAATGCAATGTTTCATTGGCGATGGCATTCGCTTTTTCCGCGCCCTCGCGCAAAATTTTCAACACTTCTTCAGGTTCTTTTTCAAAAACCAAACGACGTTGCCGAATCGGCTCGATCAGCGCAACCAGCACATCGATTAATTTTTTCTTTGCTTCAACATCACCAATGGCGCCATTACGATATCGCTCTTCGGATTCAGCGACCCATTTTTCATCTGGATTAAACATTTCATGAAAAATCCAGAGGGGATTATTTTCAACGGTGCCAGGATCAGTCGCCTTTAATCGTTTAGGATCGGTATACATGGCGCGAACTTTTTTCGCAATCGTATCGGGATCATCACTTAAAAAAATCGCATTATTCAGCGATTTCGACATTTTCAATAAATTGCCATGGGCATCAGGCCCTGTGATTCCCACCAGTCGTCGCGCACGACCCAGCTTCACATCCACGATAGGAAAAAGACCGCCTTTTTTTAAATAATCTTTATCTTCGGTGTGCGAATCCACATTGCAATATAATTGATTAAATCGTCGCGCCACTTCACGCGTCATTTCTAGATGCGGAATTTGATCTTCACCAACTGGCACAATTTCCGGTCGAAAGGCGAGCACATCCGCCACTTGTCCGACAGGATACAGCAAAAATCCAAAGGGATAATTGTCGCCTAACCCTTTGTCACGAATTTCATCTTTAATCGTAGGATTTCGCATCAATCTCGGATACGGAATCAACATGCTGAAAAAAAAGGTCAGTTCCGGAATGGCTGGTATATCAGATTGAACAAACATGGTACTTCGTTTGGGATCAATGCCAGCTGCCAGATAATCCGTTGCGATATCTAAAACGCTTTGCCTAATTTCATCGGGTTTTTCCATGCGCGTTGTAAACGCATGCATGTTTGCGATAATAAAAAAACACTCGTATTGATCTTGCAATGCAATACGGTTTTCAATTGATCCCACCCAATGGCCAAGATGTAAACGACCTGTTGGGGTGTCACCTGTCAATAAACGGGGTTTTTTTGCAGTCATGCTTTTGGCCTTTTTTTGCTAAGGATAAACATTATTCTTCGATATTTCCACCAAATGATAGGCCACTTGCCCTGCTTTTTTGGATTTGATGATTTTCCAATGTTCAGGCAATTCGCTTTCTTGAAGCATTGTTTTCGCTTCGAGATAAATCAGTGCACTTTCTGCGAGAAAATGATTTTCTGCGAGAAAGGAACACGTCGGCAATAATAAATTTTCCTGAAACGGCGGATCTAAAAAAACAATATCAAATTTTTTTTGAGGTGTTTTTAAATCGCGCGGAGAAGAACCTCGATAAATTTCAGCATTTTCCGTTTTAAACATTGCCGCTTCGGCTTGCAAAATGTTAATAACATCAGGTGATTGATCGACCATCACGACATGCGCTGCCCCGCGTGATAACGCTTCAAATCCGAGCGCACCACTCCCGGCGAACGGATCTAAACAATAAGCTCCCTGAATGACAGGCGCCAACCAATTAAAAAGCGTTTCGCGTATGCGATCAGGGGTCGGACGCAAATCAGCGACATCGGGGACTTTGATTTTCCGGCCCCGCCATTCACCGCCTATGATTCGAATCTCGCCTCTCGCCATGATTCAGCCTGTTTAATAAAGGCCCTAGTATACGCTCTAACTAAAACCATAAATATGCTATCATGCGTTTTTTGATGAAAAAATCCAGGCCAAAACATGTTTAACTTTTTAAAATCCAAAAAAACGACTGAAACTGAAGAACCCCGCCCAGAAAAAAAAGGCTTATTTTCACGCCTGAAAGAAGGCCTCGCAAAAACTCGGGCGAGCTTTACCGGCGGTATAGCCAATTTAATCCTGGGTAAAAAAACCCTGGATGCCGAACTCATTGAGCTCATTGAAAATCAGTTATTGACGGCGGATGTCGGCGTTGAAGCAACCCAACAATTAATCAAATCGCTGACCCAAAAACTCGACCGCAAGGAATTAAAAGACAGCGAAGCCGTTTTAAATTCCCTCAAAGAAGAAATGAAAAAAATTCTTGAGCCCTGTGAAATGCCATTGACCTTAAATCCTGAAAAATCGCCTTTTATTATTCTAGTCGTAGGTATTAATGGTTCTGGAAAAACGACAACGATCGGAAAACTCGCTAAAAACCTGCAGGAACAAGGCCATAGCGTCATGCTAGCTGCCGGTGATACTTTTCGGGCTGCCGCCATTGAACAGTTACAAATCTGGGGCGAACGTAACCAGATTCCCGTGATTGCTCAACAACCGGGGGCGGATACCGCCGCAGTCATTTTTGACGCCATGGAAGCGGCCAAAGCCCGCCATTGCGATATCTTAATTGCCGATACGGCAGGACGTTTACATACACAAACAGGACTCATGGATGAATTAAAAAAAGTAAAACGCGTACTCACCAAAATTGATCCGCAAGCCCCGCACGAAACATTATTAGTGTTGGACGCCGGCATAGGCCAAAATGCTCTGAATCAGGCCAAACAATTCAATGATGCCATCGGAGTCACTGGCATCGCCCTTACCAAATTAGATGGCACCGCCAAAGGTGGCATTATCTTTGCCATTGCCAAACAGTTAAATATCCCCATTCGATTCATTGGCGTCGGTGAAAAAATTGATGATTTACGTATATTTGAAGCGGATGAATTTGTTAATGCGTTGTTTTAAGGAGACAATATTAAAAATTAGACATTAACACTGTGCTTGTTTAAAATATTGGCATATTGTTTCCCAAAGAGATCCCTATGCAGGCCACCAAAGTATTAGAGACCACCCCAGAAAAAAAACTGACTCCGAACCCCGTCGTTTTCGAACACACCCCAACTGTCGAAGACAAGAATTATGAATTCAATAAACCACCCGGTCATTATGCTGCTCTTGAAAAGGATGTACTACCCGAGCCTAACCTTAACCTCAAAGGTAAACGCGAATTGAAAAAAGCGGTGAAAACCGAAAAAAAGGACGCCTCCGAACATCGCAATAAACAAAAATGGGCTAAAGTCACCTACAAAGACCATGCTCAATTAATTAAAGATAAAGCCATTACCAAAGAAGGCTACAACTTAGCATTCGAATCCATGGTGGCTAATAGTGAAATGTATAATTTTTTATTAGGTTCCGTTAAGTATCGAACCGATGGCACAAGCGTCTATTCCGTGCTTGAATTAGGTTTTGAAGGACTTGATGATAAATTAATGGCAAACCCTGACTCATTACCCATTTTTGAAGACATGGGACGAGTGGTTGCTAGTAAATGGCTACATGAAGAAGACGACGTAAATCTGGATAATATTGGCGTCGATAAAGATGGGTTATGCAGAGTCATTGATCATGGGCGTACCTATGGGACTTTGACAAACCCCTATTATTTCATTAGCAAGGAACCCATTCATAAATTAATTCAATATCCATTAGGTTATTTATCATCCTATCCTTATAAAAAAAAATTGAGATTTGTCGATGATTTTGGCAATGAAACTTGGGAATTAAGAGGCCAAGACAAAGAAGGCAATCCCATCACCTCCAACTTTATGGGTGAATTGCATTTAGATGATTTTGAAGATTTACCCAAAATAAAACATCGCACCCCCATGAATTGGGGGTTCAATGATAAAGAACACGTCAGAAAATATGCTGAACGCGCTCGAAAAGATCCGAGATTTATTGGGGAAAAATGTTTACAACTCTTTAAAGAAATTATGGTAAAAAATACAACTCTGGATTTTGATCGCATTCATACTCGCGAACCGGATCGATCCAAACGTCAAGCCCGAAAAGAAAAAAATATCCAGAATGCATTTGAGATTATTCTTAAATCTCCTACTTTTTTATTGTATTTAAAGAAAAATTTTGCTGCTGCCGTCAAAATTATTTTATATGAAGCACGCGATCATATTTGCAGTAATAAACATTATCGTGCCAAAGATCAAAAGGAAGATGAGGCCAATTGGAATAAGAAAGTAAATCTTATTTTCGAACGAATAAAACTAGTCATGAAAAATGCCCAACAAGATTTTTCGGAAGCGATGGAACAGGAACTCAAACATTTTGCAGATAAACTTCGTTGCAATGATGAGGGGGCCATTCAAGCCGTTCGCGACCTTTATGCCGCACAAGGGGCAAAAATTCGTGCCGCACGGGTCCATCCCTTGGTATTTAAACCGAATGCGCCTAAAGCCCCGTTACCCCCTGATACTACGGGATTAATTGATCATAATACCTTCAAGGGGGCGCTAAAAACGACGGATGCATTAACGCCTACCGCAGGGTTAACAACGGTCGCACCCTGAGTTAGCACTCTCCTATTGAGAGTGCTAGAATATTCTTATAGAATAATAAAACTTATAAAAAGGTAGCCCAATGACCAATACTAGCCTGCAAACCACCCTTAATATTAATCTGCCTATTAATAGCCTTGAGGCTTATATTAGCTATGTGAACCAGATTCCCATGCTGTCTCAAGCCGAAGAAATCGAACTGGCGACCCGCCTGCAGAAAAATAATGATTTAGATGCCGCTCGCCAATTGGTTTTGTCCCATGCCCGTTATGTAGTGCGCGTGGCTCGCGGTTACTTAGGTTACGGCTTGCCCTTAAATGATTTAATTCAGGAAGGCAATATTGGTCTCATGAAAGCCGTTAAACGGTTTAATCCGGAAGTTGGCGTACGGCTCGTTACTTTTGCGGTCCATTGGATCAAATCGGAGATGCACGAATTTATTCTGAAAAATTGGCGCATTGTAAAAGTGGCCACGACCAAAGCGCAGCGCAAATTATTTTTTAACTTACGCAGCGCAAAAAAACGATTGGGCTGGTTTACTCAAGAAGAAATGAATGAAGTTGCCAAAGACTTAGGCGTTAAACCCGAAGTCGTGCGTGAAATGGAAATGCGGATGAATTCGAGCGATGCGTCATTTGATGGTCATGAGGAAGACCACGATGAAGATCACCATGCGCTGATTCCTGCGCATTTTCTCGCAGATAATCGCTATAATCCTGCAGAGCATCTTGAAAATAGCAATTGGCTGGAACAATCGGGCGCTGATCTTCATCACGCGCTTAGCCAATTAGATGAACGCAGTCAGGATATTCTTCGCGCTCGTTGGTTGGATGAAGAAAAAAATACGCTGCAAGAACTCGCCGATAAATATCAAGTTTCTGCTGAAAGGATTCGTCAGTTGGAAAAACTTGCGATGGAAAAATTAAAAAGCGTCCTAATTTAATTTTTTTTAATTCTTGGTCACGCCACTTGAGAGGCACTGGATCGCAGCTGATTCGCTTCATTAATCAATGCCAAACGAACCGCTTCCAGCTTTGGCATTTTCGCACCGCGCAATACTTCGTATACGTCAGCCAATTTTGTCAGCTGGTCCGCTTTGGCCGTTTTGTTTGCGGCGGTGACTTCTGGTAGTTCGCGAATTTCGCGTAAGATTTTTGCAAGCCCACCCCAATTATAAGCCGATGTAATATCTCGTGGCGCAATCCGTTTTTTTTCACCATTGGTATCGGCTGATACCGCAGTCGTCCCTTTATCCAGCACCACAGCTTTATAACGCTCAGCCGCTTCCGTCAGCAATTCCAATCGTTCAAGGATTGACCCTGCCACCAGATCTTCATCATGGGGGTAAAAATTAATGGGCATGAACTCACATCCTCATCCTGTTATATGAATATTATAACTTTTATGACGCTAGCCATATTGATCAATAAATAAGCATGCTTAATCTAGCTGTTTAATTTTAACCTATCTAGACAGCGATAAGTCAACACCTCACTTAAGTGAGAGACTGTAATCCGATCACTCTCGCTTAAATCGGCAAGTGTACGAGCTAACTTTAGAATACGATGAAACACCCGTCCAGAAAAATTAAATTTTTCCATCACCTGATCCAATAATTCTTGTTCTGATTTTTGCAAAGCACAAAATTCGGCGATTTCTCGGGACGATAATTCTGAGTTACATTTTTTTTGACGTTGCCATTGACGATCGCGCGCGGCGAGCACTCTCTTTTTGACGATGTCACTGGATTCGGGATGCTCAGCTGTTTTTGTTAATAAACCGGGCGGCAGATAGGGCACATCAACATGCATATCAATTCTATCCAAAAAAGGTCCGGATAATTTGCCTAAATATCGTCGCACTTGATCCTCCGTGCAGCGGCAATTATTTTTTATGCTGCCAGAAAAACCGCAAGGACAGGGATTCATCGCGGCGACTAATTGAAAAGCCGCGGGAAAAATAGTCTGGAATGCTGCGCGTGAAATGGTGATTTGTCCTGACTCAAGCGGCTCACGCAAACTTTCCAACACATGTCGGCTAAATTCGGGTAGTTCATCGAGAAAAAGGACGCCCTGATGCGCGAGTGAAATTTCTCCCGGACGCGGCGGACGTCCACCACCGACTAACGCAATGCTCGAACTGGTATGATGCGGTGAACGAAAAGGTAATTGCTGCCATTTTTTATAATTCAATCCATTGCCACTGACGGATGCAATGGCAGCAGCTTGCAGTGCTTGATCTTCAGTAAGTGAGGGTAAAATTCCAGGCAAACGACTTGCTAACATGGTTTTGCCCGTTCCAGGTGGACCAATAAACAATAAACTGTGTTTACCAGCCGCTGCAATTTCGAGAGCGCGTTTGGCATGCGGTTGTCCACGCACATCGCTTAAATCGGGAATCGAAAGTGTATCTGTTGTGAGGGTTTGTAATTCAGATCGCGGTAATTTTTCATTTCCCTTTAAATGGGCGCACACTTCCAGAATATGATTTGCGGAAAAAACCGTTGCATCTTTCACTAATGCAGCTTCCATCGCATTCGCGCGGGGAATAATCAAATGCCTTTTGGTGTGACGCCCATTGATGACCATCGGCAATACACCTGAAACGCCTCGCAACTCACCTGACAATGCGAGTTCGCCTGAAAATTCATACTCTAAAATTTTTTCCGGTGATAATTGTCCTGATGCTGCGAGTATTCCAATTGCAATCGGCAAATCAAAACGACCGCCCTCTTTCGGTAAATCGGCGGGCGCTAAACTGACCGTAATTCGCTGTCGCGGAAATTCGAGCGCGGTATTCATCAGGGCGCTGCGCACTCTGTCTTTACTTTCTTTGACGGCGGTCTCAGCGAGCCCCACAATGCTTAAACCGGGGAGTCCACGCGAAAGATGCACCTCAACGGTCACTAATGGAGCTGAAATACCTGAATTGGCGCGAGTATATACAATGGCTAGCGTCATGTGTTTTCCTTAATAATAAAAAACTTGCTTTTCGATGTGCTAATTTTTAGTCTGAAAGTAATAAGATTTCGGAGAGGAATCGATGAATAGCAGAATTGCGAAACAAACCAGCCTATTATTACAGAATGCCGGCATTACAATCAATGGAAATCAGCCTTGGGACATCCAAATTCATAATCCCAATTTTTTTAAACGAGTCGTACACGAGGGGCCTTTGGGTTTAGGGGAATCGTATATGGAACGTTGGTGGGATTGTGTTGCGCTCGATGATTTTTTTCATCGCGTTATCCACTCTGAATTAGAAAAGAAAATTAAAATTAATAAAAATCTGCTACTCAATTATTTTTTAGCGAAAATTTTTAATTTCCAGACAAAAAAACGCGCGCTAGAAGTGGGCAAAAAACATTATGATTTAGGCAATACACTTTTTCAAGCGATGCTCGACACGCGCTTAAATTACACTTGTGGTTATTGGAAAAATGCGAATGATCTCGATCAAGCGCAATTAGCAAAACTGGATTTAGTCTGCCGAAAACTCATGTTAAAACCCGGCATGCGCATGCTGGATATTGGTTGCGGTTGGGGCGCGCTTGCCAAATATGCCGCTGTGAATTACGGCGTCGAAGTCGTCGGCGTTACTATTTCTCAACAACAAGTGGATTATGCTCGAGAAAATTGCGCGGGTCTTCCTGTCGAAATCCGTTTTCAGGATTATCGCGATGTCAACGAACAATTTGATGCGATTGCCTCACTCGGCATGTTTGAACATGTGGGACATTTAAATCATCGCACTTATCTTGAAATCGTGCGACGTTGTTTAAAAGACGAAGGATTATTTTTACTGCATACCATCGGATCCAATCTCACTTATTTTCAAACCAATGCCTGGACTTCAAAATATATTTTCCCACACGGCGGTTTACCTTCAATCGAACAAATTGGTCGCGCCGCAAATGGATTATTTGTGATGGAAGATTGGCATAATTTTGGCGCGGATTACGATAAAACATTACTTGCTTGGTATCAGAATTTTAATAACAATTGGGACAAATTAAAAAATATTTACGACGATCGTTTTTATCGTATGTGGACGTATTATTTATTATCGAGCGCGGGTTCTTTCAGAGCGCGTGATATGCAGCTTTGGCAAATTGTGTTTTCGAAAAAGGGAATTAAATCAGGATATCACGCAGTGCGATAAGATCATCCGGTGTTCCAAGATTATGCCAAACTCCCCGATAATGTTCGCCGGTGATTTTATCGTCGGCGGCGTATTGTTTTAATAGATTGCCTAAACGAAAATGGCCCGGCTGACAATTTGCAAATAATTCTTTTCGATAGACGCCAATATTACTGAAAGTAAATGTTTTACCGGTGCAACAAAAAATTTTTTCATTTTCAAGACAAAAATCGCCTGTCGGATGATAATGCGGATTATCAACTACAACGAGATGCGCAAGTGATTTAGGTTCTTTTGGCAAGGTGTTCAACGGAAAATCCGTGATGACATCGCTGCTTAAAATAATAAAAGGATCATCCCCCAAAAGCGGCAACGCTTGAAACACACCGCCGCCCGTTTCTAAGGGTTCTTTTTCTTCTGAATAATAAATATCGACACCATAACGCTTGCCATCACCTAACGCCGATTTAATTTGCTCTGCGAGATAAGAAACATTGATGACAATTTCTGTGATCCCTATTTTTTGTAACGCACCAATGGAATATTCGATGAGATAACGATCTCTCACTCGCAATAATGGTTTTGGCGTATTTTCGGTGAGCGCCCCCATTCTGGCGCCACGGCCTGCCGCTAAAATCATCGCGCGCATAAGTTCACCCATTCTTTGCTTGATTCATGAATAATTTTACATTCGGGATAACGTTCACTGACTGCTGCAATATAAGCGAGCGTGCGCGGAATATGCTGCAGATAATTGGCATTTTGATCGCGATGCCATTTACGTGAAAAAGTTAATAACGCTTTCATGTGACGTTGCAATCCCATCAAATCAAACCAACGCAAAAATTCATCGGGAGAAACAGTTGGTAATGCAATTTTTTGCTGATAATCTAACACTAGCTTTCTGACTAATGAGTCCGGCCAACTGATATAACAATCCCGTAACAGAGAAACCAAATCGTAAGTCACCGGCCCAAAAAAAGCATCCTGAAAATCCAGGATCCCGACTTTTTCTTCTGGCAACACCATTAAATTCGCTGAATGAAAATCGCGGTGCATAAAAACTCGGGGTTGTGATGCAGAAACATTCGCTAAAAAATCAAAACAAGTATTTAATTTTTTTTCTGAATCCTGAAACTGAAAATTGAGATGTTTTCGCAAAAACCATTCTTTGAATAATTCCAATTCTTGACGCATAAATTCTTCGGTAAAAAGGGGAATATTCCATTCGCGCACATTGCGACAGGCTTGTAAAATAGCGAGCGAATCTAATGCGCGACGATATAATGCTTCAGCATTTTTTTCATTTAACGCGGTGAGATAAAGCTCATCACCAAAATCACTTAATAATAAAAAACCCTTTGCAAGATCACTTGCAATGATTTCAGGCGAATGTAATTTTAATTCGCGCAGCGCCTGGCTGATGGCCACAAAAGGCCGACAATTTTCCGTCGAAGGCGGCGCATCCATCACGATATAGGAAATTTCGGGCAGCGTAACCCGATAATACCGCCGAAAGCTTGCATCCGCAGGCAAAGGCGCGAGTTCGAACCGTGAAAATTGTTCGCGAATCCAGCTTGTCAGTTCATTGAATCGAGTGTTCATATTCAGCGATTTTAAAGCAAAATGGGTTGGGAGCAACATCCATATTTGTTACACTGGGGGTTTTTAAAGTAGGTTTCTCCGCATCATGCGTTTTAGACTCACTTCCCAGGCTGTTTTTTGTATTTTGCTGGTGCTATTTTCGTTTAAAGCATCAGGATTTCAATACTGTTCAGTCAGCGAAGACGATGTCATCAAACAATTAGGTTGGATACAAACTAACCAAGGCCGGTGCGGTGGTTATTATCAAGAAGCGCCTTTTTTGCAACCGACGAGCCCAACCAATCCTAATGTCATTGAAATCACCAGTGATCAATTTTTATTCGCGCAACACGGGACATCGGTTGGACAAGGCAAAGTGACCATCTCACGTTTTGGTCAGCAAGTCATCGCGAATAAAGCCTATGTGTATCGAGATCCGACCACCGGAAAACTCAGCGCCATTGAATTATTACAAAATGTCACGTTACGTGAGCCCAATAGTTTGATTGTCGCCAATCACGGACGATTTAATTTGCAGACGAAAGCACAATCATTGCATGACATTTTGTATCGCACAACCATTTATGCTGACAGCAAATATAAAAAAATGACTTACACGCGCGAACAATTAGAACAACCTCACGAAATTTATCAGCTGAGCGCTTGGGGACGCGCAGAAGATTTTAATCAAGAGCAACAAAAAATTTATGAATTTTTTGACGCAAGCTATACGACTTGTGCACCGACTTGCACGAGCTGGCGTGTACGCGCAAGCCACATCGTATTAGATGAAAATACGGGACGCGGCACAGCCACCAATGCGCGATTGTTAGTTCGGGGCGTTCCCGTTTTTTACACGCCTTATATTAATTTTCCCATTGATTCACGACGCAAAACAGGTTTTCTCTGGCCAACAGCAGGCAGTAGCAGTCGTTCGGGCCCTTATTTTTCTGCGCCATTTTATTGGAACCTAGCACCCAATTATGATACGACCATTACGCCTGCTTTTTTGAGTAAACGCGGCGTGCAAATTGCAGATTTGTTCCGCTATCTCACTCCCATTAGTTCAGGCAATTTTAATGTTGAAGTTTTACCGGGTGATCGAGCATTCAAAGAATTTCAACAGCAGCAACAAGCGCAATTGGGATCCAGTCCTTCACCGATTGTGCAAAGTGAATTGCGCACCTTGCAAAATGACAGCACGACGCGCTCTTCAGTCAATTGGGTCAGTCATTCTCGTTTTAATGATAATTGGACGGACAGCGTTGATTTCAACTGGGTGAGCGATGATTATTATCTGCGGGATTTTAACAATAATTTAAATCAAGTCACAGAAAACCAACTGCTCCAGCAAGGTGAACTGGATTATAAGGGACCCAACTGGTTAATCACCAGTCGAGTTCAAGCTTACCAAACCATGCATCCTGTCGATGAAACGATTTTATTTGAAAATCAGTATATGCGATTGCCCGATGTCGTGTTAGATGGCGATTATCCGAATAGCCTTGGCGGATTGGATTATCTCGTTTATAGCGATCTCACCCATTTTGATATTCGTAACAATCCAGGGATTGATACCAAACAACCGATAGGCAATCGTCTGCATTTACAACCCGGTGTTGCATATCCTTTTAACTGGAATTTTTTGACGGTCACGCCTCGATTGCAATTTGCCATGACCAAATATGAACTGGGCAATGTGATGGATCCGACCCCCAATATCATCAATCGAACCATGCCGATTTTCGATGTGAATTCGAGCATGTATTTTGACCGCAATGTGAATATTTTTAATCACGCGTTTCGACAAACCTTGGAACCGCAACTTTATTATGTTTATATCCCTTTTCGTAATCAGAATGACATTCCCATTTTTGATACGACTGTGAATACGCTGACCTATGATCAGTTATTTTTATATAACCGATTTAGCGGTATCGATCGAATCAATGATGCGAATCGCGTGACTTTAGGGGTCGCGTCTCGTTTTCTCAATCCAGAAACAGGCACTGAAAAAGCCAAAGTTGCCATCGGGCAAATTTATTATTTTACAGATCGAAAAGTCACCCTTTGCTCGGATGCGAGCGACCCCTTATGCTCTATGCCTACCGACGTCCCCGGCAATCCAGACAATTTACAAAATAAATCACCCATTACAGCGCTATTATCCTATGCCGTTAATCAAGATTGGACCGTGGTTGGCAATACGATCTGGGATGTTCAACAAAATAATTTGAATAATCAAAGTATTGAATTTCACTATCAGCCCCCAGGTGATGGCAAAAAAATAGTCAACATGGGCTATAACTTTGTTCGCAAAGGAGATATTTTCCCAACAGAAGACCCTGATAGTAGCGCTAGCAATATGTCTCAGACCGATTTATCGTTTAATTGGCCGCTGTTCCGTGACTGGGGGGTCTATGGCCGCTGGACCCAGAATTGGAACCATAACCATTTTCAGAACCTTCTATATGGTTTACAATACGACACTTGTTGTTGGGCAATGCGTATTGTCGCAGGTCGGGCGTTTACAAATCTAACACCTAATAATACTTTTCAATATAACACCCAATTCTATCTGCAGTTTGCATTAAAAGGATTGGGGAGCATACCCGTCACAGGCGGAGATCCCAGCCTCTTGCTTAGCAACAGTATTTCGGGCTATCAAAACAATTTTGGAAGAGATTTTTAAAATGAAACACATCAAATTTTTCGTAACATGTATTCTAGTCTTAGCGATGAATTCCGTTTTTGCAGCCAAAAAATCAGAACCGCTGGATAGCATTGCAGCCGTTGTGAATGACGGCGTCATTACACAGAGTGAATTAAACCAAACAATCGACACGCTGAAAAAACAAATGCAGGCAAGCAATAATGCGTTACCGCCGGCTGATGTCATTCATAAACAAGTATTAGATCAATTAATCACAAAAAAATTGCAACTACAGCTCGCCGATCAGATGAACATTCATGTTTCAGATACCGATGTCGATAAAGCGATTGGAACCATTGCAGAAAACAATCATATTTCCACCAAAGAACTTTATCAAAAAGTGAATGAGCAAGGCTTAACAACCGCCGATTATCGCAAAGAAATTCATGATCAAATGGTCATGCAACAAGTACAGCAACAAGCCGTCGGATCCAAAATCATGATCAATCCGCAGGAAGTGGATGAATTTATGCGATCCAAAACTTGGCAAAGTTTCAATACCAAAGAATATCATCTCGAAGATATTTTAATTGCACTGCCAGACACTCCCTCTTCACAAGATGTCACCGCCGCCAAAAATCGTGCGGATGAAATCGCAAATAAAATTCGACATGGCGGTTTAAATTTCCATGATGCAGCCGCCGCCGAATCCGGCGACAAAAATGCTTTACAAGGCGGTGATCTTGGATGGCGAAAATTGCCTGAAATTCCTTCTGCGTTTGCCAGCCAATTAGTTCACATGCAAGCCAATGAGATATTGGGTCCAGTACAAACTTCTAACGGATTTCACATTGTCCATCTTGCAGGAATACGCAGCGCGACAGGAAAAATGACCGCAGATCAACAACGCACTCAAGTCCAACAATTAATTTTCCAACGAAAAATGGAAGAAAACTTGCAAACCTGGGTTGCAAAAATGCGTAGCGAAGCATTCATTAACACCAATCCAGAAGGTTAATTTGGAAACTATTCCACGCATTCTGATTACACCGGGCGAACCTGCTGGGATCGGCCCGGATATCACGATCAAAATTGCTCAAGCAAAATGGGCCGCTTCACTTATCGCAGTTTGCGATCCTGATTTACTGCGTGAGCGTGCAAAATTATTAAATCTTCCGTTAAAAATTCTTGATTCCACGGATTCAGAAGAACATATTCCAGGAACCCTAACAGTTTTGCCGACTTTTTTAAAAACAAAAGCCATTCCAGGAAAATTAAATTCTGAAAATGCACGCTACGTGATTGAATGTCTAACAATAGCGGCTGAACGTTGTTTGCAAAAAAAAGCTGACGCGCTTGTCACAGGCCCGGTGCAAAAAAGTATTCTCAATGAAAGCGGGATTCCATTCAGTGGTCATACGGAATTTTTAGCGAACGTTTGCAAAACACCGCACGTTTTAATGTTATTTGTGGTGGATAAACTGAGAGTGGCTTTGCTCACAACGCACGTGCCGTTAAAAGACGTTCCTGGTTTGATCACGCAAGAAAAAATAATTAACACAGTGCGCTTATTAAATTCCGAGATGAAAAAAAAGTTTGGATTCAACGAACCCAACATCCTGGTTGCCGGATTAAATCCACACGCGGGTGAATCAGGACATCTCGGTCGTGAAGAAATCGAGATCATTGGACCGGCTATTCAACTTTTACAAAAAGAAAAAATGGCTGTACAAGGACCGGTGTCGGCTGATACTATTTTTTTCCGCAAAGAAAGTGATGTTATTCTTGCTATGTATCACGATCAGGCACTCCCTGTTGTAAAATATGCCGGATTTGATCATGCCGTTAATGTGACCCTAGGTTTACCTATTATTCGTACATCCGTTGATCATGGCACAGCGCTTGATATTGCAGGCCATCCCAATACAAACGCGGGGAGCCTCGCTGCGGCTATAAAGTTAGCCATCGATCTTGTGTAAGATTGTTGAAACCAATGTTATGATAGTGAAGTTTTACGGTTTGCCGGAAACAAGCAATGAAAAACAACATTCCAATAAAATTCCCTCTATTGCTTATGAGTGCCCTGCTAAGCATTTTTTTTGCGCTTTCAGCGCGCGCGGCAAATCTCATGGAAGTGTATCAACAAGCTCTTTTCAGCGATCAACAATATCAACAGGCGGTTGCTCAGCGTCTTTCTAATAAACAAGGCGTGCCGATTAGTTTGTCACAATTATTACCGGCTTTAAGTGGTGTATTAAATCCTAGCATCACTAAAACCAATGTGTCTGGTATCAGTACTAATATCGCTGGCAGTAACGATGTCCGTGGCTACACGCTAGACCTCACCCTGACCCAAACGGTATTTAATTACGCCCAATTTGCTAATCTCTGCCAGAACTATTCACTCTCTAAACAGGCCGATGCGACCCTGAATGCGGCATTACAAAGTTTAATGGTGCGAGTCGCTGCAGCCTATTTTGCCATTCTGCAAGATGAAGATAACATCCGCTATCTAGAAGCCACCAAAGAGGCGTACGCAAAACAACTTGATCAAATTACACAACAATACAATGTCGGATTAAAAACCATCACCGATGTTTATACGGCCCGATCCTCCTATGATAGTTCTGTTGCGGCTCTGATTGCCGCAAGAAATACATTAGCCGACGACAGAGAAAATTTACGCGTGATCACCGGTGTCTATTATCCCTATCTTTCAAAACTCAGTGAAAAATTTCCACTGATCTCACCTAAACCTGCCGATGTTGAACAGTGGGTTGCTGTCGCCGAACGACAAAATTGGGCCGTAAAAGCTGCGCAATATAATACCGATGCAGCAAGAATGAATATCAAACAACAATTTGCCGGCCATTTACCGAATTTGCAGTTACAAGGGATTTATGACGTTACTTACAATCGCACAATCACCGATCAACCGCCATTTGCCGGTTTTTCAGTAGATGGTGCAAGTCACAGCACCGCTTATGGCGCCGGATTAGTATTGAATATTCCAATTGTGCAGGGTGGCTTTGTAGTCGCGAACACCCGAAAGGCACAATATGATTATCAAGTCGCTTACAGCCAATTAGAACAACAGTTGCGCAACACCATCAATAATACTCGTCAAAGTTATCTCGGCGTTTTATCCGGCATCAGTCAAATTCAAGCCGATCTTGAAGCCATCAAGTCATCCGAAAGCTCATTAGAAGGCATGCAGGCAGGTTATGAAGTGGGAACACAAACGTTGTATGATGTGCTGAATCAACAAAAACAATTATTCCAAGTGCAACAAGCTTATGCCAAAGACCGTTATGCCTACGTCAATGCCTTTTTAACGTTGAAACAAGCGGCCGGCACACTCAGTTATCTGGATCTGGAAGCCATCAATTGCTGGTTAACCGGTGAAGATGAAACAGACTATACCTCACCTGACTATAAAACGACTTCCATTATTCACTACCATCGCACAAATAAACCGGCAAAACATGGCGGACAATGTTTGAGTCACGCTTATCTTTATGGAACGGCAAAACCTTGTCACAAAAAACCCTGCCAATGCAAAAGAACTTGGGTCACCAGTCAAGCGAAAAAAAGTCACGCGCCTACTTTAGTTAAAAAACAATTAGCAAAAAATCATCCAAAAACAAAAGCACCATCGCAAGTGAAATTTTACCCAGATACAGTTTGATAAGGTGAAAAATTCTCGCAGTTTCCTTCTGATCCGGCGCCTGGGTTTTGCTTATTTTGCTGGGGCGCAGTTTCCTTCTGCTCTGCTGCCTGGGTTTTCTTCCCTCGCTCGGGGGGCGTACGTCCATGTACTTAAGCATTTCGTCCATGAAACGCAATCGCTCGGGAAGAAAACCCAGGCATCAGAGCAGAAGGAAACTGCGGTTAGGGGGTTTGGGTTAACTTTTTGTATTTTTCCAGTAGTTGTTCTTTGGTTTCGACAACGTCGGGATTTAGTGGGATACAATTGACGGGACAGACTGAAACACACTGTGGTTCTGGGAAATGTCCAACGCATTCGGTACAAAGTTTTGGATCAATTTCAAAAATCGTTTCGCCTTGATAGATCGCATTGTTAGGACAAACTGGTTCGCAGACATCGCAATTTATACATTCATCAGTGATCATTAACGCCATAAATCACCGATATTTTTTTTCGAGAGCAGCGACCACTGCTTCAGGAACAAATTGAGAAACATCGCCGCCAAGCGATGCAATTTCACGGACAAAACTGGACGAGAGAAACATATAATTTTCAGAGGGCATGAGAAAAAGACTTTCGATTTCAGGTTCTAAATGACGATTCATGCCGGCCAACTGAAATTCATAATCAAAATCAGAAACGGCGCGCAAGCCCCGCAAAATAATATTTGCACTCTGCTCCCGCGCAAAGTCAGTTAAGAGATTTTCAAATCCTGAAATTTTCACATTAGCATGCTGGCGCAACACTTGAGTTGCCAGCTCAACCCGTTCATTCATGGAAAATAAGGGTTGTTTTTTGGGATTGGCGGCGATCGCCACAATCACACAATCAAACATGCGTGCCGCACGTTCAATCAAGTCGATATGACCCAATGTGATGGGATCGAATGTACCTGGATAAATGGCAATGTTTTTCATAAGTGAGTATTATACGCGAGATAAGAAAAAAAGGGATGGTTCAATTCATGAATATGACCCATGAACATTATCTTCAGGCAATGAATATAGATGTCTGGAAATTAAGAAATTTTTCTGAAAAACCCTCATCGGATTGGCAAGATTTGCAAACAAAAGCGATGGGTTGCACCGCTTGCGGATTGCATAAAACCCGCACTCAAGTGGTCTTTGGCGTCGGGAATATCAATGCTGATTTAATGATCATTGGCGAAGCCCCTGGTTTTCATGAAGATCAACAAGGCCAGCCTTTTGTCGGCCGTGCTGGCCAATTATTAAATGCCATGTTAAACACCATTGGATTCGCCAGAGAATCGGTCTACATCGCAAACATTTTAAAATGCCGTCCACCTGAAAATCGTGATCCAATGCCCGAAGAAGTGGCCCAATGTACGGGATTTTTAGAAAAACAAATCGCGCTCGTCCAACCAAAATTATTATTGGCCGTCGGCCGCATCGCCGCGCATTTTTTATTAAATAGCCAATCCTCATTGCATCAATTACGCGGAAAAATTCATGAGTACCGCAATACGCCGCTCATTATTACTTATCATCCGGCTTATCTTTTGCGAAATCCAGCGGACAAAGGCAAAGCATTTCAGGATTTACAACTGACCTATCGAACATTACATTCTTAGGAGAAAAAAAATCATGGACGATTTTCCCAATTTTTCAGTCAAAAATTATGATGATGTGCGTAATGACATTCGTTCGGGTGATATTTTGTTGTGTTCGGGAAATTCGATTTTTTCAAACATGATAAAAACAGCTACGCAAAGTGTGTGGAGCCATGTCGCGTTTATTTTACGATTGGATATTATCGATCGCATTATGGTGTTGGAAAGTGTCGAGAGCATTGGTGTTCGCGCGGTGCCGCTTTCAAGTTATGCGAGAGATTACAATGGAACCGGTGCAGGTTATCCAGGCAGGATTATGATTGCAAGACACAATCAATTACAACAAAAAAACATTCCGGATTTATCCAAAACGGCTGTCGATCGATTAGGTTATCCTTACAATCCCGAAGAATGCGCTCGCATAGCAGCACGCATTAGCGCCAATTCAATCGGATTAAAAACTTCGTGTCCGGATGTTCAAACGGGACGTGAATTTATCTGTTCGGAATATGCGGAACTCTGTTTTAAATCGGTTGGGATCACGGTTGATTATAACCCGATGGGCTTTATTGCGCCGGCTGACTTTGCCCGTTGTAAAGAAGTCTCTGGATTATTTTATATTCAAACGGGCGCTTCAACCCCTGTTTCGATTAATTCGATGAGAGAACATATTCCTGCGTAATTTTCGATCGGTCTAATTTTGACAAGTAATTAGGTCTCAAGTATATTTTCTAATCACAATGAGGATTAATTATGACTACACCACGAATACAATCAGAAGAAGATACATTTGCCGCAGAGTGCAGCAGTTATCTGAACTCTGCCCTGTTGGATTTGAAAATTGCAGAACTCCGAGCCCGTGACGCCGAACGAGAATATAAGAAAAAAGCAGAACTATGGGAGCAAGTGGCTGCGAATGCGGAAGCTGAACTTCAAAAAGAACTTGCGGAAATGTCAGCTCGTCATCCAATGCCAGCACCTGTACCAATGGAAACCAAGCATGCCCCCTCTCATAACACCCGACATCATGACCAACATCCGCGTTCGCAACGAACCATTTTACAGCGATTAGCAAAAAATCCGCTGCATGAAAAAACGCAAGAACATGGCGTTAAACGTAAAGCTGAATCGCCTGAAGCTACCGGTGCGCCTGCCGCTAAAAAACCCAAACCAAGAATATTCACTACCCGCAAAGCATTAGCCTATGCACGTCCGCGCGTTGGAGGCATGCTTGCATCGGTGGATGGATTTATAGAGGGACTCTTTAAGTTTAATGGATACCAAACTATCACTGAAAAAAATGCAAAAGCACTTAGCCAACAGTATCAAGAGTATTTGCGAACTCAGATCAAGCCTTGATCTTTCAGGCGATAACTTGTAGCGGGCTTCGTTTTCTGCAGTTTTTCTTCTGCTTCGGCGTCTTCGTTTTGAATGGGGGGCGCCGTTTCCTTCTGCTCTGCTGCCTCCGTTTTCTTCCCTCGCTCGGGGGGCGTACCTCCGTGTACTAAAGCATTTCGTCCCTGAAACGCAATCGCGAGGGAAGAAAACGGAGGCAGCAGAGCAGAAGGAAACGGCGGGGAAATGAGGGGGGGGTCAAGTCCGGCTTCTGGTCTTTTTTGACCAAAAGCCGGACTTGACCCCATTCCTCCTCGCGATTGCCGTCATTGCGAGCCGTCGTAGACGGCGAAGCAATCTCCAAAAGATTGCTTCGCCGCAAAAAACGCTCCTCGCAATGACGGATATCCGCTTATGCTAACTTCAGATGTTTGTCTTCTTTTTTCTCTGGCTCATATGGCTGTTGTCCATATTTTTCTGCTGCTGCAAAAACTTTTTTAGGAGAATCATATTCTTCTGGCAATGGAAATAAACTCAGGCCGCAGCAGCCGATGCAACATAAACAATATAAATAGGCATAACAACTTTCTTTTTGCCACCGTTTTTTAAGGATTTCCACATCAGAATATAAAAAATGCAAAAGATAATTCACCGCGCTCGAACAGTTTTTTTGAGTAATTTCATAATCATCATTATTTTTGAATACCGCTTGATAAGCTTTTTCCCAATCCTCATATTTTTTATCGCTGCACAAAAAAGTAATTTTAACCGCGCTGGAAGAGGTTTTAAATTCTTCGGCATTTAAATATTTTGAAAAAAATTTATCTTGATACAATTGATCAGCCGTATAGGTTACACCACTAAACGAATGATTATAATGAACGATCATTCCATTTATCATTTCTTCTTTATCATTCACATTATAAACGACCGCTGCGATTGAAGAATCCGTGTGAGTACAATAATAATTGCGCGTAGATAAAATAATTTTGACGACGATCATGCAATCAGAGAGGAAATTAAGTTCATTTGTTTTTTTAATGCGCCGCGATTTTCATCCACTACTCGCAACGCATTATCACCCACTTGTTTTCGAAAATGTTCATCATTAAAAAATTTTGTAACAGCGATCGCCAGCTCTTCGTCATTTAAAACTTTTATCATCGCATTCGCAGCAAATAATTTTTCGCTGATTTCAGCAAAATTAAAAAGTTGTGGGCCAACAATAATGGGCTTGGCGAGTGCCGCCGCTTCCAGCATATTGTGGCCACCAATATTTGCAAAACTGCCGGCAACAAAAGCCACGTCACAAACAGAATACATCAATAATAATTCACCCATGGTGTCTGCAAGATAAACTTCCGCTGGTTTAAACTCTGCATCACTTCGGCGAGTGAGCGAAAAACCTTGTTGTTTAATTAATTCAGCGACCGAATTGAATCGATCTGGATGTCGCGGGACCAAAATTAATAATGCGTCGGGATTTTTTTTCAGAATTTTTCGGTGGGCTGCTAAAACAATTTCTTCTTCTGTTGGATGAGTACTGGCTGCAACCCAAATTAATTTATTTTTGCCTAATTGATTTTTTAAATTTTCTGATTTTTGAGCAAGATCGGCTGGCAATTCTAAATCGAATTTCAGATTGCCGGTGACATGCACATTTTCTTTTTTCATGCCCAATGCAATAAATCGTTCTGCGTCGGCTATTCCCTGTGAAGCAAGAATATTCACTGCGGAAAGCATTTCTCGTGTGAGTGGCGCGATGGCTTGATACCCTTTCGCGGATTTTTCTGACAATCGGGCGTTGGTGACCACCATGGGAATTTTATTTTTTTTACAGGCAGAAAAAAGATTCGGCCAAAGTTCTGTTTCCATGACGATGCAAACAATGGGGTTAGTTTTTTTTAAAAAACGGGAAACGGCATCGGGAAAATCGTACGGAACAAAAGATTGTAACACCGAATCACCTAACGCAGCTTGAATGCGAGCTCGACCCGTGGGAGTCATGTTCGTTACGACGATCGGAATATCGGGGTAAGTTTTTTTCAGGGATTTAATTAACGGAATCGCCGCGAGCGATTCGCCGACTGACACAGCATGCAGCCAGATACTTTTTGAAAGTGTCTCTGGAAAAAATCCCAATCGCTCCGCAAAACGAGTACGATATTCAGGCACTTTGCGCGAACGCCATAGCAAGCGTAAAAACATAAATGGCATGGCAAGATATAATAAAAAGCTATATAAATACCGCAACACTGGCCCCTCAAAAAAAGTTATTTCTAATGGGTTGCGCCCTATTAGTCAAGTTAAAAAAATTGCTATACTGAACCCCTATGCAGAACTTTTTAATTGCGCCCTCTTTATTATCAGCAGACTTTGCCAGACTAGGTGAAGAAGCGGCTGCCGTGTTAGCGGCAGGCGGTGATGCGTTGCATCTTGATGTCATGGACAATCATTATGTACCGAATCTCACGGTTGGGCCTTTGGTTTGTGAAGCGCTCAGAAAATATGGCATTCAAGGCATGATTGATGTGCACTTAATGACAAAACCGGTTGATCGCTTAATTGTGGATTTTGCCAAAGCGGGTGCAAATATCATTACCTTCCATCCTGAAGCCTCCGATCATGTGGATCGCAGCTTGGCTTTGATTCGTTCACACGGCTGCAAAGCAGGGCTTGCGATTAATCCAGCGACCACTTTGCATTGCCTGGAATATGTAATCGACAAAGTTGATTTAATTTTAATCATGTCGGTTAACCCTGGATTTGGCGGTCAAAAATTTATTCCCGCGACCCTAGAAAAAATAGTCCAAGCGCGGGCCTTGGTTGAAACCAGCGGCAAAGAGATCCGGGTAGCAGTGGATGGCGGGATTAAGGCTGATAACATCCTAGAAGTGGCTAAAGCCGGGGCGGATATGTTCATTGCGGGCTCTGCGATCTTCACTCAGCCAGATTATAAAGCTGTCATGACTGAAATGCGTAATCAATTGAAAAAACTAAAAAATCTTTAATAAAGCCCTAATCGTCTGATTTTTCAACAATTATCCTCATTTATCATAAAAATAACTGTACTACATTGTTTTATCTGTATTATTTATAGGCAAACATTGGGGTTTTCAACCAACCAAAAGGGGTATAATAGGTTATGTGTCCTTAAGCATTCAATTTGGAGGCTAATATGGGTACCGACAAAAACAATTGGCAACAACCAACCAATAAACCAACTGGCACGGCTGGCGCCAATACGAAACAACAACCAACACAACGTCCAACTCAAACACCAACCGGAAAAGGAAATATGGGTGGTCAACAATTTCCAAAAGACAAAGACACAACCGGCAGACAAGGTGGTCAAGGCGGTTTATAATTAATAAAACCTGCGATAAAAAGCCCATTCTCTTTTAATAGAGAATGGGCTTTTTAATTTGATCGTTAAATCCAATGCTGGGTATGTGCAATCAGACTGGCTAAACCCACAGTCGATGTCATTAGCGTAGCCATCATCCAAAGGAAAACCGACCAAAGCCGATTGTTAACATCTCTGAAGCCAGTTTTCATATCAGTATCCAGTCTGTTCAGGGTTGAATTAATATTTTCAATCACCGTTTCTAGTCTTGTGATTCTTGATTCATGATTTAATTCATTGCTGGCCATTTTCGACCCTCAAATTTGTTGGCTTTCATTTATTATAACTCCAAATTTTATTTTTATTCAAAAAATCGTAGGCGAGTTAGATTTAGATAACGAGAAAATAGAGGAAAATTTTTTTAAGAATGATTTTGCAGTGAGTGGAAAGAATAATCTAGAAATTATCGCAAAGCAACCTCAGCAGGCTGATTTTTTGGTGCCTCGGATAGCGCATCAAAAACATCCTGCCAGCTATTACCAACATAATCAGACGTAATCCCCAATACACCAGATGGTATCATTGTGCCTAACTCCTGACCCATTGCGTGGGTTAAAAAATCTTTCGGTGTCAGCATTTTCACATTATTTGCTTTAAATAATGATTCAATAAAAAATTCTGGAAGGGTTACGGTAAAAGTCACAATCCGCGAAGGCAGAATGGAAAAACTAGCTCTTCTATAAACGTGAGGGGGTCTTGGCGCAATCGCAAATTGAGGGGGATCAATACCGTCAATTTTCTGTAATTTCTGCACTACCTCATCATGGTTATCATGGAGTGTCATAAATTGAAAAGTTGTTAAATTTTGCGATACCTCAACCACATCCAAGAATTTTTTTAATAATTGGCAAAGCGAAAGCGGTTGCGAGGAGGGGGCAAATAAATTTCGCTGCAAGAGAGGCTTGACAGCGGCTTTTGAGTCTTCTGCACCGAAAATTTTCTTTTGTTCTCTGATTTTAAGCAATTCCTTAGCCGCTTCCGATTGCACTTGTTCTAATTCTTGTTCGCGTCTTAATAACCACTCTTTGATATACTTGGAGCTATTTTCTTGATTAGTAATTTCAAATGCTCTGACTACGAGATTTTTACCATTTTCTAGCGGGACTAGACTATCCGATTTCTCGAGATATCCTATTCCAAAAGCGTCCAAGCCGACATTAACATATCGTTGAACACCACCCGTTTCCAAGAGCCGATATTCTTTTTTTTCTTGACAAAGAGTGACACGAACCCCTGGGACATGGGAACGTAAAAAACGGACTAGCGTTTCTTGTTTATCTCGATTATTCATAAATACCCTGGCTCACAAACATAGGCCAGAATTGTATAGAATGATCAATAATAATTCAATATATTATTTTTTGTCCTTGCCGCTCTCTTCGTCTTTGAATGGCGAGCGAGGAGAGCCCTTTGGAGCAGGCGTCATATTGAATGGGGTTGGGCTAAAGCGCTGGCCCGTGCCTTTTTGCTGGGAGCCGGTATCAGAGGGCGCTTCCGATCCTGCTGTTTTTTGTAATTTACTTTGATCAAGCGTTTCAACCAAATCCATGCCTTCATAAATCATATAAGTTGCATTGACGCGATGGTCGGCATCCATTTTTAAGTGTTTTTGAACGATTTGTTGGGCTTCTGCTAACGATTTGCAGGGATGTCCGATTGGGGATTCAGGACGGTTTTGAAACTTCTTTTTGATATTGTACATAGAGACCTCGTTTAAGTTCGCACCACGCCTTTATCGGTTGCTAATAATAATACATCAGCGGGGCGCATGGCAAAAATGCCATTAGTGACAATACCAACTATGTTATTGAGTTTTTGTTCGAATGAAACGGGTTCCAGGATTTTTAAATTGTGAATATCTAAAATCACATTGCCATTGTCTGTTACAAAACCTTGTCGATAGATAGGCGTGCCGCCTAATTTGACGACTTCGCGTGCAACATAACTTCGCGCCATGGGAATCACTTCAAGTGCGACAGGAAAAGTGCCGAGGAGATCTACTTTTTTAGATTGGTCTGCAATGCATACAAATTTTTTGGAAACAGCGGCGACGATTTTTTCTCGCGTGAGTGCACCGCCTCCCCCTTTGATCATTTGTTTCGCTTGATTAATTTCATCAGCGCCATCCACATAAACAGGCAACTCATTTACGGAATTTAAATCAATGACGGGAATGCCGATTGCTTTTAATTTTTCTGCGGTGACAGTTGAAGTGGCAACGGCAGCTTCAATTTTTGCTTTAACTTTTTTTAAACTTTCAATGAAAAAATGGACGGTGGAACCACTGCCGACACCTAACAACATATCATTTTCTATAAAATCTAACGCAGCATCTGCTGCGGCTTTTTTCATGGCGTCTTGGTTTGCAATCATCCCTGTACCCTCTTTAAATAATTCTGCCAATTTTCTTCGTGTTTGGTTCCTAATTCGTATAATGTTTTCCAGCTGTAAATGCCAGATTGATGACCATCGCTGAAAATCGGTTTGATCGCATAATTTCCGACAGGTTCGATTGCGAGAATATTGACATGCTCTTTACCCGTCACTAACTTTTCATTTCCTATGCCGTGACCGCGCACTTCTGCGGAGGGTGAAAAGACTCGCAAATATTCACATGGGAAAATAAATTTTTCACCATTATTAAAAATCACTTCTAACGTGCGTGATTTTTTATGCAAAATAATTTCTGTCGGCTGAAGTTCCATATTATAAAATATATCGGCTTAAGTCTTCGTCTTGCACTAAATGCTCCAAATGTTTGTTCACATAAGCTACGTCGATTTTGATTTCTTGATCGATGTGTTCGGAGGCGGCAAACGAAATTTCTTCGAGCAAGCGTTCAATCACGGTGTGTAAACGACGGGCACCGATATTTTCAGTGTGTTCATTCACCTGCCAAGCGACTTCCGCGATGCGGCGAACGCCTTCTGGGGTAAAGTTCACTTTGACTTTTTCGGTGCCGAGTAACGCGGCATATTGTTCCGTGAGCGATGCCCGCGGCTCTGTTAATATGCGAACGAAATCATCGGTACTTAAGGCTTTTAATTCCACGCGAATCGGTAAACGACCCTGTAATTCAGGAATTAAATCTGAAGGTTTTGAAAAATGAAATGCGCCGGAGGCAATAAATAAAATGTGATCGGTGCGAATTGTGCCATATTTTGTTGAAACGGTTGAGCCTTCAATTAACGGCAATAAATCACGCTGCACGCCTTCGCGCGACACATCCGCGCCTGAATGTTCACCGCGCTTGGCAATTTTGTCCACTTCATCCAGAAAAACAATACCATTTTGTTCAACGCTTTCAATCGCGCGCGATTTGATTTCTTCATCGTCAATTAATTTGGCGGCTTCTTCTTCCCGTAATATTTTTTTCGCATCGGAAATTTTCATTTTACGCATTTTTTTGCGTTCGCTCGCCAGATTTTGAAACATGTTTTGTAACTGATTCGTCATTTCTTCCATGCCGGGCGGCGCCATGATTTCAACACCGACGGATGAAGCTGACACTTCGATTTCAATTTCTTTGTCGTCCAAAATCCCTTCGTGTAATTTCTTTCGAAAAAGATGGCGAGCGCCAGCTTCTTCTTTTGCAGGTTCAACCGGTTCGCCGACAAAACTGCCGCGAGCGGGCGGCAATAAGGCGTCCAAAATGCGTTCTTCAGCGGCTTTTTCAGCGTCTTCCCGCACGCGTGACAGCTCTCTTTCCCGCATCATTTTGACTGACATATCAACGAGGTCACGAATAATCGATTCCACATCGCGGCCGACATAACCCACTTCAGTGAATTTAGTGGCTTCCACTTTGATAAAAGGCGCATCCGCTAATTTTGCTAAGCGTCTTGCAATTTCTGTTTTACCAACCCCGGTAGGTCCAATCATTAAAATATTTTTTGGCATGATTTCATCGCGCAATTCTTTTGGCAATTGCATGCGGCGCCAGCGATTACGTAAAGCAATCGCGACGGCGCGTTTTGCTTCGGCTTGTCCTACAATATGTTTATCCAATTCTTGGACGATTTGTTGTGGGGTCATATCAGACATAAGTCACTCTCGTATTTTTTATAATGATTCAATCGTGAAATTTAAGTTGGAATAAATATCAATACCGGCTGAGATGGTTAATGCTTTTTCGACAATGGTGCGTGCATCGAGTTCGGTATTTTCTAATAAGGCGATCGCTGCCGATTTCGCATAAGGGCCGCCTGATCCAATGGCAATTAAATTATTTTCAGGTTCGATCACATCACCGTTTCCGGTAATAATCAATGAAGACTTACTATCTGCGACCGCCAAAAGCGCTTCCAGTCGGCGTAACATTCTGTCTGTGCGCCAGTCTTTTGCCAATTCAACGGCTGCGCGGACTAAATTGCCCTGATGATTTTCTAATTTGCCCTCGAAACGTTCGAAAAGCGTAAATGCATCGGCAGTACCACCAGCAAACCCTGCTAAAACCTTTTCGTTATACAAACGTCTGACTTTGCGGGCATTTGCTTTCATAATGGTGTGATGAAAAGTGACTTGACCATCGCCGCCAAGCACAACGTGATTACCTCGCCTTACGGATACGATGGTAGTGCCATGAAATTGTTCCAAGAGCTATTCCTCCTAATGCATTGTTTAATCATATGGGGGCGTTTTGTGCAATTACAAGGGCTTAAGCCTTTTTTACTACGCCTTCGATGCCTTGTTTCTCCCATTGATGCTGTTGTTTCACTGCTTCCGCTTGATTCGAAAAAGGCCCTAGCTGCAGCCTATAGATATCCGCCTCTTTTGATTTTATTTTTACAACTTGCGCTTCACAACCTGACAATAATAGCGATATTCGCGTTTGGCTGGCTGCGCTCGCATCTTTGTATAAACCCAATACCAGAATAAAATGAGCGGGGGCTTCTCCGCCTGCCGTTTTCGGCGTTTCAGCGACATTTGCGCTCACTTTCATGCTAGGCAATTGATTATAAAAATCAAAATGGATATCGGGGTCAGTCGGTGTTTCAGCAACCGTTTTTGGCGCTACCGGCGGATGCGTATGGACGAAAATAGCCTTAAATTTGCCTAAAAAACTCGTGGTTTCTACATTTTTATGTTTATACGAAAAATAACAAATCGCGCCGATAATAATAATCAGAATGATAAAAACCCACTGCCATCGCAAACGCTTTTTTTTGCGCTTTGGATGGGCCGTAAATACTCTTTTCGCATAATCTTTTGCCATATCACATACTTTCTGGGGCGAAGACACCTAATAACTTTAATCCATTTGCAATCACTTGGCGAGTGGCTTCAATAAAGACAAGCCTAGCCTGTCTTAGGGAATCGTCTTCGACGAGAAATTGATGGGCGTTATAATAGGCGTGAAAGTCATTGGCGAGCTCCCGTAAATAGTTGGTCAGGACAGCGGGTTCATATTGCTCCGCTGCATTGACTAACACTTCCGGATACCGCGCGAGTGTTCCCAATAATTGTAATTCATGAGGTTCGATTAAAAGCTCAATGTGCTTTAATCCGAGCGCCGGATCATATTGCAATTTTTTATCAGCAAGCTGACGAAAGACGCTGCAAATTCGAGCATGCGCATATTGCACATAAAAAACAGGATTTTCGTTAGTTTTGGATTTCGCGAGATCGAGATCAAAATCAATACCTTGTTCGCGACGACGCATCACATAAAAAAATCGTGCGGCGTCATTGCCGACTTCATTTCGAAGTTCTCGCAACGTCACAAATGATCCACTGCGAGTAGACATGGGAACTTGTTCACCGCCTCGATAAAGCATTACAAACTGCAGTAATAAATAATCTAATTTATCGGCAGGTAAACCAAAGGCTTTCAGGCCCGCTTTCATGCGCGGCACATAACCATGATGATCGGAACCGAACACATCAATTGCAAAATCAAAACCGCGTTCAAATTTATTGATATGATAAGCAAGATCATTGGCAAAATACGTGCGTTGGCCATTGGCGCGTTCTAATACGCGATCTTTTTCATCTTGAAAATCAGTGGAGCGAAACCACAGCGCACCCTCTCTTTCGTAAGCTAATTCTTTTTCTTTTAATGTCTGAAGAATACGATCGACGACATCGCTGCTAACAAATTTGCGTTCTGAAAACCATTCATCAAATTTTACGCCAAATTCCAGCAAGTCTTCGCGAATGTCTTTTAAAATACGCTCGAGTGACAACTGAAAAAGAAGATGATAATTTTGCTCGCCCAATAATTTTTTCGCGCGATCAATGACCGCATCAATATAAATTTCTTTGTCACCGCCTGCGGGTTCATCTTTTGGCAAATCGGAAAAAACTTTTTCCGCGGAATGGAAAAATTTTTTTTGATATTTATTTTCAAGTTCTTTTGCAATATCGATAACGTATTCACCTTGATAACCATTTGCAGGAAAAACCACTTTTTCGCCGCATAAAGCTAAATATCTTAAAAATACACTCGCCGCCAGAATATCCATCTGTCGGCCTGCATCGTTAATATAATATTCGCGATGCGCTTTATAGCCGACCATATCTAATAAATCCGCAATGACAGCACCAAAGGCAGCGTGACGACCGTGTCCCACATGCAAGGGGCCAGTTGGATTCGATGAGACAAATTCAACGAGTACGCGTTGATTGTTGCCTTTTTGGCTTTGGCCGTATTTTTCTTTTGCGTTTAAAATTTCATGGATCGTGTGATGCAACGCATTTTTAGTCAGAAAAAAATTAATAAATCCAGGGCCTGCGATTTCGGTTTTTGCAACGCTTTGCGAAGCGGGTAATGCTTTCACGATGTCTTCTGCGAGTTCGCGGGGTTTTCGTCCGGCTTTTTTGGAAAGCATTAAGGCGATATTGCAGGCAAAATCGCCGTGTTGTTTATCACGCGTCGCTTCAATTTGGATGGAAGGCGTCTCGACGGTCAATTTTCCCGTTTGACGAAGCGTCGCCAAGGCATCGCCTATGAGTTTCTCTAGGTGTTCTTTCATATGTATTATTTTTTAAAAATGGGGAAAAAGCAGTATACCTTGATCCACATAAAAAAAAAGGACGATATTTTCATATCGTCCAAAATTCAGCTCATGGCAATCCGTGCCAAAAATTCCATCCCTGAACACACAAAACGAGGAGTGGTTGCACAAATCCATTTTTGCGAGGAGTAGTCAATCCGTGACTACAGGATTAGTATAAACAGCTATTCAGCTAAAACACGTATTCTCACGAGGGTTTTCCATCAGAAATATTGGTATTCCTGTCGTTTCAAATATGATATTTTTATTATTAATCATTATGTTATAAAAAAAAGACGCAGCTGGAATTTTTTTGATCTCACTCATTTGACTGAGTTTTTCCGTTCGTATCTATGGAAAAAAACTTACAGATGCGATGGAATGGTACTGTATGATGTGAAAGAAGTGACAGGGAGGTAATATGTTCAGAGGGTTAATTTTAGCGATTTTGGTCATTTCATTATGTGCCTGCGAGCGCATCGCCGTTTTAGCCACCCCCAAAAAAGAACCTATCCCCTCTTGCACTGCACTGGCCGCGACCGCTGAGAATCAATTCTGGTCGACGCTACACAGCGGCAACTATCAAACTATTTCAGAAGCGGACCGCTTATTGACGGCGGCTTATCTTGAAAATCCGAATGATCCTAAGATCGCGGCACATCTTGGATTTTTACACATCTGGAAAATCACCGAGCGGGCGCGCGAAAAACCTATTCCGCCAACCATTGTAAATGAAATTATTTTATCGAAAAAATATTTTAAAGATGCCGTGCTGCTCGATCCAAGCGATCCGCGATTCTTAGGGTTTTTGGGCGACAGTCAATTAGCGGAAGGAAAAATCTTTCACGATGAAAGACAGGAAGTGCATGGTTACTTTACGGTAAAAAGAGCGATACGTAGCTGGCCACAATTTAATTATTTTACGGGGGGTTATGCGATGAGCGTACTGCCTGCCAATTCCAAACATTTTCAAGAAGGATTGAAATGGCAATGGAAAACCATGGATTTATGTGCGCATGACGAAGTCGATCGCGCACATCCTAGCTTTAAGCCTTATATGAAATTAGAAACTCGACAAGGGTGGGATCGAGCGTGCTGGAATTCTTGGATTGCGCCCTATAATTTTGAAGGGTTTTTCTTAAATATGGGTGATATGTTGGTGAAAAATGGAGATTGGAAAACAGGCATAAAAATTTATCGAAATGCGAAGCTTGCGAAAAATTATTCGGCTTGGCCTTATCGAGAACTGTTAGAAAAGCGGATTCAAGATGCAAGACAGAATGTTTCTGAATTTCGTAAAGAAACCATTTCGACGCCAGAGCATACGATTTTGTTTAATTCGGGATATGGATGTGTTGCGTGTCATCAGGCGGGATGAATTTCCTCGTCATTGCGAGGAGCGTTTTTTGCGACGAAGCAATCTTTTGAAAGATTGCTTCGTCCGTAAAAAGCACGGTCTCGCAATGACGAACGAAGCTTACTTTTCACTCGTCATTAATCATCGGCTTACTAAAACCACAACCTTGCTTAGGACAAACTAATTCGGTCCCACGTTTTTTAGTGGTTTTAATCGTCATCATCGGAAACGCACACGTTGGGCATGCTTGATTAACCGGTTCATTCCAAACCGCATATTTGCAATCGGGATAGCGCGCGCAGGAATAGAAAATTTTACCCATGCGCGATTTACGCTTCAGCATATTGCCTTGATGACAATCGGGACATTCCACACCCATGTCTTGCGGTTTTTGCAGGGATTCAATGAATTTACAATTCGGATAATTGCCGCAACCAATAAATTTGCCATAACGTCCCACTTTCAAATGCAATGAACCACCGCATTGTGGGCAAGTACGGCCTTCAACGACTTCAGGACCGACCGCAGAATCTTTATCTTCATCTAAACTGCGCGTGTAAGAACATTCCGGATAACCCGTGCAGCCAATAAAACGACTGTGTCGTCCCAATCGAATCGAAAGCGGTTTTTCGCATTGCGGGCATTTTTCGTCGAGGGCTTCTTGTGTTACATCTTTGCGTTGTACAGTTTCCAAAATATCATCCACCTGATGTTTAAACGGTTTCCAAAAATCGCCGAGCAACGGCACCCATTCTTTTTCACCGCGGGAAATTTCATCCAATTCATCTTCTAATTTCGCAGTGAAATCGTAATCGACATATTTCGTAAAATATTGTGTTAAAAATTTATTAACAATGCGGCCCACATCGGTTGGCTTAAAACGCTTGTTATCTAAAATCACGTATTCTCGATATTGCAAAGTATAAATAATTGCAGCATATGTGGAAGGACGTCCAATACCGTGTTCTTCAAGGGATTTAATCAACGTCGCTTCAGAATAGCGCGGAGGGGGTTCGGTAAAATGTTGATTACAAAGAATGTCGTTAAGTGTGACTTCTTCGCCTTCTGCTAGAGGTGGCAAAATACGTTCTTCATCAGATTCTGGTTTTTTATCATCAAAATCTTCTTGATAAACCAACATAAATCCAGGATCCGTCACAACCGAACCATTGGCACGAAAATAATTATCTTTGCCGCATTGCAAATCGACAGCAACCGTATCATAAGTCGCTTGAATCATTTGCGAGGCAACCGTACGCTTCCAAATTAAGTCATATAAACGATATTGTTCTGGCAAAAGATAATCTTTAACCGTGTCCGGTGAGCGCAAAACGGAAGTCGGACGAATGGCTTCGTGGGCTTCTTGAGCATTTTTTGCTTTGGTTTTATAAACACGCGGTTCATCGGGTAAATTTTTCTTGCCATAGCGATCCGTAATAAATTGTCGTATTTCAGTGATCGCCTCTTGCGCCAAATTCACAGAGTCCGTACGCATATAAGAAATCAAACCGACGGCGCCATTGCCGATATCAATCCCTTCATATAATTGCTGTGCGATGCGCATGGTGCGTTGTGCGGTAAAACCTAATTTGCGCGCGGCTTCCTGTTGCAATGTCGAGGTGATAAAAGGTGCGGCCGGATTTCTTTTTCGTTGTTTTTTTTCAACTTTGGTGACAATTAATTTGCCGTTGGCCGCTTTTAATAATTTTTGTTTGGCATTTTCAGCTTGTTCCGCATTGGTGATAGTAAATTGTTCGACTTTATTATTATCAAGAATCGTGAGACGAGCAGAAAAATTCTGATTTTGCGCAGCGGCTGCGGCTTCGATGTCCCAATATTCTTGTGAAACAAATTTTTCGATTTCTTCTTCGCGTTCTACAATCATGCGCAAAGCAGGACTTTGTACTCGGCCCGCTGATAAACCTCGACGGATTTTACGCCATAATAACGGGGACAAATTAAATCCGACCAAAAAATCAAGCGCACGACGGGCTTGTTGGGCATTCACTAAATCCATCGAAATTTCACGGGGATGATCTACCGCCGCTTTCACAGCCGTTTTAGTAATTTCATGGAATACCACTCGATGCACCGGTTTATCTTTGACGGCTTTTTTCTGTTTTAAAATTTCATAAATATGCCAGGAAATGGCTTCGCCTTCGCGATCTGGATCGGTTGCAAGATAAAGCGCATCCGCTTTTTTCATGGCTGAGACAATCGCCGTGACATGTTTTTGATTTTTTTCGATGAGTTCATATTTCATCGCAAAATCGTGAGCAGGATCCACCGCGCCTTCTTTCGGCAATAAATCGCGGACGTGACCGTATGAAGCCATCACTTCAAATTCAGGCCCTAAATATTTTTTTATTGTTTTGGCTTTTGCGGGTGATTCTACAATCACTAAATGTTTCGACATAGTTTTCTCACGTTAATGCAGAACATCGAAGGCATCGGCTAAAATCATATCTTGTAACAATGACAAGGCGGATTTTTTATCCGGCTGATTGAACAAGGCCATTAACACGACCCAGCGAATACGACCTAAATCGACTTCGCGCGGATCCAGCGCCATCAACCGATCAATTACAATTTCACGCGTGACCGGATCCAGAATTTTTATTTGTTCGAGATGAAGCAACAAACCCTGCCCCTCAATACCTAAGCGTTCTGTTTCTTCCGGTAAAAAATGTCGGATAGAAAGCATGTTGGGCTGACCTGACTGGACCGACAATTGAACCTGGTTTAATCCATCCAACCAATCCAGCGCCCGGTCTATTTCAAATCGGTCAAAACCAATTTTTTCGAGTTCCAGGACGACCGTTTCATTATCGCTTCGGAGTTTTACGCCGCCATCCATGTAGTTTTCAAAGAGGAACATTAATATCTCAAACATCATCTACCTTTAAGTTTAGTCTGGATTGCGAAGATAGCCACCCGGTACCACTTTCACGTAACCCCTTAATTCTAATGATAATAGCATGGAGGAAAGTTCTGTTGCCGTCAACCCGCACCGCATGATAATAGCATCTAACGAGGTGATTTCATAACCAATTTTCTCGAGAAGAGCCTGATCTGACTGCTCTAACGGTTTAGAAAAACGGGGGCTTCTGGGCCTGATGACCTCTTTTAATGTGCCTAATTCTTCCACAATATCGCCTGCGGTTTCAACTAATTTCGCACCTTGGCGGATTAATTGATGACAGCCGCGGGCCAATGGATTGTGAATGGAACCGGGTACCGCGAAGACTTCGCGGTTTTGTTCTGCGGCAAAACGGGCGGTAATGAGGGAGCCGCTTTTTAACGCGGCTTCGATGACTAGGACGCCCAGGCTCAATCCACTGATGACCCGATTGCGCATAGGAAAATAGTGGGATTTGGCACTTGCATTCGGCGGGAATTCAGAAACAAGAGCACCATTATGGATAATTTCTTCAGACAGTTTTTTGTGTGAGCGAGGATAAATGTGTTGCAGGCCTGAGCCGCAGACTGCGATGGTTTTACCTTTTGCGTTTAATGCGCCGCGATGACTTGCGGCATCGATGCCACTTGCGAGTCCACTTGTGATAATTAATCCGGCTTCGGCGAGGTAGTAAGCAAATTGTTCGGCGGTTTCAGCGCCTGTTGCGGTTGGATTTCGAGAACCAACGATTGCTAATTGCGCTTGAGAGATTAATGCAGTGTCGCCTTGAACAAATAAAACTAAGGGTGCGCCAGTGGTTTCTTTTAATAATCGCGGGTAACTTTCATCTTGATAGGTCATTAGCTTGCAATTATTTTTTTTTGTCCAGTTAAAATCTTTTTCAGCTTGTTGCCAATCGGGATTTTTAATTGAAAAAATTTCGGCGGCTGTTAAACCGATGCACTGCAATTCATGTTCAGTCGCAGAGAATAAATTTTTAAGTGTGTGAAAATGTTCGAGCCAGCGGCGAATGCGCTGCGGGCCGATGTTTTCTAAACGAATGGCGGCGAGCCAGTCAAGCAGGTTGTTTGTCATATAAATTCCGAATGTTAACAATGGTTGATGAATGTACTCAATGTCGTCTTGAGCGAAGGCTCTTCTCTTTGCTCCTGCCCGTCATTGCGAGGAGCGCTTTTGGCGACGAAGCAATCTTTGAAAGATTGCTTCGGCCTAAAAAACAGGCCTCGCAATGACGGGCAGCAGCGATGAGAGATCCTTCGCTCAGGATGACACTGGGGGGGATAAGGGTGATACTAGGAGCGAAAGATAATTCTAGCGTAAGAAAACTCTATAGACACTTTACGCACGAAAAATTCGTGCGTAAATCTAGAAAATTAATTTCAAGGAGCCATCGGAGCCTGCGTTGGATTTTGTTCATCTTTGAGCAACTGAAAGGGTTTTCCGTCACGACCGCTTAATGATCGCACTTTTCCTTGGAAAGTTTCAAGGGCTTCGTCTGTTAAATCATCGCCAACAAGTGGGCCACAAGCTCCATAAACCGTTTTGGCTGATTCTTGTCGTCTGTCATTCTTTGTTAAAGAATGAGCATACAGATGAGTCACAATTTTATCAAATAATTGTTGCGCTATTTGCAATTCTAATTCATCCACTTTGACATCTTTCACTTCGTTATAAAGCCAGGACATTCCTTTTTGAACGCGAATGGTTTCTGTTTTCGGTTTTTTGCCAATCTCAATAGGTTCACCCCCTCGCGTACCAAAAAACCAACCCGTAATGGTTTCACTTCTCCAGAAATTTTTTAAATTCTCTTCGCTCACTAATTCTTTAAAAACTTTGAGCGCTAATTTGGTACGCTCTTCCAAATCTTTGACATCCTGCTTCGCGCTCTCTAGCTTTTGTTTTAAATCTCTTTTATATGACTCATATCTTTGCACTGCGGGTTGATGTACCTTATCTGCTTCACGATAAGCGTCTTGAAATTGCTCTTTCTGAGTGCTTTCTAACTCTTTTTCGAATTGCTCTTTAATAGCATTAAATTTATCTGGCATAGGATCATACTGGGCATTATTCGTTGGTGCACGATGATCAGCAATATTTTCCCAGCTAGTTAATGCATCATAACGTGCTTGTAATTCATCGCGTTTTTCTACTAGAAGTAACGGTTTTTTTTGTTGAGCTTTCGTGGCTTCCTCATCTTTTTGTTTTTCTTCCTGGATCTTAGCATCAAGTAATTCTGCGCGATCTTTGGTTTTCTGGATAAAATCCTCAACATTTTTCAATGCTGCTTTATATTCTTTTTCTAATAATTCTTCTGCATCCTGGAATATTTGCTCAAATTCCTTGGCACGTTCATCCAAAACATCACAGCTTAAATCTTCCTCTTGCTCTTCGGGTGACTTTGAAAGGGTTTTTGTTTTTTGTTTTGGACTTTCTTGGGGCTCTGGAAGTGCAGCAACTTCCGCTGCTAATTTAACCATATCAGAGTCAAGCTTGAAATGAGTAAAGGTTGGATTTAAAACCAAGCCAGGAACATGCATCAATAAATTTTCTATTTTTTTGGCTTTTGGTTTATAAAATGGATTTGAAACAACTTTATTGTCCTTGACTGCAATATATACTTTATTTAATGCATTCAATAATTCATCTAAATTGGGATTTTTTAATGATCCACTAGACAACTTAAATTCGTGATTGACATTGTCATAAGCAATTTCCACAAACGGTTTAAAAGAATTCCCTATTGTTTGCCATGCATTATCTTGAAAAATACCTGCCAAAATACTATTAACTGTCTTAGCATCATTGCCGACTGCTGACATGGTTTGTTGTTTAGTATTATTTAATAATAAAACATAGGTTTCCGCTGCGTTAAAGATAGCTTGAAAAATATCACTTTTTAATCTTTTAATTTTTTGAATTTTGTCTTGTTCTTCGACATATTTAGCTTCTATTTCCATTCTTCTTGCGCCAAGATCTCCTAACCCTTTTGCCAGTAAAAAACTAAAGCTTTCCCAAAAATTTGGGTCCGCTTTTTCATCCTGTTCAAGGTGACCTTTTTCATAAGCCAATTGTTTGGCACGCTTTTTTAATAGAGCATTGGAAAAATGGTCGGGCTTTTTATCTATTGTCGCAGCAAACCTGGCGAGTGCCTCATCCAAACGAGTTTGTTTTTTCTTTAAATCGGCTACCGGTCTTTCAATCGCTTTAGGAATTGCAATAGGCGCTGAGCGTGCATGTGAAATGGTACGTGTAGAGATTGTGCGTGCAGGCAAGGATTGTGGTTCTTGTTGTTTTTGTTCTTGTTTAGGAGCAACAGACTGCTCTAGGTTTTTACCCTGTTTATGTTTAGCACTTGCATTTGCTAAATGGGCCCCGCTCGTCGTACTCCACATATCGGCACTCCTTACACGTTATATGCTTTTATTCAGTGTAAAGAACAAAGATTAAGGAAAACTTAAGACAATTGTTTTTCTAAACAATCAAAGAGTTGTGCTGAGATATTCAATTTGCATTGCTCATCCAATTCTCGTATACAAGTTGGACTTGTTACATTGATTTCCGTCAAAAAATCACCAATTACATCGAGGCCTGCGAAGAAAATGCCTTTGGCACGCAAAACAGGCCCGACTGTTTCTGCAATAAAGCGATCTCGATCTGATAGTGGTTGTGCGACACCTTTGGCACCCGCAGCAAGATTGCCGCGCCAATCATTTTCAGCAGGTATGCGAGCAAGTGCGAATGGTACCGGCTCACCATTAATCATGAGAATGCGTTTATCCCCTTTTGTGATCTCTGGAATAAAACGCTGGACCATGGTTAGTTTTTTTTGACTTTCGGTGAGTGTTTCAAAAATCACAGCAGCATTTTTATCGGGATATTGCAGATGAAAAATTGAAAAACCACCCATTGCATCGAGCGGCTTGCAAACTATATTTTTATGTTCCTGAAAAAAATCCTGTAACAAATCGATGGAACGCGAAATTAAAGTGGGCGGCGTGCATTCTGGAAACCAACTTGTAAATAATTTTTCATTGGCATCGCGTAAACTTTGCGGTTTATTCACAACTAAGACACCCGCTTTTTCAACATGATCTAAAAGATGCGTAGTAAAAACATATTGAATATTAAATGGCGGGTCTTTGCGCATGAGTAAAATATCCAGCTCAGCCAAATCAAGCGTTTTTTCAGGACCGAACTCGAACCATTTTTTGGGATCGTGGAATACTTTTAAAGAATGACCTTTCGCGTAGACTTTCGCATCCCGCATGAAAATATCTTTTTGCCCGAAATAGAAAATCGCAAAGCCGCGTTTTTCTGCTTCCCACAACATGGCGAGGGTACTGTCCTTTTTGTAATGGATATTTTCGATGGGATCCATTAACACGCCGAGTTGAATTTTCATAAAACTCCATCTATTTAATGTTGCGCCATTTCCTTTGCTGCAGCCAACATACTTAATCGCGCAACAACACCATACGCATAGAAACGATTCTGGCATTCTTCGGGCGAAAAATCTTCGGCCGGTTTGTGGCAAGTTTTCGCAAACGCGAGCGGTTCAAAATGCATGCCGGGGGAATTTAAATTTTCATCGACACCGCGTTCTTTATGTACGCGATAAAAACCACCGACTACACGCTGCCCCCACAAATAAACTACAGGTTCAGCAACCGCATTATCTTCGCCAAGGGTTTCAAACGTATAAACCCCTTCTTGAATAATAACTTGTTGCACAGGACGTCCGCCCTTCAAGGTTGACATCGCGGTGCGCTGTTTGCGATTCAAGGATTGCAATTCATCTACATTCCTAACCGTCATCACAGCCATGCCATAAGTACCAGCATCCGCCTTGATCACGACGAAAGGATTGCAAGTAATATTATATTCAGTATATTTTCGCTGAATTTCATTCAGCAATTGCTCAACCTGAAACTTCAAACAATCTTCACCTTCGCGTTTCATAAAATCAATTTCGCCGCAATGGCGAAACATCGGCGCAATCACCCACGGATCAATATCAATGAGTTTGGCAAATTGTGCGGTCACATCCGCATAATATTTAAAATGTCCCGACTTTAATCGCTGGCTCCAACCTAATTCAGCAGGTGGAATAATTTTTTGTTGGACGTTTTGCAAAATTTCAGGAATCCCGTCAGATAAATCATTATTTAACAAGATCACATCCGGCATAAAATGATCGAGTTGAATCACATTGCCGTTACGTTTCAACGTTTCGATCTGAATTTTTTCGCCGTTTTTTAAGGTAATGTCACCTGGTTTTTCATAATCAGGTAATAAAGTACCAACGCGGACTTCAAATCCTGCACCTTCTAAAATTTTCAGCAAGGCACGAATATTTTCCCAATAAAAAATATTTCGCGTATGGCTTTCAGGTAATAACAGAATTTTTTTTGCTGTTGGAACCGATTGCAAAATCGAAACTTGCGCCGCATCCGTTGCCAATGAAAAAAATTCTGAATTCAGGTTATTAAATCCGGCTGGAAATAAATTCATATCAACTGGCGCTAATTTAAAACCGGAATTACGCAAATCCACCGAACCATAAACGGGTGCGGGATTTTTTTTCCATTCCTCATGAAACCAATTTTCAATTTCATTTTGCCGACTTAACAATTGCCGTTCCAATAACTGCATGGGCCCAACTAATGCGGTCGTTAAGTGCGGCGTATGATGTTTTGTATGCACGAGAGTTTTTATCCTTTTAATAAATTGATTTGTTGCAGGTGATCAAGAAATTCTTGCTCATTCACCTCACCCACTAAACGCGCGGAATTGATTTCATCCCCATCCGCCGTAAAAAATAACATCGTGGGCGGTGCAACCACATTAAAGCGTTTTAAAAGAGCTTGATCAAACTCATCATTTGATGTGACGTTCGCGCGCAACAATTTAAAACCCGCCAATTTATCCTGCACATCCGAGCGTGCAAACACCGTGCGATCGATCTCCACACAAGACACACACCAATCGGCATAAAAATCCACCATGACCGGCATTTTAGCGCGTTTGGCTTCGGCCAGTTCGGATTCCAGTTGAGTCATATCTTTTATTTCAACAAAACCCCCTTTTTTGTTGGCGGCCATCATCGATGATCCTTGCAACGGATGTAAGGGATCACCGTTTCCAAGCACCGCACCCACCACTAAAACCACCCCATAAATCATCGCGACAAAACCGAGTGCGCGAGAAGCTTTGTTTATGTGAGTTTTTGCAGGCGAAAATAATCCTAATAATTTTGCGACGAAAGCAAATAAGAGCGCCCACAAAAATAAAGCTAAAGGTCCTGCAATGACACGCGATACCATGGAAATCGCAACGGCAACCAGCAAAATGCCAAAGAATTTTTTAACGCCTTCCATCCAAGCGCCGGATTTCGGCACGAGTTTTTTCGCAGAGACACCAATTAAAAGCAGCGGAATCCCCATTCCAAACCCGAGTGCAAGTAATGCTGATCCCCCTAACACGACATCACCCGTTTTTGCAATGTAGGCCAACACCCCGACCAACGGCGCACTCACACAAGGCGAGACAATCAGTGAAGACAACACCCCCATTAAAAAAACACCGATATACGTACCACTTTTTTGTTTATTGCTGACATTGGTTAACCGTCGCTGCCATTTTGAAGGCAATTCCAATTCATACAATCCAAAAAGCGATAACGAAAGCAGAAAAAATAAAACGCTGATAAATACAATCATCCAAGTCGATTGAAAAAATGTCTGAATATGACTACCCAACATCGCGACAATCATTCCCGCAATAGCATAAGTGATCGCCATCCCCATCACATAGGCAAGCGACAGGAAAAAGGCTTTTGCGGTCGTTATATGTTTATGCCCCAAAATAATGCCCGACAAAATCGGCACCATCGGCAATACGCAAGGCGTGAAAGCAAGCAGTAATCCCAACCCCAAAAATGTCAGAATAATTACAAAATCACTGCTGTTTGCAAAAACGCGTTCGGCATAATCTTGTTTGGAAACGGGGGGAGCTTCTTGCATTTCGCCAGTAATAACTACATTTTTCATATTGCTATTTGGCGTCATATCCATGCGAACTGTTTTTTCCTGTGGGGCATAACAAAAACCCTGCGACGAACAACCTTGATAACTAATATTGACAGTGACAACACCTTGTACCGGCTGCACAAAGGTCACTGGAATTTTCAGATTGTCATAATAAACTTGATAGGTCGTTCCGGTTTCTTTGTCCACTTTTGCTTTTGTGGCGGGATACTGAATTTTATCAATTTTAGCATTGCTGCCCGGCACTAAATTAATATTTATTTTGTTACGATAAAGATAATAACTAGGCGCCAATTTCCATTCTAATATCAATTGATTTTGCTTATTCAAAGACGTGGACAACTGGAAAGCTTGGTTTGGAGGCAAAGGGTGACCTGCACCCGCTGCCGCAAAAACAGGGGCAACAATAAAATAAATCAGAGCAAGAAAAATTCTAAGCATGATAAAGTTCCATTCCTAATTTCTTAAGGTATTCATAATACAACATTCTGACTGAAGATGAAAAAGCGTTGACTACCTATTTTTTCAGGCTATCATTGGCACTCGAAACTTGAGAGTGCTAAATTCGTCCCCATATTAGAATGAGGCCTTAAAACGCCTTAAATTGTCAATTTTATGTACACATTGGAGGAAAAACATGGCTAAACAGAAAATCCGTCCGTTATCGGACCGCGTTGTTGTAGAACCCCGCGAATTAGAAACCAAAACCGCAGGCGGCATCGTGATCCCAGATACGGCTGACAAAGATAAGCCAATTCAAGGCACCATTATTGCAGTCGGCGTGGGTCGTTATGTAGATGGCAAAATGCAACCCTTACAAGTCAAGATCGGCGACAAAGTATTATTTGGCAAATACGCTGGTACCAATGTCAAACTCGACAACAGCGAATATTTGGTCATGCGTGAAGAAGACATCATGGGTGTGGTTGAAGAATAACTTTTTTAAGAGGAAAAAATTATGGCAGCTAAAGATTTACGATTTGCTGAAGAAGCACGTCAATTAATGCTTGCGGGCGTTAATGAGTTAGCAAACGCAGTACAAATTACCATGGGCCCACGCGGTCGTAACGTAGTCATCGACAAATCTTTCGGTGCACCTACCGTTACTAAAGACGGTGTGTCTGTTGCGAAAGAAATCGAATTTTCAGACAAGTTCAAAAACATGGGCGCGCAGATGGTCAAAGAAGTTGCCTCGCAAACTTCAGACGAAGCGGGCGATGGTACAACGACTGCTACCGTTCTTGCTCGTCAATTACTGGTCGAAGGTCTCAAAGCGGTTGTTGCTGGATTCAACCCAATGGATCTGAAACGTGGTATTGATAAAGCAGTAGCATCCGCTGTTGAACAATTGAAAAAATTGTCTGTTCCATGCAAAGACGACAAAGCCATTGCGCAAGTCGGCACAATTTCTGCGAACTCTGATGAATCCATTGGCCGCATTATTGCTGATGCGATGGCAAAAGTGGGTAAAGAAGGCGTGATCACCGTTGAAGAAGGGTCTGGTTTGGAAAATGAATTAGATGTGGTTGAAGGGATGCAGTTTGATCGCGGTTACCTTTCACCTTACTTCATCACCAATCAACAGAACATGTCTGCTGATCTGGATAATCCTTTTATTCTGATCGTTGATAAGAAAATTTCTTCGATTCGTGATTTATTGCCAGCATTAGAAGCCGTTGCAAAATCCGGCCGTGCATTATTAATCATTGCTGAAGATGTCGAAGGCGAAGCGTTAGCAACCTTAGTTGTGAACCACATGCGCGGCATCGTAAAAGTATGCGCAGTGAAAGCACCGGGTTTCGGCGATCGTCGCAAAGAAATGCTGCAAGACATCGCAACATTAACCAAAGCACAAGTTATTTCAGAAGAAGTGGGCCGTACATTAGAATCCACCACCCTGAAAGATTTGGGTTCGGCAAAACGCGTTCACGTCACCAAAGACAACACCACGATTATTGATGGTGCGGGTGACAAAAAAGAAATTGAAGAACGCATCAAACAACTCCGCGCTCGTATTGAAGATACGACATCGGATTACGATCGTGAAAAATTGCAAGAACGCGTAGCGAAATTAGCTGGCGGCGTTGCAGTGATCAAAGTCGGTGCCGGTTCCGAAATCGAAATGAAAGAAAAGAAAGCGCGCGTCGAAGACGCTCTGCATGCAACCCGTGCAGCGGTCGAAGAAGGCGTGGTCCCTGGCGGTGGCGTTGCATTGATTCGCGTATTGCAAGGCATGAAAGACCTGAAAGGTGCTAACGAAGGCCAAGACATGGGCATTCAATTGACCCGTAAAGCCCTCGAAGCTCCAATGCGTCAAATCGTTACCAACGCAGGCTACGAAGCGTCTGTTATTGTTGACAAGGTGATGCAAGGTAAAGCAAACCACGGCTTCAATGCAGCGACCGGTGAATACGGCGATATGCTAGACATGGGTATCCTGGATCCTACCAAAGTAACTCGTACCGCATTGCAACACGCAGCATCCGTTGCCGGTATGATGATCACCACCGAATGCATGATCACTGATCTGCCGAAGAAAGAATCGGATATGGGCGGTGCTGGTGGTATGGGCGGTATGGGTGGAATGGGAGGCATGGGCGGAATGATGTAACCCCCCCATTCCGTCATTGCGAGGAGCGCAAAGCGCTCCGAAGCAATCTCTTGAAGATTGCTTCGACCTAAAAACAGATCTCGCAATGACGAAACTCACTGCAAATCACTTAATAAAACCCCGCACCAAGCGGGGTTTTCATTTCAGCTAATCTCGTAAAATTCTATAAAAATTATTTTCTAGTATCTTTCAGTCCGGCTTTTGCGACCATTTTTAGTTGCAATTTTTTTATTTAGTCTTACTATAGCCGCATCCAAGCCCTATTTTAAAAAGATATCAACTTGATTTTATTCAGAATGTGCTCGAACAAGAGGATTTACTATGAAAGATTTCATGCATTACAAAAATTACTACGGCTCAGTCCACTTCGACGATGAAGACTTAATTTTCTACGGGAAAATTGAATTTATTCGCGCTTCCGTAAGTTACGAAGCAACAAACGCAAAAGGTTTACGCAAAGCTTTTGAAAATGCTGTCGATGATTATCTGGATCTCTGTCAACAAGAAAATATTGAACCAGAAATCCCATTTAAAGGAAGTTTAAATGTTCGATTAGGTCCTGATTTACATCGGCGAGTTGCAATCGCGGCTGAACAACATCACATGAGCATCAATAAATTTATTATGGAAACGCTGAATGAGGCTGTTTAATTGGCTCTCATAGATCATCATATGCTTCATCCTCTTTAGAGTCACAGTCAACAAGTTGCGCAAGATATTTTTTATAATCAGCTTCATTCATTTTTTTGTGACGAAGAATGCCTTTTAATGATTTTGTCAACGGAGGAATATGCTCATTTAATTTGGCTGAAAAAGGCTTCTCGGGTTCTTCATTGCGCTCTTTACAGAAAGCCAGATAATCATCAATAGATGCACAAAAAGCTTTCTTGATTTCAGCAACCGTGTTTCCTTGGAACGTGATCACATCTCGCGTATTAATCACTTCGCCATGAAAAATTTCGGCTTCATCATCAAATTCAACATGCCCTAAATAACCTTTATATGCTAACATTTGATTCCTTATCGGCACCCATTTATAGCACCCTTGGCAGTACGTATTCCCATACCAACATAGCGGGAGTACCGATCCTAAGGGTTTTTTTTACTGCAATAGACCCTCATTCAACAATTTTATAACCGTTCCAACAATCGATATAACTGCCCCAGTAAATAAAATGGCAGCGAAATGAGCTCGTAATCATTCGAATGGCCCGTTGTTGTTTTTGATACAATACGATCACGTTGAATAGGTCCCGCATAAAAACGAATCGCAAGCTTCCAGGGTTTTTCACTCATAAATTGATGCAACGATCTTAATTTACCCTGAACACCCGCTTTGACTTCAATTGGAATTAATCGTTGATTGTCCTGGATTAAATAATCAATTTCAGCATTTGAGCTTGCCGATTCACGACTCCAATAATATGAGGTTGGTTCAACATAAAAGGGAGATAACAAGCGTAATAGTTGTCCCACAACTTGTTCTGCTAATGCGCCTTTATTTACGACCAGGATATCTTCTATATTACTAAATTGATGCAACCTTAAGCCCAACATGGTTGATACCAAGCCGACATCGATCAAAATAATTTTGAATATTTTTGAATTAATTTCCGCACCAAGAGGAATGCCATTTGCACTGGTACTTTGCACTTTATGGCATAAGCGAGCTTTTAATAATAAATTCAGCGCTTGCTTAATACTCTCATGTCGCGCCGCAGGATCCACGTGACTATAAACAAATTTTTGAGTTAACAATTTCGGTACTGCTGACAGCACGTCTTCCAAATAATTAATCGATAATTTTCCCGCATATTTCGTAAAATCATCTTGATAAGTATTAATTAAATTATTATGCACTTCAGAAAGCGCTTCTAATGATGAGGTTCTAATCCAGGTAGAAACCGCCTCAGGCATGCCACCGACAGTCACAAATTCTTTAAATAATTGGTTTGCTTTATCATGGATTGCTGTATTGAGTGGTTTTTCAATTGAAACATTTTCGATGGCTGACAATAAATGCGCTTCATTTTTTGCTAATAAAAATTCTTCAAATCCTAATGGTTCAATAAAAAAATATTGAATACGTCCAACAGGCATACTAAACGTATGATTTTCTAATACAAACTCCAACAATGATCCTGCTGTAATCACAGGAAGCATTGGCATGTCTTCATAAAACCAACGCAATTTCGCAAGTAACTCAGGTACTGCCTGAATTTCATCTAAAAATAAAATAGCGTTTTTTGGATCAATAGATTGATTCAGCACGCTTTCTAAATTTAATAAAATCGTCGAGGGGTTGTTGCTTTCAAAATGAATGGCAAGAGAACGTTTCTTTTCGAAATTAAGCTCGATCAACTGCTTGCCTGTTTGCCTGGCAAGCTCTCTCACAATCCATGTTTTACCTACCTGTCTCGCGCCACGCAGCACCGCGGGTTTACGAGAAGGGGATATTAACCAATCTTTCAATTTATCAATAAGATAGCGTTGCACTATTTATTTCCTGTTAAAATATACAGGTATATTATAACAGTTCATGTAGAAATATAAAGGTATATTTTCTTCCTATGAAACTATTTATCATGAATGAAATTTATAGAAAAAATAAATGAAAACACCAATAAAGATGACAATCCAGGAGAGAATGGTTCCCAGGAATGAAGTTTGTGTGCCTTTATTTAAATTAATCTGAATGCCACCTTGAGTTGAGTCATAAAAAGTATCTTGATCCACAATAATTGCTTGGGGTGGTAATTGATTGGATTTGGTTTTTGCCGCATCGGATTTTTTCACAGCAGTCCCAATAGCTAAAAATTCGATTAAGCCATTTCCTAATTGATAAACATAAGTTTTGACACCAACCACATCGTCTGCGCCCATGGCGTCGGCTTCTTTTTTGATAATGCCGATGGCATTTTCGCGGGCTTCGTAAATGAGTTGTGTCAATTCACTAATTTCTCCGCGTACCAGACTTTTTAATTTGGAAGTCACACCACCGACAAATCCGAGTGAATAAACCGATGTGCCTAAAAGTAACTTCATGGGAACGTAACCCATGTTCGCTAAATTCCACATTTCCAAATTGGTTAAGTCACTGGTGACCACTTGTCCTGGAAAAGCTGAAGCAATCTCAGCATGAGTTGAAGCGGTACCCATCATTATCATTTCGCACATGGCAGTAAATGGCAAAATAGTGGTTTTGATACCAAGTACAGCGTTAGCATTGTTTTCTCTTGCATGCGCGATAATGCGTTCTAATGCCAGGTGACGTGTGTGATTGAACATATCAGAATATTCTTTGATTTCACCGCGTCTAAAAGTCTTTAATCCACCTATAATCCCACGAGTAACACCGACTGAATAAGCCACATTTCCAAAAGCAAAACAGACTGGATGATATCCTGCATCCATTTGCGCAAATAATTCTTGACCGTCTGCACTACTCGAAAATAATGGGTTCGATTGTTCAGCGTGAACAACTGAACCAATGGATAAAAATTCAAGATTTCCAGCATGAAAAATAATTTCGCTGGTGACACCGGTAATTCCACTTGCGCCATGTGCGGTGGCTTCGGCAACCATTTTTTTTAATGCAGTTTCTCTGCCTTCTTCGATTAATCTAGTAACCTGCTCGATTTCACCACCCAATACGGATTGAAAACTCGACCCAATGGTTCCAAATAGACCTAACGAATGGACACTGTTACCAACAACAATGTTACCGGGTTTGTAACCTTTTTGATTGAGACAAAAAATTTCGTTGCCTGAGAGGCCGGTGATGATGGACATACGTTTTAAACTCCTTTTTGTCGCATGATTAATAGGTACTGAATTCCGGTGATTCTAGTATAAGAATAGAAGCAAGTCACAACGCCATTTGACATATATCCATACTTACCTGGCGCAGGATCTGAAACAAAACGGAATTGGGCATCTTGGATTAAACCCGTTGAATCCATATTTTGTGGGTGACCTGCTGATTTAGGCGGATTGGTAAAACTTTCGAATGTGACGCGATTGTTTCCTGTGATAACACCAGCGCTATCCGGTGTGGGAATATTTGCAGTAAAGGTTAATCCATTGATAGGAGGACAATATTGTTTGGCCTGATCGATTGTTGTAAATGGAATGAAATCATTCGCTGCAAATGCAGTGCTTCCGCAAATGACACTTGCAAATAAAATTGAAATAATCTGTTTCATATATTCTCCTGAGTTTTTGGATGGGTGACTAATGTTTTTGAAAGCGCTTCGGCTTCTGCGATTTCTTCTTCTGTCATTATTTTTTTCATAGAAGCTTGCGCTTTAAGTGCTACTGAATACAATTTAGGAGTACTTTTTTTATTTAATAATTCCAAATTCAACCACGCATAAGCTTTTATTACATCGGGTTTGGTTCCCTTTCCTTCTAAATAGGCATAAGCAAGCTGTAATTCCGCATATTCATTTCCTTGCCGAGCCGCTTTCATTGACCATGCAAATGCTTTTTTATCGTCTTGCTCGACCCCTAATCCTTTATGATACAACCCAGCCAAATTCGATTGGGCATATGAGTAACCTAAGTCAGCCGCTTTACGATACCACGCAGCTGCTTTTGCATAATTTTGTGGAAGTATGGTGCCCGAATCATAATAATAACCAACATTACATTTATCCTGCGCAGAACCATACTTAGCATATGTTTCCATGATATAAATGGTAATAGTTTGCGTCCACGATGTTTTTCCATTTTTGGAATTAACGAGAGTTGTGGCAAAAAAAATAAAAACACAAACTGTCAAAAATGCAAATGCTAACGAGATTTTTTGAATTGATGAGAGTTTTTTCTTGATTTTGATTTCAACTTCCGGCGCCGTATCCATTTTTTGCTTCAAAATTTCTAAAAATGCTTCCCGAGAAACATTCCCCTCATCGTTTTTGGAAAAAAATAATGCTCGCGATGGCGCATTCTGAAAATCAAGTTGTATATAAGAGCTATTCACCTGAATTTTATTAATTTGACTATAAAAACATTTAGCAAGAATTTCGTTTTCAATTTGCAAAATAAAGCCATCATCATCCATATGAAAATGTGAAACGATTTTATCAGGCACTTTTTTTAAATAACTCGGTAAAAAATAATATTGTATTAATCGAATGATGCCCATTAAAAATAATATCGCTGCAACAATCAACCAGATAATATCCAAAAAACTTATCGTATCAGTGATTTTTCTTAATGGTTGAACACTATTCAAAATGCTAAAAGCAGTAAGGGCTGTTAAAATCCCAGCACAGATAAAAATTTTCAAAATTCGACGCAACGGATTAATCCGCGCCTTTTCATCATCTGTTAATACATGTTCCCATTGAATTTCATTGACCGTATTCATTTTCGTTTACCAAAGATTCTTAACAGACTGAGAAATAAATTGATGAAATCTAAATATAAAGTCAGCGCGCCTTTCAGCGATCTTGTTGAAGACTGAGGTTCTTGCGCCAAGTTTTTTTGGATTTTTTGAACATCAAATGCGGTTAATCCAGAAAAAATCAGCACGCCCAATACACCATAAGCCACACTCGCCATATCTGTTCTTAAATCAGGAATAAATAACGAAAGAATGAGCAAACCCACTAAACCGATTAATCCCGAAAAACAAAACGTGCCGATTGGACCTAAATCATATTTCGTTAAGAATCCAAAAATCGTCAATCCAAAAAAAGCAAACGCTGTGCTCATCAGAATTGTCACGATGCTCGGTAATTTAAAAACTAGAAATATCGTGCTTAAACTAATACCCGTTAATGCCGTAATAGTAATAAACATTAAAAAAGCGAGTGGAAAATTGCAATTGTTACAAGTGCGAGAGAAAATAAAAACCAGAGACAATTGCGCAATCAATAAACTGAAAAATACCACATTCGTCATAATCGTTTCTTGAAAATCCGGATGCGCGTTAACAAACCAGGCTGATAATCCCGTAACCACTAAGCCTAGTACCATCCAAAAATAAACGAAACTCATGTTTTGCAATAAATCGCGGGTGACAGGCATTTTTCTTTGGTAATAAACGTTAAAATCTTCTGGCATGTTTTGCATAGTTTTCTCTTGTTTTAAATAAACATATTACTCTATTTGGTAAATTATTTAGGCAGCATATTATCAAATTTTATACATAACCGTCTACTGAGTTTAATTGACAAAATGCAATTATGGTATATTGTAATTACATAATGTTGATAAAGTGTAATTATGATAGTATAATAATAACATGAAACAAATTAAATATTATTATGAATAAGTATAATTACATCCCATTTTAGGTGCCTCTTATGGATTTAAATCAATATAAATCAGGTAGTTATAAGCAACAATTTAAATATAAAAGCTTTATGCCCTCCATTATCAATCACGATTGGGAGATAAATGATGGCAATTTATCATTGCTGTTAAGTCAGGCTGACAATAAATTGGGTGAGCTGAATGCGTTCTCCCAATTAATTCCCGATGTTGATTTTTTTATTAAAATGCACGTAAACAAAGAAGCAACATCGAGTAGCCGCATTGAAGGTACACAAACCAACATTGAAGAAGCACTTCAGAAAATTGAATATATTGACCCCGAAAAAAAAGACGATTGGGAAGAGGTGCAGAATTATATTAAAGCTATGAATAGTGCTGTCGAAGCATTAAATAAATTACCCGTTTCCGGTCGATTGTTAAAGGATACACATAAAATTCTATTACAAGGTGTCCGCGGGAAGCATAAGCAACCCGGCGAATATAGAAAAAGCCAGAATTGGATTGGCGGCGCTTCAATTAGTGATGCAGTTTTTATACCTCCACCTTATGAAGTGGTGCCCGATTTAATGAGCGATCTAGAGTATTTTTTAAATGATGAAAATTTTCCTATCCCATTGTTAGTTAAAATTGCAATTGCACATTATCAATTTGAAACAATTCATCCTTTTCTGGATGGAAATGGTAGATTAGGGCGTCTTTTAATTACATTATATTTAGTGAGCCAACAGTTATTAGTAAAGCCAACTTTATATTTATCTGTTTTTTTTGAAAAGCATAAAACTTTGTATTACGACAATTTAACTCGTGTTCGCACTCATGATGACATAACACAATGGATTAAATTTTTTTTAGAAGGAGTTAGGCAAACTTCAGAAAATTCAATTCAAACCTTTAAATCGATTATTACCTTGAGAAGTCAATGTGAGAATAAAATTCTAACCTTAGGTAAAAAAACCAAATTAGCTCAAAACTTTCTTCATTATTTATATCGCCAACCAATAGTTGATAGTAAAGATGTTGGAGAAGCATTTTCGATTAGCTTGCCAGCCGTTTTGCGCTTAATTGATGATTTTATTCGTTTAGGAATCTTAGTAGAGATAACGGGTTATAAGCGCAATAGAGTTTTTTTATTTAGCGAATATGTTAAATTGTTTGAGTAATTACTAATGAATTTTTAGAGTCTGCGCAGCTTCCTAATAAAAACCAGCATTTTCAACAACAGACTGATTCAGAGACGCCAAAAGCAAATTTAATTGTTCGAAAAAATTTCACGCCGACGCCTGTCTTGTTACTAATTCAACTCCTGAAAGTTTTGGAGAATTCTCTTGATTAACAGCACCTGGATTCGCCGGGGGCGTAATTGAACCATCGAATAATTTAACTGGAGGGCGATTTAATGCGTTATATCCTCGGGCAGGACTACCCGGAGAACGAGGTGTCCCCGGTTTGTGAACTACGGACATTCGCGGCGGTCTTTTTTTATTATTATCTGCTGCAGGGCCACTGTCTGAAGGCGGTTTGGGTTTCCCACTGTGTGGAGTGCCGCTGTTTGATAGTCGGGATGCGATGCCACCACTGTGTGAACCCTGTTTTACCTTGGTTAAATCAATTCGATGGACGACATTCGCTCCGCTGCTGGATCCTGCTTTCATTTCTCCGGAATTAGAACCCATTTTGTTGCCGCTGCTGGATTGGCTCTTTGAATCAATGTGGGAATCTTTTTTTCCCACTGTTCGTGTTCTTTTGTGTCTTGTTGTTGCTTGTACAGTAATCGCTGGACGCGGTGATTTTATAAATGCAGTTTGTGCTCTTTTAAGTTTTGGAGCGCTTGGTTCAGGATTTTTGATTTCTACCGCAACGACTTGATCTTTTTCATCGGGTTGCAGAGGTCTTGGGCTAAGGGGAACCATTTCCATTTGAGCGTTGGATTTTGATTTCAGTATCGCATCGATATCACATCGTGATTGTTGTTTTTTATGCCCATTTTTTGTTTTGCGTTTCAATAACGTTTCAGCTAAAAAATCCGTTCCTGCTAATTCAACGATTTCAACTTTTGTTCCAGAACAACAATCGATTGCTTTATCTATCGTTTGGTCACCAAGAGCTTTTGAACAAATGAGATAAAGGGGAAATTGAACAAATACACCAAAAAGAAAATTAACTGCACCTTTAACAAAAGTAAAAACGGGGCCAGTACTAGGATAAATTATTTTATCGTGCGCCATAACAGTACGTTTTGTACTTAAAAATTGATTAAAATATTTGCCTGCACTATGCAATGTTGAAGCCGCTTTGTTACATGCTTTGCTACAATAATCGAACGCAACGCTTAAGCCATCAAATAGCTTTCCTAAAGGGCGCAAAGGGCCACCTAAAATAGAACAACCCAAACCTAAAAAATGAAAACTCCATTTTAAAAAAGTGGAAAAGCCCGACAAAATATTAAAGCCAAGACCTAAGACATGCATCACACCTTTACAAAGTAAAGGAAGAAAATTTTTGGCGGGTCGATGATAATCAATAAAATCGATTACCCCATTCACTCCTTGTCGAATACCCATCGGAATTAAATGACCGACATGAATAATATTCCAGCCTCGATATTTTGCGGATCCTTGTTTTTTAATATGATAGGATTTTGGAGGTTCGACAACCACATGACCTGAGTTGGCTGGATCAGATAACTGTTTTTCTGCTTCTTTTCTTTCTTTATGAAATCGGTTTAGGTCTGCTGCTGCTAATTCCTTTACGTTTACATCAAAACCATACTCATGATGCAGACCTTCATGCCATCTATGTGAGTAATGACAACTCGTTCTAGTAGAGTCTTTCCAGAGCTGTTTAAAAAAATTTTTAACGGTGAAAGCCATAAAATCCTCGTTTTTATATGAATGGAATTCATATGTATCTGAAGTAATCTAATGGAAAATGATTAAAATAATCTTAAGAGAATCTGTGTAATAATTAATCAGTCATTGCGAGGCGCGAAGCGACGAAGCAATCTTTTTAACTGAGGCTTGGGGTTTGTTAGAGAGATTGCTTCGGCGCTTCGCGCCTCGCAATGACGAGTAGTTTTGTTAAATTGCTACTACTTGATTTTTTCCTTGTTTTTTTGCTTGTGATAATGCCCTTTCGGAGGCTTGAATTAGATCGATTGAACTTTGATATTCCGGAAAAGTAGCAATCCCCGCGCTAAATGTAACGGAAAATGCTGAAGGTTCGCTTAAAAAAGGGATTTGCGAAAATTTTTCACATAATTCCTCGAGCAATTTTTTACTTTGAGCAGCAGTGATATTTGGCAAAACCAGCGCAAATTGTTCACCCTCATAGCGGCCTAGATAATCCGTTTTACGTAAACGCGACGTTAAAAGATGCGCGAATTGACGCAAGACTTGGTCGCCCATCGCACGGCCATGCTGTTTATTAATGTTTTCTAAACCATCAATATCAATCATCACAAACGCCAACAATTGTTGCGCCGTTTCAACAAGACGCAATTCTGCTTCGAGTTGATGTAATATGCGGCTATGGTTTAAGACACCCGTTAAACTGTCGTAGGCAATATGATCCGTAAAAATTTCTGCGTTTTTCACACGAGATTTTACCGCTTTAATCAGTTGTTCTGGCAAAACAGGTTTGGTTTGCGATTTTTCACCGCCCCACCCTAGCGCCGCCAATTGTTTGATTTCATCATCATTGATGCAATCCGTATTAATAATCAAAATATAGGGTGATTGATGTGCCATTAATTTTAACAAATCTGAAAATTGTTTAAGATGCAATAATTGATAACGAGAACTTCTGAAATCACTTTCTAATGTCGTAATCCATTTTTCATCTTTATCCAGTACATATATTATTTTATTGGTAGGATAAGGTTGGAACGCATCAAACGTTTTTTCATCGTGTATTAATGGTGTGTGAATCAGTTTATCAAGTGATTGTGAAATGGCTAATTCATCTTCTGATGTCAATTTATCCTTAATAAGCAATGATTTTAAAATAATCTCGAGTTCTCTTGCCGCAATACTTAGTTGAGAAAAACCATAAGTCCCCGCTGAACCCGTGAGCGAGTGGGCTTCGCGATGAAAATCTTTAAAATGCCTTTTAGAAAAAGTTTTCTGCAGCGATTTCCATTGCTGCTGCAATACTTCCAGTTTGCCAGGCAATTTTTTGGTATAATCTTCTAACAGAGCCTGTAATTTTTCGTAAATTTTATTTTCCATATTGCTTATTCCAGAGGGCTTTAAGTTGATCTGCCAGCGTCATCGGATCAAACGGTTTTGCAATCACGCCTAACACACCCATTTTTTTATATTCTTCAATTTCATTGGGTTGTATTTTCGCAGTGATAAAAATAGCTGGAATTGGCTGAAACAGTTTATTTTTTCTTAATTTATTTAATAACTCAGGTCCATCCATTCCAGGCATCATGACATCCAACAAAAATAAATCCGGCAAAAATTCTCCGGCGCTAGACAAAACCTCCTGGCCTGATTTGCAATAGCGAACTGTAAAACCACCTATCTGCTCGAGTGCTATTTTCGCAATCATCTGAATGTCCATCTCATCTTCTGCGTAGAGAATTTTGTTTAACGGTTTATTTGGCATTGGCATCATTCTCCCATCCTTTTATTTTCTGATTGCTTTTTTTACCAAATCCAACAATTGTTGATCCGATGTTTCTGATTTTACAAAAGACTGAAGCACGTATTGTGCATAGCCCGGATCTAATTTCATGGAAGAGAGCACAATCACCGGGATTTTTTTCTTGCCCAAAAAAGGCAACAATTCAACACCATTGCCATCCGGCAAAATCAAATCCAAAATGGTCAGATCAAATTGTCTTTTAGCAAGTTGATCGAGCGCCGCCCGTAAGGTCTTTGCACCAATCACCTCAGCGTGTTCTCGCAATACTTCAGCAACCAGATCCTGCATGGCCTGATCATCTTCCACATGCAAAATAGAGGGCATTGTTTTCTTGTCGACTTTTTTTATCCGTTCAATGGATTTTAATAATTTATTAAAATCAATCGGTTTTTCTATCCAATCGACAACGGATATGGCTTCGCCTTTTAATAATGATTTTCCCGTTTCACTAATAATGGAAACGACAATAATCGGTAAATTATAGGTGTTTGGATTTTTTCTCAATTCTCTTACAAATGAAATACCATCTTGATCAGGTAAAAGCAAATCCAGCAGCAACCCATCATATTTATGCTGAGCCAGCATTTTTTTCGCTCCAAATACACTATGCGATACATGGACAGAATAATTTGCCGACTCCAGCAAGGATTGCAGATACTCTGCCTGGCTAACATCATCTTCGCAAATGAGTAATTTTTTCTGATGCAAAATATTTTCTGTTAATTTTTCATCGACTGGAAAGACTTTTGATTCGCCCTGCCATAATGGCAAATCGAAATAGAAGGTCGTGCCACTATTTTTATTGCTTTCAAAATGTATTGTACCGCCTAATTTTTCGATGATGGCTTTTGTAATACTTAATCCCAATCCTGTACCCCCTTTCGCCCGGGAACTCGAGGTATCCGCCTGAGAAAATTTCTGGAAAACGCGAGATTGGAATTCTTCTGGTATCCCTTCACCATTATCATGCACGCTGACTTGTGCTTGTTTTTCTCGAGTACTGATCACAATCATTACCCGCTCACGTGGCGGTGAAAATTTTACCGCATTTGAAATCAAATTCGTAATGACCTGCATCAATCGCTCAGGATCTCCACTGACTTTAACCCCTCGGGCCTTTTCTTGTAATTCTAATTTCACTGAATATTTTTCAGCAAAAGGTTGGTTGATTTTAATTGCCTGACGCAGTAACTCGTTTAAATCAATGGTTTCAAATTCAATGGTAATTCGATTGGCTTCAATTTTTTCGATGTCTAAAATATCATTAATCAATAGCAACAAGCGATCGCAATTGTTATTGGCAATTTCAAGCAGATCTTTTATTTTTTCTGAGAATTCTCCAACGGCCCCTCCCAATATTAATCCTAACGAGCCACGAATGGACGTTAATGGTGTTCTTAATTCATGACTCACTACAGAAACAAATTCATTTTTTAATGATTCAATTTTTTTGCGTTCTGATATATCGCGTATAATGATGACATATCGATGTTCTTCATTTACTATCATGCCTGATATCGTCAACTCAACGGCTAACTCATCTCCTAATTTTTGGATTGCGGTGCGCTCAATCGGTCCCTTGTTTTCTATTCCAGATAATTGATTTGATAAATCCGGTACAAGTTCATCGATGGATTTTTGATTTAATTCATTTGGCGCAAAACCGAACATGATCTCCGATTGCGGATTCCATGACATTATTTTTCCCTGATCATCTACTGTGATAATACTGTCTGGAGCAGATGCTAGGATTGCTGATTTATGCGCTTCGCTATCACGTAACTCATTTTCTAATGATTTTCTTTGAATGAACTGTGCAATTTGCGGAGCGAGGGATTCCATCATTTTCAACATCAATTCATCATTAAATTGTTTTTCCCGAGAATAAAATTCGATGACCCCGACCATTTTAAATCCGAATTGAATTGGCAATAAAAAAGCAGAATGCAATCCCACATTTTCTGCTTCTTTTTTTCGTGAGAAATCTTTTGCTTCTTGCAATTCATGAATATAATGCGATTTCCCACTTGTCCAAACTTTTCCAGGTAACCCTTGCTCTGGCTTTAATTCGAGTTTAGTCGTAACCTTGATAAATTCCAAAAGATCTAGCGTCGGATTACTCCAGATTCCCATGCAATTCAACCTCTGACTTTGCGAATTTATCATCCACATGCATCCGCAGTCCCAATTTAAACCTTCACACATGGTGCGGATTAATTTGGGCGCAACTTCCTGTATTGTGCTAGCCTCGGCCAATAACCGCGTAATAAGATACTGCACGGATTGTAAACTTTGCGTTTTTTTGCGCTCGGTCACATCAATCAAAGAGCCCGCCATTCGATCGGGAATTCCCAGTTCATTCCAAAAAACTTTACCGACAGCCTGATACCAGTGATAAACTCCCGATTTCGTTAACAGCCGATATTCAATATTAAATGGAATTTTTTTTTCGATATGCTGTGCAACGGCATCATAGACTCGTTCATAATCGTCCGGGTGTAAGACTTTATCAAACATAGTTTTAGTATTGGGCCACTCATGGTCCTCATAGCCCAACATTTTTTTAAAATAGCTCGAATAATAAACCTCATCGGTTCCTACTACCCAATCCCACAAACCCACTTGGCTACCATACATTGCTAAATCATAACGTTCTTGTGTTTCCTGCAATTTTTCATTTAATTTTAATAATTTTTCTTCGGTCGTGATTAATCGACGAATTAGAGGCATCACCCCTACTCGTAATAACAAAGCACCCAAACCTAATGCTGCAATAACAAAGGGAACAATTTTTAGCAGATTTAATTTATTTTTAAATGTTTGAATTTCAAGTGCGCTTAAGTAACTGGTTAATCCAACGATAAGCGCGAGTGAAAATATGATTTCACTCGTTAATAAAATAATTTTTAAATCTTCGTGGCCTTGATACCACGCTATGGAATGAGGATCATTCCGCCAGCTGTACCACAATCCCAGCGCTAAGAGCACAAAGCAAATCGCTGAAGGCAGCGACATCAATGTATAATTGGACCAACTGTAAAGTAATTCTGCCTCAAATAAATAACCCGTGAGACCAATCAAACCAATCAATAAAATGCTATAAATTAAAATCTCGACTACAATCGCAATTTTTCTATTTTGAGTATATTGCAATAACACAAACAAGATCCCAGTGATGAAAAATGTTATCGAGGTATTTAATGCCATGCGCCCCGGCGTTTCCTTATAGAATTTCAACCAGGATTGCACAAAAAACTCATCTATCCCTAAATTGATATTAAAAATATTTTCAATAATGGATAGGGATACAAAGAGTGCAAGTACTCCACCTAACAGTATTTGTAAGGTCTTAAATAGTGAATGGGAATATAAATATAAAGTGACACCCGTAATAATAAAACATAGCCCGCTATTAAATGTAACAGGGGAAAAATCCGAATCAAATTGCACAAACGGAGTGAATTTGATAATCCATCCCGTGATCACAATCAGTCCGAAAAAAAAGAGCGTCAGACTTGGTAATTTTCTAAAAAGGGTCGACATAACTGTATCCCTTTGTCTGATCTATTTATTATAACTCTTATGTCAGACCAAAAAGATAAGTAATGCCGTGGATGAGATAATAGATAAAAGGGCCAATAATGAATGATAAAAGACCAGTGATCATCAATAACACTAGCAAAATAAAGCCATAAGGCTCTAAACGGTACAAATACCAAGCATATCGTCCTGGTAGGATATTGTACAAAACGCGAGCACCGTCCAGAGGGGGAACCGGCAAACAATTTAAGACAGCCAAGACCACATTGATCATGATGCCCGCTTCACCCATATACAGTAATGGCACGCCGAACCAGCCATTATCCGATAGATAGGTATATCCGAGCTTAGCAATACCCGCCCAGAATAATGCCATCAATAAATTAGCAACAGGGCCGGCTGCGGCGACAATCGCCATGTCTAGACGTGGATTTTTGAGATTACGAGCATCGACTGGAACTGGCTTTGCCCAACCAAATATAAAATTACTGAATAACAGTAACAGCGCAGGGACTAATATCGTTCCTACGAGATCAATGTGTTTAGCAGGATTTAAAGTCAATCGGCCAGCAAGACGCGCCGATTGATCACCAAATTTGGACGCGACCCAGCCGTGCGCAACTTCGTGCACTGTGATTGCAAACAAAATGGGTATCGCCCAGATGGCGAGTTTTTGAATCGGTGTAATATCCATTTTGGCAGTATAAGAGAATTATTATTATTCTTAAAGAGATTCTCTAGCCAATCTGCTTATTAATTATTACTATAGATGACCCTAAAAATGGTAGAACAATTGTGTCATTACTAATTTATAAATTACTGGCCGCCTTATTACTACTCATCACTGCCATCCTTGCAGTCATTTATCCTATCAAAGCACGAACTCGGGTAACGGATCACCGATTTATGGATTTGGGTGATGCGTTTGCCAGTGGCATTTTTTTAGGAGCAGCATTATTTCATATGTTGCCAGATGCCAATGCAGCTTTTCAGGAGGCGCTGGGTCATTACACTTATCCCTTAGCTGAATTATTTTGCGCAGCCGGTTTTGTGCTGTTACTTTTTTTAGAACGTCTTACCATGAATTCAGAGCATCATCATGAATTGACGATACCCTATTTGGCTGCTGTTACATTAATTATTCATTCACTGATTGAAGGTGCGGCTTTAGGGGTTAATACTGCGCTTGCAACGGCGATGATTATTTTTCTTGCGATTTTTGTGCATAAGGGATCAGAAAGTTTTGCATTAAGTATTATACTTTGTCGTGGCAATCATTTGTCGACCAAAAGTTTATATTGGCTCGTTGGTATTTTTTCTGTGATGACGCCGATTGGTATTTTGCTCGGTACGGTGATTACTTCTTTTTTACAATTTAAAGAAGCGCAATTAATTGCAGCGGGATTTAATGCGTTTGCGGCGGGGACATTTTTATATATGTCGACTTTGCATCATATTCATCATCATCAACGTATGCATGAGGCGGAAGGGATGGTGGAATTTTTCTGCTTGCTGCTGGGATTAGGATTGATGGGATTAGTTGTATTGTGGACTTAATGTGCCGCGTACCTCCGTGTACTTTAGCATTTCATCCATGAAATGCGGTCGTGCCTCGCAGTTTCCGCGAGGCTGCGTCGGCTTGCTTCACTCGCTCGGGGAGCGTACGTCCATGTACTCGAGCATTTCATCCATGAAACGCAATCGCTCCTGAAGCAAACCGACGCAGCCTCACGGAAACTGCTCGGAGAGTTGTTTACGTTTTCAATGAGTTGAGACTAAATTAATTCTAATTCCTGTACTGCATCTCGTTCTTTGCGTAATTCATCTAACGTAATTCGAATTTTTTCTTTGCCAAAATCGTTTTGCGTTAGACCTTGAATGACTTTTAATTTTCCGCCTTCAGTTCGGCATGGGAAAGAGAAAATTAATCCTTCGTCAATTCCATATTCGCCTTGCGAACAGCGTGCAACTGAGAATAATTCGCCTTGTGGAGTTTCATGCGCTAATTGATAGACGGTGGTCAATGCAGCATTGGCGGCTGAAGCGGCAGACGATGCTCCACGAACTTTGATTACTTCGGCACCGCGTTTTTGCACGATGGTAATAAAATCATTTTGCAGCCAATTCAAATCAGTAATGACATCCGTTGCGGGTTTGCCGTTAATTTTGGCGTGATAAAAATCCGGATATTGAGTCGCGGAATGATTTCCCCAGATTGCCATTTGGGTGACGTTAACCACATCGACATTTGCTTTTTTCGCTAATTGTGCACGTGCGCGTAATTCATCTAACATGGTCATTGCATAAAAACGATCGTTTGGAACATCTTCGGCGTTATTCATCGCAATCAAACAATTGGTGTTGCAGGGATTGCCGACAACTAAGACGCGCACGTCATCTGCGGCATTGTCATTGATGGCACGGCCTTGGGTCGTAAAAATTTTGCCGTTAATTTTTAAAAGATCGGCGCGTTCCATGCCATCTTTTCTGGGAACAGCACCCACTAACATGGCCCAATTCACATCTTTCATGGCTTCATTGACATTGGACGTGCAGGTAATATTTTTTAATAAAGGGAATGCGCAATCTTCCAATTCCATGGCAACACCGCGTAATGAGGGTAACGCAGGTTCCAGTTCTAATAGTTGCAGATCAATTTCGGTATCGGGACCGAGCATTTGTCCGGATGCGACTCTGAATACTAATGCATAACCAATTTGACCAGCAGCGCCGGTAATGGCAACTTTGACGCGTTTTTTCATTATGACACTCCTTTATTGAGAGGCGTTATTCTAACTCGAAACAGAATGAGTTAAAATGCGCGCATGCAAAAATTCGAAACCCCCATACCTTTAAGCCTCTATATTCATATTCCCTGGTGCGTCAGAAAATGCCCCTATTGCGATTTTAACTCGCATGAGGCTAGGCAATCGGTGCCCGAAGATCTGTATGTGGCTGCTTTATTGGAAGATTTAGCGGAAAATTTACCGCTTATTTGGGGACGGCGATTGATTAGTATTTTTTTTGGCGGGGGTACACCCAGCTTATTTTCACCCGATGCAGTCGAAAAAATCTTGGTCGGGGTCAACAATGTCCTAAACATCGGCCCTGATATCGAAATCACGCTGGAAGCCAATCCCGGCACCGTGGACGAAGCTCGTTTTGGGGGATTCAGAAAAGCGGGTGTGAACCGCCTATCACTCGGCATTCAAAGTCTGCAAAATGAAAAGTTACAAACATTAGGCCGAATTCACGATCGCGAGCATGCCTTGCGTGCGATTGATACCGCTCAACAGTGTGGTTTTGAAAATATGAATCTGGATTTAATGCACGGCTTGCCCGGACAAAGTCTGGAAGAGGCTGCAGAGGATTTGCAGGATGCACTCGCCTGGAAAACGCCGCATCTTTCATGGTATCAATTAACGATTGAACCTAATACCGTTTTTTATCGTCATCCGCCAACACTTCCTGAAGATGAATCGCTATGGGATATTCAGGAAAATGGGAAAAAAATTATTTCAGCACAGGGTTTGCAGCAATATGAAGTTTCGGCTTATTCATTGCCTGGAAAAGAATGTGTGCACAATGTCAATTATTGGGAATTTGGTGATTATTTGGGAATTGGTGCAGGCGCACATAGCAAATTAACGGACGTTGAAAATCAAAAAATTATTCGCACTGCTAAAATGCGTCAGCCAAAAGATTATCTGGATCCTGAAAAACCATTTATTTCTAGTCAGAAAATCATTTCAGAGCGCGATGCCATTTTTGAATTTATGTTAAATGCATTGCGATTGACGCGCGGGGTTCCTAACAATTTATTTTCAGAAAGGACAGGATTATCGATTGAGGAAATTAATCCTCAGTTGAAAAAGGCACGAGATAAAAAATTATTGCATGAAAATAATGAAATTTTACAGCCGACGGAATTAGGCAAAAAATTTTTGAATGATCTGGTTGAGATTTTTTTATTTTCCTAGAGTCTGTTGGCAGCGCATAACTCGTCATTGCGAGTCCTCGCGTAGCGAGGGCGAAGCAATCTCAAAAAGATTGCTTCGTCGCAAAAAACGCTCCTCGCAATGACGAGCTGCGCGCTCAGGACAACTTTGCGGAATTGCCAAACGATTTCAATGGGGTAACACACTGATGTAATTTTGCATCAACTGGTTTTTCTTTGTTGGCTCCTGAAAAAAATGCGCGCTCCAACCGAACAAAATCAATATATTTTTTTAGAACCGCATCCACATGAAATCCCTCTTGCAATGTCGGATACAATGGCTTTGACTCAGCATAGAAAATAACGGGTTCAAATGGGCGGCGAGTATGCGGATCGATGTAAGGATCAAGCACTTTTAAAACTAATTTATTTCCGGGAAATAACCGCAATAAATCGACTTTATCTTCATACCACATGTCCTTGCAGGCGGTTTCTAATGCATTTTCATTCGAAGTTCGGGCAGCAAGCACCGCTTCCGCATATTTTCGCACGCGAATTTTGCCGGCAATATCGGCGTTTTCTTTCGCCAGTTTTCCAGTTGCTTTCACTGCTGTCAAAATAGAATAATGTTTACTATCAAATGCGCACTCTGCGCCGCGTTTTATTAATTTTTTGACTTGATTGATCTTGCCCATTGCGGCCATCTCTAACAATAGAGGTGAATGATTCGGCACTCCCAATCCATCATCATTGAAACTCGCGCCGTGTAAAAGCATACGATCAACCGCTTCCCAATTTTTTTTCCTGACGAGACACTCAAGAATGGGTAAATATCGCGGATTACTTAATAATTTTTTATTGGGATCTTCAGCAAAAACTAAATTTTCAAAAAAATAAGCGGCTAATCTAACATGACAAGAAAATGCATCATTTAATTCTCGAAGCGAAAATTTAGGCGGATGGTTTGCCACTTTCAATTTTTCAAGAATAAATTTGAATCGTTTAAGAAGATTTTTTAATGAATCATCGCCATTCAATTTTTCAATTAATTCATGATGTGAAAAAGTATCGATTAAGCATCTTAACAGCTGGTGACTGTCGAATTGTAAAGTATCAAGGATTGTTTGATCGGCGAAGCAAGCTTTTACAAATTCCCAACATCCGTTGTAAATTGCATTCAGTAAATGATCAGCAGCCATTTTTCTATATTTGATTTTATCAACTTTTCCAAGCTCATATTGTCGATGCGCGCCATTTAAAACGGCTCTAAAAATTTTTGTATGACCTATTTTGGCATCACCAGCATAGGAAAGGGCATTTCTACCCGCATTATTTGTTATAAAAAAATCGCAATTTAAATCGGATGATAAATACTCTGTGGCAATCGGGTTTTGCGTCATCACTGCGTAAATTAATGCCGTATTGCCGAACAAATCTCTTTGATTGATGTTACTTGTTTGTTTTTTTGCAGCTTCGAGTGTTGTTTTTATTGCATCTTGAGGTACTTTTGCTCGCTGCATTCCAACAATGGCGTCTATTAAGCGTGTGGAGGTCATCGACTTGTCTCGTTTTTTAATGTCTTTAAACTGCTTAAATTATAGACAGTTTAAAGACTCGATTGCAAGCCAATACGATTAAAAAAATTTAACCGGCAGGTTTTTAGCACAAAAACTGTCCGCAATAGAGGTCGACCCAGTGGTAGGAAATACCGAGTGCGTATAAAGTTGCAGCTGGCACGCTGGTTCCAAACTTTAAGATTTGGCTTGCTTCAACATCGGCAACCCAATTCGGAGTCACATCATAACTTACACCCACAGCAACTTTAGGGCGAACAACTAAAAAGCGACCCTGAGTGTTCCCAGTGATCGGATATAGTCTGCCCGATTGTTTTTGCCCAATAGCAGCAATACCACCTTTCACAAAGATATCGACTTTAGAGATTGGATATTGCGCTTTTCCTAATAAATCAACTGCAGCAGCATTAATTGTACCTTTTCCAGCAAGAATACTGGTGGCTGGATTATATGTGCTAGGTGAAAAGTAAGTATAGCCCGTCTCAAAACCACCATATTGATTAAATTGATAACCAATATAAATTCTGCCACCGAAACCGCTATTGGAAGGTTGAGTAAGCTGAGTTGCAGGATCAGCCAATCCCGTTTGAACTTGTTTGGATGAGTTATTCAAAGTTGACTGGCCAAATTGACCACCGACATAAACCCCTTCTGAAGTTGCTAAAACTGACGAACTCACGGCTAGCGAAACGGCTGCCATTAATAGTTTTATAATTTTATTATTCATTGTTGCTTCCTGTGCATAAGGCTAAAAAGATCAGCTAGGATAACGAGCTAGAAAAAATTTTTCAATCATTAACTTGTTCTTTGAAATTGCAGCTCCCAGATGGCTCTGCCGCTAACTTTGCCACGTTGTTCGAATTTGGTGATGATCGGCCGCTGACTCGAACGATTGGAATACTGCCCCTCGCCTGCCAGATTTTTCAGTGAGGAATTGGCCGACAATACTTTCATCATCCAGACAGCATAATCTTCCCAATCAGTTGCCAAATGCAGTGTGCCATTTTGTTTTAATTTTTTTACTAACAAATTCACAAATGTTTCTTGAATCAAACGTCTTTTATGATGACGACGTTTTTGCCAAGGATCCGGAAAAAAAATTTGAATCACATCGAGCGATTGATCCGGAATACATTGATTCAATACTTCAACGGCATCCGCATAAAAAATCCGGATGTTTTTTAAATTTTCCGATTGCATGCCAAGCATGAGAGCGCCAATGCCAGGCAAATGCGTTTCGATGCCGATAAAATTTTCTTCCGCATGATTTTTTGCCATCGCCAAGAGCGATTGACCAGAACCAAAACCAATTTCCAGAATGCAGGGTTTTTCCCGCTGAAAAACATCCGAAAAATTCACTAAACCGTTTTTTAATTCAAGACCGACAGCCGGCCATAACATTTCATACGCGCGGCGTTGCGCTTTGGTCATGCGACTATCGCGGCGCACAAAACTGCGCACCTGTCTTAATGGAAAAATTTTTTCACCCATGATTTTTAGCAGAAACCTCGAGAATCAAACGCTGTTTTAACTCATGCAATTTTTTTTCCAGTCCCACGGCGTAATGATCATTTTCCTTGTTGTAAAATTGCTTCACATTTTGTATGGCATTTTCACGAATTTCGTGAATAGAAACGTCCGGGTAAATTAATTTTCCTTTTTGAAAAATGGGTTGCAGCAAATCCTGATGCGATTTTTTTTCTGATAATTTCGAAAAAGTGTGCGGCGATTCCAGTGAAACGAATTCCGGCATTTCTGGAATGCCTAATTCAACATCGTACATCACATCCACCCCTAATTTTTCATTATCAAAATAACGACGCACTTGATAAATCCCGGGGTTTGATACTTTTACCGCTTGCTCAGATAATTTTAATTTATATTGCCATTGACCTTTTTCATCACGCAGCGCCGATAATTTATAAACACCATCGAGCGCGGGATGATCGTAAGCGGTGACTAAATGTGTACCCACACCCCAAACGGTGATCGGGGCTTTTTGCTGTTTTAATTTTTCAATGACGTATTCATCGAGACTGTTGCTCGCAATGATTTTGGTGTCCGTAAAGCCGGCATCATCCAATAATTTTCGCGCTTTGATACTGAGCGCCGCTAAATCACCCGAATCCAAGCGCACGCCCCAGAGTTCTTTGCCCTTTTTTTTCAATTCATTGCCAATCGCGATCGCATTGTTAACACCTTGCACGGTATCGTAAGTGTCGACTAAGAGCGCGCAATTGTCTGGCATGACGTCTGCGTAAGCTTTAAACGCCGTCATTTCATCAGGAAACACAGTCACCCAACTGTGTGCGTGCGTACCACGTACTGGAATGTCATAACGTTGCCCCGCCAAGACATTGGATGTCGCATCACACCCGCCAATATAGGCGGCACGACTGGCAGACATTGCACCATCCGGCCCCTGTGCACGCCGCATGCCAAATTCGAGAACCGTGTCACCTTGCGCAGCACGCGCGACACGGGACGCTTTGGTCGCAATTAATGTTTGAAAATTAATAATATTCAGCAAGGTCGATTCTAATAATTGACCCTGTAATAAAGGCCCTTTTACCCGAATTAAAGGTTCGTGTGGAAAAACAACGGTCCCTTCTGGAATGGCGTCGATATCGCAGGTAAGACGCAAGTTTTTTAAATAATCCAAAAATTCCGATGAAAATAAAGCCTGGCCGTTGGGCGTTGTTAAGGTCTTAAGATAAGCCAAATCCTCTTCTGAAAAATGAAACGCCTTCAGAAAATCAATAATATCTGCCAATCCACAAGCAATCGCGTAATTATTTTTAAACGGGTTTTTTCTGAAAATAATATGAAACACCGCCTCACGATCATGTATGCCCAATTTCCAATAGCCGTAGGCCATGGTGAGTTGATATAAATCAGTCAATAATGGTGATATCACAATAACCTCAAAGATTCCCGCGACAAACGACCAGAAAGTAAATTATCATAGCAGGAATTATTCTAAATACACATTTATGATTATTTTAAACAACTTATCCAAAAATTACCTCACCCCATCGGGCGAAATGATCGCATTGGATCATATCAACCTCCATGTGAAACCCGGCGAAATTTACGGCGTCATCGGCAAAAGCGGCGCCGGCAAAAGCACATTGATTCGCTGCGTGAATTTACTCGAAAAACCTTCGGAAGGCCAGGTGATTGTCGCAGGAGAAGACTTAACTACCCTTACTCCTCCGGAGCTTCGCGCTGCCAGGCGAAAAATTGGCATGATTTTTCAGCATTTTAATTTACTTTCATCCAGAACGGTTTTTGACAATATCGCCCTCCCACTGGAATTATTGGGAAAAAATAAAAAAGAAATCGCAGCAATAGTGAATCCTCTACTCGAACTAACCGGTCTTACCCATAAAAAAAAGGATTACCCGCAAAAATTGAGCGGCGGCCAAAAACAACGTGTTGCAATCGCTCGAGCACTTGCGACCGAACCTCGCGTATTATTATCGGATGAAGCGACTTCCTCACTGGATCCCGAAACCACTTTCACCATTCTTGACCTGTTAAAAAATATTCGCGATCGACTCAACTTAACGATTCTTTTAATTACGCACGAGATGTCCGTCATTAAAAATTGCTGCGATCGCGTCGGCCTTTTGCATCACGGAAAATTATTGGAACAAAATGAGGTGAGCGAATTTTTCGTTCATCCGAAAACAGATATTGCTAAAAAATTTATTGCCTCTTCTTTATCGCAATCACTGCCTCCACCGATTAGCGAACTGGTTTTAGCGAGCGCAGAAGAAAATACCCATCCCGTTTGGCGTTTACGTTTTATCGAAAAAGCCGCGACTCAGCCCATTATTTCGCAACTCATCAATCAATATAATTTGCGCATTAATATTTTGCAGGCCAACGTGGAATACATCAAAAAACAAGCCATTGGCATCATGATTATTGCGCTCGATGGTGAAAAAAATAAATTACAGCAAGGCATGGAATATTTACAAAAATTAAATGTATTAGTTGAGGTGATTGGTTATGTCAGAAACGACATTATTCCTTTTGCTTGAAGCCACCGGCGAAACACTTTACATGGTGATTCTCGGGAGTTTTATTGCAACACTCATTGGCTTGCCGCTTGGCGTCATGCTTTACGTGACCCGCAAAGGAAATATTCTCGAGCACCCGACAGTTTATCGAGTGCTGTCTGCTGTGATTAACATCACGCGCTCGATACCCTTTGTGATTTTGATGATTGCCGTCATTCCTTTTACACGCTTGATTGTCGGTACTTCTATCGGGACCAATGCATCAATTGTGCCTTTAAGCTTATCAGCGATCCCTTTTATTGCGCGCATTGTTGAAAACGCTTTACTCGAAGTGAACAAAGGATTAGTCGAAGCGGCCATCGCAATGGGCGCCACTTCCCGTCAGATTATTACAAAAGTCTTGTTACCCGAATCTTTACCGGGCATGATCAATGGACTCACCCTGACCGTCATCGCCTTAGTGGGTTATTCCGCGATGGCGGGCGCTGTGGGCGGCGGCGGTTTAGGTGATTTAGCAATTCGTTATGGTTATCATCGTTTTGATATCAATATGATGCTTATGACTATAATCATTATGATTATTTTAGTACAGGGCATACAATTTATCGGCGATAAGCTTTCTGAAAAGTTTTCGCATTTTCGAGTTTAGCTTTATAATAAATGGCAACAGTTGAGGTTTTCTATCATGGCTAGATTAATAAAAATTTTTGTATTCACCCTTATTTCGTTTTTACTCATATCCTGTTCTTCTTCTGATAAAAATACATTAAAAGTCGGCACCATTTCAGGTCCCGAAACTCAACTCATGGAAGTTGCTAAAAAAGTCGCTAAAGACAAATATGGCCTGGACGTTAAAATTATAGAATTTACCGATTACATTGAACCCAATTCCGCATTAAACGACGGCAGCATCGATGCCAATATGTTTCAGCATCAACCGTTTTTAGACCAACAAATCAAAGACCGTCACTACAAATTGATCACGGTGGGCAAAACCTTTGTTTATCCGATGGGAATTTATTCACAAAAAATAAAAGACCTGCAAAAAATTCCGATGAATGCCATTGTTGCGATTCCGAATGATCCCAGCAACGAAGGCCGGGCATTATTATTGTTACAAAAAGCCGGACTGATCCGCATTAGCGAATCAGCAGGACTGTATGCAACCCCTGCCAACATTATCGAAAACCAAAAACGATTGAATTTTAAAGAATTGGACGCAGCTCAATTGGCACGAAGTCTTCCTGATGTCGATATTGCACTCATCAATACCAATTACGCGATGTCATCCGGTTTATCACCGAAAAAAGATGCCATTTTCCGTGAAGGCAGTGATTCGCCTTATGCCAATATTATTGTGGTGCGTGAAAATGAAGTGAATGATCCGCGCATTCAAATGCTGGTAAAATCGATTCAATCACCCGAAGTGATGGAAGAAGCTAAAAAGATTTTTAAAGAAGAAGCCATTGCAGCTTGGCAAAGCAATTAAGGGTAAAAAATCATGTACTTCAAAAAAATTATTCTGCTTGGGCTTTGTATATTAATGACAGGTTGTGCGACAACCACAGAAGTCATGAATCAAAATGACACCATGGGCAACTCGATTGAACATTCTGCAAGTCAAGGGGATGCGCGCGCTCAATATGACATGGGCATGCGCTATTTTTTGGGACAAGGTGTGCCTGAAGATTATAGCCGCTCTTTTTATTGGCTAAATAAATCGGCTAAACAAGGATATCCCCGCGCAGAAAACGAATTAGGTTATCTGTATGCAGCGGGCCTTGGCGTGCAACAAGATTATGCCGCATCGTTACAGTGGTATTTACGCGCCGCCAATCACGGATTATCCAGCGCACAATATAATTTAGGTTTAATGTATGCAAATGGACTTGGCACTCCCGTTGATAAAGGAGCTGCGAGACAATGGTTACAAAAATCAGCGGACAAAGGATTTGCTCCTGCGCGCCGCGCATTAACGCAGATATAATATGCATCAGACCCATTTAGCAAGAAAACGATTCGGGCAGCATTTTTTGCATGACAAGCAAATTATTCAGCGGCTTGTTGATGCGATTCATGCCGAACCGAATCAACATCTGGTTGAAATAGGTCCGGGTCAAGGCGCTTTGACGGTTCCTATTTTAAAAATCGTCGGTCAGCTCGATGTGATCGAGATTGATTGGGATCTGATTCCTGCTTTGAAAACCCGCTGTCTTGGCAAAGGATTATTAATCACTCATCAAGCGGATGCGTTGGAATTTGATTTCAAAACGCTGGTTCAAGACAAAGAAGAATTGCGAGTCATCGGCAATTTACCTTATAACATTTCAACACCGCTGATTTTTCACTTGCTTGAATATTCTGAACATATTCAAGATATGCATTTTATGCTGCAAAAAGAAGTCGTTGATCGACTCGCAGCGCAACCAGGAGATGATGCTTACGGACGTTTAAGTATCATGGTGCAATATCATTGTGCCGTCACCTCCTTATTTCATGTGCCGGCCTCAGCCTTTTATCCGCCGCCGCAAGTGGAATCCAGCGTTGTTCGATTAGTTCCGCATGTTGAAAAACCGCATCGCGCTAAAAATTACGAACATTTTTCGAATGTCGTGAGGCTTGCTTTTTCACACCGACGAAAAACGTTACGTAATTGTTTAAAAACCATGATGGGCGATGAAGATTGGGCCAAAGTGGCCATTGATTCGCACCGCAGACCCGAAGAATTAAGCGTTGCAGATTATGTTCAGCTGAGTAATTTATTTTTTAAGTAACAAAAAAGCTCGTCATTGCGAGGCGCGCTCTTCGCGCCGAAGCAATCTTTTAAAGATTGCTTCGCCCTAAAAAACAGGACTCGCAATGACAGTGTGAGAAAATTAATTATGTCAACCTATGCTGTAGGGGATATACAAGGATGTTTTAAGCCACTGCAGGCATTGCTGCAGCACATTCATTTTGATCCTGAAAAAGATACTCTTTGGTTTACCGGCGATTTAGTTAATCGGGGACCTGAATCCCTCGCTGTTTTGCGTTTTATCAAAAAATTAGGAAAAAAGCATCGCATCGTGCTTGGCAATCATGATTTGCATTTGCTGGCGCGCGCACGAGGCGCGCATCCGGGTTGGCAAGAAGATACACTCGATGAAATTTTAAAAGCGCCGGATCGAGATGAATTGCTGCGATGGTTATCCGAACAACCGTTAATTCATCATGATGAAAAATTGGGATTTACCATGGTGCATGCCGGTTTAGCTGCAACTTGGGATTTAACGCTGGCGAAAAAACTTTCGCGCGAAGTCGAGACCATTTTGCAAAGCGAAAAGGCTGACGAATTTTTTCAGAATATGTACGGCAACGAACCTGCTCAATGGGATAACCATCTGCAAGGGTTCGAACGTTTGCGCTGCATTACTAATTTTTTTACCCGTTCGCGTTTTTGTCATGCCGATGGCAGTCTTGAACTCGGCAACAAAGGCAAAATACAGGATGGAAACGATTTAATTCCCTGGTTTAAATATCCAAAACGAGCCAACCAAACTCTCAATATTCTTTTTGGTCATTGGGCCGCTTTGGGTGGTGAAACCCATACACCGCGTGTTCACGCACTGGATACAGGATGTGTGTGGGGTTATGGCTTGACCGCCATGCGATTAGAAGATGAAAAACGATTTATGGTAGCTTGTGAAAAAGGAAATTTACAACATGATTAATTCAACCACTTTTTTAAATTGGGATGCATTGAAAGAAGCCGCTGTACAACAGGAACCGTTTCCTTTTGCAGTTATTCCTAACTTGATTCAACAACCTGTTTTAAATTCGCTTGTTGAATCCTTTCCGACTATTAAAAATCGCGGCAGTATTCCATCTGAATCTGTTAAATCCGAATCGATTTTTCAGAATTTTTTAAGTGAATTAAAAGGTCCCGCATTCCGCCAAGTGATTGCTGAAAAATTTGAACTGGATTTAAAAGATAAGCCTACGCTTTTGACGTTGCGAGGATACACAACGGAACGTGATGGTCACATCCATACGGATAGCAAGGATAAATTAATTACCGTGCTACTTTACATGAATCCTACTTGGGACACGCCCGAGGGCAAATTACGTTTGCTAAATAGCAAACAGTCTCTGAACGATTATTTTGCCGAAATTTCGCCATTAGCAGGCTCCTGCTTGATTTTCAAGGTCACGCCGAATTGCTGGCACGGTCATTCTACTTTTATTGGCAAACGACTTTCGTTACAATTGAATTATTTAAGCAGTGAGGCAGCTTTTGCGAAACATCACCATCATCATCGATTCAGCGCCACGCTAAAACGTCTGTTTCCAAAGCTTTTCCCCGCAAAAGAAGAGAATTATTATTAAATGCATATTTTATTTGTTAAATTAACTTCCATGGGCGATCTCATCCATGCCCTGCCCGCGATCACCGATGCCTCAAAAGCGCTTCCCGGCATTTCATTTGATTGGGTGATTGATAAAAATTTTTCGGAAGTCGCCCTGTGGCATCCCGCTGTCAAAAATATTATTACGACTGAGCATAGAAAATGGCGCAAACATCCGTTGCAAACACTGAAAAATGGCGAATTCAAAGATTTTTTGCATGCCATTCGTCAAGATTCTTATGATTTTGTGATTGATGGTCAGAACAATTTAAAAAGCGCATTGGTATCATTCCTCACCAAAAAAACCCGCCATGGATTAGATAAACATTCTGCGCGCGAGAGTATGGCGCATTTTGTGTATCACAAAAAATATTCCATTGATAAAAATTTACATGCGATCACGCGTTTGCGAATGTTGTTCGCGCAAATTTTTAATTATCCTTTTATTAATGATCAAGTGGATTATGGCATTGCGAATTATGCTTTTCCAGAAGTGCCTTTCAAGTTGCCTAAACCATATGTATATTTTGTACATAATGCGAGTTGGCCTTCGAAACTTTATCCAGAAAAAGATTGGCAGCAATTAATTCGAATGGCTGCCAATGAAAAATTAAACGTGGTGCTGCCGTGGGGTAATGCAGCAGAAAAAGTACGCGCGGAACATATCAGTCAAGGTCACCCCAATGCCATGGTGCTGCCGTTTTGCACTTTGTCACAACATGCGAGAATCTTACAAGAATCGGAAGGCGCGATTTGCAGCGATACAGGATTAAGTCATTTGGCAGCGGCACTCAATGTTCCTGCGGTCACGATGTATGGCCCAACCAGCACGCGCTTAATTGGAACGACGGGCGGAAACCAGCTGCATGCTGTTTCGAAATTCCCCTGTATTGAATGTTATAAAATGCGTTGCAATTATGGGGGCAAAGCTCAACCCATTCCGCTTTGTCTTGATGCAATCAAACCTGAAATGCTTTGGCTGGCCCTCAAGAATTTGTTTTGATCTGCCTCGTCATTGCGAGGCCGTGCTTTTTACGGCCGAAGCAATCTTTCGAAAGATTGCTTCGTCGCAAAAAACGCTCCTCGCAATGACGAGCGTTTATTTTCGTTCTAATGTAATAAAACTATATCGATACTGATTTTTATCATCCGGCAAAAAATCTTTACTTTCGACTTCCCGCCATTCTTTTTGATTTATTTCAGGAAAAAAAGTATCCCCATCCATTTTTTCATGAATAATCGTGAGATATAACAATTTAATTTGCGGCAACAGTTGTTTAAAAAGATCCGCGCCGCCAATGACAAAAACCTCATCGTAAGGCAAAAGATAATCCAGCGCTTCTTGAATCGTGTTAAATACTCGACAGCCAGCCGCCTCAAATGTTTTATCGCGAGTGACAATCACATTTTCCCGTCCGGGCAGAGGACGACCGATAGAAAGATAAGTTTTCCGCCCCATTAAAATGGGTTTGCCGAGCGTGATTTCTTTAAAATGCTTTAAATCGGCGGGCAAATGCCAAGGGAGACGATTGTCTTTGCCCATGACTCTATTTTCAGAAATCGCAACAATAGCTGATAGACGCATATAACAATCCTTATTTTGTCATCCCCGCACCGTCATTGCGAGGAGCGCTTTTTGCGACGAAGCAATCTTTTAGAGATTGCTTCGCCGCCTATCGGCGACTCGCAATGACGGGCTAGAATCCCACGCACTTAGACCAAAAAAGTATGGTGCGAATCAATCTCTTGAGTCAACCAAACACTGAAAAAAATTTCGCTTCTGTACATTTCCTGCTAACATGGCTATTTTGGAAATCGCTTATGACTACTGCACCTTCTTTGCCCACATACAAGGAAATCCAGTCTGCCCTGAAAAAAATTCCCGGGGCCTATCATGCTGCACAAGTGCATGGAATGATGTGCGGTTTAATTTGTGCCGGCGCCACCAAAAAAGATACCCATTGGAAAATGGCGCTGGATGAAATCAAAAAATATAAAAAATCCGAAGAAATGCTACAAATGCTCTATGAGACCAGTTACGATCTACTCATGCAGTTTTCCTTTGAATTTAATTTATTACTGCCGGAAGATAAAAAAAGCATTAATCAACGGGCGGAAAGTTTAGGCCTCTGGTGCCAAGGTTTTTTGATGGGTCTACAACGTGGGAACATTCCGATCGAGGAGCGCGAACCCAGCGAAATTACTGAAGCCTTAAATGATATTATTGAAATTTCCCAGGTGAATTACAGTGAAATTATCGATAACGAAGAAGATGAAGTTGCGTATTTTGAACTGGTAGAATATGTTCGTCTGGCGGCGCTGATGATTTTTCACGAATTGCATCCGGCTAAAGGCGGCCGTACCACCAAAAAATCCCTACATTAAACGTTAAGGAGACGCCGATGATTAAAATGACTGAATATGCCAAACGGCGCAAGCAATTGATGCAAAGCATCAATCCCACTGCGATTGTTATTTTACCTGCCGCACCGATTCATCGACGCAACGGTGATTATGATCATCCCTATCGTCAAAGCAGTGATTTATCTTATTTGACGGGTTTTGAAGAACCGGAATCGGTTCTGGTATTAATTCCCAAACGAAAAAAAGGCGAATTCATTCTTTTTAATCGCGTCCGAGATCGTGAAAAAGAAATCTGGGAAGGTTACCGCGCAGGACAAGCTGGCGCGATCAAAACCTATGGCGCAGACGAAGCGCATCCGATTGCTGAATTTGAAAAATATTTACCCGAATTACTTGAAGGTCGCACGGAAGTCCATTACCCACTCGGTATTGATCCCGCATTCGACAAAATTTTATTGGATGGCGTCAACAAAATTCGCGGCAAGATCCGCAATGGTCTGCAATCGCCGATTGCGTTTGTCGATATTACCGATACGTTGCATGAAATGCGCTTAATCAAAAGTCCGGCAGAAATCGAAGTGATGCGGAAAGCCGCTGAAATTTCAGTGGATGCACACTTGCGCGCCATGAAGGCTTGCAAACCTGGCATGTACGAATATGAACTCGAAGCCGAATTACAATACGAATTTAATCGCAACGGCGCTCGATACCCTGCTTACACCTCCATCGTCGGCAGTGGCGCAAATAGCTGCATTTTGCATTACAACACCAACAATCAAAAAATTAAAAATGGCGACATCGTTTTAATTGACGCCGGTTGCGAATATCAAAATTATGCAGCCGATATTACCCGAACGTTTCCTGCTAATGGAAAATTTACACCCGAACAACGCGCGATTTATGACATTGTGCTTGCCGCACAAATTGCCGGCATTAAAGCAGTGCGTCCTGGTGCAGAATGGCCCAAAGTCCAGGATGTGATGGTTAAAATCATCGCGCAAGGTCTAAAAGAGTTAGGTCTCCTGAAAGGCAACTTAAAAGATCTGATCGAAAAACAAAGTTATTTTAAATTTTACATGCACAAATCCGGTCACTGGTTAGGACTCGATGTGCACGATGTCGGTCGTTACAAAATGCATGGCAAATGGCGCAAGCTGAAACCAGGGATGGTGTTGACGGTTGAACCTGGCATTTATATTTCTTCTGATATTCCAGGCGTTCCTAAAAAATGGCACAACATCGGCGTGCGTATTGAAGACGATGTCTTAGTCACCAAAAATGGCAATGATGTCTTAACCGGACGATTACCCAAAAAAGCCACTGACATCGAAGCACTGTTAAAGAAAAAATCATGAACTTTGATATTATCATCGTAGGTGGCGGCATGGTGGGCGCATCGCTTGCTTTGTCGCTACGCGCTTCGCCCTATCGCATCGCGTTAGTCGATGCCAACGCTACCAATTTAGCGGATGATAAACGGTTTATTGCTTTAAATCACAGTAGTTATTGCTTATTTGAAAATCTGAAAATCTGGGATTCCCTTGCACCGCATGCGACAGCGATCAATGAAGTGCATGTTTCACATCGCGGTTCCTTTGGCATCACACGCTTAACGGCTCGCGAAATGAATTTGGCAGCGCTCGGATTTGTGGTTCCTGCAAAAGAAATTAATCTCGCGCTTTATAACAATCTGGAAAATATTACTCTGCTTCGCCCAGCGCGCTTGATTGATATGTCACAAACTTCAGAAGAAGCCGAGTTAACGATTGAAACACCCGAAGGCACGCAAAAAATCCGTGGAAAAATAATTATTGGCGCCGACGGCAATTATTCTACTGTCAGACAATTACTAAACATCTCTGAAAAAAAACTGGATTACCAGCAAAGCGCCATCGTTTCGATGATAGCTCTCAATCGTTCGCATCATCATATTGCTTATGAACGTTTTCAAGATAATGGCGCAATCGCTATGCTGCCTTTGACCGAGAATCGCGCCGCCATGATTTGGACCGCTGACAACGAAGAAATTCATCTTCTCGAAAAAATGTCGGATGATGTTTTTTTACAAACATTACAGAAAAAATTTGGTTATCGTCTGGGCCGCTTGAAAAAAAATCATGGGCGCGCACTGTTTCCATTAGTTTCTATTCAAGCGGAACAACAAATAAAAGGACGAACCATTTTAATTGGAAACGCATTACATGCTTTACATCCGATTGCCGCTCAAGGCTTAAATTTAGCTTTGTATGAAGTGTCCACTTTAAGCGATTATTTGAAAAAAAATTCACTCGACACCTTTTCTTTAGACAATTTTGCTGAAGCACAGCAAAAAATAATTACGCGTTTTTCACATCATCTAAACACGCTATTTACTAGTGATTTTTTTGTGTTAAACGCAGCGCGTCAATTAGGAATGATAGGCCTCGATCTTTGCCGACCATTAAAATTGCGTTTTATGCGACAATTACTGGGCCAAACAGGACGAGCTATACCGATCAGGGAACGAAACAATCATGAAACCATCTCAGCATGACACCGAACAAAAACTGATTGCGATCACTCAACAATTACTGCTTGATTCAGGAATTGAACTGAAACAAATTACTTTACATGCTTCATTGCAGCGCCATTTAAGCATTGATAGCTTAGGCCGCGCCGAATTATTTCAGCGCATCGAAAAAGAATTTGATATCCAACTTCCTGACAGCTTGATGGCGGAAGCTGAAACATTGCAAGATATTAGGAATGCAATTGAAAAAGCACAGCCTGGAAAAAGAATTTCTCATGCTGTAACTCATCAGGAAAGTCTGGAAAAATCTTTTATCAATCCTGTTCAGGCCAAAACCTTACTGGACGTTTTATTGCTTTATGCAACAGGCGATCCGGATCGTCCTCATATTTACTTACAAGATGATCAGGGTCGCGAAGAAATCATTACTTATGGACAATTATTTGAAAATTCACTGCGGGTCGCGTTTCAAATGATCAAACGTGGATTGCAGCCCGGTGAAACGGTCGCGATCATGCAACCGACTAATCCTGGATTTTTTTATACTTTTTTTGGGACTTTATTGGCGAACTGCATTCCCGTTCCAATTTATCCGCCATTTCGGCCACATCAGATTGAATCGTATGCGAAACTCGAAGCCAAAATTCTACAAAATGCCGAAGTGCGCATGCTCGTCACCTTTCATGAAGCAGAGCATTTAAGCAAAATGCTGCGCGCATTTATTCCCAGTTTAAAACAAGTCGTCACTGTTAATACATTATTGAACGGAACTGAAAAAGCGCCCTATATTGGGGCAAAATCCGATGATTTTGCCATGATCCAATATACATCGGGCAGCACCAGTGCTCCTAAAGGTGTTTTGCTCACCCATGGCAATTTGCTCGCCAATATTCGCGCTTATGGTGAAGCCATTCAAATCACACATCACGATGTTGCGGTCAGCTGGGCGCCGCTTTATCATGATTTAGGGTTGATTGGCATGTGGCTCGGCAGTTTATATCACGGCATTCCATTGACACTCATGTCCCCGCTTTCTTTTTTAAGCCGACCAGAAAGATGGCTATGGGCGATTCATTATCATCGCGGCACAATCACGGGCGGTCCCAATTTTGCGTATGAATTATGTATTCGCAAAATTGAACCCAGCATGATCGAAGGATTGGATTTAAGTTCCTGGCGAATTGCATTTAATGGTGCAGAAGCCATCCAAGCGAAAACACTCGACCGTTTTACGGAAAAATTTGCGCCTTATGGTTTTAGAGGCGAAAGTCATTTGCCGGTTTATGGTCTGGCTGAATCTTCTGTGTGTGTGGCCATCTCACCACTCAATCGAAAACCGCGCATTGATAGAGTCGAACGCAAAGCATTTGAAGAAGAGAATCGGGCCGTTCCAACGACCGCTGAAAATGCTCTGGAGTTTGTCGCGAGTGGCAAAGCGATTCCAGGACATGCCGTGCGAGTGGTTGATGAACACAATCAACCGTTGCCCGAGCGTCATGTCGGGCAATTGCAATTCAAAGGGCCTTCTAGCATGCAGGGTTATTATGGTAATCCAGAAGCCACCATGGCGATTTATCATGATGGCTGGTGGGACACCGGCGATTTAGCTTATTTGGCGGATGATGAAATTTTTATTGCAGGTCGAAAAAAAGACCTCATCATTAAAGCAGGACGTAATTTGTATCCTGCCGAAGTAGAAGAAATTACGGCTCAAACTCCGGATATTCGTAAAGGATGCGTGATTGCCTTCGGCACAGTGGATCCCATTCGCGGCACAGAAAAATTAGTCATTGTCGCAGAAACCCATACCAAAAAACCACCACACCCTGAAAAAATTATTGAGCAAATTACTGAAAATATTTCCAATGCGCTAGGTGTCCCACCCGATCACGTCGTGCTTGTGCCACCGCAAACGATTCCAAAAACTTCCAGCGGCAAATTGCAACGCGCCGCATGCAAAACCATGTATTTAACCGGCAAATTAAAACAGCGAAGACCGTTCTGGATGCAATTGACAAAAATCAGTTTTAGTTTTGGTTTAGCCAAATTACGGCGAACGTTTGGAATGATGGTTAAATTTATTTATTCGGTGTATGTCTATTCGCTCGTCATAGCGACCTTGCTTCCCGTTTATTTGTCTTTATGGATTTTACCGCAAAAAATGGCGGCAGGTTTATGTCAATTCTGGGCACGCTCACTTTTTTTCTTTGCGCTTTGTCCTGTGAAAATGACGGGTAAAAAAAATATAACTGCAGAAACCCCACTGATTTATGCCATTAATCATGCAAGCTATGTTGATGCCATGCTCGCACTAAGTTTTTTGCCAATCGGAACGCGATTCATTGGCAAACAAGAATTGACGAAAACCCCTATTATTCGACGGTTTATGCAAAAGTTGAATTTTTTAAGCGTTGATCGAACAGATTCAGCCAAAGGCATTGATGACACCAAACAAATGCAAGAGATTTTAGAACACGGTCATTCTATCGCCATTTTTCCAGAAGGTACGTTTAGCTATTCGGCAGGATTACGTCCTTTTAAATTAGGCGCATTTAAAATTGCAGCTGAAACGGGTGTTCCCATTTGTCCTATCGCCATACAAGGCACACGTTCGATTTTGCGGGGTGATGAAAAATTATTAAAACCCGGAAGAATTATTGTTACGGCGAATCCACCCATCAAAGCGCCTGGAAAATCCTGGCAAGATATTAATGAATTTAAAAATACTGTGCGCGCAATCATAGCTAAAGATTGCGGCGAACCCACGTTGGATTTAATACGATCGACGGTGGCCGAATGAAAAAAATTTTAAATAAAAAGGAAACCCTTATTTTCGCCGCCTGGGCAAGTTACGATTGGGCGTCGGCTGCTTTTCCAATTATTATTACAACGTTTATTTTTGCAACGTATTTTACGAAACAAGTTGCAGTGAATGAAATTATCGGCACTTATCAATGGGCGAATGCGACCGCGCTCGCGGGTGTTTTAATTGCGATTTTAAGTCCGATCTTTGGCGCGATCGCCGATCATGGCGGTCATCATAAACGCTGGCTACTTTTTTTTACTATTTTATGTGTGATTTTTACCGCGTTACTTTGGTTTGTGCATCCTCATTCACATTCTATTTACACCGCACTGAGTGCTTTTGTGATCGCAACCATTGCGTTGGAAATCGGGATCGTTTTTTACAATTCTTTTTTGCCGCATATTGCGCCCGAACGATATATCGGTCGTCTTTCAGGTTGGGCGTGGGGCGCGGGCTATCTTGGCGGCATTATTTCATTAAGCATCGCATTATTTTGTTTTATTAAACATCCGCCGATCTGGCTGAATACTCAATCGGCTGAAGAAGTGCGGATTTCAGCGATTTTAGTCGCCGTTTGGTTTGCCGTTTTTTCAGTGCCCTTTTTTATTTTCATTCCCGATTCAAAAGCAACAGGATTATCTGCAAAAAAAGCCCTGAAAAAAGGTTTAAGTGAATTATTTTCCACACTAAAATCTTTGCCAGAACAAAAAAATCTGGTGCTCTATCTTATCGCGCATCTTATTTATGTTGATGGACTTAACACCCTATTCGCTTTCGGCGGAATTTACGCAGCAGGCACTTTTGGCATGAGCTTGGCGGATGTGGTTTTATTTGGAATTACCATGAACTTAACCGCCGGTATCGGCGCGATTTTTCTGGCCTGGGTCGATGATTGGATGGGTTCAAAACCTACGATTTTAATTTCACTACTCGGACTCATACTGCTCGCATTGCCATTATTATTTGTCCAGAGCACCGCTGCATTTTGGGCCATCGCCTTATTTTTAAGTATTTTCATCGGCCCCGTTCAAGCGGCCAGTCGATCGCTGATGGCACGCATTACTCCAAAAGAAAAATCCACTGAAATGTTCGGGTTATATGCCTTTTCAGGCCGAATCACCGCCTTTATCGGTCCTTGGGTCTTAGGCCTTGCAACTTATTATTTTCACAGCCAACGTGCGGGAATGGCGACAATTTTAGCTTTTTTTATTGTGGGTGCATTGCTCATGATAAAAGTTACCGAGACACGCTCTGCGTAAAATATGATCAATATTTTGACATTCCCTTCAAAAAAAGCAATAATTAGGCCCAATAATTAGCGAGATCAGCACAATAAGGAACCCAGTATGTCATTAAAAAAAATTCTTCCATTAATTACTTTATGCTTTCTTTCCATTCCGGTGTACGCGACCAATCTCTGTATCCAAAATATCGACCAGCATGTTGATCGCAACGTTCTCGAATTAGAAGATTGCAGTTTGAATGATCAAGATATGCCAGCAATCGCAGCCTATTTAGATAAGCATACTGATATTAACTGGCTGGACGTTGTCGATAACAATATTGGCCCAAATGGCGCGATTGCCATTGCTAAAATGACGACTTTACAAACGTTAGAGTTGGATAATAATCAAATTGGCGATACCGGCGCTGCCGCATTAGCTAAAAGCACTTCGTTACAAAATATTTCTCTTTGGGGCAATCAAATTGGTGATGCGGGAGTGATTGCACTTTCTGCGGATTCCACTTTGCAAGGATTGCAATTAAATAATAATCCGATTACCGATAAAGGCTTGAGCGCGATTGCGAAAAATACTTCGATTCAAATTTTAGATGCAAGCTCAATTAAAACCATCAGCGATTCCAGTGCAGAAGCATTGGCTAAAAATTCAGGATTAAGAACGCTTTACATGGATAATGATGGAATTACGGATACCGGCGCGATTGCATTAGCAAAATCTCCTTCGATTCAGTGGGAATTGAGTTTGATGCAAAATAAATTGACCGATGCGGGCGCGATTGCCTTGGCAACTTATTCGAAAGCACAAGCGCTTTATTTAAATGGAAATCAAATTGGCGATCATGGCGCAAAAGCACTGGCAAAAATGACATCTGCTTTTGGTTTGCTGGCGCTTGGCTATAATCGCATTACGGATCAAGGTGCAGCGGCTTTAGCTGAAAATCAATATTTTACTTTTATGATGCTGGATTACAATCAAATTACCGATAAAGGGGCAGAAGCGTTTGTTAATAATCCGGTGCTGCAACAATTATATTTGGAAGGGAATCAAATTACGGATGCTGGCGCAAGTGTCCTCGCAACCAATTCAAAATTAAAATGGCTAGGCTTAGGATACAATCAACTGACGAATACCGGCGCTTTTGCATTAGCAAAAAATATCGGATTACAAACGCTTCTAGTGCAATTTAATCATATAGGACCTGCTGGGATTTCTGCATTAGAAGCCAGACATTTTGATGAGCTGGAAACTTACGGGAATGATGGCAAACTGGTGAATAAAAAGGTTGCTGGAATTGAGACATCGAAAGAACATAAACAACGGTTTATGCAATCGCTTAAAAAACACTTAAGTTAAAACGGTTGTTTTTCCAAAAACCCATTGTTACTATTATTAGATAATTTAAACAGAAGGTCTTTTCAGTATGAGCAGCAATACCATTGCAATAACCGATCATTCATTTGAAAATGAAGTCGTTGAATCCAAAACCCCTGTATTAGTTGATTTTTGGGCACAGTGGTGCGGCCCTTGTAAAGCAATCGCCCCCATTCTCGATGACATCGGTCAAAAATATGTGGGAAAACTCAAAATCGCCAAATTGGATGTGGATTCAAACCCTGCAACCCCTCCTAAATTCGGCGTTCGCGGCATCCCTACCCTGATTTTATTCAAGGATGGCCAGGTCAAAGCAACCCAGGTGGGTTTGCTGTCCAAAGCTGAATTAATCAGCTTTATTGATGAAAATATTTAATCGTACTAGCCCTTTAAAAAGGGCTAGAACTCTTTTAAAATTAGTGCTATTGTTTAATTAAGATAACCTCTTATAGAGCCTATCGATTAACCCACGCTGAACTAATTAACCCATGAATATGAATGTCTTGTCCAATGGTCGAGTCGTTTAATCAAATCACAATCTAACCCCGAGGATGCTATGGCAAATGCTTTACCAGCAAATTCAAATGTAGAAGACGTAACCGAACAATCCAACAGTAACAACTCTAATAGGTCCACAGTCATTATGAATCTCACCGAACTCAAGAAAAAAAGCGCCCAGGAACTTATTCAAATGTCCGAAGAATACGGCCTGGAAAACATGGCCCGTTCGCGGAAACAAGATATTATTTTCGCCATATTGAAAGCCCACGCTAAACGCGGTGAAGACATTTATGGCGATGGCGTATTGGAAATTTTGCAAGATGGGTTTGGATTTTTACGTTCCGCCGAAGGCTCTTATTTAGCGGGCCCGGATGACATTTATGTTTCGCCTAGCCAAATTCGTCGATTCAATTTACGTACCGGCGACACCATTTCTGGAAAAATTCGCCCACCAAAAGAAGGCGAACGTTATTTCGCTTTATTAAAAGTCGACCACATCAATTTCGATGCCCCAGAAAATGCGAAGACCAAAGTTTTATTCGAAAACTTAACACCGTTATTTGCCAACGAATGGCTGCAAATGCAATGCGGCAATGGCAGTACCGAAGATATTACCGCCCGCATTATTGATATTGCAGCGCCGATTGGTAAAGGACAACGCGGCTTGATCGTATCGCCACCGAAGGCTGGTAAGACCATGATGCTGCAAAATATCGCGCACTCGATCGCGCAAAACCATCCAGAATGTTATTTGATGGTATTATTGATCGATGAACGTCCTGAAGAAGTCACCGAAATGACTCGCTCCGTTCGCGGCGAAGTCATCGCAAGTACCTTTGATGAACCGGCTAACCGTCACGTACAAGTCGCAGAAATGGTGATCGAAAAAGCGAAACGCTTGGTTGAACATAAACGCGACGTGGTGGTCTTACTCGATTCGATCACACGCTTAGCTCGCGCGTACAATACTGTTGTTCCCGCTTCCGGAAAAGTCTTAACCGGTGGTGTGGATGCAAACGCTCTGCAACGTCCAAAACGTTTCTTTGGTGCAGCGCGAAACATCGAAGAAGGCGGCAGCTTAACCATTATCGCAACCTCCCTGGTTGAAACCGGCTCCAAAATGGATGATGTGATTTACGAAGAATTCAAAGGAACCGGCAACATGGAAATCCACTTGGATCGCCGCATTGCTGAACGCCGAATTTACCCTGCCATCAACATCAACAAATCCGGCACCCGTCGCGAAGAATTATTGCTAAACAAAGACGTGATGCAAAAAGTCTGGATCCTCCACAAATTATTGCAACCAATGGATGAATTGGCTGCGATTGAATTCTTGATTGATCGTTTGAAATCGACGAAGACTAATGAAGATTTCTTTGATGCGATGAAGCGATAAATTTTAACTTCCCTCTTCTCCAAATAGAAGAGGGCCAATCTCTCCAAAAACCCTTATCTTTATAACTTGACAGTACCATATTTAGTACTTAAAATAGTACTGAATATGGTACTTTTTTATGAGGTATTTTATGCACACTTTATCTGCTCTGGAAGTTAAACGCCGCGGCGTCGCCGCTTTAGAAGAAGCCTTGAAGCAGGGTCCGGTGCATATCATTAAAAACAATCGCCCAGCCTGTGTGGTATTAAGCGAAGAAGAATATGCAAATTTGCTCAAACAACAATTGCATACCACGAGCCTATGGGAATTATTAGATAACAGGCCCTGGAAAACTACCCGCACCAAAAAAGACATCGACAAACAAATCCATAGTGAACGAGATGATTGGGACAAATAAAAATGCAAATTTTTTTAGATTCTTGTGCCATTATCTATTGGGTCGAAATGGCAGAGCCATATTATGGCCATTTTTCTGATCTGCTACATGATCTTAGAAAAAAATACAAAAAACCTACGTTTGCTGCCTCTCATTTAAGCCTGCTGGAATGTCGAGTAAAACCCTTACGTGAACGAGACGACGCTCTTCTTAACCAATACCAACAATTTTTTTGTGCTACTGATCTATCACTAATACCTGTGAGCCCTGAAATAATCGAAAAAGCAACTGAATTAAGAGCCTTTCATCAATTGCGCACACCGGATGCTCTGCAAGCTTCTTCTGCGTTAACCATTTCAGATGATACAATTTTTGTGACCGGTGATAAAAATTTTAAAAAAATCCCACTACTGGAAGTTGCATTAATTCAATAAGAGAAAATCATGACCCACTGGCTTTTCAAATCCGAACCTTCCACATTCAGCATCGATGATTTAATGAAGCGCCCCAAACAAATAGAGCACTGGGACGGGGTACGTAATTATCAAGTCCGCAATTTATTGCGTGATCAAATCAAAGTAGGCGATGAAGGATTTTTTTATCATTCCAGCTGCACACCACCCGGCATTGTCGGGATTATTAAAGTCGTAAAAGCAGGTTATCCTGACTTTACATCATGGGATAAAAATTCCGATCATTTTGATCCAGGAAGCACTGAAAAAAATCCACGCTGGTACATGGTTGATGTTAAATTTGTTAAAAAATTTCCGCGCATTATTACCCTCGATGAGATCAAATCACATCACCAATTAAAAAATATGATCATCACTCATCGTGGCAATCGCTTATCGATTACCCCGGTTACTGAAAAGGAATGGCAAACGATTCTTGAACTTGCAACTGGATAAAAAGGAATGATTTATGGATCAAGCAAAACAAGATAGATGGGACGGTTCGAACTACAATAAAAACTCTTTGTTGCAATACGATGCTGCGATGAAATTTTTGCAAGAACAACCATTTCATGGCAACGAAGCGGTTTTGGACGTAGGCTGTGGCGATGGCAAAATTACGAAAGAAATCGCAGCACGCGTTCCGAAAGGCCATGTAATCGGTATTGATGCTTCGCCTAATATGTTACAAGAAGCTAAAAATAAATTTCAGCAGGAAAATTTGGATTTTCAGTTGCAAGATGCTCAACAATTAAATTTTGTCTCAGAATTCGATGTGGTAACTAGCTTTTTTTGTTTGCAGTGGGTGCATAATAAACTAGCTGCTTTTACTGGTATTGTAAAATCCTTAAAACCAAATGGAAAATTTATTGGAATTGTTCCAATGATTGGCCGATTACCCGAAATCACCAATGAATTAATGCATACAACACGTTGGCAAAAATATTTTGAAGGCGTGGGCGATCTACTAATCACTGCAAGAGACACCCAATATGATGTCTATGCAAAAAAAGCTGGATTGCAATTATCAAAATATCAAAGGGATGAGATCACCACCCATTTTCCATCCAAAAAAGCCATGGGCGATTGGTTATTTCCAGTCACTCCGCATTTAACAAAAATACCTTCCTTAGAAGAAAAACAGAAATTTATCGAGGAAGCAGTGAATATCCATCTCCATGAATTTCCAGCAAAAAAAGAGGGTACTTGTGATGCAAATTTTACATTGGTAAAAATGATAGGTATAAAATAGAGAGTTATGAGTTAAATTTCTACATTAAATCATAATCGGCTTAAGCGTTTCATTTTGTCAATCCTGTCTTTTTTAAGTTTTTTCATCCACTGATCTTTCGAAAGATCTTGATAGGCTAATGCTGCATATTGTTTGGTTTTATCCAGATAAATTTCAGCCAACTCCTCGCAAACCACCCCTCTCGTCACACGCAATAATTCAGTCGTCAAAATGCCTTTTTTATGCAGTGCATTATACTGATCAAGCAATTCTAACTGCATAGTGAGCGCTTGGTCGATTTTGTTAAGCCCACGCAAACCGCATGCAATACCCCATTTGCCGCCCAAAGCGATGACCTCCAGTTTTTTCTTAATTGCTAATTTAACAGTTTGTTTATATGCTGAAATAGCTTCTTGATATTTTTTTGCATCGATAAAATTGCTTCCCAAATTATTATAATCAATCATATTCCAATCAGATACTTTCGGATCTTTCGATTGAGTATTAATAGCAATTGATATTTTATTCCATTTTATTTTATCTTTCAGATTCGGGGTAACAAACGCAATCATATGTGCAGCATTACTGGCGTGATAATCTAGTTTATGCTTTTTACTGAATTGATACGATTTTAAAAAAAAAGGTAATGATTTTTTAAATTGAAATGCTTGCATATAAACACGACCCCGCTCTAGCAAAACCCTTGCTTGAGCGATCGAATAGTTGGACGTCAGTAACTTTTCTGCGGTATCTAATGTTTTGTGAGCTAGCTTAAATTTGTGTTGCATCGCTTGCGCTAAAGCAATTTGTGACAAAATCTGCAAATAAATGGATTTGTTCGTTCGTGATTTAGCTTCGGGCAATATTTTTTTTAGGTTTTTTTCAATGTCGGCGGGTTTTCCAACAAAAAGAGAGTCAAATTCTTCGATAGAATTAACATTTTTTCTTTTATGCATGGGCCTATCGTCCTTCATAAATTCACGTCATGTTAGATATAAAATCCGCCAACGCAAGCGCGCCAGGATTATCGTGCTGATTTATTAGTTCGTGCAACATCATTTGCTGATCTTCGACAGTACGATTTTGACCCAATTTATATTTTCCATTAATTTTGATAATTTCCATATGAAAGCCATCGATGTGTTCTAATAATTTTGTTTTATAATGTTCTGGAATTTGATAATGAGTATTTGATATCGATTCATGATGCGAAACTAATTTTTCTAAATCTACCGCAAGTTCTTCTTTGCTGACATTCGATGGAATTCCTTCTGCATGTACTACCGTATAATTCCAAGTCGGAACATTCGGAAATGTTTTATACCAAGCGGGTGAAATATAAGAATGCGGTCCATGAAAAAGGCAAAGTGAATTTATTTTTTCATTTAAAATTTTGCAATGATCATTCTTTTTTGCAAGATGCCAGATCAACGTGCCAAATTGGCCTCGATTTTTATCTAACATGGTTGGAACATGCGATACATGCAATTTATTTTCATGGTAACTAATTAATGTGGCAAACCCATATTTTTCAATAAAACGATGCAGCTCCTCAAGATTATTCTTTTCGAATGATTTTGGTATATACATGAGTATAAATGACCTTAAATTTTGATGATTATACCGTAGAAAATACCTTATCCATAATGCTAATAAATACGATATAATAAAAAAATGACTAATCAGAAAAGAGGAACAACCCATGGAAACCACCCCTTCCACCAAGAAAAAACATGCCGGGATTGTTGCCGATGAATTGGCCCATTTATTAGCTGACACGTATACACTGTATCTAAAAACCCAAAATTTTCACTGGAATGTGACAGGCCCTCTTTTTCCAGCATTGCATGCACTTTTTGAAACCCAATATGAAGAATTAGCCGAAGCGACGGATACCATTGCTGAACGAATTCGCGCACTCGGTGTATTGGCCCCCGCCACCTTTTCAGAATTTTTGAAATTAACCTCACTCAAAGAAGGTTCCAGTAAATTATCGGCTGAAGACATGGTGAAGGCATTAATGAAAGATCATGAAACGATTTCACATCATTTGCTGGATGTTTTTGAAAAAGCGAACAGCGCAGATGATCAAGGCACGGTGGATTTATTAACTGAACGCATGCGCGCGCATGATAAAGCCGCTTGGATGTTACGAAGCTCACTGGAATAATGAAACCACGATATCGCGGATACATTGCCTATATAGCCTTTTTTACCGCTCTTTTCGGTTGTATCTTTTTGCTATTTCAAAGTAAAGGTACGAACGCCCTAATTCCGAATGCCATCTATAGCTTAACTCTGATTGGAATGTATGGAATTAGTGCGCTGTACCATCTTCCCATGTGGAGCCGACCAATCTATTTAATCATGAAAAGAATTGATCATGCGGCTATTTTTGCTTTAATTGCGGGAACAGCAACACCGATCTGTTTACTCGTTTTAAAAAATGATTCAGGCGTTCGCCTGTTAGCTCTCTACTGGGGAATTGCTATCTTAGGAATGATCTTAACGCTTTTTTGGATTAAGAGTCCTAAATGGATTAGAGCGCTACTCTATGTCATTCTGGGTTGGCTGGCTGTTCCCTACTGTTCAGAAATTAAATTTAAAATGGGAAATGAGGCGTTTCTATTACTCTTAGCGGGTGGCGTTTTCTACACATTTGGCGCATTGGTTTATGCGATTAAACGTCCTAATCCCTTTCCCGACTTATTTGGCTATCACGAAATTTTTCATTTGCTAATAGTCATAGCCAGTGTTCTACATTTTATAGTTATTTATAATTTAATCTCTGCCGTTTAGGCGGTTGGATTTTCCAAACTTAATACACCGGCATTGTAATCATACGCAAATAATTCTGCGTAGCGACCCCATTCGATAACAGTTCGAAGTACCCGTTCGGCTTCTTTTTCGGTTAAATAATCTTCAAGCAGCGAAAGAAAATTTTCTTCGAGCGCACGATGGCGTGGATGGCGCGTTAATTGTTCGTAAATGTAACGGGCAAGCGGGACATATTTTTTCAGTAATTGTAAAAATATTTTTTTACGTTCCAAAATGTCGGCTTCGACGAAGGCTTTTCCTTCATCAGTAATTGTGATATCCCCTTTTGACACTTTTGCTAAATGCAAAATTTCCAATAATTCAGTGAGAGGAAATAATTCATCGATATCTAACATTAATGTTTCAGCAACGACTGGCAAATCCATTTTGCCATTATTTTCTGGGGTATTCAGTGTTTCTAATAATCCGGTGACTTCTGCGACACTCGCTTCGGGTAAGCGATAGCCCAAATCAATTGGCTCATGCCCTTCGACTTGTTCCGCTGGCGTTTGCGTTGTCATCATGGTGTAAACACGATCAATTTGATTGCGGAAACGCGGATCTAAATCACTGCGTGGATGTTGCAATGTTACTTTTAATTCGCCACGAATTGAACCTGGATTGCTGTTGAATACAATAATGCGATCGGCTAATAAAGCGGCTTCTTCAATGTTGTGTGTCACAAATAAAATACCACTAATGCCGGTTTTTTTCGTTTCCCATAAATCCATTAAGTCGCTTTTTAAGTTGTCCGCTGTCAAAACATCCAACGCTGAAAACGGTTCATCCATTAATAATACGTCGGGATTCACCACTAAGGCGCGCGCAAAACCCACACGCTGACGCATACCGCCCGATAATTCTTTTGGAAATGCGGTTTCGAAACCATCGAGACCGATGGTATCAATCGCTTTCAGTGCGCGTTCGCGGCGTTCATCACGATCTATGCCTAAGGCTTCTAAACCTAATTCCACATTTTGTAAAACCGTGAGCCATGGCAATAAAGCAAAATTTTGAAAAACCATCGAAATGCCGCGCACTGGACCATGAACCGGTTTGTTGCGATAAAAAACGGTACCATTGGTTGGCGAAATGAGGCCTGCAATAATGCGTAATAAGGTGGATTTTCCCGATCCTGATTTTCCTAAAATCGCAACGATTTCGCCTTCATTCATGCGAAAATTGACATCTTCCAGCACCTGCAATTCCTGGCGCTCGCCGATTTTAAAACTTTTATTGACGTTTAAGACTTCAATCAGGGTCCGATCTTGCATACCACACCTCAAAGCAACTGATAACGCGTCTCAGCTAGCACGTATAACGGACGCCATACTAACCGATTTAATATTAATACCAAAATACACATCATGCCGATACCTAAACCCACATGCATAAAATCACCGGCCGCCTGAAATTCCGTAATGTAAGCACCTAAACCGGTTGCCACTAATTTGGTATGCCCCCATTCGACGACTTCCGCAACAATACTCGCATTCCAAGAACCGCCTGCTGCCGTAATTGCGCCAGTCATATAATAGGGAAAAATGCCGGGCAAAATGAGTCTTCGCCAACGCAGCCAAACATTCAATCCTAAATTATCGGCGACTTGCAGCAAATCTTTCGGTAACACGGATGCACCCGCAATGACATTGAATAACACATACCATTGCGTCCCTAAAATCATGAGCGGTGTTACCCACACATTGACATTCAGATGATAGGTGACAATAAAAATAACCACAAAAGGATACAGCAAATTGGCGGGAAACGCTGCTAAAAACTGGGCAATCGGCTGCACCACTTGCGCCACATTAGGCCGCAATCCAATCCAAACGCCGATTGGCACCCACAATAATGAACAAAGAATAATTAAAACAATGACACGGAAAGCCGTAATCAATCCGAGATAAAACACATGTTTTACTTCAGAAAAAGGCACATTGTGCAGCACATAATAAATGGCGAACAACACGACAGATGCAACCGAGATAAAAATCAATCCATCCCAAATCATCCCCATTAATTTGTCGTAGCGTCTGACTATTTTAAATTTTTCTTTGACCCGAAAACGTGTGCGGAAAAGCGCAAAATTCACAAACCCATCAAATAATTGATTGAACTTCTGGCCCACAATTCGCAATAAACGCGTACGATGAAAAAGATCAATGACCCAGGAACGAACTTCACGATCTTCGCCCACTTGCTCGGCTTTGAATTTTTCAGCCCATGCGACCAAAGGTCGAAACAATAATTGATCGTAAATCAAGATCACAATTAACATGGTAATAATGGCGTAAAAAATCGCTTTCATATTCATTGCTTTGATAGCGAGCGCGATATAGGAACCAATTCCCGGTAATAAAATATCTTGATTCGCAACGGATACGGCTTCGGATGCCACCACAAAAAACCAGCCTGCCGACATCGACATCATCGTATTCCATAATAATCCCGGCATAGAAAATGGTACATCAATACGCCAAAAACGCTGCCAGGCGGATAAATGGAACATGTTAGCGGCATCCAGCAATTCCGTTGGAACCGAGCGGACGGTTTGATAAAAACCGAGCGCCATATTCCAGGCTTGCGAGGTAAAAATCACAAAAATCGCGGCACACTCAGGGCCCAACAAACTTCCAGGAAAAAGCGCGATAAATCCAACAATCGTAATCGACAAAAATCCGAGAATGGGAATCGATTGCAAAATATCAATAACAGGAATAATGATGCGCTCAGCTCGTTTATTTTTAGCGGCCCAAGTGCCGAAAATAAAAGTAAATAATAACGAGAAAAACAAGGCAATCAACATACGTGAAACAGTACGTAATGCATATTTTGGTAAATTTTGCGGGTCGAGCGAAATGGGGATCAGTTGACCTAAATGATAGGGAACCGTCATTTGCTTAGCCTGCCAGGCGAGCAAAGCAATCAATCCTAAGGCAAATAACAATGCCAGAATATCCCAATAATTTGGATAAACTCGGCCTTTATAGGCATTCATGAATGTATTGCGTAAAAAACTCATGGCCCTTACCTTTTGCGTGTTTTATGGTATTAATTTATCCGCAAAAATACACTTTTTTTGCTTAAAGATACAGAAAAATCGTTCATTAAATGAAGGGGCCAATTAAGATTCATTTAATATTGATGAACTAAAAAATACTGGGAGGGCATCATTTTGGGCGTGAGCATATGCGATTCGGGTCTCGTCTCATCCAGTCGATTTTTATTAGAAACCAGTTCATTTTGCAGTTTGATGCTTTCATCATGATGTCGAATATATTCTTGAACGCAGTGATCCAAATCACGATCATGCATATCTTCAAAATAAATTAAAAAATTGGCTTTCAGACTTTTTTCATAAGGTAATATGACACATTTGACGATCCCAAAAAAATTGCCCCATTGAAAATAAATCACAGGTGGAATGCCGCCGGGATAAAAAGGAGCTCCCGTTAAATATTGATTTCCATGCCAAAAAATTAAGTCTTGGATCGTATATTCTCTAAAATCAAGAAATTGCTGTTGCGTCACCGAGATAATCGCACTGTGATAATTTTTTAAGGAAGCCTGAATGCGTTTTTTTAATAATTGAATGGCATCGAGATTCATCGCCTCATGCGGCAACAAAAAAACCCCGTGGTAATCATGTTGTTTATGCTGCTGCGAACGCAAATAATAATTCAAAATCGGATCATAAAACGCATTGCTTAATTGCTTTTGGTGCCATTCGAGAAAATGCGTTTGGTCCGTCGAGAGATTTTTTCCTTCCAAAAAGGAATGCAAAATCCCGGCGGAACTACTATGAATGGGCTGTAAAAAGAGATGCTGTTGCATATTCGTTCTCGGATCACATATAAAGACTTCGGCCGCCGTCTACGATCAACACTTGGCCGGTGATGTAATCTGCCTCATGCGCCAAATAAAGAACCGCTTTGGCAATTTCTCGAGGGTCGCCCTTTTTTTTCAAAATAATGCGTTTAATGATTTTTTGTTTTAATTCGTCTGATATTTCATTGCCTTCGCCTTCGGGCCAAAGTGTTTCACCTGGCGAGATGGCATTGACGCGAATATCGGGCCCTAATTCTTTCGCGAGCGCTTTGGTGAGCATCACGATGCCGGATTTTGAAATGGAATACACAGGATAATCATATAAAGGTCGTTCAGCATGAATATCAGCTAAATTAATAATGCAGCCATGATGCTGCTTTAAATAGGGAACAGCCGCTTGAGAGAGAAAAAACGGCGCTTTTAAATTAGCGCTCATTAAATCATCCCAAGTCGCTTCTGTGACATTTTCGATTTTGGTTTTATAAAATCGCGAGGCATTATTCACGAGCAGATCGAGTCGACCGAAGGTTTTGGCTGCATCATCCACTAATTTTTTTAAATGAGCCGTCTCAGTTAAATCCGCGCAAAATAATGCCGCAGAATGAGACCGAATCGCATTCAGTTCCTGACAGAGCTTTTCAGCCTCCGATTTAGAAGTATGATAATGCAATGCCACATTCAGTCCATTTTCGTGTAAAATACGGGCTATTTCTGCCCCGATGCGACGGGCGGCCCCTGTAATTAAAGCGGTTTTTTGCATGGTTACTCTGACGTTAAAAAAGAGCGGTTATTATAAACTTTTATGCTGACATTACCTAGTCCTGATGAACAGGCTTTAAAGCACTCTGAACGCTTGACGGCGCATATTCGCCAAGAGATTGAAAAATCTCAAGGAATGATCACCTTTGAACGCTATATGGAGCTCGCCCTTTATGCGCCAGGGCTCGGCTATTACAGCGCGGGCGCGCATAAATTAGGGAAAAAAGGCGATTTTGTGACGGCCCCTGAAATTTCCCCACTCTTTGCGGGCTGTATTGCAAACCAAGCTGAAGAGATTTTTCGAAAAACGGGATTAAAACAAGTCCTGGAATTCGGTGGCGGCACTGGCGTTTTTGCTAAGGATTTTTTATTGGCGTTAGAAAAAAAGGCCTTACTTCCTGAAAAATATTTTATTCTTGAAATCAGCGCCGACTTACGTGAACGCCAGGAACAATTAATCCAATCAACCTGCCCACATCTATTGTCACGGATTTTTTGGTTGGAAAAATTACCTGAAAATTTTGAAGGGATTATTTTTGCCAATGAAGTGATGGATGCGTTTCCCGTTTCGCTTTTTGAATTATCTGAAAAAATAACAGAACGCGGTGTTGTCTGGAAAAATGGAAAATTCTCATGGGAAAAATTGACACCGTCGGGTGACGTATTCGACTACGCCAATTTTTTAAAAAATGAATTTTCATTACCAGAAAATTATGTTTCTGAAATGAATTTTCGAATCAAACCCTGGATTGGTTCGCTTGCCCATTCATTAAAAAAAGGCGTTATTTTGTTACTGGATTATGGCTACGGCCGACGCGAATATTATCATCCGGACCGGGCGCAAGGGACGTTAATGTGTTTTTATCAGCATCATTTTTTTGATGATCCTTTTCTTTTTCCGGGTTTGCAAGATATCACAGCGCACGTTGATTTTACGACTGTTGCTGAAAGCGCTGTTGCTTTTGAGCTTGACGTTTCCGGATTTACAACCCAAGCTGCTTTTTTACTTGCGTTAGGTTTGCTCGATCACAAAGAAGAAGATCCCGTTCTGCAATACCAGCAAAGTCAAGCAATCAAAACCTTGACGCTGCCATCCCAAATGGGCGAATTAATTAAAGTGATAGCTTTAAACAAAAATATTGATTTAAACTGGCAAGGTTTTTCTTTACAAGACAGGCGACGAGACTTATGACCACCGATAGCAACAACCGTTTAGCAACCGTTGAATTTCATCGAGATGAACTGGGATTTTCAGCGGGTCATTTCACTATTTTTTCGGCGACGGAACGCGAAGACTTACATGGACATAATTATTATGTTGACGCACGATTTCAGGTGCGATTAACCGATAACGGCATGGCGTTTGATTATCGTATTTATAAAAATAAAATTCGGGAATTATGTGCGAAATTGCATTTGAAATTTTTGCTGCCTTCCCAATCTAAATTTTTAAAAATTGAAGACCAAGGTGCGATGTGGTTTGCCCATTTTAATAATGAACCCATTCCCTTTTTAAAACGCGATGCGCTGATTTTGCCGCTCTGCAATATTACCATCGAAGAATTATCAAACTGGTTTTTGCAACATCTGACTCAAGATAAAAATGATTTAAAAAAATATCAAATCCATGGGATTACGATTCGTGTTTTTAATGGGCCGGGGCAATCGGGTGGTGCCACCTGGAATGCAAATTAAATCGACGAGCCAAATTACAAAATAACACACCGCTTTTTTCCAACCTCAACCAGCGCCAATGGCGGCTGCGGCAATGGTTCCTGTTTACGAGGCAGCTCTGGCTCAACTAGAAGATCCGGAATATCTAATTCAAATTGATCTTGTAATTCAAATTTATCTTGCCCCACTTTTTCGACTTTAAATTCCGGCAACCCTTTTTGAATTCGCCTCGTCGATGAAGCATCCCAAACCACCGCGCCAAATAATTCTACTTCGACCTTTTTTTCTGCCGAAAGCCGCAAAACTCGCCTATCGGGATTCGGAATCACATCGTAACTTCCATCAACGAATGAAACAAACAAGTCACCATCGCATAATGCCGCGAGCTCTGAAAATGGCACGACTTTAGGTATAGGGACCGCCTTCCGCACTAATTGCATTTTATCATCCACACTAAAATGCATCACAGCACGATATTTTGGTTCGCTTAATTCAACATAAAAACTGCTGTTTTCTGAAAAATTTCGATGAACGGTAGTTTTGGCTACAGCGCTTTTCGATATAGTGTATTCATCTCGTTTTTCCAATTTTTCATTTTTTGAAACACTGAATAGCATCAATTTATTTGCCGCTTGAACAATAAAAAAATTTCTTACTGAAAAAATTTTGTTATTAAATAATTCATCGGCTTCAAATTCATCACATTTTTTTAATTGATCATATTGACGGCGATATAAAACTAATTTGCCCCAATTTTCCCCGACCAATAAATATTTATTAGGAACTTCTACCACCTCTGCGAGAGAACCAATTTCCTTACCCGTGATATCACAAAGCGGATATAAGCTTCCTCTAAAAAAGGTGATGAGCCGCACTGTTTCATGATTTTTCCATTCTGGAAAAGCCATTACATAATCCGCTTCTTTTTCTGTTTGCAGCAAAACGGGAAAGCCGGGTCTTCCGAAACCTATCCACAAAGTAACATTATCATGAATATTTCTTTCTGGATCATAATAATAATCCGCCGGCAACGATTGTGAAAAACGCGCATCCACTGTCGATCCATAAATAACGGTATCATTTGGTAACACCATCAACGCCGTTTTTCCAGATAAGGCACTGGTTGCTTTTGGAAAAGCGCTTTCCTGCTTTTTTTTCAAATCAAAAAAATGGAGTTGCCCTTTTTCATCAAATGCTGCGACGCCGTATTGTTTGCAAAGCGGCTGAATGGCCGTCATCTTTTTGAAATTGAATTCTTGCCTCATGGAGGTCATTTTTATGTCCTGATAGGATCATGATTAGTAATAAAAAAACATATGCGAAATCCAAGATGGGGTCAATATAGGCTATCTCGCCTTTAAAACCCTTGACGGATTTAAAGCAATACCCTTATAATTGCTCAAAATTATTACTAACGAGTGAGTATAAAACATGCATGATCGTCCAGGAACGGGTTTGTCCAAAATCTTAGAATTAAAACCAGATAATGATGGCGTTGTGCGCCTAGCACCAAAAGCAGCGCAAGCCCAAGGTCCATTATTTAAAAAACCCACAGCCAAACGCCCCCCAATCCAGATGCCTACAACTACAAATTCAGCGCCATCCTCTGTTGCTACACCACAACCAGAGCCGACTGAACAGAAAGCCCCAGAGAATCAACAACCTATTCAGCCTGTATCCCTTCAGATGAAACAATTGCTTATTTTGAGATTAGCAGAAAGACTTAGGCGCGCTAATGCTTCTCTCGCTGCTATGCATTACTTTTTAAACATAATCAATCTCGATCTCACAAAAGAATTAGAGCCGCTAGAGGAAACCCTTCGCGAATTACCGCATGAAATGCGGACAGCCTTTTTTTTCTCCAAGGAAAGATCCATCGTACAGAAAATAAATGACATGGCTCAAAAACTTGAAGCTAATAGGAGAGCAGCTGAAGCCGCTGAAATCGCAGAAATTAGTAGACGAGCTGCAGAAGCAGTTGCTGAAGCTTTCAGAAGAACCGCCGAAGCTGCCGTGGAATCTAAAGCAGCAGCCGCCCCAGAAGTAAATGCAGAACAAGAACTGATGGATCTTTCCCCCGATTCTCCAAAATCGGTGGAACCTGTAGAAACCCTCATTGTTCCGCAAGTATCTTCGAACCTTATCCTACCCGTACCGAGATCAGTATCGGACGCAGTGTATTATAATGAAGAACCCACTTTGGATTTATCAGCAGAACCTGAGCCACATCCTAACGAAGAACCTACTTTAGCGTTACCCGCCGAACTCGCTCCTCAACCTAAAGCAACGTGCACTTGGCCTCATGGCTTTTTTACCAAACTTCAAATCCCGATGACTGATTCAAGAGGCAATTACATCAGCGATGAAGAATATTATGGCGCATTAGAACGCGAAACCAAGGCCTGGGTTGATGACTTTTTGAGTAAGCCACGCTTTTAAACTTGCGCTCCCTACGGGACTCGAACCCGTGTTACCGCCGTGAGAGGGCGGCGTCCTAACCACTAGACGAAGGGAGCAAAAAGCTCGAAAATTCAAGATGATATAAATTATAATAGGTTATGGGCAATAAAAATGCTATTATATTTCAATTATTAATCTCGGATTGAAGAGGATTTAAAAATTATTAAGTTGTTAAAAGGGCTGATTAACCGATTTTCAAAGGACAAGCCCGAGACCACAGAACCTGTCATTATACCGCGCTCCGAGCACTCCATTTCGCGAAAACAAATCAGTCCCAATGCGCTAAAAGTGCTTTATCGACTTCGCGATGCGGGATTTGATGCTTTTTTAGTAGGCGGTTGTGTACGTGATTTATTATTGGGACGTCGTCCCAAAGATTTTGATCTTGCCACCAATGCCAAGCCCGAAGAAGTGCGCCGACTTTTTAAAAATTGCCGTTTAATTGGTAAACGATTTCGACTCGCGCATATTTTATTTGGCCCAGAGATTATTGAAGTTGCCACCTTCCGCACTCATCATGAAAACGCCACCGAAACACAACATGGACACATGCACCAAGGCATGATTATTCGCGATAATGTGTTTGGTTCGATCGAAGATGATGCACGGCGTCGTGATTTTAGTATTAATGCGCTTTATTACAATATTGCTGATTTTACCGTGCTGGATTACACCAATGCGATGGACGATATCAAACATCGGCGATTGCGTATTATTGGTGATCCTGAAAAGCGATTTCATGAAGATCCCGTTCGATTGATTCGTGCAGCAAGATTCGCCGGTAAACTTAATCTTACGATTAGTCCCGAAACGGAAACCCCACTCAAAGAACTCAGTTATCTTTTACAAAACGTTTCACCGGCGCGTCTTTTTCAGGAAGTTCTAAAATTTTTTGAAGAAGGCGCACTGCTGAATACGTTTCATTTGTTCCGAAAATATAAATTGGTCGAGCAACTTTTTCCTGAAACGGCTGGCAGTTTAACTCATGAAAATGCTTTGAAATTAATTGAAGATGCGCTTTCTAACACCGATCAACGCCTAAAAGAAGGCAAAACCGTGTCACCCGCCTTTTTATTTTCGATCTTTTTATGGCATCCGATTCAAGCGCACGCAACCCAAGAAGCAGCAAAAGGCTTGCCGCTTTATGTTGCGTTTGAAAAAGCAATTTATCTCGTCATGAAAAAACAAATTGATCGACTGTCGATTCCAAGAAAATTACAAGTCACGATTCGTGACATTTGTTTTTTACAACATCGTTTTACCCAACGATTTGGTTCAAGGCCCTATCGAGTGCTTGAACATCAACGCTATCGTGCGGGTTATGATTTATTAATGTTAAGAGCAACCGCCGGTGAACCGGTCAAAGATCTTTATGACTGGTGGACTGAATTTCATGATGCGGATCCGACGGTTCGAGAAAAAATGATAAAATCCGCCGCAAAAGCCACTCCTGGAAAAAAACCCAGACGATCCAGAAAATTTTCCAAACCGCGCATGCCACGTCCTGAAAATACGGCTAACTAAGCATTCCATCCCACATCTTAAAAAAATTAGGACACGTTTTTGAAACGCATTCTGCGCCTTCAATTTCAACGCCCGGAACACAAAGTCCCATAATAGAAAAGGCCATCGCAATGCGATGATCATGATGACTGTCGATGGTTGCCGGTTTTGGCGTGCTCGGATGAATGCGCAGCCAATCGCTGCCTTCTTCGACTTGCACCGCCAATTTTTCCAATCCTTCGCGCACGGCTTTAACACGATTCGATTCTTGCAGACGGGTATGGCCTATATTCGTAATCGTCGTGGGCGTTCTTGCAAACGGCGCCATTGCAGCGAGCGTCATAAAGGTATCTGAAAAATCTCGCATATCCACGTTCACGCCGCGTAATTTTTCTGGGCCTTTTACGGTGAAACCTTGCTCATCTTCGATAATTTCGCAGCCCATTTTTTCCAGGATCAGTAAAAATCGCACATCGCCCTGTTTTGAATTTTCTCGATCTAACGGTTGAATGGTGACTTCACCACCGGTAACGGCAGCCGCTGCAAAAAAATAAGAAGCCGTCGATAAATCCGGTTCAATCACATAATCAATCGCTTTATAACGTTGTGGCACGGGGATTAAAAAACGAGATTGATGTAAACGTCGCACTAACACACCAAATTCCGCCATCATCGCGCAAGTCATATCGACATAAGGACGATTGACGATATCGTGTGATTTAATTTCCATTTGAGTTTTGGCAAAAGGCGCTGCCATTAATAATGCCGATACAAATTGTCCGGTCTCCGATCCTTCAATTTCGATTTCCCCGCCTTCGAGCGCTTCGGCGCCTTTGATCGTAAAGGGCATGCGCTTGGAATCTTTTGGAATAATTTTGGCGCCCTGGGCACTCAACGCCTGGATCAAAGGATGAAGCGGACGCTGGCGCAATTGTTCGGTTGCATCAAAATAATATTTACCCGGCTGAGTCGCGCAGGCGGCAAGCAAAAACCGTGCGACGGTACCTGCCGAATGACACCAGATATTGGCTTCTCGCTTAGGAAAACAACCACCGCTACCGCCAACAATGCAAGAATGATCACTTTCATCGAGTTGGATCACGATTCCAAGTTGTCTAAGCGCATTGATAAAGGCGAGTGTGTCATCGCTGATTAAAAGACCCGAAAGTTCTGAGACGCCATCGGCTAAAGCGGCCAATAATAGCGCACGATTCGTCATGCTCTTTGAGCCTGGGATCGTCACATGCGCATTGGTCGGCGCTTTGGCAGGTCGAATGATTTGTTTCATAGTATTTCAAATTCTTTGGTATAATTAACCATATCATACGCTTATTATCCTATGAAAAAAAACCATCTCAACAAAAAGACCCTACTTGAACTCCATCGCTCCGGTCAATTGACCGATGCTAAAGAAGGTTATTTGCGATTATTAAAATCCACACCGCGTGATATTGAGTTGCTGCATTCGCTCGGCATTCTTTGCGCGCAACAGGAGAATTTTGATGAAGCTTCGGAGTATTTACAAAAGGCCTTAAAAATTCAACCAAAAAACCTGCAAATCATGTTGCACCTTGCCAATATTTTAAAAATTCAGGGATTATTTAGTCACTCCGCACAAATATTAGAAGAAGCAATTGCTATCGATCCTGATTTTATTGCAGCACTCAATAATCTTGGCACGGTTTTTTATGCGCAAGGAAAATTGGCGGATGCGGTGCGCTGTTATCAAACCGCGATTGATAAACAACCGGATTTTGCCGATGCTTATTACAATTTAGGTTTAGCCCTCGTCAAAAAAAATGATTTGGATGCCGCCGAATCCATTTTCAAAAAATTAATCTCACTCGCACCCAAACATTTTGCAGCCCATTTTCATCTTGCTTGTCTTTACATGCAACAGGAAAAAATCGATGCGGCGATCCATGAGTTTTTGCATATTGAAGAAATGTATCCCAATCATTTTGAAACAGAAACAAATCTTGCCACCTGTTTATTAAAAAAAGGCAATTTGAATGACGCCAAACTTCATTATTTTAAAGCGCTGGAATTAAAACCGGATGACATTCAGGTTTTATTTAATCTGGGCGTGATTAACATGCAGCAAGGGTATGTCGATGCTGCGATTCAATACTATCAGCGCGCGGTGCAGCAAAATCCGAATGATTTTGCACTGCAAAACAATCTGGCTGTCGCTTTTTTAGTGAGACGACATATTAATTTTGCGACTCATCATTTTCAGGAAGCATTGCGAATTCAACCTGGTAATACGTCGATTCAGCATATACTTGATTTGCTTGCAAAAGACCAACATCTTTTGACATCACCTCCAGAATATATTCGCTCTTTGTTTGACGCCTATGCAGATCATTATGAGCCGCATTTATTGAAAGCATTGGAATACAAAGTACCGGAATTATTACGTGATGCGGTTTTTTCAGTGCGGAAACCGCAAGCTCACCAATGGAATATTCTGGATTTAGGCTGCGGTACGGGTTTATGCGGCGCGATCTTGAAACCTTACGCGAAAAAATTGGATGGCGTTGATCTTTCGCCAAAAATGCTAGAGGTCGCTCGCGAAAAAAATATTTACGATAATTTAGTCGATGAGGATTTATCCCAATTTCTATCGAAAAAAAATTCAGATTATGATTTGATTGTTGCGGGTGATGTGTTGGTTTATACCGGTGATTTATCCACCATTTTTCAAAATGCTTATCAGGCGCTAGTCCCTTCTGGACTTTTTGCTTTTAATACGGAAATTTCTGAGGATGATGATTTTAAAATGAATCAGTCTGGCCGTTTTTGTCATCACAAAAATTATATTGAAAAATTGGCTAAACAGTTTCAATTTAACATTGTTCACTATGACACCTCAATGACTCGCATGCAAAACAATGAGCCGGTTTATGGGCATTTGTTTGTGTTGGAGAAAAAATAAATCTTTCGTCATTGCGAGGAGCGCTTTTTGCGACGAAGCAATCTTTTGGAGATTGCTTCGTCGCAAAAAGCGCTCCTCGCAATGACGAATTAGGCTTTGTGGGATGACACAACTGGCGAGAATATGATAAATTCTAAATGTCCGCTGGGAGCAAATGATGAAAAAAATCGGCTTCACCTGGTTTATTTTTTTATGCGTCATGTTACTGACCACTTGCGGTTGCCATAGTAATTGCTTCAAGAAAACCATTTGGGATGAAGACTGCACCCCCTCGGATGCCAGAAATACCCTGCTGCGCGAAACCTGGTTATGTCATATCAATACCAATACTGCATTATGGACACGTTGTGCTGATCACTGGTTTTTAACCGGTGAACCGAATTGTATTGAACGTTCAAATTTGCATGCACCGGCGAGTCAAACCGTTTCCAAAATGGTGGTGCGCGTCCCGAATTTTTGCAATATTAGTTATGGCGGCGATTTTCAGGTGCAAATTATCGGGCACCAAGACCGAAACAGCGTTTCTATCATTGGCCCGCATTCGGCGGCTCGACGCGTCAGTATCGAATTTTATAAAAACACGCTTTATGTGGGCACCGTCAAAACCCTGAATGGGCCCTGCGATGTTCATGCACCGATGAGCCAAGTCATCGTCCGCATTGGTGTGCGCGATCTGCATTCCATCAAACAGTGTGGCTGCGGAACGATTTATGGTCGAAACATCAGTGGCCGTGGTTTGATTATTAATTCATCTGGGCGTGGCGATACGATGTTAGTCGGCGTCGGTGATTTGGATGTTGCAAGTGTTACGCAAACAGGATCCGGCACAGTCACTATTATCAATACTTGCACGCCGTATTTATGTCTAAAGGTAGTTGGTAATGGCAATGTGAATATTAGTGGCCGTGTGGGCGTGCAATCGATTGTACATCATGGGAATGGTACCGTGAATATTGTGGGCACCGATACGGATTCATTGGTGATTAATGCCGCTGGGATGGGGCTAACGAATGTCGTAGGCTTCGCTAATCTGAAACGCGTGGTGGCAATAGACTGCAGCCAAGTTTATCTCTATTGGGTGAACAGTTGCGGCACCTATGTTTGCGAACGCAATCACGCCATGGTGGGACTCGCAGGCCACACCGCCAATTTAAATGTTGATTTGAGCGATGAAGCCCACTTCCAAGGCAGTTATTTGCATGGCGGCAATGTTTATGTGCGCACCCGCGATGAATCTCATGCCAATGTGGTTGCAGACAAAAGAATTTTTGCCAATGCCGATGGTTTAAGCAGTATTTATTTTTATGGCACACCGACGAATGTGTCGCGCTTCATGTCAGGAAAAGGCGTGGTCATCCCGGTTTGGTATAATCCAAGTTGCGCGCCTTGCGCTATCAAAGCGCGAATTGCTACCGAAGCTTGTCCGAATCCTGCGTGTTTTAAAGCGGAATGTGAATAGATACGTTGTGTTATTGCGAGACCGTGCTTTTTACGGTCGAAGCAATCTTTTGAAAGATTGCTTCGCCGCCTAACGGCGACTCGCAATGACGATCCTAAACTTTTTCTAAAACGCCAACATCACTTTCAGTAAACAGCGACCGCATTTCCGTCCCAAATTGGCTAAAAAACGCTTTCACCAGATTTTGTGTCCCGCTGTAATCTTTATATTTACTGACGTGGAATTCATCATGCAATACATCCATCAAATTGCCTAAGCCATCCACTAAACCTAATTTCAAAGCGGTTTGACCCGACCAGAAATCCCCGGTAAATAAATCTTTAGGATCGGCATGTAATTTACCACTGCGACCTTGTAACACGACTTCATTAAAATTGTTGTGCACTTCCGTAATCACCGTTTTAATTTTTTCGATGTCTTCGGGTGTTTGCGGTAAAAATGGATCTAAACGATCTTTATTCACACCTGAAGTATAAACACGACGTTCGACGCCAATTTTTTTAATTAAGTCAGGAAAACCAAACCCTTTCATGATCACACCAATTGAACCGGTGATCGTATTCGGGTTCACATAAATTTTATCGCCCGCAACGGCAATGTAATAGGCCCCGGATGCAAGCATGTCTTCGCCGACCACAATCACTTTTTTGTGATATTTTTGTTTAAAATTAATAATGGCATCATGAATAATGGATGCTTGAACCGGTGTGCCACCGCCGGAATTAATATCCAATATCACACCTTTCGCATCATGATCTGAAAAAGCGTCTTTTAATTCTGGCAACACTTGTTCTGCCGAAAAACTGCCGCCGGGTTCGATGGTGCCGTCTAGTTTAATAAAAGCGACATAGCCTTTTTCATCTTGCGGGCCACTCAGAGATACGATGCTATTGCCAGAAAAACTCATGATGGCAATAAACGCAATCAATAAAAACACGATCAAAAACCGAATATTTTTCCAGCGTTTTTCGGAACGTTTTTCGCGGATCAGTTCTCGGACTAATTCATTTGTTAAATTTGGGTCTGTCATAAAAATACCTTATACTAGATCGCAGGAAAGGAATCCCCTATGCGAATTCGAGAGTGTACTCTCATTGGGCTATTTTTCGCAAGCTGTGCAGCGAATGCAAGCCCAGAACTGAATATGACACCAGGCGTTAGCCCTGTTAGTCATGAAATGTACAATTTGCACATGACTATTTTATGGATCTGTGTGGTCATCGGTATTATTGTATTTGGTACTATTTTTTATTCAATTCTTTTTCATCGAAAATCCATCCATCCGCGACCTGCCCGTTTTCATGAACATTTATGGGTGGAGCTCACTTGGAGTTTTATTCCGTTATTGATTTTAATTTTGATGGCGATTCCAGCGACGAAAGTGTTATTGGATCTTAATAATTTTGATAAACCCGATATTACGATCAAAATTACGGGGTACCAATGGAAATGGCGTTATGATTATCTGGATCAAGGTTTTGGGTTTTTTAGTAATTTGTCGACGCCTTATGATCAGCTGAATGGGACAGCCAAAAAAGGGGAATATTATTTGCGTGAGGTGGATCATCCGCTCGTTGTGCCGATTCATAAAAAAATTCGGTTTGTGGTGACTTCCAATGATGTGATTCATTCGTGGTGGGTGCCGGATTTGGGGATAAAACGGGATGCGATTCCGGGGTTTATCAATGAAGCGTGGACGCGAATTAATCGAGCGGGGACTTATCGGGGGCAGTGTTCTTCGTTGTGCGGGATTAATCATGCTTATATGGCAATTGTGGTGGAGGCGAAGACGGATAAAGATTTTGATGATTGGGTGGTGCAGCAGAAAGGGGGCACTGTTGTGCCGACCGTGACGGCTGGGGCTCCGGTCACCACCCCTCACCCGACGCCTGCGGCGTCGACCTCTCCCACAGGGGGAGAGGTGAAAAGTGCTGCGCCTGCGCCTGCTCCTGCTGCTGCTCCTGCTGCTTCTGCTGCTCCTGCTGCTCCTGCTGCTTCTGCTGCTCCTGCTGCTCCTGCTGCTCCTGCTGCAGTCCCAACTACAGCTCCCGCGGTTGCTCCTGCTGCTCCTGCCGCACCCGCAGGTCCTGGAAAAAAATACACGCTCGATGAATTAATGAAAATGGGTGAGCAAGTCTATATGCGAATTTGCGTTGCTTGTCATCAGCCGAATGGAGAAGGATTGCCGCCGACTTATCCTTCTTTAAAAAATAGTCCGATCGCGACGGGGCCATTGCCACAACACTTAGATCGTGTACTGAATGGTAAACCTGGCACTGCGATGCAAGCCTTCAAAGATCAACTCAGTGATGATGAACTGGCAGGCGTCATCACTTATGAACGACATTCTTTTGGAAATCCAGGAAAAGAACTCGTGCAACCCGATGATATTAAAGCGGCACGGCAAGGAGCTCATTCATGACACATGCAACTCATCTTGAAAAAAAAGGAATAATTCACTGGATGGCTCGCTGGATTTTTACCACAAATCATAAAGACATAGGCACACTTTATCTTTGCTTGAGTGGGCTCATGTTTTTTATCGCAGGCTTAATGGCCATGATGATTCGTGCGCAACTTCTTAAGCCTGGCATGCATTTGTTTAATCCGAATTTTTATAATGAATTAGTCACATTACACGGATTAATTATGATTTTTGGCGCGATCATGCCAGGGTTTGTTGGGCTCGCAAATTGGATGATTCCGCTGATGATTGGCGCACCGGATATGGCGTTGCCGCGCTTAAATAATTTAAGTTTTTGGTTGTTGCCGTTCGCATTCACTCTGATGCTTAGCACATTGTTCATGGCAGGCGGTGGGCCCAATTTTGGTTGGAGTATGTATGCGCCGCTTTCAACCACGTTTGCGCCGCCGAGTACTGATTTTGTGATTATTTCCATTCACATGATGGGTTTATCTTCTATTTTGGGCGGGATTAATATCATCGCGACGATTTTGAATTTGCGCGCGCCAGGCATGACGTTAATGAAAATGCCTTTGTTTGTTTGGACGTGGTTGATTACGGCTTTTTTATTGATTATTGCGATGCCTGTTTTGGCGGGGGCTGTGACCATGATGTTATTTGATCGGCATTTTGGTACCAGTTTTTTTAATGCAGGAGGTGGTGGTGATCCGGTTTTATATCAACATATTTTTTGGTTTTTTGGACATCCGGAAGTTTACATCATGATTTTGCCGGGGTTTGGCATTATTTCAGAAGTGATTCCCACGTTTAGTCGAAAAAAATTATTTGGTTACACATCAATGGTGCTTGCCGTCGGCGCAATTGCTTTTCTTTCTTATATTGTGTGGGCACATCATATGTTTACGACGGGAATGGGAAGTGGCGCGCAATTATTTTTTATGTACACGACAATGTTGATTGCAGTTCCAACGGGGATAAAAGTTTTTAATTGGGTTGCAACCATGTTTCGCGGTGCTCTCACCTTTGAAACGCCGATGTTATTTGCGATTTCGTTTGTGATTTTATTTTCGATTGGTGGATTTTCTGGATTGATGCTAGCGATTATTCCTGCGGATTATCAATATCATGAAACCTATTTTGTGGTGGCGCATTTTCATTATGTGTTAGTGACGGGTGCTTTATTTACGATTATGGCGGGAATTTATTATTGGTTACCGAAATGGACTGGGCATTATTACAATGAAACATTAGGCCAATGGCATTTTTGGTTGACGGTGATTGCGGTGAATGTGACATTTTTTCCGATGCATTTTTTAGGATTGGCAGGCATGCCGCGACGGGTTTCAGATTATGCGTTGCAATTTGCGGATTTTAATTTTATTGCGAGCATTGGCGCATTTGTATTGGGCGCTGCGCAAATTATTTTTTTAGTGAATATTATTCTGACGATACGCGGTGGAAAAAAAGCGCCGTCGAAAGTGTGGGATGGGGCTATGGGGCTTGAATGGACAGTTGAATCCCCGGCGCCGTATCATACGTTTGCGACAGCGCCGGTTTTGGATTAATGTTTATTTTTAGCCTTACCACCGAGTAATGGCTTTAATTCAATGTCTTCGCTAGGCCCAAGGGTTTTAGCGCGCTGCAATTTTCCTTTTTTGTTTTGAGGGTTGGCCGCAATTGATCGCTCTGAGTCTGCACGAATCACTCGTGATTTGTTCAATGCCATACGCATATCAAAACTGGTTTTTTGTTTTTGCAAAAGCGGTGTGGTTTCATCTGGTGTTTTTGGACGTTCTACCGTATCACCCATATCTGACATATAAGGATTCAACTCTTGTAGTTTTTTATCTTTTGTAGATCGTTTGCTATCCTCGAGTGAAGGACCCGCATCGGAATAAAAAGGATCTAATACTTTATGCGTTTGAGATGCTTCATGAAACAGATGAAGATGATCGGGGCTATGACCCGCTTTGACTTGGGCATGGGCTTTCACTTCATGGCTGGCTGTAGACATACCATGACCAATCCTTGTGGTAGATGTGGTTTCCGATGCGGCTAACTGTTTTTTAAATTCTTGATACTCAATTTGGGAAAAAGTTCTGCTACCTGTTTTTTCTAATCCAGCATTTACAGTTTCAAGTGTTCTTATTTGGGTTGAGATAGTTTCAACTTGGGATTTTATCAACTGAATTTTTGTTAAATCTTTTCGCATTGATATAAAAATTGTGTCTTCTAATTGAATTCGAATTTGATCGCAACCATGGCTTTCAAACCATCCCTCACGAGCTTTTTTTAAGGCTCTAAGACAAGCCCCCACAATTTCTTGCAGTCTCTCGACTTCAATTTCTAATTTCGATTTTTCAGCTTTCAAGGCTGTGATGTTTGCTGAATTGTCGGCGACCAATTTGGTAACGGATTTAGAGCCCCAGCCAACGAAGGCTTTGAGTGCAACTCCAAATCCATGAGCGCGCCAGTTGACTCTGAATCCAGCGGGTGATTCGACCACCGGTTGTGGTTTTTTTGAAATAGGTGATAAATCTATGGATGCATTAGGTCTTACATGGGCGACCATGTGATGGCGTAAGAAATTTTCTGTGATTTCGCATCTTTTAGCTAAGTTTTCCTTAACATGCGATTCGCCGCTTACCCGTAATGCATTGCCTAATCTTTCTAATCCCGACTGTTCCCCTTTTTTGTTGCCACCTAGCCACGAAAAAAAGGTAGCAAGTGGCACAATCACGGTAGCAGTTAATAAAACCGAGAAAAACGATTTGGCTTTAGCATTTTCGCTGAGAGTATAATCTTTTCGTAATTTTTTCCCTGTCCAATAGAGAAAATTACCTAAACCATTTTTTAAACGACCTCCAAATGAAACATCTTCCTTCAGATATGCTAGCTCCGATTTTACTTCATACTGAGCTCGTAGAAGCCTATCCTTAGTTTGAGTGGCTTGATCTTTAATTGTTTTAGGGTAATTTGATTTTTCTATTTGTTCTAACCATTTTTTAAGATTTGCAACGCGGTCATCAGTCGATTGTAATTTATTTTTTTCTAATTCTTTTGCAAGTTGGGATTGTCTTTGTTTAAAAACAGGTTCAATGGCTTCTTCAGATGCTTGCTTAACCTCATGCTCATCATGATATCCATGCTCTTCAAGGATTGTAGCTAAAGGACGGGCATGGAACGCCTTATCTAGGTCTTCTTTTTTGATTCCCAAAATTGGATTGACTCTGTAACGTATTAGCGCTTCTTTCTCAGACTGACTGAGAGAGGTTACGCCCGAAGCTCTGTATTGATCCATGATTTCGGATATTTTTTCGATTTTATCAAATTGCTTAGCCATTTCTCCGTATTGCCCGTCGATATGGTCAAGTCTGACTACATGTTGTTTGAAATTAGCATCTGCTACTCTGATTTCAGCAACTAAAGAGTTGTATTGCTCAAGGAGCTCGACCAGATTTCCTTCTGCTGGAACATTGTTCAGATTTCCTTCATCAAATTCACTTCTCGACTTAGCGAGTAAGCTCAATTTATCAGTAGCTTTAAGTAATGCATTTAAATTTTTCTCATGCTGTTCAAATTTGTCAATTTTTTGTTGAAGCGCGACACTTTCGGCTTCTTGGGCTTCTTTGGCTTCTTTGGCTTGGGCTTGTTTTTTTAATTCTCTTAATTCATCCAGCACTAAAGCTACCTGTTTAACTTGTAGTTCCAACACGCTATCTTGCTGTTTTTTTTCCGTTTGATCAGTTTTTAATTTTTGATTTTTTTGTTTAAACTTATAAGAGGTAGAAGACAAATCTCTTATTTCAGCTGCAAATGCTTTCTCTACTGACTTCACTTCGGCACTTAATTTTCTTTCTGCTTCTCGTGTTTCAATTTCTAATTTTGTTAATTCAGCGTTAAATTTAGGCATTAGAGCATCGATTTGAGCTTCCAGCGCCCGCTTGTGCCTATCGTGATCCGCTTTGATTTGATCATAGGATATGGATTCTTTAATCATCTCTCTAACTTTTGCTAAATAAGCATTTTCAAGATTAAGTTGATCAATATACCCTTCCAAGACTCCGAAGATTTCTGAAATACGAACATTTCCGGTTTCGCGATTGGCTTTTTCGAATTCTTTTGCGTCTTCTACCCGTTCTTGTGCTTTCAGATCTGCTCTGATTTGATCTGCATACATCCATAATCCTCTTGGAATATAATCTTGAAGATATTTTTGAAGCGGAACATTTTTGAATCTAGCAAATCGTCGTGCATCTTCTTCTTTATTAAGATTAAGCCCCTTCCCCTCCTCCTTTATATAAAAATCTAACCAAAATTGTAATACTTCTTCTGGATTAAGTTCCTCGTCCACAGCTCCTTTTCGTTCTCTCGGTAATAGAGGTTGTAATTCCAATGATTCGACAACCTCTTCGGGTTCAGCTCCTCTGCGGGCTCTTGTAGTCTCGGGCAGAACAGCTTGTTTCTTTTTTATTTGATCAAGTTGTTCTTGAATAGCCCGTATAGTTAATTCTCTTATTTGTTCCTGAGGAGATTTGTCTCCAAAATCTTTTTTGAAATCCTCTAATTTTTGCTGAAAATTTTGCTGAGTTGCTTTGGCTTCTTTTTTTTCTTCTATCGTAACAAATTCAGGATATTCAGCAGGTGTTAAATCCATAAAAAATTGCCTTTCTTCCCTAGAAGCTTCATCCCAATTTTTTTTAGCATCTTCACTGAATGGAAAATCAGGAATTAGCTCTTTCAAATCCAAATTGAGCTTTTTATTGTCAGCGCCCCCAGAAACTAAACCTTGCAAACTCAACTTGAGGTCCTCACGGTAGGATTCTAATTGGCTCAATTCAAAACTGCCTACTTGTCGACGGCCTCCACCCGCAAAAAGTTCGCGTAGCGTTTCATGAAATTTTGTTAACGCTTGCTCTTGTCGAGCCTGTGGAACATTAGCTTGTAAATAAGGTATAGTTTGCTGAAAGGCTTCGTCTAATTTAGCAGCTGTTTCTTTTAATCTCTGGTATTCACCTTCGAATCTTGATCGGGCTGTGGAGAAGATATTTAATGCTTTTATCACTATTTCAATTTCAGGATATTTTTTAAAATGTTCCCAGGCTTTTGCCACTCTAGCCATACTTTCAGGATCTGCAGCATATGTTGTGACATTGAAACGAGCTAACTCAATATCTTCTCGTTCTTCCGGGCTTAATTTAGCTTCCAATGTTTCCAATTTTGCGTGTAAAAGGGAAATTTGTTCATCAAACACCTTAGCATACATTGCAGCAAGATCAGCAACTCGTGCAGCACGCGTTTTCAGTGGGCTCGAAAGAGTCATGTAGTTACGATTAAAGGCCATACGGATTGCCCTCTTTATCTCTTACTTTTAGTTTATAATGAAAAAGTTAACATTCCCTTAAATAAGAATAGCTTTTTAAGGCTATTTGTCAAAACAAGGACTTAGAAAAAAACAGTCGTTTCAGGGAGTTAAGGTTAAAAAATGAAAGGGGAAGGGATAATATGCCAAAACCCATTCAAAAAACAGTTCTCTTCACGGTTTTTATCGTTTTTTTCATGTTTGCGTTTAGCTTTGCGTTTGCTCCGCTTTATAGCGCCTTTTGTCGCCCTACCGGGATCAATACCTTGGTGCGTGATAATACGGCTCAAGATTTGAAGCGCAATATTACCGTACAATTTGTCACAACCAATAATAAAGAGTTGCCGCTGGATTTTTATTCGCGTACACCCAGTGTGAGCGTGCATCCCAATCAAATTGTGAAAGTGCTGTTTTTTTTGAAAAATACCACGAATCATGAAGTGACTATTCAAGCGATTGCGAGTTTTGCACCGACCGCTTCTGCAAAATATTTTCATAAAATAGAATGTTTTTGTTTTACGCGTCACACATTAAAAGCAGGCGAAGAATTGAATATGCCGGTTGTTTTTCGGATTGATGATCAAATTCCTCAGGAAATCAGTACGATTACGCTGGCTTATGGATTATTTGATGAAACGGCCTTCACGAAAAGGATTTCGCCATGAAAAAATATTTTATCGCAGCGCCCAGTCAATGGCCGATTTTAGCTTCGGTTAGTTTATTCCTAGTTTTAACGGGTTTTATTAATATTATTCATAATAATTGGATTGGGCATTATTTTTTAGCATTTGGATTGCTACTTTTGGTGTACATGTTATTCGGCTGGTTTAGCACCGTGATTGATGAAAGTATCGAAGGATTGCACAGTGCGCAGATGGATCGCACTTATCGTTGGGGGATGGCGTGGTTTATTGCGTCCGAAATTGCGTTTTTTGGTGCGTTTTTTGGGGCATTGTTTTTTTCGCGATGGGTGGCCATTCCGATTTTAGGAGGGGATGAAGGGAGTGCCGCAACACACACATTATTGTGGCCAGACTTTCAAGCGATTTGGCCTTTGTTAAAAAATCCAAATACACAGCTTTTTCCAGGGCCGGAATCCGCGATGCCAGCATGGGGAATACCGGCTGTTAACACGTTACTTTTATTAAGCAGTGCTGTCACTGTCACGTTTGCCCACTGGGGTTTGAAAAAAAATCAGCGGAGACAATTAAATGCAGGCTTGATCCTGACGATTATCTTGGGTCTTAGTTTCTTATGTTTGCAGGTTTATGAATATCATGAAGCTTATACCCATTTGGGATTGACCTTAAAAAGCGGTATTTATGGCACGACTTTTTTCATGCTGACTGGATTTCATGGCGCGCATGTGACGGTGGGTTTAATTATGTTGAGTGTTATTTTAGTTCGTTGTTTGAAAGGCCATTTTAATGCTAAGCATCAATTTGGGTTTGAAGCAGTTTCCTGGTATTGGCATTTTGTGGATGTTGTCTGGTTGTTTTTGTTTGTGTTTGTTTATTGGTTATAAAATTGGATTGATTTTACTTAAATTTTTAAATTCTCTTGTATTAATACTTTACGATTAGCCATCTTTGGTTATAATGTCTGCAAAAATCAGCAAAACGAGACCGCCATGCCCTGGTTAATAAATGCCGCACAAGCCGATAAATTCAGAAAAAGCCAAAAATCACTGATTTTTCTGGATGCGAGTTTTCACATGGATGGCCGTGATGGCAAAAAAGAATATATCGAAAAACATATTGTCGGCGCGCAATTTTTTGATATTGATCTATTTAGCGATCCCAATAATCCCTTGCCGCATACTCTGATCAAAGATGAAAAATTAATTGGCGAAAAACTCGCATCGCTTGGCATTCGCAATGATTTCAAAATTATTATTTATGATAACAGTGATTTGCACAGCTCCGCGCGAGCGCTTTGGATGTTAAAAACAGTTGGTCACAGCCCCCATCTTCTTTATATTTTAAACGGCGGCTTAAAAGCTTGGGAAAAATACGGCGGAAAAGTCGAATCCGGCATTCCTAATTTTTCTGCAAAAAATTATACGGCTAAATTCCAGCCAAATTATTATCGTGATTTATCCCAAATGAAAGATGCTTTAACCCACAACTACGAGCAAATTGTCGATGTGCGCCATCCCGCCCGTTTTGCAGGCGCGCCTGAACCTCGCCCAGGTTTGCGGGCGGGCCACATTCCCGGCAGTCATTCGTTTCCTTTTTCCACTTTTTTTGACAAGGACGGTCAATTTCATCCAATCGAAAAACTGCGTAAATTGATGCTGAGCGTTGCCATTGATCCCAAAGCACCCACGATCGCAACCTGTGGCTCAGGCGTCACTGCGCCAATTCTGGATTTCATTTTAGATATCATGGATAACAACCATCATGCGGTTTACGATGGCTCCTGGACTGAATGGGGATCTGAAAAATTATATCCGGGTGAAAAAAGTCTCGGCGAACGGCCTGTGGAAAATTGTGTGGATGATGATTATCCGAAGAAAATTGAATAAAGCTCCCTTCTAGTTATTACCCTAAGCTCTTTTGTCCAAAAAATTCCTTTCTGAGTTTTTGCATATCTTTTGTATATACAAATAATTTATAATGAGGTATAATAATGCTTGAAAATATAAAAATTAACCAGCGCGTACTCGAAAAATTAAAAACAAAACATAAAGTACTTCCCGATGAAATTAGTGAGTGTTTCATCAATCGCTCTAGGGGATTATTGGAAGATACAAGGTTAAATCATAAAACGGAACCCCCCACTTTTTGGTTTATTGCTGAAACAGATTTTGGAAGATTACTAAAGATAGTTTTTATTGAAATTGAAGGTGCTTACGAAATAAAAACTGCTTATGAACCAAATAAATTAGAGGTCAGAATATATGAAAAATACGCGTAAAAAATTTACCGAATCACAATGGGAAAATAGAACACTCGGCGCCACAGAAAAATTCGCAAGGAAAGCATCAAAAAAACATGAAGAAAAGCTCGATGACAAATTAGGTTTACAAAGTATCTCGATTCGTTTACAAAAAAATCTTATCGACGATCTTAAAGAAATAGCCAAAGAAGATGGCCTAGGCTATCAACCCTACATTCGCCAAATATTAACCCAGCATGTGCGAAATGAGATAAAAAGACGAAATAAACATTTACGGATAATTGCTCATAAAAATTATTAAGCACCCGCTCCACGCAATGCCTGCCCTAACCGAATCAATACATACCGCAAATCGGTTAAATTCTCAATAAATGCAGCAAGCAACACGTATTCTTTTGACAAAGGCACTGGCGGCCCATCGGGTGTAATGCTTCTAAATATTTCATGCACAGCAATAATCGCATCCGAGGCATCATCGACCCCTTCGGATAATTTTTTTAAACTCAGCACTTGGATGAGTCCTTCAAATATGGTTATTATTTTTTTTTGGTATAACATAATCGAATCCTGCATTTTTTTAGGTGTATCTTCATTTGGATCCAATTGCTGCAAAATATAATGCGTGGAACATAAAATTTCAGCAATGCGTTCAACCATTACAACAAAATGGCGATGTCCTTTGTCATTCATGAGACTTAAGCCATTGGCAAAAATCCAGTTTGGTAAAAATTGAATTTCAAATAAATTATTCGATTTTTTATCAGAAAAAAAACTCTCTAGCATTTGAGAAAATTGGAGAGAATAAGATCGCAACACCACAATCAATGATTTTCTGAATTCGACATCGGTTTTAACGGGAAAAACAAACAAATTAGTCGCGATACCAATCAATGTCCCGAGACCGATATCATAGAGTCTGTAATTCATCATGGCCATCGACCCCGATAGCCAGGTATAAAAAATAAGAAGCAAAACCATTATTAAAAAATATTCTAAACCCCGTCGAACAACTAAACCGTTGGGCGTTTGCATGACAATCAAGGTTGATAACGGCAGCAAAAACATTTCTGCGTGAGAAAAGAAAAAACTGACAGCGAGAGAAATCAATATCGCAATCAATTGAATAAAATAGCGCTTCATATTTCGCTCGCAATTTTCTGAAATAAGTGGATTGCAGCTTTTAATTCATCAATAAAAATAATAAATTTCAATGGCTCGTTGGAAACCACTTGCAGCGTTGTCTCATAGAGGTCATCGAATCGCTTCATGATCGCATGCAATTTTTCTTGCGTTTTCAACTCATTCATTTTATCAATATGCGCCAGAATGGTTGATAATTCATTCATTTCTACAGAAAAAATTTCAAAGGTCGCATGATCTTTTACTCGATAGCGGAGGCTGCCCGTCGAAATGACCACGCAAAAAAGATCATTAAGATCATTAAAAATGGCGTTATTTCGCATTTTTTTACAAACAAAACGAGAAAAATTCATCTCCTTTACAAACCTGGCTTTCAGATAATGCAATTTTCTTTCGTAAAAAAAATCCTGATCGGCATAATCTTTATTTAGATAAATCGAAAAATAAAGCTGCTGCAATCGCACCAGTTTTTTAAAATTTCTTTTCATCATCCAATGAAAGAGCGCATTTATCATTTACGTTGTTTCCTTTTGATTTCGCGCCAATAGCTTTGTTTTAATAAAAATGCGAGAATAAAAAAGAGAACTAAAAAAATCAATACAAACACACCCATTTTTTCCTGTTCAATCTGATAAGGATTGGAAGCATACGCTAAAAAATTAACAACATCGCTCACCATCGCATCAAATTGCTCAGGCGTCATCGCCCCATGCGATTGCAAATCCAGTAAATCATACCATTCATATCCTGAACCAAAATCACTATGATGCCATTCCGTTTCAGGCAATAAAATTTGCACTCCCTGAAACGACGTTAAAATGCCAGACATCGCCGTATTCGGCAAAATCAAATTATTGACGCCCGTCGGACGCGAAGGGTCCGTATAAAAACTGTGAAGATAGGTGTACACCCAATCCGCACCGCGATGATTGATTTCCAGCGACAAATCCGGTGGTTTTACGCCAAAAGGCCAGGTTGTAACCTGAACTGGCATGCGCTCATACACCACACCCGCATCATGCGCAATTTTGTCATACCGCATGTACTCCATCGTATGACACGCCATGCAAATCGTTGCAAAATATTTTGCGCCGCGTTCTATGGATTTTTTGTCATGGATGTTTACGTGCGCCTTTTCAAGCTCAACAGTCGGTAATGCCGCCCATGCAGTATTAAAAAAAAATAAAATCAGAATAAAAAAATATTTCATCCCGTCAATTGCTCCGGCAGCGCTTTCACTGTTTCAAATCGTGTATAAAACGGCATTAAGAGAAAAAATCCAAAATATCCTAGCGCAAAAAATTGCGCGAGCACTGTTCTCAATTCTGAAACTGGTTCGATTCCAATATAACCCAATCCAACAAAAGAAATGACAAAAACACAAATCGCCATTTTGGAATACATTCCCTTATATCGAATCGAACGCACCGGACTTCGATCCAGCCACGGCATCACAAACATCAAGGCAATCGCCGCCGCCATCGCCGCCAATCCTAAAAATTTATTAGGAATCGCACGCAAAATCGCATAAAACGGCGTCATATACCAAACTGGCGCAATGTGTTCTGGCGTTTGCAAAGAATTCGCAGGCACATAATTTTCAGGTTCCAGAAAAAATCCATTCATATCCGGCCCAAAAAACACAATCGAGAAAAACACGATTAAAAAAACCACCGCGCCCATTAAATCTTTTACCGTATAAAAGGGATGAAACGGAATGGTTTCGTCACTCGCGCGCGAATGGTCTGTATTAATCCCATCTGGATTATTAGACCCAACATAATGCAACGCCACCAAATGAATAAAAACCAAAAATAACAACACCAACGGCACCCCCACCACATGCAAGGCAAAAAACCGATGCAGCGTTACACCGGATACTACATAATCCCCTCGCAACCACACCACAATATATTTTCCAATCCAGGGAATCGCGCTCGCAAACGAAGTAATCACTTGTGCACCCCAATAAGACATTTGTCCCCATGGCAACACATAACCAGTGAAGGCTTCCAACAACAACGTCACATAAATCAACATTCCAATCAGCCACAATAATTCCCGTGGTTTTTGATAAGATCCATAAATCAATCCCCGATACATATGTAAATACACGACAACAAAAAATGCGGAAGCGCCCGTCGTATGTAAAAATCGAATCAACCAACCATAATGCACATCGCGCATAATATATTGCACCGAAGCAAACGCACCTTCTGCCGTTGGGGTGTAATCCATGGCAAGCCAAATACCTGTAATAATCTGAATCGCTAACACCAACAATGAAAAAGAACCGAAGTAATACCAAAAATTAAAATTACGCGGCGCAAAATAATGCGTTAAATGTTTTGCGGAAAATTCGTTGAGAGGAAAGCGCGCGGTAATCCATGTAAACAATTTATTTTTTTTCATAAATTAAGTTTTCTGTCCCTGATCAACACCTACAATAATCATGTTATCGCTTAAATAATCATACGGCGGAATTTCAAGGTTCTTCGGCGCCGGCACACCCTTATACACGCGACCCGCTAAATCATAGAGCGACCCATGACACGGACAATAAAAGCCACCGAGCCACGAAGGCGAAACACCCCCCACATCCGGTCGATACGTCGGAATACAGCCTAAATGCGTGCAAATTCCAACAGCGACAAAAAATTCAGGCTTGATCGAACGATAAAGATTTTTTGCATAAGGTGGCTGTTGATCTTCATTGGAAAAAGGATCGCGCAAGTCATCATTTAATTTTGGCAACGTCGCTAACATCTCAGGCGTTCTGCGTATCACCCAAATCGGGCGACCACGCCAGACTATGGTTAATTGCTGCGTGGGTTGTAACGGCGTGAGATCCACTTGCACTGGATTGCCACTCGCTTCCGTTTCCGTACTCGGCAACCAATAACTGATAAAAGGCAAGGTCGAGGCAGCTAATCCGACACCACCCACCGTCGCGGTTGCACGTCTTAAAAAACAGCGGCGTTCTTCATCGACTTTTTCTTCGAGGTTTTCTTTGCTCGTCATTTTTAATAACAATCCTTGTTAAGTCACCTATTCTGCCACAAAAAACCGCGACAGAAAAATTCCCGATTCAAACAATAACCACAACGGCACCGCAAAAACCGTCTGTGAAAAAACATCCGGCGGCGCCAACACCATACCAATCACAAAAGCGCCCACGATGGCATACGGGCGGCATTTTTTTAATTTCTCTCGCGAAACCATTTTGCTGCGCACCAACAAAATCGTAATCACCGGAATTTCAAAAATCACCCCAAAACTCAAAAATAATTTTAACGTAAAATCCAAATACGCACTGACATCCGGACTCACCATGACCCCTTCAGGCGCTGTGTGCGTTAAAAAATGAAATAAAATCGGAAAAATCACAAAATAAGCAAACGCCGCACCCAAATAAAATAGCAGTGTGCTCATAAACAACAGAGGCCACACGAATTTTTTTTCACGAACATATAATGCCGGTGCTGCAAACGCCCAGATCTGATAAAAAAAATACGGCATCGTCAAAAACAGTGCCACAAAAAAAGTTAATTCAAACGGCACAAAAAAAGGCGCTGCAATATTAGTCGCAATCAATCCATGCCCTTTTGGCAATTGTTTTAATAGGGGCAGCGCAAGCCAGGTATAAAGATGATTGCTGAAATACAACAAAATAAAAAACGCACTTGAAAAAAATAACAACGCGCTAACCATTCTTTTTCGAAATTCATCAAATAAGCGCAGATAAACTGCACGGCTCTCAGTCATGAGGAATCCGAGTCGTGGATTCAATTTCATTTTTTATTTTGGTAACCGTTTGTCGAAAAATTCGCAAAGCCTCTCCCAGTTTTTGCGCGACACCCGGCAATTGTTCCGGCTTTATCACAATGAGCGCGATCACTAAAATCAATAGAATTTCACTTAGATGCATAGGCTCTCCTAACGTCGTCCCCGCGAAAGCGGGGATAACTGTAAATGTATGGCCGCCCTAGTCCGGATTTTTTTCATTAACGGAAGAATCTTCCTGCAACCCTTTGCGAAAATTTTTCACCGCCTCACCTAAGTCTTTACCCACCTCACGCAACCTTTTCGTGCCAAACACCACAATGACAATCAAAAAAATTAATAGCAGAGAACCGAAGCTCATTCCTTTGAATAACATGCGTGATCTCCTTTAAATTCCATGAGGGTGGATCCAACCCAATGCATACGCGATAAACAACAAAATAAAAAGTACCAGTGACAAACTGATGCGCCACGTGAGCGCTTTAACCACACGATCGGATTTGCCGCGATCGCGCACTAGATAAAATAACCCACTGCCCAGGCAATATAAAATAAACAATAAAAATGCAATGATCACCAGTCTAGCTAACATGGGCACTCTCCTTCCATCATTCTTTATTTTAGTTTATTCCTAAAACCCCCCTATGTCATCCGCGGCTAAATCCGTTATAATCTGCCGCTTTTACGGAATGCAAACATGGCAAAATCCATTAGCGTCTACCTGCAGTACTTAATGCCAAAACGTGCCTTAACGGCCCTGGCAGGTAAACTCGCGCGCTGCAAAAAACCCTGGCTCAAAAACGCCTTGATACGCTATTTTCTGCGGCGGTTTGATGTGGATATGCGAAGTGCTGTCATTGAAAACCCATTGGATTATGCCAATTTTAATCTTTTCTTTACCCGTAAACTCAAACCCGAATTACGCCCCATCGCCAGCGCACCCGATCAAATCGCCTGCCCTGTTGATGGCACCATTTGCCAAATCGGCGACATTAAAGAAAACACGCTTTTTCAGGCCAAACAGTTCGATTTCACCCTAAAAAACTTATTAGGCGGTTTTGAAAAAAATGCCGGACTTTTTCAAAATGGCAATTACGGCATTTTTTATCTCGCCCCAAAAGACTATCATCGCGTACACCTGCCCTTTAGCGGAAAATTACGGGAATCGATTTTTATTCCAGGCAAATTATTCTCTGTGAACCAGAAAACCACGGATTCAGTTGCGAATCTTTTCGCCCGCAATGAACGCTTAGTCAGTCTATTTGATACCGAAATAGGCCCCATGGCTGTCATTATGGTCGGCGCCATGTTAGTCGGCAGCATCGAAACCGTCTGGCACGCCAATACCAAGACCAACAAGATCGTCACCGAAAAATTCGGCGGATCTCTATCCTATGAGCGGGGCGCCGAAATGGGCTATTTTGAAATGGGCTCAACGGTCATTTTATTGTTTGGCAAAGACAAAATCAGCTGGAACACTAACTTACAGGCAGGCTCAAAAGTCCAATACGGCGAGTGGATCGCGAGCCTAAACAAAAAAGGGTGATCTTGCGACCACCCCCTCAATTTATACCCCAGGCTTCCTTAGCCCTTACTACCTTTCCGTGGCAGACTATCCCAGTGGATACATCTTCCTAATGCCGGTCCTAAATTCGTCCGTGAACAGTTAACATATTAACAAATATGCCAATTTCTACAATCGAAGCAAACTGTATAAAAATCAACAGCTTTGCTGACTTTTTGGTCTATTTAAGTTACTTTTCAAGAGGTTAAAAAACGTCAAGCTTGCGCCTATGGCTTATTTCCTACAAGATATTAGGTATATGTCTTATAATGATTTAAGAAGATGTTACTTATGATGAAACAGGTCGGAAAGCCAATGCTGAATGGTATTGCCCAAAAAGATTCCTAAAAAGAGCGTTCCGAATATCATAAAGGCAACATAAATGGGCAAGAGCCCAACTACCAGCACATGCCAGTGCCGGAACCAGTGCTCAATGCTGGACAGCACAGAAGAGATAGAAAGCCAACGGCTATCTTTTAATAAAAGATAATAAATACAATAAATTGCCGTGACTAGACAAGTGATTGCACCGATGCTTAAGGAGTAGCGTTTATTCATTGTGAGTTACTTTTGTTAATGGATATGCGCATTTTATGCTTAATTCCTTAAGAAAGAATTAACAGATAATGGACTTAATTATTCCTTAAGATAGGTGGTCTAAACTGATAGGACATGAACCGCGCTAAAAGCGCAACGAGGGGTTATGGCGAATATTAGAAAACCTACCATTAACGATCAGGTTAAACACTTAAAAGATCAGCTATTACTTGCTTTTGAAAGTAAAACACAAAAAGCATTAATGGAAGCTCGTGAAAGAGCTCGAGCAAAAACTGAAGCGCGGAGCGCGCTAAGTGAGTTTGGTTTAACAGAGGCCGATGTATTTGGCGCAGCCGATAACAAAGCCGAATCCGCACAAACTGAACCGACAGTGCCCCGACAGCAAGAAAATGCAAAAGTTGTAATGTTAGAAGATTGGCTAGGAAGAGTTGGGGATAAATTTCTTACTAAAACTGCATACGACACATTGTTTAAAAATTTTCTTGTCGAATATGACCAACGCGCTCCCAAAAAATTTCTAGAGGGTAGGCTGCATTTACCACCGGACAAAATCCTTCTTTTGCTTAATGATAAGAGCAAAGAACTAAACGGTATTAAGGTTCGAAAATTCCTGATGGCCTACCACGCAGGCAATATGCTTCGCTTAGCCAATGGCTTAAATAAATCAGATGCAGAACTTGCCCGCCTTGAACAACAAGCAGGAGCCGCGAGAGCCATCGCAAGTAATCCCGGATTTCAAGTACAGCCTCTCGATAAAAAACATGAACAAAGTCTTATAGATAGATTGGATGCTTACAAAACGAAAATCGGAAATTTTAAACTTCAATTAAATACAAAACTTGAAACAATAGCAGGCAACATATTTGCTGAAGCAGCAAAAGATTATAAAGAAGCAGATTATGAAACTGCACATTCATTAAAAAAAATCACTACAATAACAGTAACAAGACTATCTGCAAAAATAACCCAAGCAGCCCAAACGGCTTCAGATATTACCATGGGCAAATTATCTGGTTCGGATGAATTTAAACAGATATCGAATCAAGATAAATTTGACAAGCTAAGTAGTCTAAGAGGTGAATTACAGACATTTCATAGCAATGAAACTCGTCGTTTAGCAAAACTCAAAAAAACAGTCGAAACCCAGTTCGAAGTGAAATATGAGGGACTACTTGCTGTTCCCACTATTCAACTTCTAGATTGGAAAGAAGAAGAAAAAGAGGCAAAAACAACATTCGATAAATTTAATCAAGATCAGGCTGATCAACTTGTAAAATCCACAGAACAAATAGCGGCTTTAAATAAGCTCAAAACTGCTTTAGCTCAAGGAGGCGACGCTAAAGAAATAGGCCAAACCGTTCTTGCCATAAAATCCGTTCGCGATGAATTAATAAAAGCGGACGCAAAAAAAGCGGTGCTATCACCCAGCGCTAAAGCAAAAAAAGAGGCAGATGACACGGCGGACATTCAAGGATCTGGATGGGGTAATGTTAAAACTGCTCTGAATGATTTACATTCTGCTTTCGTGCCAAGCGAAAACTCACTGACTCTCGCACATTTTCAAAAAACAATTGATGACGCAATTCAAGCAGAACAAGCTGTTATTACCGCAATTAATAAAAAAAGACAATCGCTGGAAAGAGATGTCACAGTTTTCCAAGAATTACGTTCAAAACAACAAGAAATCGATGCGCAAAAAGCTGAAATTGAAAATGCCAAAAAAAAACTTGCGGACCAAAAAAAAGCGCGTCTGGATGCAATTATGCGATGTCAACAACAATTGAATGCCTTGTCAGCACAAATTGTTACTATTGAAACTATGCATATAAGTCCTCTTCGTATTGGTCTTCAACCTGTTCCTTTGGCTGGAACTGAAAGACAGCCTTCTCCACAAAGAGCGAAATCACCGTTGCGACGACCTGAGTCTCCCCCAAAAAACGAAGAGAAAGATAATGCTGAATTTAAAGTTAGACAAAATGAAGCAAAAGATGCTCTCTGGTTTTTATGGGATGAATATCATCGTAAACCAGCTGCTAGAATACCTGTTAGTCCTAGAAATAGGCCCCAGGAAGCCCCGGAGGTTGAGCTTTCCGAATTAAAAGCAACTCGTCCACAAGGTGACCCGTGGGGTCGAGCAAAAGCAATTACGGGCGGCACGGCTGGAATTGCTATAGGTTGTGCTGCAGGAACTGCTGGTGGTTTTTACGTAGCAGGCGCCACAGGTACGGGTCTATTAGGAGGTCTTTCAAGCGGCGCGGCTTTATTAGGTGTCAGCGCTGTTGTTGGTCTAGCTGTTACAGGCGCTCTATTGATTATTGCCGGACTAGCATTAGTTGGTCTTGGCATTTGGTACGGCCGCAAAAAATATCGCGAATACAAACAAGCAGAAGCAGCAGAAGCCCAAGCTCAAAAACGGCAAACTGAAAACACTCCTTTGCTTAATAACGAGCATAAAGAACAGTTGAGTGAACAAAAAACACCTTCTCGGCGCCCTTCCAATGCTGAAAAACTTCCCACTCAGCTGGAAAGTGCACTTGCCGAACAAGCAGCGCATTTGGCCGATATGGGGGTTCCACCTCAGACTCGAAAATTTATTTCTGATAATCAATTGTTTTGTAATGAATCTCGAACAATTAATGATCGCATTTGTTACAGACTACGTGGTAATTTTTATTTAACTTTGCCAAATGAAGATTTGCAAAATGATGATTCCAGAGGAACTTGTTTAGATGAATACACTGAATTAGGAGCAGGCACAATAGCTCGACAGCCTATTTCAACTATTGCAGAAGCTACCAACCGCCTTAAACCACCTATTCCAGGCAGTAGCAAGGGTATTAAAGTTGCGATAGAAGATAAAGGAGCAGAATTATTAACTAACTATAAAGGTAAATATAATATTTCGTCTGAACGCATGACTGATATTAGAGGATTAAATCTGGATCCTACTTCATTTACTGAAGATGAAAAAAGTGGACGTTTATACGTTTTAGGTAATATTTTTGTTGATGAAAAGGGTCAATTTCATTATGCACCCAGTACAATCAATTTGCCGACTGGTGTTTTTTCACATCATTATAGCCCTCCCAAAGCTCTGGCAATAGAACAAATAAGAACTGACGCTGTTTTTCAAAAATTACAAAACGAAAAAGCTCGCCTAGAATGGCTGAAGACCTTGGAAGCAAAAGTTCCAAATAAACAAGCATTAAGCTGCGTAAGGAATAATACACATATCCAACCGCCCGTTATAAGAAAAAACATGGATATAAAAGATGGCCAATGCACTTACACCCATGTTAGAGATAATCTTTACATGCTCTTACAAGGCAACGATAATGATCAGACGAAAAGATTCATTATGTGGGACGGCAAAAAAATAACGGGTAGATTGGATAATTTAGATGATTACGAGCCTCAAACTGATGCTCGAGTTCTTTCTTCTCATCGCACTCAGTCAGCTGCCATTGCTGTACGACCAAGGACAGAACAACAACAGCAGCCAGAAAACAGAGGTACAGGATTGTCCCGTTCTCAAGATGGCAAAAGGTAATTGTTCATTACACTTTTTCGGTCTGGTAGCGCTTCACACTCGCCATAATCTCAGCCTTGGCAGCTTCGGCATTGTCCCAGCCATCAATTTTCACCCATTTGCCGGGTTCTAAATCTTTATAGTGCTGAAAAAAATGCGCGATCGAAGCAAGCATCTCAACGCCTAAATCTTCCGGCTTTTGCACATCTTTATAACGCGCCGATAATTTATCAATCGGCACCGCGAGAATTTTTGCATCGACGCCGGATTCATCCGTCATGCGCAACATGCCGACTGGACGGCAACGCACGATTACACCTGGAATCAAAGAATAGGGAGCCACCACTAACACATCCACCGGATCACCATCTTCAGACAACGTCTGCGGAATAAATCCATAATCACACGGATAATGCATACAGGTTGCAACAAAACGATCGACCATCAAGACGCCGCTTTTTTTATCGACTTCGTATTTGACTGGATCACTGCGTGAAGGAATCTCAATCACGACATTGACATCGTTTGGCACCTGACGACCGGAATCAATTTGTTTTAAGCTCATATTCGTTCCTTAAATTAATATGTTAACTAACCCCTCGTCATTGCGAGGAGCGCTTTTTGCGACGAAGCAATCTTTTAGAGATTGCTTCGCCGCTACGCGACTCGCAATGACAAGCTACTGGCAATGACAAAAATTATTTTTCACGGGCCCTTCGCATTTCACACATTGCCTAGTACCCGTTTCACGCAAATTCACATCCAAAGAAACCCTCTGGTCGAACACAAAACATTCCCCATCAAAATGCGCACCACCCGTTTCTGAAAAATAATTTAAAATCCCGCCCTGCAATTGATAAACTTCTTCAAAGCCATTTTGCAAAAGATAAAGCGCCGCTTTTTCACAACGAATGCCGCCCGTGCAAAACATCACGATGGGTTTTTCGCGGGAAATTTTTTTCGTTTCTTTTGGAAATTCAGAAAAATCATTAATGGCGAGATTCACCGCATTTTTAAATGTACCAAAACGCACTTCATAATCATTACGCGTATCTAAAACCGTGATGTCACGATTTTCATCTAGCCATTTTTTAAATTCGAGTGGGGAAATTTTCGGTGCAGAATTTTTTTCTGCGGCGACGGTCGGTTCCCGCATGGTAATAATTTCATTTTTAATTTTAACTTTCAGACAGTCAAAAGGGACTTCTGCTGAAAAACTTTCACGAAACGTCATACTCGCAAAACGCGGATCTTCTTTTAAAAATAGTTTAAAACGCTCAATATTTTCTGGCGGACCTGCAAGACTCACATTCATGCCTTCTGGGCTTAATAAAATCGTCCCTTTCAGTTGCTGTGACTCACAATGCGCAAGTAAACGGGCCTGAAGATCAGGAAGCGCCGTTAAAGCAATAAATTGATAACCCGCAATATTTAATATCTGCATACTCTAAAACGTCTAAAAAAAGGACTGCCCACTTTACTATTAACCTCTGTCATTGACAACAGGCGTAGAGGGGATCCATGATAAATTTTCACTTACTTGAGAAGGAACTCATATGAAGATGATGCGATATTGGCTTTTGATAGCAGCTCTCGCGGTCCCCTGTGCTCTTTTAGCGGCTCCGGCCCCGCAGATGTGGGAAGAAGTCTATTCCGATAACGGCACCTGGAATGCCCAATTGGCGGTGATCAATGAAGTCGGGCACATCTGGTTTCAAAAGGAAGATGGGTCAAAAATTGATCATTTCAAAATTGATAAGGCTAATCCGCAAAAATATGGTATGGATTCTGATCAATATGGCGATTTTGATAAGGCCTATACGCTGGTGCTGACGACAGCGAAAAATGACGCGGATCCCAATTTCGTCTCCAAAACCTGTGTCTTCGTTATTTCGGCCAAAGGAGTAGACCCTGATATAAGACCGCTGTCTTATAATGGCGCGACCTGCACCTGGAAATCCAATCCCGGTGTCGGAATCAATTATTACGTGTCATAAAACTGGAAAAATTCTCGACAACCTTTTAAACTAGGCGCCTTATTGTTGTCATTGCGAGCCGCCGAAGGCGGCGAAGCAATCTCTAAGAGATTGCTTCGTCGCTGACGCTCCTGCAATGACAAAAAAAATGAGGAGACTTGGATGGATTGCTTATTCTGTAAGATAATCAAGGGTGAGATACCGGCTAAACTGATCTATCAAGATGATAAAGTCGTGGCGATTGATGATATTAATCCCCAAGCCCCACACCATAAATTGATTATGCCAAAGAAACACATAGCAACCCTGAATGATCTCGCCACCGCTGACAATGAATTAATCGGTCATATGGTCCAAGTCGCAAAAAAGTTAGCGAAGGACTTTAATATTGCCGAAGAAGGTTATCGTGTCGTCATGAATTGTAATGCAGGCGCCGGTCAGTCGGTTTTTCACATCCACATGCACTTTTTGGGTGGTCGACCGATGATGTGGCCGCCAGGTTAGGGTTTTAATGCAAAAATATTTTTCTAAAATTATCGAAGAACTCGGTGAAGATTTAAATCGTGATGGTTTGAAAAAAACGCCGCAGCGCGCTGCGGAAGCTTTGCAATTTTTAACGCAAGGCTATCAACAATCCATTGAAAAAATTGTCAATGGCGCGTTATTTGAAACTGACAATGATGAAATGATCATTGTAAAAGATATTGAATTGTATTCACTGTGTGAACATCACTTGCTGCCATTTATTGGAAAATGCCATGTTGCCTATTTGCCAAAAGGCAAAATTTTAGGATTATCTAAAATCGCCCGCATTGTTGACATGTATGGCAGACGTTTACAAGTTCAGGAAAAATTGACGAAACAAATTGCGGAAACGGTTTTATCAATCACTGGTGCATCCGGTGTCGGCGTTATTATTGAAGCCAAGCATTTATGTATGATGATGCGCGGCGTGGAAAAACAAAATTCTGTGATGACAACGTCCGTTATGCTCGGTACTTTCAGAAAAGATCGGCGAACGAGGACGGAGTTTTTGAGCCTGGTGAATCGGGTCGGATAAGCACCCCTCACCCGCCGCGCTTCGCGCGTCGACCTCTCCCACAAGGGGAGAGGTGATCGGTGGTCTTTCAACGCAGAATGCTTTTCACCTCTCCCCTTGTGGGAGAGGTCGCAACACGTTTTTTGTGTTGCGGGTGAGGGGTGTTTTTCCGTGATAGCGGTAAAGAGTTCAATTCTCGTTCAATTTTTTCCAGAACGAATTCTACGTTAGAAAATACATCATTGTTCCAAAAACGAAGCACAGTAAATCCATCTTTTTGAAGTGCTTGTGTTCTCAAATTATCGTAATCAATTTTTTCCGCATGATGTTTGCCATCTAATTCAATAATTAATTTTTTTTCTAAACAAACGAAATCCACTATATATCCTTGCAAAACATGTTGACGACGAAATTTATAAGCAAATTCTCTGTTTCTTAAATATGACCACAAAATTTCTTCCGCATAAGTTTGTGAGTGACGCAATTTTTTCTTAAATTGTTTTAACATAAGCAATTCCTAATAAATAAAACAAAAGAGCACCTCCAGCATGCGTTTTTCATATTTCAGTGACGAGTCAGAGGTAATAAATAGAGATTAAGCCAGAGGTCTTTGCAACAATTTTTCTAACACGCGCAGTGGCGCATGTTGTTGATTTGCCATCGCGTTCACGGGTAAATAAAACGTTTGTTCTAAAAGATGCTGACCTGACATGGCAGCATGCGAAACATGATCGGTTTGCACGACCCAGGTCGTATTTGCGGGAAATTGAATTTCAGCTTGATCAGCATTTTTTTGATAATGCTCATCGGCTTTCATATTGTCGTGTAATTGCAGCATGTAATGATCGTACAGGGTTCGGCGTTTTTTAGTAATTTTTAATAAATGCAAAAGCGTATGACTGCCGCGTATCGGTTTTTTTAAGCGATTCAGAAATTGTTTCGCGACGATTTCAAATGGCTCACCTAAGCGCCAGACACGCGGTTGATTGTTAGGGTTGATATTTGAAAAAACGCGGAGAATCCGCCAGCCGTGATTGGGATTGGCAGGAAATGCGTCAACGTGCAAGCGGGTATCATCTTTGCGGTATGAACTCATGCGGCCTTTAATTTCTACAGGACGAAAACTGGTGCGACCGATGATCAGTGATTTTTGATACTGGGGGAAAAGCTGATTAATCAACTCCAGCGATTGCTGTGAAAAACGTGAGACAACATTGTAGATTAAAGAATTTTCGAGATCCGAATTATTTTTTGCAACGCCGCGCAATTCTTTGGTCAACTGATTAAAGCTAATGTTTTTGGTTTTAGGGTTAATAATTTTTTGGGATAGAATTTTTTTTTCTTCTGCCGTCAATTGAAAAGATAATGCTGGCATGAAAAGGACTTGGCCTTTTTCTAACGATTCGGTGAGTTCGGTTTGGAAAGTGGGATTAAAGTTTTCTTGCCAGGAGGAAATGGATAGCGTTTTTAGTCGGTCCATGGAAGATCCTTAAAAATACGTCGTCATTGCGAACCGCGAAGCGGTGAAGCAATCTTTTTAGAGATTGCTTCGGCCTAAAAAACAGGCCTCGCAATGACGAAAGCCGTTTTATTTCTCTTCAATAACTTCTTTCATGCTCAATCGGATTTTGCCCTGACGATCAATTTCGAGGACTTTGACACGAACCACTTGTCCTTCGCTTAATTTATCCGACACTTTCGCAATGCGTTCATGCGCAATTTGTGAAATATGAACGAGACCCGTCTTGCCTGGTAAAAATGTCACGATGGCACCAAAATCCATTAATTTGGTGACTGTACCTTCATAAATGGTTCCAATCGCCACATCCGCTGTTAATTTTTCAATACGGCGTTTAGCTTCTTCGCAGGCAGCCAGATCCGCTGCAGCAATACGTACTTCACCATCATCCGTAATATCAATAACCGTTCCCGTTTCTTCGGTCAAAGAACGAATCGTCACGCCACCCTTACCAATGACTTCACGAATTTTATCCGTCGGTACCCGCATAGTTAAAATGCGTGGGGCATAAGCTGACATTTCGGTTCGCGGTGAGTTGATCGTTTGTTCCATAATTTTTAAGATATGCTGACGACCTTCGTTGGCCTGATCCAGCGCAACGCGCATGATTTCTTCGGTGATACCATCAATTTTGATATCCATTTGTAATGCCGTCACACCTTTTAGAGTGCCCGCCACTTTGAAATCCATGTCGCCTAAATGATCTTCATCACCCAAGATATCGGTTAAGACAGCGAATTTTTCGCCTTCTTTGACCAATCCCATTGCAATACCCGCAACATGTGCACGAGTTGGCACGCCGGCATCCATTAATGCCAAGCTGGTGCCGCAAACCGATGCCATGGAACTTGAGCCGTTGGATTCCGTAATTTCTGAAACCACGCGTAACACATAAGCAAATTCAGATTGGCTTGGTAAAATCGGATTGACGCTGCGTTTTGCAAGGTTACCGTGACCAATTTCACGACGTTTTGGACTGCCGACAAAACCGACTTCGCCCACGGAATACGGGGGGAAATTGTAATGCAGCATGAAGGTTTCTTTGCGTTCGCCTTCGAGTGCATCAATGGTTTGCGCATCACGTTCAGTACCGAGTGTTGCAACAACCAATGCTTGGGTTTCACCACGCGTAAACAACGCAGAACCGTGTGTTCGAGGTAATACACCGACTTGAATTGAAATCGGACGAACCGTTTTGGTATCGCGACCATCAATTCGGGGTTGGCCTTGTAAAATTCGGCCGCGGACGATTTTGCTTTCTAAGTTATTTAACACATATTTGATGTCGTTAAGCAGTGATTCATCCTGATTATTTTCTGCGAGAATTTTTTCGATCGCATTGTCACGAATTTCGGTGATGGTGTTTTGGCGTTCCATTTTATCTGCAATTTGATAAGCACGAGCGAGTTCGGCTTCAGCCAATTCATGGGTGCGTTTTTCAATGGTGCTGTTCAATGCAGGTGGTTTCCAGTCCCAAGCAGGTTTGCCCGCTTCGCGAGCGAGTTCTTTGATGGCTTGGATCGCAGTTTGCATTTCGCGGTGAGCGAACATGACAGCGCCTAACATGGTTTTTTCAGGTAGTTCTTTGGCTTCGGATTCAACCATCAAGACGGCTTTTTCAGTGCCTGCGACCACCATATCTAATTCAGACGTTTCCAATTGAGCCATGGTCGGATTTAATAAAAAGCTGCCGTCTTTGTAACCGACGCGTGCTGCGCCTAAAGGGCCCAAAAAAGGCATGCCAGACAGGGTCAAAGCGGCCGATGCGCCTAACATCGCTGGGATATCCGGGTCAATTTGGGGGTTCATAGACAATACGGTTGCCACCACTTGGACTTCGTAATTGAAGCCTTTGGGGAACAATGGACGCACAGGACGGTCAATCAGGCGGGAAGTCAGAGTTTCTTTCTCGCTGGGCTTGCCTTCGCGTTTAAAGTAGCCGCCTGGGACTCGGCCTGCTGCATAGGTGCGTTCTTGATAATTGACGGTCAGGGGGAAAAAGTCGCGGTCTTCGCTGTCACTCTCCTGTCCCACGACAGTCACGAGTACAACGGTATCATCCATGCTGACCAAAACAGCCGCAGTTGCCTGCCGGGCCATGACGCCAGTTTCTAGGGTTACGGTATGATCGCCGTAGCGAAAGGTTTTTTTCACTGCTGCCACAAGGAATATCCTGTATTAGTTCAAGAAAGAACTCCGCGGAAAGCCGCGGAGAATATAATTATCACCGCGTCAATTAGCCGCGAACTTCCAATTTTTCAATGAGTTGCTGATATTTAACGGAATCAGTCCGTTTTAAATAACGCAATAAACGACGGCGTTGGCTAACCATGTTGGTCAAACCATAACGGGTATGGAAATCGTGGGTATTGGTCTTTAAATGCTCGGTTAATTTTTCGATGCGAGCGGTCAGAAGCGCGATTTGAACTTCTGTGGAACCCGTGTCGCCTTTGGCGCGCTGATGGGTCTTGATAATATCTGCGGTAGCAACTGCTGTTAATGCCATTGTTTAAAACTCCAACTTATTCAATTCAGTACTTTAATGAGGCACGTATTGTAACGAGGTCAGTGATTGGTAGCAAGGGATTCCTTTATTTGTTCAGATATGTTGCACCAATCGCTTTGGGGCCACTCGACCATCTTCCAGGATTTCGCCCACCCCCAGAAATCGATTTTCGGTGTAAAGTCGAACGATACCGCTGCGAGGAAGATTGGGGACCATCACGGATTGACCCATACGAATATAAAAGACCGCTGAAGTCGATAATTGAATGGTAGCCAGCCCCTGGACGGACGATTCAACGGGCATCAACAATTGCGTTAATGCTTCAGAACCTTTTTCTTCAGCCAGTTTTTCCAATGCCGTGAGTGTAAACATCGGATGATCTTGATAAGGCGTCACTGAAATTCGACGTAATTCAGCAACGTGCGCGCCACAACCTAATGCTTCGCCAATATCTTCAGCCAGTGTGCGCACGTAAGTGCCTTTGCTGCAATGCACGTCTACCACAAGAGAATCTGTTTCTATTTCATCGCATTCGAGACTAAAAATTGTGATAGTACGGGCCGCGCGCTCAATTTCGATTCCCTGACGCGCGAGCTCATATAATGGTTTGCCCTGATGTTTGATGGCAGAATACATCGGTGGAATTTGTTGAATGGTACCCAAAAAATTCTGTAAAACCATCTCAACACGTTCGAGAGTAATATTTTCAACGGGTCGTGTTTGGATAATGGAACCTTCTTTATCACCTGTCGTGGTTTTGATGCCTAACTTGATAGTGACACGATAGCGTTTATCGGATTCCAACAAAAATTGTGAAAATTTCGTCGCTTCTCCAAAACAAATGGGCAACATGCCAGTCGCTAGCGGGTCTAAACTGCCAGTGTGACCTGCTTTTTTAGCTGAAAATAATCGTTTTACTTTTTGTAATGCGCTATTGGAAGAATCCCCGAGCGATTTATCAAGCAGCAAAATGCCGTCAATATTTTTTTTAACTTTTTTTTCATTCATCGTTTTCAGACTTATTATCTTTTAATGCAGTATTAATTAAAGAAGAAATCCGGTTGCCGCGTAATGTCGAATCGTCGTAATAAAATCTCAATTCGGGGGTCACACGTAATTTCACGGCATGCGCGAGTTCATAACGCAGGGATTTGGTGGCTTCATTCAGATTTTTTAAAATATTTTCAGCGTGTTCTTCATCTAAAACACTCACATAAATTTTTGCAAACGACATATCGGGAGAAACATTGACGCCGGTGACACTGATGATACCGAGCCCCATATTTTCCGCTTCACGCTGTAAAATATCAGCGAGTGCGGTTTGAATTAAATCGCCGATGCGTTGCATGCGGCTATATCGTTTTGGCATTTTTAGAGCGCTCTTTTTACTTCAATTTTTTCGAAAACTTCAATTTGATCGCCGGCTTTGACGTCGTTGTAATTTTTCACGCCGATACCGCACTCGGTACCTGCACGCACTTCGCTGACGTCGTCTTTAAAGCGGCGTAAGGATTCCAAATGGCCTTCGTAAATCACAACGTTATCGCGCAATACACGGATTGGGTTGTTGCGTCGTACCACACCTTCCAACACCATACATCCTGCAATTGCGCCGATTTTTGATGAACGGAACACATCGCGCACTTGTGCGAGACCGACAATTTTTTCCTGGATTTCAGGTTTCATGAAGCCACTGATTGCGCGTTTCACTTCATCGATTACTTCATAAATAATACTGTGATAATGAACGTCGACGCCTTCGGTTTCGATTAATTTGCGGGCTTCGATGTTCGCGCGCACGTTAAAGCCGATAATAATGGCACCGGATGCGAGTGCTAAGTTGACATCGCTTTCATTAATACCGCCGACACCGCTGGTGATAATTTTTACTTTGACGTTTGGCGCGGATAATTCGGATAAAGCTTGTGAAAGTGCTTCCGCAGAACCTTGTACGTCCGCTTTTAATAAAATATTTAACGTACGCTGTTCAGATTGGTCTGTCCCCATGCTTTGTAAAATATTTTCGAGCTTGGACGCATTTTGTCGTGCCAATTTAATTTCACGGAATTTGCCTTGACGGAACATCGCAACTTCGCGGGCACGTTTTTCATCGGACACCACAACAAATTCATCACCTGCGTTCGGCGCACCGGATAATCCTAACACTTCGACTGGAATCGATGGGCCTGCTATTTCAACTTGTTTGCCGGTTTCATCAAATAAGGCACGCACTCGTCCATATTCAAAACCCATCAAGACTAAATCACCTTTGTGTAACGTACCTTGTTGCACTAATACGCTAGCAACAGCACCGCGACCTTTATCCAAACGCGATTCAATGACGACACCACGAGCAGGACAATCTACAATCGCGGTCAATGATAAAACTTCGGCTTGCACTAAAATAGAATCCAGCAACGCATCAATGCCTTGTCCTGTTTTAGCAGAAATCGGCACGAACATGGTTTCGCCGCCCCATTCTTCGGGGATTAAATTATATTTAGCTAATTCATTTTTGACACGATCAGGATCCGCTTCGTGTTTATCCATCTTGTTGACTGCAACAATAATCGGCACATTCGCAGCTTGTGAGTGAGTGATCGCTTCAATGGTTTGCGGCATCACGCCGTCATCGGCTGCAACCACGAGAATAACAATATCAGTTAATTTTGCACCGCGTGCACGCATCGCAGTAAATGCAGCGTGGCCCGGTGTATCCAAAAAGGTAATCACACCTTTTTGTGTTTCGACATGGTATGCACCAATGTGCTGTGTTATGCCACCTGCTTCCATCGCCGTGACTTTGGTGCGGCGAATATAGTCTAGCAAGGATGTTTTCCCGTGATCGACATGGCCCATGATGGTCACGACCGGCGCACGAGATACCGCTTCGCCTTGAATATCTTGTTCGGTGTCTTTGGCTAACGCTTCTTCGAGAGCGTAAGCGCTAATGGGTTTTGCTTTATGCCCCATTTCTTCGACGACCAACATCGCTGTTTCTTGATCAATCACTTGATTGATCGTGACCATCGCGCCCATTTTAATCATGGCTTTGATGACTTCAGCGCCCTTGATCGACATTTTTTGGGCGAGATCAGCAACGGTGATGGTTTCTGGGATAGTGACTTCTCTGACCATGGGTGCAACAGGCTTATTAAAGGCCTGGACTTGCATTAATTTTCGGGTGCGGCCGGATTTGCTGCGGATACGACGTTGCTCCATCAGCTCATCACTCATGACCAGATTGAGATCGCCGCCTTTTCCTAAAATGGCGTCGTAACGATGATCGTCTTCATAACCGCCTCGACCGCGTTTTTTCTTTTTGTGACGATCGGATTCTTCTTCTTGTTCGCGGGAAAAGCCAGGCTTGTCTTTGCGTTTGGGTTCCACAGCCGCCGTTTTTGGTTTTTCTTTTTCTTTGGTTGCGGGTTGTTGGGTTTCTGCCGTTGCAGTCTTAGTTTCCGCTTGGGCTGACGCGCCAGCGACTGGCGTAGTCACTTCGGTCGTGATTTGTTCTTCTTTGATTTCTTGTGGCGGCAGGACTTCGACTGTGTCAGATGCACTGGTTGTTTTTTGTTGTTCTTCCATCATCGGACGTTTGACGTAAGTTCGTTTTTTACGAACTTGGACGCTAATGGTTTTTCCTGCGCCTTGGGTGCCGGATACTTTTATTTCGCTGGTTTTTGCGCGACGTAAAATAATTTTTTCTTGAGCGCCGGCTTCATTTTTTGCGCCATGATGTTTTTGCAAGTAACGTAATAGTTTTTGCTTGGTTTCTTCGGAAAGATGATCGTCTGCGCCCACTTGAATTCCAGCGTTTTTTAGCTGAATAAGCAATTGGTCCACAGTCACGCCAGTATCCGCTGCAAATTTCGCAACCGACACGCCCGTTTTTGTCACAGCAGGTGTTTCAATTTTTTTTACGGTGCGTTTTTTTTCTGGCACTTCATTCTTAACCATCAAGCCTCCTGAATCCTATTCTGCGTGGTCTGAATCAAACCACGGTTTACGAGCTGTCATAATCAGTTTTGCGGCTGTATCTTCATCCAGTTCGCCGATTTCTAATAAGTCATCAACGGATTGTTCTGCCAGATCTTCGCGCGTAATAATTCCATGGTTTGCTAACACATACGCGACATGTCGATCCATGCCTTCCATTTCCAATAAATCCTGAGCGGGTTCTGCTTTTAAGGATTGTTCTTCGGCAATGGCTTTTGTGAGCAATTCGCCTTTTGCGCGTTCACGCAATGCATTCACTAATTCTTCGTCGAAGCCATCAATTTCTAATAATTCCTGTAAGGGGACATAAGCGATTTCTTCGAGCGTGGTGAAGCCTTCGCCCACTAATACAGCGGCCATGTCTTCATCGATGCCTAATTTTTCTTGGAAAAGAGTGAGCACGGATTCTTCTTCGGCGGCGGTTTTTTCTTTTGCTTGGGATTCTGACATGACGTTTAATTTCCAACCGGTCAGTTCACTCGCTAAACGAACATTTTGGCCGTTACGTCCGATGGCTTGGGATAATTGTTCTTCTTTCACTGCGATATCCATAGTATGAGTGTCTTCATCCACTACAATGGATGCCACTTCAGCAGGCGCCATCGCATTAATCACGAGTTGCGCTGGGTTATCATCCCAAAGAACGATATCAACTCGTTCACCACCTAATTCACCGGAAACAGCTTGTACACGTGAACCGCGCATACCGACGCAAGCGCCGATAGGGTCGATACGTTTGTCATTGGTTTTTACAGCGATTTTGGCGCGGGAACCGGGATCGCGAGCAGCGCCTTTGATTTCAATTAATTCTTCGCCAATTTCAGGCACTTCAATTTTGAATAATTCCACTAACATTTGTGGGCGTGTGCGGCTGACTGCCATTTGCGGGCCTTTTACATCGGAACGCAATTCATATAAATAAGCACGGACGCGATCGTTGATGCGCATGGCTTCATGCGGAATCATTTCGGTGCGGGTTAAAATGGCTTCGGCGTTATTGCCTAAATCTAAAATGACAAACTCGCGGGTTGCTTTTTTGACAACACCCGTGACTAATTGGCCTAAACGTTCTTTGTAAGCATTGACGACTTGGGCGCGTTCAGCTTCCAATACTTTTTGAACGATCACTTGTTTCGCTTTTTGTGCCGCGATGCGGCCAAATTCAACGGATTCCATGTCTTCTTGGACATAGTCGCCGACGTTTATGTGCGGATTTCTTTTTTTCGCTTCGGTTAAGGTTAATTTGGCTGTGCCGCCGTCACCTTCTTCATCTTCTTGTGCGTCGTCGATCACCAACCAGCGGCGAACAGTTTTATAGTCACCGGTTTTTTGATCAATGGTTACCTTGACGTCAATTTCGGCGCCTGCGCGTTTTTTGGTTGCCATTTCCAAAGCAGCTTCAATTGCTTGAAAAATAACATCTTTATCCACACCTTTTTCGTTGGACACCGCTTCAACAACTAATAAAATTTCTTTGTTCATAGCGTCAGTCACCTCATTTAAAACTCTGCAATTAATTTTGCTTTATCAATTTCAGAAAATGGTACAACCACTTCTACCGCATCGACTATAAGATGAATATTCATCCCCTCGACTCGGGTCAATATACCGACTAGGTTCCGCCGTGTATCGATTGGCGCTAGCAGTCGGATTTTTACTTTTTGGCCTATGTATTTTTGAAAGTGGCTGATCTCAAATAATGGCCTATCTAATCCGGGGGATGAAACTTCCAGAGAGTATTGACCCTGAATCGGGTCTTCGACATCCAGCATGGCGCTGATTTGGCGGCTAACCTTGGAGCAGTCATCGACTGTAACTCCTTGATCTTTATCGATATATACTCGTAATACCGATCCGCGGCCCTGACCTGCGAGTTCGCTTCCGACAAACTCATACCCTAAGGCTGTCACAATCGCAGCCAAACGGTCTCGCAAGCTTATGTCTATACCTCTCATACTTCAACCCACTTTAAAAAACAAAAAACCCCATCAGGGGTTTTCTTATTTTTTCATTTCTTGGTAGCGGGGGCTGGATTTGAACCAACGACCTTCGGGTTATGAGCCCGACGAGCTACCAGGCTGCTCCACCCCGCAATCACGGCGCTATTCTATTATAAATAGTTCAGCACATTCAAGTTAAAAGATTGTTTTACTCCATTTTTTTAATGGTTGCCTCCAATTGGGGTTGTTCCATCTGGCCGGGAACGAAAGTGATGGGGCCTGCGGTCGTTACATTGGTTTTCGCAATGAAATAAGCTGGGGTGCCCAATAATTGCAAGTTTTGTCCCAATTTTAGGTTGTCTTTGATTTGTTGGGCGATCGCATCGCTCTTCATGTCGGTTTTTAATTTGTCGACATTGAGGCCGACGGCTTGTGCAACCTTCATGACAGAATCTTCGGTCAGAAGTTGTTGTTGGGTGACATCTTGCATTAAAGCTTTGTGGAATTCTAAGTATTTGCCTTGTAATTTAGCGGCAAGAGCGGCTTTTGCAGCAAATTCAGAATTCGCGCCGCGAATGGGGAATTCTTTGAAGACCAGGCGGACTTCGGGATCTGCTTTCATGACCGCATCCAAAATCGGTGTCATGTGCAAGCAATGTGGGCATTGGTAATCAAAAAAGTTGACGATGGTCACTTTGCCTTTGGCATTGCCTGTCGAAGGATCATTGGCTTGATGGAAAAGTTCATTGGCAAATTTCGGCGCGGTTTCTTGGGTTTTTTGGATGGTTTTGCGGGCTTCATCGATTTGTTTTTGTTGCAGGGCTTGCAACGCTTCGACTAAAACTTCAGGGTTTTTGACTAAATAATTATGAACCACATCTTCTATTTGTTTTTGTTCCGCAGCGTTCATGGGCTTTGCGGTGTCAGCTGCAAATGCGCTGGTAGATAAGCTCGCGGCAATCGCCAGGGGAGTTAAAAGATGTTTCAGCTTCACGTGAGACTCCTAATATGGATTTTAATGGCAAAACAGTAAATTAGGCGGAAAAATAAGTCAAGATTGTTTCGCGTTTTGGATCGCTAATTCACGTTGTTCGTTAATTTTGTCGGCTAATGCTTTTTGGGTAAAGCCGGCTTGGATTAATTCTTGGATATTGACCGTTTTGGCAGCGGCGTAAGCTTTCATTAGCCAATCGGAATCTTGGTGGGTCACAATGGCGCACGCCAGTAAAAATTTTTTAAACCGTTCTTCACGGCGAAAAGCGTCAACACCCAGTAATAAAGTTAACGTTTCTTTTGCGGATAACGTTTTGTCACGTTCATAATCAGGAAGGAATCGTGACACTAATAAAGCGAGATCACGATAATCACTAGGAATTCGATAACGCTCGGATAATTTTTTGAGTTGATCTTGGGTTAAATCATGCGTCAGTATGGCGAATCGGATTTCGCTATCGGATGTTTTGGCGGTTGCATTTTTCAGCGACTGCAAACCGTTTTGTTTTATATTTATTTCAGGAAATAAAATAGGAAGTGCATCGCTCTCAGCAAGTACCAAAAAAAATGCTTCTGGATTTTTTTCAGTGAGCGCGCGTTCTAATTCTTTCCAGACACGTTCTGCGACTAAGGCATTGATTTCGCCTGCTTCGACCATTTTTTTCATTAGGTCAATCGTTTCAGGAGCAACATGAAATCCAAGAAAATGGTAACGCGCTGCAAAACGTGCGACACGCAATACACGCACAGGATCTTCGACAAAGGCAGGTGAAACATGTCGCAGGATTTTTTTCTGAAGATCGTCAAGACCATGATAGGGATCAATCAGTTTTCCGTGTTCGTCTTCGGCGATTGCGTTAACGGTTAAATCACGGCGTTTCAAATCGTCTTCGAGTGTGACATCGACTGATGTATTAAAATTAAAACCTTTGTAGCCTTTGCCGGTTTTTCTTTCAGTGCGGGCTAACGCGTATTCTTCTTGTGTCTCTGGATGTAAAAAAACGGGAAAATCTTTTCCGACAGGGCGAAAACCTTTTTTTTCCATTTCTTGTGGAGTGCTACCGACGACGACCCAATCTTTTTCCTTGTGAGGAATATTTAGGATCTTATCGCGTACGGCACCGCCGACTAAGTAGATTTTCATGTTTCTTTCCTACGCTTATAGTGAAAAAGTATAACATAGCGGTTGGGGGGATGCAGTTTTCTTCTGCTGGGGTTTGGGTTTGTTTCACTCGCTCAGGGAGCGTACTTCCCTGTACTAAAGCATTTCGTCCGTGAAATGCAATCGCTCCTGAAACAAACCCAAACCCCAGCAGAAGAAAACTGCATGGAAAAAGGGGGATAAAAAGCATTTTTTTTATATTTTTATAATAGCGAAATAACTTCTCGTAGATGATCTGGATTTAAAGTTCCTAAAATTACGCTTGTCACGCCGGGTTCTTTGAAAATAAATTGCATGGCGGTTTGTACGGGATTATCGCCGCTAATTTTTGATAAATGGCCGCTGGCTAGGGCTTTTTTGATGAAAATCCCTTTCTTTTTTGCATAGGCGTGTTCGATGACAGATTTTTCTTCGGTGTGAATAGGATTATAGGTGACCATCACGACATCGGAGCGATCCACAGCAAGTAAACCACCCTCGAGTGTTTTGGTTGACATGCCGAAGGCTCGGATCTTGCCGGATTGTTTTAATTTTTCTAATGTGGAAAAAACCTGATTTTCTTCGATGATTTTTTTATCTTCGCCATTGGAGTGAATCAATAAAATATCAATCATGTCGGTATTTAAGCGTTTTAAACTGCGCTCGATACTTTTTTGGATGGCGTTGGGTGAAAAATCAAAATGTGATTTGCCATCGACAAATTCTTCGCCGGCTTTGGTGGAAATGATCCATTCGTCACGTTGGTTTTTTAATAATTTCCCGAGACGCTCTTCGCTCTGACCATAAGCAGGCGCCGTATCCAGTAAATTAATTCCGGACTGTTTGGCAAAATCTAGCAATGCCATCACTTCTTGATCCGATGGCAAAGAAAAATTTTCGGGATAATGCACATTTTGATTTCTGCCGATTTTTACAGTGCCTAATCCGATGCGACTGACCTCAATGCCCGTCGAGCCTAACAACTGCAATTTCATAACAACTCATCCCACACGGGTTTTGCAAGCGCTGGGATCGGCCAGGCGCGAAGCAAACGCAGGTCGGCAAGTTCTTTTTTTACGTTGTCGCGATTTAAGATTGCAATAATTTCATCTGCTAATTTGGGTGCAAGCGCTAACTTGGTAGGCCATGCGGCGATGACATTTTCCACTTCTTTTGCATAACAAGATTCAGGACGTGTGCCATCCGGTTGCAAGGGTTCGGCGCGATCGACAAAAAAGGTCGCAAATTCTGTTTTGGAAAAATCGAGCCAAGGGAATAATTCCATTAATTCTTTTTTGGTTGCCTCAATTTGTTCTTGGGAATCGCGCTTGATGCCTTCTTCGGCAATTTGGCCGCCGATGTACCACACAAATTCGCCTTCTTCGGTTTTATGCGTTGTGATGGTAATTCGCGGTGTTGAACTTAAACCTAAACAATGTGCGTACAATGTTTGGGAAAATCCGGTTTTTGCAACCACCATGTGCAAGGGCCTGCGTTGCATGGCGATGCCTTTGTTTTTTAAGGAGGCTAAAAGAGATTCGTTGCCAGCGCCCGCTGTAAAAATATATTTTTCCGCTTTGACATGAATCGGTTCAATTGGCTCTGCCTGAATTTCCAGTGAAGTTAATTGACCTTGCGCATTAAAAATAAGTTGCTCATCTTGCAGTGGATCAATTTTAAAAATGACATCTTGATTGGGTTTTACTAATTCACGCACCAGCGCGAGTACGTCAATCACAATTTCATCGAGCGAATACACTTGGCCTTTAAATTGCGGATTTTGAAAAATCAGCGGAAAATCATCGCGTTTTAGTTCCTGCACATTGCCTTTCAATGACATGCTTGCAAAAAAAGTGGCGATTTTCGATGCAAGAGAACCGGTGGACCACAAATATTGATGTTCCGATAAGATCGGCACTTCAGAAAGATCAATCACGCCTTTGCCGTGCAAACATTCGTTCCAGATTTTTGGCATTTCAGCAATTGCCTCTGCTGCAACCGTCATCATGCCCTGCAGCGCATATTTCACGCCACCATGAATAATTCCTTGCGATTTATTGGTTTGTCCCGCGCCCAATGCTTTTGATTCTAAAAGAATGACAGAATAACCGATTTGCCGTAATCGATTTAATAACCACAATCCTGCAATGCCACCACCGATGATCACAATATCGGTTTCGACTATTTTTTTCATTGATACCTCAATGTGGACGAACGAAGGTGCTTATTTCAATCTATTTTGGGTTGGGAGGCAAGGGCTTAGTCGAACCAATCGCAACTTATTGAATTATAAGTTTAATTTTTAAATTCTCACTTTGAATTATAATTATATAAATATGGCGACAAAAAACGAGAAAACGTATGGTCCAACCAACAGATGGGTTTAATCAAGATCACTTTGATAACGCCAAAATCGATGGCGTTACCACAAGCTATCTTACCGATCCGCTCGCAGAAAATGCTCGAAATACCATTTCTAAAATATGTAAAGACAGATTTTCTGAAGAAAGTTGGCATTTTTTACAAGATATTTATAACTGTCACAAAAAAGAAAAAGAAAATGAACTGATCCAAAGTGATATTGATAGACTTATGCGTACTTATATTGCTGAAAAGTCAACGCAAGAAATCAATATTGATAGTGCCACACGACAAAACTTAATAAAAAATGTTAGTGTCGCAAAATCCCCACAAGAAGCTTTCGCTCATTTTTTACCGGCATTTGGTGAAATCGTCGTATTATTTAAAAGAAATTTTAACATATCTGAAAAAAGGGACATTCAAGGTGCATATACTGCTTCCGTTGGCATTAATGACATGCTTAAACAACTTGAACCTCTTACTCAGCAAAAAGATCAATCTCGTTTTCGACGCGTTTTTTCTATGGATAGTTCGATACACCATAAAAGCAAAAAAGACGCAGAAATGATGCAGAGCGAATTACTCGAATTAAAAGCTAACATGGCAGCAAATCCGCGCGATGGGGCAAAAGCTCAAGCAAGATTTCAAGAAATTTGCACGACGCACGGGAAAACCCAACAATCACTTTACAATCAATTGCGAAACAAAGATAAAGCAGGACCCATGGAAGGATTGCTCTTAGCAATCCCAGGACATGAAGCGCAAATTCAGCGAAGACGTGCAACCGCTATCCAGCCCGAAGCGAATCAAGATATGTTTCGACCCAGGAGATAAAGACTCAAAAAGGCTCGCATGATATAGTAAATTCTCTCTATTGGAGCCTTCCTATGAAAATTAACCAGGATGTTTTTATTGTTGGCGGTATCCGAACCCCTTTTGTCAAATCCATGACAACTTTTGCCGATGTCACCAATCAAGAATTAATGACCGCTTGTTTAAACAACCTTGCAGAAAAATTTAATCTACTCAATCAAACCGTCGGCGACGTCTCAATCGGCGGCACCATTCGAAATTCACTGGATTGGGATTTTGCGCGGGAGTGTGTTTTGGGATCAGGACTAAGTCCTTATACGCCTGGTTACAGCGTGCAACGCGCGTGCGGATCCAGTTTGGAATCCATGATTGAAATTGCTTTAAAAATATCTGCCGGTGAAATGGAAAATGGAATTGCGGGCGGGGTTGATTCAAATAGCGATATTCCTGTCACTTTTCCGCGTTCTTTCGGGCGGAAATTAATGAAAATGCATGTGGCTAACAATTTTTTGGATAAATTAAAATTATTTTTTACTTTGCGCCCTGCTGATTTTAAATTGCAAGTGCCATCCGTGCGAGAACCACGCACCGGACTTTCTATGGGTGAACATTGTGAAAAAATGGTAAAAGAATGGAATATTTCGCGCGAAGCTCAAGATGAACTTGCGTTACAAAGCCATCAGAAAACTGCGAAAGCTTATTCAGAAGGTTTTTATGATGATTTAGTTTTTGAATTTCACGGAATAAAAAAAGATGGCATTGTGCGGCCCGATACCTCCCTCGAAAAATTAAGCAAACTAAAACCTGCTTTTGATTTTACGGGAAAAGGCACACTCACAGCAGGAAATTCAACGCCACTGACAGATGGCGCGGCTGCCGTTTTACTTGCAAGCGAAGCCGATGCAAAAAAACATGGCTGGCCCATGCTCGCCCGTTTTGTTGATGGAGAAGTTGCGGCTATTGATTTTGTGCATGGTGATGGCTTACTGATGGCCCCAACGATTGCAGTACCGAGGTTACTTGCGCGCAATAATTTAACCCTGCAGGATTTCGATTTTTATGAAATCCACGAAGCATTCGAGGGACAAGTATTGTGCACCTTGAAAGCCTGGGAATCCGAAGATTATTGTCGAAAAGTCTTGAAATTAGACCACACTTTAGGAAAAATTGACCCCACCAAATTAAATGTCAAAGGCGGCAGTGTCGCCATTGGACATCCGTTTGCAGCAACCGGTGCACGCATTGTCGCAGGGCTTGCAAAATTATTAAGCGAGAAAAAAAATGCACGCGGATTAATTTCCATTTGCACAGCCGGTGGAATGGGAATGGCGGCAATTTTAGAAAGCTAACGAGGAAAAAAAATTCATGAAAAAAATAGCAGGCGTTATTCTTTTTTTATTTTCTGGTGTTTTGTTTGCGTTACAACCTCCTGCTGTCAATTCTGTCACAGCCCATTTTGATAAAGTAAAAAATGATCCCGAGCATTTATTATTATTTTTACAAGACATGCCGAAAGGCGGTGATTTGCATTTTCATTTGGGTGGATCAGGCATGGCAGAAAACATGATCCAGTACGCAGCCAATGATAATAGCTTATGTATTGATAAAAATACTTTTGCGATTTCGGATAATCCCAATTGCACGCCGGATTATTTGTTAAATAATTCTCCGAAAAATTCTGCCCTTTATAATCAAATTATTAATGCTTGGTCGATGAGAAATTTTGTGGCAGGGCCTGAATCCAGTCACGATCATTTTTTTGCAACATTCGGAAAATTTAATGCCGTATCCGGAAAACATAGCGGTGAAATTCTCGCCGAAGTCATGCAGCGCGCTTTTGATCAAAACGAATCGTATCTTGAACTCATGGTGACGCCTGACAGTGATGCCTCCGGCATGTTAGGAAAAAAATTAGGTTATAACAGTGATTTTAAAGCGATGCGCGAAAAATTATTAGCGAATGGTTTGGATTCCATCGTCGCTGATATTTCTAAAAATATGGATTTGGATGAAGCCAAAACGAAAAAAATATTAGGTTGCGAGCCCACTGCCCCTCTTTGCAAAATCAAAGTGCGATATCTTTATCAAATCTTGCGTGAACAACCGCCTGAACAGGTGTTCGGTCAATTGCTTGCAGGATTTGAAGTGGCATCCAAAGATCCACGATTTGTCGGGATCAACATGGTGCAACCGGAAGATGGTTTTATTTCCATGCGCGATTATAAATTGCATATGCAGATGGTCGGATTTTTGCATGACCTCTATCCAAATGTGCATATTTCCTTACATGCGGGCGAATTAAATTCGACTCTCGTGCCCTATGCTGGTTTGCAATTTCATATCAATGATGCGGTTCGCGTTGCCCATGCTGAGCGCATTGGTCATGGCGTAGATGTTGCTTATGAAAAAAATTCTGCTGAATTACTAAATGATATGGCGAAAAACATATCATGGTTGAAATTAATTTAACAAGTAATGCAGAAATTTTAGGAATTGAAGGTGACAAACATCCACTTCCGTTATACATGCAATTTAATGTCCCCGTCGCATTATCAACCGATGATGAAGGCGTGTTACGCACGAGCCTCACGGAACAATATCAACGAGCTATTTTGACTTATCATTTTTCCTACCCGACGATTAAAAACCTAGTGCGCAATAGTATTTATTACAGTTTCTTGCCCGGGAAAAATTTGTGGAATGATGAAAAATATTCTGGGCTGAATAGTGCCTGCGCAAAAGATTCACTTGCTGCTAAAACTGTATCGCCTTCTTGTCAGACATTTTTAAATAATAATGAAAAAGCCGCGATGCAGTGGGATTTGGAAAAAAGATTTTTTGATTTTGAAAAACAAGCAATCTAACTAATGTCATCCTGAGCGTAGCGAAGGATCACTCCAAATTTGAGCTGATCCTTCGCTACGCTCAGGATGACCTGACTTCATATTTATAATTATTTATCCGAAATCAATTTCCCCGCCTTCGCCCACTCTTCGCGCGGGACTTCCGTGATGACCACATCCACACTTTCTAGCGGGCAAGTCAGGGTTTCAGAAGCCACTCTCGTTACTTCACGAACAAACGCGCGTTTTTGATCCAACGTGCGGCCTGGGTGCATTTCTAAACGTAATATAGGCATGATAGTTCCTCTTTTAATAAGTGGTACTCAGGGATTGAGCGCCAGGTGCTTAAAGTATTACTGAGATATAAAAATTGATAAATAGGTGATATATTGGGTCATTTAAAACCTATAGGTTCTTAATCATGAACAAATTGGCCGGCATGGAAATGTTTGTGAAAGTGGTCGAAAGCGGCAGCTTTACTGCGGCGGCAGAGCTCAGCAATGTGTCGTCGACCATGGTCGCAAAGCACATTCGAATGATTGAAAAGCGGCTGGGCGCCCGTTTGCTCCATCGCACCACTCGCAGACAGCATTTAACGGAAGTCGGCCGGCTCTATTATGAACGTTGTAAACTAGCACTTTCCGAAGTAGAACTCGCAGAAGCCAGCGCTTCAGAGCTTCAAGCGAATCCGCGCGGAGTGATTAGATTGGTGGCACCCGTCAGTTTTGGCAATCAAAAATTGGTACCTGCTTTGGTCGACTATCTGTCCCGTTATCCAGAAGTCAATGTTGAATTAACATTAGATAATCGCGTACCGGATCTCATTAATGATGGTTATGAATTAGGGATCCAGATCGGTGAAATCACTGCAACCGATCTTGTCGCACGACCGCTTCAGCCTTATCGTCGGATACTGGCAGCCGCGCCAAGTTATTTGGCCACGCATGGATATCCAGAACATCCCGAACAATTAACGATGCACAGTTGTCTTGGCCCTTCTTATTGGCGTAACTACAATCGCTGGCAATTATTGGGGCCTAATAATGTCGTGCACGAGGTAACCGTGAAAGGTCGATTCAGCGCAAATCAGGGAAGCGCTTTGCGCACCGCGGCTTTGCTCGGAGCGGGCATTGTGTTGCAACCCGAAATTTCGTTGGCAGATGACATTGCAACAGGTCGGCTCATCCGCGTGTTGCCTCAGTGGTCGTACAGACCGACACCGATGAATTTGATTTACGCGCAAGATTCGCGTCCCACTGCGAAGCTGCGAAGTATAATTGATTTTTTGGTTCAGCGGTTTGGGCTGGATGCCAGCTAGGAGCATGCTGGCATGACGATTTTGTGACAACTAGGGATTTTTTTAGTTAATCGCTTTCTTCAACCATTCATTTGCCTCAATCTGACTTTCATAAATTACATTTCCATCTGTCAGAGTATGTTCCTGATCAGAATAAACAACCAACTTTACCGGCTTATTTTGTAATTTAAGTAAATGATAAAACTCATACGATTGAGTCACAGGAACTCGCGGATCATTTTTACCGTGCATTAATAATAAAGGCGTTTGCACATTTTTACTGAATAAAACAGCAGAACGTTGCAAATATAATTTATTATCGTCCCATACTGCTGCTGATAAATATTTTATAAGATAACTTGGAATATCTGTTGTACCTTCGAATGAAAGCAAATCGGAAAGACCGCCGCCGGAAACTGCGGCTTTGAAACGATTCGTTTGTGTAATCGCCCAATCGGTCATGTAACCACCATAACTCCAACCAAAAATGGCTAAATGATTTGGATCCACAATATTTTTGTCAACCAAATAATCGATGCCCGTCATCACATCCTGGAAATCCCCGCCGCCAAAATCACCTACATTCGCTGCACGAAAACTTTTTCCATAACCTGTGCTTCCACGATAATTCGGTTCCAAAATCAGAAAACCAGAATTTAAAATCACTTGCGTGCAAGCAGGCAAAATCATATCGCCATATTCATCGCAGCCACCCTGATAGCGCAATGCAAAAGCGCCTGAAGGTCCACCGTGAACGGTCACTAATAAAGGATATTTTTTGGCAGGATCATAATCGGCAGGTTTAATGAGAATGCCTTCAATGTCCAAATTATTTCGTGATTTCCAGTGAATGGTTTCTGCAGTACCCAGATTATTTTTAAAAACATCTGTAAATTGTGTTAATTGATCTAATTGAAAATGATCTACGCTGGCGCGATAAATTTGCGGTTGCTGAGTTATTTTTTCATATCCAAATGCAAAATAATTTCGTTTTGCATTAAATGCCATGGTCAGTGGCTGAATAAATCCATCCTGATTGGAAACCAATTTCGGTGCGATTGCCGGATCAGTATTTAATTCATAAATTTGCGGACCAATTGCTTTATACCAATCGAATGCATAAATCGATTTACTCGAAGCTGACCAACCAATAATAAATGGATTTTCATTCGCCGTATTTGCAAGACAATGCGTTGCAAGATTTTCTGTGCTGGCAACGCAAATTTGTCCGTTATTATCCGGATCTTCGTAAAATAAAATATTTTTATCATAATTAGTTAAATTGGTATGGAACGCGACCCACTTACCATCCGGAGAAAAAACCGGTTGCCCGCCAGCATGGTCAGCCGTATATGGCAATTCTGTGATTTTTTTATTATCTAAATTGATCAGAGCAATTTTGGTTTTAATTCGGTAAATAAAATCGGAGCCTGCGCGTTCTTGATAAGAATAAGCGATCGTCTTGCCATCAGGCGACCAATCAAAACCACCGTCCAATGACGGAATAAAAAATTGCGCGATGCTAATTTGATCTGATGTTAAAGGAGTAATCGTGGCATTTCCTGTGGTTCCGACCAAATAAATTCGAGCATTTTTGTAATCGTGCTCGACATCAATTGCATTATGATCCTTGCGCACGGGCTTTTTTTCAGTATCAGCAACAAAAGCGATTTTCGAACCATCTGGCGAAAATTTAAAAGCTGAAATATTTCTGTCAGTGAGCGAAACCAATGTCTGAGTTTGATTATTAGCTAAATTATAAATTTTAATCGCCTGCTCTTTATCTTTATTTTCTAAAAATGCAACACGCTTGCCATCAGACGACCACACAGGCAAAGCAACGTGCTCACTTTTAATAATTTGCATTGTTTTGCCAGCATTATTTTGAAGAAATAAAAAATAATTGCGCTCTTTGCCTTTGGCTGTCGAAACAACTTCAGAAGTCGTATAAGCAACTTGTTGGCCATCAGGAGATAAACCAATGTCCCCGATTCTGGGGTAGGACAGAACTTTATCGACAATGTTTTCAGGAAAACTGCTCGAAGAAGCGAATAACAGACCAATGATCAAAATTGTTTTTAAAATAGTATTTCGCACACGCGCCCCCTGCGATTTGCGTTAATCATGAACATTTATAATAATTTTGTGCAAACTATCGCAAATATGATAAAATTGGGATTAATTTCATCGCACTATTATACCAACGAGGAGATCCTAGTATGAAATTTTTTATTACCCTATTTGCAAGTTTATTGATTTGCACCCAGGCATTCGCAGTGCAAACCATAAAAATTATCTGCGATCAAAATGAATCAGGCTTGGATAATCTATTTATTGCAAACAAATGGGTAAGAGATTCGATGCCTTGGTATTCTTCATACGCGCAAGAATTTATGGGCGCTTATTCTTTTACGGGTGGTATGCGCACTATTAAAGATCAATATCCCAAAGACCCGAGCCCTCATCTTCACTTCATGAAGCCTGCGATTGATTATGATGATGAACGTGGCGAAATCATCATGTGCCGCTACAAAATTGGCAATACCGAAATGATGGACATTGATAATGTTTTGGAAATGCGTTCGATTCTTTATTTGCCTAAGGATTCTTGCTATGTTTCATCGTTTAATACGATAACTTGCATTAGTAAATAATCCACGGTTAAATTAGCGAAGTGAATAGATACATTCTATTGAAAAAGGATTTTTTATGCTAATCAAAACCAGCCAACCGATTATTTTGGATAGAGACAAAATCACGCTACAAATCGCAAAATTTTGGGATCAAATATCCGAAGGTTGGCGCGTGATATGGGGCAAACATATTCATCATGGATTTTATGAAAATGATCAAACCATTTCGCATGATGTTGCGCAACATAATTTGATAATCAAATTAACTGAATTGTTGACCATTCCAAATGGCGCAACGATTTTAGATGTTGGCTGCGGTATGGGTGGCAGCAGTATTTTTTTAGCAGAAAAATATCAAGCGAACGTTACTGGCATCACACTCAGTCAAAAACAAGCGAGTATTGCGAGAGCACAAGCCGCAAAATTAAATAACGTGATTTTTAAAGTCGAAGACGCATTAGCTTTACCTAGTATTCCTGATAACTCAATCGATATTGTTTGGTCTTTGGAAAGCTGCGAACAATTTTTTGATAAAGAATTATTTATCCAACAAGCTTATCGGGTTTTAAAACCCGGCGGAAAATTGATGCTGGCAACTTGGTGTTCTGATCGCGAAGAATATCACGATTCAGACGCCAAAAGTTATCAAAAATTATGCCTCGCATTTGATGTACCTTACATGCCGACGATTGAATGGTATCGCGAAACAATTATTAAAAATAATTTTCAAGTTAATACAATACTAGACTGGTCCCATCATGTGAAAAAAAGCTGGGACATCGGCGTGTCACTTGTCAACGCCTATTCTTTTTTGAAATTATTAAAACTGGGTGGCTTGCGGGGATTGCGTTTTGCTAAACAAATTAAATTGATGCGGGATGCGTTTATTCAAGAAAAAGTGAAATACGGCGTATTTGTTGCAAGCAAAATAACTGATAGCCATCTCTAACGCAACCGGTGCATGCCAAGCTCACAAAGATGTACTTTTTCGGCTATCAGACTTTATCTTGTCGATTTTTAAATTTCTTAAATGCCGAATTAATTAATTCCATTCTCTTTTCAACTTTATTGGCAGCGGCTTCAAGGGTAAAGCCTTCATCTAATAGCTCTTTGATCAGTAATATTTTTTTAATTTCTAAATAATTAAATCGTCGAGTGGTAATTTCAGGGCTATCGACCGTTTTGATTAATCCTTTTTCCTGCCAATAGCGTAGCTGGCGCTGTGGAATACCCGTAATTTCCGCCACCTCGCCTATCCCGACAATTAATTTTGTCAGAAAGTCATGCTCATCCAATATTAAGCTAGCCGATTGATTATTTTGAGATTTTTTGGTCATTGAACACTCTTTTCGTCATTAAATTAAGAACCTTAAAATACCATATTGTTGACTTTTTTCCAATCAATGATATTATATTACATGATTTGTAGTTTAATTACAATTAAAGAAACAAATTTACAGACGAGGCTATCATGATAAATCTCCAAAATAGCGCTTTGCTATTAATCGAATTTCAGAACGAGTGGCTTAGAGAAGATGGCAAGCTCAATCACTTATTAAGTGATAGGGCACAATTTTTCTCTTCGCAAAATAATGCGAAAAATATCATTGAATGCGCTCGGACCACTGGAATTAATATTATCCATTCTGGGCTCACTTTTTCCAAAGAATATAAAGAATTAGGAAAAGCGACGCATGGACTGCGCGCAGCGATCCCGCAAAACAAAACATTTCTTGAAAAGACCGATGCGAGCGAATTTACCAAACCGTTTATACCTGAAAAACATGAATTTAAAGTCAGCGGAAGAATAGGCAGCAGCGCCTTTTCTGGATCCAATTTAGATGCTTATTTGCGGAATAACAGAATTACCCATTTATTTATGATGGGCTACGCACTCCACGTCTGTGTGGAATCAACCCTCCGTGCCGCACATGACTTAGGCTATGAATCCATCGTGATTGAAGATGCCTCATCCGCATTTAATCAAGAACAGAAAGAATATTTTTTACAACATGTGATTCATCATTTTGGTAGCACCATGAAATCAATCGATTTTATCAATTTTTTAAAACGAGGAACTATTTATGAAAGACAATGATATTGAAAAAATAATAGAAGTGATTACTGGGTATTTTAAAGGAACGTATCAAGGCAATGCTGATCTTTTAATTAAAGCCTTTCATCCTGATGCGCGGATAACAGGAATTATTAATAATACTGTTTGTGATTGGTCACTGAAAGATTTTATTGCTCGCGTAAGCGCTGCGCCAACTGCAGAAAATAAAAAAGAAAAATATGACAAGGAAATCATCGCAATTGATAAAACTCATCAAGCCGCAATGGTTAAAGCACGCGTTTTGGTAGCCGGATTAACTTTTTTTGATTATATTATTCTTTTAAAAATAAATGATAATTGGATCATTCGAAATAAAAGTTTTGTGAATGTTCCGTAAACTACGGATCAGACATGATAAGCTGCATACAAGAAAATTTTGTCATTTCTACCGATAAATCCCTTTTGGATTTGGAAATGATTTACAATTTTCTGAAAGAAAGTTATTGGGCCAAAAATCGCACTTACAACCAAGTTTTGGAGTCTATTCAAAATTCCATTTGTTTTGGCCTTTATGAAGATAATAAACAAATAGGCTTTGCGCGCGTCATTACTGACACGTCGGTTTTTGCGTATCTGGCGGATGTTTTTATTTTGCCTTCGCATCAAAATCGAGGATTAGTAAAATTTCTTTTAGAAACAATTTTTAAAAATAAAAAATTAAAAACTATTAGTTCATGGATGCTTGTTACCAAAGATGCCCAAGCGTTATATCAAAAATTTGGATTTGTTGAATTTCCATTTCCGGAAAGAGTGATGCTTAAAAAGCCCTAAAAGCAAATATATCAAGGCCCCGATTTTCGACGTTCTTTATCTCGACCTTCAGAAGTATCGGATCTCGCACTATCAGGCTCAAAAGGTGATTCTGTCGATGCGGTCGAAAGCGGCGTTGTCCTCAAGTTTGACGTCGGTGAGGGTGAAGCCCCTGAAACTTTAAATTCTGATGGAGAAGAAGAAGAACGAGCTGGCGGGACTTCTTTTGGAGCAAACGCTTTTAATCCTGTTTCAATCGCGCTTAAACAACTAAATGCTGTCGTTGCAAGAGGAGTCATCGCATTTTTGACTGCTGTAATACTTTTATCTTCAGTTTTCCTTATAGGTGAAAATAAACTTCTAGGCGAAAAGGCAGATGATAACGTATCCATAAAACCTTGGTCTTGAGTAAGAAATTCAGCTTGTGCCTTTTCAATATTTTTTTGGATATTGTCAAAAATATCATTGAATTGAACTTGCCTACCCTCAGCCATTTGTCCTATGCGAGTTTCTAACGCCACTACGGCTTGATTTGTATAAGTAGCAAATTTACCCGGCATTCTTAAAATACCGGACATTTTTGCTAACGCAGTTTTTAAATCTTGGATCATGGGCGCAAAGTAGTCTTTTATCGAATCCTTAGTAAAATTGACATTAGGTTGCATTGGAATTTGGACAACATTCTCATTAATCCGTTTTAATATTCCCTCTAAATTATAGCCTTCAAATTGCTCCTTAAATGAACCTATTCTTGCACTGATATCATTTAAGTTATTTTTTACTAAATTAAAATCGAGGGGTTGATCCGTATTCAATCGTTCAATTTGACTTCGCAAGCTTGCAATAATTGAATTTATTTCTGTTAAAAATGTTGTTCGCTTTTTTTCTTCTTCTATTCCTTGCGCAGCTGCTGCAATATTAAGTTTAAGACGATCGATTTCTTCTAGCAGATTTTTTTTGAAAAATTCACTGCTTTCTTGATTAAGATTTTGCTGTTGTTTTTCATGGTAAAGATTAAACAGAAATTTTTGCTTAAGTCTCTCTTCTTGGGATAAATCAGTAGTGGGAAAGGTTTTCACAAATTCAGGATGAGATTGAATTTGCATAGTGACTTCTAAGCAATATCCTTTTAAAAATCCTTCAATGTATTTAATTTTATTTGTTTCGTAATCTTTAATGTCGAAGGCTGCCCTAATTTCTTCGCGCAAATCGCCACTACTGTCTAGCATTTCTTGCTTTGCTAACGCATATAATTCATTTGTAAATTGAGTCATTTGACTGGCAGATTTTGCGTCTAATGCAGTGTTTTCTTGTGCTAGCTGACTATTTTCCAGGATGCCGATATAAGTCTTGACGGCTTGACTTAAATTTGGAATTTCGAGTTTTACCTCACCAAATGCATTGGCAAATCGTTCAACAGAATTACTTTTTGCAATTTTCTTCTTTGCGGAAGTCAGAAATTTTTCTCGGTCCTGACCCGTTTGTAAAAATTCGACGAAATGACTATTAGCCATAGACTCACCTCGTTTTTTTATCTTTTTGTAATGCTTATTTAGTAATTATAGGAGATAGTTAGCCTTTTTGGGGTCAAAATAACTCAATGATTTTATTAGGATTAATAAAATAGGTTGTCGCTATTAAAACTAAGAGTTATGTATTCGCTGTTTTGGAGCAGAAATTGCAGAACTAAATTGTGATGCTCTGCTCCCCTGTTTGTGTTTAGAGCTTTTGCAAATGCAGAATATAAGCCACCTTTAAGTTGATGCTTTGTTAGCATTTGAAGAAGTCATTGTTGCAACAGGTGTGGTTTCAGCTGTTGGTGTTGATTGCACAGCAACCGCAGCTTGTAATCTAGCCTTACCTTGGGCGGTTTTTGTGGCGTTTTTAAAACTTGCAAAAAATCCATCTGTTTTAGATGCCTTGTCGTCTTTTGGTGGAATAGTCTTTGCATCTCTGGTTGGAGTTGCAACGGCAGATTTTAATTGAGCTTTGCCTTGAGGTTTTTGCATGGCTTTTGCGAATGATAGATATAATCCACCTTTTGTACTAGTTGCTTCTTCACGTGCTTTAGCTTCAGCGGCACGTACTTTTCTTTCAGCCATTAAAATTGCTTTTTCTGCTTGTAGAGCTTGATTTCTTTTATCAGCTTTATAATCAGCTTCGGCCAACTTAGCTTCATTAGTTCTGTCACCAAAATAACGTCCCACCATTCCCATTATTTCTTTACGATTGTCGGGGCCCATGATTCTATTAATTCCCGAATGGCCTTGTTGGTAAGCATTTTCGATCGAAGTAAAAAATTCCGCAACTCTTTCACTATCGATTTCACCTGAACCAAGATAATGATAATGAGTGTGATATGCCCCTTTATCATATGAACTGCAATGTTCAAGAGCATCATGACGCTTATCAAACGGTCTGAATTTATTATAAGTTGAAAACTTTGTAGCAATTTCCGGGCAGCGAGGCGTAACCCAGTCAACTAATTTATCACGATGATTTCTAGCTCTTGCCTCATCTTGTGGGTCTTTTTCATTAAAAGGGAAAAAAAACAATAGAAAATCACGATCAATAATTAATTTGCCGGTTGGTTTCTTGTCGGCAGAAAACATTTCACACACAAATGGCATAGGGATTATCCTCGTTTTTGCGTTTTTTAATGATTATTTTTTATATTACGAATTTAACTAATTAACATTTTATTAGAGTCACACAATTATCCGCAACTACAACCAAATATTATTGATAACCAATTATCTTCTTTTTTAGTGGCTTTTGGGGTTGGTTTTTGTTTTGGTTGCGCAAATGTAGAGTGGTCTGATAATGGTGTATTATCCAGTAAAAAATAACTATCAACTGGCAGACGTTCTTTTGGGCGAGCATGATCTTCTTCATACTTTTTAAGTTCAGCATTAAATATACCTCGAAGAAGTGTCTCTGGCTTGAAATTTTTTGGATCTAATTTTTTTTCTGGATTTGATGTTTCTGGTTTTGATGTAGTTCGCATAGGACACCTCGTTATTCAAGAACTTATATCGTTATAATTATCTTCAAAAAAGAATGATAAATAATACACGAAATTTATTAACAAATTCTTAAATCCAATAGAATAATATATTATTGATTTTATTAATAAATTATATTAGGCTGCGTCTTACTTATGAGAAATCACACCCCATTGACAGGTCAATACATAACATTAGAACCATTAGAAGAAATTCACCGCGAATCATTAAGAGCAATTTCCCGCGATGAAAAAATTTCCGCATACTCTCCTGCACTCCGATTAAAATTCGATAGCTGGTTTGACAAAGCTTTAAAAAAATATCCTGATGCGAACCAATTGAGTTATGTCGTCCGCCTATTGTCAAATCAGGAATTGGTAGGATCAACAAGATTTTATGAAATGAGCCCCGAGCACCAACGTGTAACCATCGGCTACACTTGGTTTGTCCCGCAGGTTTGGGGAAGTGTTGTGAATAAAGAATGTAAATTATTATTATTGCAATATGCTTTTGATACCTTGAGGATGAACCGAGTTGAATTTTGTGTCGACGCCCGCAATGCTCGTTCCCGCGCTGCGCTGAAAAAATTAGGCGCGACCGAAGAAGGTATATTGCGGCAGCATATTGTTCTTGATGATGGGTTTGTTCGGGATACGGTGGTTTATAGTATTTTGAAAACTGAATGGCCAGGGATTTGTTCTAATTTGCGGCGGGTTTTATATAAAGATTGATGGTTTTGGTTGCGAGTTAAATTTTTTCGAAAATTCCGATTTTATTTTCTGATAGAGTCAGTTTTTCGCAGGATTGATCGAGGGATTCGTATTCTTTTGAAAATTCTTTTTTAAATTGATCGAAATCGGAAAGTTGGTTCCAGGAATCGATTGTTAGATATCTGCCTGGTTTGTTTGTGTCTTTGATCAAAGTGGTTCCGTGATAATTTTTGGATTTTTGGAATAGCGTTGACCATTTTCCTTGTGGGCCGTAGGTCTGTTCAAACTCGGATGTTAGTTGTGGATTAACTTGGAATTCCCAAATAATATAAATCATTCTGTTAGCACCCTGCGTTTGCCAAGTTTATCATTTACTAAATACCCAGCTAAACAAGCTCCCAGAAATAATGTAAAAAACAACGTCGGCAAAGTCACATTGACCAAATCTAACAACCACAAGCTGATCGCAGCGCCTATGCCCATCAACCCATAACTATATGTAACCATGTTTTTCGAAGCTGAATCTTCTAATCCAATTCTATCTAGAATAGCCAAGGCTATAATTTCATATAAAAAAGCAGCGCCAAAAATACTCGCGTAAAATAAATATTGAAAAATTCGATCAGTGCAGTGACCGAAAATTAAAATTGTGAACGTAGAAAATAATACAGTAATCAACAAAATAGATTGTACACTGGCTTCTTTTTTAATTCCCATTTTTTCTGAAACTAGAATTGCATTGGTTGATATTTTTTTCCAGGCTATCAAAATATTGTATTTTTTGTAATTGATGGCACCCATCGCAACACCAAAATAATAAACAGCAAAAATCATAGGCGCAAAATGTTCTGGCATCTTAGATGTTATACTGAAAATGACAACTTGAATTCCAATTGTAAGAAATACAACAGAGCCAACCAAGCGCCATTCCGAGACTCTCTCTAACATTGGTTTTATTTCAATCATAGACGTAATAGATTTTTTCTGCACAATAGAATTGTGATTCGCAAAAAGATCAAATATACCTGCAATAAATTGTAATAATATATCAATTGATAACATGATCCCAAAACTAATGTCTAATTTGATAAGTTTCCAAATAATCAAACCGATAATCATCCCAAAATAATAACCTAATTCCACCCAGGCAATCCGTTGTTGTTTTCCTGCGACATATGAAGCACGTAATACCCGAGAATAAAACCAGAAAGCGAATCGGGCGCTTAATAGCAAAAAGAAAATTAGCCCAGAGGTGCCTGATAGAGAAAAATCAATTTCATTTTTTTTAAAAATAATAAGCAGCGCTACGGACGTTAAACTTCCAAAAAGGGAAAACCATCTTCCTACGCTATTCCATAATTTTTTGGAAATGAGTTGTAAAAGAATTAGCCCAAGAACAGAGCCAATAAAAAAGGCCAACACTGAGCCATTTTTTAAATAAGGAATACGAATAACATTAATTCCGTTTCCTAAAATCATTCCGCCGCCGAAGGCTGCGATGAAATTTGAAAGAGAAAATAAATAATAGTATGGATTTTTTTGATTTTGCATTAAGAATGCTCTTTTAAAAATGAGATATTACAACCACTCCATCTTTTTCTAAACACTTATTAAATGCTCATTTGTAATTTTTTTAATAACTTCTTTATAAAGGTCAGGTCTGACTTTACGATGCAGATCGATTATTTTTTGCGATAGCAGCAATGAGGGGGTTTTGTTTTTTCCTGATGCTACATCACATATAACATCCTCAGGAATTTGCGTATGATAAGCTATTCCTTCCAATGAGTATTCTTCAGTGCGTAATATATCCTGGATAACAAAAAGCAAAAATTTTGACTCAAGCATTGCATTCTCCTTGATGACACTTATTTTTAATAAAGAAAAATAATCCTTGTTTTTCGATCTAAAGAATTCCTTAAGTTCCTCGCAGATGCGTGTAAAAAGTTCGATTTCTAAAATAAGAGTTTCTTTTGATGTTAATTTTTGATGATTTATTCCAAATATATGAGCAAATGATTCGGTTGCTGCCATAAATTATATCCTATTTGTACAATCCTTAAGTTTGTTTATATTTTTAAACCAGAAAGAAGATAATACTGAAGCGATGCGCTGACTTAATTTTATTCCATAAATGCTTTATAAGTCCATATTATAACGAATCGACCGAATATAGTCTTTTATAAATGAAAAATCAACTATCTTAATTTTTTTTCGACCATTTACTGGCTGGAAATAATAGTATAGGATGGCGAAAAAATAACGGGACCACTATGCTAAATTTGCTAAGTGACAATTTGAATATGCTAATGGCAAAAGCCAGACTTAATTCTAATGAACTTGCAAGAAAAATTGGTATTCCTGCAACTACTATCAAACGTATTCGTAATAATGAGCAAGCTAACCCAACTATAGGTACTCTGCTGCCAATCGCACATTATTTTTCAATTTCACTGAATCAATTATTAGGAAATGAGCCCTTACACTCAATTGAAACGAATTCCTTATATAAAATTCCACTACTAACATGGAAAGAATGTATAGATTATTCATCGCTTAATTATGAAATGTTTTCTAATAAAATTCTTACCGAAAGGAAAGTGAGTTCAAAATCTTTTGCATTAATTCATGAAGACAATGATATAGAAATATTTCCTTTAAAAAGTATACTAATCATAGATCCAGAGCAACAAATTGCGTCTGGTGATTTCGTTATTGTTGCGAATACAGAACAAAAAATTGCTTCGATTAGAAAATATATAATTGAGCTTGATCAAATCTATTTGAAATCGTTAATTAGCGGAACTACGATTTCGGTATTAACACCCTTATATAAAATTTTGGGTGTCATTATACAATACAAATTAGAACTAAAAACTGAATCTTTGTGAGCGCTAGCCAATATGTTTAAATCTCTTCCTTTATTTTATTTTCCTACAACAATATGCTGGTTAGATGATGATAAGTTATTTTTGGAAGCCGCCGATAATTTATTTAAAGAAAAATTTAATTCCATCTTTTTTGATAATCCGCATAAGGCATATAAATTCCTTAGTTCGTATGAAACATCTTTACCTAAAAATAATTTTATTAAATCACTTTCTGAAAATGATATTTACGATAAACAAGATCATTATCCTGTTGATATTAACATTGGTAAAATTTCTCAACTATCAGAAAAACCGCATCGACGAGATGAAATATCAATTTTAATTATTGATAATAATATGCCAGATATAAAAGGCATCGATATATGTCGTCAATTAAGTGGTTCCCCATATAAAAAAATATTATTAACTGGTGAAACTGAGGCTAATGAAATCATTAATGCGTTTAATCAAGGAATTATTGATAAATTTGTCTCAAAAGATCAGGATATAATAGACAATTTACAAAAATGCATTGTGGAACTTAATAACAAATTTTTTTACAGCCAAACAGAAAATTTATTACCTGATATCGAAACATCTAAATTAACACCATTGGCTGATCCCATTTTTATTGACTTCTTTTATAACTGGTGTAACTCAAATAAAATTGAAGAATTTTATTTGATCAATAAAAATGGCAGTTTTTTAGTTAAAGATAAGAATGGGAATAAAACATATTTTATTGTTATGAGTGAGAAAGCAATAAAGGATTTTATTAAGTTAAACGATGACGCATTAGATAAGGCCGGTAAAATGTTAGAAGAGATTTCCATAGGAAACAAAATTCCATTTTTTGGTGTTAGGAAAGAGTCTTGGGAGTTTGATTATGCTGAATGGGAAAAATATTTATATCCAGCGCAAATAATAGAAGGAAGAGAAATGTATTATTGGGCAACTATTCAAAACGGGAATAACTAAAATGATTTATAGTTTTTTATATGTGTTAGTTTTTAGCATTGCTCTTGTGCTTATTCAAAAGTTAGATGCGGACATACCGCCACTTTTTTCACTACTTATCACTGCTAGCATAGGGAGCCTATATTTTAATTTAATTAATATCACTAACTTAAAAAAAATATATTTAGATTGTCTTAAAAACAAGATTCAATGGATTTTGGTCATGATCATTGTACTAGTTATGTGGGCAACTACGATGATAGGTCCTGGAAAAATCGGCGCCTCGCTTTTTAATTTTATCTATTTTGCCTGGCTTGGGGCGATTGGGCTATTTATGATAAGCCTTCGGGATTGGAAAAAAAATTCATTAAAGTTTTATTTTGCAATCTGTGTATTAATTTTAATTGCATCCAATATTTATTTTGAACTTCGTCTATCAATGTCCTCTCAAACTCTTTGGGGCATACTATTGGCGTTAATTGGAGGAACAGCTTCTTTCATTTACTTTAAACAAAGCCAAGCCTTAGCTAAAAATGCAAACTTATCCGCAACTCAAGTTTTAGCTGTTCGATTTTATTTATCGATCTTTATATTGTTAATTATTATACCTAAACATCATCTATATGAATATTTTAGCTTACTAAATAGTATTAATTTAATTATATTGGCATTTTTTAGCTTAATTATTCCTCTGTATTTTTCCCAAAAGGCGCTAGAGAAAATTACTTCTGAGCAGCATGCTATTATTAACAGTTTATGTCCAATAGTGACGGGAATTCTTCAAGAGGTTATTTTTTATGACATCAAAGTTGAACAGATGATCGTTTTTATTTTATATTCACTTGCTATCGCTGGTTTTTATTTTATTAATAAACATTATAGTCGTGTGTACCAATGAAAATTTTTCACATCTTGGTTTTATTTCTTTCCCTGATCTCAGCCGCACATGCAAATTATAATCATATTAAATTGGCCATCTTTGATGATCCCAGGCCTGATCCATCATGCAATGAGAATTCTCAACAATTTGTTAATTCATATTTATCTGGAATTAACACAGCAATTACAGTTGCATCCGAAATGGGATTTTCTATTACTGAACGTGAATTTTTTCACCAGAATAATTTAACAAGCATTATTCAACAAGCTACAAATGCAAAACTATGGAATCCAGATATTATAATTGGGTTAAGCACATCAAATGATTTCTTAATGTCAAAAGCTTTTTTTGGGGACCAGGTTATTTTATCAATTTCTGCAACAGATTCCGCCATAGTCAATTTACCAACCGGTTTTTATAGTTTAGGTATTCCTGACACACAAGCAGTTAAGACAATTATTAAGTTTATTTCTAATCACTATCCAAACTCCAATCTATTTATTACATCCGCCGCAGAAAGCAAGGAAAGTGTAGATTTTGGGGATTTACTGGCACAATCCTTTAAAAAACAATTTAAAACAAAATCTGTTATTGAAAGAAAATTTTTATCAGACGATATGAATAATTTAGATATTTCAAAATTTATGGCCGGCTATCAAAAAAATGATGTGATAGTGATAATGTCTATTGGTTACGATTCCGCAATAGAATTAATGAATAAAATTTCAGCTAATCTTAGGCCTATTAAACCAATTTTTATAACTTCCACAGATAATTGGGGTAACAATCTAAGTCCTAAAAATATGAATGGAAATTACGATGTTTATCGAATTGATACTCTTTCTGGGGGAGAAGACACAAAGGATTATAAACTATTTCTTGATAATTATAAAAAGATTTACCATGCTATGCCAAAAGATAAGATAAGCTTTGTTACTTATCAAGCTGTGATGTCTTTTGTTGATGCTTTAAAAAAATACCCGCATGAGGGAATTTCATCATCCACTAAGCAAAATTTATTAAATAGTTATCTTCTGGCATTAAAATATAATCCTAACTGGTATCGTCCACCATATTATATGGTATACAAAATTGAAAATAAGAATGAAATTTTTTACGAAAAAATTCACTAGCCTTTTATGAGATGGAAATCAAAAAATAACACCCTCACCAAACAAATTAAAAAAGCAATAGGAAATAGAATATTGTTTTTTTCAATTGCATTCATGATTATTATTTTTGGTCTTACTCTATATGATTTATCTATTAGTTTTAAACAACTTCGCTCGCGTATCGAAGAGCAGTTAAAACCGATTGAAGATTTTGCAATTGGTCAAGCAATGATTAATAATTTGGACACTGTGGATCTAAAAATTCAGAATTTTAATGAAAGCAACAACTCATCATTCAAAGTTGAATGGGTACGACAAGGTGTTCCGATACATAAAATTGTTACCTGGTATTTTCCATTTTCGTGGATCTATGACTATCCTATTGGCGAAATCGCTGGTTTTCAATTTGGATATTTTAAGGTCACAGGAAACTTGTTATCTGATAAATCTTTAATTTATGATCTTTTATTTAGATTATCTTTATTTTCTATTATTACAATTTCAGTAATTTGCATCTTATCTCCTTTAGCGAAAAAAATTCCTGAGCAATTATTCATTGATCCTATTAATCACTTTATTGATTTAATTTCAAACAATTTAGCTCATGGAGATGGTAGAGAAGACCTCAATCCTGTTGAATTACAATTGCTAGAGCGTAAAATTCTTTCACTATTAACATCCGCAACAGACTTAGAAAAAAATAAAGCTGCTATTGAGCTAGGACAGTTATCAGCTAGGCTAGCTCATGATGTTCGATCTCCACTAGCTGCTATGGAAATGAGTTTAGAAATGCTTTCCAAAAAAACCACGTCTGATGATCTTAAAATATTGAAAAGTGGAATTAGAACCATAAGAGATATTGCTAACAATGTATTAGATCGTCACCGTAATCCAACTATATATCTTGAAAGCTCCGAACAAATCATTAATACAGATGGAAACATAATTCGACATGTACTTTTATATCCATTAATTGAGATGATTATTTCACAAAAGAAGCACGAGTGGTGTTTGCAACCATGTGAAATATCATTAACAATTGACTCAATTGCTAAAAACGCTTGGATAAAAACAGCTCCAAATGAAATTAAGCGGTTATTGTCAAATTTGATGAATAATGCTTACGATGCATTAGAGAAAAAACATATTGGAATAATTCATATTATCTTATCAATTAATAATAATCATATTAGTTTGAAATTAAAAGATAATGGCGTAGGAATTCCTGCTGATAAAATTGAGTCTGTCTTAAATGGTATTAGTTTAAAACACTTTGGAAATGGACTTGGTCTATCTAGCGCTAAAAACTATATAGAAACACTTGGTGGAAGTTTATCTATATCTTCTCAGGTAGGTGAAGGTACTGATGTTACTTTATTAATTCCTCAAGCTTCTGATATTTCATGGCTACCAAAATGTATTTCTATCCATAAATCAGACATATGTATTATTATTGATGATGATTCATCTATGTTGATATATTGGAAAGAAAGGTTGGACAATATTGGAATTATATCAATATTATTTTCTACCTATCATGAAGCTTATTCATGGGTAATCAATAATAAACATTTACTTAATTCAGTTGTTTTTATTGTTGACTATGAATTAACAGGAACAGATATCAATGGATTAGTTTTTATTGACGAATTTGGTGAAAAAAGTAATTGCTATTTAGTTACAAGTTATGCGGAAGAATTTTTTCTTCAAGAAGCTGTTAAAAAATCTAAAGTATGGTTAATTGCAAAATCACTAATAAATGAGATCCCATTACAAATTTATGATATTTAATTTGATATGACAATTTTAGAATCAATGTAATCATATAAATAAATGTCACAGTTCCAGTATCACTTACCAAACCGATAACATTTTTTTAATCGCAACTAGAACCAGCGAAAATCGATGCGTAATTTTCGGCATTTCTTTCTTAAATTCAGCGAAATAATATTTTTGAGTATTTTCGAATGCATTCGCTAAATCTTTCTGATCAGATTTATCATCAATTCCGAAATAAGGATAATGATGCAAATACTCACCAAAAATCATTTTGCAATCATGAATATATTTATGGGTATCTAAAATGTGGTTATGCCAGAACTCATCGAGCTCTTCTGAAGGCGGTAATGCTATTTGAGTTTGAAATGCATATTTTTTTTGTAAAAAAAGAAAGTTTCTGTATTCATGGGACAGGGCTTCGGCTGTCGATCTTGCCCAACCTGATTGCACCATCTTGTTAATAATCATAGAAAAATCGATTTTATAAATATAATCTATCGCTTCTTCTATTGTTGGACTTAATGGTTTCGCTGCGATCATGTAGAATCACCTTGCTATTCTTGGTAATTATAATGATCTAGATTCTAACCTGGGTCATGATCATTTTGCAACCACTTTGTACAAACTTTGATTAACTTCTTGACAAGTCACTTGATGGTATGTCATCATTGCTCAAATTTTAATTAACCCGGTAATCAAATTATGCAAAAGAAAAACTCCAGCCCTTTTATTTCTAATTTTTTTATGAGCTTACTAGTTTGTTCTATTGTACTTGCCATTATGTTTAGCATGAAATTCTATATTAATCTGGGACAAGGTGTGTTTTTTGCCCTTCTGGGTTCTATTTGCTATGCAGTTGCTAATACGAATTTTCCGAAACGTAGAAAAAAGAATTAACTTTTGACAAAATATGTTTAACGATGTATTTTTCAAAGCTTAATAGATGTAAAAATTATTATTAACAATTTAAATTAAAAGGTGAAACATGAAAATATTATTAGCGAAAATTTTTAAAGGTAAAAACAAACCAGCTAATTGCCATGGTTTTTAATGTTTTAATTTCCCGTGAACTTGTTTAGCGTTGAGATATTTATTCCTATAAAGTTGGGCCTTCGGGTGTAAATGAGATATGCGTATTCTTTACCTTGATGCCAAAAAACTTTTGTTGAAGATCTTCTTCTGATTTTCTTATATTTGCAATCATATCTCCTCTCTCTTTTTTTGCTGTTTCAGGATCTTCATAGGGGGCATTACACATATAAGGCTCATATTTATTAATAAGGACATCATATTTTTTTATAAAATTATGCATTTCTTGAAGTAATTCATCTGTAATTAATCCTTGTTGATAAGCATAATCATATGAGGTAATAAGATCATTCAAGTATTGATACAGAATTTTATTGAAATCGTACAACTGAATTAGATAGTTAGGATTTCTCTTATCTGATTCTGTATATTTACATATTTTTGCTCTATCTTCATATTGATGTGAAACTCTATCAACTTGTATTTGTAATTTCTCTGAGGTTTGTGCCAACAGTTCATTGTTTTTTATAACACTACCTGCATACATCACAATCGCAAATGGCACTGCCACGGTAAAAATAATTTTATTAATCCCGTGATGAAACATTCCAGTCATTTTATCTATAAACCACGACCATGCACCTTGATGACTAAATTCATAAATTTGTAGATTAAATTCTTTTTCAAACAAATCCACCGTAATATTTTCAAAGTTTTCTTCGTCTCTTTTTGAAATAAATTTCCTATCCTGATAAAATGGTTTATAAACAGATAATTCGTTATATTTTTCTCTATAAATTTCCTTGCACATTTCTTGATAATCTTTCGGTTCTGTCAAAATATGTGCCCTCCAGGCTTGGCTTATTTCATATGATGGAGGGATAACTTTTTTATATTTTGCTAACAGAAATAAATAGTTCTTATATTGATGACATGCTACAGAGGCATCATGTAGAGACCACCCCTTTTTTTGATGCAAATAATCCATGACATCAGCCATGTCATCAACATTTATTACATTTCTATAATATTCCCATCTCACTTTGTCCATAACACCCTAACCTAGCGCTTAAAAATAAGAATAATTATCACTGCGGTTAATGCTGCCAAAAAGAAATAGTAGGATAATGATTTTGTCGTTCTCAGTACCGGAGTTTTATATTTTCCGACGACACTTAAATAAGGAATGGTCGGTAATTTTTCACCAAATTCATTTAAATACAATTTTTTTGTTATTTCCTCGTAAATATCATGGCTAGTTTTTGTAATAAATTTTTTATGTCGGAAATATTCTTTATAGTCGAGCCGATCGGAATTTTCTTCGACCAAATGTTTTTTTAATTTAATGTATTCATCTAAACAAGAAATTATGTGGGCTTCCCAAGCTTTTTGTATCAAATACGACGGCGGAATTTCCTCACTCTCATATTTTATTAATAAATAGAGATAATTTTTATATTGTTCACTGCCAGTCACCGCTTCCGCATAAGTTAATCCCTCACCTTCCTGCAGATAGGAGATGATTTTATCCATATTAATGCTGTCGATAATTTTTTTGATTTTCTCCATTTAAATATCTCCAATTAAGGTTGTGAAGATGCCTGGCAACCTCATGTAATTGGCCATAATTTAATCTTAACAAAAATAATTGATTATATTTGAATATAGAATCAGAATGGAGATAGTTTTGGGCTATTTATGATCTGCAGTCTGATTGTAGATCAATTTAGAAACAGCAGATTTCAATTTGTGCGACAAGAGAGCTTAAAAGGGCTCTCATTGACACGTCGGATACCAAAGATGTGGATAACTGGTATTGATAGAAAGCAAACTTTTTTGACCTAGAATAGACGACCTTACTCCTTTTTCTGAGAAGTATGAAAATCAACAATTTCCCATCCCATTGCACTAGCATGTTCTTGTAATCTGGCATCTGGATTTACCGCAACCGCTCTATCCGCCATTTGCAATAAATCCAAATCATGAATTGAATCTGAATAAAATATCATTCGTTTAAATTTTTTATTTCCCTGCTTCAGCCATAATTCATAATTAATTTTTTTACCCTCTCGGTAATTTGGTGTTCCTTGAATATCACCTGTATACTGATTTTCTTTCATGACACCTTCTGTTGCCAACATATGGTCTGCTTTAATAAAAGCCGCAACTGGATCAGCTAAAAAACGCATTGTAGATGTGCTCATGACAATGATTGCGTTTGCTTTTTTATATTGTCCGATTAATGCAAGAGCTTTGGCCGAAACCATCGATTTTAAATGTTTCTCAAAAAATTCTTGCTGAAGTGCCGAATATTGCTTTGGACTAATTCGATTTAAAAGTGAAAACTCAAATCTAAAATTCTCATGAATATCAAGTGTACCGTTTTCATAGGCTTTTTTTAACGCCATTCTTTTATCTTGATCGTTTTTATCCGTAATACCTTTCTCTGCTAAAAATTGATGCCAGAAATCCATGCTGTCACACGCCAGCAAGGTTTTATCCATATCAAAAATAATTACTTCACAATTGCTGTTAAATTTTTTCATCGATTACCCTAATGATCATTCCTCTTGATTTAGTTTCAACGAATACTAACGCTCGCGCTCCACAAAATCAAACCAACGCCTGATACCCAGCTACTTTCTCATTCGCAGCCCTAACAACCGGTCGAGAATATTTTTCACTCGAACCGGAAAAGAACGAACAAATATAACTACACCATCCTTCAGATTTTTTAACAGGTGCAGGTTTTGGCTTTTGGCTAAGAACACTCGCTTCTGACGTTTTTAATTCATCAGCTGATTGAGCTGGAGCTGTTAAAGATCCAGTTTTAGGTGTAACAGCAGATTTTTTGCATTCTACCGGTTTTAAAATGACGGGGTTTAATGCTGCAACCAAATAATTAAATACGAAAACGGTTGCAGCAATCGCTAGGCCTGATGGTCCCGCTTCTGCGCCGGCAACAGCACAAATGAGCCATGCATAGGCCCACGAAGCGCCGGGCGCCCAACCAGCTGGTGCAACAGCAACTACCGTGTCTTTTGAAAAAATTTCTTCTAACGTTTCTTTTGCAACATCACATCCTTTTTTTCCTCGTCGCATTTTTAAAATGGGATCCACAAAAATTTTAGGAGAAAGATTTTGTGTTGCTGATTCAAATATCCCCGTCAAAACACAAGCTAAATGCACATTGAGATCTAAAAAAACATCCCAGGCGCCAACGGCGGGTGAATAAGTCCAGGTACCAAAAACAATTGCAAATGCACTATTCCAGGGAATAATGGCTAAAGACGCTGCAACAATAATTTTTAAGAGCAATTCATAAGGTGGTTCTTTGCCCATTGCTTTATAAAGCATGACAACGGGAATCGCACCGACCGCCATAATAGCAGTGGATCCTGCCGCCTGATTAAATTGCTGACCGTTGATACCCCAAACTTCCGAAGTCACAGCACCTGCAATGTTTGTTCCTGCGACCGTTGCGGCTCCCCAATTGTTATCTCGCAAAGCATTTTCATAAACGGCCAAGACGGTTTGTTCACTGGGATTCATTAAGTTATGACAAAATTCCTGGCACCGAGAAATTTTTTGTTTTTCTGGTTCTGTCAATGTTCGAGTATCAACGGTAAGAGCGACTTGATCTGTTTTAGTTTTATTTTGGAAGGCCTGAAAATCAGCGCCATGTTGCTGAAAAGCGGATTTCAATAGTTCAGGAGAAATCGGGGTACCTTGTTTGACTTGGGCTTCTATATTATATCTTGGAATATTTTCTTGAAAATTAGATCAGAATCATCTGGTTTGGGAGGGGTGGATTCCCATCCAGCTTCGGATTGGTAATAGTCGCCGTAGTGATCTCTTTTTCCTGGCTGAAGCTTAGCATCCTGTTCAGAGTGAGTTGGGACTGTTGGATCAGCTAGTTGGTTATGACCTTGCATTTTTGCCTCGTTTTGTTCGATATCTTTTAGAATGGGTCAAAATTATATCGGGGGAATCTTAAGACAACCTTAAAGGGAACTTCTCTCCGGCTCCGGCGGCATGAATACTCTTTGCTCGATCCTTAAGAATCTATTAACCGTGCCTTAAGCTTTGGCGAGTACAATATCTAAAATTATAAATCCTTTTAAACCCGCAAACATGCTGAATAATCATTTAAATTCGAAATTATTTAACCACAACTAAATTCGGCTTATTCATTTCATTCGATATCTTAAATCTAAAAATATTATATTTGACGTTATAATCAAAAATATTAATCCCTTCCTTTATTTTCAAGTAATGCGCCAAAAGACATTCGGGTAGTAAAAATATACCCGTAGTACCAATTTTAAAAATAGTTGCAAAGAAAATAATATGCGTTACATCATGAAAACTGAGTTTGCCGAACATCATAATGGGATAGGCGATAAGATTATAAACAATTTCACCACCGCAAGTTGAGATAATACTACGTAACCAATAATGTTTGCCGCCCATGGTAATTTTTAATTTTGAGACCAGATAATTATTGGTATTTATTCCAATAATTGTTCCGGTAATTCCGGCAATAAAAATTCGAGGCATAGAGCCTAAAATTAAATCGTAGGATGATTGAAATTTAAAATCGGCTGGTGAGGGCAAATGAATTAGCAAAAAGCTAAGGACAGTAAAAATAGTACTGCTAAAAACAAACCACCACATTAAATTGCGTCCCACAGGATATCCATAAACTTCAGTGGTTACATTACTCAAACAATAGGTTATGGGTGTTGTAAAAATTCCTGCGGGTAAAAGAATCGAGCCAATTAAAACTAATTTGAAAACCGTTAATCCTGATAATATGCTAAGCGCCATGTACATCATGACTATGCCAATTAAATAATTATAAGAAAAATTGCCAACGTGGGGCAATGCTTCGATGGAATCTATTTTTGGAAACTTAAAAAGTTCAAATAATCTTTTCATGATTTTTGGCCTTAATAAGTATTCTATTTTGGATTAGTGGTATCTTTTCCTTGTTTTCAAGCTGTGCTAACCATTTTTGGAAAATGGGTATATCTGAATTTAGATTAAAATTTCTAATAGTTGGCGTAAATTTTAATAATTCTAAAAGTCCATCCGGACTATATAATGTCCGCCAATAACCTTCCGTGATGGACACAGAATTAAAAAGAAGACTAAATTTTTTATAAAAAGAGTCCAGAAATTCATCTTTTTGATAATCAAGAAATTGCCCTCGCCATCCTTGCTCATCTTTTCCAAATAGTAGTTTAAATTCTTTTTTGTCTTCGCAGCCAATATGTTCAATAATGACGACACCCTCTGGTTTCAAGACACGAAAAATTTCAGGTATATCCCAACACGAAACCATGCACGTAATTACATCAAATGTATTATTTGCAAAAGGTAAATGTGAACTATCCCCATGAATGATTTTTAAATTGGGTAATTTGTTTTTTTTCACTAGAATTTTTGCAGCATTTACCATATCTTGACTAATATCAACACCAATGATTTCAGCATAATAAGGCGCTAAGGGTATTAATTTAAATGCTGTTCCACATCCAATATCTAATAGTTTTTTGTCGGCGGAAGCTATTTTGATAATTTCATCTGACAAATTCCATGGCCTTGGAGTCAATGGATCGTCCATTCCTCGCAATTTTGTAGAATCATAATTTGATACGTATGAGAAAGTCATTTAATGCGTCTCTGGCCTTTTTAACACAAAAACCTTGCCTAAGTTTTCATATTCGATTGTATTTTGTTTTTTTAATCGAAAATTTTCTTTTTCTTTTTCATTGAGCAATTGAAAATAAATTTTGGTCACATCATTTGAAGAAAAATTGCTCATCATGTTGGATGAGCTTACGATTTCTTCGGCGGACAGGTTTAAAGTCAATCTTGTATGTATGTCCTCAATTTCAAATTGAGTTATTTCATCATTAAAGATGACAGAAATAATTCTAAATAAAGGAGACATTTTTTCTGTTAACGCCAGCTGATAAATTAAATCGGCGTCTTCTTTACAAAATCCATTTAATACCATTAATTCATTAATTAAGACATTCGGTTTTTCTGTTACCACAGTTGATTTGCCGCGAACTTGGTAAGTAATGGATAAATTCTTGTTGTTGGCCTCACCAGTAACGCTAACTAATCTAAAAGCTGATTTTGGATATAATCCTTTTATATAGTTTATAAGCTTTCTGAATTTATTTAACATGGGTATGCCTTTATTATTATTTTAGTATTCCATTTGAGACTGAACCAAAACTCCTATAATTTTGTCAGAGGATTCTAATTTTAAAATATTATCCTTAAATAATGGGTTTATTGATTTAACATATTTATAAGGGTCATCCATGTGCAGTTGTTTAAACATAATAGTATTATATTTTTCGATATGCACTAGAACATAACTGCCATCTTTTGGTAATTTATTTGGATCAAAAATCAAATGCGAATTTTCTGGAAAAAGGGGCAGCATAGAATTATCACGCATTTTTAATGCAAAAGAATTTTTATCAACATAACAAGATGTTTTTACCACTGTCCTTTTTTTGGAAGGATTGTTTTCCAATGCATTGGGTAACTCATTCCAATCCAGCACAACAACATCTGTGCTATTCAAACTGCTCATTGAAGCATCTTGCCCCAAAAGCTCAGGCAGCGATACACGCAATACTTTACCGATTGATTCTAAAGATACGATGGTGGGGTTACAGGTAGGATCAGACATTAATTTCTGAATGGTTCCAATGGCAATCTTAGCTTCTTTTGCCAAGGCTTGTATGGTGAAACCCTTTTCTCGCATTAATTCGGTTAATCGATTATTCAGTCTGCTGTAATTTCTCTCCAATATGTTTGTTTTATCGGTCATTTGTAGAAGGGCCCTATTAAATTAAAATAAGTTGCATCGATCACAATTTTCATTATAATGAAAATCAGAATCATTTTATACATTATAGTGAACACAATTGAACTAATTATAACTAATAAAATGCAATCATGAAATTAGGGTGAAGGAATAATTTTTAAACAATCAGTTAATAATGATTTTTAAGAAATTCAAGTTGAGCGCGAAATAGTGAATCATCTTGCGCGCAGCTGAATGTAAAGTGTTATTAATTTTAACTTAAGGAGAAACACATGGAAATTCAAAATACCACAGAAAAAAATGAAGAAGTCATATTCTTAAACATGATTGAAGAAGATGATGTCAGCAGCGCGGACATGCTTTGCAATAGAGCTTGCTCGTAAATAAATAAGTTAGCCCGCGAAGAATATTCGTGGGCTAAAAAAGGATTTTTTTTGTGAAAACCACCGATAATCTCCAATATGTTTTTGCATGTCTTGCCACACATTCATATATCATTTCCCGAATGAGGAATAATTTTGATGAAGTGCATAAACATTTCAAATTATCGTCACAGGATGTAGCCGGTTTAAAGTTATTTATGGATACGCAAGGTGAACGGCTCTTAACATCCGCAATCTTAATGGAAGAAAAAAGATGGCGAGAGATGCTCCCTGCTATCAAATATGTGGCAGCGGTAGTTTCAAAAGATGAACTAAAATCTTATTGGCTGGAATATTTAACCTCAATTAAAGCAGTTGAAAATATACCTGTATCGACCCTCAGTGAAGCCATTAATTTCTTATACTATATATTAACAAAATATACTACGGGCTCTCTTTTACATGAAATAATTCAATATGAGATAGCAAAGAACACCGTTTCTGCATTTGATTCTATTGATACAGAAAAAACTATTTATCCCGTCGAGCAATTAACAGATGATGATGCGTCATATCGTGTAGTATTTAATCCAAGCTATTTAATCGTCGATTTTAATTTACCCATTTCAAAAATTATTAATGATCTAACTAAAGGTAGAGTGGTAGATAGTTATAACAATAAAATTGAAAATATTCTTTTTGTTAAAAGTAGAGTATCAAATATTGTTAGAACAATAAGTCTTCACCCTGTTGCGTCTCAACTTTTACGCGAATTAATTAATTGTAAAAATTTGAAATCTTGGAAGCAACGTGTTGCATCGGGGGAGGATACCTATCAAAAATTTCTTATAAATATGATGGATATTGATCTTGTGACCATTGAACAAATTGGCGGTGAGCACTATGTTTATCAAGACTGATCAGTGTTTAGGTGTGGGTGTAAATTTCAGAAATGAAATAGGAAATGACATTATTCATCATATCAACGAGATCGATTTTATTGAAGTCAACACAGAACGTTTTTTTGTAGATAAAAATAATTTACATTTGGATAAAATTTTAAAAAAAATCCCTCTTGTATTACATGGCTTGACGTTATCAGTCGGAGCAGATCAGCCAATTGAGCAAACTTATCTAGACAATCTTTCATCTACCCTCTCTTCGGTTAATTGCGCGTGGTTTAGTGAGCATATTTCTATGACCAGCATAAACGGGATTGAAGTGAGAGCGTTAATGCCTGTTAGTTTTAATGAAGATAGCATAGAAAGAATAGTCAATAAGACCAAAACTATTATGTCTAAAACAGATAAAAATTTTTTATTAGAAAATATTACCTATTATTATTCCATGCCAAACAGCAAAATGAATGAAGCGGCTTTTATTACAGAAGTAATTGAAAGATCAGATTGTGGTATGCTGCTTGATGTGAATAATTTATATGTCAATTCAATCAATCATCATTATGATCCATACGACTTTCTGGAACAAATACCAAAGGAACGGATAGTCGAAGTTCATCTTGCAGGATGCGATTACCGATATGACATGCTTGTGGATACTCATGCATCTCAAATAAAAAAAGAAGTACTCGAGCTATTCAAATATTTATGCAGCAATGCCGACATTAAAGGTGTAGTCATTGAAAGAGATTCAAACTTGGATAGTTTTTCTGATCTGATAGATGAAGTTCGCTTAGTAAGAGATATCTTGAAAAAAAATTCTCGAGCAAGGAATTAATATGTACTATATCAAAGGAATTAATGAAATAAATAATATAATTCAAAAAGCAATAGGGATGCCCAGAGACAATAATGCATATTATAATTTTTTGAAAAAAAATTCGGTTTTCGAAAATTATCAATTTTTGGATGAAATTGAACTGTACAATTTTCAGGATCTTCACCCTTTGGTTCCTAACTATTGTGAGAAATATAAACAGCATTATGCTATGAATTCTCCTATATTAAATGATCGAATAAATAATGGATTTTTCAGAAAGGCCTTGAAAAAACTAGAATTAATGAACGCAGACCTTTTTAATTTATCCAATTTCTTGATTAAAATAATCTTGCTGAATCATCTTGAATCGTACACCGATGGAACTACGGGTGAAACCATCGGACTTTCCTGTATGGACTTTAAAGATCATTTTGATGAAGAAGATTTTATAGAACTGATCGTTCATCAGATGACGCATATGGTTTTATTTATGGATGATTTTTCAGATAAGCATATGTTAGATGCCGACAGAGATATCATGATTGATGTGGGAATAAAATATGTTTTAGGCGGCACCCAATTCCCAATATATATTGCTTTTCATAGTTATTTAGTCGGCGTTGAGATTTTAAATTTTCGTCAGCAGTTCAACGGTCTGAATTACACGGGGAAATATCATGGTACGACAAAACGTATCGTGAATGGCTGCGAGAGCTTTCAGACAGGATTGAAAGAATATTTTTCTCTTTTTTCAGCTCGGGCTCAGTCTATTTTAAATGCTGCATTTGATTCATTCGAGACCATTAGGGTGAGTAGCTAATGATAGAATTAAATAAAAATTATTTTTCATCAATTAGCGCTCAGGTAAACGACCCTTCCTATAATCAAGGAGAGCTTGACGACCCAACCGTAATTTATTTTGAGAATGTTTCAGATACGGATGCGTATTCTCGAGTTGAGTCGGCATTGCAAGTTGATGGTTTTAGCCTTTTACAAATAAATGATATTGACAAAGTAGAAACAATAACCAAAAAACTGTTCGGCGCCCCTCTTTGTGATAGAAATCCAGGCAATAAACCCTATGCAAAAGTGCAGCGCGAAGATAAAGCAAAATATTATGTCAATTCGCACTTTGCTCAACCAATGCATACAGATGAAGGCTACACGACGAGGTTTCCACGCTTTGCTGCCCTCTATTGCGCAGAATCCGCTTTATTGGGCGGGGATAGCATCATTGTTCGATTAGATTCACTCTATCCTCAGCTGATAAAGCAATTTGGTGAAAAAGTAAAGCTATTATTTAACAACGATGCTGTAACGGTTGAGACTGGACTTGGAATAGAAAAAAAACCGATCTTGTTTTATCTTGATGACGGTAGTGTTGGCATTAGCTATTCGGCTACTCTACACAAGATGTTGTGTAGTGAAGAGGTATTCGAGTTATTTGATTATATTACTAAGTACGCACATTCTCGCTATAATCAGCTGAGATTCAAATTAAAACCGGGCCAGACATTGCTGTTTGATAATAGTAAAATTCTTCACGGGAGAACAGCTTTTACTCGAAACGGTTCACGTTTGCTATATCGTTATTGGTTTAAGGATACTAAGCTATGAATGTTGTACTCCCTATGCTGAAATTTAATCTCAAATGGTATGGGAGAGTCATGCGAGATATTTTATTTCGCTATAAGATACTGCTATTATTTGTCGTTTTATTGATATGTCCAACACTAGCTTCTTTATGTCATTTGCTTATTTTGCCTCTTAAATCTCTTTTTATTTATCCAGTAACCGATGTAATAAGCTTTAGTGCCTCATTGTTTTTTTATCAGATTTTTGGCGTAATTTGGATATCGATACAATTTATTTCTCTATTTAAGCCGCCGTGGCACAAATATTTACTAACTTTGGAATTAACAAATATTCAAAAACAATTAATTGATATTAGCCTGCTGCTTTTTGTCGATATTGTTATGTGGATACCATTACTGCTGGCGACTATTAAATCTATAACAATGTTAGTCATAACAAAGTGTATTGTTTTTATTGCGCTGACTTTGCTTGCTCAAATTTCATTGATTAAATCAAAATATTCTATGTGGGCAGCTATTTTGCTGCTGGATTTGTTTATCATTTTTACCGTTATCACCTTTAGTCAGTTATCGCAATTCATCCTAATGATTGTTTTGATCTCCGTCATTTACCTTTTGCTAGGTCGCTGTTATGAAAATCCATCTCGCCAATCACTCACAGAAAAAAAACAATCTGGTGTTTTCGCTAGCAGGATTAATTATCATCAATCTTTTCCTATGTTACGGATACAGATAAAAAATTTATTTGCTTATTCTTCGCAATTAACCATATTGTTTTCACTCATGCTCGTTATTTCATTAATAGCTATCGTGCTGATGATTTTTGGCATAACTAACCCATTTCTACCCTTTCTTATTTCAATAGCGATGCTAATAAATTCATTGTCAGTCAGTAATATTTTTAATCGGGTGCATACGCAATGGCAGGAATATTCAAGTTATCTTTCTGCTCTTCCGGTTAGTCAGTTTTCACTATTTAAAAATATTTTATTTATTGCTACGGGTATTACTATTTTGTTTAACATACTTATCATCTTTGTAGCGGATTTTTTACGTGGCAATGATTTTGTGGCTAAAATTATGATTGCTTTTTTTCTAGCTATTGTTTTTTTAGCAACGACTTATCTACCTCAGATCAAATTTCGTAGGTTGGGATTTTTTGTTTCATTTTGTTTAATGTTTTTATTTTTGTATGTTGACTATTTATTAATATAATTGCGAGAAATAATATGACATGTTCATTAGAGATTAAAAATGCCTCTAAGTCATTTGGAGACAAAAAAATTTATCATAACATTTCATATTCATTTGAAATGGGTAGCTATGCGATAGTTGGGGAAAATGGTACTGGGAAAACAGTATTAATTGAAATGCTAGCCGGTGTTTCTTTGCAAGATGCGGGAGACATTTTTTTGACAGGAATAGGCAACAATCAGTCACAACAATATAAACAAAACTTAACCTACATACCAGGAAGACCAGTTTTTTTTCCTGATGCAACTGGCAATGATTTTTTAAGTTTTATTTCATCTGTTAAAAAATACAAGAAATCTAATAATTTTATTAACTCATTGATAGAAGGATTTAAGTTAGCCCCTCACTTGGATACTAAGTTTAAAGATATGTCACTTGGAACCCAAAAAAAATTGTTTCTTACTACGATTGCTTTGGGTGATGGTCAGCTAATCATCATGGATGAGCCTACGAATGCTTTGGATGATACATCAAATAGAGTATTGCAAGAAATCATCAAGAAAATATCTCAGGATAAAATTATTATCACTGCCTCGCATGATGAGATTTTATTAAATGCAATTAATCCAACCATTATTAATATTACTACGCGTCCTGTTACTTCTCTAACTTGATGAGGTAAAAATGCTGAACTTATTTTATAATTCGATCACTGAAGTATTGATGACCGACGATGATATACTGATTAAACTTAAAAAATTACGTGATATAGTTAAATTAAATCTACAAGACGATAATTTTCGATTAAACTGTGTTGAAAGTGTCATCGATACTCTTGATGATTGGACAAACCCAGAAAAAGATTGGAATTCGCCAGCTATTTTTTATCATGAAAAGTTGAAATATTCTGTCCGCATTATATTTTGGCCAGCTTTTATTGATAATAATCCCCATGAGCATAAAACATGGAGCGTCACCGGAGTTCTTCATAATCAATTGGATATCAATACCTACGAAATGCTAGAAAATCCAAAGCGGCTGAAGAAACTCAGAACAATATCAGCCAAAACCGGGGAAGTCGGATACTTGGCTCCGGGTTGTATACACAATGTTTGTAATACTTCTCACGAATTGTCCGCTTCTTTACATATTTTTAATAATATTTCTTCAATCGACAAGCCAGAAGAAAATGCTATTTGGTATCCTTCACCTCGCAAACATAATTTAATTAATGGATCAGCGGAGCGTGCATTGCTATCCTGTTTATCTATTGCAAGCTTGATTCGAAATCAAAAATCGTTGGGCCTTATTGAACGTATTTATTCGCACTTACCTTTGTCATTAAAGCTAAATGCGGTTAGTTCGATGTATTTATTTGATCCCTCTTATGCACGACACCGCTTTGATCAATGGGAGGGTCTTTTATATGATAACTATTCGCCATTCTGATATAAAAGATTATGAACCTTTTGCAAAATTTATTTCGATTCTCGATAGCGAAGCGCCTTTTATTCTGTACGACCCCGATGAAAGAAAAATGGATAATGATAAAGCAAAAAAATTTTTGACACGCATTTCACTGGAAAATAAATCGGTTGCTTTTTTTGCTTTAAATGAATCAAATGAAATTGTTGGCTTTGTCTGTGGTGAAGTATCAAATTATAATCGCACATCGCATATTATGAGTATAAATATAGGAGTATTAAAGCAATATCATCGCTCTGGCGCAGGAAGATTTCTAGCAAATAAAATATTAGAGTATGTTAAGTTGAATCAAATCACTCGCGTTGAAGCGAGCATCATAAAAAATAATATACCCAGCTTAAATCTTGCAAAGCGTTTTGGTTTCGAGATTGAGGGAATTAAAAAAAATTCCATTAAAATTGGCAATGTATACTATGATGAATATTTTTTATCAAAACTCTTTCTGTAAGCTTTTTATTGATCCTTATATTTCTTTCTCATTAAGAACTTGGCTCACGCTATCAGCCGCATTTGTAAATGCTATGGGCATGACGATTCCTATTTTTATAACTTTATATCTTTCAAAAAATCTTCATTTTTCACTTATGTCTATTTCTTTTATTGTTTCTGCATATGGTCTAGGCTCAATCATTGGCTCCTGTGTCGGAGGCGTCCTTTGTTCCCGATATGATTGTCATAAAATATCTATCTTAATGTTATCGCTGGGTGGCGTTGCAACGTTTGCTTTGTCTTTTATTTTGCATTTTAGTCTGTTTTTATTTTCTATGTTTATTACTGGATTATTTTATGGCGCATTTAAACCCGCTAATGCTCTGAATTTGTTGAGAGGAATAGAAAAATCGGATCAGGCAAAATTAAACGGGCTTTATCGAGTCGCTTTCACTTTCGCTATGGCCATTGCAAGTTTGATTGGGGGAGTATTTATCAATTATTCTTTTCAATGTATTTTTTGGTTTGATGCAGCTACTTCATTAATGGCTGCTTTATTGTTGCTTTATTTTTCCAGATTATTTCCATTTTGTTCTGGCACTTCTACGTTAACAATTGAACCTACTGTTCGTAGTCATGATAAAACTGGAATTATATTAGGTGTCATTTTGTTATTTAATTGCATGGTATTGTTGCAGGTCAGAACAACCTATACCCTCTATTTAAGTGACTATTGTCATATCACATCCAAATTGCTTAGTTATATTTTGGCGACCAATTGTATTATGTTAATTTTATTCGAGGTGCCATTTTTACAGACAGTAAAAAAATATAATCAAATCATGATAGGAGCTGTAGGTTCTTTTCTCTTATGTCTTGCCATGAGTATTTTAGTATTCAAAAACCTTTCAAGTATTCCATTTATTTCATGTGTAATTTTTACGATAGGTGAAATTTTATTATTTCCGACTATCATCGCTATTTTATTCAATAGGACGGACGAGAAAAAAAGAGCCGCTTCCCTTGGATTTTATCAGTCCATATTTTCTGCTGGGACCATGTTAGCACCATTAACGGGTGGATTCATTTATTCAAAAGATCCAAATTTGTTGTGGTTTTGTTGTGGCGGAATTGGCTTGGGTAGTTTGATACTATTTTATCTTTTGGCTCAAATGACGACAAAATCAATAGCTTATAATTGTTAAACATTCGCCGCGATTGGCGGTTGTTTGTGTCGCAGGTCCTTCAGTGTGCCGAATTCCTTGTTCCCATGCGGATTTATATCTTACTTCTAGATTTCCAATCACCCTTTTGCCTTAAACGCCTGAATTCCTGTTTGCCCATGTCCCAATATCAGGGCATGAATATCAGCAGTACCTTCGTAAGTTTTGACGGTTTCCAGATTCACCATGTGGCGCATCACGTTAAAATCTTCCATGATGCCATTCGCGCCGTGCATGTCGCGAGATTCGCGTGCGATTTCGAGTGCGACTAACGAAGAATTGCGTTTGATGAGTGAAATCATTTGTGTGGTCGCGCGGTTTTCATCTTTTAATCGCCCTACTCGCAAGCATGCTTGCAAGCCTAAAGTAATTTGTGTTTGCATGTTGGCAAGTTTCATCTGTATCAATTGGTTCGCAGCCAATGGCACGCCGAATTGTTTGCGGTCGATGACATATTGTCTTGCGGCATTCCAGCAAAATTCGGCGGCACCCAGTGCGCCCCAGGCGATTCCGTAGCGCGCATTATCAAGACAGCCTAATGGGCCTGATAAACCATCGGCGTTTGGCAATTCATTTTCAGCGGGCGCGAAAACATTATCCATGACAATTTCGCCGGTGAGTGAGACACGTAAACTTAATTTGCCATGCATTTCGGGTGCGCTTAAGCCCTTCATGTTTTTTTCTAAAATAAATCCGCGGATGCGGCCGCTATCATTTTTCGCCCACACGATAAAAACATCAGCGATGGGAGAATTCGTGATCCACATTTTATTTCCGGTGAGTGAAAATCCACCGTCAACTTTTTTGGCGCGTGATTCCATGCTGCCAGGATCCGAACCGTGATTCGGTTCTGTTAAACCAAAACAACCAATCCATTCGCCGCTGGCGAGTTTGGGTAAATATTTTTGTTTTTGCGCTTCACTGCCGTATTGATAAATCGCATGCATAACTAAACTGGATTGCACGCTCATGACAGAACGATAACCGGAATCGACGCGCTCAATTTCTCGCGTTAATAAACCATAGGAAACATAATTAATGCCGGCACAGCCATAACCTTTAATCGGTGCGCCTAAAAATCCTGACGCGCCCATTTCATACATGATGTCACGATCAAATTCGCCTTCGTGAAACGCTTTTTGCACGCGCGGTTGCAATTTTCCTTGCGCGTAATCGTGAGCGGAATCACGCACCATGCGTTCTTCTTCGGTTAATTGTTCATCGAAATAAAAAATATCATCAGCTGACATGTTTTTTCATCCAATTGATTAAACCGCCGACTAATAAAATTTCGACTTGGCGCGGCGACAGTTTGTGTTTGAGAGGAATTTTTTTACCGGTACCTTCGATGGTTGCCACAATATCAGTACAGGAACGGATGGTTTCAGGAATATTTTTGAAAGAAATCATATCGCCTAATTGGATCCCATCATAATCCTCTGGATTTTTAAAGGTAAGTGGCAAGATGCCAAAGTTAATCAGGTTTTGCCAGTGAATTCTTGCAAAACTTTTTGCGATGACTAAACGCAATCCTAGATAACGTGGCGCGAGCGCTGCGTGTTCTCGACTGGAACCTTGTCCATAATTTTCACCCGCTATAATGGCGTGACCGCCTTTGTAATGATCGGCTTGTGCGCGTTTTGCGTATGTGTCATCAATGATATCAAATGCAAATTCACTGATTTTCGGAATATTACTGCGATAAGGTAAAACGCGTGCACCTGCAGGTAAAATTTCATCGGTGGAAATATTATCGCCCACTTTCAGCATAACCGGCAGCTGAAAATCTTCCGGCATCGGATGCAAAGGTGGGATGGATGCAATATTTGGGCCTTTGGTTAATTTTATTTTGCGTGCTTCATCGAGGGGCAATGGCGCTTCCAACATCGCTTTATTGGTGATGCGTTTTTTTGGTAATTTTATTTTTGGATAAGGCATTTTTAAATTGCGTGGGTCAGTAATTTTTCCTGTGAGCGCGGAAGCAGTTGCGGTTTCTGGACTACATAAGAAAACACTGTCTTCCATTGTGCCTGAGCGTCCTGGGAAATTTCGCGGCACTGTGCGTAAACTATTTTTCCCCGTTGCAGGCGCTTGTCCCATTCCAATGCAACCATTACATCCTGCTTGGTGAATACGTGCACCCGCATGAATTAAATTGCCGAGCAACCCATCACGCGCTAATTCTTCGAGCTGATCGCGCGAAACAGGATTGACATCGAAGGAAACATTTTGACTGACACTTTTATCTTTGACCATCAAAGCGGAAATGGCGAAATCGCGAAATCCGGGATTGGCAGATGAACCGATGTAGGCTTGATAAATTTCTTTGCCTTCGACTTCACGCACTGGCACGACTTTTCCTGGACTGGATGGTAATGCAATTAATGGTTCAAGGGAGGATAAATCAATCGTGTCTTTTAAATCGTATTTTGCGCCTTTGTCAGCGACGAGCTCGACCCAATCAGCTTCGCGGTTTTCGCTTTGTAAAAATTTAAACGTTTCTTTGTCGGAGGGAAAAACGGTTGCGGTGGCACCCAACTCTGCGCCCATGTTAGCAATCACGTGTCTATCCATCGCGGTTAAATGTTTTAATCCAGGACCGTAATATTCTAAAATGCGATCGACACCGCCTTTGACGCTGTGGCGGCGTAACATTTCTAAGATGATATCTTTGGCGCTCACCCATTCAGGCATTTTTCCTGTTAATTTAATGCCGAAAATTTTTGGCATTTTTACATAAAACGGTTGGCCTGCCATTGAGAGCGCGACTTCAAGACCACCGGCGCCGATGGCTAGCATGCCTAAACATCCAGCAGCGCAAGTGTGGCTGTCTGAACCTAGTAAAGTTTTCCCGGGTTTTCCGAAATTTTCCATGTGGACGGGATGGCTCACGCCATTGCCTGCACGGCTGAACCACACACCAAAACGTCTTGCCGCACTTTGCAAAAATAAATGGTCATCCGGATTTTTATAATCTTCTTGGATGAGATTGTGGTCGACATATTGTGCGGAGAGTTCTGCTTTGACACGGTCAACACCCATTGCTTCCAATTCCAGCATGACGAGTGTGCCGGTTGCATCCTGGCAGAGAGTTTGATCGATTTTGAGGCCGATTTCTTGGCCGGCGATCATTTCGCCTTCGACTAAGTGGGATTTTATAAGTTTTTGTGCGACATTCATTGTCATTTAAACAGCTCCTTAAAATAAATTCATTTTATCTCTTCATGCACCAATTTGAACATCGGTGGCAATTCATAATTTTCAAATGCGCGTAATAATTTTTCGGGTGTGTCTTCGACGATAATCATGTTTCGATAAACAGGTTTCAGAAAATTTTCATTGACCATGTGGTCTAAAAAAGTGAGTAAGGGGTCAAAATAATTTTTAATATTTAAAATCCCGCAAGGTTTTGTAATCACGCCTAATTTGTTCCAGGTTGCCATTTCAAAAAATTCTTCGACAGAACCAATGCCACCCGGCAGCAAAATAAATCCGTCGGATAATTTGGCGATCAGCGATTTTCGTTCATGCATGGTTTCAACGACATGCAATTCCGTCAATCCCTCGTGTGCAATTTCAACATCCATTAAAAATTTTGGCAGCACGCCTATGACTTCTTTGTCATAATGCAGCATCGCATCGGCAAGTTGTCCCATCAGTCCAACACGCGCACCCCCGTACACTAAACCAATATTTGCAGTGGATAGAGTTAAGGCGAGATCTTGCGCCGCATCAAAATATTCTTTTTTTAATCCGCGGTGCGAACCGCAGAAAACCGCAAGTCGTTTAAATGTGTGCATCGGCTATTCCTTCTCGGTCTTTTATTAGTTTTTCCACTACACTTGGATCGGCTAGTGTGGAAATATCGCCTAAATCTTTTAAATCGTTATTCGCAATTTTTCGTAAAACCCTTCGCATGATTTTTCCAGAACGCGTTTTGGGAAGCGATTCTGCCCACTGAATATAATCGGGTGTTGCAATCGCACCGATCGCGTGTCTTACTGTTTGGATTAATTCTTTTTTTAATTCATCACTGGGTTTCACATTTCCCTGCAGGGTAACAAAAGCATAAATGGTTTCGCCTTTAATATCATGCGGCACCCCCACAACAGCAGCTTCAGCGACATGATGATTTTCGAGAAATGCATTTTCCAATTCGCCGGTGCCGATTCGGTGTCCTGAAATTTTTAACACGTCATCGTTACGTCCTGTAATCCAGTAATATCCTTCGTCATCACAAGTTGCATTATCACCTGTAAAATAGGTGCCAGGATATTTTTTAAAATAATCTGCAAAACGTTTTTCATCGCCATAAATGGTTTTCATCATGCCAGGCCATGGTTTTGTAATCACTAAATGCGTGTCGATAATTTCAGGTTTTACACCAAAAAAAGGCCATGAAGCAGATCCCGCTTTTAAAGGGGTTTGAAAAGGTAATGGCGTAATCATGATGCCGCCAGTTTCTGTTTGCCACCAAGTATCCACAATCTGACAACGTCCATCACCTACGACATCGTAATACCATTGCCACACATCGGGATTAATTGGCTCACCTACTGTGCCGAGAATGCGTAATGATTTGCGAGCAGTGCGCGTGACATATTCATCCCCTTCGCGACGTAATGCGCGTATCGCTGTGGGTGACGTATAAAAAATTGTTACACCGTATTTATCGATGATGTTCCAATAACGTGAAAAATCCGGATAATTCGGCACACCTTCAAAAATCACCGACGTTGCACCATTGCATAATGGTCCATAAACCACATAAGAGTGCCCCGTGATCCAACCCACATCTGCCGTGCACCAAAAAATATCTTGCGGTTGATAATCAAAAACATAATTAAATGTCATCGTGACATAAACCAGATAACCTGCGGTTACATGCAAAATGCCTTTTGGTTTTCCGGTGGATCCTGACGTATATAAAATAAAAATCGGATCATTCGCATCCATTTCTTCACATGGACAGTCGGCTGAAACGGTTTGCATTTCATCGTGATACCAATGATTTTTTTTGTCATCCCAGGGAACAGAATTTTGTGTGCGTTTTATTACGATTACTGATTCAACAGATGGACATTCTGTTAATGCTTCGTCGACATTTTTTTTCAGAGGAATAATTTTATTGCCGCGCAATCCTTCATTGGCTGTGATGACGAGCTTACATTCAGCATCTAAAATTCGATTGCGAAGTGATTCAGGTGAAAATCCGCCAAACACAACGGAATGTACGGCACCAATGCGTGCACACGCAAGCATCGCAATAATGGCTTCCGGCACCATTGGCATGTAAATGCAAACGCGATCGCCTTTTTTTACACGAAATTTTTTTAATACGTTCGCAAAACGGCACACTTCATTATAAAGTTCTGCATAAGTTAATTTTAAGGATTGATCGGGATGATCACCTTCCCACAAAAAAGCGGTTTGATTGGAACGCGTTGGCAAATGTCGGTCGAGTGCGTTGTAGCAGGCATTTAATTTTCCGCCGGAAAACCATTCCACATTGAGATGTTCAAAATCGCCCGTCAAAACGGTTTTAAAAGGTTGGTACCACGCGATATATTTTTCGGCCTGTACTGCCCAAAAATGGACTGGATCATCCATTGAACGCTGATACAAGGCTTTATAATCATATTTCTGCATAGCTTTGCTTCCGAAGTTTAATTATACTTTCCCTGATAGGACAACTAAGGATACCCTTTCTATGCGTATAAACAAAATTTCGTTCTGGGCGTTAGTGACATTTTTTACAGCATGCGTTTTTTTCTGGTCAAACATGGCGGCCGCTGAACGAACAGCGCTTCCTAATATCAATTTGACTACCGTTAGTGGCCAAAAATTGACGAATAAAGTCTTCTATGGTCATGTTTCGTTACTGCATGTTTGGGGGACCTGGTGCCATTATTGCCGCGAAGAACAACCGGCTTTGCTGCAGCTTAAATCGCATGGCATTCCAATTTATGGCATTGCCTTAAAAGACGATGCGAACAGCGTCAGAGAATACCTTGGAAGTCATGGCAACCCTTATGTCATGGTGGGCATGGACTATAATGGCGCCGTTTCCAATGCCTTAGGCATTTTCGGCACCCCAGAAACCTATGTGATTGATAAACATGGCATGATTCGCGAAACCTATACCGGTGGAGTCGACCCAAGCGAAGTGATCTCCGCGGTCCAACGCATTTCCAAAGAAGGCTAGTATTATCGCAAACCCCTAAGCTGCTCAATCGAGCAATATGTTAATATAGTATGATAGGGCAGCTGTGGGGAAACTGATCATGAATCGGCAAGATGTAAAGAAAAATCCTTTACCTCTACTCGGTTGGCGTGAGTGGGTTTCGCTTCCTGAGTTAGGTCTTTCGAAAATAAAAGCCAAAATTGATACGGGTGCCCGTACTTCTGCTCTGCATGCATTTGCCTTAGAACCTTTTAAGGAAAAAAATCAAGAAAAAATCCGTTTTGAAATCCATCCCAATCAACATGACACCTCAGAAATTATTACTTGTGTTGCCAATGTGATTGATTTGCGTTGGGTTTCCGATTCCGGCGGTCATCGTGAAAAACGTTATGTCATCTACACACCGATTACGATTGGCGATCAAACTTGGCCGATCGAAGTGACATTGACGGAACGCGATAGTATGTTATTTCGCATGTTATTAGGACGAAGTGCGATACGAAAACATTTTGTGGTGAATCCTGCACGCTCATTTATTACAACTAGAAAAAAGGTTAGAGTATGAAAATTTTGATTTTATCGAGGAAACATGATTTATATTCCACTCGCCGATTAGTGGAAGCGGCTGCCATGCGCGGTCACAAAGCCGATGTGATTGATACGTTGCGTTGTTACATGAATATTACCTCAGCTCGCCCCTCTATTCATTACAAAGGTGATGAATTAGATGTTTACGATGCCGTCATTCCAAGAATTGGGGCATCAGTTACTTTTTATGGTGCCGCTGTGGTTCGACAATTTGAAACCATGAATGTTTTTTGTGTGAATGGTTCAGTCGCAATCACTCGCGCGCGTGATAAATTGCGTTCATTACAATTATTATCAAAAAAAGGTTTAGGATTACCGATCACCGGTTTCGCGCATTCTGTCGATGAAATTCAAGATTTGATAAAAATGGTCGGCGGCCCGCCGCTCGTCATAAAATTTTTGGAAGGCACGCAAGGGGTTGGCGTCGTATTAGTTGAAACATCAAAAGCAGCGCGCAGCGTGATCGAAGCCTTTTTAGGTTTAAAAGTCAATATTCTAGTTCAAGAATACATAAAAGAAGCCGGCGGCGCCGATATCCGCTGCTTTGTTGTAGGCGGTGATGTCGTTGCTGCCATGAAAAGACAAGCTAAATCCGAAGAATTCCGCTCCAACTTACACCGCGGCGGTTGCGCGACTCCCATTGAAATCACCAATGAAGAACGCACCATGGCAATTCGTGCCGCCCATTTGGTTGGCCTGAATGTCGCTGGTGTCGACATGCTACGCTCCAATCGCGGGCCTTTGATCATGGAAGTCAACGCATCTCCCGGTCTTGAAGGAATTGAAACCGCAACCGGCAAAGATGTGGCAAGTACGATTATTCAGTTTATCGAGCAGAATTTGGAAGAAACCAATCGAAAAAAATGATTACTATTATATGCTAGCCGAATCATTCTTTTGAAAAACTTCTTTTGCAGCAAATAATCCGTTTAATGCCGCAGGAAAACCTGCATAAACTGACATTTGAATAATTGTTTCAATTATCTCAGTTTTGGTACATCCAACATTTAAGGCGCCCTGGATATGCACTTTTAATTGTGGCTGTGCATTACCTAATGCCGTTAATGCTGCAATCACCGCAATTTCTCGGGATTTTAAATCGAGACCTGGTCTTGAATAAATATCTCCAAAAGGGAATTCAATCAGAAGTTTCGCAAAATCAGGCGCGATGTCTTTTAAACTCTCGATGACCCGTTCCCCTTGTTCTCCATCAATTTTTTTTAAATTTTCCCAGCCACAGTTATATCTTTCGTTCATATCGTTCACCTCTTTTGCTTTAGATTGCTGTAATATTCTATTTTTTGAATTAAAACACGTTTGTATTTCATCCATTCATTAATATGCTGTTGAACTTTTTCAAGATGGACTATTAACATTGCTTTGCGTTTTGCTACTGTTTTATCACCTTGATAACGCAATTCTGCAAAACGTTGCATATCACGTATTGGCATACCGGTCGCACGTAATCGCATCAAAAATTCGATCCACTGAAGATCATTTGATGAATACTGTCTATGCCCGTTATCTTTACGTGCTATGAATTTAACAAGACCAATGCGTTCATAATAACGCAAGGTATATTCTGTCAAACCTGTGGTTTTTGCCATTTGCTGGATCGTAAAGTATTTTTTCATGAGAAAATCATACAACTTAGAGTGCACTCTAAGTCAAGGACTTTTTTATTCTCTGGTATATCGTTTTTTTTCATATAATGTTAAGAGAACCAATCATCAAGAGAAACCTATGTCTTTACATACCCCTATCTGCGACTTATTAAAAATTAAATGGCCAATATTTCAAGGACCCATGGGTGGCGCGACCACTCCCGGTTTTATTTCAGCTGTTGCAAATGCCGGCGGCCTCGGAACATTAGCATTGGGGACAAGACCGCTAGAGGAAGCCAGAAAACTGATAAAAGATACTTTAGCGCTCACCAAAAATCCGATTGGTGTGAATTTAGTTTTAGAGTGGGATCAGAAAGAACGTTTAGAAATGAGCTTAGAAGAAGGAATCAAAATTATTTGGTTTTTTTGGGGAGATCCCACGCCTTTCGTAAAACAAATTCATGATGCCGGTGGTAAAGTCATTCACACCATTGGGAGTTCAGAACAAGCTAAAAAATCAGTTGAGGCCGGTGTAGATATTATCGTTGCTCAAGGTTGGGAAGCTGGGGGTCATATTTGGGGAGAAGTTGCAACATTACCCTTATTGCCAGCTGTCGTTGATGTTGTCGGAAAAGTTCCTGTCGTTGCTGCAGGCGGAATTGCTGATGGAAGAGGTTTGATTGCGGCATTAGCATTAGGTGCAGCAGGCATTGTGATCGGTACTCGTTTGTTAGCAAGTCACGAAGCGGAAATTCACCCAATGTACAAAGAAAAAATTATTTCGGCAAAAGAAACGGATACTGTTTATAACGATTTGTTTGATATTGGTTGGCCAAATTCTTGGATGCGAACCTTGAAAAATTCCACTTATCAAAAATGGGCTGAAGCCGGTTCACCAAAACCCGGAAATCGACCCGGTGAAAATGAGATTATTGCTCGGTTACCCAATGGTAAAGAAATCCCCCGCTACAGCTATATGTTACCAGGCGCAACGATGCAGGGAGAGTTAGAAGCGATGGCACTTTATGCGGGACAAAGCGCAGGTTTGGTTCATGAAATAAAATCCATTTCTGATATTTTTGATGAAATTACCAGTGATGCGCTGAGTGTTTTATCCGAAATGACGAAATTTACTAAATAAATGGCGCGATTATGGCGCGATTTTTTAAAATCGCGCCAACTCCAACGAGTCTAAAAATCACCATTTTTTAAAAAAATTAATAAAATCAAATAGATATTCCTAAACTCTCTCCCGTTTGGCTTGCAATATATATGGCGCGATTTTCGAAATCGCGCCATTTTTAATTTTGCATAATGAATACTAAAATTCTCTAATTTTATGTATAATAAATGACCATAAAAATAACGCCGATCTAAAAACCAGACAGAGAGCGATCTATGCAGGCAAGAAAAAAAGACGATGCCAAACCCATAATTTCATGCGAAGCCATGGGCTTAGATGCTGAACTCAGTATTAATTCCCCCGTCCTCGCATTATTGCCTGATGTCACAGCAACCGCTAACGCCGGGACCATTACTGTCTTTAATTGGAAAACACAAAGAACCCTCGCTGAATTGAAAGAAGCCACTATTCAAGACAAAAAATCCGTTACCGAATGCCTGTTGCCGGTTCCTCATAATCCCGAAGAATTTATTAGCTGCTTGCGCACCAAAAAAAATGTTGGAATAAGATCTGAATGCGATGGTTTCAGCATCTGGAATTGGCCTAAACAATGCCGTGTCGGAGATTTTCATGAATTTAATTTTTGTGGCAAGTTAGCGTATAACGCATCACTTGGAATCGTTGCAGCTGAAGATCCAAATCAACCCTGGTGTATTCGCGTTTATAATATGGCGACTCGAAAAAACCAACAAATACCGATCTGTGAATCTCGCTTTCTAAATCCTATCGCACATTGGGAATTTTTATCACAGGATTTATTGTCGGTAGTAACCATTGAAAATGTGATTGTTTTATTAAAAATGACTTTCGCGGATGAGCAAATTCATCATGAAGTTCTCTCGCGGGAAAAAATGACCGTCAAAGCAGTGGAAAATATGGGACGGATTGTAAAATTGACTGCTAGTCCGGATCCTCGATTTTGTGTGATGGAAACCCTTTTTGGCAGTCAAAATATGTTATTTTTATTAGATATTGAAAATAATAGGCTAAAAAATCCACGGTTAATTACTCGAAATCTCTACTTAGTAACCGATGCACAATTTTCACCGTCCGGCGTTTTAAATTTTTATGATAATGACAGACAAATTCATCGATTCCGGCCGGATACGTTCACAGATGAAATAATGTTAGATGATATAGATGTCGATAGACTTTCAGTCGTTCCCGGTGGATTAGTCACACAATCAACTTCTCAAAAAAATCCCGGATTTTTTTGTTATATGCTGGAAGAGGAACAAACTCATTTGCAGCAACAAACAAAAAAGACCTCTGCTTACAGTGCGAGTTTTCTTTTATTTAATAGTTGCTTGCCTATGATTCCGAGACCCGTGGCCGAAATAATGTCAGATTATTTTGGGCCACAGGACATGGTTAATACTTTTACCACCTAAAATGCTGACCCGATTCCAAATCCACTGGTTGTTCAGGTTGGTTTGCAGACAGATCAGAAAGAACGGTTCGATAATAATAATCAGTCTGTTTTTTTGACGCGCCAGGCAGCCCTAGTTCGATATCGTCAAACTCTTCGAAATTATCGATCGCTTCCATATTCCGTTCCGGTGCAACAAAGGGTTGGTCACTAGGAAGGTTGTTTTGTTGTTTTAAATGGATGTTCTCTCTTACCAAACGAATTTGTTCTTCAATTAACTGATCCATTTTTTGTCGAACCATTTCTAATGACGCATCTTGTGGTAAATCATTTTCTTTACCAGAGGATGGTATTGATTTTTCCTCAATTTTAAAATGGCTTTTTAAAGCACGATTTTCTTGTTGCAGTACCATTATTTTTTCGGATACTTGCAATACTTGAGCTTTATAATAGGCTAATTCAGTTTCTAGGAGTTCAGCTTTTTTATCCGGTTGCTTTCTGAGTTCATCTAATTTGGGCCAGTAAAAGGATAATAACATTTGAACATGACTTGAAGAACGCATAGAAAATAAGCCTCGTTGATTATTTATTGTGGGTGAAATTATAGAATAAGAATGCTTAAGAAAAAATTAAGAGTTGTTAATAATACGTTATGGTCATGGCATTTTGTGTAATAAAAGCACAATAAAGGCGCGCCCCTTGTGACAGCGATCACTCCTGTTTATAGTTAGCGGAATTGTTTTTATGAGGTTGTTGTTGAGATACCCGCTAAAAGCATGCAGGTATGACACATACTTTTAGTACCAAAGGATAAAAAAATATGCAAGCACTGACGGTCCAGCAGCGCATTTTGCTTTGTGTTTTTTTCACGTTGCTTTGCGTTGCGATGTTTTCGCCGATTGCGAATAATCATTATTTGCCGATTTCGCCGGATTTTGTGAATCATCTTGCGATTATTTTGCAGGCGAAACTGGCGTTAAGTGAAGGGCAGTTTCCAATACGAGTGGCACCTTGGCAGGATCATGGATTTGGGAATGCTTTTTTTCAATTTTATGGCAGTGTGCCTTATTCTATTGCGGGATTCATTTATAAATTTCCCGTGCATACCAATCCTTTTATTGCGTATAAACTTACGATTGGATTTTTTTATATTTTAGCGGGGATTTATTTATTTCGTTTGGTGAGCTGGCTTACTAAATCGCGATCGATTGCACTGTTAACTAGCGTTCTTTATCTTACTTCGCCTTATTTATTGATCAATATTGATGTTCGTGGTGATTTTCCTGAATCAGTTGCGCAATGCATTGTGCCGATTGCGCTTTATTACACGCTGCGTTGTTACTCTCACTCCTGGAATTTAAAGCGTGTGGTTTGGATGGCGATTAGCTGGTTTCTTTTAATGTCAACGCATCTTGTGACATTTGCTTATACGTCGATTTTTATGGGATTATTTTTATTATTAATTACGTTTTCATCTTGGGGTACATTGACAAGTTTAATTCGTACAGGCGTTATTTATTTGTTTTCATTTTTATTAACCAGTTGGTTTTTAGTCCCGATTCTTTTGACGAAAAATTATCTTTTTGTCAGCGGTTTTTTTACAAACCCAATGGATAACGCTTGGTTGACTCGGTTACCGACGCTTCTTTCTGTATCAGCGGTGAGTCCGATGCCTTTGCCTGGTAATGGCGAATTATTTTTTCCGCTTTATGCAGCAGTCGGCTGGCCATTGCTGATTGCGGTCGGTTTGCTGATTTATTTATCTTTAGAAAAAAAATTAGCGCCAGCCGATAAAAAAAATAAATTATTATGGCCGTTGTTTACGATTTTTTTACTGGCTTTATTTTCCGTTTGGTCTCCCGTTGATTTTTGGAAACATTTACCGACTTTCTTGAAATTTTTGCAATTTACTTATCGCTTGCTGACCCAAGTCATGTGGGCTGGCGCGCTTTTATTTTGTTTTGCGCTAGCCGCGGTTTTTAAAGAAGGTCTCACCGCACGTCAAATGGCCATTGGGATTTTGTTATTAGGCTTAAGCGCAGGCTCCTGGCTTTCGACGCCACAAAGTAATCCGATTACGATTAATAAAATTATTGCCTCACCGGATATGGGTTATGCCAAACATGATTATTTGGTAAAAACCGATTTTGTTCCTGAAACACTTTTGCCAAAAAATAAAATAGCGACAAATCTCGAAAAAAATTGTTCGCGCATGAATCACGAAATTATTTGTCACATCAATAATAAAAATGAATCCAGTGTGCAATTGCCCGTTTTGTATTATCCAAAATTACTGAAAGTGTCAGTCGATGGCAATGATGTTTCTTATTTTCCCTTGCGGTATAAAAAAGAGTTGGCGCTAACTGGAATTAATTTGGCGCGGGGTCCACATGTTGTTCAGGCTGAATTTAATGGCATAACGTGGGCGAATCAGTTGAGTTTATTTGCTTGGATTATTTTACTCGCTGGATTCATCGTAGCGTATTGGCCAAAGCGATCACAATAAAATCGCTTTGAAATCGGTGGCAAGTTGCTGCAAATCAAGACGATTCAGGAACAGGGAATAACACATCCAGGCACTGAGTGCTGCGAGATCTCGAAATTGCGGAGGAATGTATTTTGGCGGGATCGCAATTTCTTCTTCGATGAGGTCTGACAAAATATGCACGTCTTCTAGTGTTGTTTTTCCCATGAATAACACAGGAATTTGACTCACTAATCCTCTTTGCACCGCGAGACGTATATAATTATAAATTAGAATAAATCCTTTGCTGTAAGATAAATCTTTGGTAAACGGTCCACCATCGGGCACACTGCCGCGAAACACTCGGATAGTCGATTGATAACTATCGTCTTCATCTAATCCTTGTCCGCGATAAAAATTAAAAACATCGAGAAAATTCGCGCCTTCTTCTGCCATGTTCACGCCTGTGATGCGATTAGTTAATCGTTTTAATCGACCGGGATAGGATGCAAACGTAAAAACTTCGGTAATAATCGCCAAGCCTTCCTGAGTAATTGTCGATGAGGGCGGGCCTTTACTCAGAAAAGTACACACCGGTTGCGCGAGACCGTTTAATGTCGTTCCCAAATGCACCCAACCTTCGTGGACTTCAAAGGTTTTGATTTCGCGTTCGCTGAAGTTTAAGCCGCCGTGAATTTTAATTTTTTCAGCGCCTGCAGAAGCATCCGCTAAAATTCCATCACTTAATTCGACGTTAACGTTTTGTTGTCGGTCAGTAAAATAATTGGCGAGACGGGTTCTTAATATATTGACCGTTTCTTCACTTGAGTATTTTTCAATGTCAGCTTCGGTTACTACTTGATCTTTAATATTGGCCAACGTATCACTCACGAGTTTTGCTAAATCTTTTAATGTGGGCGCACCGACATGAAAGGCATCTTCTGAACTGCCATACAGTTCCTGCGAAATTTCAGTAAATTTGGGTGTGCCGCGCACCAGTAACAATTCGACGACACGCGAGTATTCACGACACATACGGCGCATGATGCTGCCGACGCCGCTGTATTGTCCTAATTGTTTACGGATGCTGCGTTCAATTTCGTGGAATTCTTCGATTTTTTTATAAGGATCAAACTGCAGTGGATTTTTTTCAAGATAATATGCGGTGGTGACGTGTGGCAATTTTTTAAATTTGTGTTTGAAAAAATGGGCTTGGATTTCTTCGTCCCACTTTAGCGCATCGAGAATGCGGATAGGCTTTTGCGCGGCGACTATGCGCTCTGAAAGCTCGTGGATAATGCTTTGATAGTCCGTTAGCGTGGGCATGGGTTTTTATCCTGCTGCTAACTATTATTTTAGCATATTAAACACTAGTTTGTCGCTGTACCACAATGTCGTTGCGAGGAGCGTTTTTTGCGCCGAAGCAATCTTTTGGAGATTGCTTCGGCCTAAAAAGCAGGCCTCGCAATGACGAGGTGGCTTTCGCAATAACATTAAAAAATAAAAAATTTTTTATAGCATTCCGTACTTTTTCAGCTTAGTACGCAACGTGCCACGTGATAAGCCCAGAATACGTGCGGTTTCGGACTGATTATTGCGTGTGAATTTCATCACAGAGGCTAATAAGGGTTCTTCGATTTCATCCAAGAAGAAATCATAAACATGACGCGGTTCTTCACCTTTTAAATTCGCAAAATAATGACGGATCACTTCTGCGACATTTTCACGTAAAGGAACTGCTGTTTGATCGGAATAATTAGTCACTTCTTTTTCGTTCATATACTCATCCAACCGCGCAAAGCGCGAACAAGGGTTAATCTGCAAATAACGACTTGCGTCGTTCGTTTTCTTCGGCGCATTCAACACAAAGTTGAAAGCCCAGTTTTCTTCTTGCTTCGGGGATTTTTTCACCGCATTCCCCGCATATTTTGGGTCCCGCTTTTTTGACCGCATCTTGACGGAGTTTGCCAAGTGCGCGGGAAACCTCGTTATCGATAAAGTCATTTGCAATATCTGCTTCATCTGCCATAGATAACCTCCTCAAAAAGGATCGCATATTATAAGGAAAATGAATGAAATTGCAAAAAAATAACGCTTAAATTTCTCCTGACGGACCCGCGTTTCTAACTGCTTCATTTACATCGAATTTTTTGAAGTTTTCTCGGAACTTTTCCATCAAAAGCTTCGCGTATTGATCGTGAGCATCCCGATTTGACCAGGTTTTACGTGGATTTAAGAGCCCACTGTCGACGCCTGGGACCGCTGTTGGGATAGCCAGATTAAAGCCTGGCAAGGTCTCATAAGTGGCATTTTTCAGCTCGCCATTCACAATGGCCGTTACAATCGCACGGGTCGTAGGAATCGAGAATCGTTTGCCGCCTTCACCGTGTGCACCACCCGTCCAACCAGTATTCACGAGGAAAACCTGCGCCTCTGAGTTTTCCAGCCGTTTCATTAATAAATCAGCATAGACGCCAGCCGGGCGCGGGAAAAAAGGTGCGCCAAAACAGGTACTGAAAGTTTGTTTAATGCCGCTGCCTTGTCCGACTTCTGTGCTGCCAACTAAAGCGGTATAGCCGCTTAAAAAATAATAGGCTGCTTGTTCTTTGGTTAAGCGCGCAACGGGGGGTAACACGCCATATAAATCGCAAGTTAAAAATAAGACGGCGGTCGGCTGCCCGGCTTTGTTTTCTTCTACGCGCAATGGAATATGTTCGCGAGGATAGGCCGCGCGAGTATTTTGGGTCAGAGAACCATCTCCATAATCAGGTTCATTGTTTTTGCCTAATACGACATTTTCTAACACAGCACCATGCGTAATTGCATCCCAAATCACCGGTTCACGTTCGCGTGATAAATCGATACATTTTGCATAACAACCGCCTTCGAAATTAAAGACGCCGTCTTTGGACCAACCGTGTTCATCATCGCCAATTAAATAACGATCGGGATCGGCAGAAAGTGTTGTTTTTCCTGTGCCAGATAATCCAAAAAATAATGCGGTTTTGCCATTTTTGCCAACGTTTGCAGCGCAGTGCATCGGCAATACTTCGTGCGGTGGCAATAGGAAATTTAATACGGAAAACATGCCTTTTTTCATTTCACCCGCATAATACGTTCCGCAAATTAAAATGGAACGTTTGGAAAAATTTAAAATCACTGCCGCGTCACTGTTGACGCCATCGCGTGCAGGATCGGTTTTAAACCCAGGCACACACAGAATTTGCCATTGACCCGCTTGATCTTCTGTAATTGCTTTTTTCGGGCGAATAAATAAATCTTGGGTAAAAAGATTATGCCAAGCGAGTTCCGTTCGAACTTTAACGGTCAATGCAAATTTTTCTTCGGCGCCTACGTTTAAATAGGAAACAAAGGCGCACTCTTTTTCAGCCAAAAATTTTTCGGCGCGCAACCACAGTGCATCAAATTTTTCAGGACTAAACGGTTGATTAATGGCATTCCAGTCGACGGTTTTTTCGGTAATCGCATCTTTAACAATAAATCGGTCTTTAGGGGAACGGCCAGTGCGGACACCGGTTGTTACATTGAGCGCTTTGTTGGAAGCCAGTACGCCTTCTTTGCGTTTCAATGCATGGTCAATTAATTCAGAGGGTGAAAGATTTAGATAAATTTTAGTCATATTTTTTGTCTCGATCATTAGTTATTTCTCCCGCTAACTTTTAGGTGGCGATTGTATCCTAAAATCGATCAAATAAACATGGCAATTACCTTGACGATCGTCTTTTGATCAGAAAGAATACCCGCAGTTTAATCACGAGCAGAATTTATGTCTGAATTAGATCAATTAATCTCCAGAGCCATTTCTTCGGAAGGGAAGCAAGAGGATGTAAACAAGGTTTATTTAGCCTTGTTGCGGACCCTTTTGTTTGTTCCGGTGAAAAAAAATACAGCGAAAGCCGAAGAATTTGAACCATTATTTGCAAATATTAATGGCAATTATTTTATGCCCGCTTTTGATTCATTGGAAAAATTAACTGCTTGGGCGGGGGATCAGTTTGATCAAATGGAATATGTTGAACTTTCTGGAAAAGATACCGTGGCAGGGATCAATGAAAATGTTTTTTTATGTTTGAATATCGGTTCTGAGTTTTATAAAGAGTTTTCACCGGATGAGGTGAAGCGATTGAAGATGATTGTGGGAAGGATTGAGCAGTTGAAGTAATAGAGCCTCAGAGAATGGGTATCCAATATTTGTAATTTATCAAAAGAATTGATAAAATAATGGACAAATTTAATGGGGGTTACCATGTCTGACAGTCGAGCAAAAGAACGAAAACCAGCCCCTGCTGAAGGCACTGAATTAAGCACATTAAGTACATTAAGTGCATTTCGACCCGCCTACTCTGGAAGTGTTGATGGGGTTCTTGAAGCGGTTCGTAAAGAATTAACATCTCGCAAAGAACGTGACCAGAAAGATTCGGCTGAAACACAAAAATTAACTCAGCTTTTGCAGCTTTGTGATGCATTACATCTCTCCTGTCACCCTAAAGTGAGAATGCAGGGCGAAGCCTACTTAGTAGATACGATACTCGCCCTAAAAGTTAAATCTTATGAAATGCTCGTGGAAACATTTCGTGGTTGCTTATGCGAACAGAATTCAAAACCATTTATTTGGTTTTTAGAAAAAGCATTAAAACATGAATTGGCTGAACTATTAGAGACGCAAGCGACGGATCGATTTCTTGCAATAACACCGGGATCAAATGCCGACTGTGCTCTCTATTATTTAAATCAATTACAAAGAAACAAACTTTGTGAAATCTTAAAAGAAGAAAAAATATCCATTACTGATGCAATAACAAAAGGTTTAGCAGAAGCGGATAAAATTCGGGACGACCATCGCTGGGATAAAACCAAAAGTTTTTCTCGCAAAACTCCTAATGTTGAATTTTTTGTTGGTAATATGTGGGAAACAGAAGGTTGGAAAAAGGTGGTGTTTGCTAAGTTAGAAGAGATATTTCACATTCTTGAAAGCGCTAAGAAACCAGAAATAGCACCCGCTAAGGCTCAAGATGCGGGCCCTTCTTGCATTGTTTGTTAGCCATGTCATTCTGAGCTTCGCTCAGGATGACAACGTTTTATAGGCGCGCCAACCCGCTTCACGATATTTTCTGGCTTCATCTAATGGATTTTTCGCAGCAATAATTCCTCGTCCGACGATAATAATATCAGCGCCATTTTCTTTGATTGCTTTGTCGGGTGTTACATATTGCTGACCTAATGAATCATTCTCTGTTGCGAGATTCACGCCCGGCGTCATGTAAATCCATTGCGGATCATCGTTTAATTTATGCTGTGAAATAAAACCAAAAACAAATTCGGGAAATTGTTCCGCCATTTCCAGGGTTTTTTCGGCATAAATTGCGTCGGTAAAATTACCTTCTGAACTGAGCTCAGCGATTAGTAATAATCCGCGATTTTTTTTCAAGCCGACTTCAGCTAAGCCTTTAATGATGCCAGGGCCGGGTAAAATATAGGCGTTGATGATATCTGCCCATTCAGCAATTTGATAAATTCCATTTTGATATTGATGCTTTACGGTATTGCCGATGTCTGCAAATTTTCGGTCTTCGAAAATTAAAAATTGATGTTTGTCGGCGATTTTTCTGAGTTCAATGAGAAATTTTTCATTAAAATCTTCCAGAATGTCGACGTGGGTTTTTAACACGCAAATTTCGGGGCCGATTGTGTCGGCAAGGGCTAATAATTTTTCGGATTGGGTGACATCTGCTGAAAGGGCGAGATTGGTTTTTTTATCGTCCATTAATTTTAGTAATTTTTTGGCTAGCAAATTTTTACAAAATGGGATGCGTTCTAAATATTGCATATATTCTCCTAAACGAGCCTAAGTTCTTGAGATTGCTTCGTCGCCTTCGGCTCCTCGCAATGACGGCAAGTGTTTACCCCATCATTGCGAGGAGCCGAAGGCGACGAAGCAATCTCGAAAAGATGCTCCGCCGTCTCTCGACGGCTCACAATAACGAACTATCTTTGCACTAAACTTTCAACAATGTCGTATTCTTTTTTAGGAAGTAAATCTGATTGAAGCAATTCTTGCAAAATTTCACTCATCGTCAAAACCGCATGCACGCGATAATTTTTTTGTTGGAGATTTTCTCTTCCCCCTTGCTCACGATCAATTAAGACAGCAAGATCTTTGATTTTTAAACCCGCTTCTTCTAAGTCTGCAGTCGTTTCTAAAATACTCATGCCAGAGGTGATGACATCTTCAATGATTAAACAAGTTTGCCCTGCTGCAAATTTTCCTTCGATTTGTTGTTTTGTGCCGTAAGATTTTTTTTCTTTTCTGCGCATGATCATTGGAATTTTATGATCGAGTGAGAGACAAGTCGCAATCGGTAACGCAGTGTAAGGCACACCACAGATCAAGTCGAATTGACAATTTTTTACTTTTTCCCAAATCGCATTTGATACTGCGCGCAAAACGTCTGGATAGGAAATAATTTGCCGCAAATCCAAATAAATTTTGGATGTCTGACCACTTTTTAAAGTGAATTCCCCAAATTTTACAGCCCCGATTTGATAGAGCGAAAAAATTAATGAATTAGATGCCATAAACTCTCCTAGCTTTTGCTTTTAACACTCACCTCACTTGCAATTCACGTGAGATGGGTTGATGTTGCTTCCCGCGCGATTGCGTTTCATGGATGAAATGCTTAAGTACATGGACGTACGCCCCCTGAGCGCGGGAAGCAACATCAACCCATCTCGCGTGAATTCCCCAAAACAATACACATTATGCTTTTTTTCTGCTAAAATCACCCAGATTTTTTGAGTCTATTTAAAATGAAAAAGACTAAACCCGCCCAATTGGTACTTGAGACTGGCGAAATATTTACCGGTCAAGCGCCTGCAATGCAGGAGGGTGTCACTTTTGGTGAGGTTGTCTTTAATACGGGTATGGTTGGATATGTTGAAACCCTGACCGATCCTTCTTACGCCGGACAAATTCTGGTATTCACCTACCCTCTGATTGGCAATTACGGCATTCCGAATCCCAGCACCTGGGAATCGAAAAAAATTCACGCCAAAGGCGTCATTATGTCGGAACTGGCACCCAATTATTCCAGTCACAGCGCAGAAAAATCCTTAGCCGATTGGCTGACCGAACAAAAAATTCCTTATTTAACCCATGTCGACACACGCGCCCTCACCAAACGGTTGCGCAGCAAAGGCGTGATTCCAGGAGCGATTACTGATTTAAGCGCTCACCCTTCTCAATTTGAAGATTTTAGCAATATCCACTGGGTCAAAACCGTTTCTAATCCACAACCTGAATATTACGGCACCGGTGAAAAATTGATTATCGCCATCGACTGCGGCATGAAAGAAAATATTATACGGTCGCTATTACGATTTCCGATTCGAATTAAAAAAGTTCCGCATGATTACGATTTTACTAACGAGCCTTATGATGGAATTTTTATTTCAAATGGCCCGGGTGACCCAACACAGTGCCAAACGACGGTTCGCCACATCCAAAAGGCATTACAAAATAAAAAACCCATTTTTGGAATTTGTCTCGGCACCCAATTATTAGCGCTTGCTGTTGGCGCAAAAACTTATAAATTGCCCTTTGGTCACCGCTCACAAAATCAACCGTGCATTGAAATTGCGACCCAACGTTGTTTTCTCACCTCGCAAAATCACAGCTATGCAGTCGATGAAAAAACCTTACCCGCCGACTGGCAAGTTTCGTTCAGAAATTTAAACGATCAAAGTGTCGAAGGCATTGAACATCAATTTTTGCCTTTTTTTGCCGTGCAATTTCATCCGGAAGCCGCTCCTGGCCCCGAAGATACGCAATGGCTCTTCCAAAAATTTTATGACCAAATTACCCAATCAACTAAGGTGGCGCATGCACTTTAATGGCAAAAAAGTTTTAATTTTAGGATCCGGTGGTTTACGCATTGGGCAAGCCGGAGAATTTGATTATTCCGGTTCACAAGCCATTAAAGCACTCAAAGAAGAAGGCATCCAAACCGTTTTAGTGAATCCGAATATTGCAACGGTGCAAACCGATGATCAAATGGCAGATGTGGTTTATCTACAGCCGTTAAATGTGAAAACAGTCACTCAAATAATTGAAAAAGAAAAACCAGATGGCATTTTATTAGGGTTTGGCGGTCAGACGGCTTTAAATCTCGGATTAAAATTAGATAAAGATGGCGTGCTGGCCAAACACAATGTAGCAGTGCTTGGCACCCAAACCATTTCGATTCAGGGAACAGAAGATCGCGATATCTTTAAAAATCGGCTGGAAGAAATTGGCATCAAATCACCGATCAGCATTTGTGCCACGACAGTCGATGAAGCATTAAAAGCCGCTGAAAAAATTGGTTATCCCATCATGATGCGCTCCGGTTTTTCATTGGGCGGATTGGGTTCAGGAAAAATTTCAAATCCAGAAGAATTAAAACAGCGCGCAAACGAAGTGTTATCGTCCGTTTCGCAAATTTTAATCGAAGAATATTTAACAGGTTGGAAAGAATTCGAATATGAAATTGTGCGTGATGCGGCCGGCAGCACGCTCACCATTTGCAACATGGAAAATCTCGACCCCATGGGCGTGCACACAGGCGAAAGCATTGTGGTCGCGCCAGCGCAAACACTCAATAATCAAGAGCATCAAAAATTACGTAACATGGCACTGCAAGTTGCTGGGCTTTTTAATATTGTTGGCGAGTGCAATATTCAGTTTGCGATTAATCCTACTAATGGCGATTATCGCGTTATTGAAGTGAATGCTCGTTTATCGCGTTCTAGTGCGTTAGCATCGAAAGCGACAGGTTATCCTCTTGCCTTTGTCGCAGCTAAACTCGCATTAGGTTATCTTTTGCATGAAATAAAAAATAGCGTCACACAAAAAACCTGCGCGTTCTTCGAGCCTGCGCTCGATTATATTGTCGTGAAAATTCCACGTTGGGACACACACAAATTAAAAACCGCCGATCGCACCATTGGCACCGAAATGAAAAGTGTCGGCGAAGTCATGGGAATTGGGCGTTCTTTTCCAGAAAGTTTGCAAAAAGCCGTTGGCATGCTAAATATCGGTGCATCGTGTTTAACCGATTATTTACACCCGATTGAAAATCCGAAAAAAGAAATTGAATTTCCAACCGATAGGCGATTGTTCGCACTCTATCATTTTTTCATGGCAGGCGGCACTGTCGACGAAGCGCATCGCTTAAGCCGTATCGATCGCTGGTTTTTATTTCATATTTGGTCTATTTCAGAAACGGAAAAAACGATTTCAGAAAAAAATCTATCGCCTGAGGTTTTGCGTCATGCGAAACAAATGGGTTTTTCCGATCGCGCGATTGGCAAACTCGTCAAAAAATCGGAAAAAGACATTCGTGCTTTGCGGTTAACGAATAATATTGTTCCCTATGTTAAGCAGATTGATACACTGGCCGGCGAATTTGAAGCGGAAACCAATTATCTTTATTTGACCTATCTAGCCACAGAGCATGATATTCCGCCTTCTGAAAAACGCCCCGTCATGGTTTTAGGTTCCGGCCCTTATGCGATTGGATCTTCCGTTGAATTTGATTGGTGCGCGGTCAACACCTTACGCACTTTAAGAAAATCCGGCGAAAAAGCCATTTTAATCAATTCCAATCCCGAAACCGTTTCAACCGATTATGATGAATCCGATCGCTTGTACTTCGAACAATTAACATTTGAACGCGTGCAAGATATTGCAGATTTTGAAAATCCAAAAGGGGTGATTGTTTCGGTGGGTGGACAAATTGCGAATAATCTTGCGATACCGCTTGCTAATGCAAATTATACCTTGCTTGGCACACCGGCTTTTTCGATTGATCAAGCTGAAAATCGTGAAAAATTTTCCGCGTTACTCAACCAACTTGGCATTGATCAGCCACCCTGGCAAAGTGTCACCAGTTTAGCGAGTGCGAAAAAATTTGCAAATGACGTAGGCTATCCAGTTTTGATTCGCCCTTCGTATATTTTGTCAGGTGCCGCCATGAATGTCGCATATGATGACAATATGCTGGAGCAATATCTGAAAAAGGCTTCGCTGGTGTCACCAGAATATCCCGTAGTGATTTCTAAATTTATTATCGATGCCAAAGAATTAGAAATTGATGGCGTTGCCGATCATGGGCGTGTCGTCATCGAAGCCATTACCGAACATATTGAAAATGCAGGCGTGCATTCAGGTGATGCAACCATCGTTTTACCGCCGCAACGATTGTATTTAGAAACCATACGTCGAACCAAAAAAATTACTCAGCAAATTGCGCGCGCTTTAAATATTACTGGCCCTTTTAATATTCAATTCATCGCAAAGAATAATTTTATTCAAGTGATCGAATGTAATTTGCGTGCATCGCGATCGTTTCCTTTTGTGTCTAAAGCCACTGGACATAACTTTATTACGATCGCGATTGAAGTGATACTAGGCATTTACAAACAGCAGCTCTATGAAACATTGGAATTAGATTATGTCGGCGTGAAAGCGCCTCAATTTTCTTATCAACGTTTGAAAGGGGCAGATCCTGTCGCACATGTTGAAATGGCATCGACTGGCGAAGTAGCTTGTCTTGGAGAAAATCTTTATGACGCCTATTGGCGCTCATGGCTTGCCACCGAACAAAATATCAAGGGCAAACGGATTTTAGTTTCCATCGCTGATCCGCATAAATTAAAATTTATTCCGTATTTACGACAACTTGAAGAACGCGGCTGGGAAATTTTTTGCACCAGCGGCACGCATTCGGTGCTTTCCAAAAATGGTATTGGTTCTTATTTTGTTTATAAAGCCAGTGAAAAAGTGGAACCCAATGTGCGAAATATTATCTCCAATCGCAAAGTGGATTTAATTATCAATATTCCTAGCAACAATATTTCCGAAGCGCATACCGATGGCTTCACCATTCGCCGCATGGCGATTGATCATCACATTCCGCTGATTACCAATTTGCAATCGGCGCTGATTATTTTGCAGTGTTTGATTGAGGTGAGTGAAACCGAATTGCCGGTGAGATCGTGGCAGGAAATCCTGGCACTCCGATCGGTATAAAACAGTGCAGGATGATATTTTTATTGCCTGCCGCGGAAAATTTCAATTATTGTCTTTCGGATTTTTGTATTAAAATGTTTTTGCCATTTTTTCTTTGTTTTGCTGACCCATTTGTTCTTTTTCCGCATCGTATGGACTAAAAAAATGTTGGATGGCAAGCTCGGCTTTTTTTCGGCCTTCAGCAACCAATCTCGCGTTTTCGGCTGAGGCTTTTGATCGCCAGACATCATCATTCAAATTGGTTATTACCTGTTGTATACATTCGGATTCCATTCGCTGTTTCCAACAAAGTTGTTCCATCCCTTTGCAATCTTTCATTTCTTTGTAATAACTTTGAGAAAATTCTTGATTGTGTTTTAAATATTGAAACAATGAAATTTTTCCAAAGCCGGTTGCTTCAATCATGGATTGTACGCCTGTCATCCCAACAAAAGTCATTGCGCCTTGCATCAAAGTGCGGAGTGAAGAATGCGGGAAACTCGCGGTTAAGAAAATATCAACACTTCCTGTTTCATTGCCATTTTCGTAATGAAATTGTTGTCCTTGATCAAGATCAAACAGATTAATCGTTTTGATTTTTATAGTAGAAGATTGCGTATAGCCCTTTATCCCTTTGAGTGCATATTCAATATCACCGACAATAATATAACTTGCGGCTTTTACTTTGAAATGTTCTGCGATTTTTAAATAATCCTTAATAAAATCCGGTGCAATCGACGGATTTATTTTGGCCCTTTGTTTATCTTTACTTTCAGTTTCTGCCTGGTCCTCTTCTCTCAGGGTATTTGCAGTAAAATAAACTAAGCCAAAAGGTTTTTGCAATGCGTCTTTAAATTGTTGATAACCAAACGAAGCGGCAACGGATGCTAACGGAAGAGTAGGACCCTGATAGACAGTGACCCCTTTTCTTCCTTCACCATATCCGAGGTTTATTCCAAATATTGGATGGATGGGTTGATGACAAAGACCAAGGTATAACCGTTTCGCAGATGAAACCATCTCAGCTTGTATCGGAACATCACCACAGATCACTTGAACGTATTCCAACACTTCCGTTTCGGAATCCAGACTTTCAAGACTGGCAACATGAACGGTGCGGTCATAAACCTGTAATTGATCCGGTTGATCTTTAACACCAAAGAGTTTTTTTAAATTGGCAACACCCGCGTCATTGCTAACCACCATGCAACGATCGGCCTTGCTAAACGGTTTTGCAAAATAAGCAAAATTCGCAGCGGCAACGTGGCAACCTGACCCGCCTTGACATACAACGGCTATAACGGTGGCTGTACTACTTCTCATAACAGATTATTTCCTGCAACTAATTTTAATTTTTCAGCGGGTTTATCTATCTGTTTTGCTAATCCCAAGGCAGAAAATAAAGCTTCATTTTGTTCTAAGGCATTAATACAGTCTTCCAATGCCAATCCACCATTTAATTTGGCAACAAAATTTTCTAATTGTTGCTTGCGATTTTCATTTACTTTTAATCCTGCGACATATGGATGATTTCTTGCGTGACTAATATTCGCCCTTAATTCTTTATGTAAATGAATTATTTTTTGTCTGAATTCTTCAGTAATTTGCTTGTGCGCACGAATTTCTAATTCTTTGGATTCAATCAAATCGGGCAGACAGACAGCCGTGTCACCACATCGCATTTCATAATCTGTTATTATTTTTATTACGCCTCGAGGAGCTTCTAAAATGGTCTGTACCATCGATATGATATTTTCTAAATAGACTGAAACGGAATTCATTCTGAAAATATCAAGATGGTCATCTTGTCCCAACGCGTAAATATTTCCATTCGAACTGATTTCTGTTGCCATTAAATTAACGCGCGCCCTATGCATTACTAATTTTCTTTCATCCGCATCAATTGTAATTTGTACCGGATTACCTGCCCTGATATGTGCGAGGCTACCATCTGGTAACCATTTTGTGAGACCATCAATGGGTTCTACTTGCAGGTTGTTGGATATTTTTCTAACGACAAAAGCTCTCATATCCAATTGTTGACTATAATTAAGCAACCATGTATTCGGATGGGTAGGTGATACCATCATAGGAGTACTATAGCATCTATCTGATCTCCATATTTTTCGCGTATCGGGAAACATTCCTTCAGGAACTAATCGTGAACATGCATCACGTAAAGAACAAGTCATTGCTTTGAAATCAATATCAAAACGTTCAACCGTTAAGTGGGTTGCTGATGGAGCATAAGTTTGAGTGAGTACAGCAATAGCATTATTTCCATAAGGCGCTATCGCATGAATATATTTATTGTCAGAAGTTCGAGTTAGCATACTCCACTTCGGCCCGTTGCCTATCCATATTGCCCTGGGTGTGCACGCAGCAAACCAATTGGTATTTGCAGGAAATTGAGTGAAATAATATTTGAGATGAAGATCAGTATCACGTTCAACGGGAAGCGGGATAGGATCTTTGTGTTCTGGTAATATAAAACCCGACGGAACGGTAAGGCTGCCTAAATAAGATACTTTAGTATACTGTACATGAAAAATATTTTGTGGAAGCGGATAATAATCACCTTCTAATGAGCACGGAGTCGCTTCTTTTTGACGAGTGGCTAAATTATAACTCCCGCTCGGAGAATTAACATAATCGATTCCTCTTAAACTGACAAATCGTCTATCAGGACTTTTCATAAAATCCCGGCCAACATGAATTTTATCAGTCAGGGTAACCATTTTGTCATTACGTGAGTCACTCATTTTTTTCACCTAAAAGAAAATAATCGTTCTGCGCCCTAACGCAGAACGGGATAAATAATTATTAAATTTTTTATTTTATACAGCTAATCTTGCAGCCGGTTGATCTTGATGAATCTCTGGCACAGCAACTAGAGCTTGCTCCAGCTCATTTCCTGTTTTTGTGACTTGTAAAAGGGCTTGTTCGACTTGTTGTAACTCTTTGGCAAGGGTTTCCTTTCTGGCTTGTAACTGTTTAGCTGTTTCAGTGTTTTGTGCTATTTGTTCCAGGATGGGTTTGTTGATAGCATCTAACAAAGTTTTTACAAAAGTATTTATTTCAGTTTCGGGAACAATAAAAGTATTATTAGCCTGGTTAAATCTGGCAATCGACTTAAAAATCGCTTTGGATTCTTCGGTCAACTTATCCTTATCTGCTTTTCCTAGAAAGAAAGTATAAGCTTCTTGGCTCTCACTGTATTCACTTTTCCATGGCAATTTAGTGCGTTCGGTTAGTAAATTTTTCACTGCATCGACGGGTGAAACGGTCTTTGACTCTGCTCTTACTTGCGCGCCATTGCCTTGCATATTATGCACTAATGTAGAAAGACATGCAGAAGCTTTAGCATCTGGAGTGGCTTTCGTCTTTGCTGCGAGTTTTGCAGCTTCCAGATTTTTTAAGAATTGCTGACGAAAGTCTTTACCAAAATCGAATGAACTACGATAGAATTGAACCTGTGGTCGATTATCCCAACTCGAATTTTCAATGTCCCATTCGCGGCATTTCAATGTGGATTGGATTGGGAAGCGGGAGTCAATTGGGTTTTTGCTTTCGTATTCTTTTGCTACTGCTTGCGCTGTTTGTTCAGCAACTTGCTTAACGGTTGATTCATCTAATTCTCCACCGTCTACATACATCGTGTTATACCAAGAATGATTTTGTCCCATACTTGGTGCGTGAAAGGCTTTTTCTCGTTTATTTGCAGGCTGCGATATTACATTCAGTTCGCCATAAACATGATCTTCTTTTTCAGCAATAATACCGTGATAGGTTTCATGATATAAATTATACGACCCTTCAAGTCTATGAATAGTAATTTTAAATTTCATTTTATTAACCTCGTTAGTTTTTAACTGACTGATTATAGTAGAAATATAATAAACAAAATATCAGAAAATTCTTAAGGAATTATTAAAACTATTCAATTTCTATCATTATCATAGACCTGCACCCATGCAAAGATACTTTATTTCTACATAATCATCGATGCCGTATTTGGATCCCTCACGGCCTTGGCCTGATTCTTTGATGCCGCCGAAGGGGGCGACTTCGGTTGAGATGATGCCGGTGTTGATGCCGACCATGCCATATTCTAGGTTTTCGGCGACGTTCCAGATGCGGTTAATATTGTTGCTGTAAAAATAGGAGGCGAGACCGAATTCGGTAGCATTGGAAAGTTGGATAGCTTCTTCATCGTTATGAAAACGAAATAGTGGCGCAATGGGGCCAAACGTTTCTTCTTTTGCAAGCAGCATGGTTGAATTCACATCGGTTAAAACGGTCGGTTCAAAAAATAACTTGCCGGTTTTGGGAAGGGGGTTTCCGCCGCAAGCAATTTTTGCACCTTTTTTTACGGCATCATCAAGATGTTTTTTTACTTTTTCTATGGCGGCTTCATTAATTAAGGGGCCTTGTTGGACACCCTGCTCTAAGCCATTACCGATTTTTAGGGCTTTGACGGCTGCGACTAATTTTTTTTCGTAAGAATCATAAATTTTATCTTGGACTAAAATTCGATTGGCGCAGACGCACGTTTGTCCGGTGTTTCGGAATTTGGATGCGATGGTGCCCTGTACGGCTGCGTCCAAATCAGCATCATCGAATACAATAAAAGGAGCGTTGCCGCCGAGTTCTAGCGATAATTTTTTTAGTGTGCTGCTGGATTGTTTCATTAATAATTTACCGACGGCGGTGGAACCTGTAAACGAAATTTTTTTCACTAAGGGATTGGTTGTTAATTCTTCGCCGATTTTTTCGGGGATGCCAGTAATTACATTAAAAACGCCGGCGGGAAATCCCGCTTTTTCAGCAAGAAAAGCAAGCGCTAGTGCACTCAATGGTGTTTCTTCCGCGGGTTTTAGAACAATAGTGCATCCTGCGGCCAGTGCCGGTGCACATTTTCGTGTAATCATTGCGGAAGGAAAATTCCACGGCGTGATGGCACCAACCACGCCTATCGGTTGCTTGATCACTAATAAGTGCTGATGTTTTTTATTGGAAGGAATCACATCGCCATAAACTCGGCGGCCTTCTTCGGCAAACCATTTTATGAAAGAATTGGCGTAATCCATCTCACCACGCGATTCCGCGAGCGGTTTGCCTTGCTCAAGCGTCATCAACGTTGCGAGATCTTCTTTGTTTTCATCAATTAATTGAGCCCAGCGTTTCATGATGTTGCATCGCTCGAGGGCGGTCATTTCACGCCAGGATTGGAAAGCGTTGCTTGCCGCATCAATTGCGCGTTTTGTTTCTGCCGCACCGCATTCAGGGACATGACCGAGTTCAGAATCATCAAACGGATTGTTGACGATGAAGGTTTTTTTGTTATCGGCGTCTATCCATTTGCCGTTGATAAAACATTGCTGACGAAATAATTCTGTATTTTTTAAATTTTTCATAGGCATTCCTTGTTTTACCTCCGTCATTGCGAGGAGCGCTTTTTGCGACGAAGCAATCTTTTAGAGATTGCTTCGCCCTCGCTACGCGAGGACTCGCAATGACGAGGTTATTCGATTAATTTTTCGAACACCGCCTTCACCGTCGGCTGACTATCCCAGTTTTTCATAAACCGTTTTAATTCCTTATGATAAGCCCGATTCAATCTGAATTTTGAAAAATGTTCCGTCATCCCATCAAGATCAATTAAAACGGGGTAATCATTTTTAATTAAGATGTTCGTTTTTTTCAAATCGCCGTGAGTTAAATTAATTTGCGTCAGGTTTTTAATTAATTGCATCACGCGTTCTGCAACCAAAACAAAATTATCGTTGTCCGAACGGAATGGTGAAAAATACTCTCCAACATGCGGAGCATCGATCGCTTCCATCACAAAATACGATTTGCCGCGAAAGCCTAAAAAATGCTTTTCAATAAAAGCAATTGGCCGCGCGGTTGGAACGCAGAACAAGCGCAAGCGCTGCGCCATGGTCCAAGAGTATTCGGCACGGGTTTTACGCAAACAACGGCGTAAGCGATGAAAAAGATTTTTCATGTTATAGCGTTTAACAACCAGCTGGCGGTTATCCAGACGAAATTGCACAACAGTAGAAGAACGTCCTGCTTTTAAAATTTTTGATTCTGGATTTTGAAATACCGCTTCTGGATTTTTTAAAAATTCCTGAAATGCCGGTGAATGATAAGCGCGATCATACATGATCAATGAAGTGAATTGATCGCGTCGCACAAAATCCGTGGAAGAACGCTGAATTTTTTTCGAAAAGCGTTCCCAGCGTTTTACCATCCATTGTTCGATGGCATCGTGCAAATAGTCGGTATCGGCTGTTTTAATCTGCCAGCCTCGCGCTTCCGCATAGACTTTAAATAATTCTTGTCGCAAATTGTCTGTGCCAACGCCTAATTGTGAAAAAAACAAGGCCAGATGATTGAGACTTTGTTCTTTGGTCAAGACACCTTCGTGCTGAATAATGCTGCCACCATCCAGCGTATAAATTTGTTTTTGAGTAATCAAAAAATTCTTCAAATGCAGATCGCTCTGCTCAATGCCAGAAACATGCTGCGTGGCGAGTTCAATGGTGACAGCCCGCATGAGCGGCATCACTTCTTCGATGTTTTTTTTGCGCTGCCAAATATCGTGCAGACTGAGACTGTCCTGAATCAGTTCGAAAATGAGCACTTGGATCTTGTTTTTTTGCGCGGAACCTTTCCATAATAATTTAGGGGTAGGGACATTATAAAAATTCAGCGCATTAATCCCATTTAATTCACGTTCGAAATGCGCGTTGGCTTTTCCGGGTTCATAAAATAATTTCACAACCACATCACGATCAGCCCAGTTGGCGAGAGTCACCAACCGTTTTCCCGGAATAATTCGTAAAACAGTCTCGCAAAATAAGGGATCCGGATTATCAATTAATGATAATTTAAACGCTTCGATGTTATCGCGATCAATTTTTTGTAATTGCTTCCAGGTGATGTCAGGGGCCTGGGGAGAGTTATCCATGCTTTTGATACAACTTGTCGCCACGTTTTTTCACCTTATGCCAAAAAGTTTTTTCCATCGTTAAAATATCACGTAAGGGTTTACCGCGATAATATTTTATAAAACGCAATAAATCACGCTCATTCAAGCCTTTTGTCTTACTTGAAAAATAAAGACCCGCGAGGTCTTTGATTTTCCAGCGGTCTCTCATGCGGGAACCCATTCCAGCACGGTGCAAATCGATTAAATAGAAAATAATCGTTTGCTTAGCATATTTTAGTAAATCCAATAAAAAATGACAGAGGTAAAAATCCCTGTGATTGATATTATTTTCGTGCAATGTGCGGGCAATTCGTGCAATTTCTGGAATAAATCGCATTTTAATGGAAAATAATTCACCCTTGTTCGCTACGGTAAAGTCTTCCAGGGTTACTGTGGGCGGTAATTCACGCGTGATGATAAAAGATTGCCTGTTAGCAGGATTCCACCCTCGCGAACCATATCCTACGACTTCTGGAACCGACACATTTAATCGACGCAAGGCATCGATCGCTTGCCATTCATTTTTGGCGCTAATCACGGGTAATCTTAGCTGTAATAAATTTTTGAAAATTTCTTTCCAGCCCACACCAAAATGTTGCTTAATAAAATAATACTGTTCACCCATTTTGATGCGCTGAGTGCGTCGATTTTCCAGTTCGCGATACACTTGACCCTGATACGACATGATTTCATCAAACAGCTGCGTTTGATTTTTTAAATGATTTTGAATTTCAGGCTCTAAAAAAAATTGCACGTCATCACCGTAATGATTCGAGAATATCGACTGCGCGCTCGGACATGCTGTAGATATCCGCTTCTTTTGCAAATTGTAAGGCGTTCCGTTGCCAATCCTCGCGCGTCGTCGATAATAACATGGATTGCAATGCATCATTAAACGCTTGCTGCTGAAAAGGCGAAGATAAAACCAGACCCGCGCGCGCTTCCCGGATGTATTTCGCATAACCACAAACATCCGTCGTTAAAACCGGCAAACCGGCTGTTAATGCTTCAAGTAACACGGTGCCTGTATTTTCATTGTAAGCAGGATGAACCAAAAGATCAGCTGCCAGAAAAAATCGTGACACATCGTGACGGCCGCCTAAAAATAGCACCTTGTCGGAAATGTTTAATTTTTTTGCCTGATGGATAAAGCTTTCTGGGTGATCTTGTCCGATGACAAATAATTTGGTGTGTGCTTTTGTTTTTTCATCAAGCGATGATAGCCCCACTAAAATTCGATCTAATCCTTTGGTTTTAAAACCGGACCCCACCATTAACAATAATAAATCATTTTTTTTCAAATTAAATTCATCGCGTAAATGATCGCGAATTTCTGCTGCATTGGAGGGCGCCATTCTTTCGCGTGAAATACCAGGCGGTAACAAATGAAAACGATCTTTTTCCGTTTGATAAAATTTCTGAAATTCCTGCTGCTGTTTTTCAGCAATCAGTAAAATTCGGGTTTTTTGATTTTTTTCAAAAACCGATTTTTCAAATTGGGCCAATTGCCGATAACGCGGGACAAAACGATACCAGAACGATCTCCCGGCATTTTTTGCAAGAAAACACGTATCAGCAGCATAATAAACATCGAGGCCAGGAATTTTGTTAAATCCTACCACTAAATCATATTTTTTATTTTTTAATTGTTTTTGTAATTCTCTGGAAAAATTCAAATTGCGGGTGTGATTTTGCCAGCCTTTGATTGGCAACAGATGCACTTGCAAATTCGGGTCTTTTTCACCTTCCCACTTTGCAGTGTAAACATCTATTTCATGACCGCGTTGCAAACAGGTTTTCGCAATACGCAAAAAATCCCGCTGTAAGCCGCCGAAAGGAAAATAATTAAAAAGACAAAATGCAAGCTTCATAGTTTTACATTATCATGTTAGTTATCAATCTTCATAAGGATGCAAGGATGCAGAGAATTATTCTTTTATGCAGTCTTTTTTTTACTGCTGCCGTATTCGCACTTTCAACCCCCTCCCAATGGCAAGGAAGACCCGCTCAATCGTTGTTGCAGCAATGGGGAACGCCTGCTTCCGTTACGACCACATCATCCGGCAATACAGTTTATGTCTATACCTTTAAACGGCTTAAAAGCAATCCGCCGGCTGCAACCGCGAACCCTTCCATCATTGTCGGGCCTAATGGTAAAGCCGTCGCGGCCAGTATACCACAAACCGGCATGCCAACTCTCACGACCTGTACCTGGCGGTTTGAGGTGAATAGGCAGGGAATGATTGTGGGCGTGGGCCTTGAAGGAAATTGCTAAAGTCGGTTGACCCTTTGGGACCCCTTCTGCTATATTTTTGCCCACATTAAAACGAGTAGAGGAACGTCCTTCGTGAAAAAAACCATTATTTTTTGTGCTTTTATTCTGGCTGCAAACACGGCTTTTGCAGACCATCAATCATCAGCCCCGACAACTCAACCGGCCAACGCTGCAACAGCAACCGCCGATGATCCAGAAACAACGGCCAATGATAACGACACCATTTTTATTTCGGACACAGTGAAGTTAGTGCCCAAAATGGCGCACGAAGAAAATGCCGATCAGCATTATGAAATTGATTATTCGTATCCAGAATTGGAAGACGGTTCATTAACTGCGAAGGAACAAGAATTTAATAAAAAAATGAGCGAACTCGCATTAGCTGAAGTCAATCAATTTAAAAAATATGTTGCCGAAGATGCGGCGCATATGGCAACGCTCCCTGAAAGTGTTAGGCATAATTATTTGAATATTGATTACGATGCGGATGTGATTAAGCCTGCTAACTCCACTCTGATCAGCGTGCGATTGACCAGTGAAGGCATGCAAGCAGGTCGCGCGCATCCTTATCATTTGCATAAAGTGCTGAATTATGATTTGAGTTCAGGGAAAGTGTTACAGCTTAACGAATTATTTAAACCGCATTCGCCTTTTTTAAAGATCATTGCAAACTATTGCAAGAACGCGTTAACTAAAAAATTACAGGATAAATGGATGATTGATGGCGGGACCAAACCTAAACCTGAAAATTATAAAAATTGGAATTTGGAACAAGATAATTTGTTGATTACGTTTGATGAATATCAGGTAGCGCCTTATGTTTATGGTGCACAGGAAATTCATATTCCTTATTCCGTTTTGAAAAATGTGATTGCGCCGAGTTCGCCGATTTATGCTTGTTTGCAGGGGAAATGTGGAACCAAATCAGATTAACTATTAATCGTCATTGCGAGGAGCGCTTTTTGCGACGAAACAATCTTTTGAGAGATTGCTTCGACCTAAAAAACAGGTCTCGCAATGACAGGTTACGAAGTCGGCAAACTTCGCACAGTAGATTCAATCCAGTTCTTCGTTTCTTCCATCACCTCTTCCGCCGTACGATTCGTCGTCTCAATCAAAGGACCAATGACAAGGTGAACGGTGCCCGGAATTTTTAAAAATTTTCTGCGCGGCCAAAAATATCCAGCATTATGAGCAATCGGTATCACAGGGGCGCCAGTTGCAACCGCAAGACGTGCGCCACCTAAGCGATAATGGCCTACTTTTCCCGCTGGAATTCGCGTCCCTTCGGGGAAAATTAAAATCCAACGGCCTTCTGCCAGACATTTTTTTCCTTTCGTAATGATCTGTTCCATGGCGGATGATTTTTTAGTGCGATTGATGGCAATGGGACCCACCGTGGCAGCGCCCCAACCAAAAAAGGGAATCCATAATAATTCTCGTTTTAAGATAATCGCCGGCAAATTAAATAATCCAGGGATAAAAAAGGTTTCCCACGTCGATTGGTGTTTGCTTAATATCACGCCGACGCGATGTTTTGGAATATGCTCAAGACCGGTTACTTTGTAATTAACCCCACAAATATATTTAAGCAATGCGATATCGAGGTTGGTGTAAGTTAAAACAATTTTGCAGCGGTATTTTAACGGTAAAAATGAAAAGACTACGCAAATGATGCTGTAAATCAACAAAAAGGATAAAGACAAGATAGAAAAAATGAGTGAGCGCAGAAATAAATTTATTTTTTGGAAAAAAGAAAATGGTGGTTTCATATTTTTTTACTCAAAATGGCATCGACCGCTTCCGATAAATCAGCAAAGTAATGAATGGATGGAATTAAATCCGGGTGATTTTCTAGCGTTTTTTTCCCATTTCCTGTTAAAACCAAAATGGGTTTGCAATTCATGGTGATCGCGACTTGCATATCGACAATCGAATCGCCGATATAAAAAACATCTTTGAAATCGAGCTGATATTTTGCCTGGATTTTTTGCAGCATGCCGGGTTTGGGTTTTCTGCAATTACAGTTATCCTCGGGATGATGTGGGCAATAAAAAATTTCTTCGATGGAACCGCCGAGCGATTCCAGTTCGGCGGTTAATTTTTCGTGAATTTTTTTAAGAACATCATGGTCATAAAATCCGCGCGCAACGCCTGATTGATTGGTCGCAATCAAAACGCAAAAGCCACCGCGATTCAGCTTGGCGATCGCTTCTAGACTACCTGGAATCGGCTGCCACTCTTCTGGCGATTTAATATAATGCGCCGAATCATAATTAATGACGCCATCGCGATCTAAAATAACATAAGATTTTTTCATTGGAGTAATGCGATATCCGCAACCTGTAAAAATAATTCGCGTAATTGTTTTAACAATAATAATCGGTTTTCACGCACGGCTTTTTCTTCGGTCATGACCATGACGTGATCGAAAAAATTATCGACGGGTTCGCGAAGTTTTGCAAGTTCTGCAAGACTTTCTTGATATTTTCTGGCTTCCAGCAAAACATTCACGTTTTTTTGCTGGTTTTTTAATTTAAGTGCCAGCGTTTTTTCATAATCATTTTCGAATAATTGTTCGTTCACAAAGAGTAATGAAATATTTTCTTTGTATTGCGATAAAATATTATTGACGCGCTTGTTTGCGATGCTTAAGGAATCAGCTTCCGGTAATTTTTTAAAGGTTTGGACTGCAAAAATCCGGCGATGGATATCGTAGGGTTTTGAAATATTCAGCGCATGCACTGAAGCAAAAATATCACTGCTCACGCCTTGTTCTTGATAATTATTTTTTAATCGCTCCAGCATAAAATTCAGAACATCATCAACGACGTTAGGATTTTCAAATTTGACCACGTAATTTTTTACGGCAAATTGTAATAATTCCCGTAAATCGAGGTCCCATTTTTTTTCGATCAGGATTCGTAATACGCCCAACGATGCCCGGCGCAAGGCAAACGGGTCTTTTTCACTGGTGGGTTGTTGATTGATGCCAAAGACACCGACTAACGTATCAATGCGATCACTGAGTGCGACGACGCATCCCATGTCGCTCGCTGGAATCGTGTCGCCTGAAAAACGCGGACGATATTGTTCGCGTAGTGCGTTTGCAACGGCAGGATCTTCGTCATCATTCACCGCAAAATAATACCCTGCAATTCCTTGTAATTCTGGAAATTCTCCCACTAATTCGCTAGTTAAATCTGTTTTAGCGAGCAAGCCTGCGCGTTTTGCCAGTTTTTGGTTTAAACCAATTTCATTGGCGATAAATGCAGCGAGCGCGCTGATTCGTTCAGCTTTTTCAAATACCGTGCCGAGTTTATTCTGAAAAATTACGTGTTTTAAATTCTCAAGCCTGCTTTCGAGCGTCAATTTTTTATCGACATCAAAAAAGAACGCTGCGTCCGATAATCGCGCGCGCAATACGCGTTCGTTACCCGTGATCACTTGTTTCGGATTTTTGCTTTCAATGTTACTGATCGCAACAAATTCGGATTGCAACTTACCATTTTTATCAATCACAGGAAAATATCGCTGATGATCTTCCATCGCTGAAATCAGAGCTTCTTGGGGAACGTTCAAGAATTTTTTGTCAAAATTTCCTGAAAATGCCACTGGCCATTCGACAAGTCCTGTTACTTCTTCCAGCAATTCTTCGCGAATATTCACTTCCGCATTTTTTTTCGTGGCAAGCGCGCGTATTTTATTTTTTCTTGTTTCAAAATCCGCTATGACGTAATTTTTTTCTAAGGTTTCGGCGTAATCGGATGGTTTTTTGATATCAATCCATTTTTTACTGTGAAAACGATGGCCGCGCGTTTTGCGTCCGGCTTTGCAACCCAAAATGGTCGCTTTAATCACATTCATTCCATATAATAAAATCACAGAATGCACAGGTCGCACAAATTCAACCGTGTTATCGCCCCATCGCATCCGTTTTGGAATCGGTAAAGCAGCCAGCGATTGCTGAACCATTTCAGGCAATAATTCCTGAACTTTTTTGCCTTTTACTTTTTGGCGGAAACCCACCCATTCACCAGCGGCATTTTTGATGGTGATTAATTTTTTCGGATCCACATTGCAAGAACGCGCAAAACCAACACACGCAGGCGTTGGATTACCTGACGAATCAAATGCAGCAGCTAAAGCGGGACCTTTGCGTTCGGTTTCTGCGTCATCTTGTTTTTCCACTAAATTTTTAACTAACACAGCAAGCCGTCTCGGAGTTGCAAAAAATTGGGTTTCGCCGAATTGCAATTCGGATTTTCTGAGACGTGTTTCCATTTCAAATAAAAAGCTTTTGGCTAAACGCAGAAGCGCTTTGGGAGGCAATTCTTCGGTGTGAATCTCAACCAGAAAATCAGCGTGCTTAGACATGTTTTGCTTCCTGAACTTTATTTTTTGTTTTTAATAATGGAAATCCTAATGTTTCGCGTACGGCGAAATAACTTTCTGCGACCATTTTTGCTAAACGACGGATTTTTAAAATATGTTGTTGTCTTTCCGTCACAGAAAGGGCGCGTCTTGCATCCAGCAAATTAAATGTGTGCGATGCTTTCATCACCATCTCAAACGCCGGAAGCGGTAATCCTGATTCAATCAAGCGCAAACTTTCTTGTTCATATGTTAAAAAATGATTGAATAGCACTTCAATATTGGCGAGTTCGAAATTGTATTTTGACATTTCGACTTCATTTTGATGGAACACATCACCGTAAGTCACGACACCTGCGGGTGTTTTGCTCCAGACGAGATCATATATATTATCGACACCTTGCAATGACATGGCGAGTCGCTCTAATCCATACGTAATTTCGCCGGTCACGGGTTTGCATTCGAGCCCGCCGACTTGTTGGAAATAAGTAAATTGCGTGATCTCAAGACCATTTTGCCAAACTTCCCAACCTAATCCCCAGGAACCTAAGGTTGGTGCTTCCCAGTTATCTTCGACAAAGCGAATATCATCCGCTAATGGATCGATCCCTAATGCACGGAGCGAATCGAGATACATCTCCTGAATTTCAGCGGGTGATGGCTTTAAAATAACTTGGAACTGATAATAATGCTGCACGCGATTGGGATTTTCGCCATAGCGGCCATCCGCCGGTCGGCGGCAAGGCTGCACATAAGCCGCACGCCACGGTTCAGGACCAATGGCTCGCAAAAAAGTCGCTGGATGGAAGGTTCCAGCGCCCACTTCGGTGTCTAATGGTTGAACAATCAAGCATCCTTGAGATGCCCAATAATTTTGCAACGTGGCAATCATGCCTTGTAAGGTTTTGACATCGTTATGATTTTTTTTCATGTGCGAAGACTCGTGGTTTAACGCGGAATTATAGCATATAGGGCTCTTTCATAAAGATAATTCCTTATGATAAGGTGGGATCGAAAAAAACAGTTTCTGCTTTCAATCCTTGAGTCATATTTTGAGAGAGTGTGTGATGGAAAATCCATTATTGAGTCCTTCGTTACTGCCGAGCTTCAGCAGCATTTTGCCGGAGCATATTGAGCCTGCGCTAAAACAATTAGTTACTCAAAATCGTGTGCAGCTTGCGGAATTGTTGCAGCAGAAAAATTTTACCTGGGACAATTTAATGGTGCCGCTCGAAGAAATGAGTGATCGTGTCATGAAAATGTGGTCGCCGGTTTCGCATATGCGGGCTGTGGTTGAAACCGAGCCGTTGCGTAACGCCTATAAAAATTCGCTGCCGATGTTGATCGAGTATCACACTGAATTAATGCAAAATGAAAATCTTTATAAAGCGATCCAATCGATCAAAGACACTGAATATGAAAAATTAAATCTTGCGCAGCGAAAAATTATTGAAAATGAATTACGCGATTTTAAATTAGCAGGCGTAAATCTTCAGCCGACTGAAAAAGCCCATTTTGGCGAATTACAAAAACAACTGAGTCAATTAACCACGCGATTTTCAGAAAATATATTGGATGCAACGGATGCCTGGAGTTTACATGTCACTGAAAAAGAAGCGCTGAAAGGGTTGCCTGATGAAGCATTAAAAATGGCTGAGCAAACCGCGCAGGAAAAAGGGAAAACGGGCTGGGTTTTTTCTCTGGAATTTCCTGTCTATTCCACTGTTATGAAATATTTAGACAATCGCGAGTTGCGCTGGTTGATGTATGAAGCCTACACCACACGCGCATCAGATCAAGGTCCCAATGCGAATCGTTTTGATAATACCAAGTTGATGGACGACATTTTAAAAATTCGTCATGAAATGGCGAACGTTTTAGGATTTAACAATTTTGCGGAATATTCGCTCGCGACCAAAATGGCCAAAACGCCAGATCTCGTGATGGGATTTTTAACGGATTTAGTGGATAGATCGAAAAAATTTGGTGAAGCTGAAATTCAGGAACTCGCAGAGTTCGCTCAAAAAACGGATGGTATCTCACAACTGGAAGCTTGGGATTTATCTTTTTACACCGAAAGATTACGCGAATCCAAATTTGCACTCTCACAAGAAGAATTACGTCCCTATTTTCCAATCGATAAAGTATTGTCTGGCATGTTTGCCATCGTTAACAAATTATATGGTATAAAAATTACCGAAAAAACCGCCGACACTTGGCACCCCCAAGTGCAATTTTTTGAAATTCATGATGAGAAAAATAATTTGCGCGGCTATTTTTATATCGATTTATATGCGCGCGCGCACAAACGTGAAGGCGCCTGGATGGATGAATGCCGCATTCGACGAAAATTGCCGAATGGAAAAATTCAGCTTCCCGTTGCTTATTTAACGTGTAATTTTAATCGCCCCGTCGGCAACAAACCGGCGCTCTTAACTCATGAAGAAGTGCTGACTCTTTTTCATGAATTTGGTCACACGCTGCATCATTTACTCACGCAAGTCGATTATCCTGAAGTGTCAGGCTTAAATGGTGTGCCGTGGGATGCGGTCGAATTTCCCAGCCAATTTTTTGAATTTTGGTGCTGGGATAAAGACAGTTTGCAACTCATTTCAGAACATTATGAAACGCACGAACCAATGCCAGGCGCGCTTTATAACAAATTACAAGCAGCGAAAAATTTTCAACCCGGTATGCATATGCTCCGACAATTAGAATTTGCGATTTTTGATTTTCGCGTTCATCTCGAATACGATCCGACCAAAGGCGCGCGTGTTCAAGCTATTTTAGATGATGTAAGACAACAGGTCGCGGTCTTCAAAACGCCGACCTTTAATCGTTTTCAACATAGTTTTTCCCATGTATTTGCCGGCGGTTATGCGGCAGGTTATTACAGTTATAAATGGGCCGAAGTGTTATCCAGTGACGCTTTTTCCAAATTCGAAGAGCGAGGTGTATTAGATCCTGCAACTGGACGCGAATTTATGCATGATATTTTAGAACAAGGCGGTACGCGGGAACCGATGGAATTATTTGTCGAATTTCGCGGACGAGAGCCGACGATTGATGCGTTGCTGAAGCACAGTGGGTTATTATAAATCGTAATTTGATTAAAATTTGACATATTTCAGCTGAATTTGGTAGTATTTGACCTCACGCACATTGTAGGTATTACCAAATGACAGCTTCAGCAACAGCGCCCGATGACAAAAAAGCCGATCCCATTAGCCAACTAAAAAGATATTCCGATCCAGAATCGTCATTTCAATTGGATGGAAATGATGAGGGATACAATTCAATTGTACCTCAGCGAAAATTAGTTTATGCAATGTGGACTCAAAAAATAAAGACCGCGGTCCTTGCAGAAGATAAATCCAACCCCCATCAATTATTGAAAACAATTCAGCTATTTCTCTCAATTGATCACAATCTGACAAGAATGTTGCTCGCCACGGATGGCTTTTCGTATTCTGATCAAACTACAATAAAAAACCTAGCTAATTTAATTTATCAATCCGCTTGTCAAAATAAATTTAACGATGCTGATTGGGTTTTTTTAGAAAACCTCATTGCAAGTAATTTAGTAATGACAAGAAAAACAACCAAGAGCGCCCCTATCGATAAAGTGTATCAAAGTGTAGTAATCCCTGTGATGCAAAAAAATCTATGCGATACCATCCAACAAACACAATCATTATTAGCCATGCATGGGGCTGAAAGAAAAGTCGGTTTATTTGAAGAAAAAATGTCGGTAAATCCTATGCCGCTTCTCAGAAAATATCTTCTTGAATGCCAACAATTATCGAAAGATTTCGATACCGTTTTATCCGATCCAGAAGAAACTGAAAAATACGATCAGATAAACTCGGCATGCCAAGAGTTTCAAACAAGAATGACAGCAAAATTTAATCTTCTTAATAATTTTACTCGATCATTTGAAAAGCTCACTTCACATGATCGTCAACTTGCAGTTGAATTCGCTCCGGAAAAAGACAAAATTCTTGAAAAAATGAGTAAATTACCGATTATTGCAATTAATTTATCTACTCCTATTTTATTAGCTGAAATTGATCTTTTGGTTCATTCGTTTGTTAAAAAATATCAAGCAGCAAAAGAACTTGCCATTTATATGGAAGGCATAAAATTTTATGCGAAAAAAGAACAATCCTTTGCTCCCGTCTATCAACAACTCGTTGCCGAAATTAATAAACCGAATGTTCCATTAAAAAATATGATTAACTTGCTTGAACACATCGATTCTTTAATGAATATACCTCACCTTGACGCGCCGACTACTGCTAAAAAATTAGTGGCAATACTTGCGGAAGATAAAGAACTCCCTAAAAAAATAGTAGACATTCAGCAGGTGCTGGCTGATGCGCTTAAGAATCAGAAATTTGTTAGCAGGTTTTCCTAGTCATTAATTGGTATTGGATTTATAACCGGCCTTTAACGACGACGCGAAGATCTTTGCGATCCAGAAGCATTTGCAACCCATTCTGGATTCAATTTTTGTTGTTGCAGTGTTTCTAACTCTTCTAATAATGTTTCCATTTCTTTTTGTCGTAATTCTAATTTATTCGTATAAGAATTATAGTCATCCGCAACGATTGCTTGTTCTTCTGAATTTTTATCGCGTTTTGATACCAGCGACAAAAATCGAGAAGGCTTACTATATTCACTGTGATATCTTACCAGCAAATCAAGAATCGCTTGTTTTCTCTTGGTATAGCTTTCAATAGTTCCGAATGATGTTTTATTTTTTAGATCGGAAATAATCGTTTGGACTTTTACAGCAAGTCCACCTATCTTTGATTTTATGGTATCTATTTTTCCTTTCAAATTTTCTTCTTTCGATTCAACATTGGCCGCAACGGATACGCCATTTGAACTCTTTGACGAATTTAAACTGGCTGCAATTCGAAGGTTTGATAATTGATTAGCAGGTTTAACGACTTTAGATTCGGTTTTCGTTTGATTCGATTTTTTGCTGACATTGCTCTCTTTAGGATGAGAAGCACGGCGAGACCTACATTCATCGCTCTTATTAAAAAGATAAGGCGCAGCACAAATCGTGCCGAACATTATGCCTGCTAAAGTTGATTCATCCAACCCCCTTTTGTAGATTGCAATAAGACTATTCCCAACCGCTAAAAATAGACCCCCCGCAAACAGCACCGCATTACTTATTTTAGAATCGTTGCTCGTGGTAAGACGTCTAGTATGCGCCATGAAGGACTCCTCGAATTATTTGCTTTATGGCATTGTAATAAGTTAAGCCTTAAGAAAATATTAAGATTTTATCTAAAATTTTGCGTTTATAAGGGACATTCTTAAGAGTATTTTAAGCTGATTTTATCTTTTTTTACCCTAAAAACCTTATATAAAATAACAAGTTAGCTACTATTTGATCAAATAATGATCAAAACGGGTTGATCAAGCGGGTCGTTTCCGGTAGACTGGCGCGATGCAATTGTTAATACGTAGTTCAAAATTACTTATCTTAGCTGCTTTAAGTTTTAACCTCACAATAGCCTGGTACGGCGATAATACAGCAGTCTCAAATATGGTTTCCACTGTGATAACCGGAAACGAATATACGCCTGAGAATGCACCAGCGGTTGAAACAGTAAGCGCTAAATCTGCAGACTCTGTCTGGGGCAGCATGCGTCAACAGTTTAAACTGGACCATATGGCTGACTCCAAACGCGTTCAGGCGGAAATTCGCAAATTATTGGCGGACCAAGATAAGCTGCACAGCATCTTGGAAGCGGCCGAGCCTTATATTTATTTCATCTATAAACAAACCCAAGCAGTGGGTTTACCAGCTGAATTGGCATTGATTCCTGTCATTGAAAGTGAATTCAATCCTAACGACCATTCAAAAGTCGGCGCCACCGGTCTTTGGCAGTTGATGCCACAAACGGCGCGCGAACTCGGTATTAAAGTGAAACCGCAATATGATGGTCGACGTAACGTAGTTGCATCAACGAATGCGGCACTCGCTTATTTTCATGATTTAGGTAATAACTACTTTAAGGGCAACTGGTATCTTGCGATCGCCGCTTACGATTGTGGTCAGGTCAAAGTGGCGAAAGTGGCAAAACGCGCCGGTAGTCACGATTATTGGGATTTACCGTTACCCAAAGAAACCAAAGCGTATGTACCAAAATTAATGGCGGTTGCAGCGATTATTGCAAATCCCGATAAATATGGCGTGAAATTACCGCACGTGAATAACCAACCTTATTTCGCAGAAATCAAAACGAAAAAGCCTGTGAGCTTAAATACGATCGCGAAAAAAGCGGATATTGATCTTGAAACCTTGCAAACCTTGAATCCGGATTACAAACATACCGTAGTTCCGAACAAAAAAGGTTTTTATACCCTGCTAGTTCCTGTTGAAAAAGAATCGGAAGTTCGTTCGCATCTCGCAGATGTATTAGTGTAAGAAATTATTATTTTTTTGAATCCTTTTTAGATGCAATAGATTGATCTGGCTCATCGGTTTCATCTGGCTCAGGATTATTAATAGGATTTTCTTTAGCGAAAAAAGATAATACCAGTTGAGTTAATCCCGGATGGGGAATAGCGACATTTGTTACTTCAGCGATATTTTGTTGTCTTTCTGCCAAAAATTGTTTTCTGTTTTCTCGAAGTGTGTTTGCTAAATCAGGTTCTTCTTGGACTTTACTTAAAAATTCTAAAAATTTCGCAAATCGTTCAGGTGTTTCTTGATCGACCAACTCGTTAAATTTAATTTTATGATCTTTATTCGTGGATAAATCCCGAAATAATTCCATTAAAAGCGGTGGTAATGGTCCATTCGTGCTGCTAAGACCTAGCACCATTTGAAAAATGAGATTGGGTTCCAGATTTTTTTTAACAACAAATTTATTCCTTTCCCAAGTATAAAATAATCTGAAAATTGCATCATTTATCTCTGTGCGATGACCATTGCATGCTTCATAAAAAAAATCTCTATAGCCAGAACTTTTTTCCAGCGCTTGGCGATAACAACTCACCGCCTTATTTTGATCAGCCAGAACACCGAGTCCTGCTCTATAACATTCTCCAAGAATAAAATAGCCTTCTGCCATATTCATTCGAGCGAGATCCTGCCCTAAAGCAAAAACAGCATTCCAGTCTCTGTTGTCTTTGTCATCAAGATACCAATTGGCTGTATTAAAACTTTTTGCAATCACATAGGGAAGGAATTGTTTAGCCGTTATGATGCCTTGCTTAGCTAATTCAGTTAATGTTTTTTGAGTTTCCTCAGAAAAATCCATTATATTTCTGCCAAAAATTACCACCATCGGTTGGGCATTAAGATTGCCGGCTTTTACGGCTCTTTTTAGATGGATATCTTTTTTATGGTGATCATCTTTCAGACCACAATAACAGGCTAAAAAAAATTCTTGGCCTCCTGATAAGGGTTCTTTTTTTTCTTTTTTTTCCCGGATAATTCTATTCCAATGTTGTCTAAAAACTCTGGCATGATTGCTATAGTTTGGATTGTCAAAAAAATCCTCCGTCCCGATCATTGAATGAAGCTGAGCTGAGGCAAGAGGCTTTCCCTCTAAGACACCTTTTACAAGCTGTTCCGGATCCATTGTTAAAGGATCAGTCCAAACTGCTTGGTCGGATTTTGATTCTTTTGGCAGAGGATCTTTGAAATCCGACCAGGTCATGAAAATTTGCTCCAATTAATACGGTAATATCACCACCTTCGTCCCCGATTCCGCAAAATTGTACCGCACCCATTCTGCATCCGGTATGCGCATGTGGACACAACCATGACTGATATTGTCTTCGACCATCATTTGATCTGGTGTGCCATGCAAGGATTGGCCTTTATTGAAAAACATGCAAAAAGGCATTAAAGAACCGCCTTTTCCGATTGGATAAGTATGGGAAATACAATCTTGATCGCCCATCCTTCCGATATGGAATGTTCCCACTTGAGTGCGGCAACTGCCCGGTTTATCAGGGCAACGCGGAGCGCCTGCACTTGCAATGCCCGCTTTGACTAATCGACTGTCTTCATACGCGCCCCAGGCATATATTTTGGGATCGACGATGATCACTTTTTCATGGGATTCGATCGTTTGGGGCATGAGAGAACTGTATTTATCTTCATTGAAGGCGCTAGAATAAGGCGCTTGTCCTTGGTAAAGTGGCAACCCATTAAAATCAGCGGGGTTGGGTGGCTCAATTTCCTGGCCACATCCTGTTAATGCCACCGAAACCATCATCATCAAAAAACCAGCCTGCCAATGACGAGGACTCATCGTAGTCTCCTAGTTTTTTTATCCTTGTAGCTAATATTATATTCCTTCAAGAAGGGTCAAAATCAGGCAAAAATTATTCACCTAATTAGATGATGATATTTATCTAGTCTAAAGATGAGTAGAAATTGGTCAAAAAGATAATCCGCGAAATGAGAACCATCGAGTCGCGGGATGACGGATTGGTGACTGGGAGGGTCGATTGGCGACTTCAGATTGTTAATCGCCCCCCTTAAGGTTAAGATATTTACCTATCAGGAGAAAAAAATGACTGCCACAAGACGTCACCCGAAAGCGTTACCTTATTTGTTTTTGACTGAAATGTGGGAGCGATTTGGTTTTTATGTCGTGCAAGGGATGCTTGTACTTTTCATGACGAAAGCCTTTGGTTTTTCTGATAATAAAAGTTACACCATTCTTGGGGTTTTCACAGCACTTGCTTATATCGCACCGATGTTAGGTGGCTTTTTAGCTGATCGGTTTCTGGGGTTTAAAACGGCGATTTTGTGGGGTAGTTTTTTTCTGATTCTGGGTTATGCATTGATGGCATTGCATTCTTCAGGATTTTTTTATTTTGCCTTGGCAACCATTGTCGTGGGTACCGGATTATTTAAACCGAATATTTCCAGTTTGTTAGGCGCGCTTTATTCACCAAGTGATCCGAATCGCGATTCAGGTTTTACTATTTTTTATATTGGGATCAATTTGGGGATTTTATTATCTGGGATTGGTTCAGGCGTCATCAAAGATCATTTTGGCTGGCATGCAGGATTTGCACTGGCGAGCTTTGGTTTAATCATTGGGGTGTTGGCTTTCTCCGCCGGTATAAAATGGGGTGAAATAAAATATAAAACATTTATTTCTGCTTCTGAAAATGTTTTGCTGCAAAAAAAGTTTATTTTTGTTTATTGTTTTATTGCTGTGCTGCTAATTAGTGTGTTATTGGAAAATTCTCTGGTCGGCGATTGGTTGCTGCCGATGATCGGTATTGTTTTACTGTTTTTTGTTTTCATTCTGTCGAAAAAACAAAATCCAGAATATCGCAAGCAAATGTACATGCTGAATTTTCTGATTATTTCGTCTGTTTTATTTTGGGCAATTTACTGGCAAATGTTTTTTTCCGTGAATTTATTCATTGATCGTGTGGTGGATAGAACCGTATTTGGAATAACATTGCCAACCACCGCATTTTATTCCCTAGAGGGGGTTTTCGTCATTTTACTGGGGCCTTTATTTGCCTGGTCCTGGCAAACACTCAATCAAAGCAATCATAATCCCTCGCCGATTGTGAAATTCGTAATAGCCATATTTTTTATTGCATTGGGTTTTTTAACCTTAGTCGCGAGCACTTATTTTTTTAATGGAACATTTCAGGTCAGTCCGTTATGGATTATGTTATCGTATTTTCTAATTACCATAGGTGAAATGCTGTTATCACCGATTGGTTTAGCGGCAGTAACCGTGCTCTCGCCTCCGCATCTTACCGGCATGATGATGGGTATATGGTTTGTGGCATTAGGTTTTGGCGGCGAATTTGCAGGCTGGTTGGCAAAAGTTGCAAGCATTCCAGACGTTGCGCAAAATACCGTGACGCAATTAACGATCTATCGTCATGCATTTCTTTGTTACACGCTGATTGCATTTGGCGTTGCAATTATTTTGTTTATCATGCAATGGGCTTTGCGAAAAGTGTGGGAATGATAAAATAACTAATTGATTCTTCAAGTAAACAATGCATTTTTACCCCTAAGAAATTGCTATAATAGAATTATTCAGTAGAAATAGTTATTTTCTACAAGGGGCGCCTATGTTTGATGCTGATCGCCCAATTACTAGTAGCGACCAGGATCGTCTGGGTCGTAGCACGTTTGCTAAATATTTGGCACGCTGCATCTTGGACCATAAAAATCCAGAAAGTCTTGTGATTGGATTGTATGGTGGCTTAGGGGTTGGGAAAACGTCCGTCATCAATCTTACGCTGCAAGAATTGCGTTATGCCGCGAGCAACATGCTTGATGAAGATAAACCGGTTATTCTGAATTTTAGTCCGTGGAGTTATTCAGGGCAAAATCAATTGATTTTTAGTTTTTTTCGTCGGCTGTCTTCTGAATTACGACGCGCTGAATATTTGGAAAATTCAGAAAAAATTATTCATCTACTGGAACTGTATATTTCATTTTTTACTCATCAACCCGTGCCAAAATCGTTGCGGCCAAAACATAATATTTTTACGCGATTTTTTAAAAGAAAAACCGTGACCGAAGAAACTTACGGCTGGGAATCGGGCCGCGATCTTACGCAAGTCAAAGCGGAGCTAAATGAATTATTAAGCAAACAAAAACATAAAATCATTATGATCATTGATAATATTCCGCGACTGGAAGATGCGGAGATTAGACAAATTTTTCAGATTGTGAAATCCATGGGGGATTATGCAAATACGGTTTATCTCTTGGCGCTCGACAAAGAGCAAATGCTGCGCGTGATCAGCCGCATTCACAATGGTAATTCCGAAAGTTATTTGAATAAAATTATTCAATTGCCATTTGATATTCCACCGATTTCGCCACAGGATCTTGAAAATATTTTTGTCGATCGGTTAAAAAAATTGATGGCGATCGTGCCTGAAGATTCTTGGAGCCAGAATTACTGGGCTGATTTATATTATTCAACCATCAAGTTTTTTTTCCGAAATGTGCGGGATATTACCCATTACATAAATACATTGGGATTTAGTTATATTCATGTAAAAGAAGTGGTAAATCCAGTCGATTTTTTTGCGATTACTGCGCTCGAAGTATTTGAACCGGAAGTGTATGCCGGCATTCGTGCAAACAAAGATTTATTTACGGATTTGATGGACACGGTTTACGAACAGGACCCCGAAAAAATCGCCGAAGACAAATTACGTTGCGATGAAATTATTGCACGATCAAAACAAATTCCCGCTGATATGTTGCTTCCGATGCTAATTCGGTTATTTCCTCGTTTACGCACACTTTATAATGCGAAAATGACTTTTTATCATTCTGAAGCGGTCGCAAGAAAAAACTTGCGAATTTGCGCACCTGATGTGTTTGATATTTATTTTCGGATGTCCATGCCTGTTGGATTAATTCCTGAAGCTGAATTTTATGCCATTTTATCCATGATCAAAGATGAACAAGGATTTGCCTTGGCCTTATTACGTTTGAATCAAGATGATAAAATACTTAAATTCCTGGATTTATTTGATAGCACCGGCGCTGCTATGGTTCCATCGGAACATATCAATCATGTGGTTGATGCGCTAATTGACAGTGGCGATTTATTTCCAGAAGGCGAAACCTCCCTTGTCAGTTTTAACACCCCCATGCGTATTCATCGCATTTTGCACCAATTGTTGAGACGATTTGATTTGAGTGAAAAACGTTTTGATATTTTTCGAAATGCCATCAAAAAATCGACCAATAGTATTTATAGTATTGTGCATGAATTAAATGTTCAAGCGCAAGAACACAGCGAAACGGAAGATACTTTTTTACCCTTAGAACATCGAGATTTTAATCCCGAACAACTGACGGCCCTGCAAAAATTAGCCGTCGGAAAAATCATGTATTGGGCCGAAAACGGAAGGTTGGTTGAACACCCTAAATTAATTGATCTTCTTTACGCCTGGAAAAACTGGGGCAACGAAGAAGAGTGCAGACAATATGTTGCTGAAATTACTAAACAAGATAAAAAACTCCTTTATTTTTTACAATCGGCTTTTAAAGAACCGATTGATCAAGCCATCACAAAATTAGAAAAAAATCCGGAATGGAATAAATATATTATCAATGTCGAAGCATTTATTTCACCGCAAGCAATAGAACCGCTGGCAAAATTAATGTTCGAAGATATTTCCTTTGAAAAAATGCGCGAACGAGAGCAGCTGGCTTTGCTCATTTTCCTAGATTCTATCAACGCCAATACCACCAAAGTGATTCCGAAAACATCGATATAATTATAAATTTACCCTGATAGCGACGGAGCATTGTGAGAACAAGATGAAACGGCTCCGGATCGAAGATGAAGAATCCTTGCCACAGACACTGCAAACATTCCAAATTTTCTGCAATAACTTTCTCTCGGTCTTGGAATAACAGGTACGGCGGATAGTGGATCAACTAAATCAGGGATTTCCGGCATTGGTTGAAAAGTAATCGTTGTTACTTTTTCTTTAGGAACTGGGGCTAAATCAGAAGGTTTTTGCTGCTCTGCCTTTACTTCTTCTTTCTTTGGAACTTCCTGGACCTTTGCTGAATGCAACTCGCCAGATTTTTTGGTTTTTCGTTTTCTTTTTTTCTTTTTCGATTGAGCGGGCATTTTCAGTTCCGGCGTTGCAACTTGTTTTATCTCATCCTCTGGTATCAAGGGTACTGGAATGGCTGTTCCCCCATGAAGCCTCGCCCAACGTAAGGGATTAGCATGTCGTGATTGCTGGAGTTTATCCAGTTTGTTTGCTGTTGGAACTCTTCTGCCTCGTTTCATCGTTCCAGGCATCTCTTTACCTTGATTTGAAAGTGTAGGCGCATCATTTGGTTTTAATTCTAATTTCCTTTCATCGTGCAGAGCCGCTAATTGTCTGTCTCCTAAATTTCTGTATGCGCATGCCAAACTTCCATGTGCTTTACTCAAAATAATTGTTGGCGGCGAACCTGATTTTGATAAATCAAATTTAGTAATTGATTCTAAAATAGGGATACTTTCTTCAAAGCATTCAATACTCTGGAGGTATCCTGCATATTGAATTTTTGCTTTCCAAAATGATGAATTCGCGTTAATTAATTTTTCAAAAAGTCTTCTTGCTTCAATGTCTCTTCCATTTTTACCATAGCAATTTGCTAAAGTGAGTTGACTGTATTCATCTGGTACGTCTTCGACTGCTTTTTCTAATGTTTCCAATAATCCTCGAAATTTAGGGCATTTATTATTTAACACTTTTAATATTTTCATTTTATGCCGACTTCTTTTTTCTTCCTTTGCTGCATCCAGCATGCGTTGGATTTCTTGATCGGTCAGTTTTTCATTTTGAATTTTACCGATTAAATCATCCACACTATCTTGTTGTTTATCTTTTTCGTCACCCACTTCTGGCGAATAAACACCCTCATTTAAAAAATCCCAAAATGCGAAAGCATTTTTAACTCCCGGTGTTTCTTTAAAACTATCAGGAATTCTTTCTAGCATTTTTTTAGCTTTTTTTAAATTTTCAATTTTATGATCCACCTCTCGAAATAATGATTTGTAATATCGATCATAGGTCAAACAATAATCGCGCTGGACTCCGGGTGGAAAGAAATCGAATTTTTTGTCGTCAATTGCAGCGAGACATTTTTTAGCCTCTCCATACTTTTTCATCTCCAGATGACACCTGGCCTGATTAATCTGAATATTAGTGGGATGAAGATTATTGGCCTTGTATATCTTTTCCAAATTCTTGAACTTTTCCAAAGCTTCTGCCGGTTTTCCCCCATTAAGTAAACCAAAAGCCTCTTCTAACAATTTGGTTCGCATCTCTTTAGGAAAGGGAACTGTTCTTGTTTGAAACATAATAATTATCCTGATTTGTATATAATTTATTCTATATTGTAATTGATATGAAATTATTGTTCAATATGACAAGAAGGTTGCTTGATAAAGATACAATGAGAAAACAAGCGCTGAAAGCGCGATGCATGAATTTACACAGAAGCCGTAATACTGAAATAACCTCGCGGCTGACGCCCTTGGCCAATCACTTCCCAAGATTGAATTTGTTTCGTTAGAGGTTGCGCAATCATCAAATTCGCGCTGAAATTTTTGGAAAGATAAAACCGCACACCGCCGCCCAGTGAGGTCGCGCTTTGTTTTTGTTTAACGCCAATGACGTTTTTTCTATTCCAGATGGCACCCGCATCATAAAACGCATAAGGTTCATAGGACTGGAACAGTGGGAAACCCACTGGATTATCCATACGTAATTCAAAGGTTCCAGCGAGACCCTGATCACCAATGATTTCTGCAGGATCATAACCACGACCTAATTGCGGACCACCAAATGGAAATTGTTCGGAGGCAAGTAATGGCTGACAAGAATATTGACCCGTGAGATAGATAAATGCTGAAAAACGTCCAAACAATTGCTGCACACGACCCGCCGATCCATCAAATTTAGTAAAAATACCATCTGCGCCAAACCGCGAAACCGTCAACGAATTAGAATTTTGCGAAGCGCCTGCGACAGGAATCCCTTGCTCGATGAATAAACCCATCGAATTAGATCCCTTAAACCGGTCGGCAAAATCATAATTAGCACCCCCTTTTAAGGTACGAATATGATCATCATATAACTGGAATGAAAAAGATCGCGTTCCGCTATCGATATAATTTGCACTACCGATTAACGTTAAATCCTGGTCTTGCGCGCGAATCAGAGGATATTGAACCGAGGCATAAGACGTCGTCGCATCCCCATCAATTTTTAACGGTGCGAGATTCAAGCCTGGCATAGTGCGTGCATCATTGATATCGAATGCGCCACGCATGCCGTTGGTACCGATGGGGAATTCGTGGAACAAATCCACATATTTTAATTCTTGCGGACGCGTGGTTCGAATCATGGTTAAACGCGTGGCATCACCCGATTGATAAAGTGAATTGGCAGAAACGCTGCCAGTCACTTGATTCGGCCCTAAATACAAGGTTCCATAGTTGTCATAAGAAATGTAACCTTCGAAGGTTTTATGCTCGACCACTAACGCGACATCGGATGCGCCTACGTTAGTTTTTGAAGGTTCCAACACGGCACGTACGCTGGTACCCGGAATTTCATTGGCTAAACGTAAATAATATTCCATCACGCTCAGTTTCAAAGGGCGAGATCTTTTTATCTTATTGCCATAGGCTTGAATGATACAGCGTGAATTTTGCGGTGTACCTTGAACCGTCACATTCGCAATGTAACCTTCTATGACACGAATTGTCACAGCACCATTTGCAACATGCTGCGGCGGCAAAATGGCACGCGATAAAATATAACCATTATTGCGATAATAATTCGTAATCGACTGCACAATCTCTTCTAATTGGGCAACGCTAATCACTTTACCCAATTTGTCCTGATATAACTTGGAGAGTTCACGGGTGCTGTAAACATGATTGCCTTCAAGGGTAATTTTTTGCAATTTAAATTTTATTAATGCGGCTTGCGGGCCCAAGGGACTCGGGGGTTTTTCTTCTTCATGTTTAACTTTGGAAGGGCCAAATTGTTGCGGTTCAATGGAAGGCGCAGAGAGTTGTCTACTGACAACACCCGGTTCAACACTGGAAGGAAGAACATCCACGGCATAAGCGTTATGAATGAAAAACAGGCTCAGGCCAATCAATAGTCGTTTAGCGATCTGGATGATGCTCTTCTTTTTCATTCAGAATAAATCCCTTTAAAACCCATCCCTATTTAGGGTCTATCCATTATATCCAGTTTAGTGTTAAATAGAAAAGAGGAAATAAATCACATGGAAGCATAAATGAGTAAAAAAATTCCCATATTCATTGGTTTTGTCCTACTCATTTTGACGCTTTATTTTCAAATCAATAAACATGGTTTTTTAGAGCATTATACTGATCGGCTGCAAGAACTGGCCTACGATGTTCAATTAAAAACAAGACTATTCCGGGCACCGCACCATTTTAAAACCTCCGTTGCAATTATTGATATCGATGACAAATCACTGGATAGAATAGGACGCTGGCCCTGGCCGCGATCGAAACTGGCTGAACTAGTTACTCATTTGCAAGCAAACGGAGCGGTTGTCATTGCATTTGATATGATTTTTCCTGAAAAAGAAGAAAATATTGCCGAAACAGTATTGAATTCATTTAAAAAAAATCAATTGATTACGCCAGAAATAACACCCGCCTTTGAAAAAATTATTCCTTATTTTGATACGGATAGCCAGTTTGGAAATACATTTACTCACATCGATACCGTTCTCGGTGATTCTTTTTTGCCGCGGGATATGAAAATCGGTTTGCTAATACCTCCTGTTCTCACACTGAACTCACCCCAGGAAAAAGCATTAACATTTATTACTGCCCGCGGTTATATCGGGAATAATCCTGTTTTGCAGGCTACCGCTAAAAGTGCTGGGTTTATTAATGTTTTTGGTGACGAAGACGGCATTATTCGCAGTGTTCCATTATTCATTCGATATCAGGATGGGCTATATCCTTCGCTTGCCTTGGAGGCTGTGCGCACTTTTTTATTAACAGATGTTCATTTAATCACGGAACCTTATAATAAGCAGCTCGAAATAGAAGGCGTAAAAATCGCGGACCACGTTATTCCCACCGATGGAAATGCGCGTGTTATTATTCCATTTCGCGGAAAAAGTTATACATTTCCCTACTATTCTGCAATCGATGTCCTGGAAAATAAAATTCCGAACGATTCATTGGAAGGAAAAATTGTTTTTATCGGAACATCGGCAACTGGTTTAGGTGACCTGCAAACAACTGCCATACAGCCAGCATTTCCAGGGGTCGAAATTGAAGCAACGGTTGCTGATGGTATTCTGACGGGCAATTTTCCTTATCGACCCGCTTGGGGATTTGGTGCTGAGATCTCGATCACTGTTGTACTGGGCCTATTATTTGTTTTTGTTTTTCCTTATCTCAGTCCCTGGCTTTTGACATTCATGATGGTTGCGGTCCCCTTGTTATTAATCACGGGTAACAACTGGTTATGGGAAACGACCGGCCTCATCATTTCCATCTTATTTCCAATTATTTTAACCCTGTTACTCGCCTTAATTAACATTGTCTATGGCTATTTATTTGAATCCCGTCGTCGCGAGCATTTAAAAGAAATGTTTGGCCAATATGTTCCCGCAAAACACATTGATGAGATGCTCACTTCTAAATCCAGTTATGGTCTTTATGGTGAAGACAGAGAAATGACGGTGTTATTTGCTGATATCCGAAATTTCACTACGATTTCTGAAAACATGAGCGCATCACAAATCAAAGAAATGTTAAATAATTTTTTAACGCCCATGACGGAAATTATTTTCAAACATCGCGGCACGATTGATAAATATGTCGGTGATATGATCATGGCATTTTGGGGCGCACCACTCAAAGATAAACGGCATGCAAAACATGCGATTTCTGCAGCGATTGAAATGCAGCAGGCACTTAAAAAATTACGGGAAACAGCAATCGAAAAAGGCAGTCCCGAAATACGCATGGGCATCGGTTTAAATAGCGGGCTTATGAGCGTGGGTGATATGGGTTCTAAATTTCGTCGGAACTATACCGTGCTCGGAGACGCAGTCAATCTCGCATCTCGCATAGAAAATTTAACGAAATTTTATGGAGTAAGCTCCATTGCGACAGAATTTACCGTGGAACAGCAACCGACTTTTGTTTTTCGATTGCTGGATAAAGTGCGGGTAAAAGGAAAAGATAACGCAGTAAAACTGTTTGAGATTGTTGGATTCCGCGAGCAACTGACACCTGAATTAGCAGAAGAAATACAAATGAGCGAAACGGCGTTGAATTATTATTTTAATTCAGCATGGCAGAATGCTTATGAATTATTTTTAAAATTAAGTGAAAAAAATCCGGAATCGAAATTTTACAAAATTTATCTGGCGCGTATTGCTGAATTTGAAAAAAACCCACCTTCTAAAGAATGGGATGGCATCTATTCGCATATTGAGAAATGAAACCCTACTTCGTCATTGCGAGGAGCGTTTTTTGCGACGAAGCAGAATGACGAACGTGGCTTTTGATTATCCGCCAATACAGAAAGAATCTACGGTAGTCGGTTTTGTAACCGGTGCATTGTTGTCACTGCCACCGGTCGTTCCAGTCGACGATGCTTTAGTTGTATTGCCCGTCGATCCGCCGCCACCAGAATTCCCACCGCCACCGGCTCCGGTTGTAGCCGCAGCACCCGCCGCAGCGGCTCCTTTAGTGGTTGTGGTTGCAGCAGGTTGCGCCGCAGCAGGCGCAGCCGCAGCTGGCGGCGGAGTAAATTTGGCAGGAGCCACCTTAGGAATTTTTTGCATAACGCTCTGAATATCCGCTGGCAGGTGCTCAAGAGTAGTAGGCGCAACCGAAGGAGAAGTCGTCGTCACATAAGGCGTTTTCGCTGACAGAACTTGAATACCTGCCGCAGTGCGCATAAAGGGCTCGCCTGCGGTCCATTTCATATAAATTCTTTCATACATTGTTTCCGATGCGCCATGACCCACTCCTATCCGCGGAACCAAATGCACAACATACCCTGATCCACGCACACCAATCGTCGCAACTGGCGTATCGACTTCATAATTGTTCGCATTATCTTTAGGAATTAAACCGGTCACTGTGCGAAAGCCGCCTTTTAACAATCGGGCAACGAATCTGGATTTACCTTTTTCCACGTCTTTACCAAAATCATAAGAATCCATCCGTAACGCGGTTTCGTTGCTTAATGCAATTACGCTGTTATCACTAAAAACAATTTGTCCGGTACTGATTTTATCGGTCGTAATCGTATCATGCAGATAAATGGGAGAACGGCGCTGTAACACACGGTCGGGTTTGCCTTCTACCACTGCTTTGACGACCCCTTTTACCCAGACAACTTCGCCGATTAGTTTGGCCTCAGTGGATTTGGCTTCAGGGGCTTTGGCTTCAGGGGCTTGCCCAGCGGTTTGAGGTGCCGTGGTAGTGGCGGCCTTAGCAGGGGCTGTTGGAACGGGTTGGGTATCTGCCGCAAAAGATACATAAGCCATTGAAAAAATGGCAAAAATAATAAAAATTTTAGCGACCCAATGACGCGGATAAGCTGATTTCATCGTATTCTAGACCCTCCGCCATACCTTAAATTATAACGGATTTTCAGCCCTTTTTTGGGGTGACTGACGCATTAAAAACATCATGGTATGATGTCCCGCGGATTAATTTTTAAAGAGGATTTATGGCCCACTCGCTTTACCAACGCGATCTTATCTCCATCAACGATTTGTCTCTCGAACAAGTGAAAACCATTTTAGAAACAGCTAAAAAACTGAAACAGAAACCCGACACTCAGGCATTACAAAATAAAATTATCGCCAATTGTTTTTTTGAGCCATCGACTCGCACGCGTTTATCGTTTGAATCGGCGGCGTTGCGATTAGGCGGGAAAGTGACCGGTTTTACGAGTGATGGTGACTTATCCATCCAAAAAGGCGAAACGCTGCGCGATACCATTCGGGTTATTTCAGATTATGCGGATCTTCTGGTGATTCGTCATCCGCGTGAAGGGGCTGCTCGACTGGCGGCAGAAGCATCCGACAAACCGGTTATTAACGCAGGCGATGGTGCCAATCAGCATCCCAGCCAAGCTTTAGTTGATTTATTTACGATGGAAGAATGTCAAAATAAACTGAACGGTTTGAGCATTGCACTCGTTGGCGATTTAAAATATGGCCGTACGATTCATTCTCTGACTCAAGCTTGCATGTTATTCGATATGCGTTTTTATTTTGTCTCACCCGAAGGATTAACACTGCCGGATGCCATCGCCGATCATCTGAAAAAAAATGGCGTACGATTTTCTTTTCATCAAACATTAGAAGAAGTCATTCCCAAAGTCGATATTATTTATTTGACTCGTTTGCAAAAAGAACGTCTCGATGAAGCGGAATATCAATTAGTCAAAAATAAATATACTTTGACCGCAGGACTCTTATCACAGGCCAAATCCAATTTAAAAGTGTTGCATCCTCTGCCGCGTGTTGATGAAATGGATACGAGCATTGATAAAACACCGTTCGCTTACTATTTTCAACAAGCCGCCAATGGGGTTTTTGTTCGACAAGCCCTTTTAACTTTATTGCTGAATGAGAAATCATCATGACTAATAAAACGCTTTCTGTTTCCGCGATCAACAATGGCACGGTAATCGACCATATTCCATCGGGTTATGCGTTGCGCATTATTCATCTGTTTCGTTTTTTACATGATAAAAATAAAATAACCGTCGGCTTAAATTTGCCGAGTAAACGACTCGGGTTAAAAGATTTAATTAAAATCGAAAATCGGATGTTAACGGATCTCGAAGCCAGTGAAATTGCAATTTTTGCGCCGGAAGCGACTATCAATATTGTTAATGACTTTGAAGTGATTAAAAAAATTGAAACAAAATTGCCGACGAACATCGCCAATATTTTTCATTGCCTGAATACGAAATGCATCACACACAAAGAACAAACCGAAAGCGTTTTTTATGTCAAAGAACAGGGAAAACAAGTGAAATTGATTTGTCACTATTGTGAAAAATCTTTTGAACGAGACCAAATCAAACGTAGTGCGAGATACTAATGTTAACTATTTTAGCGAAATCGATCGAGGGAAAGCCGATTTCCCTCACGCTGCAAAGTCCCGAATCCATCACGATTAACAATGATCAACTGACGCTTTTACCAGGATTGATTGATCCGCATGTTCACTTTCGCACCCCTGGACATGAATACAAAGAAGATTGGCGAACCGCCGCACATGCCGCAATTCGGGGTGGATATACAACGGTGTTCGATATGCCGAATACGTTACCGCCCACGGTGACTGCCCTTTTACTTCAGGAAAAAAAAGCATTAATTGATTCCCAATTACAAGAAATTGGTATTCCACTTCGCTATCAATTATTTTTTGGCGCGGACAAAAAACATTTAAATGAAATTTCATCCGTGGCACGTGATGTGATTGGCATAAAAGTTTTTATGGGTTGCAGCACGGGAAATTTAGTCATTGATGATGATGAAAGTTTAGAGGCCGTTTTTGAAATTGGTGCAAAAAATAATTTAATTGTGGCCGTGCATGCGGAAGATGAACACCTACTTCGGCAAAATAAGGCGCATTATAAAAACAAACTTGATTATCCTGCGCATTCTGAGATTCGGAACATTACAGCGGCCGTGACGGCCGTTGAAAAAGCAATTAATTTATCCAGAAAATATGGAACAAAATTATATGTGTTGCATGTGAGTTCTGCGCCTGAAATTCAACTTATCAAAAAAGCGAAACAAGAGGGACTAAACGTTTATGCTGAAACAACGCCGCATCATTTATTTTTAAATGATTCAGCCTATGCGAAATTGCACGGTAAAGCAGTGGTAAATCCACCTTTACGTTCAAGTGAACATCAAGCTGCATTGTTCAATGCGATTCATGAAAAAATCATTGATACAATTGGGTCGGATCACGCGCCACACACTCTATCAGAAAAAGCAAAACCTTATGGCGAATGCCCATCCGGTATGCCAGGAATAGAAACAACGCTAGCTTTATTGCTGAATGCTCATCATGAGGGCTTGTTATCATTAACTGAAATTGTTTCCTTGACCAGCACGCGCGCGCGCGAAATTTTTTCGCTGCCGGAAACGAATGATTTTGTACTGGTTGATCTGAATAAAACGGCAGAAGTTTCTGAAAGTCAGTTAAAAACGAAATGTGGTTGGTCGCCTTATGCGGGGAAAATGTTGAAAGGATGGCCGGTTTATACCATTCTTGGTGGAAAGTGCTATTCGATTTGAGTCTATTTGTCATCCTGAGCACAGTGAAGGATCTCAACAACCCCGGCAAGATCCTTCGCTGCGCTCAAGATGACAATGATGGTATTCAGTATTCATGACGACGCCTTAAGCATTTTCATCGCCTTACATCAGTACTCTCAAAAATTTTATCCGCCGAGGCTGCAATAAATCCTGTGTATAACTTGCCACTCGGTAAAGGATAACGCTTTGCAAATTCATAATAGCAAGAGGGTATAGAATAAATTCCTTCTGAAAATTTCACATCCATTTCACCCGCCAGCGTGCTGGATTGTTCGAGACACTCCTCTTTCGTTCCTTTGATCGCACCACCCGAGGTATTTAATTTAAATCCATGTCGCAACAAAAATTGATTCACTTGCTCCAGTTTTGGAAATTTTTTTAATTCATTCACGTTCACAGTAAAATGATTCGCGCAAAAACCAAAAGCGTAAGTCCACGCCGCATATTCTGATTCATCTAGCAATTTTTTGTAAGTATCATATTGCAGCGGCTGCCAAAGCGCGCCGGATGAAAGTAATGTTTCTTGCTGAAGCATTGCAGCAGGGATTTTTTTTATTGCGTCAGCAATCGTTTTTTGTAAGTAAGGACTGAATTTTTCAACCAATAATTCGCTTATAAAAACTTTAGGCGCAGTAGGATCTTCATGTTCATAATGTTTGGCAAATAATTTTTTCACCGGAAATTCATATTGCCCTTTTTCCACATAGCCATATTTTTTAAAAAAAGAAGCCAGCTTTTCCACATTGATAGAAGGATGATTAAATGTCCTGAATGCCACATGATCATTGATGATACGTTCGCCTTCCGCTGAAAATAATTCATGAATTTTCCGAGCATGTGGATTTCGATCCGTATAATCTTGCCAAAGTGTTTCAAATAATTTTTGATAGCTCATAATAAAGACTCCAATACTTGAATCGGATGTAATAATGTTTGTTGCATAAATCGCTTGGTTTGTTCTCGGCAGGAAAAGCCCGTTGCTAAAATCGGTTCATATTCAGTCATATATTTTTGCCAATCCACATTAAAAAGTGCGCGACTCGTGTTTTGATGGATTTTTTCGTGACCATAGGCCCCTGCCATCCCGCAACAACCGGCGGGTAACGATTTTAACTCTAGCCCCAACGAGTCAAAAATCATTTCCCAGTTTTTTTCGGCTGTAACCGACAGCGATTTTTCCGTGCAATGGGAAAGAAGATAATATCGGCCTCGTAAACGAACCGTAGGTATCTGATGAAAAACTTGTACCAACCATTCTTGCAACAGCTGGATATTCAGATTTTTTAAACCGAGCGCTACATATTCATCGCGATAAGTAAGCGTAACACTCGGATCGATGCCAACTAATGGCACACTGGATTCCGCCAATTCACTTAGCTTTTGGTGATTTTCTTTAGCTGTTTTTGTAAATTTAGCTAAAAAACCTTTAACTTGCAGCGGCTTTCCATTAGCAAAAAATGGCGCGATCAAAACGTTGAACCCGGCGCGGGTTAAAAAATCATAGGTAGCCAAGACCACTTCAGGCTGATAAAAAGAGGTAAATACATCTTGGACTAGTATCACACTTTTTGATTTTTGTTCTTGGGTCATTTGTTTTAATTCGACTGCGTTGGCAAATTGAGCCTTCCGTTTGATCAGAGCTTCTTTCAATGAAAGCGTGCTGAATCGCGGCGGATTAATCAGGCCAAAGAATAATGACGCAAAAAAACGACTAATAAAATTCTGAGTAAGGGCATTAAAAAATCGCGGAAATCGTTGCAACTTTGGCGCCCATGTTTCGATCGATGCAATCAAATAATCTTGAAGGGGGCGCAAATAGCGCGAATAATAGGCGGATAAAAATTTCGCCTTCACTTCTGGCACATCCACATTCAATGGACATTGTCCTTTACAAGCCTTGCAGTCAAGACAACCGGACATGGCTGAAAAGACTTCACCGGAAAAATCATTTTTTTTCTTAAATTGGTTTATTAATTTTTGAAAAAAATGAGCTGATTTTTTTTCTGAAAAATTAAAATTTCGTAATGCCAATTGTCGTAACCATTCCCGAATTAAAGTAGAACGTCCTTTAGGTGAATGAATGCGATCTTTAGTAATTTTATAAGAAGGACACATCAAATCCGTTGTTGCATAATTAAAACAAGCGCCATTGCCATTGCAGATCATGCTATTTGCAAAAATCTGCTGGGTTTCGGCCGGAATTTCTTTGTCAAACATTCCGCGCAAAGGTCCTGATAACTTTACCAATTCCTGTTCAGTATTCAGTGCGACAGCAATTTTTCCTGGATTTAACTGATTATAAGGATCAAATAATGTTTTAATGGCGCGCACCACTTGATAAAGTGTTTCCCCAAAAAAAGATTTGGCAAATTCAGTACGATGGCCCTGTCCATGCTCGCCCCACAGGATACCGCCATATTTTTCTAACAATTTAACGACTTTTTCAGACAGCTCGCGCATGATTCGCTCATCATTTGCAATCTGCATATCCAACGCAGGTCGGACATGCACACAACCGGCATCGAGATGTCCATACATACCGTACTGGAGATGATACTCATCTAACAGATTTTTGAATTCCGCAATGTAATCGGCTAATTTTTCAGGGGGAACTGCCGTATCTTCTACAAAAGGAATCGGACGGCGCTTGCCGTCGGTTTTTTTGCTAATTAATCCCACGGATTTTTTTCGCAGTTCCCATAAATATTTTTCTTCTTGCGGTGTTTTGGCAATGTAATAATCCAGCGCGCCATGGGGCTGATCTTTGCTATTTGCTAATATCGCACAGAATTCAGTTGTTTTTTTAATTAAAACGTCTTCTTCATTTGCAATAAATTCTACCAAATTGATTGCGCCGGTTTTTTCAGTAATAAAATTTTTAATATAAAAATAAAAATTATCCTGACGCACTAAATCAATTAATTTTTCATCGATGGCTTCAATGGCTAACGGATGAAATTGATTAATCAGGTCGGCCGCGGATAACGCATCAGAAAAATTTTGATAAGAAACGACAATCACCATTTTATGATTAGGAAGCGGTGTTAGTCGCAATTTGCATTCTGTGACAATACCAAGGGTTCCTTCGGAGCCGGCTATCAGATAATTTAAATTTAATTTTTCAGGATTTTGATAGGTTTTTTTTAAGTTATAACCATTTAATGTTCGAGGCGTGGATTGGAATTTTTCATCAATTAATTTTTCATGGGGTGTTAATAACTGAAGCAAATCCTGATACAGCGTTTCAGAAGAACTGATTTCACTCGTTTGTAGCTGACGTCCATTTGCCAGAACACAAGTTAAATCCACAAGATGATCGCTAGTGCGTCCTAATAATCTCGAACCAATTCCACAGGCATCCGTATTGATCATTCCACCCAACGTTGCACGATTGCTGGGTGAAATTTCCGGCGCAAAACTCACGCCAAAAGCACGCAGATGCGTATTTAATTGATCGAGCACCACACCCGGTTGCACGCGCACCCATTTTTCCTGCATGTTGATTTCGAGGATTTCTCGCATGTATTTGGAGCAATCAATGATAATCCCTCTCCCAAGTGACTGCCCATTGGTGCTGGTGCCGCCGCCGCGCGCGCAAAATTTTATATCATGATATTTTTTTTGATTTGCCAATTGCATCAGAGTCACAACATCTTGTGTGTCACGCGGAAAGATAACCGCTTCGGGAATCACTTGATAAATGCTATTGTCCGTTGCGACTGCGAGACGTGAAGCGTAATCAGTGCGAATTTCACCTTTGAAATGTTTCAACTCTTTGAAAAAATTTTCGTAATTTTTTTCTAGTGTCGATTTTAGTGAAATGTGGGGAAGCATTTAAACCTCTTTGGGGGCTCGCTCCCGCTTCGAAGCCAAGTTGCGTTGAGAATCTCGCTCCGGGAGCATACATCCCTGTATTTTAGTATTTCATCCATGAAACACAAGTCGCGAGATTCTCAACGCAACTTGGCTTCAAAGCGGGAGCTCAGTTGGGTTATCCTATTTCGAATTTTATTCCTTGGGCTAAGGGTAATTCACGGCTCCAGTTTATTGTATTTGTTTGTCTGCGCATGTAGGCTTTCCAAGAGTCTGAGCCTGCTTCGCGGCCGCCGCCGGTGTCTTTTTCGCCGCCAAAGGCACCGCCGATTTCTGCGCCTGATGTTCCAATGTTGACATTAGCGATGCCACAATCGCTGCCGCGTGATGATAGAAATGTTTCGGCATGCTGCACATCTCTTGTAAAAATAGCAGAAGATAAACCATGCGCGGAATGATTTTGCATTTCGATGGCTTCTTCGATATTTTTGAATTTCATCACATATAAAATGGGACCAAATGTTTCATGTTGAACAATTGGCCATTGGTTTTTGGCTTCAACTAAAGTGGGTTCAACAAAAAAACCCGGCTGTTGTAATGCTTTTCCACCAAATAAAATTTTTCCTCCGGCATCACGTACATCTGCAATTGTTTTTAAAAACTGATCCACTGCCATTTTATCAATTAGCGGTCCCATTAAATTTTTTTCATCTAAGGGATCACCAATTGTGATTTTTTTATAGGCTTTAACTAACGATGAGACTAACGTATCGTAAATTTTTTCATGAACAAATAATCGGCGAGTGGTTGTGCATCTTTGTCCTGCGGTTCCAACTGCGCCGAAAACAATGGCGGGGACTGCAAGTTTTAAATCCGCGCTTTCATCAACAATAATTGCATTGTTACCGCTGAGTTCTAATAACGATCTTCCTAACCGATGCGCGACGATTTCATTTACTTTTTTGCCGACTTGTGTTGATCCTGTAAATGAAATTAATGGAATGCGATTGTCGGAAACAAAATGTTCGGAAAGCGCATTATCACTGCTGATAAAAAGTGAAAAAATGCCAGGATATCCTGCTTTTTCAAGCACTGTATTGCAAATATGTTGGACTGCAACAGCGCAAAGTGGCGTCTTTGGTGATGGTTTCCAGATGACCGTATCGCCTGCGATCGCAGCAATAAATGCATTCCACGCCCAAACTGCAACGGGAAAATTAAAAGCAGAGATCACACCAATCACCCCGAGTGGTTGCCATTGTTCGTACATGCGATGTTCGGGACGTTCTGAATGCATGGTATTGCCATACAACATGCGCGATTGACCGACTGCGAGGTCTGCCATATCAATCATTTCTTGGACTTCGCCGTTTCCTTCTTGTTTAGATTTGCCCATTTCCAAAGACACGAGACTGCCTAACTGGTCTTTGAATTTTCGTAATTCTTCGCCGACCAAACGAATGATTTCCCCGCGTTTTGGTGCGGGAACCGTTCGCCATTTTTGAAATGCGGACAGAGAAGTTTTTACGACATGTTCATAATCTTCTTTGGAGGCATTATAAACCGATGCAATCGGTTGCCCATTGGTGGGATTATAAGAAACAATTTCACCGGCACTGGTGGTCTTTGACCACCAGTTAGATCCCGTGCTCGTTCCTGAATTTTTTCCTGAAAGATTGAGAGGTTGCAAAATTTTCATTATCACTCCATTTTATTATTCTATTGTTGCGGACGCACTTTCAAACTTTTTTTCGGTGGGGTCTCCGTATGCGTAGTAATGACCAAAACGGTTGGTGATCAAATCATCCAGGGTGAATTCTTCCTGTTTTACGTGACCTTTGTATTTTCCAGGATTTGACATTACACAATCTAGAACCGCAGCAAGCGAGCAAGCTGTCGTCAGCTGAATCGCGGACCATACTTGACCATGAATTTCAGCGGGATAGAATTTTTTGACATAGTTTTCTTCACAAAATTGATTATGCTGCATGCCAGTCACGGAAACATAAACCAGCACCACATCCTGCGCTGTTTTTGGAATCGCATTTTCTAAAATACGTTTTAGCATATCACGATCATGATTTAAATTAAGATCATTCATTAAAAAACGCATTTTTTCGCAATGGCCGGGATAACGTATGGTTTTGTAACCGATATTTTTGACTTTGCCTTTGTAGGTTTCTGCGAGCGAACCGATTCCGCCGGAGGTGTTAAATGCTTCGTACGTTAAGCCATTAATTTTAATTTCTTCGAGATCATCCAATGGCGGCAGAGAAACCGTTTTGCCATCTTGAATGGCTTCACAAAAATTACCATATTCATTTATTAAACCATCGGTGGACCAGGTGAGTGAATATTGCAATGCGTTGCTGATATTCAGTGGCAATGCACCAACGCGCATTTTAACGGTATCTAATGTGGGAAAATGTTTCATTAAATGATTGGCAACAATGCTGATAAATCCAGGTGCCAAACCGCACTGTGGAACAAAGGCATTGGTCGCATTTTTTGATAATTCTGCAACGGTTTCAGCAACGCCGGTATCTTCTGTCAGATCAAAATAATTTAAATTAAATTCTTTGGCGATTTTTGCAATCGGAACATTGCAATAGTATGGCAAGCTGGAAACAATGCCCTGCATTTTATTTTTTTTCAAAAATTCTGACATTTGCGCGTGGTTTTGCGCGTCTAATTGAATTAATTTTAAATTCGGATTTTTTTTAGCGAGTTCTTTTAAAAAATTATTTTCGATATTAATGTCTGCGAGATAAACTTGATAATCTTTTGAACTGGATAATAAAACTGCGATCAATGTACCGATTTTTCCTGCACCCACAATGAGTATTTTATGCATATTAATCTTCCCTTTTAATTATCAGTTTCCGAAAGTGAGGATAACATAAAGACGATTACATTTTCATCCTGGCCGCAACTTGTCCAAATTGCTGGATTGCTTCATAACATTCATGGTCATCCTCAATCAATTTGTCATCGCTTGCACAGGGCGCCAGTAAGGTGCAACGGGCGCCGTGACGCAAAGGGGCTTCGCCGCATTCTCTTGCCCAATGGGCGCAGTCTGCGGGCTCTTCCTGATCGCAGGGATTTCCGAAGCCAAAACAATGTCCCAAGGTAAAACAAAAAACCAAGGGACAGCTAATACATGCGAGGAATTTTAAACAGTCATTGGTTCTGAGACGACCGTTTAGGCGATCGACTTGTCTTTGTGCGCTATCAATGGTTTGGTTATACCCTTGCTTAAACTCAGGATGATGAACTGCGATATTGGCTAAACAATTTTTTTGAAAATTTTTCTGAAAGGATACGATTTGTTCTCTGAAAATGACGTTCACTCCTTCTTGGTCACCATCAATATTTGGCACGATGACGAGCGGCCAAATTATTCCTAGTTCGACGAACCGGTTGTGTTTGCGGGAAAAAATTTCATGTCGATTTTGCACCACTAAATCGCTCATGGTTGAAAGCAGCGTTTCAAATTTTTGTCGGACTTCGTCTTGCGATTTTTTTTCGCCGACCAGCGCAAGCAATTTAACACATTCTTGTTGGTATCCTTGGATAAAATCTGCAGAAAATAAAGGTTTTGAACCGCCTTCGACATCGGCATTTTTTACTTCGTGATTGGCGGATCCTTCGCGATAGAGAGGCATTTCGCCTGGCATTAGGACTGCGGAGGGTTCAGGTTTTTGTTCGGTGGCACCCGGTTGGAAATCATCCAGTAATTCCTTAATGCGCGAATCAGAGTAGTTTCTTTGCATGAATTGTTAGCCAATTAAATACGTTGCCGACCCCGTTGCAATGAGATGCCCTTCTTCGTTTTGTAAATCCATGTGCGTAAAACTTAATTTGTTGCCACTGCGGATCACGGAAGATTTGGCGGTAAATTGTTTTCCTTTTCCGGGGCGGAGAAAATTAATATTTAAATTGACTGTGCTGGTTTTGCTTAGAATTTCTTTGAGTTCATCTATGGATTTGCCGTGATGTTTTCTCACAGCAGTTGCAATAGCCGCGACACCGCCTGCCATGTCTAATACAGAAGAAATCACGCCGCCATGTAAAATGCCGTGAAAAAAATTGCCGATTAAATCTTTTTTCATGACGAAGCTCATGACGATGTGGTCGTCTTCGATGGTGTCGAGCGTGAGGCCAAGCATTTGATTAAACGGGATGGCGGTTAATGTTTTGGTTAGTTCGTCCAGTGAAAAAGTGTTTTCCATTTTTTTATTTACTATCCTCCTTTTACTAATTTATTACTATGGGTAAAAGAGGTCAGCGTTTCACTACCTAATTCTACTAGAGTATTTAATGTACTCTCAGCGAGTTCTTCATCGGGTGATTGATCTGGGATCAAATCAGGTGAAATGCCCATACTCCGATCACGCGCTTCAATTTCTACCGCCGCAAAATCTCGTGTTGATGTAGTATCTTCCAACTCTTCTTTGGCCATTGGGTTTGTCGCTTGAAAATATACATACTGCGCCGCCCATGCCAATGAATTTGATTTAGCTCCTCCCTGAAAAGCGGCAGGCATATATGCACCCGCTCTTGCAATCACACCCATAGCCATCTCAAAAAGATCCTCTTTTTCTTGTTCTTCTTTGTCGCTGGAATTGGCAGGAACAGGTTTTGGGGTGTCTTTTTTGCGCGTTTGTAACATTAATTCAGGATTTTTTATTAATTTATCAACAAAATTATCGATGTCTTTTTCAGTCAATTTTTTGGATTCAAGCTCGGGTTTGAATTGTTCAGTTAAAATATCTTTATAAAATTTACGTAATGCTATTTCATATTTTTCAGGATCTTTTTCTTTATCGATAAATAAAACAGTTGTATCGGGTTTCGGCACATCTTTGCTTAAGAAATGATGCTGAATGGCGAGGTCCAATACCATTTTGGTCGCAAATCCTTCTTTGTCATTTAATAATTGCGTGACAGGTACACCGCTTTGAAAGGCATTATTAATTGTCTTGGATAAGCTCTCAGTAACCCGTTCCTTAAACTCAGCATTATTTACTAAATCCGTAAATAGACCTCGGTCCTTGATTTTTTCAAGGATTTGTTCAGCTAATTGCTTGATGTGGCTCTGATGAAGAAAGCCTGTATAACCCGCCATGGGAGACCCCCGCTATCTTTAATTAATTAAATTGTATCATAGGGATTTTTAAGAAAACCTTAAAGAAACTTGTGTAAAATTACCATAAATCAGCTATCAATGACTTGTATTTATTAACAAATTGATTAATAACTGATCGAAATATAACTATAACTTATTAATTATTATTGAAAAACGAGGTATATAATGGCTTTATCCCAATCACGCGGTTTTAATCCTATAAAGGATGATGACGCAAAACCAACGCAAACCCAGTCTGCGCCTGGCCCGGAACTTATGAGGACTTCATCAGCCAGAAAAGCAAGCTCTAGGACTCCTACTAGTCCTAATTCAGGCGAAACAAAGCTTAACCGTACAACAAGCTTCGATCATACAGTAGCAGGTTTATTTGGGGGCAAAAAAAGTCCATCTCCAACGTCAAATAGATCACCCTCACCGAAAGAAGAAGCAAGCGAGATACTTGCTATTCTTAATCGTAAGAAAAAGGGTGACTTCAGGGGCTACCCTATCGAATCCATTGTGGAAGCTTGTCATCAGCTTAAAGAAACGAAAGAGATTATGGGGATACTAAGATCTGGAAATAACGAGGTTGATATTTCTAAGTATGATTCTCTTCATATTGTTGCGGCTAGTATGGCTGCAAGTCATATGCGAGATGAAGAATATAATAACTTAATGTCCTCTTATCGCGTTTAACGATTCATTTTTCAATCGTCGGGCTTTGTATCTGACAAAGCCCTTTTTGTTCATCTCAAAAATCAAAAATCCTAGCATTCGGTTTGGGTCTCCATTAAATTAAGGGCCATGACTCAACTCGCCTTACAAATTGCCCTGCCTGTCCCATTGCGCCGATTATTTTCCTATCTGCCGCCGGAAAATTATTCTGTTGAAAAATTAGTACCTGGTTTGCGCGTGCGCGTGCCGTTTGGTAAACGGATTTTGACTGGTATTTTTATTTCCACCACGGAAACACCGGATGTTGCTTGGGAAAAATTGAAACCGGTTGCTGAGGTGCTGGATGAAGAATCTTTGTTTGCAGCTGATGTTTGGCAATTGTGTCATTGGGCGGCGGATTATTATCATTATTCGCTTGGGGAAGTTTTGAGTGCTGCGTTGCCGGGGTTGTTGCGGAAGGGGAAAAATCCCGCAACAGCACCCCTCACCCGCCGCGCTTCGCGCGTCGACCTCTCCCACAAGGGGAGAGGTGAAATGCATGAGCTAAATAGCGCTCAGCAAACAGCGGTCGATGCAATTCAAAAATCGCGTGGACAATTCCAGCCTTTTTTATTAGATGGCGTAACCGGCAGCGGCAAAACCGAAGTGTATTTAAATGCGATCGAGTATTTTTTAAAAAAAGATCAGCAAGTTTTGGTATTGGTGCCTGAAATTGGATTAACACCACAAACATTGCAACGCTTTCGCGATTTTTTTGCTGAAAAAATTATCGCTTGGCATTCCAGCCTGACAGAAAAAGAACGCTACAACGCATGGATTGCTGCAAAAACCGGTGACGCCAAAATTATGATTGGCACCCGGTCTGCAATTTTTACGCCATTTAAAAATTTAGGTTTGATGATTGTCGATGAAGAGCACGATCTTTCTTACAAACAACAAGACAGTTTTCGCTATCACGCGCGTGATCTCGCGATCATGCGTGCGCACATGAATCACATTCCGATAGTATTGGGATCCGCAACGCCATCGCTCGAATCACTGCATAATGCTGAACAAAATCGCTATCAATATTTATCCTTGCCGAAGCGTGCAGGAAAAGCCGCGATGCCCGACGTGCAAATTTTAAATATTTGCAAAAAACCGCTAGAACAAGGATTGTCGCCCGCCCTTTTATCTGAAATTAAAACGCATTTAAATAACGGCGGACAAGTGATGCTATTTTTAAATCGGCGCGGATTTGCGCCCGTTTTAATGTGTCATGAGTGCGGTTGGATGGCGGTTTGTAAACGCTGCGATATGCGCATGACTTATCACCATCATTCATCCACTTTACGTTGTCATCATTGTGATTCACAAAAAAAATTAATGACGCATTGTGAAGGTTGTGGGGAAAAATCCTTGCATACGATTGGTCTCGGCACCGAACAATTAGAACAAGTTTTAGCAAACCATTTTCCTGATGCGTCCGTTGCGCGCATCGATCGAGATAGCACACAACGAAAAGGCAGTTTAGAAAAATTGCTGGATCAAATTCAAAATAATGAGCATCAGATTTTGATTGGGACTCAGATGCTAGCAAAAGGCCACCACTTTCCAAATGTCACGCTGGTTGCGATCATCGATGCGGACGGTGGATTTTTTAGTCCCGATTTTCGCGCGCTGGAACGCATGGGACAATTATTGCTGCAAGTATCAGGTCGTGCCGGGCGCGCTGAAAAACCGGGCAAAGTGTTGATACAAACCCATCATCCTGATCATCCCTTGTTAATTCAATTGCTGCGCGAAGGTTATAAATCGTTCGCAGACAGTCTCTTAAAAGAACGACAAATTGCATTTTTGCCGCCCTATTTTTTCTTTGCATTATTTCGCGCTGAAGCGTATCATGCGCGCCAGGCTGCGGGGTTCTTGCAGCAAATAAAAAATATCACGGATGTAACTGGAAAAAATATTCGAATTTTGGGACCCATTCCTGCTCTAATGCCGAAACGCGCAGGACGCCACCGAGTCCAATTGTTGATTCAGGCGGCAACCCGATCGGTACTGCAACGTTTTTTAAAAGACTTAGTCCCCGCAATCGAATCCCTTCCTGGCAAACATCGCGTACATTGGTCACTCGACGTTGACCCGCTGGAAATATACTAATAAAAATAGGGTTTTTTATGGCTTCAGATAGAAAGCACAAATTATTGCATACGCCGTTTGAATATTGGCTCAAGGATTCCGAAGATAAATCGTTTGGCGTTGATGAGAATGCTTTGTGTTTTTACACCATGGGCTGTACCGAAAACGGTTTTGCTCGCACTGCCAAAAATTGGCAGAACATGCATGAAGCGCGCGAAAAAACGGGCGCTAAATTTGCCGTTCAAAACGGTGACAACAATCATCATGATGGCGTAACAGAACAAAACTGGCTGGTTACCTTTCAAAAATATTTTCATGCGCTTCAAGGCAAAAAATTTATTGTTTTTGGGAATTCCGGCAATCATGATCAAAATGCAAAAAAAGGCGTCCAGGATTTAGACCGACTTTTTTTACAAATCGACTATACCTTTAAAACGCTAGATGGCAAACCGGATCCCAAAAAAGAAGCGATTTTTTCAAAAAAAGAAATCGATCTTGCCGAATTAAAAGCCTGCGACAATCCCTGGAACATGCCTGGTCGATTTGGTGTGCTGCATATTGGGATCCATATTGATTTATTTTTTGTTGACTCCAGTACGCTTGCACGCGATTTTCATCAATTTTATGTTAAAGGCAATCAAGACACGATAAACCAGTGTGCTTGGTTTTTTCGCGATGTTGCTAAATCCAAAGCCCGAGTCAAAGAAGTTTTTTTACATCATCCACTACGGATTGATAATAAAGGATCATTGCGCTCTGATCATGGCGATTATTTATTGGATGCGGAATATGAAGAGATACTGCAATTTTTAAAAGAGGCCGGCGTGCAAATCACTCGAACCATTCGAGATAATTTGACACGCACATTAAATTATAATGAATTGCTGGAAGCGATTATTTTTATTACAGGAAATCCTCATAAAAAACTGGATGCGGGGCCAGGGTCACTGGTTACGGTATTTCATGTAGCGCATCTGCACGGCGCGCGCTTTTTACATTTACAAAAACCAAGTACTTTGCCAGAAAGTAAAGAGCTTGTGGAATTTCGTCAAGTCACTTCTGGTTGGGGCGGTGGTACACTGCAATATCGATTTAATTTTGATGATTATGAAGGAACACTTTGTGCGTTTACTGATTGGGGCATGACAACGCACACGATCACCCCCAGTGCAAATCCAAGTTTAACCACTGCATTAACCACCCTTGATAAACAAGTTGTTACGGTAAAAGACGATAAAATTGTTCAGCAACATCTGGACGAACAAACAAAATCACTTCGTGATGCGGTAATGGCAGCCTGCAATGAATTTCAAGCATTTTTGAAACAAAATCCATTTGATGGTCATCAACCGATGGGCAGAAAAATGCAAATGCCGGAATTTGTGAATTCCCTTTTTAGTATTTTTCCCGCTGTTCCTGATAAATTTAATCCCATTAGTTATCTGCCTACCGTCCCGGACAAATTGAATCCCATTAGCTATTTACCGAATACCGGGGGCAAAGTCTACGATTGGATGCCGCCTTTTATTGTTGAATCGGATCATTTAAAAAATTTTTTTAATCAAGAAATAATACATTTTGCTGAGGCGAAAAAACATTTAGTCAACCGCATTGCAGCCTGCAAGAAAAAGCCTGGCGACTTGCCCTTTTACGAAAAGTTGATGGCGGAAGTTCCGACCACCTTTGTTAAACAAATGGAATTGTATTATGACCAATGGTGTGAGATTTTTCAGAAACATCTTGGGCAATATCTCGATTTTAAATTAGTTGAAAAAACAGCAACAGAAACCAAAGCGTCTCCAGAAGCAAAAACAGATAAAACAGCACCTAAACAAGAGCCTTCCGATAAAGTTCAAAAAGTTTCTGTCAGCAGCCCAAAGCGGTCTGTATTGGGGCCTGGAACATTTTCTCCTCGCCGCTGTCAAACCAATGCCTTGGAAATTGCCCTCATGCCCACATTGACACTCTCCGCACCGGTTTCTCCCATTCGATAGCCCTTTTTAAGATTTCACGAATATTGACCTCTGAAGAATCTTTGCTATACTCACCGCTCTTTTCATTGTTGCCGGGGTGGCGGAACTGGTAGACGCGCTGGACTCAAAATCCAGTGGTGGCGACACCGTGTCGGTTCGATTCCGACCCTCGGTACTGATTTTCCTCTATTAAATCAATCTATTTCATTCAAATTTATCGCTTAAAAATTCTTTAGTTTACTGTGTTGTGTATAGTGTGTATAATATGACTAGCAAAGAAATTATTAAATTGCTTGAATCGGATGGTTGGTTTAAGCACGTGCAAAAAGGCAGTCACTGCCAATACAAACATTTAGTGAAAAAAGGCAAAGTAACAGTGCCGCATCCAAAAAAAGATTTACCTATAAAGACCGTCCAAAGTATTTTTAAGCAAGCAGGCTTGAAATAAATGGAGTGCTATTTATGAAATATCCCATTTTTATTCATAAAGACAAAAAAAGTGACTTTGGCGTTATTGTTCCTGATTTACCTGGATGTTTTTCTGCAGGGAACACAATCGAAGATGCGATTGAGAATGCGCATGAAGCAATTGAATGTCATTTAGAAGGTTTGCTCATCGATGGGGAACAAATCCCATCAAAAAAATCGATTGCTCATCATTTAAAAAATCCTGAATATCAAGATGGAATTTTAGCCATGGTTGAAATTGATCTCACCAAAATTTCAGGAAAATACCGAAGAATTAACATTAGTTTGCCTGAACGTTTTCTAAAACAAATTGATGCTTACACAAAACATCACGGCGGCAATCGTTCTGCTTTTCTACTGCATGCAGCCATGGATTTTATGGCCGAACACCGTGACCATCATCGAAATTAAGAGTAACATCATTGTCTATTGTCCCGGTGGCACAGGGGATAGCGCGGCCCCCTCCTAAGGGGCAGGTCGGCGGTTCGAATCCGCCCCGGGACGCCATTGAAAAATAAGAGTATTACCTCACTCACTTGGTCTTCTTCTGGTAGTTAGCTTATACTTCTCACTCAATTCTACAGATGGGTGTCACTATGGATTTCAATTTTGAACTTATACTTTTCTACGCGCTTGCCTTAAGCGGCATTATAGCCTTATTAGATGTTTTGTATTTCGCGCCCAAGCGGAAAAAACAGCAGTCTAAAAAAATGCCTCTTATAGTGGATTATGCACGTTCATTTTTTCCCATATTACTTCTTGTTTTTTCGGTGCGCTCATTTGCTTATGAACCTTTTCGCATTCCGTCAGGATCACTCAAGCCAACTTTATTGGTTGGCGATTTTATTTTAGTTAACAAATTTGATTATGGGATTCGCTTACCTGTTATTCATACAAAGATACTTTCGATAGGCGAACCTCAACGCGGTGATATTGTTGTTTTTCGTGAACCACCAACAGAGTCGCGAGACCTTATAAAGCGTGTAATAGGGCTTCCTGGCGATAGAGTGAGCTATAAAGATAAAGTGCTTTATATTAACGGAAAAGAAATGTCTCAACAGTTTAAACAATATGGCACTGATCATGATGACAGCTCAGCGTCTTGGAAGGTGGTAGAAAAGCAGGAAAATTTATTAGGAGTAACGCACCGTATTTTCCAAATTCCTGCGAGAGAGAACGATGATTTTGATGTCGTTGTGCCCGCAGGAAAATATTTTATGATGGGCGATAATAGGGACGATAGTGCAGACAGTCGTGCGTGGGGATTTTTACCAGAAAAAAATATTATCGGAAAAGCAACGCGAGTATGGATGAGTGTTGATACACCGAAGCATCCTGTTAGATGGGAAAGAATTGGTGAAAAGATAGTTTAAGCATTCTGAAAAATAAGATATGACCAAGCGAAATGACGCCAATCAAGTTTAGCGCTTTTTCTTTGTCCGCAGATTCGCCGCGAGTAAAACCAATAGTGCTAGAAAAAAAACCGATGCTATTCCGAACATTTTCTGAATTTTAATCGCTTGTTGTAGCCGTTCTTTACCGCGGCCTAATTCTGATTTTCCTGCTGAAAGTCGTTGCTCACCTTCTTTTACTTTTTGCCTGCCTTCTGCGACTTGTTGATCGCCTTCAGCGATGCGATTACTAGCAATTTTGTTACCCTTCATTGCTAAAATGGTGCCAGTTCCTGGCATCACCGCTGTTGCGAGAAGAACAGTTACGTTTTTTATTTTATTGTAAGAACTCTTAGCGCTGGATAATTGATTTTCGCCACTGGCTAGCTTTTCTTTGCCGGCTGCGAGCATTTGTTCGCCGTGCTGAAGTTGTTTTTCAGCTTCTACGATTTTTAGATTACCGGCATTAATTTGTTGGCTGATGATGATAAAACTTGTGGTCGAAGCAATCGCCAATAATGCGACAAGTACCAATAAAAACATTTTTATCATGTTGAGTTCTTCCGTAAATAAATTTCGTCGTATTTATTTCTATTTTAACATTCCATTTTTGGTCAAAATTTAATTTCTTTATTTAATAAAATTGGGTATGATATAGCGGTCTATACAATTTATAACCATAAGGTGATTATATGTACAAAAAAATTATCTCTTTGTCGCTATTAGCGCTGGCTACTTTTTCATCAGCCTATGCAGCTGACAAAAATTTTGATTGCCCGCAACCCAGCGAAATCCAATCAACCGATTTTACCGCTCCTTCCATTTGGACCGCACCCGCTGTTAAGCATGCTGCCAAAGGCACGGTCGGCGTTGGCTTAGGTGGTAGCAAAGCCGTGGAATTTTTAGGTGCCGAAGAAGCAGAAGTGAACCACCAAAAAGGCTGGGTTTGCGTATATCTTTCAGATGGCGACAAATCTATAAATTATTTTGAAAAGAATATTATAAGCACGGTTTCTAATACTCCTTATTTAGTGAGATATTCAGATCATGTGAAAGAAGAGTTGCAAAAAGCAGAACCTTATTTGAAAAATTATCCGCATGATAAACCGCTAGGATTTATTGGGTATCAAAGAGAACCTAAAGATCAATAATGTTCGCACGGGTCAAGCTGAATGGTTTGGCCCGTTACTTTCTTTTTCACAATATTTTTTTGTTCGTATTTTTTCTAGAAATAAATCAGTATCAAATTGATTCTCTAAACAGCCGTATACTAGTTTTATCGCCGATAAAATATCATCCAGTTTCTTATCTTGTTTTTTACTATCCATTTTTTAATCTCTCGAAATCGATCATATTAAAAACATATTCTATCAAAACTTTTGTGTGCTGAATAAATCTCTTGGTGATCAAATAAACTACAGCGTATTCTTATAATTTATTAAATAATTATTGTTTTACAATAATAATTTATATAAAATTAGCTCACCATCGATGGTAATAATTTATTTAACAATTAATGAAGAGGTCTAATATGAGATTTAAAAAAATCAGCAAAGCAGCTTTATTTTGTATAGCTTTAGTTGCGGGAGTAGCTCATGCAAATGAGGTACTTTTGACAGCAAAGCAACCCATGGAAATCACCTACCGCATCGTTCATAAAAATCAGAATGAAAAACCGGTTTTTGATGCTCCACAGACTGTTACTCTTAATAAAAATATGACGATACCCATTGATCTGAATAATTATGATCAGGCAGGAATCGTCATTGTCTCTGCAGCAGGTCATGAATTGCCGCCTTCTGCAAATCAATTTAATACACCTCGACAATGCTCTATGACGACAGATAAAACCAGAGCAACCGGCGCTTTAGAATTTTCGTTAGATGCTCATAAAGCAACTTGTCGCACAGAAGGCGGAGTATTTGGATAAACACGGCGGGTACAGAAATGTGCCCGTTATTTTTTCTTGGAGAATTGATATGAACAAGATCAAGCAAGTCAGTTTATTTTTTCGGGTTATTTTCCAGATATTATTTATTACCTTTCCCCTTGTGCTCATCTTTGGTTGGGCGACAAATCCGGATTCGGTTGTGCTGATGCATGGAATGATTAACATGAACTTCATTCCCGCGGCTTATCGAGCGAATTCTGCGATGGGTGGGATCATGCATCCACTCAGTGGGTCCGAAAAATTGTTAGGGTTTGGGATCAGCTGTATTCCGCTCGCCATTAATTTATTTATTATTTATTCACTGATTAAATTATTTAAGCTCTATGAAAAAGGTGAGATTTTTTCAATTGAAAATGTGCGTCGAATTCGAAATGTCGGTTGGGGATTATTAGTGGGTCAAATTGTGGGGCCGATTTCAGATGGGTTTTTGGGTGTTGCACTAACCTGGCATAATCCGCCGCATCATCGCTATGCTTCGATCACGTTGGATCAAACCAATTTAGGCGTGCTATTTATCGCACTCATGGTGATTTTGATTTCCTGGATCATGGCAGAAGGTTGTAAACTGCGTGAAGAACAACAACTTACCATATAGGTGATACCATGGCGATTATTGTTAATTTAGATGTGATGCTGGCGAAAAGAAAAATTCGCTCGAAAGAATTAGCCGAGGCAATTGGTATTACCGAGCAGAATTTATCGATTTTGAAGACGGGAAAAGCAAAAGCGATTCGTCTTCAGACGTTGGATGCGATTTGTAAATATTTGGCGTGTCAACCGGGAGATATTTTAGAGTTTCAATAAACTATCTTCGTCATTGCGAGGCACGAAGTGTCGAAGCAATCTCTCAAAGATTGCTTCGCAGCCTAGCGGCTGCTCGCAATGACGGGGTTATTTTATAGTTTTTTTACTTCTAAAAGATAAATCCTTCGACTATCACTATGCAGCACTTTGAAAACAAAATTATTTATTTCCAGCGTTTCGCCACGTTTCGGCAAATGCCCAAAACCTTGCATAACCAAACCGCCGATGGTATCAAATTCTTCGTCGTTTAAATTTGCTTTAAAATGTTCATTAAAATCCTGAATGGGCGTCGATGCTTTGACAGTAAATGTGCCGTCATCATGCTGTTTGATTTCATTCGCTTCATCAATATCATATTCATCTTCGATGTCACCGACAATTTGTTCCAGCACATCTTCAATTGTCACGAGTCCTGCAACATGGCCATATTCATCAATCACAATTGCCATGTGATTGCGATTGACGCGAAATTCTCGTAATAAAATATCCAGGCGTTTACTTTGTGGCACAAAAACCGCGGGGCGGATTAAATTTTTGATGTTAAATTCCAGTTCTTCTTTTTTGAAATAATATCTTAAAAGATCTTTTGCTAATAAGAAGCCAATCACATCGGTACCGGATTCATCCATTACGGGAAAGCGAGAGTGGCCGGATTCAATCACCACATGAAGAATGGAATCCCAATTACTGATGTCTTCGATGACGACCATTTGCGTTCTTGGGATCATCACTTCGCGTACGCGCATTTCAGACACTTCAAGCACACTTTCGATCATGCTAAGCGTTTCTGCGCTCAAAATTTCGCGCTCTTCGGCATCACGTAAAACTGTGATCAATTGTTCGCGGTCTTTCGGCTCACGAATCAACATATTGCTTAATCGTTCAACCCAGGAACGTTTTTCTGTTTCTCGGTCTTGCTTCATGGTTTTTGCCTTTTTTACACGGTTTGATAGGGATTCACAAATCCCAATTTTTTTAAAATAATAATTTCTTCTTGTTCCATTTTTTCTGCATCATCCTCTTTTTCATGATCATAACCTAAAAGATGAAGCGTCCCATGCACGACCATGTGCGCCCAATGGGCATCCAGCGTTTTTTTTTGATCGCGTGCTTCCTCTTGAATCACTTCAGCGCAAATAATAATGTCGCCTAGCAGTGGAACTTCAATTTCTACATCCGCTGGCGTTTCGAATGGAAAAGATAAAACATTAGTCGGTTTGTTTTTATGTCGATAAGTTGTATTCAGCGTCGTAATTTCATCTTTATCGACAATCCGAATCGTTAATTCGGCATTGGGAATTTTTCCCTGCAGTGCAGATTTGGCCCAGCGTTTCAGATCAGTTGCCGCCGGAATAGAAATACCTGACACTGCACGTTGCACACTGATGTGATACATGCTTATTTGCCTGATTTTTTATTGTATTGCTCGTATGCTTCAACAATGCTTTGTACTAATGGGTGACGCACGACATCGCTTGCCATAAAGCGGGTGAAACTAATGCCTTTTACGCCTTCCAGCACTTCGATCGCGTGAATCAATCCCGAATCACGATGACTGTTTAAGTCAATTTGCGTGATATCGCCGGTGATGACGGCTTTGGAATTAAATCCAATGCGGGTTAAAAACATTTTCATTTGTTCGATCGTCGTGTTTTGACCTTCGTCCAAAATAATAAACGAATCATTCAGCGAGCGGCCGCGCATATAAGCGAGTGGCGCGAGTTCAATCACATCGCGTTCAATTAGTTGTGCGACGGTGTCAAAACCTAACATTTCATATAAAGCATCATACAAAGGACGTAAATACGGATGGACTTTTTGCGCGAGGTCGCCTGGCAAATAACCTAATTTTTCGCCGGCTTCAACAATGGGGCGCGCCAAAATAATTCGGCTGACCCGCTCCGACTCCAGCGCTTGAACAGCGCATGCCACGGCAAGATAGGTTTTACCGGTTCCCGCAGGCCCTATTCCAAAATTAATATCATTATGAAGAATATTATTAATGTAGCGAACTTGGTTTTCACCGCGCGCCACAATTACTTCACGTTTAATGCGAATTTCCATGCTGTGTTCCTCGGCGGTGGGTTTAGCCGACGGTGTTTTTTGTGCGGTTTGTAAATACAAGTGAACCTCCTGCGGTTTCAAAATCTTGTGCTTTTCCGCTTGTATATAAAGTTCATGAAGTATTTTGCAGGCTTTTTCGACGGCGGCATGCATACCGCTCACAGAGAACGTATATCCGCGTTGCTTGATATCAACGCTGAGACGATCTTCTATTAAACGGATGTGTTCATCGAGTTTGCCGCAGAGGTTAAGCAGGCGTTTGTTGTCTTCTGGTTGTAAAACAACAACTTGCGAAAAGAGTGTGGTTTCCAAGTCTGTGTATTCCCCGGGTTGTGGGCTCAATTTAATTATAGCTGGAAATGGATAGGATTTTACAAGTTTTTTATTAATTATTTAGGGGTGGTGGTTTGGGGGGAAAGTTTTTATAATTGAAGGGATTAACTTTTCTTTTTTAGGGTCCGGGAATGTTCTCGCGTGAAGGGTACAGAGCTCAGCTTTCCCTCTGCTTACTCGCTCAAAGCAATACGTCCATGTATTATACGTGACATCCCTGTCACCTAAATCGCGAGTAAGCAGAGGGAAAGCTGAGCTCTGTACCCTTCACGCTCTACGGAGAAGATTGTTCGAAAATTTTTTCTCGCATTTTTCTACAAACTTCCTGCATCACATGAATATTATGAATACAGGCCAAATTCCCATAAGCAATCGCTTGCTGTTTAAATAAAAAATGCAAATAAGCGCGCGAAAAATTTTCGCAAGTATAACAAGTACAATCTTCCATGATGGGCCGCTCATCTTTGGCATAAATACTTTTTTTAATGAGAATTCGTGCAGGATTTTCTTCACTTTCAAAAGCGATCCAATCGTCTTTTTCAACGATTTTTCCGTAATAAAGTGAACCATGTCTCGCATTGCGGGTCGGCGCCACGCAATCAAAAATATCAACACCCTCTGCGACCACATCAATCAGATCTTGTGGATTTAATCCGACTCCCATCGTATAACGAGTTTTATTTTCGGGTAACAGTGGTCGAACCCAAGAAATGACTTCTACCGTTTTTTGCATATCAAAACCAATCACTTCGCCGCCAATGGCGATACCATCTAATTCGGCGCTTAAAATAAATTGAGTGCTCTGTTCGCGTAAATCTCGAAAACTTCCACCTTGAATAATGCCAAAAAGCGCTTGTTTAAAGCCATATCTTGATTCGGGATTTTTTTCATGAACGGTTTTGGATTCCAGCAACCAACGATGCGTTCGTTCCATGGCAGCAAGTGCTGCTTCTCGACCACCTTGTTCCGGTGTGCACTCATCAAAAGCCATAATAATATCGGCGCCAATAATTTTTTGCGTTGTAATCGAACTTTCAGGCGTGAGATGAATAATTTGTCCCGTGTCAGGATGTTTGAAGTGCGCGCCGTGCTGATCAATTTTACAAATTTTGCCGTTTTTTGAGAGGCTAAACACTTGAAAACCACCGCTATCGGTCAGCATGGGTTTGTCCCAACTCATGAATTCATGCATGCCGCCCGCGCTTTCGATGACTTCCATGCCGGGTGAACACAGCATGTGATAGGTATTGCCGCCTAAAATAATCTGGCTGCCGGTGCGTTCAAGATCCGTAGGCGTCATGTGATTCACGACGGCACGGGTACCAACAGGCATAAAAGCTGGGGTCAGGATCTCGCCATGCGGCGTTGTGATCTTGGTCACGCGAGCATTATTTTTCGTGTGTTTTTTGACAAATTGAGTCTGAAACGAGTTAGGCATAACGGTTTTTAAACCCTGGATTTATATAATTAATTGATATTTAGTTGTTTTTTTTGCGGCAAATTCAGTTATTTTTAAGATTTCGTTAATATTACACAAGTAAACTAACTTGTCTATAAAACTGAGGTGTGTTGTGAGTCTTTCTTACGCCAAAATGCTGACCAAAAAAGATGATGAGTTAGCTCTGCAAAAAAAGAAGGAATTAGAAGAAAAACAAAAACGGGAAGCAGAACAAAAAAAACTTGAAGAGCAAAAAAAAGCGGAAGAGGCGCGCAGACAAGTTCGTCTCGCTCATAAGCTAAAAATTGAAAAACAACTCGAATGGCACAAAGTTTCTGAATACAAAAAAAGAGCTGGAACACCATGGAAATGGCGAAAGGCTCGTGAAAAAATTCCCGTTCCGAAAACAGCGTTTTTATTCATGGATGCATTAGAAAAACAATTAGACGCAGATCTCGAACCTAAAATAGTCTTGGGCGTAGGCGGAATTGCTAGACGATCTTTACGCAATTTAGACATTGTAAAAGTTAAAATAGGCTATGAAAAATCGCTTGATATCGATCTGGTAGCCAACACCTGCCATCGACAAAATTTATCGGCATTAGCCACTATTCAACAAACAGCCGGCCGAACCTATTGTGCCCTTGACTCTCGTCATGTCCCGGGTTTACATACAATGATCGAACAAAAATCAGCGGAAGATAAAGAAAGAAAATTGCCAACAAACCCTACTGAACCCACCGAAATTGTTGAGCTTGTTTCAAGTCACTATTTAAGAGATCCAGCCTATGAAGAAGATCATTTACTTATGGATTCTCTCTCTCGAAATGATTACTTAAGCACTTTTTATTATGATAAAGAAGGCAATACTTATGTCGCAACCGAAGAAGCATTAGATTGCCTTGAAAAAAACGAACTGAAACTGGTTGATAAAACTCGACTTTATCAATTAGAAGCTAGGCTGAACAGAAGAAAAGAAGAAGACTTTAAAGGTAAAAGTACCGACCAAATTTCCTACGAAGAAGATTATCTTCGCTTATTGAGTTTGATTGTAAAACACGCCGAAGAAAAAATCGCTTATTCTCCAGAACTAAAAAAATCCATGCCGCTTGGTATCAAAATTTTAAGAAAAAAATTAGACGAATTTAGACAAAAACCCGCTGATGAAAAAGCAGCGCGCGCAAATCTTGACGCGATAAAACGTTTAAATCTCTTTCTTTATGAAAAAGTATTTTGTTCGATGCGTTGTAAAGATATCGTTACTCTATTTTATCCCACTCTCATGGAAATTTTATTTTCGACTTTAGTAAAAATTAAAGGAGAACGTTTGCATTGTTTATTTGATCCAAGAAAAAAAATACCCCTCGAATATTTTTATGCCGGTATTATACTGATTTCCGATGAATTTCAACTTGTTCCTTTATCTTATACTCCCAATAAACAAAAAGAATATGTAAAATTAATCAATTATCATATCGATAATAATCCTTTATTTGCCACCTGTTTCAAAGATATTCCAGATAATCAACGCGTCGAAATTTTCAATGCGATGCGAGATAAAATATTTCCATTCAAAACCATCAATCGCTTTCCCGTCGGTGAAGCCGTTCCAGATGAAGCCGGTAAACTAATTCCACCGCCAACAGGCTTTCGCTGGTCTTTTGCATCCAATGGCTATATTCAGCAAATGATAGCCATGCCATTAATTTTTAAAAAATTATATCTGGTTGATGAAGCCATGTTTGATACTGAAGCTGAAAAATTTGTTCTTCCCAATCCTAATCACCGCTGGTGCATCACACTGGATAACGAATTAGTGCAAATGGAAGAAAAACCTGGATTTGGCTGGTATGAATTTAATAAGAAAGGTACGAGAGAAGTCCGTTTTCAGCAAATGCCGCTTACCGAATTGGATTTCCACGTCAGAATACGCGCCCAAACTAAGCAGCCGAGCAAATCCACTACCTTCGTTCGTCAGGAATTAGAGACTTCGAAAACGGGCATGTTCGGAGGGGCTCCGGACCAAAAAGACACCTTACCGCTTTTAGTTCCTAAAGTTCCTAACTCTCAAGCGCCAGTGTCAGAAACACCTTTAAAACGTGTTGAGCCCAATGGTACCCCGCTCTTAACGACTAAGCGATAATAACTTTCTGATATTTAAAGACTTTTTTTGTAATAAATTTCATCACCCTTAAGATTTCGTTAATGTTACCCCAGTAAACTACCTGTCTATAAAAAAACCATAATAATCAATATCGCATACGAGGACTACAATGGCTCAACGAGGTGCCGCGACTGATAATCGGGCGCGCGAGGTGGCCTTTACTAAAGTAAAGTCTGCTATTATTTTCGCCCGTTTGGCTTTAAATCCAGTCGAAGATGGCGTATCACCTCAATATCATGCTTGTCTCAACATCTGCAAAATGGCCGCAGAAGACTGTAAAGCACTCGATGACGAAATGAGAACAAAACAACTTGCGGTCGTTTTGGATCTAAAAAGTCAGGCATTAACTGGATTGGGAAAGCTCGACGAAGCCAAAAGCGTTCAAGCTGAACAGCAAGCGATAATGAACCCTTACTGGGATAAAAAATTAAATAGCGGCGCAACACTAACAGAATTGCTCCAAGAATCCGATGAATTAAAACAGCAATCAAAATCGAGGTTAGATATGGCTCAACGAGGGGTGGCACAACCAAAAGATACTAATGCAGGGGCTGCTGAACTAAAAGATAAAGCGCCTTCAAAAGAAAGCATTATTCAAATAATTGAATTAGCTCGAAAGAATTTGGAAAAAGCAAAAGAAAACAAAAATGCACAAGATTTTCAGGCATTCATCAAATTTTGTGATGCAGCAGCCCATAAAGCTCAAAACTATATTCAGGTTGACTGTTTACGGGGAATGTCATTGCTTGACGAAATTGTGAAATTAAAAAAAGAAGGATTGATCAGAAAAATAATTATAGAAGCTGAGCAAAAGATAAATTCAGCTAATGATGAAGGATTGGCAGCATTGTGTGATGAAGGAATCAAAGCAGCCAAAGATTACATTCTGATTGACGAAGCGCAAGGACATTTTTTTCTTGGAGAAATTCTTGAATTGCAAGCACTTGGATTCCAACGAAGTGATCGACCAGCGGATGCCAAAAAAATACAAAAAGAACGTATCGCGGTCGCAAAAGAACTCAAAAAAATTGAAGCAGAAAAGGAGGAGCTCCTTAAAATCATAGCCGATCCTAAAGATCAGAAACCAGAAAAATTACTTGCCTGTTGCAATCAATTAATCAGTCGTTTTCCGGATTCATCCGTATGTGAATTAAACGCATTGATTATGCGCTCAGATTTGCTTCGCATGGCTAATCCCGATCAATCTGAGAGAGATGCCATAAAAATAATTGATAAATACAAACAACCTATCGGTATCCTATTGCTAGCCAATATTCGCGCTGATCAAAATAAAATAGATGAAGCTTATAATCTTTTAATTGGGTTAATCAACGAAAAAGAGAGCGCCAAAAATCATACTGTTGAATTTCCATTTGCTTTTTTCCTAGAACTATTTATCAAATGTGAAAGATTTCGAAAAACAAATACAACGAAATTACCTTTACTCGAAGCAGATAAAAAACAAGAAGGATCGACCTCTAACCCTGCAGAATTATTTTTCGCACGAGCAGAGAAGTATCGTGCCGCTAATCATGTCGAATTGGCATTAGAAGATATTAAATTCGCCTTATGGTTAGCTAAAGTCGAGTTTTTCCAACTAAGTGACGTTGATGATGGCTCAAACCAAAGCGAAATAAATGGTATTCAAGCCCGCATTAAAAAATATGAACATTTCCAAACTGCAACTCAACAAAAATTAGCAAAACAAACTCCTGAAGCCAAATTTTCGGTGCCCAAAACAGGCATCCCCTTAGTTGCAAAAGAAAATCAAGACTTAAAAGATCCAGACCGCGATAAAAAAACAGAACCCGATTATTATCAACAAGCACAAGCAGCACTGGATAAACCTGATCTGCCAACCTGCTTACAGCTCTGCGAAATAGAAATATCCCGCTGCAGAAATCAATTGATGGCAAGAGATCCCATTGTTGGAAATCAAAAATTACAAAAAATTCTGTTAATCAAGCTTGCGGCTTTAAAAAATTCTAGAAAACCCGGCGCCAAACAAATATTTGACGAAATGTTTAAAATTGATGAGCAAATCAAAGCTGGGCAAGCTGACTATAATGGAATTCTTTCAAAAATGAGCTCCATGCTTGATCTAAAGCTAAAGGGACTTCTCCCAGCAACTGTCGTAAAAAAAGTACGAGCACAAATTGATCTAGCTAATACACTTCATTCACAATATCCGGATTATTCAAGCGAAGTATATATCCGCAGAGCACATGCCTATCTCAAATTAGCAATCAATCTTAAAGCGATTAATCCGGCCGATGCAGAAATAAATGCATGCTTTCTAAAAGCAAAAGCCGATTTGAGCGAAGCGATAAATAAATTTAACGATTGTCGTGCTTATCATATTTTAGCATTGGTCAATATAGAAGAAGACAATTATAAAGAAGCCTACGAAGCCTTTAAAAAATTTATTTTTTTTGAAAAGAGCTATGATCATCCTTATGTACAACAAATCGGTGGGGCCATTCTTAAATTATTTTTAGTCTGTGAAGAAAGCGGTGCCATTCCTGGCGCTTTGCCAAAGCTTATAAGAGCGGATGAAAAACAAGAGCTTACCATTAGCGAAGACACGGCGAATCTTTTTGTTCAGAGAGCACGAAATTACAAAATCAAGCATAACAATATTCTACTAGCCGTCAACGATTTCAAAATGGCAATCTGGCTTTTCAGGGTCTGTTATAAAAATGACCGCGCCCACCAGGTTGCAGTCGAATTAGCCGAAACGGAAAAATTGCTCCTCGCTGAAGAAAAAAATGCACCAACTGCAACTCCCGCCGAACTTAAAACTGCGCAAACTACTGAGGTTTCAAAAGAAAGCAAAAATCAAAGAAATTATTTCGCAGAAGCAAAAACTCACTGCAAAAGTGAACGCCATGCTGAAGCGCGCGAATGTTTTGTGCTTGGAATGGAACAAGAAAACCAAACCACCGAGATGGTTGACCTTGCTTCTGCTCAAGAGATTTTTTCAGCATTAACAGCCTGCGATGAGGAATTAAGAACGTTTAATACCGCCTCACAGGGCCTAAGACCCGCTCTTGGAGATCTTGCTGACCGCTTAAGACTTTTTGATCAAAGAGAAAAAAACTTACTTCAATTTGAGCATCACGCTTATCTTGCGCGCGCTCTTGTCGAATTCGAGAGAACTAAAAACTTTACCAACATTCATATTGCTATCTGGATTCTGCGTCATCAGATTAAAGCAGATCCTGAAGCTGCCACTAAAAATAAATTACCCGCTGATCTTCAATTTATGTGTAAGTTGATGAGTGCTATTCATACCATGAACATGGACACAATAGATATATTATGTGGAGGCTTAACGGTTCGACTTGATCAGCTTATCGTTGCGGATGCCAATGTTCGTGGAGCAATTATTTGTTTCACGAGTGCATTAGCTAAACATCAACAAGAAGATTTCGCCAATGCACGTGAGGATTTTATCAAAGGGATGGCTTCTGAAAATGAATTAAATGAAGTAAAACACGTTGGCATTGCTTGCGAAATTATTTTTAAGGCGTTTTTGCAATGTGAAGCTGCGCATTCAATAAATCATGCAGTTAAAGTGGGGTCAGGCAATCACAAGTCATTAGAAGAATTTGATTCAAACTATTTTTATGAGAAAGCACAAGCGAATGAAAAAACCAATCTAAAAGCAGCCATCGATTATCTACAAATCGCCATCTGGATCTGCCGTTATCAATTATCTTCAAATAAAGTTCAACAGCATGAGTTTCTTAAACAATTATACGAGGCAAAATTACAACCTATGTTAGCTCTCTTAAAAAAATTAATTGGCCAGCAAGAAAAGTCGCCAAATCCTTCGGTGACAATTTTGCCCACTGGTAATCAATCATCCGCTCCAACTAAACCCACTGTTGTTGCAACTGTTGCTACACAACCTGCCGCTGAAGTTAAAGCAGAAAAACCCAAAAAGAAAAAACCAAAGAAAGCAAAACAAGCTGCGGCTAATTCTGTAAACGGTGTTTCAGATCAACAATCCAAACGACCCACGAGAAAAGAACGACAAGCAGCAGCAAAAATTAACCGCGATGCTGAAGCTGCAGAAGCCGCAGAGCGCAATAAGAAAAAAGCGGAGGCAGAGGCAAAGCGAGAAGCTGAAGCAAAAAAACAGAAAGACGAACTAGCTGCTCAAAAAAAACAAAAGCAAGAGGCTGATGACAAGGCGTACCAAGAATTCAAAGCCTTGATTGAAGAACGAGAAGTGATTCGCAAAGGGAAAAAATCTGAAATGCAAAAGATTTGGCGTCATGAAATATCTTCCAAACATTTTATTGAAAAACGAGAGGAAGAAAAACGCCAGGCCGAAACTGCTGAAAAAGAAACACAGCGTTTAGCCGCCGAAGCCGCTGAGAAAGAAAAACAACGCTTAGCCGCCGAAGCCGCTGAAAAAGAAAAACAACGCTTAGCCGCCGAAGCCGCTGAAAAAGAAAAACAACGCTTAGCCGCCGAAGCCGCTGAGAAAGAAAAACAACGCCTAGCCGCCGAAGCCGCTGAGAAAGAAAAACAACGCCTAGCCGCCGAAGCCGCTGAGAAAGAAAAACAGCGCCTAGCCGCTGAAGCCGCTGAGAAAGAAAAACAGCGCTTAGCCGCCGAAGCCGCCGAGAAAGAAACACAGCGCTTAGCCGCCGAAGCCGCCGAAAAAGAAACACAGCGCTTAGCATTAGCAGCGGAACAAAACCGGTTAGAAATAATCCGCCAAATCCAAGCACAGCAATTAAACCAACAGCAAATTTTGCGCGAAGCCAGAAAACAAATTTCGCCCACAGGAACTAGATCAGATCAATCGTCCTCACCCAGAGAAAGATCAGACAGTGTAAGCTCATACACTGGCAGTACTAATAGCAACAATAGCCAGTTATCACACTCTCCATCACCCGATATGAATAAGTTACAACCGGACGCATTCAAATCTATTGCACAGACCACTCAAGTCGCACAACAGCAACTCAGAACATCACCCCAATTGCCAAATGCGACTCAAAAACAAATTCATCCAAATGCTTATCTACTCCGCGGTACAATTCGACCACCACAACTTTCAATTGAATTTATTTCTGAATTAAAAAAAGAACCAGAGAACTCTACTCCGGGCAATCCACAATTCACCTACGGCGTCGGCGGCTTATGCACCTCATTAATTTTAGGAAGGAACCCCATCAAATATAAAAAAAATGGTACCACTAAACTTGATATTGACCAGGCGACAGGTGCGAATAAACTTCAAATGGATAATTTTATCCAAAAAATGAATGCGCGTTACCAAGGTCAGTGTCCAGGTGACCGTTTTACTCATCAATATTTTCAATTAAAAGACGGCATACCTGTCGAACTCAAAGATTTAAAAGAATTCGATGAATCAGAGTCATATATATGCGTAGTTCACGATGGAGTTTTTTCAAACCAAGATGGCAGCAAACAACAATTTAAACAAGATTTAGTAATTTTATGTAGTAAATTTCTAAGAAGTCCCCAATATCAAGATGATCCGATGGGTCATGATGCTAAAGCACGCGATAATTTTCTTAAAGTACTTTATTATGATGAGTCTTATCGTACTTATGCGCCACTTCCTCACACATTGCAATGTATACCACAAAGAGTGATTCGATTGATCGACGCCAAATCTCAGGATTACAGGGTCTATCTGCGTGGCGTTATTGATTTAGTCGATTTCAATGGTAATTATTCACAGGAGTTTAAACAAGTTTCTTTACCCGAAGGAATTAAACTATTAAAAAAAGAAATCGAAGATACATCTCCCGACCGAAATAAAAAGTTACAAAACTTAAACCGTTTTCTTAGAGAAAAAGTTTTTTCTTCTTGTAATTCAGTTAGAATTTTCCGTCAATTTTTACAGGAAGGGATCGCAGAAGTTCTTTTTCCTGAAATATCACAAATCGACCCAGCAAAGATTGATTCTTTATTAGAGCACAGACATGGCTTACGAAAAATCTATGCAGCATTTGTCATAATGCTAAATTTTCAAGAATTTTGTAAAACGGTTGGTAATAATAATTTGAAAAAGGAGAATAAAGATCTTGATTTGCTTTTGAAGCATGACATTTTAAAGAACATACAAAAAAATCCATTAATTGCGGATTATTTTAATCGATACAAAGTTAGGGTGTCCAAACAATGCGTGAGCGCAAATATTGAATTTGATGACTGGATCTTGCCTATCTTTAAAGAATTGTTGGGAGTTTTAATGCCCAAACCAAAAATGGTTGAAATGGCTCCCATTTATTATGACCCCTTTGCCGAGGGGATTATGTATCGAGGCTCATATTATCCAAATCGACCGGGATATCAATGGTGTGACTTCGGAGGTCAATTAACTTCAGTACCCGGAACTATTCTATCTAAACCGGGTGACCCTTGTCCTTTGGATATAAGGTGGCAAACAAAGAGTTCAGCACATCAATGGTGTCGATATCCCGATGGGCGTGTTGATCAGGTGATCCTACCTGCTCCTAAAAAGGAATCTCCCGCAAAAAAAGAAAGCGCACCCGTCGCCGAACAACAAAATTCAGCGCCTGGCACCTCTGTGTTAGGAATGTGGGGCAGCAATAATCCTGTAGCGGTGCCCGCACAAAATGGCGCTCAGAATGGGGTTACACTACCTGCCCCCGAAGGGAGTTCGGCAACGCTTCGGTAATTTTGATATCGATTAATTTTCCGATGAGGGAACTGTCGCCATCAAAATTCACGACACGATTATTTTCCGTCCGACCCGAAAGTTGTTTCGGGTCTTTTTTGGAAGGGCCCGTAACGAGAATCGTTTGCGTGGTACCCACCATTGCTTCACTGATTTTTTTCGTATTCAGAATAATTCTATTTTGCAAAATCTGCAGTCGTGCTTTTTTCACATCCATGCTCACATCATCTGGCAATTGTGCCGCTGGCGTTCCAGGTCTCGGGCTATAAATAAAACTAAACGAATTATCAAAATTGATTTCATGAATTAAATTCATGGTGTCTTCGAAATCTTTTTCGGTTTCACCAGGAAAACCAATAATAAAATCGGAAGAAATACTAATGTCTGGACGCACTTTTTTTAATTTTCGAATTTTGGATTTAAATTCGAGTGCGGTATATCCGCGTTTCATGGCTGCTAAAATGCGATCAGAACCACTTTGTACGGGTAAATGTAAATGGTTCGCCAATTTTGGCACATCGCGATAGGCTTCGATTAAATTATTTGAAAAAGCGAGTGGATGCGACGTGGTAAAACGAATACGTAATACTTCATCCAGTGCTGAAGTGTACTGGATAAGAGTTGCTAAATCGGCTGTGCCACCTTCATGCATAGGACCGCGATAATCGTTGACGTTTTGGCCTAATAAATAAATTTCTTTGACACCTTGTTCAGTCAAACTCACAATTTCAGCAAGCACATCATCTAACGGACGACTGATTTCTTCACCGCGCGTATAAGGAACCACACAAAAACTGCAATATTTACTGCAACCTTCCATGATAGATACATAAGCAGTCACGCCTTCCGCTTTCGGTTCGGGCAGACGATCAAATTTTTCAATTTCAGGAAACGTCACATCGACGACAGATTTTTGATTCGCTTTCACTTCCGAAAGCATGTCACCTAAACGATGCAACGTTTGCGGACCAAACACCATATCCACAAAGGGCGCACGTTTTAAAATGGCGGAGCCTTCCTGACTTGCAACACAGCCGCCGACTCCAATAATAATATTTGGGTTTAATTCTTTTAATTCCCTAAAACGACCGAGTTCAGAAAACACTTTTTCCTGAGCCTTTTCACGAATAGAACAGGTATTCATGAGCAGCACATCCGCTTCGGCGGGATTATCCGTTTTTTGCAGCCCATGCGATGCGCGCAGGACGTCCGCCATTTTAGAGGAATCATATTCATTCATCTGGCAGCCGTGGGTTTGGATGTAAACTTTGTTCATTTTATTACCTCGTTTTATGGGCACTATGATATTCGATTGCAAACTTATTTGCCAAGTATAAAATGCTGTTATGAATGAACTTGAACAGCGTGCAAAAGAACTCCACCTGACCGATATTAAGCGGCATATCTTTCTTTGTTGCGACCAGACTGACCCCAAATGCTGCAGCAAGGAAATTGGGTTGATTGCCTGGGATTTTTTAAAAAAACGGCTGAAAGAGCTGAAATTAACCGACCAAGGGGGGATTTATCGGACCAAAGCGAATTGCTTAAGGGTTTGTATTCAAGGCCCGATTGCGGTCGTTTATCCGGAAGGGGTTTGGTATCACTCTTGTCGGCCGGCGGTGTTGGAGAGGATTATTCAGGAGCATTTGATTGGGGGGAAGGTTGTGGAAGAGTTTGTGATTGCCACTCCGGTCAGCGACCCCTCACCCGCCGCGCAAAAAGCGCGCGACGACCTCTCCCACAAAGGGAGAGATGGATAATGGCTCGGGTATTTCAATCCTCGCCATTAAAAACTGGCATGCTGTTGCAACTCACTGATTCCGCTGCTCATCATCTTGCGACCGTCTTGCGCGCAAAAATTGGCGATTCGGTGACTATTTTTAACGGCGAAGGCGGCGAGTACCAAAGTGTTATCAAAGAAATCACTAAGAAAAAAGTCATCGTTGAAACTCAACAATTTTTAACTATCGATCGCGAATCCCCGCTCGATATTTACCTCGCCCAAGGCATCTCTCGCGGTGAAAAAATGGATTACACCATCCAGAAAGCCGTCGAACTCGGTGTGAAAAAAATTTTTCCCATTATTACTGAGCGATGCAATGTTAAATTAGATGAAGAACGCCGCGACAAACGATTATTGCACTGGACTTCTGTCATTATCAGCGCTTGCGAACAATCGGGTCGCAATCACGTTCCAGAAATTTTATTGCCGCAAAAATTTGAAAATTTTTTAAAAACCGCAGATGCGGATTGGAAATTTATTTTAGCGCCTCAGGCTTCTAAAAAGCTATCTGAATTTCCTATCAAAAAAAATTCTCGTGTGATTTTATTAATTGGTCCTGAGGGCGGTTTTAGTGATAATGAAATTAAAATAGCTACCGATTTTCATGCATTAAACTTGGGCCCACGAATTTTACGCACGGAAACCGCGGGGCTTACTGCGCTTTCTGCATTGCAATTTTATGCGGGTGATTTGTAAATTAAATCATCGCATTCTTTCGGGATGGTTACAGCCAAGGCCGCTGAAATTCCGCTCCGGAAAATACATCCCTGTATAATTGATGACGTCCCTGTCATCGAGTCGCTCCATTTCAGCGGCCTTGGCTGTAACCATTGTGCGGATGTCATCATCCACTTCAGCTGCAAAATAAAAAATTTTGTTTGATGATATAACTAGCAGCCCAAATTATTTTACAAAAAAATCCGCGCTGATCCCGAATCGTTTTTTTAATCCGGCAATTTGATTTTTCGAAAGAGCACGTTCTCCATTTAAAAATTTCGAAACATTCGCTTGTCCGCCAAAAATATCCGCCAAATCTATCTGATGAAGCTGATGTGATTTCATCAAAAATTTTACCATTTCAATATCGCTGATATTTTCACCTATTGGCGGAAAATGCTCATTATCATATTGTTCTAAATTTTCCCCGATAATTTGCATGGCAAGGGCAAGTGGATGCCGTTCATCGCCACGAATTTCATCGATTAACTCATCAAGAATTTTTTCAAGCCTTGAGTATTCCTTCGTATTAGATGGTTTTTTAAATACATCAAGGGATAAATGAAATTTGTGCTTGGTCTTTTGATCAACATAATCGATTTTTAATCTTGCACTCATAATTTACCTCGTTTCAATTTTGCCTGATTAAATGGTTTGCTGTATTCAGCATGTGTCCATATTTCCCGGATATAGCAAAGCTGTACAATAAAGTGTATTGCTGTTATTAAACGATAATTATTTCCCCCAATATCAAAAACCGTATACCCATTAACATTATCAACACTGTTAAATACTTTCTTTAGTTCGCTTAGATTGTTTGCTTTGATATTACGCATCTTTGTATACCATTCTATCAATGGTAATTCCGCTTGGGCATTCGTCTTTGCATATTCGCGAATTTTTTTCTTTGAAATAATACGCATCTCTTATCCTTATTTAATGAGTATATATCAACTTGACATATATGTCAAGTTGATATATTGTGTTCTAATGAATTTTATCACTAAAAATCTTTTATCTTTGCGGGTCAAAATAAAGGCTTGCGAACAGAAATTTCATCGCAGGCCAGATTCTATTTCTTTATTGGCTGTCAGCAAAAGTCAATCGATAGAAAAAATTCAAGAAGCCATCGCTTCGGGTCAAAAATCATTTGGCGAAAATTATTTACAGGAAGCTTTGCCCAAAATCGAAGCGCTCAAAGATCAACAAATGGAATGGCATTTCATCGGTTCCATTCAACGCAATAAAACTCGAAAAATCGCTGAGCACTTTGATTGGGTGCAAAGTGTCACAGACCAGCAAATGGCAAAACGATTAAATGATCAACGGCCAGAGCATTTGCCGCCTTTAAATATTTGTCTCGAAATCAATATCAGTCACGAGCAAACCAAATCCGGAATCGATGAAGAGGAAGCCTTTGCCCTCGCTGCATTTTGCGAAACTTTGCCGCGTCTTAAATTGCGCGGTTTAATGGCTATCCCTGCGCCAAAACCCACTTTTGATGAACAACGCATTGAAATGCGCAAACTCACGGCATTATTTACAAAAATGATCGAAAAAGGTTTCAAACTGGATACTTTATCGATGGGTATGTCGCAAGATTGGGAAGCAGCGATCGCAGAAGGCGCGACTATGATCCGATTAGGCACCGCGATTTTTGGCGTACGAAATTAACTTAGTATATCACATTCACCTCTTTATGCGGCGCGTAGAATAAAAGATATAGCCATTATCGAGGTTGCCGACATGAAACGGATGACTGGATTGGCACTGTGTTTTTTTCTCTGTTTTTTTTCTGCTGCAAATTTTGGCATGGTCAAAGGAATTTATTTAACCCAAACCACGCTCGAAGATACCAAATATTTAACTTACCTTATTTATCACGCCAAAAAATCAGGCATCGACACGTTCGTGATTGATCTTGAAAAGCCTTCTGCCCTTTCACAAAAAAACGCGAACTTGGTCACGAGCAGCGGCATTCATTACATTGCGCGCATTATTGTCTTTCCAGGTGGCGGCACACCGGATCAAGTGTTGTCAGAAAAATATTGGGAGAAAAAATATCGTCTTGCTGAATACGCCATTGAATATGGCGCAAGACAGATTCAGCTGGATTATATTCGCTATAACACACACCAAGGCGCATCCCCTCAGCATGCAGAGGATATTTTGAAAATTCTGCAATGGTTTAAAGAGCGCTTGGCTAAACAGCACGTGCCGCTGCAAATTGATGTGTTCGGCATTTCCAGTTTCGGTGAAGAACAGCATATCGGTCACAATGTAAAATTGTTTTCAACCACTATCGATGCCTTGTGTCCTATGGTTTATCCATCCCATTATGAACCGTTTTTGATTCATGCGGTCACGCCGTATCATACGGTTTATGAGTCTTTGCAATCCATAAAAGGGCAATTTGATAATAGCCAGCCACCGTTTAAATTATATCCGTTTATTGAATTGTCGAATTACCGCTATCCTTTGTCTGAACAGAAAAAATTCTCCTATATTTATGCGCAAATCAAAGCCGTCGAAGCCTCAGGCGCGGATGGCTGGTTTGCTTGGAGCGCGCATAATTATTATGACAATTTATTTACGCTGCTTGAGTCTCGTCGCGTGCAATAATTCTGGTATGATAGAGCCCTCGCAGGAGGGCTTTTTTTATGCTCGCAAAAACCATCGCTATCATCGGCGGCGGCAATATGGGATCCAGTTTGTTGGGTGGATTGATTGCCAATCATTTTCCTCGCGAAAAATTATGGATTACCGATGCAGATGAAAAAAAACTCGCTTCCTTAAAACAACAATTTTCAGTACATACTTCAAAAAATAATCGAGAAGCGGTTACTGATGCAGATGTTGTTTTGCTGGCGGTGAAGCCACAAATGTTAGCCGAGGTCGCAAGCGAAATAGCTGCAATTATTTCAGAAAAAAAACCACTGGTGATTTCGATCGCGGCTGGCGTCCGTGTGAAAACCATTCAAAAATATTTAGGCGAGATTGCCATTGTCCGTGCCATGCCAAATACACCTGCTTTAATTGGCGCAGGCGCAACCGCTTTATTTGCTAATTCGTTGGTCTCGAAGGACGAACGCGACACGGCAGAATCGATTATGCGATCAGTGAGCGTGGTGGTTTGGTTACAAGACGAAAAATTAATGGATATTGTGACCGCGCTCTCCGGTTCAGGCCCCGCTTATTTTTTTATTGTAATGGAAGCATTACAAAAAGCCGCGATCGACGCTGGACTTCCAGCAGATACCGCACGTTTGTTAACCTTGCAAACTGCTTACGGCGCTGCACGTTTAGCGTTAGAAAGCGATGTCGATGTGGTTGAGTTACGAAAACGTGTCACCTCACCCGGTGGCACCACGGAAGCAGCAATAAAAGAACTAGAAAAAAATTTGATTCATGATATTTTTAAAAAAGCATTAGAAGCAGCCAAAAAACGGTCGGAGGAGTTGGGATAACAATCCGGTCATAAGTAGAGGACGCAACAAAACATAAAGGGAATTAAATATGAAAGTAGTAAAAACCATCTCAATTTTAGTTTTTTCTTTGTTTTTTATCACACTCATTTTTTGCGTACATAAAAAACCAATGGGTGGGCCAGACATTATTGTCATAGACAATGTGAAAAAATTACCTAACGGCGTGCCCGTTGGGGCTGAAACGCCGGCTTCTCTTTCTTGTATTTATGGATTAACCACCAACGTGCCAGGTTGCCCGATAAATGGAACCAGCGCACTTCCCAATGGCGGAAAAGGCCTCACCATCGCTGTCACGGATGGCGAAGATGATCCTAATGCTTATCAGGAACTCACCACTTTTTCATCGACATTTGGATTGCCCATATTACCTTTGTGCAGTACCGGACAATCGCCCTGTTTCAAGGTCGCTTATGTCGACGGCGTTGTGCCTGGACCTGCGACTTCAAAAGTCGATTTAACAGAACATGCACTCGATATCGAATGGGCACACGCGATGGCACCCCAAGCAAATATTATTATGGTGGAATCGGCATCATTTGCTAGTTTAAGTGATATGTTGAGTGCTGTAACTCTCGCAGCACAGTTGGTTTCAGCAAACGGAGGTGGCATTGTTTCAAATAGTTGGTCGTTTGATGAATTCTCTACCGAGCTTTCGGATGATAGTACTTTTCAAGGTTATTCTAATGTTATTTTTATCGCGAGCTCTGGCGATTATACGGCTCCTGCACGTTATCCTTCTTCTTCCCCTTACGTCATCTCTGCGGGTGGAACAGGTATTCAACGCGATGGATCAGGAAATTTTTTACAAGAAGTTGCTTGGCGAAATCCCAGTGTTCCGTTGGGACAACGATTCAGTGGCGCATCCGGCGGGCCCAGTGCTTATGAATCTAGACCTTTTTATCAAAATAGCGTGTCAAAAATCGTGGGTACGCAGCGCGGCACACCGGATATTTCTTTTGAAGCAGATCCCTCACCTGGTGTTGCATTATTTTATATTGACAGTGACTCAGGGCCGTCAGGTACTTGGGCGCTTGGTGGTGGAACCAGTTTAGCCTCCCCCGCGCTTGCCGGTATTATAGCCTCCGCCAATTCGGGCGCGACTACCACCGCACAAGAATTAGCGCTTATCTACACTGGCGCAATTAAAAATTATCACAATAATTGGAATGACATTTTAATTGGAAATAATGGCTTTCCCTGTTTGCCGGGTTATGATTTTGCAACCGGCCTTGGAACGCCCCATGGATACAGTGGAAAATAATTAAGATACTACGATGCCAAAGGGTGAATTCAATCCGGTTTCACCCACTGTGCACGTATTAAAACTGCCGTCATAATTAATCGTGCAATAAGAAATGGCATGATTGGGAGCGCCTTCAACGGCATAAGCGAACGTATTGCCACCATTAATCATCAGTCCATTTACTTTAGCCAAGTTGCTAATACCACTCATTGTCTTGCAGGTTCCTGCGCTGCCATCACTGTTCACATTGCAATAGGTAACCGTATCGCTCCCGTTAGTAATATAAATAATATTTCCAGCATAATTAAAGGTGACCGCGACAGGTGAAGTCAATCCACTAGAAAAAACACTGCAATTGCTGAGACTACCATTGGTATTCACGGAACAATAATCTATTTTTCCATCGGTATTACTCGCAACATAGGCAAAGGTCCCAGCAGGATTCAGACTGATGCCCGAAGCCGAGTTGACTGTGCTGCCCGTTGTCGCACAACCGGTAAGAGTCCCGCTGCCAACAGAACAGTACTCAATAGAATTTCCTGTCGTGAGATAGAGATAGGTTCCAGCAGAATTGATTGTCATTCCATTTACAGTCGTAGGCGTGCCAGAAATAGCCGTGCCACAAGTTAAACTGCCATTACTATTCACAGAACAAGCAATGATTTGGCTAGAACCCGCTGTTGCACCTATATAAAGATAAGAACCATCTGGCGTAATTGCTAACGAATACGGTTTTGTTAATCCTGCTCCCGTTGTGGAGCAACTACTGAATGAACCCGTTCCATTTTGATTGATAGGACAGTAAATAATATTATTACTATTTGTATTCGCCGTATAAGCATAAGCGGTCACATTCAAGGTTGCTGAATTGCTGGTAATGCCGCCTAATTTTGAAGAAATGGATGTACTACCACTGGTTATTCCTTGCGCCAATCCTGAAGTCGAAACCGAAGCAATCGCAGCGCCGGAATCCCAAGAGACATTCGATGTAATATTTTGAGTGGTTCCATCTCCATAAGTTCCGGTTGCCGTATATTGTTGTGTTGCAAGCGCATTGATACTGGCGGTCGTCGGAGTCACCGAAATAGACAGCAGCGAGGGATGTATTACATTTAAAGGCGAAGGCGTTCCCGCGCAACTCATTCCACCATTTAAACACACAAAAAGATGATCTTGTGGATTAGGATCGCTCGCACTCACAGGACCTGCCACACTTAATTGCAAGGTACAACTACTTCCAGATTGCCCTGAAGGAGCTAAATTAAATGCGGAACCACAAGTATCTGGATAAGTCCCGCCTGTCGTTACCTGAGAAACATAGGGCGGTAAATATTTTACAAAATTATTATTGCGTTGCGATTGAGTATTATTCGTCACCGTGTAGTAAGCAGTAACGGGTGCCGCATAATAAGTTGTAGGTAACGAAGTGCCACTTTTCACTTCAACATCAAAAGGGAGTGCATAACTGACAGCACTATTTAACAAAAACAATAAAAAGATAAACTTTTTCATTGGTTTATCCTAGTTGGTAATTTAATCCTAAAAAGAAAATACTTTCGCCATACACTCTGGCGGAATGGGTATAGGTTGCTGTGTAATTTTGAAAATTAGCAAAATTAACGGATCCATAATCGCGATAATTATATTCGACAAATAAACTGAGCTTTGGTGTTAACCATTTTTTTACACCCAATGCACCGGTGAAACCCAACGCCGTTTTTGAGGCATTGGAACTCACCATATTAGTCACAAAACTGGTGCTCACCGGTGTATTCAGAGTATCGGTGATATTGGCTAAACTCGCGCCTAATTTTAAATAGCCTGCAAAAGAAGGCGTGAAAAAAACCCCTGGCACAAACACTAAATCATAATAATTTCTTAATGTGATTTTATCAGTAAATGCGAGACTCGATGCGCCAATTTGAAGATTCGCTGAATTAGTCATCCAGGCGGCATCCAACTCGCCACCTAGAAAATAATTTTCACAAACACGTTTGCTGTAACCGAAACCAATACTGCCAATATAACCTTTTTGTTGTACGGTTTCTGCTACGTTTTGCTGGATGGTATCGGTTAGATCAATATATTTTGTATTGAATGTGCCTTGAAAGACGCCCGCATTCGCTGAAACATAGAACGGAAGTTGCGAAGGAATGGGCTCAGCAGTGAATCCGGTTTGTGATAAAAATAATAGTATGCCGCTAAATAAAGCCAACGATTTCAATCTATCCATGATCGATATCCATGTTTTTTTAAAAAAAACATCTTGCCATTCAAAAATTGTTTTTGCAATTGGCTTCTTTGTCATTTATAGTTTTTTTTCAAGAAATAAGTTGGGTGAATTATGCGTGCAGCAAAACAATCACTTTTTATTATCTTATTAGCTCTCACTCAATCCTCTTTTGCAAACACTTGGATCGATTGGTGGCAAAAAATGGAATGGCGACCTATTCTCACCCTAGGCGGCGGTTCAGCGTTTGCAACGGATGTGGGTCAATCACAAAATTTTCCTATCGTGGATCCTGCCACCGATGAATTTTATAATTATGCGGCTTCTTCAAACACACAAACGGCTACGTTCTATCAAGGATTTATCGGCGCTGAGCGGCCTCTTTGTTCCAATGGATTAATACAGTTGGGTTTAGAGTACAACCAAGTCGCGCCTTTTACTGCGAAAGGGATTCTGACCCAGGGCGTCGATGTGCCTTCAGAAAATTCTTATAACTATTCCTATAATGTAATCCCCAGACAATTATTAGTTGAAACCAAATTGCTTTATACCTTGCAACAGATAGTCCATCCTTATTTTTTAGTTGGATTAGGGATTTCATTAAATAAAGCCTATAGTTATGGAACAGATGCACCACCCCTGCTTACCTTTACACGGATGTACGCCAATCATTCTAATACCGCTTTCAGTTATGCATTGGGTTTAGGCGTTGATGCTGATGTCTGTCCTCATGTTCGAGTGGGGGCGGGATATCGATTTTCTGATTACGGACCGGTGAAACTGGGTAATGCAACGATTGATACCAGTAATGTCGCAGGGACCCTGACACAATCCCATTTATATATTAATGAAATTCTTGCAGAAATTTCTTTAATTGCTTAAAACGCATCATACCGCTTACTAATGGCCGCCGAAGTGCTATAATTCCAAAAAATAATGATTTGAAGAGTCCTATCATGTTACAACCACTCCAAAATGCAGAACTTTTTTTAGTAAGCACATTTTTTGATTTCGTATTAATCATTTTTATGTTGCGGTTTTTATTGGCTTTTGTCCGCGCTGATTTTTATAACCCCATCACACAATTTGTAGTGAAATGCACGAAGCGGATTATTAATCCCTTAAAAAAAATAATACCCAATTATCGAAATATTGAATTATCTACCTTATTAATCATTATTGTTCTGGATCTGCTTAAGTTTTTTTTAATTAGCGCAATTGCGGTTGGCTTGCCCAAACATACCGTGGGCATTTTAATCATGGCATTTGCTGACACCTTTAAATTATTACTAAATACGTTATTTTTTGCGATTTTATTGCAAGCGATTTTAAGTTTTATTCAACAAGGGTATTCGCCTGTTTCACGCGTTTTGCAACAAGTCACGGGTCCTTTGCTCCGTCCTTTTCAACGCATCATGCCGCTCGTTGGCGGTTTTGATTTATCGCCACTGCCTGTTCTCGTCATTTTGCAATTATTAATTATTTTAGTCGTCGAACCCTTATTACAATTAGGGATGGGCATCGCCTTTGGATAAGAAAAAAATTGTGTTTGCGAGCAGTAATCCAGGAAAAATTCGTGAATTGCAGGCATTATTAACGGATTTTGAAATTATTCCGCAAGAAAAATTGGGCGTGACGGATATTGCTGAAACAGGAAATACTTTTTTAGATAACGCACTGCTTAAAGCACGTCATGCAGCAAAAATAACCGGATTACCGACCATTGCAGATGACTCAGGACTTGCCGTGACGGCTTTGCATGGCGCTCCAGGCGTTCATTCGGCACGTTTTGCAGGTGAAAAAGCCACCTCCGAAGACAATATCAAAAAATTATTAAACGAATTAAAAGATATCCCCCCCGAAAAACGTCATGCTACCTTTCATTGCATGCTGGTTTTTATCAATAAAGCCGACGATGCTGCACCCTTGATTTGTCATGGGACATGGAATGGAATGATCCTTGCAAAACCGCAAGGCGAAAATGGTTTTGGTTATGATCCGGTTTTTTTTGATCTCGAAGAAAATAAAAGTGCCGCTGAATTATCCCTCGACATTAAAAACCGCATCAGTCATCGCGGCCAAGCGTTAACCATGTTATTAGAAAAAATACAGGAGAAGCTTTAAAAACATGCATGCTTTATCCGTCAAAAATTTAAGAAAAGTGTATCCGCATAATCTTGTGGCATTGAAAGATATTAATCTGGAAGTGCGTGAAGGGGATTTTTTTGGGATGCTTGGGCCGAATGGCGCAGGCAAATCGACGACCATTGGTATCCTCTGCTCGCTCGTCAACAAAACGTCAGGGAAGGTTTCGGTTTTTGGATATGATCTTGATACGGATCTTGAAGCGGCTAAATCCTGCATTGGTGTCGTGCCGCAAGAATTTAATTTTAATCCCTTTGAAAAAGTCATTCAGATTGTTGTCAATCAAGCAGGCTATTATGGCATTCCACGCAACGTTGCAATGCAGCGCGCCGAAATTTATTTAAAAAAATTGGGCCTCTGGGAAAAACGCAATCAAATGGCCATTCGTTTATCGGGCGGCATGAAACGACGCCTGATGATCGCGCGCGCACTCATTAACGAACCTAAATTATTAATTCTGGATGAACCGACAGCGGGCGTGGACATCGAATTGCGATATGATTTATGGAAATATCTGACCGAACTCAATGAACAAGGCACGACTATTATTCTCACTACGCACTATCTAGAAGAAGCGGAACACCTTTGCAAAAATATTGCAATTATCGATCGCGGTGAAATTATCGAAAATTCCAATGTTAAATCATTGATTGCGCGCTTGAACATACAGACCATCATTTTGGATCTTACCGAACCTGTGTTGAAAATTCCTTATTTACCGAATTACCGTTTTCGGATGTTAGATGATTCCACCATGGAAATTGAAATTGCCCGCGATCAATCGCTGAATGCGCTTTTTACAGAATTAAGCTTTCAGGGGATTAATGTCAACAGCATGCGCAACAAAACCAACCGGCTCGAAGAATTATTTGTGCGCCTGATTGCTGAAAACAAAAAAAATTGATGTGAGAAAAACCATGAATTCAACTTCGTTTAGAACTTATATCGCACTGCAAACTATTTTGCGCAAGGAAATCGCGCGCTTCACGCGCATCTGGTCACAAACCTTGTTGCCGCCCGCAATCACGATGACATTATATTTTATTATTTTTGGAAAATTGATTGGTTCGCAAATCAGAGATATTCATGGTGTCACTTACATGCAGTATATCGTGCCAGGTCTTGCCATGATGTCTATTATGACCAATGCTTATGCCAATACCTCGAGCTCGTTTTTCGGCGCAAAATTCAGCAAAAGTATCGAAGAAATGCTGGTTTCCTCGATGCCAAGCTATGTGATTTTAGTGGGTTATATGTTTGGCGGCGCATTGCGCGGACTTTTGGTGGGATTAATTGTCATTTTGATTTCCTTATTTTTTACGCATTTACATATCCAGTATTGGAGTATTGTGCTCGTGATGGCTGTGATGTCCGCTCTAGTTTTTTCGCTAGGCGGCCTGATTAACGGCATTTTTGCGAAAAAATTTGATGATGTTTCATTTATTCCTACCTTCGTTTTAACACCGCTAACCTATTTGGGTGGGGTGTTTTATTCATTAAAACAATTGCCTGAACCCTGGCAAACGCTTTCCATTCTGAATCCCGTTTTAAACATGGTGGATACCTTTCGGTTTGGAATGCTCGGCATTTCCGATGTGAGTATTTATTTTAGTCTTGCAATGGTCGCGATTTTATTTTTAATATTGTTAATATGGTGTCTTAATTTATTGAAAAAAGGTGTAGGATTAAGGACATGATACAGGAAAATGATACTATCTTAAAAAAGGAATAACCCATGGTGAAATCCATTCTCTCGACCCTTTTCTTAATTGCGTTAAGTATTCTAGTTGTCTTAGGAATGCCCATTGCGCAAAAGTGCGTAATGTTTTTGGTGTGGGCGCATGATGGGGTTGCGCAATTGCTGGTGGATGTGTTTTCCGGCGGGACGGTTGGGAGTTTAATTCGTCAGGTTATTGCATTATTGGTTGTGCCGTTGATTGTCGGTCTAATACCTGCTCTCATTTTCTTCATTGCGAAACGGCGATGGATGCCTTATTTTCTGTTAATTGTTTGGATACTTTGGTTGGTTCAGACGTCAGCGCTGGTGATTCAATACAAGGTGGCTGTGGCGGCTTAAATCCAATAAGCCGTTTTCACCATCACTTGTGAGGTGAAATTCATCCATTTTTTTACTAATGAAGGTAATTCTGCGGCACCCGCTTTCATCGCATCTTCGCGATGCTGTGCCTCATCGATTTCCATTTGTTTTAGGATTTTATAACTTTTTTCATCAGACGATGGCAATAAATCCATTTGATGTTGTAAATGTTTAACGACTTGTGACTCCGTCTCCGCCAAAAATCCTAAGCTGTATTTATCGCCGACTAAACCGGCAGTAAAACCAATGGCAAAAGAACCCATATACCACAGCGGATTCAAATAACTGGTGTGATTGCCGAGTTCGGTAATACGACGATTGCACCAGGCAAGATGATCACCTTCTTCGATTGCGGCTTGCTGCATTTTTTCTTTGACGTGAGATTGTCTCGACGTGCACGCTTGTCCATGGTACAGCGCTTGTGCGCAGACTTCACCCGCGTGGTTCACGCGCATTAATGAAGCGGATTGTTTGCGTTGTTCTGCGGTGAGATTCGGTTCGGGTTCATTTTCTGCAGGATACGATCTTGCCGTTGTTTTGGCATTACCAAAAATCGATTTCAAGGCTTGGTCTACACCTAAGCACAGTTCATCCCATTTTGAATAACGTCTAGTGTTCTTCATAAAGCGATGGTAAAAAATTTTGGGAAAAGTGGCAACCTTTCATTCATTGCGTTAGGATAAAATCATTAGCAGGATAAAAAACAAGGATTTGGCATGTCATCATTATTGTATATCGGCTGGTTAAACGATCTGGAACTGGTCATGCGGGTTTTTCTCGCATGTTTATTGGGTGCGATGATTGGCTTGGAACGTGAACGGCATGGGATTTCGGCCGGTATTCGAACGTATGGTGCGATTGCCCTCGGTGCTTGCGTATTTGGCGTGACCTCTGCCAATGTGTTTGGCGCTGATCCATCGCGGATTGCGGCACAGGTTGCAACCGGTGTGGGTTTTATTGGTGGCGGATTGATTTTCAGGCAAGGGAATTATGTTTCTGGGCTTACGACAGCGGCAACCTTGTGGGCGACGGCGGCTGTCGGTCTTGCGGTTTCATTTGGTATGTATCTTATTAGTATTTTGACGTCGATATTGATTTTTTTATTGCTTTATTTGCCTCGTTTAAGCTGGTGGAAAAAGTTTTCTGGGAAAGTTCAGCGAGAAGAGAAAGAAGCGCCTTGAGGGTAGAGCAGTTTTCTGTCGCGAAGGAGCCTTGGTTTTGCTTCACTCGCTCGGGGAGCGTACGTCCATGTACTAAAGCATTTCATCCATGAAACGCAATCGCTTCTGAAGCAAAACCAAGGCTCCTTCGCGACAGAAAACTGCGTGGAGAAAAGATTGGCTGGGGGAGCGACTACGTGCGGTGATACTTACTTGGTCGCTAGCAATTCTTGCAATTCGCCGTTTTCATACATTTCAGTCATGATGTCGCTGCCGCCGATGAATTCGCCTTTGATGTAAAGTTGTGGGATGGTTGGCCAATTGGAAAATTCTTTGATGCCTTGGCGGATTTCGGGGTTTTCTAAAACATTCACGGCAGCAAAACCGTCTACGCCGCATGCTTTTAAAATGCTGACGGCTTTTGATGAAAAGCCACATTGTGGAAATTGGGGTGTGCCTTTCATGTAAAGCACGATGTTATTTTCTTGCACTTGTTGTTTAATCAGTTCTTGGATTGACATTTTTTACCTCGAGTGTTTTTAAAAAAATATTTGCCCGTCATTGCGAGGAACGCTTTTTGTGACGAAGCAATCTCGTAAAGATTGCTTCGGCCTAAAAAGCAGGCCTCGCAATGACAGTATCTATAGCATTCCTAATTGCAATTTCGCAACATCCGTCATCATGCTTCGATTCCACGGTGGATCAAATACTAATTCAATTTTGACATCCGTTACTTCTTTTAGCCCACGAATTTTTTGTTCTGCATCAGCGACTAGTACAGGCCCCATGCCGCAACCGGGTGCCGTCAGTGTCATTTTGATTTCGACTTTTTCTTCATCTGTGATTTTGCATTCGTAAACCAAACCTAAATCAACGATATTCACGGGGATTTCGGGATCAAAACAGGTTTTTAATAATTCCCAGACTTTGTCTTCGGTAGTACCGACCAAATCATTGATGTTCGGCTCATCTAAAATAATCATGCCCAGTGCATCACCGTCTTTTCCTGCGACGCGCGCCAGATTACCGTTCACATAAACCGTATAAGAATTTCCTAGCGCTTGAGTGATCATGACGAGCGAACCTTTTTGAATCGTCACTTTGACGCCAGACGGTATCAACATCGCATCGCATTCGCGGGTTACTTCTATCGTGTCGTTTTTTAACATTAGTCCACCGTAAAGCTTTCGCCGCAGCCGCAGCGGTTTTTTTCATTGGGATTGATAAAAACTAATCGTTTTTGTTTTAAGCCAATTGTGTCGGCAACATAATCCACAATGACGTTTTTTAAAAAAGTTTCGGAGTTTCGATCAATAAAAATCTCTAATCCATCTTGTGAAAAAGCAATATCATTTTCGTTTTTGATTTTGATAATATCTGGGACATAAGCATAACCTGAACAGCCGGTTTTTTTAATCGACAAACGAAAACCAATGCCGCCCTCGGTTTGAGTCAGCATTTTTTTAATGTGTTCTGTTGCCGGTTTTGTCAAAGTAATGATTGACATGGTTCACCTCAATTTTCTGTGCTGACGATGCCAGCTTTTTCAGCAATAATGGCCATGAGCGTGTGCCAGGCCAATGTGGCGCATTTGACACGCGCTGGAAATTCAGCAACGCCGATAAGCACCGCTAATTTACCTAATTTTTCTATATTTTTTTGATCGCCGGTTGTGACGACCTCATGAAATGCAGAAAAAATTTCCTGAATTTCATTTTTGGTTTTGCCTTTTAATTTTTCTGTCATGAGCGAAGCGGATGCCATGGAGATCGCGCAACCCGAGCCTTCGAACATAAGTTGTTCAACGATGTCGTTTTTTTCACGCAGATGCAGGGTGAGCTTGTCACCACACAAAGGATTAAATCCTTCTTGATGATGAGTTGCATCACACAGTTCGCCAAAATTTCGCGGATGACGGCCGTGATCGATAATGGTTTCTTGATATAACTCACGTAAATCATTCATGCGAATAACCTCTGGGTATTGTGTAGCCCCACTAAAAGCGCATCGATATCGGTTTTATCATTATATAAACCGAACGAAACCCGAACCATCGCAGGCACGTTAAAGCGTTGCATCAATGGCATCGCGCAATGATGTCCTGCACGCACTGCAATATTGTCATGCGCGAGGATCGTACCCACATCGTGTGGATGAATATCCTTTAAAACAAAAGAGATAACGCCTAATTTTTCTTTTGCGGTTCCAATTAATTTTAATTCTGGGAATTCAGATAATTTTTGGGTGGCATCTTTTAATAAATCTTGTTCGTGTTGCATGATGTTTTGCATGCCGATATTTTTTAAGTAATTCAGTGCCGCATTGAATGCGATGACGCCGCCGATATCCGGTGTGCCTGCTTCGAATTTAGCAGGTGATTTTGCATAGGTGATTTTTTCAAATGACACGGTTTCAATCATGCTGCCGCCGCCTTGATAGGGGGGCATTTTTTCTAATAATTCTTCTTTGCCATAGAGTACGCCTACACCTGTTGGGCCGTATGCTTTGTGCGCAGAAAAAACGTAAAAATCGCAATCCAGATCTTGGACATCGATGGATAGATGCGGAAATGCTTGAGCGCCGTCAATTAAAATTTTGGCGTTATGCTCATGGGCGATTTTAATCATTGTTTTGATCGGATTGATTGTGCCTAGCACATTTGAGGCATGCGCAATCGCAACCAACTTTGTATGCGCAGAAAATAATTTTTGATACTGATCTAAGTCCATTTCGCCTGAATCTGAAATGGAAATAACGCGCAGTTTTGCGCCGACTTTTTCACATAATAATTTCCAGGGAACAATATTGGAATGATGTTCCATGGTGCTAATGATAATTTCATCGTTTTCTTTGATGTTGATGCGGCCATAAGTATCAGCAACCAGGTTAATGGCTTCGGTTGCGCCTCGAACAAAAATAATTTCACTCGATTTTTTGGCATTGATAAAATTTTTAATGTTTTCGCGGGTATTTTCATAGAGCTTAGTTGCGCGTTCGCTTAACTCATAAACACCGCGATGAATATTGGCATTGGTATGTTCATAATAGTGTCGCAACGCATCGATGACAACTTGCGGTTTCTGACTGGTCGCGCTGCTATCCAAGTACACCAACGGTTTCCCGTTTTTGGTTTGTTGTAGAATTGGAAAATCGTGTTTATTCATATTGATTTACCTGTTCTTGGATGCGCTGCAGCATGTAAGGGTTTTCGATTTTTTGAATCACGTCATTGGCAAAACCTTGAGTTAATAATTTAATTGCATCGGATTTTTCCATTCCGCGAGCGCGTAAATAAAATAAAGCATCGGGATCTAACTGACCGACGGTTGCGCCATGTGAGCATTTGACATCGTTTGCATAAATTTCAAGTTCAGGTCTGGTTTCAGCTTCGGCGTCATTCGAGAGTAATAAATTATGATTGGCTTGTTCGGCACGAATGTGTTGCGCATGACGTTCTACATATACTTTGCCTTTAAAATGCGAACGCGATTTTTTATTTAAAATACCTTTGAAATACATATCGCTATTGCTGTGCGCGGCATGATGATTGATTTGAATATCTTGCGTGAGTTGCTGTTTATTTTCAGTGAGATAACTTAAACCTCGCAGATAACAAGATGCGCCCTTCTCCGATAAATTCACTCGGATAATTTGCTGGCAATTTTCGCCGGCAAAATTGGCAAAAAAGGTTTTAACGCAACTATCTTGTTTTTGTTGGATCGTAATATTCGTTGAACGAGGGGCAGAACATTTTTGAATTTTGTAAAAATTAACGCGCGCGTTTTTTTCTGCAAAAATTTCTGTGTGGGTTTCCAACTTATCAAAATATTCTTCGAAAATGGTCACTTCCGAATTTTCTTCGGCGACAATAATCGCGTGGCCATTCTCATCGCAATTTAATTGGATGGGCTCGCTGACGATTTGATTTTTAGCGATTATTACGCGCATTCTAACCATCCATACCCTTTTGCTTCGAGTTCGAGCGCAAGTTCTTTGCCGCCCGATTTAATAATTTGGCCTTTGACCATGACATGAATCACGTCGGGAACAATATAATCCAGTAATCGTTGGTAATGGGTCACAACGATGATACTGCGGTCTTTTGAACGCAGACTATTCACGCCTTTGGCAACGGCTTGTAAGGCGTCGATGTCGAGACCGGAATCGGTTTCATCTAAAATGGCGAGACGAGGTTCAAGCATCAACATTTGTAAAATTTCATTTCGTTTCTTTTCGCCGCCTGAAAATCCTTCATTGACGGCGCGATGTAAAAATTTTTCATCCATGCCGACTTCTTGCATTTTTTCTTTGACTAATTTTAAGAAATCGATCGCATCTAACTGGGATAAATTTCGTTGTTTGCGGATGCTATTCACTGCGGCTTTCAGAAAATACATATTATTTACGCCGGGAATTTCGACAGGATATTGAAAGGCGAGGAATAAACCGCGCGCTGCGCGTTCTTCGGGAGTTAGTGCTAATAAATCTTTGTGATCGAATTCGACTTTTCCTGCTGTGATTTGATAATCTTCACGGCCTGCCAGGGCATTGGCGAGGGTGCTTTTGCCGGATCCATTGGGGCCCATGATGGCGTGGACTTCACCAGGGTTTATTTGCAAATTAATGCCGCACAGAATATTTTTGATCTGCTGTTTGTCGTCCTGGATTGAGGCGTGTAAGTTTTCTATTGATAGCATTTCAGTTACCTTTCAGTTTCTTTCAGTTTCTTTCAATTTCCTTGGGTTTTTCATTACGCAGTTTGCTTTCGCCGCCGGGGTTCTGCTTCTTCGCTCGAAGAACATACGTCCCTGTATTCAAGCATTTCATCCGTGAAATGCACTCGCTCTTAAGCAGAACCCCGGCGGCGAAATCAAACTGCTTGAGATACTTTTTTTCACCTCTCCCCTTGTGGGAGAGGTCGACGCGCGTTTTTTGCGCGTCGGGTGAGGGGTGCTTTTCCCCGAAATTACCCCACACTTCCTTCTAAGCTTACTTCCAATAATTTTTGTGCTTCTACTGCAAATTCCATGGGCAGTTCATTAAAAACTTTTTTGCAAAAACCATTTACAATCATCGTTACGGCATCTTCCTGATTTAACCCCCGCTGGCGGCAATAAAATAATTGGTCTTCGCCAATTTTTGAAGTGCTCGCTTCATGTTCGATGTGTGCGGTTGGGTTTTTTGCATTAATCGTTGGAAAAGTATGTGCGCCACAGGTATCGCTTAATAACAACGAATCACACTGAGTATAGTTGCGCGCGTTAATTGCTGTCGGCAAAACGCGAACTAAACCGCGGTAAGTATTCTGGCCGAATCCTGCGGAAATTCCTTTGGAAATAATCGTGCTTCGCGTATTTTTCCCAATATGAATCATCTTTGTGCCTGTATCCGCTTGTTGACGATGATTGGTGAGCGCTACAGAATAAAATTCACCGACTGAATTATCGCCTTGCAATACCACGCTTGGATATTTCCAAGTAATCGCTGAACCTGTTTCGATTTGTGTCCAAGAAATTTTTGAATTTTTTCCTCGGCACGCGCCACGTTTGGTAACAAAATTATAAATCCCGCCACGACCTTCTTCGTCACCCGGATACCAATTTTGTACCGTGGAATATTTTATTTGCGCGTTTTCGAGTGCAACTAATTCAACGACAGCGGCATGTAATTGATTTTCATCGCGCATCGGTGCAGTGCAGCCTTCTAAATAACTCACATAACTGCCTTCATCTGCAATGATTAGTGTTCTTTCGAATTGTCCCGTGTTGGCTGCATTAATCCGAAAATAGGTAGACAATTCCATCGGACAGCGCACACCTTTTGGAATATAAACAAATGAACCATCGCTAAAGACCGCAGCGTTTAATGCAGCAAAAAAATTATCGCGATAAGGAACAACCGTTCCTAAATATGTTTCGATTAATTCAGGATGATTTTGCACGGCATCTGAAAAAGAACAGAAAATGACGCCGGCTTCAGCTAATTTTTCTTTGAATGTGGTTGCAACAGAAACGCTATCAAACACCGCATCGACCGCAACGCCAGCTAATTTTGCGCGCTCATGCAATGGGATGCCCAATTTTTCATATGTTTCTAATAATTTTGGATCGACTTCTTCCAAACTTTTTGGGCCGTCTTTTTTCACTTTTGGTGCGGAATAATAAATTATTTTTTGAAAATCAATTTCTGGATAATGCACATGCGCCCATTCGGGTGATTTCATCGTGAGCCAGTGACGATAGGCTTGCAAGCGATAATTCAGCATGAAGTCGGGTTCATTTTTTCGCGCGGAAATTTTTCGAATGATTTCTTCAGATAATCCCGGTGCAAAAGTATCTGACTCGATGGCGGTGACAAAGCCATATTCGTAATTTTTATTCACAACTTGTTTAATGTATTCATTACTCATGGCACGACTCGCACTGGAATTCCGCGCAACGTCAGCGGATGGTTCGTTAAGGATTTCGACATATCGCTCAAAGTTACTTGGCCCAATGCCTGCAAAATAATGTTGTTGATGGTTTTCCAGTTGTCTTTGATCCCGCACAGCGCATCGAGCGAACAGCTATTATGCGGCGAGCAGCATTCGGTCATCGCGAGCTTGCCTTCGATTGCGGAGACGACTTCTGCGAGTGTTATTTCAGCGGTGGATTTTGCGAGTTGATAACCGCCGCCTGTTCCACGATGGGATTTGACGAGCTCTGCTTCACACAGGATTTTTAATAGCTTGCTAACCGTCGGGGCTTTGAGATGGACGGATTTCGCAATATGCGGGGCGCTAAAAATCATTTCGGGCTTCAGCGCCAAAAAGCTCATAATGACAGTTGCATAGTCTGTTAATTTGCTGATTTTTAACATTTTTTATACAAATCGATTTGTTAGGATTCGGGCGCATACAGTACCATAGTTGTACTGATTAGATCAATGATTTGGTTAAGGTTTTCTTCAGGTTTGGCGGATATACTGAAGATAAGGATTTAATAATAGATAGAGGTTTATATGATTGATAGAAACGATCTCGAATTAGATGAACAAAGAGAATTTAAAGCTCATATGAAAGAGCTTCTGCTGGGCATGGAAGAAGCTATCAATTTAAGCAAAAAATTAAAAAAATTTCGCCGTTGGTTTCAGCCTACAGAATCCCTCACGGATACAGACACGGCTAGCGATATTTTTAAGTCAATTGATACTAAGCTCCCAGCAGTCGAAGAAGCACTTCCTAAGGTAAGGGCTTGGGTCGATTCACCGACTCAAAATCCACCCACATTAGGACGAATTGAAACTTTTACAAATGAATTAATACAATTGAATAAGTTTATGTCGAAAGCAGCTATTGCTAAAGATAAATTAAAACCAGAAAGCAAAAGAGATCCTTTCTTGCGAAAACAAGAAAAAGAACTTCAAGATGTTGAGGAAGCTGTTCGTATCGCCATTGAAAAACAGGATTCCCGACCTGATATAGAAGAAACAAAAAAACAAATTCTTAAATTATTAGATAAACTTTTAGAAAATTATAATAAAGAACCCAAGAAATCAAATTTGATGAGATGTCGCGCAGTCATTGCAAATGCTGAATCGCAAGAAATGGTTGCGGAAGGATTCAAAACTGCGATTTTATTTAGTTTGCAGCGTCAACGTTTTGGATTGACCAATACCACGAGTTTAGGTGAGAAATTAAAAACTTTACTTAATCTTCCTGAATTCAAAGCATTAAAAAAACAATTTTTTACGGAAGAACCCTTAGTCCGCTATCGCGATTTGAGAGAATTAGTTGCATCCTTTGAACATCCTAATCCTACTAAATTTTTCTCTTCACGAAGAAAAGAAAATATGGGTAAATTCGAACAGAAGCTTGCTGATTTAGAAAAAAGCATCGCCGAAAAACGCCCCGGGGAAGATCACTCGCCATCCTAATATTTATGATGTATTATTGCGCCTCATTTTAATTGGGGGCTCAATAATGCATCAATTTATAAAAGTTTTTTTTCCAGCAATTTTAACTCTTCTTTTTAGTCACGTTGTTTTTGCAGATCCCGTCATCGAATTAGACAATCAAAACGCGGCTCGCTGCATCCAACAAATCAGCAGCGTACAAGACGAATTTCCTGTAGTTTTAATTTATGAAAAACAATGTCCTTACGCGAAAATTTTTTTACCCACCTATCAATCTGTCTCTAGTGATCCTAGTCAGCAAGGTCGCGCATTTTTTGAATATGATTTTAGTAATGAACAGCGTGATGTTCTCGCACAATGTTTAGGCCTAGATGCGAATGCTATTCTGGCATCCCCAACCGTCACGGTTATTTTACAAATGACGGACCCAGAAACCGGCAAAAACCTCCGCAGCATGCCCTTGCGCGCCTGGGGCGGCACTAAAACGGATCCAACTGATCCTAGCAAATTCGTGTCCATTTCGCCTGAAGAATTAGAACATATTATTGATCTGACCGACGTAGAAAAGTTGCGCTTAAAGAATATGAAGCGATAGCCCCAATTTAGTAGACAAGATTATTTCACCAGGTTATAATATGACTATAGTATTATGACCATGGTGAAATTATGAAAGAACTGAATATTCAAGCCGGTAAATTTAAAGCTCAGTGCCTGCAGTTAATGGATGAAGTCAGCAATAAACATTTTTCACTTGTTATTACCAAACATGGTAAACCTATCGCAAAACTTGTGCCCATTGAAGTAACCGAAAAAAATATCTTCGGCTGCCTGAAAAACACTGTAACAATTCGTGGCGATATCATAGAGCCCATTGATTCCGACTGGGAAGCTAATGAATGAAGCTATTATTAGATACCCACGTGTGGATTTGGTTAATGAACGGCAATAGTGAGCTATCCAAAGCCTCTATCAAAACCATTAACCAGGCTGATGAGTTATATATTGCTGCTATTTCACTTTGGGAATTGGGTATGCTGGAATCCAAAAAACGAATTATCTTAGATATGCCAGCATTAGAATGGATCAATTATTCATTGGATATATCAGATATCACAATAAAACCACTAACAGCTTCTATTGCAATAGATAGCTGTCATCTTCCTGGATCGTTTCATGAAGACCCCGCAGATCGTATGATTGTCGCAACAACCCGTGTCGAAAATCTTACTTTACTGACCAGAGATACAAGAATATTAAATTATGCCAAACAAAAACATGTTTCCTGCTTAAAAGTTTAGTAATTCACAATTTGTCAGATTTACTGTTAAACTATCCATTTTTCAAGAACGGACGGACCCCATATGCACTATAACAAACTCGGCAAAGCCGGCATTAAACTCAGCGAAATTTCATTTGGCTCCTGGATTACGTTTGCAAAACAATTGGGATTTAACCAGGTACGAGAATTCATGCACGCCGCGCACGACCATGGCGTGAATTTTTTCGATAACGCCGAAGGCTATGCGCATGGTGAATCCGAAGCATTAATGGGAAAAGTGTTAAAAGAATTTCGCCGCGAAGATTTGGTGATCTCGACTAAAATTTTTTGGGGCGGCAATGGGCCGAATGATACAGGTTTGTCGCGCAAACATTTACTAGAGGGCACTAAAAATTCTTTAAAACGTCTGGAATTAAATTACGTCGATTTATTATTTTGTCATCGTCCTGATTTGGATACGCCCATCGAAGAAACGGTGCTCGCGATGGATTATCTCGTGCGCAATGGTTATGTTTTGTATTGGGGTACTTCCGAATGGAGTGCGCAGCAAATTCAAAAAGCATTTGAAGTTGCTGAAAAATTAAATTGCATCAAACCCACGATGGAACAGCCGAAATATAATATGTTTTTCCGTGACCATTTGGAAAAAGATTATTTGCCGTTATTTGATAAATATGGTCTCGGCACCACGACTTGGAGCCCGCTCGCATCTGGCATTTTGTCTGGCAAATATCATCACGGCATTCCGCAAGAAAGTCGTTTAGCCAAAGAAGCATGGTTGATTCCCAATAATTTTCGCGAGCTGGTAGAAAAAGTTAAGAAAATTTCAAAAATTGCAGAAGAACTCGATTGCACAACGCCTCAACTCGCAATTGCCTGGTGTTTGAAAAATCCGCACGTGAGTTCAGTCATCACCGGCGCCACTAAAATGGAGCAATTACTCGAAAATTTAGGCGCAATTGATATTAAACATAAACTCACCCCCGATGTCATGAAAGCCATTGATAAGGCGTTAAAGTGAAAGCAGAAATCAATTTACAACAATTGGAGCTTTCAGTTCGCTTAGGATGGCCAGAGGAAGAACGTGAGATTCCGCAAACTATTTGGTTAGATATTCAAATAAAATTTTTCGATGCACCCTCTGCCTGCAAGTCTGATAATTTAGCCGATACGTTTTGTTATGATGAATTAATAAAAAAAATTAAAACCGAAATTCATGCGCGCGAATTTCGTTTAATCGAATATTTAGGCCAGGAAATTTATCGGGTCATCAAACAAGTCGTGGGAAATCATTCTGTTAACATTCGCATTCACAAAAAACCTCTCATTGAAAATTTAACCGGCGGCGTCAATTTTTGTTTTGGTGATGAAGCATGGTCATTTTAGGGTTAGGTTCTAATTTAGGCGATCGATTGCAGCATCTGCGAGATGCTTTGCAAATGATAAAAAAAATTCCGGGGCTTAACGTTCAGCAAGTATCACCCGTTTATATTTCTGATGCATTATTACCTGAAAACGCACCAAGCGAATGGGACCGAGATTATCTCAATCTGGCTTTGCGCTGCGAAACCACGCTCGATCCTTATAAATTATTAGAGTTAACTAAAAATATTGAAAAAATAGCCGGCCGCCAACATAAAAAAAACTGGGGGCCAAGACCCATCGATATTGATATTTTAGCGTGGGATGATTTGATTCAATACGATGAAAAATTGCATATTCCGCATGAGCATTTATTGACGCGTCCTTTTGCATTGTGGCCTCTTGCTGATATAGCGCCACGCTGGATCCATCCTATTGTGAAAAAAACGGCGGCAGAATTAGTGTTACCTTGGGGCTCGCGTTTTTCAGGCGAAGCGCCACTTCATACCAGACAAATTCAACAACGCGCTGATTCACCGCAATTGGTTGGGATTTTGAATATCACACCCGATTCTTTTTCAGACGGTGGAAAATTTATAAATCCGAATGATGCGATCGCCCAAGTGAAAAATCTGGTCGCAGACGGCGCGGACATTATTGATATTGGCGCAGAAGCAACGGGGCCGCGCGCAAAACCCATTAACGCAGAAGCAGAATGGTTACGCTTAGAACCGATTTTGCAAATGCTGTTACCAGAACTCAAGCGTTTGCCCATCACTCCAAAAATCAGCATTGATACACGACATTCAATCATAGCCATAAAAGCGCTGGAAATCGGCGTGGATTGGATTAATGACGTGACGGGATTAACCGATCCTGCCATGCGCGATATAATTGCGAATAATACTTGTGATGTTGTCATCATGCATCACCTAAGTATTCCTGCTGATAAAACTATTTTTATTCCCCGCGATCAAGATCCAGTAGCGAATATTTTACACTGGGGCGAAAAACAAATTGCTCTGTTAGAAAAAAATAATATTCACCGCGAACGAATTATTTTTGATATCGGAATTGGTTTTGGCAAAACCGCCGAACAAGATTTAGAATTATTAAACCGCATCACCGAATTTAAAAAATTAAATGTGCGCTTACTCGCAGGTCATTCACGAAAATATTTTTTGCAACAATTTACCCAAAAACCACCCATCGAACGCGACATTGAAACACTCAGTTGTTCACTGCATTTGGCAAATCAAGAAATTAATTATTTACGCGTCCATCACATTGAAAATCACGCAAGAGCTTTTAAAACAATAAAAAATTTTTAAATCCTAAATCATGAACCGACCTCTACACGAGCCGAGTTGGTTTTGTTTCCCGCGCGATTGCGTTTCATGGATGAAATGCTTTAATACATGGACGTATGTTCCCCGAGCGCGGGAAACAAAACCAACTCGGCTCGCGCCCCCATGATTTTAAATACACTCCGCTACAGTATGAAATGATCCAAATACAATAACTCGATCACCCTCTTTACCACGCTGCATTACATTCTGATATGCCATTTTCACAGTATCATACGAAAAAATATTGTTTAACCCAGCAGACTGAAAAGCACTCAATAATTTTTCTAACGAAGCAGCACGCTTTAAAGGCAACAAACTCGCAACATGCCATTCATCGATTTTATCGCGCATCACTTGAATCGTTGCCAAAATATCTTTGTCAGCTAACATAGAAAAAACCGCGCGGGCTTTACCACGGCACGGATGTTCTCGAAGCCAAGCATCTAAAAAGGCAGCAGATGCTGGATTATGTGATACATCGAATATTTGTTCAATTTTTCCAGGCACGACTTGAATGCGTCCCGCCAACTTTACTTTTTTTAATCCCGACTGAATTTGCGTTTCAGTCACCGGCAAAAAATTCTGTGCGAGTTCTAATGCCATTAAAACGCTAGACATATTTTGTAATGCCAATGAAGGAATCGGCAAGGTTTTAAAATGATTTTTTTCACTCTGCCATTGCCAGTGATCTGCTTTTTTTAAAAAGCGAAATTCTTGATTTTGGCAATAAAAAGGCGCGTCAATTTTTTTAGCATAATCTGTCAACGTGACTGGCGGATCAACGTCACCACAAATGGCCGGCTTACCGGACCGAAAAATCCCCGCTTTCTCAAACGCTATCTTTTCACGCGTATCCCCTAACCATTCGGTATGATCTATCCCAATGCTGGTTACGATTGCAATATCCGCATCGATCACATTCACAGCATCAAATCGTCCGCCGAGACCCACTTCTAAAATCCAGACATCCAAATCCTGCTCTCGAAATATTTCAAACGCCGCCAGCGTATTAAACTCAAACGGCGTCAAAACGACCTCGCCCCGCGCCTGATCGATTTTTTCAAAGGCACGGCAAAACGCTTCATCGGAGGCATCCTGGCCCTGAATCCGAACATATTCGTTATGTTTAAATAAAATCGGCGAAGTAAAAACACCCGTTTTAAAACCGGCCTCACGATAAATCGATTCTAATCCTGCGACTGTGGAGCCTTTCCCATTCGTTCCGCCGACTGTGATGCATACCGGCCCCTTTTTAAGATTTAAACGCCTGGCGACCTCCTGAACGCGCTCTAAGCTTAGATCAATGGCTGGGGTCCCCAATGACTGAATTCGCTCTAACCATGCTGAAAGATTCACGCTGACCTCATAACCTGTTTAAAACCACCCTGATAACCTAGGTATTGTCTGTGCAAACCCTATGGAAAACAACACACCCCCTAATTTATCCCGGACCCCACACACCTTAACCACGCTAGGAACAAACGATTTCCACAGATCGATACATCCATAACCTGATGAATTTATTAACAATTAATAACCTTTCCACAGAAATTACCGTCCTATATAAAAAGAAAAATAAGAAAAAGAATATATATAAAAAAGATGTTTTGTTAAGAACAATCACCACCGAAAATCTCCTGGAAATCCATGCGAAACAAATTGACAGGAAGCCAATAGAACCCTATGATTAACGCCCTTGATTAATAACGTATTGAGTGCAGTATCATGAAAAGAACATTCCAGCCCAGCGTGCTAAAACGCAAAAGAACACACGGATTCAGAGCCCGTATGGCAACCAAAAACGGCCGTACCGTATTAAGCCGACGCAGAGCTAAAGGGCGCGCTAGACTTTGCGCATAATTTAAACCCAAGTGCGTTTTAACCCTAACAACAAGCTGATTACAAAGGCAGAATTCAAATCCGTTTTTGATGAATCTTTTAAAGTCAGTCAAAAGTTTTTGACCGTTCTGTATAAACCGAATAAAAAAAATCAGGCGCGAATTGGTTTGGTGGTTGCAAAACGTTCGGTAAATAGCGCTGTTGCTAGAAATCAGATAAAACGTGTGATACGAGAAAGTTTTCGACTGAATCAGGAAAAATTAGCTGGACTCGATATTATTGTGATTGCCCGACAGCAATGCGGTTCATTAGATAAAGCAACATTACGTGAAGGCATAGAAAAACTGTGGGAAAAGTTAATCAAACAATACAAACATTCCTCACCTTAATTATTAAGGTTTATCGTTATTTAATCAGTCCTTTTTTTGGAAATTGCTGCCGGTTTCACCCCTCTTGTTCATCTTATGCAATTGAAGCAATTCATTCTCATGGTGCAACAAAAGGAAGTTTTCTGACATTTAAACGCATCTTACGCTGCCATCCGTTTCACCCAGGCGGTTTAGATCCTGTACCTAAACGAGAACACTCATGACGACCAATATGCTGGATTATGTACGTTATTCACTTTATGCCATTTTAATTGTGATTGGATTATTGCTTTATCAATTATGGGAAAAAGAACACCCTAAAGCGGTTGTAACAACATCCGCAGAAATTTCCACTACATCCAGTAATTATATTCCGCAAGTTCAAACCACATCAAACAGTGCAACTGGAACAAAAACCGCGGCATCTGTTTCAACACCGGTTACCGGAGAACATCTCATCCATGTTGCAACCGATGTATTGTCAGTTGACATTGATGCGCTAGGCGGAAATATTATTCAAGCAAAATTATTAAAATTTCCAGAAAGCCTGCATTCACCCAATTCATTTGTGTTATTAAATAATTCGGATGCGAATCGTTATATTGCACAAAGTGGTTTATTAAGCACGAATGGTCCAGATACTACTAAAGGACAAGCGCTTTATACGTCTGAAAAAACCAATTATGTGATGCAAAATGGTGAAAAAGTTTTGCTTGTCAATTTGGTTTGGAATAATCAAGGCGTGAAAGTTACAAAAACATTCACGTTTAAAAATAATGATTATCAAATTGGTGTGAATTATCACATCGAAAATCAATCGAAAAATGCTTGGGCTGGCAATTTATATTTACAACTTATGCGAAAAGATACACCGCCGCCCACCACCGGTTTATCTAATTTAACAACCTATTTCGGAGCAGCAATCTCAAGCCCTGAAAAACCCTTTCAAAAAATCAGTTTCAAAGAAATGGGCAAACAAGATTTGAATCAAACCATCACCGGTGGATGGGCTGCGATGATTCAGCATTATTTTATTAGTGCTTGGATTCCAGAACAAACTACGCAATCTAATTATTTCAGCCGAATTACCAACGATGGTTTGTATACCATTGGCATGATCGGTCCATCCGTCGCAATTAATCCAGGTGAAACAAAAGATATTTCAGCAAAATTGTACACAGGCCCGACTGAAGCAGCGCTGTTATCTAAAGCCGCGCCGGGTTTACCACTAACAATTGATTATGGTTGGTTCTGGTTTATCTCCGTCATTATTTTTTGGATGATGCAAAAAATTCATAGTGTAGTGGGCAACTGGGGTTGGTCAATTGTGCTCGTGACGGTTGTGATCAAATTGATGTTTTATCATCTGTCCGCAAAAAGTTATCGCTCAATGAGTATGTTGAAAAAATTACAACCGCGCATTGAAGCCATGAAACAAAAATTTGGTGATGACAAACAAAAATTCACCCAAGCAACACTTGAGCTTTACAAAAAAGAAAAAGTAAATCCCATGAGTGGTTGCTTGCCGATTTTAATTCAGATCCCAGTATTTATCGCACTTTATTGGGTGTTGATTGAAGCGGTTGAATTACGCCAAGCGCCATTTATTTTATGGATCCATGATCTTTCTACCAAAGATCCGTATTATATTCTGCCGATTTTGATGGGCCTTTCGATGTTGCTGCAACAAAAATTAAGCCCACCACCACCGGATCCAACGCAAGCCAAAGTCATGATGTTGATGCCTGTTATTTTCACGGTGTTATTTATGAATTTTCCAGCAGGCTTAATGCTCTACTGGTTTGTGAATAATACGCTTTCCGTGTTGCAGCAATGGTTCATCATGCGCGGCTTGGAAAAGTCAGATAAATCCAGGAAAAAATGACAACAGCAACAGAAACCATCGTTGCATTAGCAACACCACCCGGTCGCGGTGGTGTTGCGATTATTCGAGTGTCAGGCCCTGATGTTCTCTTCATCGCAAAAAATATTTTAGAAAAAATTCCCACCCCCAGAAAAATTTTATTTAGCGCATTTTTGGATGAACACAAAAATCCTTTGGATGAAGGCCTCGCGCTTTTTTTTAAAGGACCGAATTCTTTTACCGGCGAAGATGTTTTAGAGCTGCATGGGCACGGCGGCCCAGCTGTGGTCGATAGTATTATTCGCCGTGTGGTGGGATTAGGCGCACGTATTGCAAGACCCGGTGAATTTTCTGAACGTGCATTTTTAAATAATAAAATGGATTTAGCACAGGCTGAGGCGATTGCTGATTTAATTCATGCCTCATCCGAACAAGCAGCGCGCGCGAGTATACGTTCTTTGCAAGGTGAATTTTCAGAAAAAATTAATGAATTAGTGGAAGCCGTGATTCGTCTTCGCATGTATGTGGAAGCGGCGATTGATTTTACCGAAGAAGAAATTGATTTTTTAAGTCATAAAGAAGTTCAACAAGATTTTGATGGGTTGCTTACTAAACTAGAAAATGTATTGTCATCTGCGACCCAAGGCAGTTTGCTACGCGACGGTATTACTGTTGTGATTGCAGGCGAACCCAATGTTGGCAAATCCAGTTTGTTAAATCGTCTGAGCGGCAAACAAACGGCGATCGTGACTGATATTCCCGGCACGACGCGTGATATTTTGCGCGAACATATTCACATTGATGGCATGCCCGTGCATTTTATTGATACGGCAGGTTTGCGTGACAGCATGGATCCCGTCGAACAAGAAGGCATACGCCGTGCGCATCATGAAATTGCAGCGGCTGATTTAGTTTTGTGTGTGATCAATGCGGAAGATACGATTTTCCCAGCCCAAGATGTGATTTTCAAAAATAAAGCGCCGGTCGTCATTATTCGCAATAAAATCGATTTAGTCCCTGAAACGCCAGCTATTACAGAAGAGAATGATCGAACAGTCATTTCACTTTCAGCAAAAAAAGATATGGGTATCGATTTATTAAAAAACCACATCAAACACTGCGCTGGATTTAAAGACATTCCCGAAGGCACTTTTTCAGCCAGACGCAGGCACCTGGAAGCACTGAATCTTGCAAAACGGTTTTTGCTGAGCGCCCAAAAACAACTAGCCTCTTTTACAGGCGAATTGCTTGCTGAAGACTTACGGCAGGCGCAATTGGCTTTGTCCGAAATTACGGGGGAATTTACCTCGGATGATCTATTAGGCCGAATTTTTGGCAGCTTTTGCATCGGCAAATAATCATTAAAAAACCACCTTATATTCTATTGATTAAAAAATGACCTAATGATATAATTGCGCAATTATTATACATTTATGGTAGGCGCAAACGTGGCAACTCAGAGAAAACCTAATTTTTTCAGCATGTTACCAGAACAATTGGTCAGGGCAAATCTATATACCCAAGTGGACCTTGTTACTAATTCTCATTTAGCTAACTGTTCACGTGGTCAAGATAGATTGTTTACAAACTATCTGGAAACCCCCGCAGGCCATCAACAGTTTTTACAAAAATTACTTAATTACACCCTTAACTATACCGACGGCGAGCAAAAAGTCGCACAAGAAGTTAAAGCAGCAAAGACCGTGAAACATCCAGTGTCTCTTTTGAAAAAAGCGGCTGGAAAACAAAAAGGGGGCCTCTGCTCGTTATTACAAAAAAGCACCATAACCGATTCCTCCGGACGAGTATTTAAAGATGTTTCTCCATTACGATTAGCTTTTTGGTTAATGAGTCCAGTTGCAAAAAAAATGCTTGCTGCATTACCTGCCGATCAAAGAGCGTTTGCGTTGCAGCAATTAAATGAACCAGTTCTTGTCAAACATCCTAAACAAGGTTGTTTTATCCCCGAAATGCAATTTGATTTTTCTTTGGTTGAACGAGAATATACTTCAGGTATCAGTGGATTAGTTAAAGATCACGCCTCACTCCATGAAAATGTTAAGGTCAAATTGCCAATAGGTATCAGAGAACAAATACTGTCGGGCTCGAGATTGGAAAATCTTCAGCAAGAATTAAAACAAGTAAAAGAAAAATTCAGCAACTTAAAACAAGAATTTGCCACTCTTAAAACCCAATTAGAAGCTGACTGTAAAAAAATTCAAGATAATGAAAAATCCTGTATAATCTGTTAAATGGATGACAGATATCATGACCGCCGCGACGCAGGCAGAGTTCTCGCCGAAGAACTGAAATCTTACGCGAATCGCAAGGATGTAATCGTGCTTGCGCTACCGCGTGGCGGTGTCCCCGTTGCTTTTGAAATTGCAGAAGCCCTATCGGTTCCCCTCGATATTTTTATCGTACGAAAATTAGGTGTTCCTGGTCACGAAGAATTGGCGATGGGTGCGATTGCATCCGGCGGCACGACGGTTTTTAATCAAGATATTATTCACCAATTAGCCATTTCAAAAGAAGCCATTGATCGCGTGATTGCAGAAGAATCCGAAGAATTATTGCGTCGAGAAAAAAAATATCGCGGTGATAAAAAATTTCCGGACCTGAAAAATAAAGTCATCATTTTAGTCGATGATGGAATTGCAACAGGGGCCACCATGAAAGCTGCGATCAAAGCCCTACGCCGTTTGGAGCCGCTCAGTATCGTGGTTGCGGTACCGGTTGCTGCCGCTTCTACCTGCAAAGAAATGTCTGGCCTCGCTGACAAAATCATTTGCCCGCTTCAGCCCATTTTCTTTAACGCCGTTGGCGCCTGGTATGAGATTTTTGATCAAACTTTGGACGAAGAAGTCATTGATTTATTGGGTAAAAAATAATCATTTCCATGGCTATAGCCCTTTTTATTGAGTATAATTACTTATAAAGAGGGTATTTTTATGCACGATCATGAACCAGAACAGCCTGACTCTAAACAGGAATCAGCAAAACTGATTGCCCTTCGCAGCTATTTAGATAGCTTCATCTCAAAAGGTTACCCCCCTTATTATATTAATTATTTAAAAAACACCCTGGATCGTTCGATACCGACAGAAACCCGCGAAGAATTTGATTTTTACATCAAGCTAATGAATCAAAGAATAGCGATGATGAAAAGATTACATTTTTATTTCGAAGGACGTAAAATTGTTAAATTAAGCCATTTGCTTGCGCTTGCCAATAATCCCGAGATGGGTGAATTACAAAACCCGCCTCTTAATGATCCCCGCCAATTCCCGGCTATTTTCCGAAAAGAACTTGAGGCCTACCTTCCGAAAGAAGAGGCGGAAAAATTTAATGCGCTCTTATTGAACGTCTTGCGTTTAGCAAATGAAAAAAAGGGATTAAGACAAACATTAGAAGGACAATTAACTAAAAAAGAATTAGAAAAATTAGAAGAATCAGAAAAAAAATTAAATCGATTAAATGTCTCGCAGGCAGAATATCAGCAAAAACTATTAGCCAATTTTCAAAATCCAGCAGTTCAGGAAAAAATATTAGCTTATTCGAAGATAGCTTTCTTGAAGAAAAAAGCTTCTGATCAAATGTCGCAACACATCGATGAACTAAAAGAAGCGCATGCGAAGAGAGAAATAAAGCTTAGAAACCTACAAGCAGGTAAGAAGCAACAAGTCACTAAACCTATTCCTCCAAAAGAATTAAAAGAATTTAAAGACGAACACGAAAAAACCAAAGTTAGTTTAAAAGAAGAAGATCGCAGACTTTACAGAGAAGCATTTGTTCAGGCGGGCGGAACCTTTGGTTATGTGGAATCGCACGTAGCATTTTTTATGGGTTGGGCAATCTTTGGTGGTGATGCAGTCGTTCGAGCGTTCGAAAGGATGAAAAAAGCCTGGGATACCGCCAAAGACAATATCAAACAAGTTTGGAATAATTCCAAAGGTATTTTTGACGGTGTGGAGCAGGTAACCAAATATGTATTCAAATCGGCATGGAATTCGACAGTTAATAAAGCGGAAGCAGCTTGGAAGTATGCCAAAGAAAATAAATTAAAAACAACTGCGGCCATTGTGCTTGGATCCGCTGCAATCGCGGGTATCGTGTGTTTTGCCATTTTCGCTGCTGTTCCCTTTACATTTACCTGTTTGGGTATTGGATTGGCTGCCGCTATCAAATGGAGCGTAACAGAATTTAAAAAACGTCGTGATCTCACTAAGAGAGCCGCTGGTTTATTGATTGAAAATGGAACGAGATTAGGCGAACAAAGACAAGCAGAAGAAACATTGTTTAACAATCTTTCATCGGCTAACACGATAGGAACGATCAGAGATCTGCCTGCTGTTAACACTGAAAAAGGCTACAAGCCTGATGTCGAAGGTTCGACCGTATCGGTTTTTCATCGTATTCGCAATTTTTTATTTAATCGATCTTCTAATAAGCCAGCTGATTCTGAGGATGTAGCGCATGCAGAGAAGCAGGTACCATCGCAAAAACCGGTGAAAAAATTAGACGTGGTCGTCCATGATGAATCCGAAGGAGAAGGCGAGCGCAAAGAAAAAGTGGAAGATGTCAGAGAAGCTGAGAGTCCTCGATCTAGATTTCATCTTTAAAAGTTTTCTTATCTCGCAAAAATACCCGTTATCTTCGCACTTTGCAAAACATGCCCCTTCATATTTTTTTGTAAAGTTTCAGCATCTGCTGAGATCAAATTTAATTTAGTATCGAGCGCATACAAAGTGAAAATATAATGGTGCGGTTTGCCAGGTGGTGGACAAGGGCCATTATAAGTTGCGCGTCCCCAACTATTTTTTCCGACAACACTGCCGATCGGCAATTGATTTTCAGCCATATCTTTGACGGTCGCGGGAATATTATAAAGCACCCAATGATACCAAGTGCCGCCAGGTGCATCGGGATCGCTGCAAATTAAGGCAAAGGATTGGGTTTTTTCAGAGGCGGTCGTCCAAGAAAAAGGAGGTGAAACATCTTTGCCACTGCAAGTGTATTGGGTCGGGATGGTTTCGTTTTCTTTAAACGCACTAGAGGAAATTTCAAAGTCTAACGCATTGGCCATACTCATAAATAATATCCCTATTAATAATAAAAGAAAGCGCATGCCGGATCTCCCTATCAGCCACTCCCATCTTTTTTATCATAAATTAACCCCGTCATGCCAGCATGCTCTTAGCTGGCATCTTCCGCCATATTTCTGTACAATTCGCCCTTCACTGGTTTTTAAGCGCTATATGATCGATTTAAAAAATACATTTGATGTGATTGTGATTGGCGGCGGCCATGCAGGCACCGAGGCGGCCTTGGCTTCTGCTCGTCTTGGCGCAAAGACGTTATTGCTGACCCACAATATCGAGACCCTGGGTCAAATGTCCTGTAATCCAGCCATTGGCGGCATTGGCAAAGGCCATCTCGTCAAAGAGATCGATGCCCTCGGCGGTGTGATGGCACGTGCTATTGATCGCGCTGGAATCCAATTTCGTATTTTAAATGCTAGCAAGGGGCCTGCTGTTCGAGCGACTCGTGCGCAAGCGGATCGTGTGCTTTACAAACAGGCCATCCGACATTTTCTCGAAACTCAGGAAAATTTATTAATTTTTCAGCAGGCCGTCGACGATATTTTAATTGAAAATGATCGCGTGACGGGTGTTGTTACGCAAATGGGTTTGAAATTCAAAGCGAAAACAGTCGTCTTAACGGCAGGCACATTTTTGGCTGGCAAAATTCATATTGGTTTAAATAATTATGAAGGCGGTCGCGCAGGCGATCCACCCGCGAAAAATCTTGCGGCACGGTTGCGCGATTTGAATTTACGGGTCGGACGATTAAAAACGGGAACGCCGCCGCGCATTGATAGCCGCAGCATTGATTTTTCTGTGATGGAAAAACAAGAAGGCGACAAGCCTACGCCAGTTTTTTCTTTCTTAGGAAAAGTTGAAGACCATCCGCAGCAAATTCCTTGCTACATTACTCACACCAATGACAAAACGCATGACATTATTCGCAGTGGGCTTGGTCAATCGCCGATGTATGCCGGCGTAATTGAAGGCATTGGTCCACGTTATTGTCCATCCATTGAAGATAAAGTCGTACGATTTGCCGATAAAAATTCGCATCAGATTTTTGTGGAACCGGAAGGGTTAACTACGTTTGAAATTTATCCCAATGGAATTTCCACCAGTTTGCCCTTTGAAATCCAAATAGAATTTGTGCGCTCGATGCGTGGATTTGAAAATGCGCATATTACTCGCCCGGGTTATGCAATTGAATATGATTTTTTTGATCCGCGGGATTTAAAATTTTCACTGGAAACCAAAGCGATTTCGGGATTATTTTTTGCGGGACAAATTAATGGGACGACCGGCTACGAAGAAGCTGCGGCGCAAGGATTAATTGCGGGATTAAATGCCGCATTGCAATCGCAAGAAAAAGATCCGTGGACACCGCGTCGTGACGAAGCTTACATCGGTGTTTTAATTGACGATTTAATTACACGTGGTACGCAAGAACCCTATCGCATGTTTACTAGTCGCGCTGAATATCGCTTGATGTTGCGTGAAGACAATGCGGATTTACGATTAACGCAAAAAGGATTCGAATTAGGAATAGTTCCCGCAGATCATTTTTCCTTGTTTGAAAATAAACGCGCATTAATCGCGAGCGAACAAGAGCGCATGCATAAAACATTTGTTCGTCCCGATACAGAAATGGCAAAACAAATTGAAAAAATATTGCAGCAACCTCTGGCGCGTGAATATCGTGTTATGGATATTTTGCGGCGCCCGCATGTGGCGTATGCTGAATTAATGACGGTCGAAGGTATCGGGCCTGGTGTTGATGATGACAAGATTGCCGAACAATTGGAAATCCAGGCGCGTTATGCGGGTTATATCGATCGACAAGAAGATGAGATTGCGCGGCAAATGCGGCATGAAATGACGAAAATTCCTGTTGATTTCGATTATGCGCGGGTGCCGAGTTTGTCTAACGAAGTTCGGCAAAAATTATCCTCGATTCGGCCAGAAACAATAGGTATTGCTTCGCGAATTCCTGGAGTTACGCCGGCGGCGATTTCTTTGCTTCTGGTTTATTTGAAGAAATAACTTTTTTGGGGCAGGCGCCAGGCTTTAGCATTTTGTTTTTAAAAATGCTTTTGAATTGGGCCGAGATTCTTTTGACCATCGTTTTTGGGGCAGGCGTCAGGCTTTAGCATTTTGTTTTTAAAAATGCTCTTGAATTGGGGTGTGCTTCTTTTTGGCCATCGGCTTCGAACTTATAATCGCGTTTTTATGAATTTGATGTTGTTCTGAGCGCGTAATAGGAGATTCTCCTTGGCCGATTTTTTCGAGCCGTGATTGAGCTTTCGTGTTTGTAAGATATTTTTCAGTTCGCATTTTTAAAAACAAAATGCTAAAGCCTGACGCTTTGAGTTAAAGGGAAATTGAAGCTTGTTGGGCTGGCGTCAAGATTTAACAAAATCCTATTTTTAAAATTAAGCGCTGAAAGCGCGTAACATCATTATTTAACAACGTGATGTAAAAGTGTCTTTCCGCTGCCTTCTTTCATTTTCACAGCAGCAATCAATGCCATGATCGCAGCAACAATAATATTAAAGCTCGGCGCTTCGGCAAAATGTAATTTGTAAATTAAATACGTTGCAACAACGGGTGCAGATCCCGCAAAAATTGCAAATCCAATGTTATATGAAATCGCAATACCAGAATATCTCACGTGAGTGGGAAAAAGTTCAGCTAACGTTGTCGGAACGGTTCCGACAATTCCCGCAGCCAGAATGCCAAAACAATTCAGACCAACTATTTTCATTATTAAACTTGCGTGAGTCAGCAAGGTGTATAAAGGATAAGACGCGAGCAAGATCAAAAATGCCGAGCTGAAAATAATCGGTTTTCGCCCGACCTTGTCAGATAAATATCCCATGATTGGAATAAACAATGCAAAAATCACGACATTATAGGAATTTAAAATTAGTGCAGTATTTAAATGCACATGCGCTTCGGTATCGAGAAAAGTTGGCATATACAAAAAAACTTGCGCAATCAGAACGGCAAATAACCAGACGAGTCCCACACCTTGCATCACCTCACTATAATGAATTCGAAATAAATGGCGCACGGGATTTTTTAATATATCTTCGTTTTGTTCAAGCGTTTTAAAGTAAGCCGTTTCTGCAATTTTACTTCGGAGATAAAATCCAACGACCGCGATTATTAATCCCAGAAAAAAACCGATTCGCCATCCCCAGGAAATTAAATGTTCGTGTGTTAATAACGAAGTAGTGAGCGCTGCGACTGCTGAAGAAAGCAGCAAACCTACATTCACTGCAAAAAATACTGTACTGCAAGATAATCCTCGCTTATGATTATCGGAATATTCTGCAACAAAAGAAATCGCGCCGGGCAAATCACCCCCTATCGCAAATCCCTGTAAAATTCTGAAAATAACAAGCAGAATGGGAGCGGCAACACCAATCGTTGCATAAGTCGGCAAACAACCAATAGCAACTGTCGCAATCGCCATTATAGTGATTGAAATTAACATGCCCCGCTTACGGCCAAATTTATCTCCATAATGCCCAAAAACAATTCCTCCAATCGGCCTCGCTAAATAACCGATGGCAAAAATGGCTAATGCGTTTAAAAGCGACAGAAAATTATTTTTAACCGGGAAAAATAACTGAGCAAAAATGGGGGCAAAAAAAACATAGAGAATAAAATCATAATTTTCCAGCCCTCCGCCGATGCTGGAAATTAGGACGGCTTTGGTTTTGCTAGTGGATAATTGTTGCATTGAGGGCGCCTTATAAAAATAAGTGATTGAATAATCAGATGATTTAATATAATATCAGGTGTATTTTAATTTGTACACCTGTTTGTCTTTATATACACATTTATGGTATACTAAATATGAAAAAGAATAAAAAGCAACGTAAGCCAACCGGCCATTCGCTTATAGAGGATGAAGTAATAGAGCTTACCAAATCACAAGGCAATGGCATTTTAAGAAGGCAAATATGGGTTAATAACAACGGCGAAGTTACGCGATACAGCTTAACTTACATTAATTACCAATTATTTGCGCATGATAATGGAAGAGTGCTGGGTTACGATAATGCGCATGGATATCATCATAAACATTATTTTGGCGAAATAGAGCCGATTGTTTTCAAAAATTTTCAGGAAATTGAAAATCGGTTCCAAAAAGATTTTGAGGTATTACATGAACGCTTCAAGAAAAAAAGATAAAGTAACCATCATTGTTAAGACTGGAACACGGGATGAATTTTTTGCGCGAGGGAAAAAAATCGCAAAAATGTTGGATGAACGAAAAACGCTGACCCCTTACCGAGCCATTGTTTTTGAAGATCCAGACGATCTTGTATTATTTCTTACAAAAATGAAACTTTCTTTGCTCGAAGCGCTGCGTAAGCACCCCTATGCTATTTCTGATTTAGCCAAAAAATTACATCGAAGTCGCGCTTCGGTTGATAAGGATGTGCGGTTATTGGAATCAGTTGGGATTGTCAAAAGCGAATATGTCGTTAATCCAGGGCATGGTAGACATCGCATTATTAAAGCGATTGATCCCAACCCAATTAAATTACTCGTAGAAACTGTTATTTAATTTATTAGCGGAAACCTTAGGACTTCGAATGGATAGCCTTTTACTTTGCTCGTAATTGGACACATCAGCGCAAGACCCACTGCGCCATTATAGGAAGCAGGTGAAACGACTACCGCAGGACGCAGACCAGCCTGCTCATGCCCAGCTTTGGGATTAAATTCGAGCCAGACCAAATCACCTTGATCAGGAATATACCAAAAAATTCTAAAATCCACGGTGCGATTTTGTCTGATCAAATCAAAAGCTTAAATTGGCAAATTAGAAATGCAAAATTTATCAGTAAATTATCGGATGAAATCATGCTGGAAGTGATAGAAAAAATTCAAATGATCATCTCGTATCAGCAATAAAAAATTGAAGGCACCTTATCAGGATTTGCTATTCGCATGAATTCATAGGCAACACCGGCAATACCCGTCATCAAGCCGGGTAATGGAAGTGTTCCAGAAACTTCCAGATTAATTCCAGATACCTGGATGTTCAGAATCAGTCTTGAAACTAGTCCATTAAATTGCGAGTCTGACAAGATTTTTTTCTGACAGCACTGAAGTAAAAATTCAATATTTCCCAGTTCACCATGACACAAATTGTGATAGGTTCCAAAACTCTGTTCTATCGTTGACTGAACTGCCAAATTAATTTCATTATCAATTGTGCTATCGACATTGTCATCCAACATGTATAACCGGGCCAACCCAATGCCAGGTGCACCATGACACCATGCGTAGCTATGATTGTTATTGCCGTTACGAAAATCAGGCCAGTTATTTTTTTCAGGATTGAAATAAGATCTTTCATAAGCCAATGCTTTTTGAATCCAGTAACTAATTTGATTTTTTTCTAGAATCTGATTCGCTTTCGTCAATGCTAAAACAAATCCAGCTATTCCATGAGAGTAACCTAATAAGGGTTGTGAGCTGATGGGTTTTGTAACGCATGAAGGAGTTTCATCTGGTTTAGGATAACAAGACAGAATTTGTTTAGATGCTTTCAGAATAAGCTCATCTAGAATGGATTCGTTTCGATTTTTTCTTAATGTTAGCAAGGATAGAATAAGCCCCGCAGATCCACTGATAATATCGAGATTTTTATCTTGATCAATTAAATTAGTTGCTAAGCGTAATAATGCTTGGAGTTCTGGTTCAATTCGTTTATCGGGTAATAGTGAATTGAAAACCGTTAAAAAATAAAGTAATCCACCGAGTCCTGAATAAGCGCCCACGGTTTTAATTTTTTCTCTTTCGACTGATAATATGGCTAAAATAGTATTGAGCACTTGCCGTGCTATCATTTCAAAGCCCTTATCTTGAAAAAATAATGCGCCGTAAGCAAATGATAAACCTATTCCAGTTAAACCATTATACAAATCAATATCAGTAAAACGCGCGGTCCAGGTATCAATTGCTACAATCTCGACCGCAGACCACTTAATTTGATCATGTTGTAAGATATGATAATTACTGAGTTGGTCGAGTGCTTCTTTAGCGATTTTGAGCGACGCATCTTTTATTTGTTCTGTTGTGTATGGTTTTACATTAGGTTGAGAAACTTTGTTTTTGGGAATTTTCTTATTTTTTTGATTTAAACGCAAAGCAATAAAACTATTCTCAATAATGATTTTTTGTAATTTTAAATCTTCTTCACTAAAATGCGTGTTAAGAAAATCAAAAATTCGCTCGATAGCGGATTTTTTAATGGGAATAGGCAATGATTTTTTCTGCGAATCATAAACCGCATATCCATTTGCAGGTATAGAAAAATAAGGAATATTATTTTCTAATAAATCCTGTAATTCAGATGGAATGAGATCGTTAAACCATTCGACAGCAGGCATGGGTGATTTTAGCCATAAAAAGTGCTCATGATATTTTTTACTATCATGTAATAAAATGGGATGAAAACTTTCAAATAATAATTTGCCGTAAATGTGGGTAGCACGGAATACGATTCGTATAGTGGCATTAGAAAATTCTAATAAGATACTATCGCTTGCCAATAGTTGTGACTTGTTTTGTAAAAGCACGCGGTATACGGATTCAAAACCTTGCATCACATCCGATTGATAATCTTCTGGATTGATGGCTCTGTCATTAAAAAAAGGTAAATTTTGCATTGTTGGCAACTGATCTGTTTCCCGCACTACACACATTTCATCGGTGTTAGGATTTTTCCATTGCATTTTTTGATATAACGATTTTTGATTTCCCTTCGCTGCTATAGCACTTAAATCTATCCCATCAAAATCATCATTCGACATCACTCGGCCCGGCAGAAGCATCGTATCACTGACGAAATTTCTTGAGTCAATTACATCGACGCGGCCATCATTTATTTGAGGGCGTAGCGCGCACTCAAAATCGATTAAAATAGGATGGGAGCCATTGGCAATGATATTTTCTGCGTGAATATCAGTTGAGCCTAAGAGATGACTTAAGGCCAGCAATGCCCCCATGCGCTGATAAAACAGCTCGATTTCCTGTTCACTCTGACAAGGTAAATGCGAAATAAATTCGCACCAGCCATAATTTTTATTAGCAATCATTTTTTGCTGATATAAATTGAATTCTGGCAATTTTAAATTTAACCACGCGATTAACTTCTGAAATGCTTGGTCGATGGCCAGTGGGCGTGGTTTATAAACAAGTTTAATCCTGTTTCCACTGCTCTCAAATTCAAGAATGCAGACGCATTTCCCATTATTATGTCGATCGCCGCTCTGAACGAGATTAACTAATGAGCAATCATTTTTTCCAGAAAAAAAAGTGTCACAAATTAGAAAATAATCATCATTAAGCCTTAATAACAATTCGATCATGTTTTTTATGTATTGCGAATAAGCATTTTGAATAGTATCTTTCAGAACAGGATATTTATTAAAAAGTGCGAGTGTGGTTTCTTTTTGTGACAATAATTGAATAAAATATTGATATCGATTTGATGAATTGTCCCCCAGCAATTTTTTATTTTTAGCCGCCACTTGCATTTCATATACGCAAACACGACTTATGATGGGAAGAAATAATTTCGTTAGATCTGATAAAATCACATCTTTGATGGTATTTTTATTAATAATTTTAGTTAGTATTGAATGAGTTTGAACTGTCTTCATCAATGCTAATTCCGCATGAGAAAATAGCGGAGCAAGATTTATAATAAAATCCACCCCCGGGTTTTTTTGATCTCGAATTGCTGCATTCCATATCGAGAGATCTGCATGGTGACCAGAAAGAATAGCGATGATATCTAATGTTTCGTTTTTATCTGATTTCATTTTGCAGGTTACTCAAAAAGGCGACAAAACTCCGGGAGTTGAACCCCCGGAGCGTTGCTTAGCAATCAGAAAAGCTGTGGCAACCAAAAGAAGGACAGCCTGTAAATGTAATAGCTGTACTTGGATCTTCTTTTGGCATTTCAATTCCACCGATGGTGGCCATTAAGTTTTCATCAAATATATGTTCAAAAGACATGGTTTTTCTCCCCAAAATTAGTATCTCCGGGAGGCTGGCTCCCGGATGGTTTATTTAGCAATCAATCGACATGCAACCAAAAGTATGGCAGCCGCCCATTGTCCAAGCTGCGGTAAGGCCTTCTTTTGGCATTTCAATTGTGCCGATGGTTGTTGCTATTAAGTTTTCATCAAATGTATGTTCGAACGACATGTTTTTTTCCTCAAAAATTGATTGTAAGTAAATAGATTGAAATAAAATTGTAAAATAATAATGATGCGGCCGTTAAGGCCACCAGACTAGAAGGACGTTGATTAAATATACTGGGTTAATTGATTTCATACTTCTTTATACTCTCATTAAATTCTTCAACATTTTTATAAACTTTGGATCTAGTCGCTTTAATTCGTTCGACCCGCGCGTAATTTTCGCGATGCTCACGTTTAAATCCTTGGCGATTTGCCGTTGGGTTTTTTTATTTTCCAGTAATTCCTTGATTATCAGATAGCGCAGGCCTAAATTGGCTTTTTCCTCTGGGGTGAAAAAGAGATCGAATAGGAATTTTAATTCTTTCTGATCTCGTTCTGTTACACAGAGTTCGATAAATTTTTCAAAGCCTTTTTGCGGGATTTCCATAAGGGTCCTTTGTATCTGTGTAATGATACGGAAGTACAAGATGCTTGTCAACTCTTTTCTGGGATCTCTAGTCATTTTCGGCATTATTTGCTATACTATAACTAGTCTGACTAGTCCTAAGGAGATTTTTATGAATACATGGCAATTACAAGAAGCTAAAGCCAAACTAAGTGATTTAGTTCAAAAAGCCCTATCTCAGGGGCCGCAGGAAATTACGTTGCGGGGTGAGCCTGCTGTGGTTGTTATTTCAAAGTCAGAGTTCGATCAGTTATCCGGAAAAAAAGATACTCCCTCTTTTGTCCAATTTATGCAGCAATCGCCTTTAGCAGGAAGTAAGTTAACTATCAAACGTGATCGATCTACTGCACGAGATGTTGATTTGGAATAAGAATATGAGTTATTTATTAGATACCAATGTACTCTCAGAGTTTGCTAGAACACAACCGAATAAAAATGTCCTAGCGTGGCTTGAGGCTGTACCAGAAGAAGCGCTTTTTTTAAGTGTTCTGTCTATTGGTGAAATCAGGAAAGGAATAGAGAACTTAACTGACAAGACTCGCAAGGAAAAATTGCGATTATGGTTAGAACATAATCTAACAAATCGGTTTAAAGGCAGAATTCTTACCATTGATAGGCATATTGCTGAACGATGGGGAGAATTGTTGGGAAAATCTAAACGGCCATTGCCAGCTATAGATAGCTTGCTTGCAGCAACAGCGCTACATCACGAACTTAGGCTAGTGACAAGAAACATGAAAGATTTTCAAGACATAGATATTGAACTAATAAATCCCTGGAGATCATAGCCAAATAAATCATTACTGCGCGCATTTGGGCGGAGCGTCGAATTAGCGCTTTTTGATTTAGAATGCCTTGTCTATTGTAGCAAATTAAGCTACAATTGTAGCTAATTAGACTTCGTTTATTTTCTATAAATATCATATGATTACATCATTTTTGTTTTCAAATTATCGTCAGCGGGTATTAGGATTGCTATTATTGCATCCTACCATTCGTTATCATGTTCGTGAAATTGCTCGACTAACAAATACTGAGGCAGGTACTCTCCATAAAGAGCTTTCGAGACTCGCAAAATATCATGTATTATTACGTGAAGTGAGTGGCCGTCAGGTTTATTATCAAGCGAATCGTGATTATCTTATTTTTGACGAATTAGTTAGTATCTTGCGAAAAACTTCAGGATTTGTAGATGTTCTTGCCAATGCTTTAAGTGCGATAGAAAAAAATGTTGAAGCCGCATTTGTTTTTGGATCTATGGCGAGCGGCGATGAGAATCCTAATAGTGATGTCGATTTACTAATTATAGGAAAAATCGCCTATGCCGATTCTGTAAAAGCACTTTATCCAGCGCAAAATATTTTAGGTAGAGAAATTAATCCAAAAGTTTATCAAAGATCCGAATGGCAAAAATTATTAAAAGAAAAAAGTGGTTTTGTGAAAGATATCTTAAATAAACCAAAAATTTTTATAAAAGGAAGTATTGATGACATTAAATAATTTAGTTGGAAAAACCATTGAAAAAATTGATATTAATTATGACACAATAAAACGATTAATGAATGCTGCGGAAAGAAATATTATAGATTCAAAAATTAAATCATTAAGCGCAGAAAATCGTTTTGATGTGGCATATAAGGCTATTATGCAAATTGCCAATGCTGCTTTACAAGCAAAAGGCTACAGAACTCTGACAAGCAAACCTGGTCATCATCAAACCATGCTTCAATCATTGGTGAAAACAATGGAGATTGATAACGATACAGTTATTTTATTAGATGCTATGCGTAAGCAAAGAAATGTTGCTGATTATTCCGGCGACATTATTCCAGAAAGTTCTGTAAAAGATTGTATTGCTGAAGCCGATAAATTATTACATCGATTCAAGCTTGTTATTACCGACTTATTTGAAATTGCAGCAAGCTGAAAGCAATGGGACGGAATTAGATCAAAGCTTAGTGCTAATTTAAGCTTTAATGCTTCCAGCGCTGAATTTTATTCCCTTTGCACGCTCTGTTCCTTCAGCTTCGGGTTCAATTTCGAGATCTTCATGTCGAGCAACTTCAGGCTCATCATATCGAGCCATTAAAAATTGATTATCATTTCCTCGATTTCGCACAAAAATCGTATCGTATAACAAGGTTGGAGTGCAAGCTTTTGGTTTTTGTGCGGATGAAAATTCAGTTCCTGTTTCAGATTTGCTGTCTTCACACATCAAGAAACTTTTATCTTCTTCCAATACAAAAAAAGAATCGCGGGTTCCGGTGACTGGATCTGATGCTTTCACTTCCTGTTTGAATTCTTGTTTCTCTGCTTTTTTGAGCTGAAGACCTGGATAAAGATATTGAGTTAGCGCCAAATTATCGTTTGCCGTGGCTAATGCTTCAAAGAGATTTCGTTCAAATTCGCTTGGAGCCGGACGCAATGCGTTTTTTTGAAATTTTTCCCAAATGGATTTTGCGAATTCGAATATTTCCTTGTATTGATCATAGACTCGATTATATTCATTATATTTTATATTGAACGCCGCGTTTAATTTCTCAATTAATTGTTGCAAATTTTTTGTGAGGTTAAATAATTTTTTTGTTGTACGACCATCTGGTGGTAAAGGACAAGATGCTACGTTATTGCCAGAACAATCGGGTGGAATATGCTGCGCAATAAAATAAAGAATCGAGCAAATTCGGTTATAATATAACTGATCTAACTCCTTTATTTTGCTCCATTTGAAATGGGCAAATAATTTTTCCTGGCCTATTTCAAATAAATCAATATTTCCCCAATTTATATAAAATGTGAGTAATCGCGTTAATTTAGCTACGTGCGGATCCGCGCAGGCAGAAAAGATGGCGCGTCGATTTTGTTGGATATATCTTGTTGCATCCTCTCTGTAATATTGGCGAAGAAAATCGAAACAAGGGAATACCCATTGACCTTCCTGAAATTCACGCCATTGGTCTTTTTTAGCTATTCTTTTAAAGATATTTAATAAAATAGGAACGGGATTAATTGCAAATTTTTTACAAATGGTCTCTAAATCGGCCAATTCCAGTTGGTCTGGGTAGGGTTCGGCTAGGATCCATTTTCCTATAGGATTTAGTTTCTCGTGACGTACAGGGTTTGCCGCCTGCCAAGCCAATTCTTCTAAACTATATTGAAAAGCTGATCTTGCACGCTGTTCTTCTTCGGGCGTGACAACATCCTTTGGATCATTGCGATTTATTTTTACCGCGAGCTGATGTAAAAAATCGGCTTGGTGACGCATGGTGCTGAACATAGAAATACATCCTCACGCTTGGTTGCTTGATCCGTTCGGGTTAAAACGAGTTTTGCTTGGTTCAATCGCACTACTTTTAGGAAACTGGACTTCTGAAACTTTTAAATCAGGAGCGGGTGTACCTAAAAACAAATCATCTGATTTAGATCGTCCGCGTCTAAAAAGACAAAAGTCTCCTGGCATCAGATTTCTTTGAAATGTTGGCTCTGGTGGCATTTCCGCTGAAAAATTTTCTTTAAGGAAATTGTTAATAAAACTCCAGTCAGGACTCTGTTGAACATCTTTGTTTATTAAAATAGGAACAGGATTAATACCTAAGACTTTACATAAAAATGCAATTCTTTTACTGTCGTCAAAAAATGACTGGTTTTGTTCTTGCAATAGAACAAATAAATTTTCTATTAGAAATTGCTTCATTTTTTCTATTTCGGGCATTAGCATTGCATGCTTGTTTCTAATTTTTTCTAAATAAAACAATACTCGTTCGTGGTTGGTGAGAGCAGTTTCATCGATGGATGAGCTTTTCGCTTCGGGTTGCGGAGTGGTTAAATCTAAGCGCGAAGTAGAAATAGTCGGAGTTGGGGATGGTTCGAGCGCTTTCTCTGGTGCTGCCGTAGCTTTTGGCGAATCTTTTAGTTCAGCTGCAGCCTGAGGTACTTCTTCTTTAATATCAAAAAATTTTAATAGATTTTTTAATTCAAGGACCGTTAGTTCTGTTTGTTTCTTCCATGTTTTTTTCATTTGCCTCCCGCCATTAGGAGTTCGATGCATTTGTCTGCCGAAACTAATGGGAGTTGCTAACGATCTGAGTGATTCGAGATTGATTGTTAGATAGGCTCTTGCTGTTGCATTTTGTTCGGCTGTGACAGAGCCCATTCCCTTCTCATATATTTGCTCCATTAAATTATGTAAAAACGTTGCTTGGTCTATTTCAAAGGTAGCGCTTGCTATTTCAGCATCAGTTAGTTTGGGCAGCATAGATTTTCTCGTATATTACAATTATTGGTTGATTACTATATATCATTCGTTATTTTGCAGTGCTACATTTCTAAGATTGTGCGTCTTTTTGGGCCTTTATCGGAATGCTTTTCTTTGACAAATATTTCGGGTGTTCCTAAAAAACTATCATCGGGCGCAAAAAGACATGGCGCAAAACCCTGAACAAAACGTGTTACGGTCACTTCTTTTTGTTCGGCGGGAGCAGCTTTGGTTTCTGCTTGCACGGGGGGTCTAAGGCAAGGATATAAATGCTGCGTCAGCGGCAATTTATCATTTACATTGATTAACGCTGCGCAAAAATCAATTTCAAAAGGATCGGCTTTCGATGGGGGAATTTGATGGAATTGTTTTGCTAATAAGATAACCTCGCGATATTTTTGATACACACTTCTTTTATCCTCTTCATCTTTTGCGACTAAGATAAGGTTAAGTTTATCGAGTAGGTTTTTGAATGCGGGTGAAAATCCATAAACTATGTTTTCAATTTTGTCTCCATAAAATTCTTTTGGCTTGTTATTTTTGACAAAGGCTAAAATGGCGCGAATTCGTTCCAGATAGATCTTGTCTAGCTCCTTGTGATCTCCTTGGACATCTAATCCACATTCGAGCGGATCAATTTTAAAGTGAGCTATGATAATGCCTAAATAGGGATTTACTTTAATCCGCACGTCATATGCATTATATGAATAATAAATCACTGTAGAAATGCTTAAAGATTGCTTTAATAGGTCAAAAATCTTACGGCGATTTTGTTGGAAAAATTGGATCATTTCTTCTTTAAAATGGTCAAAGACAAAATTAAAAGTTTGATGATTAAAGCGTTCGTCTTTTACACCCTCTTCATTTATATCATAGAGGTAAACTGTATCTTTAAGACCAGCAACGAATAACGCATCTAAGTTTTGTTCGTTTAATAAAATAGGAGCAGGATTGATTTGCAATAACTCTTTACATATAAAAACTAAATCTGCTGTTTCTAATTTTTTATTAATTGTTAGTAAATAAGGGTCGGTATTTGGGTTTCTTCCTAGTCTAAGATCCATGCGGGCTTGTATACGATCTTGTTCTTTTCTTTTTTTTATTTGATCAAGATGCTCGGCTAAATGATGTTGGATAAAAAATTCTGCTTTGGCTCTTTTTTCAGGAGTTAATGGAATTTTATGCACCTTATTTTCTGCCACGATAGAAAGAAAAAACTTGGCTTGTTCTTCGAGGGGGCATTCTTGCCATTCTTGGGGCACATCCTTTTTCTGTTCCGCAGCACATGGTAATGCAGCACATGCTATTTCAGCATCAGTTAGTTTAGGCAGCATAAATTTTCTCCAAAATCATAATGGCGGTTGATGGGGTGAAAGCAATGAGATCATTTAACCTTTCGCTTTTTAGTTGGTTGCGCGGGTTCACCCTTATAACCTTCAAGTTCATGTTTTTTCCCGGCAGGATTACCAACAAGCCTTAGCGCAAATGAAGGCGATTGCGCTGGCCTTGTTGAAGCCTGCTGCTCTGAATTGTTACTGTTAACCTGCATAGGCTGAACACCACCAGAATCTTTTGTTGGTGCATTAAAAAGAGGTACAGGTGGGAGAGATCTTTTAGATTTTGACACAGGCGCGGGCAATTTAGATTTGTCCGTCGGCTTAACTTTTTTACTCTCTTTGTCATCCTGCATAACATCCGCATCTTGTTGTAATTTTTTATCTTTAATCAGATCCAAGAAGCCTAATTCATTAATCATTTTCTTTAAAATTTCTGCGCGCGGGTTATCTTTGTTATTACCTTGGTTTAAGCAAGCGAGAGCGTCCTTTATGCGGGCGATCACGTTCTTTTTTGCCTTTTCTATCAGATGAGGTTTAGTACCTTCTTCTAAACGATATAAATAAAGATTTAAATGTGCGGCAGCACATATTAGAAAAAGTAAACAACTATCCAGGGTGTCATTTAAATTTTTAAAATAGGATACATTAGCCCAAACATGGTTTCCCAACTGATAATGATCTTGCGGAGAAGGGTTCGATGATTTAACCATATAAGGTCCTGCCGCAGATTCAAAGCAGACAAGATGGTTACAAGGTATATGTTTTATTACCTCTTTAAAATTTTCTCTGAGTACTTTCTCTAATTGTTCTACTTTTGCGATATCTTTTCCGCCTAGCGCTTTTGCAATATATTTATATATTTTTGGCAGATGAACTTTTTCTGCTGTTTCTCTAAATGAATCGAGTTTTTTATCGAATTTACCCCGCGGGTCAAGCCTATCAAAAATTGCCTTTAAATCGGGATACACTTTCACTTTAAGAACAGGATCGGATTCTAGAACCTTAAGTGCTTTAGCCATATACTTCATATTCAAATTAATTGACTGTAAACAATCATTTAATTCAGCAAGATTTTTAGCATTTAAGACCCTATTAATAGGCCGAGCTGCCAATTTTAATATGATTGCTAAGTACAGAAGTCTTTTACGAAGGGTTAGGTCTTCCTCTTTTAATGTATCAATCAATTTCCAGTCGATATCGGCATACAGCTTCTTTGGGCTAACATTTTCAGCTATATTTCTAGATATAGAACCAAGATACCTTGCTTGTGCATCTGTTGCCTCAGTAAAAATAGAGTCAAAGCCTTTAGATTCTGAGAGTAATTTAACTAAACTGGGATCACCAAAATTTTCTGCAATAAAGTTAATTATTATTTTTTTTACGGCTGCCATATCAGGTTTTTCAGTTGCAAACGCTTTCTCTCTGTAATCCAAAACTTTTCTGATTTGTAAACCTTTAATAATTTTTTCAAATTCCTTGTAGGGCTGCTGACGCATGTTTAATTTAGATTCTTTATTCTGTACTTTAGAATTTTTGAGTTCTAATAATTTATCAGCGTGCTCCTTTGCCGCCCCCATTCTTTGTTTTACTTGCGCATACTCTTTATGTTGACGAATACCCTTCATAGAAAGGGCAAAACTTACCAGCTCAAATAAAATATGTGCTTCTTTGAAGCTGCTAATTTTCAAGCAATTGGTAAGAAAATCTTTAAACGGGGTATGATTTGATGAATTAGTCCTTATATCTTTGTTAATTCTACTCAACTTGGTTTTAAAAAGAGGTAAATCGATATCAAAGAGTTTATCAAATGCGGGTTCTTTTAGTAGGTCTTTGATTTGTTCTTGTGTTAATTCGACTATTTGCACTGGCTCTGGTTGGTTTGATTGCGGTGCTGATTCATATTTTCCAGCTAAATTTTCGGCGATAAAATTTATTATCCTTTCTTTTTTAGTTATAGATGCTTTGTTTTCTTCTGTTTCCATCGCAGCTTCTTTATTGTTAGATGAATTATTAGAAGAACTTTGACTTTGCTGTCTTTTAGATTCTAAAGCCCCTGCTTCTAATCTTTTTGCTAGTGGGACATCCTCATCATCTGAATCGGTTGCGGCTTTATCTTTTTGGCTAGAAGAGCCATTGCTTGTTTCCATTTCCACGGCGTTAGCTTCCGCACTTGTATCATCATTCATTGGCACGGGTTCTAATTGGCCTACATTGGTTTCTTCCATTACGAATTCTGGTTCTGCATCAAAAATGGCAGTTTTTGTTTCTTGAGTTTTTTTCCCTGGTTTTTGTGGCTTCAGCAATTCATCAAGCATTGCATCAAACTTTGAAGAGCTGTCTGCAACGGTTTCTTTTTTTTCTCTGTGAGTTTCTTCATTTTCTGTATTTTGGGGAGTTTCATTATAAAGTTCTTCATTTACTCCAAACATGTTGGCAAGATCATCAAACATAGCTCCAGGTTTAGAAAGACTTTTTGTAAAAAATGGTAAATCTAAAGATGTACCTGGATCACTGTTGTTACTACTTTTTGCTTCTTTCTTTTCTGGTGTAAACTCCGTTTCCCATTCATCAAGAATTTCTGCTGTGGGTGTATCACGGCCAGTTTGCATCGGCATGTCACTCGCCATCAAATCCAAACCCATTTTGACGGGCAAATTTAAAGGCAAAGAAAACGCAGGCGGTGGCAAAGTAGAAACGAGCGAATTACTATTGCTATTACTATTCCATAGCAGAGGCTGAGTTCGCATCATCGGGACAGGAGTTAAGGATACTTCTGGGGATAAAGATACAAAATTTTGCGCGGAAAGCGGTGGCTGGATTGACGGCTGGGTTTGTACAGGAGTCACCGGATTTTGTTGCATTGGCTGAGGAATAGATAACGTAACATCGGCTGTCAAATTTAATGAATGTGGGTCTGCATTGCTATTGTTCGAACTTTCTTTTGGAGGTTGCACAGGACTTGCATGCGGTTTGGTACTTATCTTAGGTGATTGCGCTTTTTTTTCGTTATTTTCACTGCCTAATTGTATAATAGCATTAATTTTTTTTTCTAATAGTTTATGCTTGTTTTTTTCATAAACTAATTCTGCAATCTTAATTAAAAATGCCGCCTTAGGAAAATTTATTTCTTTTACGCGTATAGCAGCACTTAAATATTTATCATATTGTTCATTATAACCCTCAACACAATTACCAAAGTGGTTAGCTATAAAATCATAGTGATTTTTATCAACTTCTTTAAATTTTCTAAAAAGACCTTCTTTTAATTGTGCTTTATTCTGTGCCTTAGAAGGCAAAATCTTTAAAATGTTATCTACAAGTTTATCGATTATTCTATTTGCATTAGCAACCTGCGAAGAATCTTGTCTATTTTTCATATTTATTCCTCTGATTTACCTTCTATGGTGCTGTCGCCAAACTTATTAGCAAGGAAGTCTGGTAGCCATGGCGAGTTAACGAGTTAATAGGGTTTCAGTTAGTCGACGTTACTCCCACCTAATTGGAGTGAGCTACGTTCTTGTTTTTGTCGTTTGTCTAGAATGGGAGCAGGTTCCGGAGTCCCTAAAAAAGCACTTCCACCAACTTGGCTGCGTGTAAAGAGAGACTTATCTGGTAATAGCGCATAGGGGTTTACATTTACTTCTTTCTGATCTTTGGGCGGTTCCGCTTTGACTTCGGCAACCGAGGGTGCAAGATGGGGATAAAGATGTTGAGTAAGCGGTAAATCATCTCTGGACTCAACCAGAGCTGCGTAAAAATCTCTTTCGAATGTATCTGCGGTGGGATCGTCCTTTAATTTATTATAATAAGAAAGCACTTTCTCCATTAATTCACGATAAGGTTTAAATAGGCTTGTCCTCTCTTCGGGTTCTTCTTTTGTAGCACGAATTTTTTTAAGTTCATCGAGCACAGTTTTTAAATTATTTGATGACAAACGATACTTTATTCCATTAATGAAATCTTCATGAAATTCTCTGGGTTTATTTTTTTCAACAAATTCTAAAATTAAACGAATTCTTTCACGATATATATCATTTAATACTTTGCCCCTAAATACACCTTCCAAAGTAAAGTGTTCAGATAACGTTGAAAAAATCGGATTGGTCTCTTTAAGGAATTCAAAGAGATCCACTCTAAATTGAGTTAAAACAAATTTCAGATATTCATTTATATGAGGATCTCTACGTGTAACAAATATATCAGATGGATCGGAAGGATATTGTTCATGATATAGAGGATGCTTCACTAAGGCTGCCAGAACTTTTTTTCGATGCTTTTGAACAAATTGCATCATTTCATTATTAAAATGCTCTATGAGAAATTTAATAATAGGATTCTGCGCTGGATTGGGTTGGTCCGAACCTTCCGGGATATCTTGCGCACCGTCGCTAATTAATTTTTCTAATGGTTTTTCTGCGTTTAATAAAATGGGTACGGGGTTGATTTTTAAATATCTGCACAAAAATTTTATTTTTCTATGGTTTTCAACAAGCATGGTTCCCGTGTTTTGTATAAGAGAAAATAAATTTTCCTCCATGAATTTCTTAGCTTGAGCTTTTTCTTCCTCGGATGTAAGTTGATTAGCATCAAACTTTTGTTGCAACGCGAAGAATCCGATGACAACATCCTGGGTCGAGGGCGTGTCTTTTCTGTCAACCGGCGGCTTCATTGTTTGCCGGGCTGCAGCAGGAACAGCTTGATTTTCTTTATAAAGCTGCAAGAATTCGCGCACAATATGGAATTTTTCTCGGCCACCAAGAATTTTTGCTGGATTTAGTTCAAATGCAATGCATAACAATACTAGCTGGTTTTTATTACAAGAATTAATCGGGTTGATCGCATAACAAAGCAGTGCAAATAAACATTGTTCAAAAAATGATTTAGCATCATCTAAGCTAATACCCACTTCTTGATAATCTTTATCTTCAAGAGTATTAGAGGTTGGATCCATTGCTTTCTTTTTTTCTATTTTTTGTGCCAATTGGAGTAGTTGTCTGGACAGGCTCATGAGCTTTCCTCAATTAATAAAAGCAAGCTCGGTATTTTAGACTATTTTTTATTCAAATCATAGAGGCTGGGCTAACATTCGCGCTATTGATTTAGCCAGTTTCTGGCATTTCTGAATAATACGGAGCTTGCGATTTAGATTTAAAACGCTATAATATTGAAATCTCGTATCTTAATTCCGAATTTTCAAGGTATACAATGATATTAAGAACAAAATATTTAAATAAAATCAATGAATTACTAACAAACAACCTCATTGTGGCTTTAATTGGGCCAAGACAGGTGGGGAAAACGACGTTAGCATTGGAAATTGCCAAGCAATTCTCAAAAGTAACGCATTTTGATTTAGAAGATTCCATTGCTTTGGCAAGATTGAAAGACCCTATGCTTGCATTGCAATCGCTAGAGGGGTTGATTGTGTTGGATGAAATACAACATATGCCAGATTTATTTAAAGTCTTGCGCGTATTAGCGGATCAGCCTGATCAAAAAAGAAAATTTTTAATCTTAGGCAGCGCATCGCCTGCATTATTAAAACAAACATCAGAATCTTTGGCAGGAAGAATAGCCTATCTTGAGATAAGCGGATTTTCATTACAAGAAGTCGGGGAGCAAAATTTAAATAAATTATGGATACGCGGTTCATTTCCTCGTTCTTATTTAAGTCCCGATGAAGCATCGAGTATGAGCTGGCGGCAACAGTTTATCAGGACTTTTTTAGAACGGGATTTGCCGCAATTGGGGATTACTATTCCTGCTATTACGATGCGGCGTTTTTGGATGATGCTCGCGCATTATCATGGACAAATATGGAATGCTGCCGAATTTAGTCGTGCTTTTGGCATGAATGATAAAACGGTGCGAAATTATCTAGATATTTTAACGTCAACTTTTGTGGTACAACAACTTGCGCCGTGGTGGGAAAATATTTCCAAACGACAAGTGAAAGCACCAAAAATTTTTTTATCTGACACGGGATTACTTCATGCACTATTAGGACTAAATACGTTAGAAGAATTAGAGGGACATCCTAAAATAGGTGCATCATGGGAAGGATTTGTTATAAATACAATTTTGACGCAATTAGATGTGCAACCCGAAGAAGTTTTTTATTGGAGCACATTTACTGGAGCAGAGTTGGATTTATTGATTATGCGAGGAAATATCCGGTTAGGCTTTGAAATTAAAAGAACAGTCTCGCCAACCCTCACCCGATCCATACAAAATGCAATCGAAGACCTGAAACTTTCGCATGTTTATGTCGTGAATGCGAATGACCAAATTTATCCACTGGCTGCAAATGTGACGGCAATTGGGTTAACTCGGATAAATGAATTACCTCAACACGGATTTAACACCTCTTATGTTTAAAGAATTTTTGCATAAAAGCTTAACCCAAAACGGTTTTAATTTTTCTGAAAAAACCGAAGAGCAGTTTCTTCATTTTCTCGCTTTACTCGAAAAGTGGAATAAAGTTTTTAATCTGACAGCAATAAAAAACGCAGAAGAACAAGTGTTGCTGCACATTATCGATAGCCTAACGGTGAACTCTTATCTTAATGGCTCAAATATTCTGGATGTAGGTACGGGTGCAGGCCTGCCGGGCATCCCGCTCGCCATCGTGAATCCTGATAAACACTTTACTTTGTTAGACAGCAACAGCAAAAAAACCCGATTTTTAACGCAAGTCGTCGCCGATTTATCATTAAAAAATGTTACAATCGTCCACGCGCGCGCGGAAGATTTTAAGGCGGAAAAAGGCTTTGATACGATAGTGACTCGCGCTTTTGCGGCAATTGCGGTAATGTTAACCGCGACAAAACACCTGATTGGTCCAAAAGGGTTATTTTTGGCAATGAAAGGTATTTATCCCGAGGATGAAATCAAAACCATCCCAGCGGATTTTACGGTAGAAGCGGTACACAAATTGACAATGAAGGGACTCAATGCAGAAAGATGTGTGGTCTGTATAAGGAAAAAACAAAATGGCTAAAACAATCGCGATCGTCAATCAAAAAGGCGGCGTAGGTAAAACCACAACCAGTATCAATCTGGCGGCGTCGTTTGCTGTCATGAAACGCAGAGTGATGTTGATTGATTTGGATCCGCAAGGCAATGCAACCGTAGGTAGCGGCATTGATAAAGATCATTTTACTCACACGACTTCCGATGTTTTATTGAATGAGGTGGCCATTGCAGATGCGTTAGTTAAAACGCCAGGTGGCTATGATTTATTGCCTACAAATAATGAATTGATTGTTGCTGAAGTAAAATTAATGCAAGAAACGCAGCAGCGTGAAAACCGTTTAAAACAATTGCTCGCACCGATTTTAGATCAATATGATTATATTTTGATTGACTGCCCACCCTCGCTGAATGTGCTGACACTGAATGCGTTGGTTGCGGCGAATTCCGTTTTAATTCCTGTTCAATGTGAATATTATGCACTCGAAGGATTAAAAGGATTATTAAGCACTATCGAACAAATTCAAACAACGATTAATCCCGCGTTGCATATCGAGGGATTGTTGCGCACGATGTATGATGGGCGCAATCGGTTAGCGCTGGATGTTTCTCAGCAATTACTCAATCATTTTCCCAATCGCGTCTATCGCACCGTGATTCCGCGCAATGTCCGTTTGGCGGAAGCCCCGAGTCATGGGTTGCCGGTTTTTCAGTATGATGAAAAATCACAAGGCGCGGTCGCCTATCTCACGCTTGCAGGTGAAATGCTAAGACGAGTTGATGAACGCATTATGGAAACCGCCTAATGCAAGATAATGAAAAAACCCATTTTGGTTTTAAAGAAATTCCGGCGAGCGAAAAAGTGAATCGCGTGGCAGAAGTTTTTCATTCGGTTGCCAGCAAATACGATTTGATGAATGATTTTATGTCATTAGGCATGCATCGGTTGTGGAAACGATTCGCGATTTCTTTATGCGGTGTGCGTGAAGGGCAAACCGTTTTGGATTTGGCAGGTGGAACAGGTGATTTAGCTCGTGAATTTGCGAAAAGTGTCGGAAAAAACGGTTCTGTGGTGCTCGCCGACATCAATGAAAAAATGTTAGCCGAAGGTCGGGCACGATTATTGGATGCGGGCATTGTTGGAAATATTACTTTTGTGCAGGCGGATGCTGAACATTTACCTTTTCCCGATCATTATTTTGATTGCATCACCATCGCGTTTGGTTTGCGGAATGTGACGGATAAAGCGGCGGCGTTGCGTTCCATGTTTCGCGTTTTGAAACCAGGCGGTAAATGTTTAGTACTGGAATTCTCAAAGCCTGTCAGTCCCTTTTTAAATAAAATGTATGATACTTATTCTTTTAATGTGATTCCAAGATTAGGCGAATGGGTTTGCAACGATCGAGAAAGTTATCAATATTTAGTGGAATCGATACGCATGCATCCTGATCAAGAAACACTGAAAAAAATGATGCAAGATGCCGGTTTTGAAGACGTAGAATACCATAATTTATCGGGCGGCATTGTTGCGGTGCATAAGGGATTAAAATACTGATGCAGCATTTTTTTATAAACATTTTAAAAAAAGGGTTGAATCAATATCTCGCGCTTGATCCTGAATCGAAAAATCGTCTGGCGAAATTACAGGGAAAAGTGGTGACGATTGAATTTCTGGGATTAAATTTATCGTTGCAATTGATTTTTTTGCAAAATGAAATTGAATTAAAAACGCGGGATTTTTTGCCGCCAAATACGCATATTCAGGGGACACCACTCACTTTACTTCGTATGACATTGACCGGTGGCGATCGCAAGCATTTTTTTTCGGATGATGTCACGATCACGGGTGATCTGGACCTTGGACAACAGGTGATTGATCTTTTTGATCATCTCGATATTGATATTGAAGAGTATGCGTCGAAATGGTTGGGTGATGTGCCTGCGCATCAAGTGGGACGGATTGTTAAAAATGTTAAAAAATTTCATGAGCGTGTGCAGGAAGTTTTGCTGCAGAATGTGAATGAATATGTGCATGAAGAAGCGAATTTGTTTCCGACGGGGGAAGAGTTACAGGATTTTTTTGCAGACGTCGATGAAATTCGAGAGGATGTGGATAGAATGGCGGCGAGGATTGATTTGCTCGTCATTGCGAGCCGTCGTTAGACGGCGATGCAATCTCTCGTCATTGCGAAGCGTGCTTTTTATGCTGAAGCAATCTTTTGGAGATTGCTTCGCCCTGAAAAGCAGGGCTCGCAATGACGGTTAGAATGGGTAAAGGTAATTATGAAAAATTTATCGCGATTATTACGCCTCATGCGCATCAATTTCGTATTGGTGCGCTACAACCTGGATGAATTCATCCTCGCGATGCCGTGGTTTTCCCCTTTTCGTTTTTTAAGTTTTTTTAACCCGTATTATTGGATTTTAAAAAATAAATTAACTCGCGGTGAACGCATTCGGTTGGCGCTGGAAGCGTTAGGCCCTATTTTTGTCAAAGCAGGACAAGTGTTATCGACGCGCGGCGATTTATTGCCGGAAGACATTTCAGACGAATTGGCGAAATTGCAAGATCAAGTTCCGCCATTTTCAGGTGAGCTTGCAAAAGATATTATCGAAGAAGCGCTGGGGGCAAAAATTCCAGAAGTTTTCAGTGAATTTGATTTGAATGCATTGGCATCTGCGTCTATTGCGCAAGTCCACGCAGCAAAATTATTAAATGGCCGATCAGTCGTCGTGAAAGTGTTGAGACCGAATATTAAAAAAATTATCGATCGCGATCTGGATTTATTAATGATTTTAGCGCGTTCAGCGGAACGCTACTGGAAAGAATCGCGCGCTTTTAAACCGAAACAAATTGTAGAAGAGATTTCGCATACGCTTTATGACGAACTGGATTTGTTGCGTGAAGGTGCTAATGCTTCTCAATTGCGTCGCAATTTTCAGCATTCAAATAGTTTATATATTCCTGAAATTTTTTGGGAAGTGAGTCGCAATAACATGCTGGTCATGGAACGCATTTCTGGTATTCCGATTCATAATGTCGCGGCATTGCGCGCATCCGGTATGAACATGAAAAAATTAGCCGAGCGGGGCATCGAGATTTTTTTCACGCAAGTGTTTCGCGATAGTTTTTTTCATGCAGACATGCATCCCGGAAATATTTTTGTGGCTTATGGTGATCTCGAAGATCCCAAATATATTGCCGTTGATTTTGGCATTGTCGGTTCCTTAAATACTAAAGACCAACGCTATCTTGCCGAAAACATGTTGGCCTTTTTTAAACGCGATTATCAACGCGTTGCAGAATTGCATGTCGCGTCCGGTTGGTTGCCACCCGATACCCGCATCGATCAATTCGAAGGCGCCATCCGCGCGGTTTGCGAACCGATTTTTGAAAGGCCCTTAAAAGATATTTCTTTCGGACAATTATTATTTCGCTTATTTCAAACGGCGCGCCGATTTAATATTAATATTCAGCCACAATTAATTTTGTTACAAAAAACACTCGTGAATATCGAAGGCGTCGGTCGACAACTTTATCCTGATCTTGATTTATGGGCATCAGGCGCTCCCTTCCTAGAACGCTGGTTAAAACAACAAGTCGGCCCGCGCGCTTTTTTGCGAAAAGTTCGTGAAAATTTGCCCTTTTGGTCCGAAAAACTACCCGAAATTCCAGGCCTTATTTACGATGTCTTAGTCGAAAAACGTCGCGAGCAAGAAGAACAATTGTTCGCATCCCGCCAAACCGTCGAGCGTCCGCCTTCCAAATTTATTATGCGACGGTATTTTATGTTTGGTGTAGGTTTCGCCTTCCTAGCAGCTGGTATTTCCCTTTTATTTCAACCGGTTAATGTTATTTTAGCCTGGGCTTTTGGCGGTCTCGGTTTAATCTCCCTGCTTATTTCTGGCTTAATTTAATCCATTTCTTAAGAATTTCTTAATGCTTTTTTGCTATAGTTGCCAAAAATTTTAAACGAGGCTGCAATGAACTTACGTGCTGAATTTAAGGCTCTTCAAGAACAAAAACTTACGCCAGAACAACTGGAAACAAACCCAGTTATGAGCAAAGTACGCAAAGCTGTTCGAGAACATTATGGACTTAGGAATACTAAATTATTAACTCCAGATGTTTATGCAGAACTCTACGAAGCAATGGATGAGAACTCTAAAGAAATTGATCCTTTTGTAAAAGTGTTTGTTGATAATATTATTGAAGATGTGATTGATAAATTGGTTCCTGAGAACGAACAAAACTTGATTGAAGTAAAAGCTGCTCTCAATAACAAGATAAGCGCTGAACAATCCAAAGACCCCGAAAAATCTAATTTAAAATCCCCTGAAGTTAAAATATCAAGATCATCAAAGAAAGTGGTTTCATTTCAAGGGCAACCTAAAGCGGAATCGCCAGAACCAAACGAAGATGTCGATCAACGATCTTCACAACCAGTAATGACTACCGTAAAAATTCCACCGACACGGCATGTTTCGCGTAATGATTTAGCCGAGAGAGAAAAAGCTTATTCACTAGCCAACTCTAAAAATGAAGAACTCGCCGAACTTCCTGTGATGGTTGGCAATGCTAATGCTTCGATGGTCGTGAAACCACAGAGAAAAGGACTTTTTGCTCCGATTCTTCTTAGGCCAAATGGTAATAACGGCCAAGAATCGCCTCCCATTTCAGATCAACAGAGACAATCGCCATTGGTTAATCCCTTTGGAAAATCGCCTCCACCGTTAATGGGGAATGCATTTCGAAAATCGCCATCACCATTTGCCAGTGGCATTGGTGCATTTCGAAAATCGCCATCACCATTGATAGCAGCGAATGGCGGCCTTGGCAAATCGCACTCGCCATCTCCATCGGTTATGACTAAAAAACCGTGAACGATCAGCCCCTGGAATAATGCGTCATGGTCGTGACAATATGGTCTTCGAGTTCTTTGTATTTCCAACCCATGCCTAATTTGCCATTCACGATGATGACGAAGGCCAAAGGTTCTTTATCTTGCGTTACAGCATAACCTGCGAGTGCATTCACGCCTTGCATTGTGCCGGTTTTGGCGCGGACTTTCCAGGCGACGTTGTACATGCGATGTTTTAAAGTTCCATCGACGCCTGCGACCGGTAATCCGGAAATAAATTCATAATTGGTGCCGACGTTGTGAAACGCAAAATCCAGCACTTGCAGCATTTGGTCGGGTGATACTTGGTTATAGCGTGATAATCCAGAACCATCGAGAACAGACAGTCCATAAGTATTCACATGGGCTTTGCTCGCTAAAATTTCTGAAACGGCGCGGCTGCCATTTTCCCAACTGCCGGGTTGTCCTGAATATTTTTCACCGAGTTTTTTAAATAATGATCCTGCAATGATATTGTCAGATTTTTTTAACATTTCACTGATCAGTTGATATAACGGTTTTGATTGATGAGAAACGACAACGGAAACATTTGGCGGTGCGGCGCCCGATGTGACTAAACCATCGACTTGAATGCCAGAACGTTGAAATAAGTTTCTGACCAGCGATTTATTGTATTCGATGATATCGTTAACGACAGTTGAAACACCTTGTGTGTATTTGCCCTTCGGCATACAGCCCGTGATAGAAATACTGCTGTCAGGGTTGGTACCTAACTTGAGATAACAAGATTTTGCATAAGGCGATTTTGTCGTAACAGAATTGAGAATGGAATAATAATAATTTGAATTTTCGATAATATTAGCCGCATGCCCCACTTCTTTTGCCGGCGCAATTTGAAAAGATAAACAATTATGATTGACGATGCTTGCGCTAATCGGTGCGGCATAACAAAACCGTTTGTCATTCCAGATCCAGCCTGGACCATAATAAACTTGATCATAGGCGGTCGTATCAACATAAATACCGCCGGTGATGTGCTGAATTTGTTGTGCTTTTAAGGCATCCATTAATTCGACCAAATTGGCATAGGTGAGTGTCGGATCACCGCTATGCACTAAATATAAATTGCCATAGACCACACCATTACTGATGCTGCTCGCATCCGTATAAAAACTGGTTTGAAATTTATAATCAGACCCGAGATACAATAATGCCGCTTCTGCCGTGAGAATTTTCATAATACTGGCAGGCATAAAAGACTTGCTGGAATTATGGGTATAAAGAATTTCGCCTGTTTTCATGGATTTTATGGCGATGCCGATATTAAGGGTTGGATCCGTATTGTTGATGGCGCGATCAATAATGGCGCTAAGATTCCCGGAACCGGCTATTTCCGCAGGGACGCTTTGTGTTTCAGTTGGAATTTTATGTTTTTTGTGTTTTGCCAAAGCAGGTGAAGAGACCGCGAATGTTCCGCATAAGCCAATGATACATAAAATGATTTTGATAAAACGCATACAGAAGTGATCTCTTCTTGATTGGCAATATTTTCCCACAGAGTATTTCCCCTGTCATCCCGTTTTGCGGGATGGCTGCAATAATGCTATGATTGACCATCCATTTTTTTGTGGAACTACCCATGCTAGGTAAAAAAATTAAACGCGATTATGTGAGCCCGATTGACCATTTTCTCAATCGATTTGATGAAACCCATCCGAAGTTAACTCGCTCGCAAAAAAAGGAAATAGCTAAATATCAAAGGATCTACGCACTACGTGATAATCCGGATCAATCGGATGAAAATAAACTGCCGGAGTGGTTTTAGGCAATTGAGTCAATCGGTGACAATTTGTCACCGATTGATCTCTGAAATTTTATTATTTAAAAGGTTTTTCGCATGCAAAATTTCATAGCACGAATTATCCCGTTTATTTTGATCGGCATTGCATTGGTGGCTCTTATTTTTGGCATGATTTTGCTCGCGTATTTATTTATTTTTGGCGCGCTGGTTGGGTTGATTTTGTTTGGGGTTGCGTGGGTTAGAGATCGATTTTTTGTTTCAAAGAAAAAAAATATTGCTAAAAGAGATCACTCGGGGCGGACGATTGATCATCAGTGAGGCTGAATCGTCATTGCGAGGCCTGCTTTTTAGGACGAAGCAATCTCTTAAAGATTGCTTCGTCGCAAAAAACGCTCCTCGCAATGACGGGCGTTTTATCCCATTGCCTGCGCCAAATCATTTTTTAAATCCTCGAGCGCTTCAATACCGACAGATATTCGAATCAATCCATCTTTGATGCCTAATAATTCGCGGGATTCTTTTGGAATGCTTGCATGCGTCATAATGGCAGGATGTTCAATTAAACTTTCCACACCGCCCAAACTTTCGGCGAGGGAAAAAACTTCGCAGCGTTCGAGGATTTTTTTGGTTTCATTTAAATTGGTTTTTAATTCAGCCGTAATCATGCCGCCGCCTTGATTTTGCATTTGTGACATGGCGAGTTGGTGTTGCGGGTGGCTTTTTAAACCCGGATAAATCACATTCGCGACTTTTGGATGTTTTTCCAGCCATTCGGCTAATTTGGCGGCGCTTTCGCAATGTCTTTGCATGCGCACATCTAACGTCTTGATACCGCGCAGCACTAAAAAGCTATCGAATGGACCTGCAATTGATCCAACAGCATTTTGTAAAAAACCTAATTGCTCACCATACTGTTTGTCGCCTACTACGGCAATTCCACCTACCACATCCGAATGACCGTTTAAATATTTTGTGGCGGAGTGAACAACAATATCAAAACCATATTCTAAAGGTCGTTGTAAAATTGGAGTCGCAAACGTATTGTCAGCCACGGCGATTAACTTATTTTTTTTCGCAAAGTCGGCAATTTTTTTTAAGTCCACTATTTTTAACATGGGATTGGAAGGCGTTTCGACCCAAATCATGCGGGTTTCTTTGCGCAGTGCCGCTTGTAATTTTTTTTCATCACATAAATCCACAAAAGACACTTGCAAACCCGCCGAGCGTTTGCGCACGCGTTCTAAAATTCGGAACGTTCCGCCATACACATCATCCATCACAATGATATGATCGCCCGGATTTAAAAGTTCTAGCGTGGTTCCAATCGCAGCCATGCCGGAGGCGAAAGCAAAACCTTGCGTTCCCGATTCAAGATCGGCAACGCATTTTTCGTAAGCTTCGCGCGTTGGATTGCGGGTGCGAGAGTATTCGTAACCTTTGTGTTTGCCCGGACTTTCTTGGACATAAGTGGATGTCGCATAAATGGGTGTCATCACCGCGCCAGTTGTGGGATCCGGTGATTGACCGGCGTGGATCACGCGCGTTGCAATTTTTTTGGAATTTTTCATGTTAAATTTTTAATCCTTTTTCTTTCATCCAATTGTCATCAACAAATTTGGTTAAATAATTTCGAATACTGTCTGGTAAAATGACGACGCATTTCTCGCCTTTTTTTAAATTTTTTGCAGCTTTTAAGGCAGCGAAAACGGCAGTGCCAGAAGAACCGCCAACCAATAAACCTTCTTCTTTGATTAATCGACGAGCCATGGTAAACGTGTCTTGATCAGATACCTTGAGATATTCATCCACCACATCATTTTCTAAAACCGGTGGAATAAAATCATAACCAATGCCCTCAACGAGATAAGGATGCACATCTTGTCCGCCGCCTAAAATAGAACCGTATGGATCAGCGCCGATGATTTTTATGTTGGGATTTCTTTCTTTAATTTTTTTTGCAACCCCGGTAATCGTGCCGCCCGTGCCGACACCGATGACAACCATCGCTAAATTTTTCCCCGCATCTTGTAAAATTTCATCCGCAGTTGCTTCATAATGCGCTTCGGGATTCGCAGGGTTACCGTATTGATCGAGATAAAATGAATTTGGAATTTCTTTATTTAATTTTTTAGCGAGTGAAATATGACTTTCGGGTGAATCCCATGCGGCTTCGGTCGGTGTGCGATAAATTTTTGCGCCTAATGCTTCGAGCACCACTTGTTTTTCACGGCTCATTTTTTCTGGCATGGTGATAATGACTTTATAGCCTTTGACGGCACCCACTAACGCGATACCGATTCCTGTATTGCCGGAGGTGGCTTCAATTAAAGTGTCGCCCGGTTTGATGCGTCCTGATTTTTCCGCTTCTTCTATCATTTTTAATCCGATGCGATCTTTAACGGATCCGCCCGGATTTAAAAATTCGCATTTGCCATACATCTCGCAGGGTAAATCGCGAGCAACTTTATTTAACCGTACCAGAGGCGTATGGCCAATTGCTTGTAAAATTGTTTCGAAAACCATGGTGTACTCCTTACGGGTATTCCATTTGATAAGGGGTGTCTTTGTATTTTGAAACATGACAACTAAAATCGGTTGGACTCGGTGTCAGCGCGCCGCGCAGAATCACTTGTATTGATTCACCACTTATAATACCGTTTTCAAGATGACAGAAATTTTTGATTTGCGCATAAGGCCCAAATTTTAAATAAGACGCAGTGATGCGATAAGAACGGCCTGCCGTGAAAGCAATCCAGAAATTGTCCGTTTTTTTAATATCAAATATATAAGGCAAGACTTTACCGGTTTCGACTTCTCTCACAATCAAAGTCCAAGTGGGTTTACCGACAATAGCTGAAAAACGGGTATCCACCTGAATGGTTTGACCTAAAGAATCCTGTGCATTGGCAATGGGTAAAAAGAATAAGCTGGTGCAGAGCAAAAAAAATTGGCAAAATTTCCACATCGCCATAGATGTAATCCATAAGTAGTTATGGTTATATTATGATATGAAATCAAAATTATTTCAGCATAAAATCACCGTCAAAAAATCGCCTATTCATGGCTATGGCGTTTTTGCGGAAGTAGATCTTCAGCCGGAAGAGCTCATCGAAGAGTGCCATGCGCTCAAGATCCGCGAGGATGTGCGTGATCTTGAGGATTATTTATTCGATTGCACTAATGAGAGCGAGGATTGGTGTTTGCTATTGGGATATGGTTCTATTTATAACCACTCTGATCAACCGAATGCTTATTTTTTCTTTGATGATGCCAGCCAATTAATGATTTTTAAAGCCAGTCGTTTTATTCCTCGAGGGGAAGAAATCTTTGTTTCCTATGGAAAAACCTGGTTTGATAGTCGTTCATTTTCAAGAAAAGAAATTTCTTTTTGGTTAAAACACCGTGAATTTTTTTCCGGTTTTTTATGGCGAGCGAGTTTTGTCACAGGCCTGCTTTTCTTCCTAACCCATCTTCGTTTATTAATTAGTTGGGCGTCGCAGTTGCCACAATGAAAAAACAAAAAAGAAAATAAATGCGCAAAATGACCATTCTGCAAGGCTTAATGTAAAACATTGCCAATCCACTTTGGCACAAACGGGGCCGCCTTGAAATACTTTTGCAATGACTTCAGTACAGGGCAGTACATGGAGCATATAACCGAGGCTCGCTTCGCAATTGCTGCTGTTCGGGACGGCACTCGGCACATGTTGCAGCCAAACTTGGCGTCCTGCAAAGATAATGCCGGTGATGGAAATGAGCGCGCTCAATAAACCAATTAAAATTTGTCCGATACGATTGCGTCCGAGGGCGATTCCCAATAAAAATGATATGCTTAAGATTCCCATAATGACGCGTTGTACAGTGCATAATGGGCAAGGATTAATGCCTTTATAAAGTTGCAAATAGGCTGCGATGCCCAATAAAATTGCAATAAATATAAATGCGAGCAGATAAAGAACAGTAATTCTCATGATTATTTCTCTTTTTGCATGAACCATGTTTCTAGTATTAATTGTGCAGCGATGCTGTCTATTTGTCTATCTTGCAATGCTTTATAGCCGCCCTTTTTGAAGACTTGGTCTCGGGCATCTCGGGTGGTTAATCGTTCGTCTATGCCATGAACGGGTATTTTATAGCGTTCAGCAAGGGAAGACGCGAATGCTCGGGCTTTTTTGGTGACAGCTTGTTCGGTTCCATCCATATTCAGAGGGATGCCGACGATGATGGCATCGGGGCGCCAGGTTTTTATTAATTTTTCGATCTGATCCCATTGCGGCACGCCGTTTTTAGCCGCAAGCATCGTCAAAGGGCGCGCGGTTTCGGTAATCAATTGACCGACGGCGACGCCAATTCGCTTTGTGCCAAAATCGAAGCCAAGTACAAAAGAAGAAGGGTTTTTGTTCATGTGGGTATTATGCAATGTAATAATCCTATAATCGAGAGTCTTCTTGATTTAAGACCCTGAATACGTTTACTCTAAATAAAAGGCCAACAAGGATGTCCCATGACCATTTTAACTGCTACACATCCTGAAACCATTCGTCAGGTGTTGAGACGAAGTTTTAGGCTTTATCGTCGTGTTTTTTTTCATGTGTTTTTATTGTCAGTGTTGCTTTCTATCACCGTTTTTATTCCGCGCATATTGACGCTTATAATCGGTGAAAATATTTTTTTGAATATGCCGATTCTAGATCCTCATCGACTTTGGTTGAGTCTGATTACTGTGGTGATTTTTTTATTTTTTGGTGCGATTTTATGGCGTGTTTATTGCTTTACCCGTCAGGCGCATGATTCATTGCGAGATGATATGAATATCGCATTTCATAAAATTTTTTATATTTTTATTGCGGCGGTGTTACAGTCTTTTCTGTTTGCTATTGTGATTTATTTTGTTGGCGTGATTGTTTTTAATATTGTGCTCTATCCGCACTTTCATTTTAATTCGCTGAGTAACACAGAAATAACATTGCTAACGCTACTTTTTATTTTCCAATGTTGCTTGATCACGTATATTTTATTTGCGACTTATTTTTATTTGCCAACCATTGTGATAGAAAATAAAGGCATTATCAGTTCATTTGCGAAAAGCGTCACGCTGGTGTGGGGAAATTGGTGGCGGACTTTTATAACCCAGATGACGCCTTGGCTTTTTTATGTTTTGATGCTGATGATAGTGCGGGATTTTTTTAAGATTAATGTGCAAATTTATTTTGTTGAATCGGCTGATCCGCCTTCTTTAACTATCACATTGATTCATATTCTGGTGTTTGCGATTTTTGTGCCGTTTGTGGCGACCACGGCAATTGTGCAATTGCGGGATTTGGAGTTAAGAAAGAAATTGGGTAAAAACATCTAATTCTGTTAGACAACCCGAATCGTTTCGTGACGTTCTGGACGTTGGCTTCTCTGCTCGCGTTCGGGGAGCATACATCCCTGTATTAAAGCATTTCATCCATGAAACGCAATCGCGCGAGCAGAGAAGCCAACGTCCAGAACGTCATGAAACTACGAGTTACTTTAAGAGCTAGTCTCCTGCGGCTTCATTCCAATTGTTGCCGACGCCGATGGAAATCATCAATGGCACATTTAATTTGGCGGCTTGCATCATGTGTTTTTCAATAATACCTAGCATGACCGGGACATCTTTTTCTGCGACTTCAAATACTAATTCATCATGCACTTGCATAATCATTTTGGCATCGACGTTTTTATTTTTTAGTAACCAGGCATCGATGGAAATCATGGAGCGTTTGATAATATCGGCGGCGGTGCCTTGTAATGGCGCATTAATCGCAGCGCGTTCAGCGGCTTTTTGTCGTGGAATTTGGCTAGAATTGATTTCGGGCAAATACAGACGTCGGCCAAAAAGTGTTTCAACAAATCCTAATTTGTGTGCAGAAATTCGCGTATTTTCCATGTAATCTTTGACGTTGGGATACCGCGCAAAATAACGGTCGATGTATTGCTGTGCACGATGACGTTCTGCGCCAATTTGTTTTGCTAAACCAAAAGCCGACATGCCGTAAATTAATCCGAAATTAATGGCTTTTGCGTTACGGCGTTCTTCGAAAGTGACTTTTTCGATTGGAATGCCGAGAATTTCGGCGGCGGTTGCTTGATGGATATCGAGATTTTGTTCGAAGGCTTTTAGTAAATTGGGATCATTGGAAATATGTGCCATCAAGCGCAATTCGATTTGTGAATAATCGGCGCAAATGATTTTATAACCGATTGGCGCGATGAATGCTTCGCGAATGCGGCGTCCTTCTTCGGTGCGCACGGGAATATTTTGTAAATTGGGATCCGAAGAAGACAATCGGCCGGTTGCAGCCCCGGTTTGATTATAGGAGGTGTGCACTCTGCCGGTGCGCTGATTAATTTGTTCAGGTAATTTTTTGGTGTAAGTTGTAATTAATTTGCTGAGACTGCGGTATTCAATAATTAATTTTGGCATCGCGAAATCGAGCGCGAGCTCCTGCAGTACGGCATCTGCTGTCGAAGCTTGGCCGGTCGGTGTTTTCTGCAGCATGGGCAATTTTAATTTATGAAATAAAATTTCCTGCAATTGTTTCGGTGAATTTAAATTAAATTCGCCTTCGGAAATGGCAAAAATTTCTTTCTCAAGTTCTTGTAGTCTTTTTTCGAGTAAAAAAGTTTGTTTTTGCAGCATGTTTTTATCGATTAATACCCCGTTGCGTTCCATGCGCGCGAGCACGCAAACCAGGGGCAATTCAATTTCGCTAAAAATTTTTTTTAAGCCGGGTTCTTTATCCAGTTTTGGCCATAAAGTGTGATGCAATTGCAATGTGACATCGGCATCTTCGGCAGCATAGGTCGCTGCCTTTTCGATGGGAACTAAATTAAACGTAATTTGTTTTGCGCCTTTTCCTGCGACCTCTTCAAATGAAATAGGACGCCAGCCTAAATATTTTAATGCGAGTGAATCAAGATCGTGTCGCGCGCTTGCGCTATCCAGAATGTAAGATTCAAGCATAGTATCAAACGCCACACAATTTAATCGGATATCGTGATTGGCTAAAATTTCGAGATCGTATTTTGCGTGATGTGCGATCATTTTGGTCGCGGCATGTTCGAGAATCGGTTTTAATTGTTTTAATACCGTTTCGCGATTTAACTGAGTAGGTGCACCAGGATAATCATGAGCCAGTGGTAAATAAGCGGCATCGCCAACGCCTACCGCAAATGATAAACCCACTAATTCAGCATTCATGTAATCGATGTGAGTGGTTTCTGTATCCAGTGCAAAGAGTTCAGCTTTTTTTATTTTTTCAATCCATTCGTCTAATTGTTTTTGTGTCAAAATGGTTTGATAGCTTGCGTGTTTTTCTTGATGTTTGTCTTTGTTTTTTTCTAATAATTCAGCGAGCCAGTTTTTAAATTCGAATTCTTTAAAAAGGTTGATGAGCGCATCTTGATTAGCAGAGCTTTGTGTTAGTTCGGAAACGGTAAGATGCAAATCGACATCCAGTTTGATGGTCGCGAGTTGTTTTGATAATGGAATGAGTGGTAATGCCGCACGTAAATTTTCACCCACTTTTCCTTTTATTTGATCCGCGTTTTTGACAATATTGTCGAGTGAACCGTGTTCTTGCAGCCATTTTACAGCCGTTTTAGGGCCGACTTGGGGCACGCCTGGAATATTATCAACGGAATCGCCGATCAATGCGAGATAGTCAACGATGCGTTCTGGTGGAATGCCAAATTTTTCTTTTACCGTTTCAGGATTTAACACTGTGTCTGTCATCGTGTTGACGAGTGTCACGTGTGGATTCACGAGCTGAGCTAAATCTTTGTCGCCGGTTGAAATGAGTGTTTCGATGTTTTGTTCCGTTGCGAGTTTTGCTAAGGTTCCGATGACATCATCTGCTTCAACGCCTTCGATCATGAGTAACGGAATACCATAGGCACGAATAATATCGTGAATCGGTTGAATTTGTTGCACCAATTCCGATGGCATGGGCGGGCGGTGTGCTTTGTATTGAGGATACAGCGTGTCGCGAAATGTTTTGCCCTTTGCATCAAAAACCATCGCAATATAATCGGGTTTATTTTCGTTTAGCAATCTGCGCAACATATTAATTACGCCGTAGACGGCGCCGGTGGGGAATCCTTTTGAATTCGTGAGCGACGGCATGGCGTGAAAAGCACGATAAAGATAAGACGATCCATCAATTAAAATGAGTTGTTTCATTCATAATGCCTATTGTCTGGAATGGATTATTTTGAGCCATTGCGATTTTTTTCTAAAAAATTATTTTGATAACAAGTCGCGTCCTTTAGTGGACGAGTATATACTATCTTCGACAATTAAGGAGGAGCTTCAATGAGATTATTCGCGTTTCTTTTTGCGATTGGTTTTTTAGCAATCGGCGTTTTGGGTTATATGCCAAATTATGTGACAGATGGCAATTTATTTGGATATTTTGAAACGGATGGTATGCACAATCTGGCTTATATTGTGAGCGGTATTCTGGCATTACTTTGTGTGGCGAGTGTTTCTGCTGCGAAATGGTATTTCAGATTATTTGGCTTGCTGTTTGGTGCGTTGGCGGTTTGTGGATTCGTTTTTGCAGGTGATCTTGTGATGACCCACGTTAACATGGCTGACAATATATTGCATTTAGCGATTGCCGTTGTTCTGCTCTACTTAGGATTTATTGCGAATTCCAGAGCATAATTTTTGAGTTTTCAAGCTGTGTATTGATGTGGAGTAAGTCTAGTGACTTCTGCGCTTTGGGAAAAATGTTTAAATTGTTTGCAGGATGAATTTCCTTCTCAACAATTTAATACATGGATCAGGCCGCTGCAGGTTGAGCATGCGGAAGGCCGGTTCGTGTTATTTGCCCCCAATCGTTTTGTGCTAGATTGGATTAGCGAGCGTTTTTTCGACAGAATTAAAGAATTAGTTCATCAATTTTGCGAAACAACGCCCCCCGCTATTTTCTTGGAAATTGGCAGCAAACGCAACGAAACTGTGCCTAAGTTCGTCGAAAATGCAACAAAATCTGTTTCCGTGACGTCATCTTCTTCTAAAAATAAAGTTTCGGCGCCATCAGCGGATATTTCTAATCATCAAAGTAATATTAATCCGCTTTTTACGTTTGATAATTTTGTCGAAGGGAAATCAAACCAACTAGCGAAGGCAGCATCGCTGCAGGTGGCGGAAAATCCTGCAGTAGCCTATAACCCCCTTTATTTATACGGTGGTGTGGGATTAGGCAAGACCCACCTTTTACATGCGATCGGCAATCACATTATGCGCAATAATCCGCATGCCAAAGTGTTATATCTGCATTCGGAACGTTTTGTGGCAGACATGGTTAAAGCACTCCAGACCAATTCTATGAATGATTTTAAGCGTTATTATCGTACGGTGGATGCCCTGCTGATTGACGATATCCAGTTTTTTGCGGGCAAAGATCGTTCGCAGGAAGAATTTTTTCACACATTTAATGCTTTATTAGAAAGCCAACTGCAAGTCATTTTAACCTGCGATCGTTATCCGAAAGAAATCAATGGTGTCGAAGAGCGTTTAAAATCGCGTTTTGGTTGGGGATTAACGGTTGCAGTCGAACCACCGGAACTGGAAACGCGTGTTGCGATTTTAATGAGTAAAGCCGAGCTTGCTCATATTAATCTGCCTTATGAAGTCGCTTTTTTTGTGGCAAAACGCATACGTTCCAATGTTCGCGAATTAGAAGGCGCTTTAAAACGTATTATCGCCAATGCACATTTTACTGGAAAACCAATCACGCTGGATTTTGTTAAAGATGCATTACGCGATTTGCTTGCGTTACAAGATAAATTAATTACGATCGAAAATATTCAGAAAACGGTTGCGGAATATTATAAAGTCAAAGTAGCTGACTTGTTGTCCAAACGTCGCAGTCGTTCTGTTGCGCGTCCAAGACAAATGGCCATGGCGCTTGCGAAAGAATTAACGAACCATAGTTTGCCTGAAATTGGCGATGCATTTGGTGGTCGCGATCATACTACTGTTTTACACGCGTGCCGTAAAATTGGTGAACTCAAACAATCTACGCAAAGTGTGGAAGAAGACTACACGAATTTGTTGAGAATTTTGACGACTTAAAATGCAAATTAAAAGCTCGTCATTGCGAGTCGCCGCAGGCGGCGAAGCAATCTTTAAGAGATTGCTTCGACCATAAAAACATGGTCTCGCAATGACGGCCTATGAGGATAAAATTATGAAAGTAACCATACAGCGCGATGCATTACTTAAACCCTTACAAATGATTAATGGTGTTGTAGAACGACGCCAAACGCTTCCCATTTTGTCGAATGTTTTAATTAACATCAAAGATGGGAAATTATTTTTGACGGGCACGGATCTTGAAATTGAAATGATCGGGAGCGCACCGGTGATTGAAGTGTCTGAAACGGGTGCCACAACCGTTTCCGCGCGTAAATTACTTGATATTTGTCGCGCATTGCCAGAAGAGGCGGAAGTAAAATTAATTTTGGAAGGCGATCATTTGTTAGTTCGTTCGGGAAAAAGTCGATTTATGCTCGCAACACTGCCTGCACACGATTTTCCAAATGTCGAAGAAGGCCCTTTCACCGCGCAATTTAATATTAGTCAGTCCACATTAAAAAAATTATTAGGCAAAACTTATTTTGCGATGGGACAACAAGATGTCCGACATTATTTGAATGGCGCCTTATTTGATATCAATCAAGGTGTCGTAAAATGTGTGGCGACTGATGGTCATCGCTTAGCATTTAGTTCTGCGCAGGATGTGAATGTCGGCGCGATTCAAACCAAAGTGATTTTGCCGCGTAAAAGTGTTTTAGAATTGGTGCGATTATTAGATAACAGTGAAAATGAAATTACGATTTGTATTGGCGACAATCATTTTCGCGTGATTGCATCGGATTTTACTTTTACTTCCAAGTTAATCAATGCGCAATATCCGGATTATGACAAATTAATTCCGCGTAGTGTTGCCAATAGTGCGATTGCGAGTCGTGAAGTTTTAAAACAAGCGCTCACCCGCGCATCGATTCTTTCAAATGAAAAATTTCGCGGTATTCGCATGCAATTGGATCGCGATATGTTGCGAATTATTGCAAACAATCCCGAACAAGAAGAAGCTGAAGAATTAGTGCAATTGGAATATCAGGGCAATGGCGTTGAAATTGGATTTAATGTAGCCTATTTGCTTGATGTTGTATCAACTATTGCCACAGATAATATTCGCTGGTCCTTTAACGATCCTAGCGGCGGCGTGTTAATTGAATCTTCGGGTGCAGAAGCAGATGACAAAGATCATAGTTTATATGTCGTGATGCCGATGCGTTTGTAACGTTTAATTAATCGGGAGCTGCGCACGCTTTTCGTGCGCAGAACCTAGGAACAAAGATAGAGATTTAAGCGCTGAAAGCGCTTAACATGGCTGCAAACTTATATCCCGCGGATAATATGGCCTTATTACGAATTGATATTGCCCATTTTAGAAATCTTCTTTCTGTAAAACTTTCGCCTATTCCGGCGGGTTTTAATATCATTTATGGTGAAAATGGCAGCGGAAAAACCAGTTTTCTTGAAGCGATCTATTATTTAAGTTTAGGCCGTTCCTTTCGAAGCGGGGTCGCAAGCCGTATTATCAATCAAAACGCAGACAAGCTATCCATTTTTGCCCACATCGATACTGAATCAGGACAAACAGTTCCCGTTGGGATCGAGCGCTATCAACATGGCGAGGCCAAGATTCGTGTTTCAGGCCAAGATGTGCGCTCCATCGCCGAATTGGCAGACCTAACTCCCGTCCAATTGATCAATACAAATTGTTATAATTTATTAGATACCCCGGGTGTTCGCAGAAAATACCTGGATTGGGGGGCTTTTTATCTTTCTAAAGACTTTATGCGAGTGTGGCGATTATTTGAGCGCGCCCTGAAACAGCGCAATGCGGCATTACGCAATCAATTAGGCCCCCGCGAGCTTGCTCTTTGGGATGAAGAGTTAATTCAGCATGCGTTGGCTTTAGATCAAATCCGTCGTCAATATGTTCAGAGTTTACTGCCCTTAATTACCCAAAAAGCGTCTGAACTTTTATCCATCGCAGACCTTGAAATTTACTATCATTCTGGCTGGCATGACGAAGCCAATTATCGCGATATTTTGGCTCAAAATATCGATAAAGATCGGCAGGCTGGATTTACCCAATATGGGCCGCATCGTGCTGATTTTAAAATAAATGTTCAAGGGGTGCCGGCCAAAGATATTTTGTCGCGGGGACAGCAAAAATTATTCGTTTGTGCTATGATACTCGCCCAAGGAACACTGTTAACGAGGTATGCAAATAAGCGCTCCATTTATCTCGTGGATGACTTGCCTTCAGAGCTGGATGTGACCAGTCGATCTAAGCTGATGTCATTACTTTCAAGGCAAGAAGCACAAATATTTGTTACCGCCGTTGATCATAAGATGCTAGATAGTTTTTTAATAGATAAACCGACGAAAATGTTTCACGTGGAACATGGGGATATGAGAACGGTGATGGAGCATGCATTGGAGTAATAAGGGTGAAAACAACAGCAGCGAACTATGATTCATCAAAAATTAAGGTATTAAAAGGCCTAGATGCGGTTCGCAAGCGTCCAGGTATGTATATCGGTGATACGGATGATGGCACCGGCTTGCATCATATGGTATTCGAAGTCGTTGATAACTCCATTGACGAAGCATTGGCCGGATTTTGCGATACGGTTCACGTTACTATTCATGCAGATGAGTCTGTCACGGTAAAAGACAATGGCCGCGGCATCCCAGTTGATATCCATCCTGAAGAAGGCATTTCTGCTGCCGAAGTCATTATGACGGTCCTGCATTCGGGCGGTAAGTTTGATAATGATTCTTATAAGATTTCTGGCGGTTTGCACGGGGTCGGTGTTTCGGTTGTAAACGCGCTTTCAGAAGATTTACATTTAATTATCCGCTTAAATGGCCATGTTTATGAGCAGCATTATCAAATGGGGAATCCGGTAGCTCCAATGGCGATGGTGGGCTCGACCACTGAACGTGGGACCGAGATACGCTTTAAACCTAGCGCTGAAACCTTCACCAATATTCATTTTTCATATGAAATTTTAGCGAAAAGATTACGTGAGCTCTCCTTCCTGAATTCAGGCATTCGAATCATTTTAAAAGATGAACGATCCAACAAAAGTGATGAATTTAAGTACGAAGGCGGCATCAAAGCGTTCGTAGAAGATTTAAATCGTAATAAAACCCCTGTAAATTCAAAGGTTTTTTATTTCACGGCAGAAAGAGATCGCATCACCGTTGAGTTGGCTTTGCAATGGAATGATACTTTTAATGAACAAATTTTCTGTTATACGAATAATATTCCACAAAAAGACGGCGGTACCCATTTGGCCGGGTTTCGCAGTGCCTTAACCCGCGTATTGAATAATTATATCGAGCAAGAAGGTTATTCCAAAAAAGCCAAAGTGACGACGACGGGCGATGATTTTCGGGAAGGATTAACCGCCGTATTGTCCGTTAAAATGCCAGATCCCAAGTTTTCTTCCCAAACCAAAGATAAGTTAGTGTCTTCTGAAATTAAAGCCATTGTTGAATCCCTCATGGGCGAAAAATTTGTCGAATATTTGATGGAATGCCCACAAGATGCCAAAGCCGTAGTCACAAAAGTGCTGGATGCCGCCCGGGCGCGGGAAGCAGCCCGCAAAGCACGCGACATGACACGTCGCAAGGGGGCATTGGACATGGCTGGTTTGCCTGGAAAATTAGCGGATTGCCAGGAAGAAGATCCCGCAAAATCCGAATTATTTATTGTTGAGGGTGAATCCGCAGGCGGTTCTGCAAAACAGGCGCGAGACCGCAAAACCCAGGCGATTTTGCCGCTGAAAGGTAAAATTTTAAATGTTGAAAAAGCGCGTTTCGACAAAATGTTATCTTCCGCAGAAGTTGCAACCTTGATCACAGCGCTTGGCTGCGGCATAGGTCGAGAAGAATATAACCCCGATAAATTACGCTATCACAGCATTATCATCATGACCGACGCGGACGTTGATGGTTCTCATATTCGGACCCTATTACTGACGTTTTTCTATCGCCAAATGCCTGAATTAATTGAGCGCGGCAATGTCTACATCGCCCAACCTCCGCTTTATAAAGTGAAAAAAGGCAAACAGGAACAATACATCAAAGACAACGATGCACTGGATGCGGCGCTCGTTCAAACCGCGCTGGATGAAGCAGAGCTCTATTTACAATCCGGCGGAAAACCTATTCCCCATGCCGAGTTAGAAAAACTGGTTTTAGAATACCAATCCGTCATGTCGACCATCCGTCGATTAAGCAGACGGTATGCCCCAGAATTATTAGAAGCCCTGATTTATATCCCCTTCCTGGATGAAAAAAAGTTAGCCCACAAAGAAGAGATGGCTGAAATCGTAAAAACCATCCAGTCTTACATGGAAGCAAAACAAGATATTGCGGTTCAATATCAGTTTGAAGTTGTCGAAGATCTGGAAAAACATTTATGGCTGCCGAAAGTGACTCGCTTGCATCATGGCGCTAAGCATACTTATTTGATTAATAAGGATTTATTTTTATCTAGTGAGTATCGCAAGATGACGGAGCTCGGGGCTAAATTAAATGGTTTATTACAAGAAGGCGCTTACATTAAGCGGGCTGATAAGCAAAAAACCCTGACGACTTTTTCAGAAGCCGTGGAATGGCTGTTGGCTGAAGCCAAGAAAGGCCAGTCCATTCAGCGCTATAAAGGGTTAGGTGAAATGAACCCAGACCAATTATGGGAAACCACCATGGATCCTGGCACCCGACGTTTATTACAAGTCAGGGTCGAAGACGCGGTCGCTGCTGACAAAATTTTCACCACTTTAATGGGTGACCAGGTCGAGCCGCGCCGGGAATTCATTGAAACGAATGCGCTGGAAGTGATTAATTTAGATATATAATTTTCACTCGCGAACGCTGGCAAAAAAGGATATTTTTTCATTGTTAATCAATGAGTTGCACAAGCCGAAACCTTGATTTTTTTGGCAAAAAAAAATCCATAAATGCCTGCATACTATATAATTAAAGTGATAAGTAGCCTAAAAATAGGCACTCATGCAGCAATGAGGACAGAAAATGGCTAAGAGTGCATTTTCACCAGGGGAAGAAATGAACAGTGAGGAAATGGCCTCGCTGGAGCAGTTTGCTGCTGCAACCATGACCAAAGTGGTGACTAGCCAAAATGATCTGGATACCCGCGATCGCGTTTTAGAAGAATTATTCAACTGGTGCAAAGACCAAAACAATATCGTCATTTTAAAAAGCGGCGTTATTCTTTCATCCGACCCCACCTCTCGTACCGTACAAAATTGTAAATCCTTGATGCTAAGTAAAGGCATGCATCCCGGACAGGTTTTTGCAACAACGCCATCCCTGATTAGCTTGTTGTTAGCAAGCAGTCAAGAAATGGAAAGCGCGCAAAAACAAAAAGGTGAAACCACCAATACCTTTAGTGATCAACAAAAACATTTACGCGATCTGGTTTACGAAGCCGTTTTGCAACACGTGAGTGATATTCATATTCAAGTGCGCCAAGCTTACACAAAAATTCGCATGCGCCAACACGGCGAATTGCGATTATATGCGGAATGGTCAGAAAAATTAGGACGCGAAATTGCATCCGTTGCATTCAATAAAGAAACCGATCACGCGACATCGCACTTTAATCCACTCATACCGCAAGATGCTTCCATGCCATTAAAAATGCATGGTAAAGATATTCGTCTGCGTTTAGCGAGTGTGCCGGCACATGGTGGATTTGATATGGTGATGCGTATTCTCGCCGCCGGCGAAGAACGCACTAGCTCACTTGAAGACTTAGGCTACACCAACAATCAAGTGGATATTATTAAAATGGCACTTAAATTACCGTTCGGCGCAATCATTGTTGCAGGTCCGACCGGATCCGGTAAAACAACAACCTTGGCAAGCTGTATGGAAATGGTAGAAGCTACACAAAAACTTTATTCAATCGAAGACCCGGTTGAAAAAGTCGTAGAAGCGGCAACACAAGTTCCCGTGAATACCGAAAAAGAAAATCGCAGTTTTGCAAGCATGGGACGCGCTGCATTACGTATGGATCCTGATGTCATTATTTTGGGAGAAATGCGCGATGAAGATACCGCACACGTCATGGTGCGTGCGTCCATCACAGGACACTTAGTATTAACGACGTTACACACTAATCGTGCGACGGCCATTATCACTCGTCTGGTTGATATGGGAATTTCACCGGTGTTATTGAGCGATAGTAGCGTGCTGCGTTGTCTTATGTGTCAACGATTGATTCCAAAACTCTGCCCGAGCTGTGCGATTCCACTGCGCGCCTCTCCAAAGCACCAGCCTTTTATTGCCGACTGGGAAGCTGTTTTAGGTGCAGCGGTAATCGATAAAGCGCGTGCACGCGGTCCCGGTTGTCCGAAATGCAATCGCACGACGGTGAGCGGCCGTACCGTTGTCGCAGAAGTGATTTGGGTCGATGAAGAAGGCAGACAATTCATTCAAAAATGCGATACGTTAGGTTGGGAAAAATATTTAAAAGAAAATGGCTGGCAAGATTTTTATGCTCGTGCTATTCAATTAATTAGTGAAGGGATTTGTGATCCCTTCGATGCTGAAAAAGTAGTAGGACCGATTAATCCGGCAACGAAATCGACCATTTACAAATATTCTTGAGAGATGAATTATGGAATTGGATTTTAGTTTCGATGGCTTGAAAAATCTCACCGATGGTGTGGTGCGATGGTTTAATCATGCGCGCTTTGGCAGCAAACAGCAGCTTGCTTTTCTCGAAGATTTTTATCTTTTAGTGAATGATGGTATTCCTGCCAATCGCGCGATCGAAATGTTGTCACAGGTTACAACAGGTTTAACGCGCGAAGTTGCGTTGAGTATTTCGCAAAAAATTTCAGAAGGCCAACCGCTCGCCGAGGGCATGCGAGATTGGTTCACATCGAATGTCATTGAAATTATTCGTGTCGGTGAAGAAGGCGGTGCGTTGAATGAAACGATCAAATCCGCTATCAACACTATGACGCAACGTTCAGGCACACTCAGTGCTTTAATTGGTGCGATACTCTATCCTTTGATGGTGTTAGTGATGGCGTGCGCCGTTATTATTTATTTAAATCAAACGGTATTTGTGCAATTTCGTGCGATCAAACCGATTGACCAATGGCCTGATGCAGGCAAAACGCTTATTTGGGCTGCAACGATTATTCAAGATTGGTGGTGGTTGGTGATTCTGGGTGTATTGGGTATTGTTATTTTTTTTCGTGTAATGCTAAATAATTATGTGGGCGAATTCCGCTCCACATTGGATCTGATTCCGCCGTTTTCATTATATCGGCAATTTGTAGCAGCGCGTTTTATGGAAACATTGGGATTGCTGGTCGCCAATGGTGTTGTTTTCAAAAGTGCATTAAAAGTCATGCAATACCAATCGAATCCGTATTTAGCATCGCATCTTGTCACCATGGAACATTTATTAGGAATGGGTAAAGGAAATGTCGCGGATGTATTGGCGACGGGATTAATTTCAGATGCTGACATCATGCGTTTGCGAGTCATGGCGGAAGTCAAAGGTTTTGAACACGGTTTAGTGCGAATGGGTATACGCGGATCCGAACAAACAACCAAGACGATGCGATTAATTTCACGTATCATTGGCGGTGTGTTATTGGCAACCGGTGCTTTGTTAATTGTAATTATCATAAAAGGAATTTATCTAACGGGTATGGCAATGGGTACGACTTGATGATTTTTACAAGAGAAAAAGGTGTAACAATTTTAGAATTCGTTTTGGTGCTCGCCATCATGAGTTCGATTGTGATCATCGGAATCAGGCAGTATCAGTTATATCGCAATGATGTCTATCTGCAGCAATTACAATACAATGTAAATATTTATATGCAAGCATTATCCGCTTATTACAATGCCAATTGTATTCAGAATTTAGATTACGATACACAAACGGCGACCACCACTGGCACATTGGATCCAAACAGCACACCTACTCCGCCGCCAACGACGGGCGCTTATACGATTACTGAAGCGCAATTGCGAGCTGGCGGATTTTTGACGATGCCATTGTTCACCATCCCATTTGTTTCGCAATATGTTTTGCAATTTAATCCTTCATCGGATCCCGTCGGTACCTCACCGGCTGCACTTTCGCCGCCATTTCAAAATGGTAATCCTGCTTATCCATCGGGACCTGGTAGTGTGGGAAAAATTTATTTTTGGAAACCACAAGTTGCCGCTCAGATATCGTCAGTCGCGCTTGCTTCGCAGTATAAAAATCAGGTGTCTGCTTTTTGTCAGTCTACTCTGGTGGGCTCGATAGTAACGCCTTGTGAAAGTAGTCCCGCGGCGAGTAGTTTTCTCGTATGGGAGCGCACGCCATCGGTTTCCTCGGTTACGAGTAGCTGGTATTGGCCATCGGTTCCGTTAACAAAACAATTTAAACAACAATTCACAAATGATACATTCTATGAATTAAATAATCCGACCTGGGCTGCGACGCATTATTATTTATGTGGTGGGTAACATGAAAAAGATTCGTGGTGTAACTTTATTAGAAGTATTATTGGTGATGGCGATTCTCGCCTCGGTCATGGTCATGTTAGTCGGTTATGTGCAACAAACAGCTGATGAAACACGAAGGGACCGCGCCACCTTACAAGTACAGCAAATTTTAAATGCTACGCTCGCGTATTATGTTAATACCAGTACTTGGCCTGCAGCGGGTGATTTAGATGGAACCAGTCTATTACAAACGGGCGGTTATCTCCCGACTACTGTGCTTAAAGATCCTTGGGGCGGTACGTATCATCTGGTTGGCACGAGCGCGAGCGGTACCGTATTTACAATACAAGCACCGAGTGTTCCCTCTCAGGCCGAAGCACAAATTCTGGCAGGGAGGTTACCTTTAGCTGCTATTACAGGTCCCACTGCCGGCAAATGGACAGTCAGCGCCAGTGTTCCTATGCCGGGTCAGAATCTGAATAATGCGCGCTCAGTGAATTTTGCAGGAATTTATCATAGCGGTGCTTGTGTGCCGGCGCCGGTTTGTCCTGGAAATATGAAAGCAGCCATATATGTTGCAGCTGTTGGAGTGAGTGGTGTAAACGATCCACCGACAGGATGTACTAATACCACTTGGAATGCTTCTTCTTCAAAAGATCCTAATAGCGCGAATTCATTAACGGGTTGTACTGCGAATGTTTATCCTGTTAGCAGTTTCACCGCCTGGGCAAAAGGAGATGCGACCGGGAAACCTACCGCTTCAAATCCGGGTCCACTGGATTGTGCTACAACGCGCGCACCTGTTGCTATGCAATGCGACTGGACTTATACCGATCAAGGCGGACAGCTAGTCAATAATGCAGGCACACCTGATCCAGTTGGTACCAATTATTGGAGGGTTTGTTTAAATGTTATTACGGAGAAGGGACAAGTCTATGCTGCGGGGTCTACTGGGACTTTTTTCAATTACCAACAAGGCGCGATGATGGGAAGCGTCATGGCTGTAACGCGTTGTGTTCCAAATAATGGATCGGAAAGTCCTAGTGGTTCAAGTTTTGCTGTTTGGGGAATTAACAGCGCCGGCTCTCCTTGATGTTTTATTAAGGCACTTACGCATTTAAAATAAATCGCTTATACTGAATGCAACTTCATGGAAAAAAGAGTTAAATGGAGAATCGTATGAAGTGCATTCAAAAAGTTTGTGTGCTTTTTTTCTTGTTACCCAATCTTGTATTTGCAGGATGGCAGGTAGCGAAACCTTCGTGCGCGATTCCTAGTGAACCTTTTTTTCAAGCAGGTAATCAACAAGATAATTCGTTTGTTTCTACTTATGGCAGCGCTTCTTTTCCTAATCAATTTGCAAATTTAGGGAGACCTGCCTCCGTCTATGCGATCAGCATCAGCGGTTCACTCAAAGAAAATCTAGAACGCATCATGGACCGATACCATTGGCGAGTCGTATGGAAAGCGCCTTATGATTACAATTTTGACGGGCGTGTAACGGGATCCAGTTTGCCGGATGTCATTGCAAAAATATTACGGCCCTTTCCACTAAAAGCTACTTTGTACATGTCTAACCGTACAATGATTGTTGTGCCGAAGGAGGCTACATAACCATGCAAAAAAGTATTTTATGTTTTTTAACCGTTTTGTTGACGGTGCTTTTGACGGGATGCCAACCTCCTGGAGTTAAGGTCTACCATCAAACCGAAGGCAATGTCGCTGAAGTGACACAACGCATTAATGATATGCGTCATCGTTCCAATGCAAATTGCAGAGAACAACCGACTCTCACCGTTAATCAGGGACTGTATGTTGATAAAACCCCTATTATTCTCGCGCGTGATCCTGTTTGGTTACGAAATAGAATCGTCGTTCGTGGCGATGAACTGCCTTTTTCCTATTATAGTCGGCTAATTGCAGGCGGCGGCGGTCGTAATATTTTGACCCGCTATCAGGTGGGTATGGATCCTTCTGCGACTAAAGTGAGTTTTAATTACACCGGAACGGTCAGAGGCGCCTTGGATTTATTGGCGGCTAAAACCGGATTTGTTTACAACATTAACGGCAATAATATTTATTGGCAGGCGTTTATTACTAAAACGTTTGATATTGCATTTATGCCGGGTGCCACCGATTACATGATGGGCAAAGCACAAGGCGGTGGAACGCTTAATGCGGGCGGTGCTGGTGGGGGTGCAGGTGGTGGCAATACCGTGACTGCCATGATCGATGACAGCGCAGCTTCGCAATATAGTAGCCTTAAAGGCACGTTATCGGTCTGGAAGGATTTGCAAAATTCGATTACTCAATTACTTTCGCCTGATGGCAAAGTCATGGTTTCTGAATCGACTACAACGGTCACTGTCAGAGATCGTCCTAGCAATGTGGCGTTGATTTCAACTTTTATCAACAATTTAAATAAAAATTTATCGAAACAAGTATTGGTGAAGGTCCAAGTATTGAGCATTCAATTATCCAATGACTTTGTCTTTGGGGTTAATTGGGATATTGTCCAGCGAATGTTTTTGGGCGGGGGCACCAACTTTGTTTTAAATTCAAATCAAGGTATCCCTGTTAGTATCACTAATCTGGGCTCGACCACAACCACACAAACAGGTATTCAGCCTTCCAATCCAAATGCTTCAACGGGTTATTCAGCATTAATCAATGCGCTGACACAGCAAGGCAAAGTGTCTATCGTGTCCGAACCGCGAGTCGTTTGTTTGAATAACCAGGTTTCTGAAATCCGAATTGTGACGCAAGAAGGTTATTTAGCGAGTGTGCAAAATACCACGCCTGGCGGTAGTTTGGTGGGCAGCAGCACGGTGACTTCACAGCTCACGCCGGGCACACTGATTACAGGTTTGACCTTGTATATCTTGCCGAAAATTATGGGCAATAAGGTGATTATGCAGGTGAATGCGGATTTATCCGTTAAGAACAGCATCACGTCCTTTTCGTCGCAAACGGGTACTAGCACACCTCCGACCACAGGTGCGGCTCCAGGATCATTTATCCAGTTGCCGAATGTAACCCAAAAACAATTTAACCAACGCAGTATCATTGGTACCGGCGATACTTTAATTCTTGCAGGATTCCGCCAAGTACAGAATACAGCGAATGCAACCCAGCTTTTAGGAATGCAGGCGTTAGGTGGACGAGGTGCTTTACAAGATAATAGCGATACAATTGTATTGATTACGCCTATTATTTTGCATGGATGTGTATAAATGCCATTTATTACACGAGAAGACGGTGAACGTTTTGTTATTCCCTCTTATCGCGACATCTTAAGCGCGAAAAAATCCAATCTTTTGCGCCGTGAAATTTTATTACTTAGCTCAAATTATGGCGAGTATATCGTTCTTCAACGCAAGAATGTTAATCAATATGAAATTGCTTTTTCACCCGATCCTGGTTATTTATTGGGTGAATCCATCTGGAATTATTTTAAGCGTCCACAGGATTTAATTTATTGCGAAGCCGTTCCAAATACCTCTGAAGCCATTCTCGTCATTGTAAAATCAGGCAGCGTGTATCTGGATGGTGTTTTTCCAGTTGATGTGATTGTGGATGAGTTACTGGTTTTTCGCACTCAACAAAATTATTTTGAAATTTATACTTACGGCGATGTGCCAATTTCCAAGCAACCTCAAGAAGGAAAATTTGCCTTTGCCGATTCGTCGGTCAAATCATTCAGCGTCTTAGATAAACCGGTTTTTCCGACTTTACCGACGGTTAAAACGTTTCAGCTGCAACCGGTTGAATCGGTTTTAAGAGCAAAAGGGATTGGCGTATTTCCAGTTGGCAGATTGTTATTGGTTTTAGCGGCGGCGGCTTTTGTCGTTATACTGGGATATCTCATTTCATCTCACAAAAAAGAATTACCGCAAGTCATTGTGCGAGCCACGAATCCCTTTCAGGGCTATTACGATACGCTCAACTCACCGGATCCAGCGGATCAGGTACGCTGGATTGCGAGCAATCTCTGGCTTTTAACCACAATACAGGGATGGTATCCACAGTCAGTGCTATTCACCGACTATACACTGGATGCATTGATGAAATCCGAAGGAACCCGAACAAATATTTTATTTGATTGGGCTTTGCATAATAATGGCAATATTGATGTAAGAACCGATGGTTTTCACCTCACGATTGAAGGCGGATTTTTCAATCGCGGTATTAATACAACCATTATGCCCTTAACAAAAGTGGTTGCAACCATAATTGATCGGTTATCCTATGTTTTGCCCGGAAATAATTTGGATGTGGGGCTAAATATCAATCGAGGCAGATACAGCGAGCTCCAGTTAACGATTACTTTTATTGATATTACTCCGACTACCCTGGATTTAATCAGTAGACAATTGCGGGGATTGCCTCTTGTGTTGTTGAAATTAACAGCAAGAATGAGTAACAATGGATTAATATCAGGTACCATTATTTTAAAAGCATTAGGAAGCTAAATCATGCCAGAGAATCCAATGAAAGCAGGTATGACCACCAAACAAAAAGCGACGATTGGGGCATTGGTTGTTGTTGTCCTCATTATTGTTTGGCAGGTGATGGGCTTGTTTGGCGGTGGCAGTAAAACAGCAGAACCTGCAACCAACACTGTTATTACGCCTGCAGCGCAGCCAACAGCGGGTGCAAACCCAAGCCCAAGCCTAAATCCCGCGACTCCAGGACAACCCGGTGCACCAGTTGCTCCTCACCCTGTGATGCCGGTGCAGAATAATGTAGTACAGGCGGGTATCGCTCCCCTTTCCCTCGAAGGTGAAATCGCTGATATTCAGAAAAAAACCGAACAAAAATACATTGATCAAATTAATCAATTACAAATGTTGCGCATCCAGCGCGAAATTGCTGAAACCAATCAAGCCATTGCTAATGCAAGATTGGCAACGGTCACCGCTGAACGAGGTGTAACTGATCTTTTAACCAAGCCTTCTGCTAATAGCCAGCAAATTCCGGCGGGTGCTTATGCTAATGCGTTGGCGAATCCAACTCCGACGGGTATCGCTCTCCCAACGGAAGTGACGACTACAACGACTGCGCCAGTCGCAACACCACCTCCTGCTCCACCCGTGATGGAAGCACAATACGTGGTGATATCCGTTTCCATGCAGCTAGGTCGATGGAATGCGGTGCTGGGTAATCAGGGCAAACTCTATAATGTACATGTGGGTGATGTATTACCTTTGGATAATTCGGTGGTGGCTTCGATTTCTAAAAGCGGTGTGGTGTTGCAGAAAGAAGGGAAGAGACGCAAGATCAGTATATTAAGCGCGATTTAAAAGGGACGCGTCGTGGTCATTGCAATCTCTCAAAAGATTGCTTCGTCGCTACGCTCCTAGCAATGACGGGTACATGCAGACATTAAATCTCTCCCTCAAAAACTTTTTCCGCCGGCCCCGTCAAAAACACCGGATGATCTTTCCCCTGCCATTCAATTTCCAGCGTCCCCAATTTTAATTCAACAGAAATTTTAGCATTCAGCAATTGGTTCTGAATGCCAGTCACAACCGCGGCGCAGGCATTGCTTCCACAAGCCAATGTTTCCCCTGCCCCACGTTCAAACGTGCGTAGTCGAATCCGATCACGGTTCACAATTTCCATAAAACCAACATTAATCCCTTCTGGAAAAACTGCATGGGTCGAAATGCTCGGTGCCAATTGACTCACTGGAAAATCTTGCACCGAATTGACCTGCAAAATCGCATGTGGATTACCTAACGATAAAATAGTCAATGGGAATGTTTTATTTTCAAGTTCGAGCTCAAGATTTTTTTTAAAGTGGGGAACACCCATATTCACCGTGATTTGATTAAAATTTTTAATCAATGTTTCAACGGTTCCACCTTTGGTTGCGATGGTTAAATTAGGTTTATCACTTAGTTTTTCTTCCGCAATAAAACGGGCAAGACAACGCATGCCATTTCCGCATTGCTCAGCTTCACTTCCATCCGAATTAAAAATGTCACAAGAAAAATCGGCATTTTTGCCAGGTTTAAGCACGAGTAATTGGTCAAACCCAATTCCTTGATGACGGTCAGCGAGTTTTTTAATTGAACTATTTTGTATTGAAAACGGTTCGGTGATCCCATTAATGACAATAAAATCATTGCCAAGCCCGTGCATTTTTGTAAATTTAACGTTTGTGCGCGCCATAATAGTTCCCTTCAATCGGTGTGGGATTGCACGGTTTAACGGGTAAATAAAGCTTTCCCGATTGGCCGCAACCCGAAAGAGTAAAAATGAAGATCATCGCTATTATAATTTTTCGCATGATGAATTTCTCATTTTTTTGTAATGCTGAATTAAATGCATTGTTGATGGATCGTGTTCGGGATTTGCATTGTCCGTTTGGAAATCCAGAAGAATTTGTGGCAACAATTCTTTTCCAAGTTCAACACCCCATTGATCAAAGGAATTAATGTCCCAAATAACGCCTTGCACAAACGTTTTATGTTCATAAAGCGCTAATAAAGCACCCAGATTGCGTGGTGTTAATTTCGGCATAAATAAAATATTACTGGGACGATTGCCTTGAAAAGCTTTATGCAAATGGGTCGAAGGCTTGCCTTGCATCAAAGCCTTGGCTTGGCTCAACGCGCTCGCAATTAAAATATCCTGATGTCCTTCTAATGGATGGGGGTGCTCGGCCACCAAAATAAAATCCACCGGAATAAAATAAGGCCCTTGATGCAGCAGCTGATAAAACGCATGCTGACCATTACACCCTTGTTCACCCCAAATGATGGGCGCTGTGTGATACTGAGTGGTAGTACCCGTATGCGTGGTACTTTTGCCATTGCTTTCCATATCGAGTTGCTGCAAATAAAGTCGCAGAAAATCCAGCTGATCCGAATAGGGAATAATTGCGTAACTTTGCGTTTGAAAAAAATTGATGTACCACAATCCGAGCATCGCGAGGATCACCGGCATATTCGATCGCAAATCGGTGTGACGAAAATGTTGATCCATTTCGTATGCACCATCCAAAAACTCGTAAAAACCTGGCATCCCAATCATCAATGCCAGCGGCAAACCAATCGCTGACCAAACTGAAAAACGGCCGCCGACCCATTCCCAGAGCGGAAAAATAGCATCAGCGGAAATGCCGAATGCGTTGGCTTTTTCAATGGCTGACGTCACTGCAATAAAATGATTAGAAAGATTTGTTTGGTTTAATTTTTTTTCGAGCCATGCGCGTATGGTTTTGGCATGGGTCATGGTTTCCAAGGTGGTAAATGATTTAGAAGAAATGATAAATAAAGTGGTTTCTGGATCAATTTTTTGTAACACGTGATTTAAATGGGTGCCATCAATATTAGAAACAAAATGGAACTGAAGATCAGTAATGGCGTTTTGACTCAAAGCGGAAGTGGTCAGCAAAGGACCTAAATGCGAACCGCCAATGCCAACATTGACGATGTGTTTGATCGGTTTTCCAGTAGCACCCAGCCAAGTTTGCTGATGAATTTTTTCCACAAAATCCTGCATTTTCTGCAGAACGGACCGGACCTCAGGCATAATATCGTTTTGATTAACGTAAATGGCTTGCTTGCTGCGATTACGTAATGCCGTATGCAAAGCCGGACGATTTTCAGTGGAATTAAGCGATTTTCCAATGAATAAATCGTCTATTTTTTGCGATAAATTAGCGGCTTTGGCAAGGTCCAGTAATAATGAAATCGTTTTTTCTGTGATACGGTTTTTGGAATAATCCAATAAAAAATCCCCTGCCTGGAGCGAAAACCGCTTGGCACGCATCGGGTCCTCTTTAAACCACGAGGACATTTCGCATCCCGCGATGTCTTTTTGATGGGATTTTAGGGCTTGCCACTCAGCCCATTCAGTCAATGGTTTCATCGATTTAAGTCTTTAAGAAAAGGGTTATAGAATACCCGATTTTAGGGGTTTCGTCGATGTTGACGGGGGTGACTCCCGAGGCTTAATATGGGTCAAATGAAAGGATTACCCCGCATGGAAGATGCCATACATTATCTTGAAATCAAGATCCAAAAGCTTGTTAGACAATGCGAGCAATTAAAAGAAGACAATCTACAGCTGAGACAAAGCAAAGCCCGGCTCATCCGTGAAAAAGAATTATTGCTGGCCAAAAATAAAGTCGCGATTGTCCAGATAGAAAATATGGTCTCCCGTTTAAAATCAATAGAGAAGCCGCAATGACGAAACAGACAGCCACCACCGTCGAAATCATGGGTAAAAGCTATCAAATTAAATGTTTTGAAAGTGAAATCGAGTCATTACAAAAAGCCGCGCTTTTTCTGGAAGAAGAAATGCGACGAGCGCGAGATGTGGCTCACGTGCTGAGTATTGATCGCATCGCGGTGATCAGCGCGTTGAATATAACTCATCGCTTTTTAAATTTGGAAAACGAATATCAGCGGCAGCAACACGAAATCCAGCAACGTCTGCGGGATTTGCAGACCAAAATAGAAAATGCCATTGTCGCGAATGCGCAAATGGAGCTCGCTTCTGAATAAAACCGATTTACGAAAAGTCATCCGAGCAAAGCGCGAGGCTGTTTCATCCGCTGAACGAGAAAACGCAAGTAATGCGGCTGCCGAAATTTTTAAAAATCATATTTTTTTCCGTGATATGAATTCAATCGCTGGTTATTTTGCAACACCAGAAGAGTTTGATTGTAGACCGATCATGGAAATGATTTGGCAATTAAATAAAAAATGTTATTTGCCCGTTTTGTCTGAAACTAAAGAAAACTATCTGGAATTTGCCCTCTATCGTAACAATGATAATTTGAAAATAAATCGCTACGGTATTTTGGAGCCTGAAACAAAACAACTTTTAGCGCCTGAAAAATTAGATTTGGTCTTTGTCCCGCTCGTTGCATTTGATAAAAACGGATTTCGTTTGGGAATGGGTAGCGGTTATTACGATCGCACGTTTGAATTTTTATTAAAAAATTCTCAGAAAAAACCCTGTCTAATCGGATTAGGATATGCTTTTCAGCAAATAGAAACTATTCCACATGATAATTGGGATGTGCCGCTTAACGGAATTTTGACGGATAAAGAATTGATCCGGTTCACGTAAGACTTCGTCATTGCGAGGAGCGTAGCGACGAAGCAATCTTTTAGAGATTGCTTCACCGCAAAAAGCGCGGCTCGCAATGACAACAAGTTTATTCACGAACCCCATTCGCCGTAACCCAGTTCGATAATTCCCGAATCGCGATAAAAAACATCGAGTAATCCGTAACGGTAGCTGAATGCAGCATTTCCAGCACTTTTTCCCAGCGAGTGACAGCGCGATGATTTTTTCCAACCCATTGATCAATTAACGTTTCGGCAGGCAAATTTCTCTTGCTGTTTTTCATGATCGCGACAGTCAGATCACGTTGCAAAATATCTAATTCATCGCGCAAAGTGAGTCGTGCCAACGTGTTCCAATGACCTTCGCGGTTGTCTGAGGCGATTTGATCGCGAAACCACACAAGATTAAATCGTCCTCCCACTTCAAAATAAATCTCAGCCGTTTTGATTAATTCTAAATCATGCTGAGTGGCCGTTTCAATAATATTGAGACAGGTATAAACCGCGCGTGTGACCGCGATGCGCTGACCAATTTCTTTTGAGATGCCTTCTTCTTCAAATCGTTGCACCAGTGATTCGAGATAGGTTCTAGTGACGCCGGTCATGAGATGCGGAATTAAATTTTCCAATTTTTTGGCGCGCACACGATAATGTTGAATAATTTCGCCGAGATCACCTCGCAATCGATTACTGCTTAAAAACCAGCGCGAAGCGAGATTGGCAAGATGTCTCACATAGTGCAATAATTCATATTGCATTTTGGCCGAAATTTTTAATTCCAGCGAATCGATGACGTGGTCCAAATCTTCAGTAGAAAAAATTCGCGAGGCGACATAATAGGCGGCGACAATTTCGCCGACTGATGCACCCGTTTCGATTTGCAATCGATAAACAAAGGTAATTCCCATTTCATTTACAATTTGATTGCTAAGCTGTGTTGCAATAATTTCTCGTGCCAGTGGATGTTCATGCAATACGTTTGCATAAGCTTTGTCGAGTATCGCTGGAAACCCATTTTGCAAAACTTGACTTAAATAAGGATTTTCAGGCGCATTGGACTCTAGTATTTCGGTTTTAACATGAATTTTGGTGTAGGCCAAAAGCACAGCGAGCTCAGGACTTGTCAGTCCGATTCCTGCCGCTTTTCGTTCCAGAATTTTTTTATCATCCGGTAAAAATTCAATAACGCGATTGACAACGCCTGTCACTTCCAGTTCTTTCAGATAAGCATGATAAAGTCCCATTAATTTAGCTGAATGGTCGACAGAAAAGGCCATGGTGAGTGCCTGATTATAATTGTCCCTTAAAACAAGTGCCGACACTTCGTTCGTCATTTTAGCTAGAAATTCATTGCGTTTCTTTTCCGTTAATTTTCCTTTGTTGACTTCACGATTCAGCAAAATTTTGATATTCACTTCATGGTCAGAACAATCCACACCGGCTGAATTGTCGATAAAATCCGTGTTAATTAAACCGCCTTGCAAGGCATATTCCACACGCCCTAGTTGAGTAAAACCTAAATTGCCGCCTTCACCGACCACTCGACAGCGCAAATCCTCACCGTTTACGCGACAAAATTCATTGTCTTTGTCACCGACATCGGCATTGCTTTCGGTAGAGGCTTTGACATACGTACCAATTCCGCCATTAAATAACAAATCGACCGGCGCTTTTAAAATCGCTCGGATGAGTTCGGTCGGTGTCATCGCATCTTCTTCGATACCGAGTGCCGCTTTGATCGCTGCATTAAGTTGAATGGATTTTTCAGCCCGACTAAAAACGCCGCCACCTTTTGAAATAATTTTTTTATTGTAATCATCCCAAGTGGATCCCGATAAATTAAATAATCGCACGCGTTCCTGAAACGATTTAAGTGGATCCGGTGTCGGATCAATAAAAATATGTCGATGATCAAATGCGGCAATCAATTTAATGTGATCCGAATAAATCATGCCATTACCAAACACATCGCCGCTCATATCCCCAATGCCGATAACCGTAAAAAAATCGTTTTCGATATTGATCGGCAGTTCCAGAAAATGCCGTTTGACGGATTCCCATGCACCGCGCGCAGTAATGCCCATTTTTTTATGGTCATAGCCTGTTGAACCACCTGATGCGAAAGCATCACCTAACCAAAAATCGTATTCCGCGGAAATACTGTTTGCGATATCAGAAAAAGTTGCGGTTCCCTTATCAGCCGCTACCACAAGATAGGGATCATCATCGTCATAACAAACCACGAACGGCGGTTTAATAATTTTTTTATCATGACGATTGTCTGTAATATCCAAAAGACCGCGCATAAAAGACATGTAGCAATGGATCACTTCGTTTTGAATAGCAGCGCGATCGCCGTGCGGCATTTTTTTTAAAACAAAACCGCCTTTTGCACCGGATGGCACAATGATGGCATTTTTAACTTTTTGTGCTTTCATTAATCCTAAAATTTCTGTGCGAAAATCTTCGTGCCGATCCGACCAGCGAATGCCACCGCGCGCAACTTTGGAACTGCGTAAATGAATGGCTTCAAAACGAGGTGAATACACAAAAATTTCATACAACGGTTTCGGCAGCGGCAAATCGGGAACTAGTTCTGATGCCAATTTTATCGATAAATATTCTTTATGATTACCATTTTTATCCGGTTGAAAATAATTCGTGCGCAAGGTCGCATGAATTAGCTGCCAGAGATGACGCAAAATTCTATCTTCATCTAAACTTTTTACCTGATCGATCTTTTCACCAATGACACTATCTAATTCAGTAATTTTATGCGGCGAGGATTTTTTGGGATCAAATTTAATTTTAAACAATTGAACTATTTCTTTCGCAATTTCAGGATATTTTACTAATGTTTTTTCAATATAATTCTGACTAAAACGAAAGCCAATTTGATGAATGTATTTCGCATAAGTTCGCAAGATGGTAATTTCACGCCAAGGCAATTCTGCACTTAATACTAATTTATTAAAACCATCATTTTCCGTAATGCCTAAATTAATATTGATTAATGCTTCGCGAAAAATTTCTTCGATGCGTGAAATTTTTAAATCCAGAGGTTCGATATAATCGACCGTGTAATCACTGATCCAGATAGAGAGATTTTCATTAATGCGGATGCGATAGGGTCTTTCACTAAACGTGCGCAAATCCAGATTTTCCAGTGTCGGTAACACATCGGAAAGTGCAATCGGTTTTTGATATTGAAACAGTTTTAGATAAAGCCGATTTTTATTTGTTTCGCTTTGTTCATAAATATCGATTTCCAGTGGATTTTGTTCGTTGATCTCTTCCATATATTTGATATCTTGAACGGCCGTTTGGACGGAAAAATCTTCTTGATAACTATGCGAAAAAGCCTGCGCGTATTTTTTGGCTAATAGCTCGCCGCGTTTGGCTCCAAATTCTTGAACAAGCTTTTTTTCCAAGTCTTCTGGCCAGGTCACCATCTCGAAATCCTTGTTTTCAGCTTATTCTTATATTTTACTCTGGTATTAAATCGAATGGTGGGCATTCGGTAGGGGTTATCCACAATTTCTGTGGATAACTTTGTGTTTAACTACCTTAAAACCTGGGGGAAGCGCGCAATTTGGCAGGTTTGCAGGAATGGTCAAATTTTGATGTTTTAGTGATTTTCCTTAAAAATCATCATGTTATATATTAGGGAAATCCCTAATTTTTAAAAAATGCAGAAAATCCCGAGGAAAAAGTTAAAAAAAATTAATTTGTGCAAAAAAACTCGGGATTTATTATGGTTTTTGCCAGTTTACCCGGTTCTTCACAGACTAATTTGGGCACTAAATAGCCTGATAAACGCGTCGATAATTCCTGATGTAAGGTTGTCGCCCTCGTTTTTGGCAAATCAAAATGGGCCGCCCCCTGAACTTTATCTAATAGGTGGAGGTAATAAGGCTGAATGCCGGCATCGAAGAGAGCCTCACTCAAAGCCACCAAGGTATCAACATGATCATTGACCCCTTTTAATAGAACAGTTTGATTTAACAAAACCACCCCTCTGGATTTTAAGGATGTCATGGCCGCTTTGATATCCGAGCTAATCTCCCGCGGATGATTGCTGTGCAGGACCAGAATCGTTTTCAGGCGAGGATGCGTAATGGCATCGATCAGTTCAGGTGTAATCCGTTCAGGCAGTACAACTGGCACCCGACTATGAATTCGCAGGCGTGTGATATGGTCAATTTTCGCAATTTTTTCGATAAAATTTTTGAGGGTTTGATCATTGGCAGCGAGCGGATCGCCGCCGCTTAAAATCACTTCAGCGATGGAAGGATCGTTTTGGATATAGTTTAAAACGGCTTCCCAGCCTGGATTCCCAGGATTATTTTCTTCATAGGGAAAAGCCCGTCTAAAACAATATCGGCAATTAATGGCGCAATGGCCGGTAAAAGTGATGAGCACCCGGCTTTGATATTTATGCAATAAACCTGGCAAGGGATTGAATTTTTTTTCCTGCAAGGGATCTGCTACAAACCCTTCTGTCGCAATCAATTCGGCATCAATAGGCAACACCTGTTTTAACAAAGGGTCATTCGGATTGCCCTTTTCCATGCGTGCAATATAGTTACGTGGGACCTTGAGTTTAAAAAGGTTGCTGGCCTTTTCGGCATCATCCAGCAAATTTTTATCCAAATCGAGCATTTCGATTAATTCATGGGGATCGGTGACAGCATCCATCAGGGATTGCTGCCAATTTTTTAATGATTTCATTTTGAGATTCTCTCCTCGAGCGATTATTATATGCGAATTCTTATGGGGGTTGAAATGGCATTTTTTAGTACAAATGAAATTCGCAATGGCATGAAGGTCATGATTGATAATGATCCCTGTCTTATTTTGAGTAATGAATATGTCAAACCCGGTAAAGGCCAGGCCTTTAACCGGATCAAATACCGGAATTTAAAAAATGGGCGAACTGTTGAACGCACTTATAAATCCGGTGATTCATTGGAAGGCGCCGATATTGCGGATGTTGAAGCGCAATATCTTTATAACGATGGCTCGCATTGGCATTTTATGGTGAAGGAAACGTTCGAACAATTTGCGATGGATCCCGATCATGTGGCGGATGCCGGTCTCTGGATGAAAGAGCAATCTGATTGCATGCTGACTTTATGGAATGGGTCGCCCTTAGCTGTGATCCCACCTAATTTTGTCGTATTAAAAATTGTTGAAACAGATCCGGGTGTGCGTGGCGATACTTCAGGTGGCGGTGGCAAGCCCGCAAAATTAGAAACCGGAGCCGTAGTGCGCGTTCCTTTGTTTGTGCAGCAAGGCGAATTAATCAAAGTTGACACACGGAATGGTGAATACGTTTCTCGAGCCAAAGAATAATGTCGGTTGAGGTCCTACGTGCGCGGGCAAAAATTATTTCGACGATTCGGAATTTTTTTGTCGAACGCGGTGTGCTGGAAGTTGAGACACCGCTTTTATCGCCTGCGACTGTCACGGATCCTCATATATTAAGCATTCCTGCTATTTGGAAGAACCAAACTTTTTATCTACAAACGTCCCCTGAATTTGCGATGAAGCGTTTATTAGCCGCAGGCAGCGGTTCGATTTTTCAAATTTGCAAAGCCTTTCGCCAAGATGAAACCGCGCAATATCATCACCATGAATTTACCATGCTCGAATGGTATCGCATTGGATTCGATCATCATGATTTGATGAACGAAATGGATGAATTGTTGCAGCGAGTTTTAAATTGCGAACCCGCAGAACGCATGACTTATGCAGACATTTTTGAAAAATATACTGGATTAAATCCGCATTTTGCTTCAAAAGAACAATTCGTAGCGCGAGCACGTCAATTAGTAGAATTTTCGGGTGAATTATCTGATATTAATGATTGGTTGGATTTATTATTTACTCATTGCATTGAACCAAAAATGCAACACGATCGTCCCATTTTTGTTTATGATTACCCCATTTCACAAGCAGCACTCGCAAAAATTCGCTATGAAACCCCAAAGGTTGCGTCTCGTTTTGAAGTGTATTTTAAAGGGATAGAGCTCGCCAATGGTTTTCACGAATTACAAAATTCGGCTGAACAGCGCAAACGTTTTGAAGCCGATTTAGCTTATCGTAAATTGCATCAACTGCCCGAAGTACCTATCGATGAAGATTTTCTCAAAGCCTTATCCAATCTTCCTGATTGCTCAGGAGTTGCTTTAGGATTGGATCGATTGATTATGCTTAAGCTAAATGCAAAAACATTGGCTGATTGCAGTAATCAATAGGGGGTGGAAGTGCTATAAGCTGGTAATGAAGTATCTGTACATACAACAGTACTGGTTGAAGTATTATACCAAGTGCCGGATGCATAAGCTGCTGTTCCATCACAATTTGCGTAACAAGTTTTTCCCAATGTATCGAAATTAATAAGATAGTAACCCGAACTGCAATATAATGTTCGAGCATTGTTACCCTGATCGACAGTGGTTCCTTGCGTGGTAATTGATAGCGATAGATAGGGATAACCTCCAACGCTAGCGTACCAGCCCGGAGGATAATAGTCAGCGGCCTGTGGAGGCCAATGAGGTGCATTACTTGGCGGGAGAGCGCCCGGAAGATAAAAAGTAGAGGTATCAGCATAGGGTTGTGTGTTGCCGACCCACAGTTGGGCTTGATAGCTATACCATCTATTTATAAAAAATATAGATTGAAAATTCCCATTCGGCCAAATTTCATTTTGACCCGCAGGGGCTCCGGTTACATACATTGGAAAAACGGAGCCCGCCTTAAATTGAATGACGGGCGGTTTAGTATTGAGCCATGAACAGACTTCGCCAGCTCCGCAATAAGGATCGCCAGCTACCGCGTAAACCCATGGATAAATTTTGTAGTAAGTTAAAAAATAAGAATCCGTTGGCCAAATGGGTTCATCACAATAATAAACAAAAAGACCCCAATTACCAGAAGGAAATCCTGCAGGAACATTCATTAGTGTAAATTTAGATACGTTCCCAGCAACGTGACCTTGGCTACTACAAAGATATCCGCCCTGACTCCATGGATAGACCATTGGCTGGAGATGCATAATACGCATGGTGGTCTTTGTCAATTGCGTTGTGGATGTCAATACTGGCGAAGGAATTGCGGTCGAATCTGCCGCAAAAACGGCTGCAGAAAATATCAATAAAATCAAGGCAAAAACCAATCTAATCCGCTTTATCATGGTGTTTTATCCCGCTATTTTATTAATTATATACCATATATAGGTCCCAGTCGTAAAACAACCAGCAGGGTGTTTCTTGGTATAAATTCTTTATTTTTTCATTACCACTCGATACACCCAGGTGCATAAAAAGAACGTCACGATAATGCTTAAAATACCAGCGAGCGGCATTAATTGGTCCGGCATGATTTTCAACGCATCCGATGTTTCCTTTAATGCAAATGGAATCGCTAAAATGACACCCATGATGGATGCACCAGCAACAATTCCGCAAGCGAGTAATAAACCGCGATGACGATGCGCTGCAATTTCATGCTCATGCTGCACGCGGGGTTTGTACTTGCTATTCAATCGAAGCTGGATGATATAAGAAAGCAAACCACCGATCACAACCGGTATGGTCGTATTCATCGGCAAATAAATCGATAAACCGACGGCTAATACCGGCAAGCGTGTGCCGAATTGTTTTACGATTTCATCGATACCAATGCAAATCACAGCAATCACAGCGCCCACACCGAGCATCAACCAAGGTAAATTATGTGTATAAACACCTTGTGCGACTGCGGCCATCAACACAGCTTGTGGCGCAGACAACATTTGCGCTTTGCTCATGCCAGGATGCGGGAAGACACCGCCAATGCCATAAGCGTGATACAGCAAATCTAAAATCGGCGGAACAACAAATGAAGCAACCACCACACCGAAAATTAACATCATCTGTTGCTTCCAGGGCGTAGCACCTAACATCTGGCCCACTTTCAAATCTTGCATAGTGTCATTCGAAATCGCAATGCTGACGCCCATGATCACGCAAGTCCCGATACCGAGAACGACTCCCAACAGTTCCCGACCATGCACACCGCCTACGGTATTAAAAAACGCAAGCAACGCAAGACACAAAATCAGTAAGGCTGAAACCACTAATCCAGAAACCGGTGTGTTTGATGACCCAATGAGCCCTGCAAAATAAGCTGAAATAGAACAAAATACAAAACCGCCAATCAATACATAAATGGCGCTGAATCCACAAATCAACACGCGGAACGAATGCGAAACCGGCGAGTGATCAGGAACAAGGTGCCCCGCAATCAAAATAAAAAGCGGAATTAAAATTAAAATAGATGCCCATAAAACATAATTAATGGGAATATCTTTTTCCGTACGGATCGCATGGATTCCCATGATTTTGTCTTGTTTGGCTTTTTTCAGCGTTGTAAAAGAAGCTGAAATACTTTGAGTGATCGGCTTCAACAAAGTAAACAATGTCCAAATCGATCCAACCAACATGGTCCCCACACCGATATAACGAATGTAGGATTGATACAATGTATTAACCGCATCCGTGCTGGCGCCCGCCGGTGTACCAAAAATCCAAGCAAGAATAGGAACGCCTGCTACCCAGCCAATCAAAATACCCACCAAGAAACTGATCGCCACATTGATCCCAACGATGTAACCCGCAGCAATCAGCGCTGGCGATAATCCCAATTCAAAACCAAACACAGAACTGGATGAGCGCACCCAAAAATCAAACGTATCCGTCAGTATTTGAAATCCAATTTGAAACAGGGAAATCACGCCACCTGCGAGCCCGCCATAGGTCAGACATTTCATATCCGATTTTTCATTGGTAACGCTTGCTTTTAAAACGTTACTGATCGCGATCCCTTCGGGATAGCGTAAGGTCCTATCTAATAACAAAGCGCGTCTTAACGGAATAGTAAATAAAACACCGATCGTGCCGCCCAGCAAAGAAAGAAACACTGTCTGCCAATAATAAAATCCAGACCAAGCATGCAGAATAATCATCGCCGGTAAAATAAATGCAACACCTGAGATCAATGATTCCCCGACCGATGCCATGGTTTGTACCATGGTATTTTCCAAAATATTGGAATTGCGAAAAAACCGCAGAATACTCATCGAAATAATCGCAGCCGGAATCGACGCGGAAATGGTTTGACCCACTCTCAAGCCTAAATAAGCATTGGCTGCAGCAAGAATAACAGTAAGAATAGTACCCAGAATAATAACTTTAAGCGTAATTTCGGGCAAAGACTGGCTAGCGGGTATAACGGGACTCTCTGTTACCTGGTGGTTCAACTTATTATTCGGCATAAAATAAATACCCCACAGTTTTGATTACTGTCCTTTTTATTCGACGTTTTAAGCGATTACTACGAGGAAAAGGATGAGAAATTCTTATTTAATTATCGAAATCGCTAATCAATAAGATTAACACAAAGGTTTTGGGGGATACAATGAAAAATAAGGGGATTAGGGTCTCATGGCCATCGGTTCAGGGGGTGCCGGCATCTGATAAACATAGCCGCCCCAAAGCGCATCAAATGCCAACTGCCTGAATTCTTCTAAACGAGATCCAGGGGTAAACGTTTTTCTATACCCTTCATCCGCATCCCGTTCACCAAGATGGATACCGTCCCAAATAAGCTTATTTAATGTTTTGAGGTCTTCGAAGGCTATTCTACGTTCATCATCTGATTTTGTTACGTCTTTAGAAATGAGAGAGATAGATCGGTATAAATTTCCGAGGTTAGGATTGTCCGGAATTAATTTATGATATTTAGTTTGAAGATTTAAAAGGACTCGCGCCTTTACATATTCATTATTGTAATTTCGTAATTTAATGTATGCGTAAAATAAATTGGCACCCTGTTTATGTTTTTCTGACAATTCGAACAATTTATTCCAAATTCCGCGATCCTTAATAAATTGATCTTCGGTCATATTGTTTTTCAATTTGAAATAGTTCTTGATTCCTAGTTTTAATTGTTTGATTTCTTCGGTAATGATTTTCGGTAATTCCTTTTCACGTTCTTGAAACATACTCACCATGTCTTTTATCAAAACTTTTTTTAATTTTTGCTTGGTCGCCAATAATTTTTTTTCATCTTGTTCTAGTGTACCATCGTTTGAGGTTTTAAATTTTCCTGGTTTTAAAATGACACCATCAAATGATTTAAAATACATCGTGTCGTTTTCTTTATCGTCTTCTCGATCTAACCCCACTCGCAATGGAATCCAGAAACTTTCATCTTCATCGGTTAATTTGGCTGCATCAATAAATTCCATCAATTGCGGTCGAAAAAAACGATGCAAATGCTTAAATAATTTGTTGACTGAATTTCCGGAAAGCACAGTGGGGTTTTTGTGATTTTTTACGCTAGTCTGTTTAACATCACGTAACTCACCAAAAACAGGATTGCCACCGCCCAAAGGAACCACAAACCAAGCCTTTAGCGCAGCATTTTTGCCATGATAAAAAGTCAATTCATCTACGCGATATGTTTGCTTAAAGGCTTCTTCATCTTTGACTTCAAGATTGAGATATAATAATTCTTTGTTGTAAATCCAGGATGTTTTTGCTGTGGGATCTTGCCCGGGAGTTTGTTCGACAAAAGGAACATTTTGCGCGTAGTGGAGTTTTAATTGATAATGTTGTTTCGCGTCTTCCCATGCCAGTTCACATTCGCCGCCTAAACCAAATGCTGCAGTAAGTCTTTTGGAAAAATCATTTGTTTTGTTTTCTTCGAGTTTCTTTAAAAAATCCGCAGTGGATAATTTTTCAGACTCAAACTCCGCTTTTGAAACATCAACAAAAGCTTCAGGATCAGTCTGTTTTTTCTTTTTTTGAACTGGTTGCGTTTCATCGTCACCCTGCGTTTTCATGCTTTGTTCTGTTTTCTCATCGTCTTGTTTTGCGCGAGGACGTTTTTTTGGTTGAGGAGTTCCGCTAGTTTTTTCTTCTTTTTGCGAACGAAGTTTGCTGCAAAGCGCTAAACAAAATTCACGGATTTGCTTTTTTTTGGGGTGAAGCCCTTCACCTGACATCTTTTTCCCGGATTTCATGTTGACATTGAAAAGCGTTCCGCCGTTTGCATTAAAAACACAGACATCTTGTGTTTCGGGATAGATATAGAGTGCTATGGGTTGGCTTTCTGGCCATTCGACATTTAATCGATATGATTTGAGGCCATCCCCATCTTTTCCTTCAACCAAGCTATATTGGGCAATCAGTTTACCCAAAAAGTCTGAAAAATTGGCGGCCTCGGCTCGCAGCCGATTCCAGGTTTGGATGAGTTCATCTTTATTGGTAGATGGGATGGAAAGTCTAGAGCCTTCCTCTTTTTGATTATCCGTTGGAAAAGAAGAAAGTGCTGGTAAATCAAGAGGATAACCATGAAAACCCGGCTGCTGTTTTACTTCCATGTCCGTATGGTTTTCTGATCTAAAGAAAGTCATTCTGGCGCTATTCTATCAGTTGGATCTTAAAATAGGCTTAAGAAGCGCTCTTTTTCCACCAGGGTGCGAGAGCGCTTTTGAGCTCATCCAATCCCTGCCCTTTTACAGCTGAAAAAAGTTGTACTGAAAACGGCGTGCCATATTCGCTAATTGCTTCAGAGACTAGCGAGAGCGTTTTTCGTTGTTGATTGGGGGTGAGCTTGTCAGATTTATTTAAAAGAATATGCACGGCCAATTCTGAAGCGTTGGCCCATTCCAGCATCTGCAAATCAAAATCTTTTAAAGGATGCCGAATATCCATCACTAAGATCAGCCCGTGCAAACATTGTCGTTCATAAAGATAAGTATTGATAAGTGTCTGCCAATGTTTTTTCATGTTGGGCGGCACTTTGGCGTAACCGTATCCCGGCAAATCCGCGATACGATGTTTTTCATCCAATCCAAATAAATTAATGTGCTGCGTGCGACCGGGTGTTTTACTGACGCGCGCTAGACTATTATTTTTGGTCAGTTGATTTAAAACGCTCGATTTGCCTGCATTGGAACGCCCAATGATCGCAATTTCGACGCCGGCATCTGGCGGCAATTGATGTAAGTTCGCAACACTTAAAAGAAACGTAGCTTTTTGATAGTTCATCGTTATAATTCCTCGCTATGACTATCATACTCGATTCTCTGAATGACGCACAGCGGGAAGCGGTCGCTGCCCCCCTTTGTCATCAATTAATTTTGGCCGGTGCCGGCAGCGGCAAGACGCGCGTCTTGGTGCATCGCATCGCCTGGTTGATTGAAAATGAGGGATTATCCCCTTTTAATATTTTAGCGGTGACATTTACCAATAAAGCCGCGCATGAAATGCGTTCGCGCATCGAAACCTTTTTGGGTGCCGCTGGAAAAAATATGTGGATAGGCACTTTCCACAGCCTCGCGCATCGATTGTTGCGCATGCACTGGCAAGAAGCGGGTCTGCCGCAACTTTTTCAAATTTTAGATTCGGATGATCAATATCGTTTAATCAAACGTATTTTAGCCGCTTTAGAGCTGGATGAAGATCGTTGGCCGCCAAAACAAGCGCAATGGTTTATCAATTCTAAAAAAGATGAAGGATTGGAAGCGAGCCAATTACCGGATTACGGTGACATCGCAACGCGCACCATGATAAAGATTTATCGCGCATACGAAGAAGCTTGTCAGCGCAGTGGTTTAGTGGATTTTGCTGGATTATTGTTAAAAGCTCACCAGCTATTATTAAAAAATCCGGAATTATTAGCCCACTATCAACAACGTTTTCGCTGCATTTTGGTTGATGAGTTTCAAGATACTAATGCGATTCAATATGCCTGGGTGCGATTGCTGACGGGCAAAGACAATTTTTTAATGATTGTCGGCGATGATGATCAATCCATTTATGGCTGGCGCGGTGCGAAGATTGAAAATATTTATCGATTTAGTAAAGATTTTCCGAATGCGACAACGGTTCGGCTCGAACAAAACTATCGTTCAACAGGAATTATTTTAAAAGCCGCCAATGCTTTGATCGCGCAAAATACCGGTCGATTAGGCAAAAATTTATGGACCGCAGGCGGCGAAGGCGAGCGCATCACGGTTTATGCTGCATTTAATGATTTAGATGAGGCGCGATTTTTAGTTAATCGCATTCAGGATTGGTCACGCATGGGCCGCGCCTTGCGCGATGTTGCGATTTTGTATCGCTCCAATGCGCAATCACGCGTGATCGAAGAAGCATTATTGCAATTTGGTATTGCTTATCGGGTTTATGGCGGTTTTCGTTTTTATGAGCGCGCGGAAATCAAAGACGCACTCAATTATTTGCGTTTGATATTAAATCGGGATGATGACGCTGCATTTGAACGAGTGGTGAATACACCCACGCGTGGAATTGGCGATCGCACGATTGAATCATTGCGTGAAACAGCGCAGCAAAAAAATATTTCGCTCTGGATGGCAGCCAAACATTTATTGGAACAGAAATTTTTTGCAGCACGCGCAGCGAATGCGTTAGAGCATTTCTTGAAAGTGATTGATACACTGGCCGATGACACAAAAGAATTTGAATTGCATGAACAAGTCGAACACGTTATTCATAATAGCGGCTTGATTGAACATTTCCGCAAAGAAAAAGGCGAAAAAGGGTTAGCGCGCATTGAAAACTTAGAAGAATTAGTCAACGCAGCTCGCCAATTTGATTTAACTGATACCGATCTGGAAATGTCTTCCCTCGCGGCCTTTTTAGCGTATTCATCACTGGAATCTGGCGAAAACCAAGCGGAAGATTTTCAGGATTGTGTGCAGCTTATGACATTGCATTCAGCAAAAGGTCTGGAATTTCCCGTCGTCTTTTTAGCAGGCTGCGAAGAAGGATTGTTCCCGCATTACATGTCCATGGATGATGAAAAAGGATTAGAAGAAGAGCGCCGCTTATGTTATGTCGGCATGACGCGTGCGATGCAAAAATTATATTTAACCTACGCAGAAACGCGCCGTTTGCATGGCAAAGAAGTCTTTCATCGCCCATCAAGATTTTTAACGGAAATCCCGGCGGATTTTCTGGAAGAAGTGCGCATGAAAACCAAAGTCGCGCGTGCGGGGAGTTATGCATCCAGTCCCGTTAAATCCAGCACGCCGAAAATCCAAGATCCTGAAGCTCAATTTCGTATCGGTCAACGCGTGAAACATCATCAGTTTGGCGAAGGCACCATTTTGCAATATGAAGGCCGTGGCGAACATGCGCGTATCCAAGTGCGTTTTGAAAAAGCAGGGACCAAGTGGTTGATTGCGAGCTTTGTGGCAGCTGGGTAATGCGAAGACATCTTCGTCGTCATTGCGAGGAGTGTTTTTCACGACGAAGCAATCTCTTGGAGATTGCTTCGTCGTGAAAAGCACTCCTCGCAATGACGGCAATTATTTTTTAATTTCATCCAATTTTTTCTGAGCAAACGCATTTTGCCCCGTTTCTGCTAAATACTTCAGCTGTTCTACCGCGGTCGAACTCCCCAGCCGCGCCGCTTCCGCAAAAAAATTCGCTGCCATCTCATGATCTTCAGGAAGTCCCTCGCCCCGCTGATACATCAATCCAAGATAATAAATCGCAATCCCATCCCCTTTAAAACTCGCTTTTTTAAACCAAAAAATCGCTTCACCATAGTTTTGCGCAATACCATTTCCCATCAAATGACACAATCCTATATGCCGCATCGCGATCGGTAAATTTTGTTCTGCAGCTTTGTGAAAAAAATCCAGTGCAGTAGAAATATCTTTTTTTACACCAAGCCCTTCTAAATACATATACCCCAAATTATTTTGCGCAAGCGGAAAATTTTGCGCCGCCGCTTTCAGATACCAATGCAATGCTAATTCATAATTTTTTTCTTTTTCAAAAAAACGTCCTAAATTAAATTGCGCCAGCACAAAATCTTGTGCCGCCGCTTTTTCATACCATGAAAGCGCGAGTGAAATATTTTTTTCAACACCATACCCATTTTCATGCATCACCCCCAAATTAAACTGTGCATTCGGATAATGTTGCAGCGCCGCTTGTTCATAATAGCTAAACGCTTTTTTGTAATCTTGTTTTACGGTTTTCCCAGAATAATAAGCATAACCTAATTCATTCAGAGCTTCTTTTTCTTGTCGCTTTGCCCGATCAATCAAACCTAAGCTGTCCATTAATTTCATAAAGACTTCCCAAATAAACAAAGATTATATAGAATCTAAAAAAAATATCATAAGGAGATGGTTATGAATAGTGGCGCTACTGTAACGACGGATCAACTTCCTTCCTCAACTGCTGTTATCCCAGGAACAACAACTGAAACAACCATTGACTCGAAAAGCGTGACACAAACCGACAGATGCTGTGGCATCGAATATGCCAAGAAAAGTTGTGACTGCAAAGATGGTTGTTGCTGTTTCAAGTGCTCTTTCGGCTTATGCGGGCAAGATTGTTGCACCTGTACTTGTTGCGAAGCGCTGGGTTGTATTGGAAATCTCTGGAAATGGCTTACTTCATGTTGTACTTCTGAAAATTGCAGCTCAATCGCGGATTGCTGCGATAATGTGGAAAGATGCCTGAATCGATAAAAAATGGCGGCAGACCAATTATCTCGGGTTCTGCTGCTTTTTTTTTGGAACATCCCATTTAAATAAAAATTATTGAATAAAATCAATAAACTAATCTTATTTTGTATCGGTGCTATAATATTAGTATCTAAAAAAATCTTAGGAGGCGGTTATGGCCTCATCAAAAAAAGTATTTACTTCATTAGGCGCAAAACTTCGTGATGCAGATAAAAATTTAGATAATTCTGATGATGAAGAAGAACTTCCTAGACAAACTGTCGAGGCCAAAAGTAAAAATATTGAGTTGGATCAAAATATTTTAGACAAAATTCAGTTTAGTGACGACAAGTTAGGTGCAGAAAAATTATGGGATGCTCTTCTAGAAATTGTAAGCAGGCATGCTGATAACGAATTTAAAGATAAAATCGCCTCAATTGAGCAAGATTTAGGAGAACACAAAGATCCCCGCCTTGCACTACATGATTTATATACCGAATTAAAAGTATTAACCCCCGAACCCAGTTGGGCAAAAGAATGTATCGAATATATTGAAAAAAAATTCAATCCATACCAAGCGCCGAGAGAAAGTTCCGATCACAAAGAATCTGTTGATGAGCAAAGGGAAGCTCGTGGTTCAACGCTGAAAAAAGCTGAAGCGAAAGAAGAAATACCAGGTATTTTTGATTTAGAAGAGCAAAAAGCGCAAGATGTATTTGTCGAATTCCAAATAGATTTGGCTAAAAAGCTAAGTGATGCCAAAGATTCCAATCTCGAATCCTACAAATTGCTAGGAGAAATTGCAAAAGACTTAAAAGAAAATGAAACTAAGGAAGGATATAGAAGGGGAAAATACACCATTAATACCCTGTTACAAAAAGTCAAAAATTACAGCGAGACTGGAATGATTGATTCAAGTTTTGCAGAGAATTTTACCCAAAAAGTTGCCGCTGCTTTAAGAGCAAATGATCCTTCTCGCGAAGCGACCCATTCTGTTACAGAAAAAGACTGGGATGAGGCACAAGTTGACGCACTAAGACAGCAAAGCGCAAGATACACACGCAAATCATGAATTAGAAATTAAACCGGAGGGGTCTATGGCTTCATCCGATAAAGATAAAAAAAAGGGAAACCAAAAAAGCAAGGATGAAGTGGTGCCCGGAATATTTGATCTATTCGAGGACACGGCAATTGAGTTATTTTGGCATCAACAAGAACGTCTATTGGAGGATTCGGATTTAGATGAAAAGGACAAAAATAAACTTTTGCGGCGGGCAAACGAAATCGAAAATTCTGAAGACAGCGCAGTCGAAAAGCTTAACTTGTTTTTGACTGAAATACAAAAAGTCGACGAAGTTCTGATTGTAGCTGCTGAAGCCGAGATAGAGCGTGCACTTGAAAGAGGACTCCCCGAATATATAAAAAAAGGAGAATCATCCACAGCGCAGATGATGGGCTCAATGCCATTAACGAATCAGCCACCACTACCCCCGTTGCCTGCAGGAAACCAACCAAGCTCTCCAGTCGAGCCAAAGGCACCTGTATCTTATCTTCCTAGAGAACTTGAAACTAAAGTTAGCAAAGATCATGTGCTCAACATGGCTTGGCTAAGTCACGAAATTTTCCTAATCGCGAATATGGAAGGGCTTAAAAAATCCGACAAGAAAGTAGATGCGATTGTTACAAAATTAAATACTAGTCTCGCTGAGGCCAAAGAGTTGAAATCAGCGGAAAAATTTCAAGCTTCTATTGCGGCCCTTGAACAATTTTCAAAAGATTTTGATTCCTTGCCCGAAAAAACTAAAAAGAAAGCGATAGCAATCAAAACTAAGGTCGATGAAACAGTACAAAAAGGGCGGGCAAGATCTGGAGTGGAAAATAAATCGGATCAGGGTGAAGAACCTGAAATTGTTAGATTCCATCGCCAGCGTTAATATTATATGGATATTGCATCCATGAAATTATATCATTTCATGGATTAATTTTTTTAAGGCCCGAAGAATGTTGTATCGAAAAATAAGTAAATGGCTTTTTCACCTCGACCCGGAAACCGCGCATTATCTCGCATTAAACTCCTTGAAAATAGCTCATCAGCTAGGTTTAACAGCATTATTCTGCAAAAAAATCCTCAAACCGTGCACGTTATTTGGATTGCAATTCCCTAATCCAATTGGGCTTGCCGCCGGATTAGATAAAAACGGCGATTACATTGATGCGCTTTCAGCGCTTGGATTTGGATTTATTGAAGTCGGCACCGTTACACCCAAACCGCAAGAAGGCAATCCAAAACCCCGTCTCTTTCGACTCATAGAGCAAGAAGCCTTAATTAATCGCATGGGTTTTAACAATAAAGGCCTGGATTATGTTGTCGAACGCTTACGCCAAAAAAAATCAACCGGCATCGTCGGTGTGAATATTGGAAAAAACCGTGATACTCCATTGGAAAATGCAGTCGATGATTATCTCATCGGTTTTAAAAAAGTCGCGCCTTATGCAAGTTATGTAACCATCAATATTTCTTCACCCAACACGATGGGTTTGCGCGATTTGCAGCATGGCGATTTTTTGCAGAATTTATTGCGAAAATTAAAAGAAGAACAGGCGAAACAAACCAAATACGTGCCGCTCATCGTTAAAATCGCACCGGATTTGGAAGATGCCGAAATTAAAAAGATGGCCGAGATTTTTTTGCAAGAAAAAATTGACGGCGTGATTGCAACGAATACGACGATCAAGCGCGATGGAGTTGAACAGTCTCCTTACGCAAATGAAACCGGCGGCTTGAGCGGAAAGCCCTTGCGATTTTTGACAACTGAAACCGTAAAAAAATTTCATGCGATTTTGCAAGATAACATTCCCATCATTGCCTGCGGTGGGATTTCAGAGTCAGACGATATTCAACGAAATAAAGCGGTAGGCGCAGTGTTATTTCAAATTTACACCGGCTTGATTTATCAAGGCCCGGGAAAAGTAGCCGCCATCCTGAGCGCAGCGAAGAATCTCTAAACCCCGTCATTGCGAGACCGTGCTTTTTACGGTCGAAGCAATCTCTTGAGATTGCTTCGGAACGCTTCGCGTTCCTCGCAATGACGGGTTGGCAAGAATCTTCACTTCGTTCAGTGTGACAGCGAAGTATTTGTTTAAGCTTACCTTAAGTTTCCATTAATTTTCCCTTAATCAAAGTACGTTATCCTTTCTGAAAATAACGAGGAACAAACTATGATGACTAATAGCAGAATTAAAGAAAAATTGATGGCAAAAAAGCAAAGCTCTAGTTGTGATTCGGCAGGGGTTCATCTTCTATTTTGCTGCGATTGTTTAGTATGTTGTATTTGTCATAGCTTCGGGTCCATATACAATAAAATTGCAAAAGAACCACAAGACACATTTGATTGTGGAGCACTCTGGCAACAATATCATCACAATAAGGAAATTGCGAATCTCCCGAGTGGACCTAGGTATCAATCTTTTGATGATGAAAGTGATAATGACGAAGCGGACGATAGCTCGAAACATTCCAACCCGTTAAGTCGTTCTTCGAGTAGAACGATTTCACAGTCGGAAAAAGTCGAGGCAGAAATCTCGCACAATCCATTGTGGAATACGTTTTCTTGAAAAAAGAGATTATTCCACTGTCACTGATTTCGCCAAATTCCTAGGCTGATCGACATCCGTGCCTTTTAATACAGCAACATGATAGGCCAATAATTGCAGCGGAACCGTATAAACAATCGGCGCCAGAATCGGATCCACGGATGGCATTTCAATCACATGAATGCCTTCTTGATTTTCATTGACCACACTCTTATTGTCAGTGAAAACATAAAGCACCCCGCCGCGCGCCCGCACTTCATGTAAATTCGATTTTAATTTTTCTAATAAATCATTATTCGGGGCAATCGCAATGACTGGCATGTTTTTATCGACTAATGCCAAGGGCCCATGTTTTAATTCGCCAGCGGGATAACCTTCGGCGTGAATGTAAGAAATTTCTTTTAATTTTAATGCGCCTTCCAATGCAATCGGATAAAGTTCGCCGCGTCCTAAAAACAACGCGTGATTTTTATCGATAAAATGGCTCGCAAATTCTGCAATTAAATTATTTAATTTTAAAGTATTTTCGATCGTTTTTGGCAATTGCAATAATTGTTTGACGAGATGTTGTTCTGTTGCCGGCGAAAGTTGATGCTGACGTCCTAATGCAATCGTAAACATCAATAATGCAGTTAATTGCGTGGTAAATGCTTTGGTCGATGCAACACCAATTTCAACACCCGCGCGCGTCATAAAATTTAAATCGGATTCGCGTACGAGCGAACTTTCAGGCACGTTGCAAATCGCGAGCGAACTTAAATAACCGATTTTTTTCGCAAGACGCAATGCGGCGAGTGTGTCAGCGGTTTCACCCGATTGGGAAATTGTCACGAATAAACTATTTGCTGGCACCACATTTTTTCTGTAGCGAAATTCACTAGCGACTTCAACAGAACACGGGACACCTGCTAATTCTTCAATCCAATAACGCGCAACCATCGCCGCGTGATAACTGGTGCCGCACGCGACTAATTGCACATGGCGCACTTCTTGAAATAATTTTTTCGCATGCAAACCAAACGCAGTGTCTAGTACGCAATTATTACCTAATCGGCCTTCGAGATTTGAAGTGAGTGCGCGCGATTGTTCGAAAATTTCTTTGCTCATGTAATGACGATGCTCGCCGCGATCGCCCGCATCATAATTTATTTCGGGCGTTTGTAATTTGCGATCCACTTTTTTGCCATCTTTGGAATAAATATCAATGGTTTTTTTCGTGACATTGGCAATGTCACCGTCTTCTAGATAATAAAATTGTTTAGCGACGTGCGATAAGGCGAATGTATCTGAACCAAAAAAGTTTTCGCCTTCACCTTCGCCTTGGCCGACAATCAAGGGACAACCATGGCGCACCGCAATTAATTGATCGGGGAATTTTGTGGCCGCAATACCTAACGCATAATTGCCTTCGAGTTGTTGTACCGTTGCAAAAGTCGCTTTTAATAAATCATTCGTTTTTTGAAAATGATAATGCAAAAGATGCACGATGGTTTCAGAATCGGTTTGTGAAGAAAATTTATAGCCTTGTTCACGCAAAAAATGTCTTAGCGCATCATGATTTTCAATAATGCCGTTATGGACTAACGCAAATTCATCATGTGAAATCAGCGGATGGGCATTATATTCAGATGGCTCACCGTGTGTTGCCCAGCGAGTATGGGCAATGCCGGAATTGCCGGTGAGGGGCGATTGGTTTAATAAAGTTTCGAGTTCGCGCACTTTTCCTTGAGTGCGTAAGCGCTCAATTTTGTTGTCACCATTGATGACCGCAATGCCCGCGGAATCATAACCGCGATATTCCAGACGTTTTAAACCTTCTAATAAAACTTTTTCAATGCTTCGTTCTGCGACAGCGCCGACGATTCCACACATGTTAGGATTCCTTTTTTTCACTTTTTTTGCTGGGTTTTTTCCAATTAGGGATACTGCGTTGCTCGCGTGCGCGGCAAACGGTCAGTTGATGAGCCGGTGCATCGCGAGTGATGGTTGAGCTGGTCGCGATATAGGCGCCTTCGCCCACTTTGATCGGGGCCACCAGGGCCGTATTAGTGCCAATAAAGGCATCATCGCCGATAATGGTTTTGTGTTTGTTAACGCCATCATAATTACAAGTGATGGTGCCTGCGCCAATGTTGACGCGCTTACCCACATCACTATCACCAATATAACTTAAATGATTCACTTTGCTGGCTTCGCCAATCACGCTATTTTTAATTTCGACAAAATTACCAATATGGGATTTTGACGCTAAAATCGTGCCGGGACGAAGGCGGGCAAAGGGTCCGATGATGCAGTCTGCTGCAATTTCCGCGCCATCGATAACACTGTTTGCGCGAATTTCGACGCCGTCACCGATTACTGTATTGCGAATCACGGTGTTTGGTCCGATCGTGCAATTATTTCCAATGACGACGCGTCCTTCAAAAATGACATTGATGTCGATCGTGACATCTTTGCCTGCAATTAATTCCCCGCGCACATCAAAACGATTCGGATCCAGAATAGTCACGCCCTGCTTCATTAATTTTTCAGCTTGCTGGATTTGATAAGCGCGTTCCAGCATCGCAAGCTGCGCGCGATCGTTTACGCCCGCTAATTCATTTTCTGAATGGTGTTGAAAGCCATGAATGGAAATATTATCTTTCACTGCCATGTTGATCACATCCGTTAAATAATATTCTTGTTGCGCATTATTATTTTGCAGGCGGCTCAAGTTTTTTTGCAAGAAATTTTCGGGGAAGAAATAAATACCCGAATTGATTTCGGTTAACTGTTTTTGTGCGTCGGATAAATCTTTTTCTTCGATGATGTTAATAATATTCTGTTTGGCATCGCGAATGATTCGGCCAAAGCCAGTTGGGTTCGCTAAATTCACCGTAATAAGTCCCAGGGCGTTTTTCGGTGTTTTCGCAATAAAATCTTTTAGGGTGGCAATTTGAGTTAATGGTACGTCACCATAAAGTACCAGTACGGGATTTTCATTAGGAATATGGGGCAGCGCTTGTTGCAAGGCGTGGCCAGTGCCGAGTTGTTCTTTTTGTTCTACCCAGGTGACGTTCAGGTCTGCTAACGCATGACGCAAGGTTTCGCCCTGGTGGCCATAGATCACAATAGGCGGTTCAGAGGCGATGCCACGGGCGGTGTTGACCACATGCTCAAGGAGTGGTTTTCCTCCTAAGCGGTGTAACACTTTGGGCAATGCGGACTGCATGCGCTTGCCTTGGCCTGCTGCTAGGATGACTATACTTAACGCCATGGGGTTCCTCTGTTCAAACGCGAATTATATGACAATATGGGGGGAATAGTGAAATGGAATTGTGGGGGGTGGCTCGAGTTACCGCTTAAGCTGAACTTGGGCTTCACCTACGCTCCGGAGCATACGTCCATGTATTTTCGTGTTTCATCCATGAAACACATGTCGCTGCGGTGAAGCCCAAGTTCAGCTTAAGCGGTAACTCTCGATGTGAGTTGGTGGAGAATTGTTTGGATGGCTGGGTCTTCTATGATTTCGGAGTCTATGCTTAAAAAGACGGTTTCTTCGGGTTTGTCGGAAATGGCGCTAATCATAAATGACAGCTCATTTAAGGGCTTGATTTGGCCGTGTTCGTTTAGGACTAGAATGGGATCTTCTTGGATTTTGTAGGATTGATGGGGGGTTTGGATTAATACGATTTGCCAATCTTGATAGTGAGGGTGCTGGTTTTTAAATTCAGCCAGTAATTCGGTGGCAACATTCACATTTGCGGGATCCAGGCGAATGTTCTGGGCTAATTTTCGATGATGTATGCGTTTGGCAATTTGGGCGGCGGCGTGTGGATCGTTTAATTCAGCCAGTTCTTTTATCAGAATAAATACATCGTAATCGCAGAGTTGTTTGTAGATAGCGTAATTGTCTGACAAAAATTGCTGGCGATGCGGTTCGATATTTTTTTCCTGGATGGCAATTTGATTAAATTGATTGGCTGCTAACAAAAATTGTCCGAGCCGTGTGGATTTTATCCGGGAAAAAGCGGGATATTCTGCTAAATCCCGTGATAGGGTTTGCAATAATTTCACCAGTAACGATTCGAGCGCGAGTTTCTTTTGATAATGATAAATATTCCGCATCATTAATCGTCGGGCCATTAAATAATGTTCGACCACCCCGACGCCTTTGTGAGTCACGCCTAAACGCTCCCCTTGATTGGATTGGACGATGGCCATGCAATGCAACAGCCAGCGAAAATCAAATTGACCATAGGTCACGCCGCAAAAGTGACTGTCACGCAATAAATAATCTAATCGATCCGCATCCATTTGGGATGACACAATATCGGCTAATAATTTTTTGGGTGAACGGTGCATGATCATGTCTTCGATGAGCTGAAATTTTTCTTCGGACAGATTATGGCGCGCATTCAAGCGATTATATTTTGCAAAAAATTCGGCATTACGAAATTCCGCAAGGAAAAAAGGCGTCCAGGCTTCATGACGGATTAGTTTCTGATAAAAAATATCTTCGAATGCATGGGAAAAAGGCCCGTGCCCTATGTCATGTAAAAGACAGGCAATCATCACGAGTTGGCGTTCTTCTTCGGCGAGACCGATTTTGTGCGCGATCTGGCTTGCGATATAACAGCAGCCTAAACAATGATTAAAACGGGTATGGACCGCGCCTGGGAAAATAAAATCACCCATGCCTAATTGTTTAATATGACGTAAACGCTGAAAAATGGGGCTATCAATAAAAGGTTTGACCCAATTGTCCTCGGCGGTCGTAAATTGCATAGTGCCGTGCACGGGGTCTTTGATGACGTGGAAAATATTTTCATTGATCATGAGAGCGGCCATTGGTTTTGATTTAAGGCGCGATTTTATCAGTTTTTGTGCTTTAGCTCTATAGTTTCCAGTTTGGTATAGCGGGAGCCTTTTTCGCCGGGTTCGCTCTTATATAAAATAATCTGTTGCACCCGAACTTTTTCTAAGCCAGAAAATGTTATTTCATCCAATTCAAATAATTTTTTGGCAGGGGGCAATCGAGCGAGTGTCAAATGTCCGCGAAACGGCCTTTTTTCGATTTCATAACCGGTTTTAACCACTCCGGAACCAATTTGGCTCGAAAGCATCGCAAGAACCGGATTCGGATTAAGCTTGATTGAAATCACATGCGGTCGATAGGGAGTGGGAAATAATTCAATTTTTTCCAGTTGCAATTCAAACGATTCAAAACCTTGAATTTCAGCGCGTACGTTTTGGATTAATTGCGGGATATCCGTTTCGTTTACATTCGCCTGAAATTGCAGGGTAACATGCATGTTTTCCGGTTTGGTCCAGCGGATGGCGTGATGTTTATGTTTTTTTTGTAACTCTGCGCTGATCTCACCTATTTCTGTTTTAGTTTTTTCTGGTAAATCAACGGCGAAAAAAATCCGCATGGTGGCTTTCCTTTTTCTTCCAATACTTAATTTTAACATAGGGAAACTCCTTACTAGCACTTCTTCCGCTAATTGATTAATATGTAAAGCAATTGGCAAATGAAGGACATCCTCATGGTAAAAAAACGCGGTTTGGGTAAATCATTAGATGCCCTTTTAGTCGGTTCATTAGGAACAGCAGAGGATTCTCACAAAACCACCGATAAATTGACCCAATTACCTGTCGATTTAATTCAAAGAGGCAAATATCAGCCGAGACGTGAAATGGACCCAGAGGCATTGGAGGATTTGGCTAATTCAATCCGTGCGCAAGGGGTCATTCAGCCGATTGTGGTCAGACACATGTTAGGCGGCCGCTATGAAATTGTTGCGGGCGAACGACGTTGGCGCGCTTCTCAGTTAGCCGGATTGAAAGAAATCCCTGCAATTGTTAAGGATATTCCCGACGAAGCGGCTATCGCGATTGCATTGATTGAAAATATTCAACGTGAAAACTTAAATCCGGTCGAAGAAGCGGTTGCTTTACAACGCCTGCTCGAAGAATTCTCCATGACCCACAGCCAAGTTGCCGAAGCTGTTGGCAAATCCCGAACGAGTGTGACGAATTTATTACGCTTGTTAACTTTAAGCGAAGAAGTGAGAAACATGCTAGAACACGGCGACATCGAAATGGGCCACGCGCGCGCATTATTGACTTTGCCGGAACCGTCACAAATTGAAGCGGCGCAGCAAATTGTAAACAAAAGCCTTTCAGTCCGCGAAACCGAAGAATTAGTCCGCCGCATGCAGTTACCGAATCTACCTGAAATGCCGAAATCGATAGACCCTGATATTCGCCGTTTGCAGGAAGACTTATCCGAACGCTTACGATTAACCGTTGCGATTCAACATAACACCAAAGGCCGCGGCAAAGTGGTGATCCGTTATAGCGATTTGACGGAGCTCGATGCCATTCTCGAATATTTTCAGTGATAAATAACGCTTGCTTTTTCCTGCTCAAACAGTGATCATAAGCACCTAATTAACTGTCATCCCCTTCTTTTTCTTTATAATCAATTAGTTGGCGATGATCCACTGCCAGCTTATCCAGTCTTTTCTTCGTAGGATGCGAATCATGACTTGTTTGGCTCGCCTTTTTATAAAGAGGAAGATATGACATTTTCAGAATTAAATCTCGCACCCGGGATTGCTAAAGCGATTCAAGCGTGTGGATATACGATTCCAACCCCCGTTCAAGCGCGCTCTATTCCAGAAATTTTAAATGGCAAAGATATGGTAGCCTCCGCGCAAACCGGATCTGGCAAAACAGCCGCGTTTGTATTGCCCGCACTGCATCGTTTGAGCGAACCGGCACCTTTTCGCAAACCCCGCGTTTTAATTTTAACACCCACTCGCGAACTTGCGAGTCAAATTAAAGATGCCGCTGCAAAATACGGTAAATTTATTAAATTTTTTATGGCGAATTTGGTTGGCGGTATGTCTTATCGTCAGCAATTGCGCGATTTATCCCGTCCGGTTGATTTGATTGTTGCAACGCCTGGCCGTTTATTGGATCACATGGAAAATCGTCGTTTGGATTTATCAGGCATCGAAATGTTAGTGCTGGATGAAGCCGATCGCATGTTGGATATGGGTTTTATTGATGATGTGCAAACGATTGCGAAAGCGACTCCCAATACGAGACAAACTTTATTATTCAGCGCAACCGTTGATAATAAGTTAGATCGCGTTATCAAAACCATTTTAAAAAATCCGGTACGCATCAATCTTTCGCCAGAAAAATTAGCGCCCTCGCAAATCAAACAATCTGTTTATTTAGCGGATAATCCCCAGCATCGTTCGCGTTTGTTGCAACATTTGCTCGATAACGAAAATATTTTTAAAGCGATTATTTTTTCAGCGACAAAAATTGGCGCGGATAAATTAGCGTCTGAATTATCGAATCAAGGTTATGCCGCCGCAGCATTGCACGGCGATTTAAAACAAAGTCAGCGTAATCGCACAGTGGAAAATTTACGTCGCGGCAAAATTCAGTTTTTAGTTGCAACCGATGTCGCAGCGCGCGGAATTGATATTGCTGATATGACGCACGTGATCAATTATGATATGCCGCGTTTTTGCGAAGATTACGTGCATCGAATTGGTCGCACCGGTCGCGCGGGAAAATCCGGTATCGCGATTTCTTTTGCCATGCCAAGTGATGCGCGACACATTCAACGCATCGAACGATATGTTGGCCATCGATTGGAATTGGCAACGATTGTAGGATTAGAGCCAAAGCAAAAAGGGCGACAAGCAGGTTCTTCTTCTCACAATGAAAAATCACATAATAAGCCTAAGAAAAAATGGGGCTTCAAAGATAACAATGAATCACGCGGTGGAAGATCTGATCGACCCAAGAAAAGTTGGGGCGCTAAAGATGATCGTGATGGTCGACCAGGAAAACCAAAAAAGAAATGGGAATCTAAAGACAATAACGAATTTCGCGGCGGAAGATCCGAAAAACCTAAAAAATCTTGGGGATCAAAAGAAAATCACGAAGGTCGATCCGAAAAACCGAAAAAGAAATGGGAATCAAGAGATAACAACGAATTTCGTGGCGGCAGATCCGAAAAACCTAAAAAATCTTGGGGGTCAAAAGAAAATCACGAAGGCCGATCCGAAAAACCAAAAAAGAAATGGGAATCTCGAGACAATGAATTCCGCGGTGGTCGATCTGACAAGCCAAAGAAAAATTGGACTTCAGAAGCACCTAAGAAAAAATGGGCTTCAAAAGACAATCAAAATCGCGACGCAAAATCTGGATCGCCAGCCAAAAAACGATTTTTTAAAGCGAATAAAAAATCAACCCATCGCTAACTCTTTAGACCGTCATCCGCGGACAAGCCGCGGGATGACGGTTTTTTTCACACGCAATGACGGAACTTTTTTATCCTACTCTGCAAAGAAAATACTCAACATTTTTTAATTTAAGATTTCGTTAAGCTTTCATGCTTTACACTTTTTTCTTCTAAAAATAGTTGACGAGGTGAGGTATGGCTTTTGGACGTCTGGGTTTAGTTCAACAATCGATTACAGAAACAGAAAATAAAATCCGTGCATATAAAGTTTTATTGGAAGATGAAACGGTAAAACAAGATGCGGCTCGCAGTTCAAATATTCTTATCAAGTTGCAACTTGAAAGAACTCAATTACAGAAATTCCAAGAAAAACTGGGTGCTCTAACGACTCAACTCGAACCGGTTGCTAAAGTAAAAAAACTTGTTGCCGAAAAAGAATTACATGAAAAATGGAAAGAGAACGCGCAAGGCGATAAAAAAATTGAAGCTTATTGTGATGCGGGAATTGCTGAACGACAAATGCAATTGCCAGCAGCTATTGAAGCTGCAAAACCGGTATTGGTAAAATTATCAGAATTACAGTCTGATGGTGGTTCTGAGATGGGTTCACAGCCAGGGCCTGAGGCTAAACAAGGTAGCAATCCAGGCTCAGATAGTGGGGCCGAGTACGATAGAATGAGGGAGAAAGAGAAAAAAGCTTACGCTATACGACTAGAAAGAGAGTGCGCAGCAAGATTGATTGATACGTTAGGGATGAGATCCGATCAATCTGGGAATAGTTCAAAAACCGACCCTGTCTCTGATGCAGTAGCTGCACCTGCTGGTTCTGGTTTAAGTCTAAGCAAAACTCAAGCCGGATCTGCCTGATATTAGATCAAACCATTCGGAAATATCCCTGAAGCCCCAGGGATATTCTCTGACGATTTCAGTTTGATTTGACTGAATAAATAACATTGCAGCCACAGCAAAAAGCCTTTATACTCCGCCGAACTCTCCGGTGCTCGGAGTAAAAAAACCGTGACGACAATAAGATCGGTAAAAACCCAAACTTATCAAATTGTATTTTGGCAGCTGATGCTGATTATGGGGCTGGCGGTGGTGATATTTTTATTGCGTGGATTGCAAAGTGGACTTTCCGCTTTATTAGGCGGGCTCGCTTATTGGCTGGCGACGCTGTTTTTCGTCTGGCGCGTTTTTAGACGCGCGAGTGTAAAAAATGGCCGACAATTCATTGTTTCTTTTCTTGCCGGTGAAGTCGGCAAATTGGTTTTGAGTGGCATATTCTTTGTTTTAATCGTTAAATATTTACCGGTAAGTCCTGTTTCAGAAATGATCGGTTTTGTCGGCGCCATTATTGCTTTCTGGATTGCGTCCGTGATTTTCTTCATTCGCCATCCGGGGGTGACGCTATGACAGCTGAAAATCTCACAACCGGCCAATATATCCAGCATCACCTGGAAAATTTAACATTTAATCTCCATACCATGTCGTTGGGTCGAGATGGTTTTTGGACGCTGAATCTAGATACTTTATTTGTTGGTCTCGTGACCGCATTGCTTTTAGGCTTCATGATGCGATGGGTTGCAAGTCGCATGACATCCGGCACACCAGGCCGATTACAGAATTTTATCGAAATGATTATTGAATTCGTCGACCGCTCAGTCCGCGAAACGTATCATGGGAAAAGTCCGCTGATTGCGCCTTTAGCGCTCACGATTTTTGTCTGGATTTTCACCATGAATCTCATGGATTTATTGCCGGTTGATTTATTACCACGGATATTGGGTGCTTTAGGTTTAGGACATTTCAGGAGTGTTCCAACATCCGATCCGAATGCCACCTTTGCGATGTCTTTAACCGTTTTTGCATTAATTGTTTTTTACAATGTTACGGTCAAAGGCTTGAAGTTAGGCAAAGAGATTTTAACCCAGCCTTTCGGTGCTTGGTTATTTCCGATCAATATCCTATTTAGATGTATCGAAGAATTCGTGAAACCGTTATCGTTGTCGTTGCGACTTTTTGGCAATATGTTTGCCGGCGAACTGATCTTTATTTTGATCGCCGTCATGCCATGGTGGGCGCAATGGTTGCCAGGCGGAATGTGGGCGATTTTCCATATTCTGATTATTACCATACAGGCATTTATTTTTATGATGCTGACTATTGTTTATTTAAGTATGGCACACGATACACATTAATATTAATTTAAAAAAGTTAGGAGGTCAGATGGATATCGCAAGTACGATTGGACAAGTGCAAGGGTTTACCGCCGTTGCAGCCGGTTTATTAATTGGGCTCGCAGCACTCGGTACCGCAATTGGTTTCGGTGTGTTGGGCGGCAAGTTTTTGGAAGGTGTTGCTCGTCAACCAGAATTAACCGCGATGTTGATGATGCGCATGTTCTTGGTTGCTGCATTAGTCGACGCGTTCGCAGCAATCTCGATCGCTATGGGTTTGTATTTCATTTTTGCAAGCAACCCATTTTTAGGCGCGGTCATGAACGCAGTCAAACCAGTAGCAAGTTGATTTGAGGCTTAGATCATGATGGATATTAATGCAACTTTAATTGGCCAGCTTCTCACTTTTTTGGTGCTTGTCTGGTTTGCGATGAAATATGTATGGCCGCCGATTACCAAGGCCATGCAAGATCGTGAAAAAAAGATTGCATCGGGACTCGAAGCCGCCGAACGCGCAAAACGTGAACTGGAACAAGCGGAACACAAAGCGCTCAATATTATTCGGGATGCAAAAGTGGAAGCGACCCAACTGATTGATCAGGCGCATGCCCGTTCATTGCGCGTGATTGATGAAGCCAAAGAGTCTGCTCGCCTCGAAAGTAAACGCATTCTGGATCACGCGAAAGACGAAATCGCGCGCGAAGTCACGCATGCCAAAGAAGCATTACGTAAACAACTGGCGACCCTTGCTGTTTTAGGCGCTGAAAAAATTATTCAGCGAAATCTAGATGCATCAGCACAAGCAGCCCTTTTAGATGAGTTTGCAGCCGAAATATGATGACAGAACAATTGTCGACCATTGCAAGACCCTATGCGCTAGCCGCGTTTGAATATGCGCTGGATAAAAACGATTTAGCCGGTTGGGAAGGCATGCTTTCTGATGCGGCTTTAGTTGTAAAAAATAAAACAATGAAGGGGTTGTTGCAGAATCCGGATGTGACATCCGGACAGATTGCCGATATTTTTCTGATTATTTTGGCAAAAGAGCTGGACACAGAAAAAAAGAATTTTATTAATTTATTAGCTGAATATGAGCGATTTCCGGTATTGCCAGAAATTGCTAAACTTTTTACAGAATTAAGATTGCAATATGAAAAAACCATCCCTGTGAAAATCGTTTCAGCGACCCCGCTTGATGATGCGTATCAACAAAAATTCATTGATGCGTTGACGCGGCGATTAAAACGTAAAGTAACACTGGAATGTGAAGTGAATAATTCTTTATTGGGCGGTGCAATGATTTATGCAGGTGATAAAGTCATTGATGGTTCCATTAAAGGTAAATTAAATCGATTGATTGAGTCTATCTAAAGGTATCGTTATGCAGCATACGCAATTAAGTCCATCCGAAATTAGCGAAATCATCAAACAGCGTATTGAAAAATTCAATATCAAGCCAGAAATTCGTACCGAAGGCACGATCGTCAGCTTAAAAGACGGTATCGTCCGCGCGCATGGTCTGGATGATGTGATGCAAGGTGAAATGGTGGAATTTGCCGATCACACTTATGGTATGGCGCTCAATTTGGAACGCGATTCTGTCGGTGCTGTTGTATTAGGCCGAACCGATAATTTGGCCGAAGGTCAAATCGTCAAATGCACAGGCCGCATTCTTGAGGTGCCTGTTGGCGAAGCCTTGCTCGGCCGCGTAGTCGATGCATTAGGCAACCCCATTGATGGCAAAGGCCCGATCGCAACAACGATGACTTCACCGATTGAAAAAGTCGCACCGGGTGTAATTTATCGTCAACCCGTTTCGCAACCGATGCAAACCGGATTAAAAGCAATCGACTCGATGGTCCCAATCGGACGCGGTCAGCGCGAATTAATTATTGGCGATCGCCAAACGGGTAAAACCGCGGTTGCAATCGACGCTATCATTAATCAACGCGGTACTGGCGTAAAATGTATTTATGTTGCGATCGGCCAAAAAGCCTCATCGATTGCAGCGGTTGTGCGTAAACTCGAAGAACACAATGCGATGGCGCACACGATTATTGTTGCAGCGCCAGCATCCGATGCTGCTGCATTGCAATACATTGCACCTTATTCTGGTTGCACCATGGGTGAATATTTCCGCGACAAAGGCGAAGATGCACTGATTATTTATGATGACTTAACAAAACAAGCTTGGGCTTATCGTCAAGTGTCATTATTGTTACGCCGCCCACCGGGTCGCGAAGCGTATCCTGGCGATATTTTCTATTTACATTCACGCTTGTTAGAGCGCGCAGCACGTGTGAATGAACTGTGGGTAGAAAAAATGACAGACGGCAAAGTCAAAGGCAAAACCGGTTCATTGACAGCGCTTCCTGTGATTGAAACACAAGCGGGCGACGTATCCGCGTTCGTTTCTACCAACGTGATCTCGATCACTGACGGACAAATCTTTTTTGAAACCGATTTATTTAATGCGGGCATTCGTCCTGCTATTAATGCCGGTCTTTCCGTGTCACGTGTCGGGGGTGCGGCTCAAACCAAACTTATTAAAAAACTGGCTGGGACCCTTCGTATTTCACAAGCACAATATCGTGAATTGGCAGCGTTCTCACAATTTTTATCGGATTTAGATGAAGCGACCCGCAAACAATTAGAACGTGGTCAGCGCGTGACGGAAGTCATGAAACAAAAACAATACGAACCGCAGTCCGTTGGCGAAATGGGAACGATACTCTTCGCCGTCGACAAAGGTTATTTGGATGATGTGGCTCTTAACAAAATTGCTGAATTCGAACAGGGCTTATTAAGTTTCTTGCGTTCGAACCACGCCAAGTTTTTAGAAAAACTAAATGGCGGCGATTTTAATGATGAAATTTCTGAAATGCTAAAAAATATTATTTCATCCTTTAAAAAAACTTTTATTGGATAATCACCCATGGCCGTTGCTAAAGAGATACGCACTAAAATTCGCAGCATCAAAAACACGCAAAAAATAACGCGTGCCATGGAAATGGTTGCGGCCAGTAAAATGCGTAAAGTTCAGGATCGCATGCGTCGCGCACAACCGTATGCGAAAAAAATGCTGCAAGTGATTGGCCATCTTGCACACGGTCATCCGGAATATCGTCATCCGTTTTTAGATCAGCGCGAAATAAAATCCATCGGCGTCATTATCGTGACTACCGACCGTGGATTATGCGGTGGTTTGAATACCAATTTATTGCGTGCAACCTTGCGCCGCATGAAAGAATGGAGCGATCAAAACATTACTGTGCAACTTTGTTTGATCGGCAAAAAAGGCGAAGCTTTTTTTAAGCGAATTGGTGGCAGCGTCGTCGCTCAGGTAGATCATTTAGGCGATGCGCCGGCTGTCACGGATTTTGTGGGTGTTGTGAAAGTGATGCTGGATCAATATCTGGAAGGCAAAGTGGATGCATTGTATTTATGTTCTAACGAATTCATCAATACCATGCGTCAGGAACCGCACTTACAACAAATTTTGCCATTGGTGCCTTCTGAAAATCCAAAATTAAAACATTATTGGGATTATATTTACGAACCCGATAACGCCAAAGAATTATTAGACAAATTGCTGACGCGTTACATTGAATCACAAGTTTATCGCGGCGTAATTGAAAATATCGCCTGCGAACAAGCAGCGCGCATGATTGCAATGAAGAATGCAACGGATAATGCAGCAGAATTAATTAATGAATTAGAGCTCGCCTACCACAAAGCCCGTCAAGCCGCGATTACCCGCGAATTGACCGAAATTGTGGCGGGCGCGGCGGTAGTATAACCCGAGACAAAGAGGTAAAAAAAATGAGCGTAAACACTGTCGCGACACGAGTCGGAAAAATCGCAGAAATCATCGGCGCGGTCGTCGACGTCGAGTTTCCCCGCGATGCGGTTCCGAAAATTTATGATGCACTCAAAGTCGAAGATAAAAATATTGTGCTGGAAGTCCAGCAACAACTAGGCGATGGCGTGGTGCGAACCATTGCACTTGGTTCCACCGAAGGATTACGTCGCGGCTTGAATGTCATGAACACCGGTAAGCCAATCATGGTTCCTGTCGGCAAAGATACGCTAGGCCGGATTATGGATGTGTTAGGCAATCCGATTGATGAAGCAGGCCCGATCAAAACGCAGGAATTATTACCCATTCATAGACCCGCGCCGAGTTTTGCTGAACAAGCAGCAACACAAGAATTACTCGAAACCGGTATTAAAGTCATCGATCTGATCTGTCCTTTCGCAAAAGGCGGCAAAGTCGGTCTCTTCGGTGGTGCGGGCGTTGGTAAGACCGTTAACATGATGGAATTAATTCGTAATATCGCAATTGAACACAGCGGTTATTCCGTGTTCGCAGGGGTTGGTGAAAGAACTCGCGAAGGAAACGATTTTTATTTAGAAATGAAAGAATCAAAAGTGTTAGACAAAGTATCCTTAGTGTACGGACAAATGAACGAACCACCGGGCAACCGTTTACGCGTGGCTTTGACCGGCTTAACGATTGCAGAAGCGTTCCGTGACGAAGGCCGCGATGTCTTATTATTTATTGATAATATTTATCGTTATACGCTCGCAGGCGTTGAAGTGTCCGCGTTGTTAGGTCGTATTCCTTCTGCTGTGGGTTATCAACCGACTCTTGCGGAAGAAATGGGCGCGTTACAAGAACGTATTACTTCAACCAAAAAAGGTTCGATCACTTCCGTCCAAGCCGTGTACGTTCCAGCAGACGATTTAACCGATCCATCACCTGCAACCACTTTCGCGCATTTGGATGCAACCGTCGTGTTGTCACGTCAAATTGCAGAATTAGGTATTTATCCTGCCATTGATCCGCTGGATTCCACCAGTCGACAATTAGATCCATTGATCGTGGGTCAGGAACATTATGATGTCGCCCGTTCCGTTCAGAAAACATTGCAGCGTTACAAAGAATTAAAAGACATCATCGCCATCTTAGGTATGGATGAATTATCCGAAGATGACAAATTGACAGTCACTCGCGCACGAAAAATTCAGAAATTTTTATCACAACCATTTTTCGTTGCGGAAGTCTTTACGGGTACGCCAGGACGCTATGTCCCAATCAAAGATACCATTCGTGGTTTCAAGGGCATTGTCTCGGGCGAATATGATCACTTGCCAGAACAAGCGTTCTACATGGTAGGCTCGATTGACGAAGCTGTAGAGAAAGCAAAAACATTATAAAGTGATGCGAATATGGCAGAAGTTACATTACGTATAGAAATCGTCAGCGCAGAACGCGAAATTTTTTCCGGTCAAGCTGAAATGGTTTTTGTGACCGGCATTTTGGGCGATTTAGGCATTGCGCCCGGTCATGCGCCGCTCATTACGGCTTTAAAACCCGGCAATGTGCGTGTCCAGCTTCCCGATCAAAAAGAAGAAATTTTTTATGTCTCGGGCGGCATGCTGGAAGTGCAACCGTATATTGTGACGGTTTTGGCCGATACGGCCGAACGCGCTGCCGATATTGATGAAGCGGCAGCGATCGAAGCCAAAGAGCGCGCTGAAAAAATGCTGGCGGAAAAGGTTTCGACAGTTGATTTTGCTAAAGCTTCAGTGGAGTTGGCAGAGGCCGTGGCTCAGATTCAAGCTGCGCAGAAACTAAAGAAAAGATTAAAATAAAGCCTTATCCCGATGGAGCTTTCGCGGCATGATAGGCATATTGAGGAGTAAACTATGCAAGTCTTGGACGGCATACAGAAAGGGAACAAGATGAATCATAAAAACCATCATCACACCGGCTTAGATAAATTATTTCGTTATGCTGAAGTGCTAAGATTCGGTGATTTCCACGTTAAATTCGATCATAAAACGGGTCTCCGCGCGATTATTGCGGTCCATAATTTAAAATTAGGTCCCGCGATCGGCGGATGTCGTCTGATTCATTATCATTCCACAGACAAAGCGGTTGAAGACGCCCTGCGTCTTGCCTACATGATGAGTTTTAAATCCGCGATCAGTAATCTGCCACACGGTGGCGGCAAAGCGGTTTTAATGAAACCGAAAGAAATAAAAGATCGCCGCGCTTATTTTGAAGCGTTCGGTGATTTTGTGAATGAATTAGGTGGCCGTTATATTACTGCGATGGACAGCGGTACTTCTGAAAAAGATATGGATATTATCGCAACCCGCACACCCTTCGTGACTTGCACAAGTGCCTCAGGTGCGGGCGGTGATCCTTCTCCCCAAACAGCGTTAGGGGTTAGACGTGGAATTGAAGCATGCCTCCAATTTAAATTTAACAAAAATGATTTAAAAGACGTCCATGTTGCAATCCAAGGTGTGGGTCACGTGGGTTATTATCTCGCGCAAGAATTAGCCGCACGCGGTGCGCGTTTAACGGTTTGTGATGTCAACGAAATGAATTTGCAGCGCTGTGTGAAAGAATTTGGCGCTGCAGTTTGCCCTCCTGAAAATATTTATGATGTAGCCGCTGATGTTTTTGCGCCTTGTGCACTTGGTGCAGTTTTAAATTTACAAACCATCAAACGCTTGCGTGTTCCGATTGTCGCAGGTTCCGCTAATAATCAATTAGCACACCATCATCATGGCGCGCTAATGCATGAACGCGGTATTTTATACGCGCCGGATTTTGTGATTAACGCGGGCGGTATTATTTATGTTGCAGCCGTTTATGATCATGCTGATCAAAATCAAGCGTTCAAACAAGTCGAAGATATTTATTTCAATATCATGCAAATTTTCGAACGCTCCGCGCGAGAGAATTTGCCAACCAATGAAATCGCAGAAATGATGGCCATCGAACGATTGAGGTAAAGGTGCTAACTAAAAGCCTGCCGTTTTTGGTAGTTTTTATTTTTAGTTGGATCATTCAATCGACTATTTTGTTTAGCTGGGATGTGAGTTGGGGATTGCACGAAGCAGCTCGTCTTTTAGCGGGTGGCGCTTATGGTAAAGATTTTTTTGAACCTACCCCGCCGATGTTTTTATATGTTTATCTGCCTTCTGTTTTAATCACGAAATATTTTCATATTAGTAATGTGATCGCGATGCGCAGTTATTTGTTTGTGCTATCTGCGGTTTCGCTTTCCGCATGCCATTTTGTAGGCAAAAAAATTTTTTGGAAAGAAGATAAAGAGATTGCGCAATTATTTCTGTTAACGATTGCTACGATCTTTCTACTTTTGCCGTTGCCATTCGATTTTGGTCAGCGGGAACATTTGTTATTGATTTTGATCATGCCTTATCTTTTGTTGGTTGTTGCAAAATTAGAAGGATATGCGTGTAAAACAAGTCATGCTGTATTCATTGGAATAATGGCGGCCATTGGGTTTTCGATTAAACCCTTTTTTTTAATGACGTTCGTATTAATAGAATGTTATTTCATGCTGTCTCGAAAGCAAATATATGCATTTTTACGTGCTGAAACATTAGCTATTTTGACAGTGTTTATTGTTTATCTCGTCCTGATTGCCGCATTTTATCAAAATTATTTATTTCAAATTGTGCCATTGGTAACACGAATTTACTATCAGGGTTATGGTTTTTCGATGGTTGAGATTTTAAAACGTCCTGAGTTTATTTTTATTTCTCTGACAATGATTTTATCCATCGCGCAATTATTTAATCATTCATATAAAAAATTAAGTATTGTACTACTGCTTTCTATTGTTGGATTTATCATTAGTTATCTCGCGCAGCATACACTTTGGTATTATCATTTGCTGCCCGCCTATTCTATAGCCATTTTATTGAATGTGTTGCTGCTTTCCCAGTTCGGTTTGCAAAAAAATACCAAAAAAATTCAGTATTTTTGGATGACAGGCATTCTGATTGCAAGCGCAGCTTTTTTATATTGTTATGCGCGTGATAGTTGGACCCTGTTGGTTTTGGAGCCTAATTATTTTTTTAGTTACATGGCTGGGTTGCTTCTCATTTTGTTTTATCTTTTTCAGCAACAGAAAAATTATTTCAAAATTGGGGTTTCAGTCCTAATTACAATTGCCGTAAGTTATCGATTTAACACAGAGATGAGTCAGACATCGTGGTACCCGCATCAGTTTTTAGCGACTTTGGCGCTGATAACGCTGTTTTTTATTTTGCTGGTATCGAATCGGCGCGTTGGAAAATATCATGCAGCAATGACAATGATGATTGCGATGATGGTTTTTGCTTTTCCATTTTATTCAGCAAGTCATCGTTATTGGGCCGCGTTGGACTATAAGAACCGCGCGCTACCGCTCATCCAATTTATGAATCAAAACGCCGTCAATCAGCCCATTTATTTTCTTTCAACCGTCATGAATTATGAATACCCGATTGTAGAATATACACATGCGATCCCGGTTTCGAAATATCCTTTGGCGATGTGGCTGCCTGGCTATGTAAAAGCACCCGGCGAGAATCGACAATGGCAACAAGATCATAATTATTTTATCGATAGCATTGCCGAAGAATTAAATCAAAAAAAACCAAAATGGGTATTTGTCGATGCCAATAAAAATAAGGCCTATCTCAAGGGCATTGAGTTTGATTACATCAATAATTTTTCGCAAAATGAGAATTTTAGACTAGCCTGGAAAGCCTATCGTTATGCTACAACACTCCATTCGGAACCGGCTTATTGTTTTAATGTATACCAGCGAATTTGATTGAATCAAAAAAATAAACCCTGGGCTATTCAGCACTGACAGCTAATTTGTCTGCCTTCTGCATGCCGCGCGGCAATTTCAGTCCGCGCCGGCCGCGTTCGCCGATAAAATGTCCCCAGTCTGCCGGTTTTAATTGAATTTTTTTGCTGCCTGAAAAAACCAGTAATGATGCATTTTCAGGAAGGACTGCAATATCTGCGACAAATTCTTCGCGTGATTGTACGCGTGCGCCTGGAATATTAATGATTTTGTTGCCTTTGCCTTTAGCTAAATCCGGAATATCTTTCAGTGGCGTAATCAGTAAATGGCCCGTGTTCGTGACCGCTGCGACAAAATCCGTTTCTTTGTTTGTCACCAATCGTGGATGCAATGGTTTTGAACTATTTGGCAAGCTCAAGGTTGATTTGCCCGCACGGTTTTTCGCATAAAGATTTTCGAGTTTAGTTGTAAAGCCATAACCTGCGTCCGATGCGATTAAATAATTTTGTTCGGGTTCACCAATTAATGTTGCAAGAAATTCTGCATTTGCCGTTGGATTTAATCGACCCGTTAATGGTTCACCTTGTCCACGCGCAGAAGGTAGTGTGTGCGCGGGTAACGAATACGTTCTGCCCGTTGAATCTAAAAATACCGCGGGCTGATTGCTGCGGCCAAGCGCTGAAGACAAAAATTCATCGCCGGCTTTGTAACTCAACGTGGTTGGATCCAGTTCATGACCTTTCGCAGCGCGTATCCAGCCTTTTTTCGATAACACGACGGTCACAGGTTCCGTCGGCATGATTTCGGTTTCACGAATGGCTTGAGCTTCTTGTCGTTTGACAATCGGTGAGCGGCGGTCATCGCCATATTTTTCTGCGTCAGCTTCTAATTCGCTACGAATTAATTTTTTTAATTTGGCGGTAGAGCCTAAAATGGCTTCGATTTCTTCTTGTTCTTTCAACAAATCCTTTTGTTCGGATTTGATTTGCATTTCTTCTAGTTTTGCTAAGTGACGCAATTTAATTTCTAAAATGGCTTCAGCCTGTTCTTCGCTTAATTTAAAGCGTTTCATGAGCACAGGCTTTGGTTTATCTTCTTTTCGGATGATGGCAATGACTTCATCCAGATTGAGATAAGCAATCAATAAACCGGCCAGAATGTGTAATCGATGGTTTACCTCATCTAAACGATATTGCAGGCGGCGTTTGACCGTGGTTGTGCGATAATCTAACCATTCATTCAGGATTTCCAATAAACCTTTTACTTGTGGGCGGCCATTTAAGCCGATCATGTTTAAATTGACACGATAGCTGCGTTCAAGTTCAGTGGTTGCAAATAAGTGATTCATGAGTGTTTCGATATCGACGCGATTGGAGCGTGGCACAATCACTAAACGCGTTGGATTTTCATGATCGGATTCATCGCGCAAATCAGATACAAACGGTAATTTTTTATTTTGCATTTGTTCGGCGATTTGTTCCAACACTTTTGCGCCTGATACTTGATAAGGCAATGCAGTAATAATGATTTCATCATTTTCAACTTCATAAATGGCGCGCATGCGTATGCTGCCATTGCCGGTGCGATACATGCTGTTAATATCGCTGCGTGGCGTAATGATTTCTGCATCGGTTGGAAAATCGGGCCCGTGAATGTGTTCGCAGACTTCTTTTAAAGTGGATTTTGGATGATCAAGTAAAAGTTTTAAGGCATTCACTACTTCACGTAAATTGTGCGGTGGAATATCCGTTGCCATGCCGACTGCGATACCTGTTGTACCATTTAACAATAAATTGGGTAATCGAGCTGGTAACAAACCGGGTTCTTGTAACGTGCCATCAAAATTAGGCACCCAGTCTGTGGTTCCTTGACCTAATTCGTTTAATAACACTTCCGCATAGGCCGATAAACGTGATTCGGTGTAACGCATCGCAGCAAACGATTTTGGATCATCGGGTGATCCCCAGTTGCCTTGTCCTTCAATTAATGGATAGCGATAAGAAAAATTTTGCGCCATGAGCACCATGGCTTCATAACAAGCAAAATCACCGTGCGGATGAAATTTACCTAATACGTCACCGACGGTGCGCGCGGATTTTTTAAATTTGGCCGTGGCTTTTAAGCCTAATTCTGACATGGCATACACAATTCGGCGTTGCACGGGTTTTAATCCGTCACCGATGTGCGGTAATGCTCGATCTAAAATGACATACATCGAATAATCGAGATAGGCTTTTTCGGTGAACTCACGCAAAGGCATGTGTTCGGTTGTGTTGTTCGCCATAGTGTTTCCTTATTCTGGTGCTTCAGTTGCGAGATTGCCTTTTTTTTCTAGCCATTCTTTACGGTCTTGCGCGCGCTTTTTCGCAAGCAGCATGTCTAATGTTTTATCCGTGTGATCGTTTTTTGCAATCGTTAATTGCACCAAACGCCGTGTTTCAGGCGCCATCGTGGTTTCACGCAATTGCAGCGGATTCATTTCGCCTAAGCCTTTGAAGCGGATGACGTTCACTTTGCCTTTTTTCTTTTCTGCTTCAATGCGGTCGAGAATGCCCTGTTTTTCTTCGTTATCTAATGCGTAATAAACTTCTTTGCCATGATCGATGCGATAAAGCGGCGGCATCGCGACATAAATATGGCCTTCTTCGACCAGTGGTCTGAAATGTTTTAAAAATAAGGCGCAAAGCAGTGTCGCAATATGCGCGCCATCGGAATCAGCGTCGGCGAGAATGCAAATTTTTCCGTATCGTAACCCTTTTATATCTTTGCTGTCAGGTTCAATGCCCATGGCAACTGCAATATTATGCACGGATTCAGACGCGAGCACTTGGGCAGAATCCACTTCCCAAGTATTTAGAATTTTTCCGCGCAATGGCATAACAGCCTGAAATTCCCGATCGCGTGCTTGTTTTGCAGAACCGCCTGCGGAATCGCCTTCGACTAAAAATAATTCGGTGCGTTTGACATCTTGCAGAGAGCAGTCGGCTAATTTTCCAGGTAATGCGGGGCCGGCGGTGACTTTTTTGCGAACCACCGTTTGCGCGGCTTTCATTCTTTTTTGCGCGTTAATAATGGCAAGTTGAGCCAGGGCTTCACCTTGTTGGGTGTTTTGATTTAACCAAATGCTGAACGCATCTTTCACGACGCCTGACACAAAGCTTGCGCATTCGCGGGAAGAAAGGCGTTCTTTGGTTTGGCCGGCAAATTGCGGATCTTGTAATTTAACCGAAATAATATGTGCGCAATTATCCCAGATGTCCTCGGCTGCGAGTTTTACGCCGCGTGGCAAGAGATTGCGAAATTCACAAAAATCGCGGATCGCTTCCAAAAGACCGATGCGAAATCCATTGACGTGGGTGCCGCCTTGCGGAGTCGGAATTAAATTGACGTAGCTTTCGCTAACCATTTCACCATCATCAGGCAACCAAAGCGCAGCCCAGTCCACGGCTTCGTTGTTGCCCTTGAAGTTGCCAATAAAAGGTTCGTCCGGAACGCGTTCAGCGTTGCCGATCGCCTCAACCAAGTAGTTTGGTAACCCATTTTCGTAATACCATTCATCCGTTTGATTGGTATGCTCATCAAAAAAGCTGACTTTGAGTTTAGGGCAAAGCACCGCTTTCGCGCGCAATGTGTGTTTTAATTTGGCTACGGCAAATTTGGAAGTATCAAAATATTTTTCATTTGGCCAAAAACGGATAGAGGTGCCGGTTTGGCGTTTTTCCGCGGTGCCAATGGTTTTTAGTTTGGATTTGCGATCGCCATTTTCAAATTCCATTTGATAAATTTTGCCTTCGCGTTTAATGGTCACGATCAAACGCTTGGACAAAGCATTCACAACGGAAATACCTACCCCATGTAAACCGCCGGAAAAACGGTATTGTTTATTCGAAAATTTAGCGCCGCTATGCAATTTCGTTAAAATTAATTCGACGCCAGTGAGTCCCTCTTCCGGGTGCATATCGACCGGCATACCGCGCCCGTCATCAATCACTTCGAGTGAGCCATCTTTGAAAAGCACGACTTCAATGGATGAAGCATGGCCTTCCATGGCTTCGTCGACGCTGTTGTCGATGGCTTCATGGGCTAAATGGTTAGGATTGGTCGTGTCGGTATACATACCGGGACGACGGCGAACAGGCTCGAGTCCGCTTAGGACCTCGATCGATTCGGAGGTATATGATTTATCGGCTGCCATACTTTCCTTTGAGAATGCAATGGATGATGATTGGGGTAATTATATAGGAGAACGGGAATGAGGTTGCAACTGGTATTTTTATTGATTTTTCTTGAGAGATTGACGATTAGACTTTAACCACTCCAGTGCGAGAATGGCTGGCGCATTTTTGATTTCTTTATTTTTGAGTTTGGCGAAGGCTTCTTCGGCACTGAGATTTAAGACTCGGATATTTTCATGTTCATTGGCGAGGCCATGAATGCCAGCGATATGGCTTGCATCAACTTCCCCGTAGAAAAGATAAATATACTCATTGCTGCCGCCGGGGCTCACAAAATATTCGTAAAGAAGCTTGATATTGGTAATTTTGCCGCCGGCTTCTTCTTCGGTTTCGCGAAGCGCCACCGTTTCGGGGTTTTCTGCTGGATTTTCAATTAAGCCGGCAGGGATTTCAATTAGCCAAGGCGATTCGGGATCGGCGATCGCTCCTGCGCGAAATTGTTCAATTAAGATGACGCGATCCAGAATGGGATCATAGGGCAATACGGCCGAGGCGCGGGGTCGCTCTAGAATTTCACGGATAAAAAACTCACCCCATGCGCCATCAAATAAACGATGACGGAGCGTCAGGCGCACTAATCTTAATTTGCCCTGATATAAAATTTCACGCTCTTTAATTTCATAATCGCTTTGACCGAACTTTTCGTGAGCGTCTTTCATGGGATTATTTTTTGATAATTTTTTCGAGAGACTTAACTTCTTTTTCGAGATCTTCCAGTTTTTTACGAGTGCGGACTAATACTTTGGATTGGGAATCAAATTCTTCGCGAGTGACTAATTCCATTTTTGCAAACGCTTTCTGCAAAATCGCGTGAAAGTTTTTTTCTAAGTCTTTTTTTGCCGATTTTAAGCCGCTGGGTAATGCGTTGCTTAATCGTTCGCTTAATTCATTTAAAAAATCGGTTTTTTTCATGACTGCCCCCGTTAAACAACTAATTCTTTGCGCATAAATTCTGGCATCGCTAAGGAAGCCTTGTGCACATCAAAGTTATAATACTGTGTCAGAAACGTTTTGTTAAAAATATCTTTCTCACGGATTTTTTTAAAAATGCCAGCTTTTTTAGCCATTAACGCCGCACGCCATCCGGTTGGAAAATGGGGCTGCGGAAAACTTAATGTTTGAACATCTCTAAATCCAGCGGACAACAAATGAGTCTGTGTTGCTTTTAATGCGTTGACATAGAAAGGTGATTCGCTGAGCTGCAGTAAAACGCCTTCGTCATGCATCGCTTGAAAATATTCGACAAAATGATCGTCAGCGGGCGTGTGGGTGGTTACAATGAAAATATCAAAATAATTATTATACTCTTTGAGACGGTTTTCATCGTCGCAATATTTTACGCGGGGATTGTTTTGCAACGTTTTTTCGTCTTTCGTGAAATAAAGGATTTCGGATACGGTTGAATGTTTCAGGATTTCATGCACAATATTTAAATTATTTTCGCCGAGCACCGCGATATTTTTTGGAGCGGGATGCGAAAAAAGTGCAGGATGTGAAAGCATTTCCTGAAAAATAATTTTCGTTTGTTCTTGGATAGATTGAGTCATCGGTAAAATCCTTTTTTTGTTATTCTGACGTAAAAAGAGACAGAAGTCACGCTGGATGCTCATTTGCGCTCTCTATGCTAGAATCCCGGCATGAAAAGAACGATCACCATAGCTACCCGCGAAAGCCCCCTGGCCCTATGGCAGGCCAACTGGGTAAAGGCTCGCCTTGAGGCAATTCATGCGGAAATAACTGTTAATTTGCTAGGACTTACGACTACTGCTGATCAGTTAGATATCCCCTTAACGGTCGTCGGAGGCAAGGGATTATTCGTTAAAGAGCTAGAAGAAGCCCTACTCGATGGTAGAGCCGATATCGCTGTGCATTCCATGAAAGATGTACCGATGGAATTGCCCAATGGCTTAATCATTCCCGTTTTATGTGACCGCGAAGCACCACAGGATGTTTTTGTTTCTGAAGCCGAATCATTGAGTAGTTTGCCCATGAACGCTGTGGTTGGCACTTCCAGCTTACGCCGTCAAAGTCAGGTATTGGCAATGCGTCCGGATCTTCAGATAAAACCCTTGCGAGGCAATGTAAACACGCGGTTAGCAAAACTCGATCGTGGAGACTATGCTGCCCTTATTTTAGCGGCTGCGGGTTTAAAACGTTTGGGATTCGAAAATCGGATTCGTGAATTTTTAAGTGTTGATGATATGTTGCCGGCGCCAGGTCAAGGAGTGTTAGGCATAGAATGTCGAGAAAAGGATGAAAAAATTTTATCGCTCATCAAACCGTTAAATCATAAAAAAAGCGCGGATTGTGTAACCGCCGAACGCAGTTTGTGCGCGCGTTTGAATGGCGGTTGTCAGGCGCCAGTTGCAGCTTATGCTGAAATCAAGGATGAAAAAATTTTTCTAAGAGGGCTTGTTGCAAAACCCGATGGGACATTAGTGTTGCGCGGAGCCCAATCGGATTGGATCGAAAATGCCGTCAGCCTCGGCATAAAAGTCGCAGACGATTTATTAAGTCAGGGTGCGGGAGAAATTTTATCGTGCCTCATGCTGAAAAAATAAAATCGTTTTGTGTCATGGTTACGCGTCCGCATCCTGAAGGTGAAAAACTCTGTGCACGGCTTCGGGAGAGGAGTATGGAAGCGATTTTTTTTCCGACCATTGAAATTGTCCCGCTCGCTCATCCGGATTTTTTTAACAACATTTCCGATTTTGACAAAATTATTTTTATCAGTCCTCAATCGGTGCATGCCGCCGCTTCCTTCATAAAAAATAAAAAATTCCAGAACGTTTTTTTTATTGCAATGGGCAAAGGTACGGCGCGCGTATTAAAAGAATATGGGTTACCGGTTAATGCCTATCCTGAAATAGCCGACAGTGAGAATCTATTGGCGATGTCTGAATTGCAGGACCTCAAGAACCAAAAAATCGCCATCGTGAAAGGTGAAAACGGCCGTGAATTAATTAGGCAGGAACTGCAAAAAAAAGGCGCTGATGTGACGGTAATCGATGCCTATCGACGGGTTTTGCCCAGCGTTTCAGTGGACAATTCTCTCGATTTACTACGCAAAAAGACCCTAAATGTGATAATCTGTACCTCCAATGAAGGCTTAAAAAATCTAAAAAAATTATTAATCAATGCATGGGATTCACTGCAGAAAACGAAGGTATTAGTGATCAGTCAACGCATGCAAGATTATTCATACGAATTGGGGTTTCAGAACATCCTGTTAGCGGAAAACGCAAGTGACGCTGCTATTTTTGAACGTCTCGCACTGGAGAGAAAAAAAGATGAATGAAGAGATAAAAAAACCCGAAAAAACTAAAAAACACTTTCCCTGGCGCGGTGTAGGGATTTTATTTTCAACGTTTGCAGTCATTGTGCTGCTCTATTTGTTTTATGCCACCAATTATTATTTTGCTCGTCGAATTAATAATACCGTGCCTGCGGCGGATGTGCAGCGTTTACAAAATGATTTGAGTTCTTTACAGCAAACCGTGCAGCAATTATCGGGCACCGTGAATGACCAAACACAAATGATCAACACCTTGCGTCAAGCAGAAACCGGCTACAATCGCGATGAATGGCGAGTCGTTGAAGCCGAATTTATGACGCGTATCGCAGGCGATAAATTACAATTTGAAAATAATGTCCCGCAAGCCATCGTTTTGTTGCAAAATGCTGATCAGTTGATTCGTGATATTAATGACGCGCGCCTGACCAATGTGCGTGTCGCAATTGCAAAAGATATCGCAAAACTACAAGCGATTTCACCCGTGGATGTGCCAGGCCTTTATGCCCGCTTAATCGCGATGGATGATCAAATCGAAAAATTACCGCTGATGAATAAACCCGTGCCAACCGCGCCTACGCCAGAAGTCAACACAGAACACTTGCCGTGGTGGAAAAAAGGCTTGCATCAAACGTGGGATGTGTTGCGTCAAATCGTGATTGTCCGTTACAACAAAAAAGATGAATTGCCGTTGGTTTTACCCGAACAGCAAAATTATCTTTATCAAAATATTCATATTGAAATTCAGCAGGCCATCTGGGGATTGTTGCATCAGGAACCTGCTATTTACCAAGCAAGCTTGAACCAGGCGCAAAAATGGATTAAAGAATTTTTTATGATGGATGCCCCCGCCACGCAAGCGGCTTTAAAAGAGTTATCTCAATTGCAAGGGATTGATCTTAAACCTGCACTGCCCGATCTTTCAGATTCTTTGCAGGCATTCAAAGAATATATAACCGCGCGTGATGGACGCGTTTCGTAATTCGGAGAGTTAAAAATGCGGCGTTTTTTTTGGTTTTTAATTATTTTGTTTGTATCCATCTGGCTTGGACTTAAAATCGCAGAAGATCCAGGCTATGCTCTCTTTGCCTATCGTCACTGGACAGCTGAAATGCCTCTTTGGTTTGCAGTGGTGGCTTTCTTACTGTTGTTATTTTTGTTGTATGGCGTGTTACGTTTTTTTGACAGCATCGATTTTTCACTTTATCGCTGGAAAAACTGGCTGCATTGGCGCAAAAAATATAAATCGTACAGCAAGACTAATCGCGGGTTGATTGAATTAATCGAAGGCCATTGGCGCAGTTCGGAATATTATTTATTAGCCGGCGTCGAACAATCGGATGCCCCGCTCATTAATTATCTGGCTGCAGCAAAAGCAGCGCATGAACAAGGGGCATTTGATCGGCGCGATATGTATTTACGCAAAGCCCATCAGCTGGCACCGCAAGCAGAAATTGCCATCGGTTTAACGCAAGCACAATTGCAATTTGAACAAGGCCAGTTAGAGCAAGCATTAGCAACGCTCGATCGTTTACGTTCTATCGCGCCTAAGCATGGGCTTGTTCTGAAATTACTGGAAAAAGTGTATGTTCGTCTCGCTGACTGGAAAGGATTAATTAAATTATTGCCCTTTTTACGCAAAGCAAAATTGTTAACGGATGATCAATTGCATAGTTTTGAAGAAAATGTGTATCTGGAATTGTTACGCAATGCAGCGCAAAAAAACGCAGGATTAGTTACTATCCAGCAAATCTGGCAATCTATTCCGAAAAAATTTCAAAAAGAACCTGCCATTGTCTATAGCTACGCAAAACTGTTAATGGCTTATCCTGAAATGGCGGACTCGCTTGAAGACATGATTAATAAAACAGTAAAAAAATCCTGGAACAAGGGGCTCGTCGAATTATACGGATTATTGCTGACTACGGACGCAAAAAAACAATTGGCCCACGCCGAAAACTGGCAAAAAAATTATGGCGGCCAAGCGATGTTGTTACTGACACTCGGACGCTTGTGTCAGCGAAATCAATTATGGGGCAAAGCTCGCGCCTATTTTGAAGAAAGTTTGCGTTTAGAGGCAACCCCCGAAACGTATATCGAATATGGAAAACTGCTAGAACAATTGGGTGAAACAACAGCCGCCCTGCAAAAATATCGTGAAGGCTTGGTTAAGGCGTGTGGGTAGATCATGACTTTATTAAATGTATTACAATTTCCTGATTCTAAACTCAGAAAAAAAGCGGACCCTGTTTCGGTCGTCGATGATTCGGTGCGTAAAATAGTTGATGACATGTTTGAAACGATGTATCACCAAGGCGGTGTGGGATTGGCAGCGATTCAAGTGAATATTCAAAAACGAATTATTGTGATGGATGTTTCAGAAAATCACTCAGCACCCTTGTGTGTGATCAATCCAGAAATCATCTCTCGCGAAGGAATCCAGCATGAAGCCGAAGGCTGTTTGTCTTTCCCCGGTGTTTATGAAACGGTAGAACGCGCAGCAAAAATCCGATTAAAAGCGTTAGATCGTCAAGGTGAAACCTTTGAGATGGATGCAGAAGGTATTCTTGCGATTTGCATTCAACATGAAATGGACCATTTGCAGGGCATTTTATTTGTTGATCATTTGTCACGTTTAAAACAAGAACGCGCGCAAAAAAAATTGCAAAAACTAAAACGTAGAGAATTAACATGAGCTCTTTTAAAATTGTTTTTGCAGGCACACCCGAATTTTCAGCAACTACTTTGCATGAGTTGATCCACTCGCATCATACCGTGCAAGCCGTTTACAGCCAACCCGATCGTCCAGCCGGGCGCGGCCGAAAAATTGAATTTACGCCCGTGAAACGAGTGGCTGTGCAACATCATATACCTGTCTATCAACCCTATACGTTACGTGATGAAGAAGAACAACAAAAATTAGCCGCTTTACGCCCCGATTTGATGATTGTAGTGGCATACGGTTTAATCTTGCCGAAAAAAGTATTAACCATTCCTCGTTTTGGCTGCGTCAATGTGCATGCATCCTTGTTGCCGCGCTGGCGAGGTGCCGCACCCATCCAACGTGCTATTTTGGCAGGAGACGCAAAAACCGGTATCACCATCATGCAAATGGATGAAGGATTGGATACAGGGCCTATGCTTTACAAAGCAGAACTCCCTATCCACCGTCATGATACCAGTGCCAGCTTGCATGATAGTCTCGCGCATTTAGGCGCAAAAACATTGCTGCATGTATTGGATCATTTGTCTGTGGTTAAGCCTGAAATACAAGATAACTCTCACGCAACCTACGCAGAAAAAATTATGAAACCAGAAGCAGAGCTCGACTGGCATAAGTCGGCCGATGAACTGGATAGAACGGTCCGCGCATTTAATCCCTGGCCCGTCGCCTTTTTTGATCATATTCGTGTTTGGGAAACAAAAGTCATCGAAAAAGAATTAAAAGATATACAGCCTGGAACAATTGTTGAGGCTACCTCCCAAGGAATTGATGTAGCAACCGGCAAAAATATTTTGCGTTTGCTAAAACTACAATTACCGGGCGGCAGGATTTTATCCGTTGCAGATATTCTGAATTCCCGCAAACAAGAATTTTCAGTCGGCACCCTTTTAAAATGACAACCGTTAATGTTCGTGCTAAAGCCGCTATCGTGATTTCAGACATTCTTTCCAAAGGCCGTTCGCTGTCCGATACGCTTCCGGATGAACTCAATAAACTAAAAGATCCACGCGATCGCGCATTGCTGCAAGCGATGACGTTCGGTGTGTGTCGCTGGTATTTTCGTCTGGATGCCATTGCAAAAAAATTATTGGCTAAACCGCTCAAAGAAAAAGATCAGGATGTTTATGCGTTAATTTTAGTGGGTTTATATCAACTGATGGATATGCGAATACCAGAATACGCAGCGGTTACAGAAACAGTCGCTGCAGCGAACGTTTTAAAAAAAAGATGGGCCAAAAATTTAGTGAACGCTGTCTTGCGACAATACCAACGGGAAGCTGCTACTCGGACTGAAAATTTTTCTGACGTTGCGCTTTATTCTCATCCCGATTGGTTTATTGAAAAAACCAAAAAAGATTATCCTGACGGATGGCAAAAAATTTTAGAAGAAAATAACCAGCACCCACCCTTTTCCCTACGCGTGAATCTTAAAAAAAATTCGCGCGAAGAGTATTGCAAAAAATTGATGGAAAAAAAGATTAATGCGAAATTAATTCCCGATGTCGGCACCGGAATTATTTTAGAAAATCCAGTTGATGTGCAAATGCTTCCTGGGTTTGCTGCAGGTGACGTGTCAGTGCAAGATGGTGCAGCTCAATTAACGGCTGATCTGTTATTGCTTGAACCAAGCCAGCGAGTGCTGGATGCATGCGCGGCACCCGGTGGGAAAACCACTCATATTCTGGAATCACAATCCGATATAGAGTGCGTTGCTGTCGACAAAGATCCAAAACGGGTGCAATCCATCCACGAAAATCTTTCGCGTTTACAGCTTTCTGCAACCTGTTTGACTGCGGATGCAGCGCATCCGACCGATTGGTGGGATGGCAAATTATTTGACCGGATATTGCTGGATGCCCCCTGCTCGGCTAGCGGTGTAATTCGCCGGCATCCTGACATAAAATTATTGCGTCGAGCGACGGATATTCCGGACCTCGCTCAAACCCAGTTGAATTTATTAAATGCCTTATGGCCTTTGTTAAAAGAAAATGGCATTTTGCTTTATGTCACCTGTTCTATTTTTTCAGAGGAAAATAGCTCGGTTTTAAAGCAATTTCTGGCTAACCACAAAGATGCCAGAGAGGAAAAAATCGAAGCTATTTGGGGTCAAAATTGTGAAATTGGTAAACAAATTTTGCCAGGAAATCAAAATAGGGACGGTTTTTATTTTGCACGTTTACGCAAATCTAGCTATCATTAAAACTTTAGTGGGGTACAAAACATGCGCATAGAATATGATGTAAAACTTGATTTTAAAGATGTCTTAATTCGGCCGAAGCGCAGCGTACTAACATCCCGTTCCGAAGTCACCCTTGAACGCGAATTCCGTTTTAGACATGCCAAACAAAAATGGCAAGGCGTGCCAATTATTGCTGCCAATATGGATCACACCGGTACTTTTGCAATGGCAAAAGCCTTAGCCGAACATAAACTGCTAACCGCGATCGATAAATTTGCGACCGAAGAAGACTGGGTCCATTTTTCTGAAAAACATAAGCATATTATTCCATCTACTTTCGTTTCGATTGGTATCGCCGAAGCGGAATTCGAAAAAGCACAAAAAATTATTAATGCTGCCCATGTGCAAATGATTTGTCTCGATGTTGCAAATGGTTACACCGAACGATTTGTGAATTTTTTAATGCGTTTACGCGAAGCTTATCCTGATAAAGTGATTATGGCAGGCAACGTCGTGACGGGTGAAATGGTCGAAGAATTAATTTTGTCAGGCGCGGATATTGTGAAAATTGGTATTGGTCCCGGATCCGTTTGCACCACCCGTGAAAAAACCGGTGTCGGCTATCCACAATTATCAGCGATTATCGAATGCGCGGATGCAGGCCATGGTTTAGGTGGGCATGTTTGTGCTGACGGGGGTTGTGTAACGCCAGGTGATGTTGCAAAAGCATTTGCAGCGGGCGCTGATTTTGTGATGTTAGGCGGCATGTTATCCGGTCATGATGAATCATCGGGTGAAGTGATCGAAGAAAAAGGCCGAAAATATAAACGTTTTTATGGCATGAGTTCCGCTGAAGCCATGGAAAAACATCATGGTTCCGTTGCAGAATATCGCGCAAGCGAAGGACGTTCGGTGAATGTTCCCTATCGCGGAGCAGTCAAAAATACCATTCACGATATTCTTGGCGGCATTCGCTCAACCTGTACTTATGTCGGTGCGCACCGCCTCAAAGAACTGTCTAAACGCACAACCTTTATTCGAGTTTCAAAACAATTGAATGAATCGCTCGTGCCGTTTGATACCAACTCCAATAAATAACTTCGTCATTGCGAGCCGCCATAGGCGGCGAAGCAATCTCTCAAAAGATTGCTTCGTCGCAAAAATCGCTCCTCGCAATGACGAGGTATTATTAAGCGCTTGCTGTTAGTTGGAAAAATCCTCTGGCTTGAAAGGGATTTTGTCCGGGTGGTGTCAGTGTAGTCGCTTGCAGAGTCAGTGGTTTTGCAATATAAAATTCACCCGCGAGATTTGGCATGAAGTTCATTCGTGCGCCAATGCCTGTGTTGGTACCGCTTTGTCGATTCGGTAAATCAATCGTGTCAATATTCCAGATAATGCCTGCATCATAAAACACATAAAATTCGACGGATTGGAGATAGTGCCATTCAGGCATCGTAAGATAACGTAATTCAACTTTTCCCGCGCCGCCCTTATCGCCGACGATTTCTGAAGGACCGTTACCACGTCCATAGATAGGACCACCATACCCATATTGTTCAGTTGCAAGTAAGGGTTCGCAAGAATACTGAGCTTGTAAACTGACATAACCTGATAATCTTTTATAAAGCGGTTGTTGGTGAGCAAAATCGCCATTAAATTTTAAAAAATTGCTATCCCCACGCGGACGAGATTGTAATAAATGATTGCCGGCACCCATGATGTCAAAACCTTTTTGGATCATTAAATCCATATTGTTATAACCTTCCCATCGGTCTGCGGTGTCATAAAAAGCGCCGACCGTTAAAGTACGAAAACGATCTTGATAAAACGGCGCATCTAGAATAGTGGATGTGACGTTTTGATAATTGGCAGAACCGCGCAACGATAAATTCTGAATGCGCGATCGGATAATGGAATAGTTGATATCGCTGTAAGCTGAAAAGCTGCGACCAATGATATTTAAACCACTTAAAGTAAATTGAGGATGGGTTTCTGTGTAATTGGTCCCAATATCCCATCTTAAACCATTGCAGCAGATAGGTCGTGAGTAAATGTATTCGGCATAATGGAGTTCGTCGGTTTGGCTTGTGGTGGCGAAATTAACTGTATTGCTGTCGCCTGGAACCAAAACTGAATTGACGGATCCGCCAAATAAAGTCTGAATCGGTCCTAAAAATCGCGTGCCGTAATCATTATAAGTGTAATATCCTGATAAATATTTCTGATTTGCGACTAAGGTTAAATCAGCGCTATCGGGTGTGGTTGCAGAAGGATTAATGACTGATTTGACGCTTAATCCTGGATTGTCATTTGCCAATAATAATTCTTTTTCCAGCGTCTGAATTTTTAAAGGGCGTGACGCTAAAATATATTTGCTATAACAATTTAATAAATAGCGTGAGCAGCCAGGTTTTCCTTGAATATCCACTTTGCTGATGTAACCTTCAATGACTTCCACTTTTACTACGCCATTTTTAATTTCTTGCGCCGGTAAAAAAGCACGTGAAAGAATATAACCCGCACTGCGATATTTTGTCGTGATTTCGTCAACTTTTTCGGACAAATCTTTTAGTGTAATGGTTTTGTTGATGGATGATGCAAAAATCGCTTCAAGTTCGCGTGTAGAAAAAACCGTGTTTCCCGTAATAATGACGCGCGTGAGTTTCAAATGAATTTTTTCATTCATGAGACCCTCGTTCTTTTTTTCGGGGTGTTGTATGGGTGCGCCACCTATCGGGGGCGTCGGTTGCTGCTCGCTGATCTGTCTTTGAATACGGCCTGCGTCAATAATGCTGGGAATTTCTGCGATGGTGTCCGCGTAAGCATCCGAAATGAGAAGGAAACCCACAAAAACAGTGAAAATTTTAATAATTATCTTGCGCATAACATCCCTGTTTATGACTTTAGGCTATTTTATCTTTACCTAAGAGTTTATATCAAGGATTAATGCATCTGGGTGATGTGCGATTTTTGTTTGGTGTTGGAGTAAGCCGTCAGATCATTGACCATGTTTAACATTTCATTTGAGCTCGTTATCATTAGCGCGAGATATTCTTTATGTTCTGGAGTCAGAGTTCCTAATTTTTCACTCTGTATTAGCGATGTGAAGCCAATAATGGTTTCCAGCGATGTGCGTACCTTGAATGATAATACAGCTAATAATTCAACTGAGATATGGTTGCTATTTTCAACATGATGGGCAAGATAGTTTTTCAATTCAATCGTGCTCGCTACTATATTGCCAATATATTCTTTTTGTTCTGCAGTAATATTGTCTGTCGTATCGCTTAACAGCAATTCGGCAAAACCATTGATGTCATTCAAGGCGCTGCGCAAGTTAAATGAGATTACGGATGGATTGGCAAACAAGGCATCCCGTAATTCATTTTGAGTATGATCAGCGATATCATAAACAACCTGTAAGAGTGTTGTAGAGCTTGCTGTCATGGAATCCAGATATTCTTTTAATTCACCGGAAACCGCCCCTGCTTTTTCTTCACTGATCAATCCAATAAATCCATTGATGCTGTCAAGCATCGTGCGTAATTTGAATGAGACGCGTGCCAGTAATTCAACCGATACCTGTTCGTGTTTTTCCAGTTCGTGAGCTAAATATTCTGACATTTCATTGGCGCTCGTTAAGACATTGCCGAGAAATTCTTTTTGTTCTGCTGTAATCGAGCATAATTTTTCATTAATTAAGAGTGAAGCAAAGCCCGTAATACTAGTCAGCGATGAGCGGATTCTATATGAAACGGTGGAGAGATATTCATTTTCAATGGCTTTGGTGCTAAGCATTGAGAGTGCGATGCGGATGGATTCCATCCAGGTTCTGGTTTTCATGTGTGCTGATAAATCTGTTATGGAGTGTAAAATATTGGCAGAGCTTGACATGATGTAGCCCAAATATTCCTTCACATCTGTGCTAAGCGGTTGCGATTTGTCTTCAAGCAGCAAGCTGCTAAAGCCGCTTACATTATCGAGCAATGTGCGCAATTTGAATGATAACGTCGTCATGTTTTCCATGGTGAATCGATCTGCTTTTTCGACGTCTTGCATCAGTTGATTCATTTCAGCTGTGCTGGATGAGATATCACTGAGGTATTCTTTTTGTAATGAAGAAAGTGGTCCGAATTTTTCGGATAAGATCAGTTCGACAAAGCCTGAGATATTGTTCAAGTCAGTACGTAATTTGAATGATGCAGTTTGGAGATGTTCTTCTGCAATCACTTGTTGATCGAGTGACAAGCTCTTACGTAATCTGCGGAAGTAAGCGAGGGCTGCGGCAGCAGCAATAACAAGGCCCGTGCCTAATCCGGAAACCGTTTCTGGTAAAGCGATCGTGCTTGCGCGTACGGCATTCAATATTTTTGCGAGAACTTGTGAGCCGGATGCATATCCAGAGCCGTATCCAAATCCAAATCCGGGTTCAGTTCCAAATCCTGTGCCAAATCCAAAGTAGCCGCTTGCACCTAAGAGTCGTGCCGCTGTGCCGGCGCCTTGTCCTGCGACTCTAACGACGCCGGTTGGATTCATGAGAGCCGAACCCATGGTGATGGATGCAGCGGCTGGGGCCAGAACTCCGTTTTCGTAATAAGAAGTTGGGAATGAATTTGAAGCAATTGAACCTGCACCATTGAATGTGACACTTGGAGTCACAGCGGAGGGGCTTGGGTTCAAGATAATTCCATCAAAGACTAAGGTATTAGCTTGTCCTGGGTTAGCCCAGGTAATCTTAGCTGCGCCTGCAGCACCGGATGATCCACCGATGGTTCCCGTCAGGTTAGCGCTGGATACATTCAAATTCAGCGAGCCTACATTCACAGTTGAGTTAAATGAAGTGCCAGTGACGTTCAGATTGCCGGTGACATTGATATTACCTGATACGTTGGTTGAGGTAATGGATGCGTTACCCGTCACATTCAAGGTGTGAGTTCCAAGGAAGGTATTATTACCTGCGTTTTGTTGGTAAGAAGCTACATTAATGGTGGAGTTATTTGTTAAATTATTTGTAGCAACCACTGTTAACTGGTTAAGTTTTATAATTCCATTAAATGTAGTATTGCCTAATAAGCCAGAATTTAATGACAAATTGTAACTAGAACCAGATATCGAACCCAATGTCATATTGCCATTTTGAGTCGTAAAGGCCGAGTTGCCTGCGAGCGTAATCGATCCTAAGGTCATTGGCATGGAAACGGTATTCACTGTGCCATAAATTGTGTTCATGCCGGCGGTGCTAGTTAATCCACCATTGAAATTAAAGGTGCCGCCGTTACCCAGTGTGATGCCGCTCGTGTTATTGAATGTCATTGCATTGCTGATCGTATTATTCGAACCATAGAATGCTAGGTAATACGGTTGTGCATAAGTGTCTAACGTACCTAGCGTTGTATTGCCATAGAACGTCACCGTACCGGTCGCAGTACTGTTATTATCTTGCAGCGTTAATGTATTAATGTTTGCGGTGTTATTAAAGTTAATTGCATATTGACCTGCATCTACTGTCACGGCGCCAGTCAGGTTCAATGCATTATTCAAGTTAATAACACCGCCGGCTAATAAATTCACGGTGCCGGTTGTTTCAATAGTTCCTACATTGTATCCAGCTGATCCTGTGTAACTGATATTACCTGATGAAACGGTAGATCCACCTGCATTCATGGATTCTAGGTTTATCGTGCTAATGTTATTGTTTGCATTCGTCAGAGTAATTGCAGCGCCAGAATTACTGAGTGTTGCTGCTGTTAATGATTGCGCTGATATAGCGCCGCTTTGCGAGATTGCGCCGCCAGCGGTCGCACTCAAACTACCGCTGTTTGTCAAAGTCACTGCCGGAATCGTAATTGCAGCATTATCAAATTGCAGTGTTAAATTACGTAAATTGGTAATGCCGTTTAAACTGGGTATCGAAGCACTAGCATTAGTATTGCGGAATGCAATATCACGAATGTCTGCTAATACCGCAGGTGAGGTACTACTAAATGTCACACTGCCACCAAAATTATTTGCAAATGATGCGAGTAAAATATCTGAGCCTGCGGTTGATACTCCCAATGTTGCTGATCCACCTGATGCGGTAATGGCTCCTGTTTGTGTGATATTTCCACCCGCTGTCAGTGTTAAGTTACCACTTAAGGTCACGGCAGGAATAGCGATGCTGTTATTATCAAATACCAGTGTTAAATTTCTGAGATTGGTAATGCCACTCAAACTTGGAATCGCAGCACTAGAATTTTTATTGCGAATATTAATATCACGAATATTCGTTAACGTTGCAGGTGAAGTGTTACTAAATAAAATACTTGTTCCAAAATCATTTGCAAACGATCCTAATAAGATATCCGAATTTGCTGTTGTCACACCAAAGGTTGCTGTGCTCGTGTCGCCAATGATTATTGCACCGCTTTGAGAAATCGATCCCTTAGCAGTTGCTGTTAAATTACCACTTACTGAGACTGCTGGAATGGTCATGCTCGAATTATCAAATACTAATGATAAGTTGCGTAAACTACTCGGCAATGTAGGGATAGTTGCAGCTGCATTCACATTACGTAAACCTAAATCACGTACTGTACCCGTTCCGCCGAATGAAACGCCGCCGCTAAAATCATTTGCTTGGGTATCTAACAGAATGTCCACATTAGTAGCATTTTGATTAATCATGACGGCACCAGCACTTGCAGCTTGAGTGATTGCGCCTGTTTCAGAAATTGCTCCATTTGCAGTAATGGATAATGTGCCGCTACCTAAAGTAGATCCACCTATAACGAGCGCTGCATTATTGGTAATCGAAACATTGTTCGCACCGCTATTTGAGAGTGACACAGCGCCTGTGAAATTATTACTTGATCCATTTGTTGTTAAATCGATTGTAAATCCGCCCGTGCTAAAGCTTGATGTGCCAGGAATTGTTAATGCATTGGTTTGTGAGATCGGACCGCCTGCCGTCACAGTTAAATTACCGCCTGTGGTGAATGTAATCGCAGGCAATGAAATTCCAGCAATGGGCAAATTAACAGTTAAATTCGTTGATGTACCTGTTATGGCGCCGCCCAAAGTCATTAATCCACCGCCGTTGCCTCCAATCGTCGACGTACTCAAGAGTGTAATAGCGTTATTTAAAGTGAGACCAGATGCAGATAATGTTAACGCACCATTGCTGACGCCTGAGCCATTTAATTTTATAGCATTGGTGTTAGCCAAGATGCCGCTATTGTTGCTAAAGTTCATATCAAGTGTTGCGCCGGATGAAACAGTTGTGCTGCTTGTACTTCCTAAGCTGGAAGCATTTTCAATACTTAATGTGCCTGCGTTAACCGATGTTGCGCCATTATAAGTATTGATTCCGCCCAAGATTAACGTGCCGGTTCCTGTTTTAGTAAATGCATTAGCGCCAGCCATGATGCCGTTATAAGTTAAAGTAAACGTGGGATCGACTTGAATGGTGCCGCCTGCATTCAAGGCGATACCACGATTAGCATTTAATGTGAATGAAGCGGTTGATTCCAATGTGCCGCCGCCAAATACTAATTGTCCTGCTGTTGCAGATCCTGGAGCAGTACCTAATCCAGAATCAGCGCTGATAGCAATGGTACCGGCATTAATTGTGGTGATACCGGAATAGGTATTGCCGTTAGCTAATGTGAGTGTGCCACTGCCAATCTTGGTTAATG